>ERZ773235.3-NODE-3-length-409172-cov-11.799453_pt1 | contig 409172 bp, 321 predicted proteins | sample MGYA00580522_ERZ773235 | MGnify/ENA primary metagenome ERZ773235 (study PRJEB29015, sample SAMEA2737797) | human gut metagenome | biome: human gut; feature: human-associated habitat; material: faeces | place: China | collected 2012 ... | reverse complement strand
GCTCTGGCGGGTTTGCAGCGTCAACTGGTTACGCGGTTCGTAGAACCGCGTAACTGTTAGGGCCGCTGGCCCATGCCGCCCTCGAGGGTGACGGTCTCGCCGTTCATATACTTAAAGTCGGGGCCGCAGAGCTGAACGACCACGCGGCCGATCTCCTTCTCGACGTCGCCGTAGTGGCCCGCCGGCGGCATGTGGACGTTGGCCTTGAACGCCTCGGGATAGGCATCCTGGAAGTTCTCGAGCGCAGCGGTCCAAGCAAGCGGGCAAACGATATTGACGTTGATGCCGTCCTTGCCCCACTCGTTGGCGGCGACGCGAGTCAGGCCGCGGATGCCCTCCTTGGCGGCAGCATAGCTGCACTGGCCGTAGTTGCCAAACAGGCCGGCGCCCGAAGCAAAGTTGACCACGGAGCCCTTGGTCTCCTTCAGGTGCGGATAGGCCTTCTGCATGTACAGATAGGTGGCATACAGACCGGAATAAATGGCCAGGTTAAACTGATCCATGGTGTGGTCGGCGATGGTCACACCCGAGGCGCTGGCCTGAGCGTTGTTGACGACGGCGTCGATACGACCGAACTCCTCAATCGCCTTGTCGATAACGTTCTGCACGACGGCCTCGTTGTCCTGGCCGGCGGAGACATCGGCCTGAACAGGAAGAACCTTGACGCCGTACTCAGCCTCGAGAGACTCCTTGGCGGCCTCGAGCTTGGCGACGTTGCGGCCAGTGATGACGAGGTTCGCGCCCTCCTTGGCAAAAGCGATATCGATGCCGTAGCCGATGGAGCCAGCGGAGCCGTCCTTGAGCGTGGCCTTGCCGCCGCCGGTGACGATCACGGTCTTACCAGTGAAAAGTCCCATACAAAGTCCTTTCAAATCGCGACGGGCCCGCCCGTCGACTGCGCGCATCCAACTTCACGCGCCAAAAGCTGACATGCAACTTTAGCGGGTTCAAGTGAAAAATAAAGCCCATGGCAGGCGAACGGTGCAACGTCTTTCGGCGAAGGGAATGTCAAGTAAAAATTGGATAGAGCGACCGAGTTTTTGTTAACGCAACGAGTCATCGAACACGTTTTGAAACTTTGCTGCGGGGCGCGGGATGTCGGCGCGAGACTTTATCATAGGGTGACGAACAACGATGAGGAGCACATGCCTATGACAGACGAGCTGGACCCCCAGACTCAACAGCATATTGATAATTCCGCAGACACCATTGACGACTGCGATACTTCCACCAGAAGCGATGGCGGCATTGATGCCGCTGTCGAGGAGGCTCCTGCCGCCGCAGACGAGGCCGCAGACGCAAATGTCGCCGCAGAGCAAGACAAAGAAGAGCAGCTAGAGCAGCCGGACCCGAGCGATACTGAGCCCAAGGCTGAGAACGCTCCGCAAGCAGCGGGCCCCATCGAGGTGTCTTCGGAAGAAGAGCTCGACGCCGTCATGGACTCCATGATGGATGCCGTCAAAGCGATGAAGGACGCTGTCGCCGATGCCGACGTTGACGCCGAAGAGGAAGAGGCTGCCGAGGCCGCCTCGACCTTTGTACCCGGCGAGACCCCCGTTGCCGATCAGGGCAGCACTATGCCCTCGTTTCTGCAGCTCGAGCATCCCACGATTGGCGCGGACGCCGTCGACCCGCATGCAGCGGGCTTTTCCGTGATCGAAGGCGGCACCGGCAATATCGCCGCGCCGCAGACTGCCGATACGAATGCCGCCGAGGCCGCGCACCCGACCACCTCGCATGCCCCCGCCACGAGCCGCGACCTGGGGAGCGCCGTCTCAAACACCGCTAACGCCGTGGGCACTTTTATCGCCCAGGGCGCGTCGGCCATGCGCGAGATGAACGCCGCAAAGAAGGCACTCGCCGATGCCCGCGCCCACCTTTCCGAGCTCGAGCAGCGCATCGCCGACCAGGCAGAGGAGCTCGAGACGCGCCAGGACATCGCAGGCCGCTACGATCAGATCATCGCCGACCAGCGCCAGGCAATCGCCACGGCACAAAAGACCGCTGCGGCAGCTGAAATTAACCGTGATGCCCATGCCGCCAAAGCGACGGAGCTCAAGGGCCAGCTCGAGCAAATGAAAGCAGAGGACGATGCGACCGAACTCCGCCTGAAGGCTGCACTCGACGCCGCGGAAGCCCGCGAGGCGAGTTCACGCGAGACCGGCAACCGCCTGGTTCGTCGACTCGAAGATTCCAAGCGCATCCGCGACAAAGTGAAGGCTGAGCGCGATACCGGTGTCGCCGCCGCACGACAAACTGCCGATGCTACGCGCGCACAGCTCGAGACCTTGCGTCGCGAGTATGCCGAGCTGCAGCGCAACCCTTCGGCAAATCCCGCCAATTACACCGTGCGCACCAGCGAGCTGTCTATGCAAATCTCCGACGCTGCCGACGCCCTCCGCAAGGCCGAGGAAGACATTCCGCGCGTGACCGCCGATCTTGAGCATTCACTTGCCGCCGCCGAGCAGGCCGTCGAACAGGCACAGGCTCCCATCGCCGACGCTAAACGCGCGCACCAGGCCGTAACGGCCGAGGCAGATGCCGCGCGCGACGAGCTGCAGTCCGCAAAAACTGCCGCCGCGACGCGTCAGCGCGAGCTGCGCGAAAAGATCACCGCGCAGGACAAGGCACGCCGCGAGCAAGAGCAGGCCATCGCAAACGCCCGGGCAGATGCCGCGCATGCGCAGTCGATTATCGAGCAGGCGACCGAGGTGCATGACCATCCCGAAATCACCGAATCGCTCGCCGGGTCCTTGGCACGCGACAAGGCCGAGCATACCGAGACCGAGCGCGAAGTTGCCCAACTCGAGGCCGCCGAAGACGACGTGCGCAAGCGAACCCGCGACTCACGCGTCAAATTCACCGGAGCCATCGTCTGCATCATCGCCGCAATCCTGGTGATCATCGCAATCTGGCTGTTCATGAGCAAGTAAACCAGTTGCCAAAAACGCCCCAACGCAGTTGCGGTGAGATAGTTCCTGTTTAGCCCTCAAAAAGGCCAATTCAAGCACTATCTCACCGCAACTTTTTGGTGCAAAGGGGTCAGGCTACTTTGCACCAACTTGGTGCATATAAACCAGTCCCCATTGCGCCAACAACGTTTGCCCAGATAAAACCTGCCAAAATAAACCTGTCCCTTTTGGCAGGTTGAACCACGGCAACACCGATGTTCTGGCAAAGTCAGCGAAAACCCGCCAGAGCGAGCAAGATGACGTGAAAGAGGAGGGCATTGACCTTCTGGTCATGCCCGACGATTGAACGTCAGATTGCCGCTCTGGCGGGTTTGCAGCGTCGGCCGGTTACGGCGTTTGGAAAACGCCGTAACCTACTGAATGAGCATCGCGTCGCCAAAGCTGAAGAAGCGGTAGCGCTCCTCGATAGCGGCAGCGTAGGCATCCATGATCTGGTCGCGGGTGGCAAGCGCACTCACGAGCATCATGAGCGTGGAGCGCGGCACGTGGAAGTTCGTGATCAGCGCATCGACCACGTGATAGGTCGAGCCGGGCATGAGGTAGAGCTGCGTCGTCGCGTTCTCGCGCACCACGATGTCACCGCGGCCGAGCGTGTCGGCGCCGTCCTCACGGCCCTCAAAATAGCGCGCCGTCACAGCCGGATCGGACACCGGCGCGTCAGCGTCAAACGCGCTCTCGAGCGAGCGCACCGCAGTGGTACCAACGGCGATCACGCGATGCCCCTCGGCCTTCGCCTTATGCACGGCGTCGACCACCTCCTGCGACACGTGGTAGCGCTCGGTATGCATCACATGCTGCGTGGGGTCGTCCTCCTCCACCAGGCGGAAGGTATCGATGCCCACCTCGAGCTCAACGGCGGCAAACTTTGCGCCCTTGGCCTCGATGGCAGCCATGAGCTCGGGAGTAAAGTGCAGACCCGCCGTAGGAGCGGCGGCCGAGTGCTCCTCCTTCATGGCGTAGACGGTCTGGTACTTCTCGGGATCGCCCTCGTAATCGGTAATGTAGGGCGGCAGTGGCACGTGGCCGGCAGCATGGATGGCCTCGTCGAGCGTGCGCGGCTCGCCGGCGGCATTGCAACCGGCCGGCTCAAAGCGCACCAGGCGGCCACCGCGGCTATCGGTGACAAAGTCGATGACCTCGGCCGTCAGCACCACGGGCGCGCCCTCGGGCGCATGGGCGCCACCGGCGCGATACTCAATCTGAGCACCGGGCTTCAGGCGCTTGCCCGGCTTGACCAGGCACTCCCAAACATGGCCCAGCGGGTCAACATCCTCGCGGCGCTTGAGCAGCAGCGTCTCGACCACGCCGCCCGAGCCCGACTTGCGACCGATCAGGCGGGCCGGCATCACGCGCGTCTTGTTGATGACGAGCACATCGCCCGGCTCGATATAGTCGATGATGTCGCGGAAGATGCGGTGCTCAACGGTACCGCTGTGCTCCAGCGGCGTTCCCGCCCGAGAGCCCTTGCGATCAACCACCAGCAGGCGGCAGGAGTCTCGCGGCTCGGCAGGAGCCTGGGCAATCAGTTCCTCAGGAAGGTTATAGTCAAAATCATCGGTACGCATAGACACGTCGGATACTCCTTATATTGCTAAAGTCCGCTCTACATCCTAGCAGGCTGACGTCCCAAATGAACTACTTTTTAGCGGCTTTGCGCTCGTCGCGGATGCGGGCGCGGTCCATGGCCGCCTCGACGGCCGAGAAGCGGCAACCACAGTAGTTCTGCCGATACATGCCAAGCTCGCGCGAACGACGCGTGGCCTCGGGATAATACGGGCGAAAATCGCGAATCACCGGTGTGAGCCCGCGGGCGGCAGCCAGGCGCTCAAGCACTTCATTACACGTGTCGAACAGCTGATACGGCGAAACGGCAAGCGTCGTGCCCACATATTCAAACCCGCGCTCCTGGGCCACACGGCACGCCTCGGCCAGACGCAGGGCATAGCACGCGCGACAGCGGCGGGGCCGATCGGCGCCCAGCGGGGCCACGCCGGCCTCCCAGCGCTCGCGGTCCTCCCCCGCCTCGATGAGCTCGATGTCGCCATCGGCACACCACCGGCGCAGCTCGTCCAAGCGCCGCTGCCATTCATCGCGAGGTTGAATATTAGGGTTGGTCCAACAAATCGTGGGTTCAAACCCCTCCTCGCGCAGCAGGCGAACCGGCTCAAGCGAGCACGGCGCACAACAAGCGTGCAACAACAACGGCTTCATCAACATCTCCTCCCCCGCAATGATTTTTCTGGGACGGGGATTAAAAAATCATTGCGTACCTAATGATTTTTTAATCCCCGTCCCAGAAAAATCATCAAGCCTGATACCAGCATCAAAACAGCTAAAAAAGTCCCGTCCCAAAAGACTACCTTGCGAAAAAGCGCACACCAAAGGATGTGTCCTCGCAGGCGACAATGCGGTGGTCACGCAAAATGGTCCGCACGTAATACCAGTCGCCCACACAGCCCGACAAATGCAAGCCGGCCGCCAGGTAGCACAGCAGCGGATAGCCCGAGAATGCAAACCCCAGAGCAAACGCTGTCGTCACAACAATCGTCGGCGCCAGGCAAACTGCCACGTACCGCCGGCGCGAATACACCACGCCCTCGGCGCAGGCATAAATCATCGCCGTCTCACGATTCGCGCCAAAGGTCACATGCGCGCCCGCAGGCGCCAGCAGCTTAAAAAATACGGCATGCACCAGCTCGTGCACGACAAATGACGCCGCCGAAACCGCGATCACACCGACCATCCAGCACACGACCGCCGTCCAGCCGCCCGCTTCGGCCGCATCCAAGTCCGCAGGCCCGCCCAGCAGCATAAACACTGGCACCAGGCACACGGCAAATACGCCAAGCACGACCATCCCCCACACGAAGCAGGCGCGCAGAAAATCCTCGTCCTCAAACGCATGTATGTTGGAAATCTCATTCATAGCATCTTAGGATAGCGCCCCTGCCACGCACCCGCCCGCATGTGCGATAATGTCGAACGATATGCACGAATTGACCACCGCGTCGCCAGGCCTTGCGCCCGGCCGCGCTCTCACCATATGCGAAGGAGTCCCATGGCATCCAAATACTCCATGAACGACCGTCCCAGCTGGCCGCGCCGCGCCATCGTTACCGCCGGCGAGCCCTACGGCAACAAAGGCCTGCACTTTGGCCACGTCGGCGGCGTCTTTGTCCCGGCCGACTTCTTCGCCCGCTTCCTGCGCGACCGCCTGGGCCGCGAGAACGTCATCTTCACCTCGGGCACCGACTGCTACGGCTCGCCCATCATGGAGAGCTACCGCAAGCTCAAGGAGAACGAAGGCTACGACAAGTCCATTAGCGAGTACGTCGAGTCCAATCACTCCCGCCAGGCCGCGACCCTCAACAACTACAACATCAGCTGCGACATCTACGGCGGCTCGGGCCTTGAACCGGCTGCGCAGATTCACAACGAGGTTACCGCCGAGATTATCGAGCGCCTGCACAAGCAGGGCACCATCTCCAAGCGCTCCACGCTGCAGTTCTACGACGCCAAGGCCGGCACGTTCCTCAACGGCCGCCAGGTGATCGGCCGCTGCCCCATCCAGGGCTGCAAGTCCGAGAAGGCCTATGCCGACGAGTGCGACCTGGGTCACCAGTTTGAGCCCGAGGAGCTCATCGCGCCCAAGAGCCAGCTCACCGGCGAGGTGCCCGAGCTGCGCCCGGTCGACAACCTCTACTTCGACCTGCCGGCCTACCTCGACTTTATGAAGACCTACACCGCCAAGCTCGCCCAGAACCCGCAAGTCCGCTCCGTGGTCTCCAAGACCATGGAGGAGTGGCTGCTGCCGGCGCAGCTCTACATCCAGAACAAGTTCCGCGAAGCCTTCGACGCCGTCGAGGACCAGCTGCCCGTGCACACCGTGCTGGAACCCGAGGGCAACAAGAGCAGCTTTACCGTCACCTTCCCCAGCTGGAAGGAGCGCGACGACGCCCACGCGGTGCTCGCCAACGGCGGCGTGCGCTTCCGCAGCGGCAAGGCGCTCGTGCCCTTCCGCATCACCGGTAACATCGACTGGGGCGTTCCGGTGCCCGAGGTCGACGGCGTTTCCGACGTCACCTGCTGGTGCTGGCCCGAGAGCCTGTGGGCGCCCATCAGCTACACCCGCACCGTGCTCGCGCGCGATGCCCGCGCCGCCGGTGTAACCGAGGGCATCGCCGCCCAGGACGCCGCCCTCATGGGCGAGCCCGCCGCCGATTCCACGCAGGTCCCCGCGCCCACCTATCAGCACAGCTCACTCGACTGGCGCGACTGGTGGTGCTCGGACGACGCACAGATCTACCAGTTCATCGGCCAAGACAACATCTACTTCTACTGCATCGCGCAGACCGCCATGTGGGAGGCCCTGGGTTGGGACCTTACGCAAAGCACCGTCAGCGCCTGCTACCACCTGCTCTACATGGGCAAAAAGGCCAGCTCGTCCTCGCAGACGCCTCCCCCGCCGGCAGACGACCTGCTCAACCACTACACCTGCGAGCAGATGCGCGCGCATTGGCTGTCGCTCGGCCTATCCGAGAAGCCGGTGAGCTTTAGCCCCAAGGCATACGACACGCGCGTGACCGGCAAGGACAAGGACGGCAACGAGGTGCGCGCCTGCGACGACAAGCGCGTCATCGATCCGGCCCTTAAGGAGAGCGCGCTTTTGACCGGCGTCTTCAACCGCCTGGCCCGCAGCTGCTTCTACGGCGTCGCCGTCAAGGAGGGCGACGAGAGCCCGTACCGCAACGGTTGCATTCCGGCCGGCACCGCCTCCGCCCCTGTGGTCGAGGCTGCCGAACAGGCCGCCCTTGCCTTTGAGCAGGCCATGTACAAGTTCGAGACGCACCGCGCGCTCGCCGTGTGCGACGACTACCTGCGCGCCGCCAACAAGCGTTGGAGCGATGCCTCCAAGGCCGCCAACAAGCTCGAAGACGAGCCAGCCAACACCGCCATGAAGCAGGCCCTGGTCGATGCCTTTACCGAGCTGCGCGTGGCGACCGTGCTCATGCACGGCATCGTGCCGGCCGGCTGCGAGCTCATCTGCGAGTACTTCGATGTCGACCCGATCGCCTTCTTTAGCTGGGACAACATCTTTGCCTCCACGGACGAGTTTGTGGAGAGCCTGGGCGAGAAGCCCGGCGAGCACCGCGTGAAGCCGCTGCCCCCGCGCTTCGATTTCTTTAGCAAGCACGAGAGCCAGTACTAAAGCACGCCAGCAGCAGCGTGTCCGGAAAGTAGTCAATTTGGGACGGGAAGGAAAGACGGATGTCCAAGCCGCGTCGTCGTAAGCAGAAAAAGCAGGTTAAGCCCGAGCTCAAGCTCAGGCAGTTTGCCGCCACCGAGCTTTCCGACCAGCTTGCCGCCCTTCCCTCCGCCGCCGATTTACCGCGCTTTATGGTCGACACGGTTGCCGGCGCCTATGCGCCCACCGATGCCCAACTCACGATTGAGGGCTTTGGCGCCGCAGCCACACGCCCGGTCACGCTGCGCGCCAACACGCTCAAGGCGACCGCCGAGGACATCGCCGCCGCACTCGACGCAGCCGGCATCGCTCACCAAACCGTTGCCTGGTACCCGGACGCTTTCATCCTGCCCGAGGCCCAGGTTTCCGACCTGTGGAATCTCGACATCTACCGTGAGGGCAAGATCTACCTGCAGAGCCTGTCGTCCATGATGCCGCCTTTGGTGCTGGGCGCCCAGGCCGGCGAGGACATCCTGGATATGTGTGCGGCCCCCGGCGGTAAGACAACGCAGATCGCTGCCCTCACCCAGGGACAGGCACACCTCACCGCCTGCGAGATGAGCATTCCCCGTGCCGAAAAGCTCGAGGCCAACTTGGGCCGCCAGGGCGCCAAAAACGTGCCCGTCATGCGTATTGACGCACGCGAGCTCGACGAGTTCTTCCGCTTTGACCGTATCCTGCTCGACGCCCCCTGCACCGGTACGGGTACCGTCATCAGCGGCAACGAAAAGAGCTTGCGCGGCCTCACCGAGCAGCTGCTTGGCAAGTGTGCCCGCTCGCAGCGCGCGCTTCTGGACCGCGCCATGGGTGCCCTCAAACCGGGTGGCACGCTCGTCTATTCGACGTGTTCGATCTTGCCGCAGGAAAACGAGGATGCCCTGCAAGAGGCCCTCGACAAGCACATGGACTGCGAGCTCATCCCCCTCGACGGCACGCCGAGCGAAAGCGAAGCGCGTCGCGCCCAGGATGCCGGCGAGGATCCGCATATCGAGTGCAACGCCCTTACCAAGGCCATTGCCGCCGGCCACGTCTCGGCCATTGCCAACGGCATGCCCGGCACGCTGACCATTCCGCCCAGTCGCGACTTTGAGGGCTTCTATATCGCCCTGGTCCGAAAACGCAGCTAGCGCACGGATTCAAAACTCAACAAGCTATCCCCGTGCGCGCTTGTCCTGCTGGTCTTTATGACGCGCAAGCGCCTCACGCTCCTTGCGCTCGGCCTTTTTGCCCTTAATGGCCGTAACCACAAAGTAGATGACCGCGGCGGCAACGATTGCGCCCATGCATAGGCCAATCGAGCCCAACATTGCCGAGAATTCCATACCGCGTCACCTCTCTTTTGTATACGGGACATTCAAGATAGCACCTCGATTCCCGCCACCACAGCTCCTTCACGTTCGCCGGCCTTCAGTCTAACGGATGGCGCGGCGGGGAAAAATCAACTCGTCAAACGATTTAGCACTCGCAACGCCGGTCGTACACTGCCGACCGCACAACATAGAAACGGACCGCCATGGATTCTCTCAACGATTTGAACGAGCGCGTCGACGCCTTTGTCGGCACCAGCTCCTTCGAGACGCCTGCCGCGACGAACGACCAAGCCCCCATCGATGTTCCCGCCGAGGTTCACGAGGACATCGTCGCCTCGGTCGACTTCTCCGAGGTAGAGCTTGCAGACGAATTTACCGAGCCCCAGGTGGCCGTAACTCCCAACGGCCTTTTACCCATGGAGCCGCTGCCCATCGACGGGCGCCTGCGCAAGGCGGCCCTCCGCATGCCCGATGAGATTGAGGAGGCCAGCGGCTTTACACTCTTTGGCCGCCGCATCAAATCGCTCATCTACACCACCGACGTGGCGGTCATCCGCAATTCCAATGCCGACGCCGTGTTTGCCGTCTACCCCTTCACGCCGCAGCCCGCCATTACGCAGGCGCTGCTGACTGTTGCCGAGTGCCCGGTCTTTGTGGGCGTTGGCGGCGGCACGACCACCGGTAAGCGCTCCGTGCAGATGGCGGCCGTCTCCGAGATGCAGGGCGCGGCGGGCTGCGTGGTCAACTCCCCCGCTACTGCCGAGATGGTCGAGCACATTACCAATCTGGCAGACATCCCCGTCATTGCCACGGTCGTTCGCTGCGACGACGACGCCCACGCCAAAGTGCGCGCCGGAGCCAAGATTCTCAACATCGCCGCTGGCAAAAACACGCCCCAGGTCCTGCGTGAGCTGCGCGAGCACTATCCCAACCTGCCGCTCATCGCACCGGGCGGCAAGACGCCCGAGAGCATTCGCGAAACCATCGCCGCCGGCGCCAACGCTATCATCTGGACGCCGCCTTCGGCCCAGCAGCTGCAGACCGACATGATGAAGCGCTATCGCAAGATGAAGGAAGACGCCACGCCCGTCATCTCGCGCGACGATGTGCCCATTATCGACCAGGTCGCTGCCGCCGAAGTCAGCCAGGTCGAGAACATGAATCCCGACGTGCCGATCCCCGACGAAGTCATCGAACGCGTCGCTTCGATCCACGATCATATCGAGGAGCGTCGCGCCAACCGCGGACTCAAGCCCTCGCTGCACGGCTTCTTCTTCCGCGGAAAGAAACGCTAGCAAAAACATCTTGGCCCGCCCCACAAACGTGAGGCGGGCCGTTTTCGTTTGAGCAATCATGCAGCGACGTGATGGGGCAAATTAATCCACGCGCTTGTCGCCCATAAAGAAGAGCGCCACCGTACCGGGTCCGGTGTGCGAACCGATCAGAGCACCGATATTGTTGATCTCAATCTTGCCTTTGAGCTGCGGAACCTGTTCCTCAATCAGCGCCACAACAGCCTCGGCGTCCTCGCGGCACGCCGAATGGGACAAGATGCACTTACCCGAATAATCCGCACCGTCCTGCACGTGCGCCATCATGGTCTTAGCCATCTCGGAAATCGCGCGCTTCTTAGTGCGGATCTTCTCACGCGGCGACAGCCTGCCCTCGCAATCGACGGTCATGAGCGGGCAGATCTTGAGCGCCGAGCCGATAATCGCGCTGGCCGCCGAGATACGACCGCCGCGCAGGTAGCTCGACAGATCGGTCGAGAAGAACCAGTGGTGTAGGTTGAGCTTGTGCTCCTCAACCCAGACAGCCGTCTCGTCGAGCGAAGCGCCGCTATCGCGCACGTCGGCGGCATATTCCAGCAACAGGCCAAAGCCCGAAGACGCCGCCAGCGAATCGATGACGCGCACCTTGCCGCCCTGGGGATAGCGGTCGGCAAGCATCTGCGCCGCAACGCAGGCCGATCCATACGTGCCCGAAATACCCGAAGATAGCGTCAGGTGCAGCACGTCTTTACCCCCGGCGACGAACGGCTCCCAAAACTCCTCGTACTCACCCACGCTCACCTGAGACGTCTTGGGCATGGTGCCCGCGGCAATCTGGGCAAAAAACTCGTCCGGCGCAATCGACTGATACAAATCGTCCGTATAGACAACATCGTCGATCTCGTAATGAAAACACACGACAGGGATATTGCGCGATTCAAAGAACTCGCGGGTTCGGTCGGCGGCAGATTCACAGGTCAGGACAAAATCACTCATATGAGGCTCCTTACTCATTGCTGCGCAAATTATCGCACAGCAAGCATGAATACGGTACAAATGTCCACTATTTACCAAATTGAACCAAAGGTAGTGAACATCTTTACCGTCATCATCTCTATCGATCCCGGAGGCATGCGCCTGCAAAACGACCCCGCGTCTCCATTCAACCGCCATATCCACCTCAACTAAATCGATTTACCAAACCGTTCGGCCAACAATTCGATCTCCCATCTCCAATCGAAACAAAAGCGGCGCATACTGATAAACGTTTGACGCTGTTTTTATCAGTTTTAGCAACCACATCGGAAGGTGCTTCATGGTCGCATTCGATCGCAATCCGCAAGACTTCAAGTATCTGCGCCTGCTGTCGAGACAGTTCCCCACCGAGCAATCCGCATTCACCGAGATCATCAACCTCTCGGCCATCCTCAACCTACCCAAGGGCACCGAACATTTTATGAGCGATGTGCATGGCGAATACGAAGCCTTTATGCACATCCTCAACAACTGCTCGGGCGTCGTGCGCGAGCATGTCGACGAGATCTTTGGCGACACGCTCTCCTTTGACGAAAAGGGCGAGCTGTGCACGCTCATCTACTATCCGCGTGAGAAGATTGATCTTGTCCGCAGCCGGCGCGAGGACTCGCCCACCTGGTACAAGACCATGCTCGACCGACTCATTGTGGTCGCCCGCTCGCTTTCGAGCCGCTATACCCGCTCCAAAGTGCGTAAGGCCATCCCGCGCGATTACGCCTACATCATCGACGAGTTGCTGCACACGCATCCGGATGAGAACAACTACCGCGTGCGTTATCACGAGCGCATTATCGAATCCATCTTGGAGACCGCCAGCGCCGACGACTTTATCGAGTCGCTCGCCTCGCTTATCAAGCGCCTCGCCGTCGACCACCTGCACTTGGTGGGCGATATCTTCGACCGCGGTGGCGGCGCGGCCAAGATTATGGACCGCCTGCTCACCTATCATTCGCTCGACATCCAGTGGGGCAACCACGACCTGCTGTGGATGGGCGCCGCTGCCGGCGAGCCCGCCTGCATCGCCACGGTGCTGCGCAACAACCTGCGCTACGACAACTACGAAATCCTCGAGAACGACTACGGCATCTCGCTGCGTGAGCTCGTCGCCTTCGCCGACGCCACCTATACCGCCGGCGAGTCCATCAGCCCGCTCATCAAGGCCATCAATGTGCTGCTCTTTAAGCTCGAGGGTCAGATTATCCAGCGCCACCCCGAGTTCGACATGGCCGACCGCCTGCTGCTCGACAAGGTCGATCACGACGCCGGCACAGTCACCCTCGCCGACGGCAGCGTATGGCCGCTCACGACCAACGACTTCCCCACCGTCGATCCAGCGGACCCCTACACGCTCACGCCCGAGGAGCAGCACATCATCGACAAGCTCGTGTCCGAGTTTGTCACCGCCGATCACCTACATCGCCACATCGATTTCCTCTATACCCACGGCTCCATGTATAAGGTCGCCAACGGCAATCTGCTCTTCCACGGCTGCGTGCCGCTCAATGAAGACGGCACCTTTAGCAGCATGAACTGCCTGGGTGCCTGGCACGCCGGTCGCGACTACTTCGACTTTTGCGATTACATTGCACGCCGTGCCTGGCGCGTGGGCGACCGAGACGCCCTCGACTGGATGTGGTACCTGTGGATTGGCTTTAATTCGCCCGCCAGCGGACGCGTGGTACGCACCTTCGAGCGCGCCTACATCGCCGACAAGAGCACGTGGGTCGAGCCGATGGACCCATACTATACGCTCACCACATCTTCGTCCGTTTGCGATGACATCATGCGCGAGTTCAACGTCGCCCCCATGGCATGCTCGCCGACGGGCCACATCATCAACGGCCATACGCCCGTCAAGACGACCAAGGGCGAGCAGCCCATCCGCGCCGAGGGCAAGCTGCTGGTCATCGATGGCGGCTTCTGCCGCGCCTACCACCCCAAGACGGGCATCGCCGGCTACACGCTTATCTCGAGCTCACGCGGCTGTCGCCTTAAGTCGCACCAAGCCTTTACCACGGTTGCCGAGGCACTTACCCGCAATGTCGACATCGAGAGCGAGACCAATCGTTTTGACGAGGCCGACCGTCGCCGCATGGTCAGCGATACCGATACCGGCGCCAAGATCCGCAGCCAAATCCAGGACCTGCGCCAGCTGCTCGACGCATATAGAAACGGTGCTATCGAGGAGCGCGCCTAGCCCCACCCGTGGGGATTGGCTAAACTTGCTGAGTTCATCATCCCCACGGCGCCCCGGCGCAATCCTAAGGCAGGTACCATGCAAAAGCTCCTTGCGCAGATCATGAAGTTTGGCGTCGTCGGCGTCGTCGCCACGGTCATCGACTTTGGCATCATGAATCTACTCCACTACGGTCTGGGCCTTAACATCCTGATCGCCAATACCAGCGGCTTTATCGTCTCGCTCATCTTTAACTACGTCGCGAGCATGAAGTACGTGTTTGCGCACAAGGAGGGCATGAGCCGCCGCCGCGAGTTCATTATCTTTGTCGTGTTGTCTGTGATCGGCTTGGCTCTCAACGACGGTATCGTGCTGGCGCTCAACGCCGGCCTGGGGCTCGAGGCCAATATCGCCAAGATTTGCGCCACCGCGCTTGTTATGGTCTACAACTTTGTGACCCGAAAGATCTTCCTGGAGGGCGAGGAGACCAAGTAGCTCGGCCTCCTCGTTGCACTACGGGGCCCACAGACAACGTGCGTCGAGCGCTGCGTTGTTCGTGGGCCTTGCTCGTTTACGGAAGGATTTACAACGTTTGCGGATTGTCTCTTGCAAATTTGGCGAGTTCGTATAGTTCTTGCCAAAGACCTTACGTTTCCCATGCAAAAGCTCTAAAGTATCCTCTGCTCGATTCGTCAACGCATTGGATGTGATTACGTGCGCAAGGCACTGGCACAACCTCATACTAAGCAATTCCTCAAGTTCGCTGTCGTGGGCCTTATCTCCTTTGGCATCGACTGGGGCTTGCTCATTGCGCTCGTCGAGCTATTCCACCTCGACTTTTTGATGAGCACCACGATCTCGTTTATCACGTCCGTCGTGGTCAACTACTGGCTCAGCATGAAGTACGTGTTCGACCATCGCGAGGGCATGAGCCGCAAGCGTGAGTTCACGATCTTCACCATCCTGTCGGTGATTGGTTTGGGCCTCAACGACCTGTACATGTTTGTGGGCGTCACGTTTTTGAGCATCGGCTACCAGGCCATGAAGGCCATCGCCACGTTCCTGGTCACCTGGTACAACTACTTTAGCCGCCGCTTCTTCCTCGAGGGTGCACAGTCGTAGACGGCCCAACATAATCTCGCTTCGCAGCCGGTTGGAATTCACGTTCCAACCGGTTTTTGTTTGCCGAGAGACCCGGCGACCCAGTCCCATTCGCATGAAAAAACGGGCGGCTCAGATGTTTGTCCGAACCGCCCGCTTGGCGCGCTATGTCGAGGCATTTAGCCCGTTACGTAATACCAGACGACTCTGTCGCCGTTGGATAAGACCCAGTTGCTGCAGGCCGTCATGTACGTTGTGCCATTGACGGAGTACATCCAGCCGCTCTTGGCGCCGTGCTCCATCTCGGCCAAACCGCCAATGGCGGCAACATACGTTCCGTACGACGTGCCGCGCGCATTCACGGAAAGCCCTAGGGCGCACAGGGCATCGTAGGCCGTAGCGCCCTCGTTAAAGGTGAAGGTGCCACTAGAAGACACAGGATTGCCCACGGCGCTCGATGTGACCGAAACCGTCACCGTGACGTAGCCAGGCTGCTGTGAGCCGCCCTGGCTGTCCGCAGAGGCACCACCACCGTTAGAAGTGGACCCACCGCCAGACACCGAGCCACCGCCCGAAGAAGAGCCGTCAGAAGAACTCGATCCACCGGCGGATTCGGAGCCATGTCCGGCAGACACGTTGCTGGACTTCTTCCCGCCCTTGCCTTCGGACTTCTTCTCCTTCGAATCCTTTTTTGAGTCCTTGTCCGAGGATTCGGAAGCGTCCTTGGAATCAGATTCATCCGAGTCCTTCGACCCGTCCTTCGCATTGTCCGAAGATTTGGAGTCCTTGGACGCAACCTTGCCCGAAACGGTAGTCGAGCCGGAAACCGACGCATCCTTGGCAACGACGCTCTCCCCCGTCACGGTCTCGACAATCCAATCGATGGACCAGGCGCCGCTGGCGGAAGGGTGAACAAAGCCCAGCGAGACGACAATCAGCGCAATGCAGACGGCCGTCAGGGCGCCAACAAGCGCCTTACGCCGCGGGACGGACGCCGCCGAAGCGGCGCCCTTTTGCTTTGCATCGTCGAGCTGGATGAACGACGAGTCGGACTGCTTGGACTCGGCGTCCTGAGGCTTATTGGACACAGCCCTCACCTACCGACGCTTGGTGAATACGAACACGCCGATGACGGCGAGACCGATCACACCAGCCGCAACGCCGACGATGGCAAGTGGATTGAAGCCAGACTGCTGCGCGGGAGCCTCAGCGGACCTCTTGGCAGTGGTCGCTGCAGACGAGCCAGTGTTGGACTTCTTGTCCTTCTTGTCGGACTTATCGGAATTCTTCTTGGAATCCTTATCGTCCTTGGTCTCGGTCGTGGTCGTGGTAGACACCGGCTTCTGACCCGGAGCAACAGCACCGCCAGCCTGCTGGCCGTTTGTACCGTTACCCGAGCCGCCATTGGAGCCAGAGCCACCGTTACCGTCAGGGGCAACGGCGTTCTTGATCCACTTGGCATATAGCGTCATATCAGCCGTCACCGCAACGCTAAAGTCATACGCCTCCGTACAAGCCTCGTCGGTATACCAACCAGCGAAGGTATAGCCCTCACGCGTCGGATCGGCAGGCTTGGCGACAGTCGAGCCCGAAGCGGGGGTCTGACCATTGACCGATGAGCCGCCCTGAGCATCAAACTTGACACGATGTGCCTGAGATTTCACACAGAAGAGATGGCCCGAATCGTTGGTGTAATACAGATTGCCAAACTGATCGCAGACAACCGAAGCCATGCAATAGTTGGCATATCCAGAACCGGGAACGAACACCTCGGTTGCCTCGGCATCGCCCAGCTTGTACATGTACACGCCACCGCCGGTAGTGTAGTTAGGCCAATTGCCCTTGGCGCCGTTCAAGGTGAAATATACGTACGTCTCGCCATCACGTGTTGAGACGAGCGGCGTGCCCTTGGACTCAAAGCCAAGCTCTTCGCCATCGGCCTTCGTAATCTGCTTCACACTCATATCGGAGAGGTCAATGATCGAAAGCAGGCCCTTAGCCGTAGCCTTGGCCTTGGCCTTGGCCTTAGCCTTAGCCTTAGCCTTCCAATTGTTCACGGTTGTCCCGCCAATAAAAGCATACTTACCACTGAAAACGGGCGTCGAAGTCGAATAAGCGGCAAACTGAACTTTCGCGGCCTCAGTAATGGAACCATCGGAACCAATGGTCAGCTTGTGCAACGTACCATCGTCGCGCGTAACAGCATATATATAGCCGTCATGAACGGTAAGCGCCGAACGGATGTTGCCACCAGACAGCTTAATCGAACCAACAAGCTTTGACAGATCGGCAGAATATACGCGCACCTGGCCATAGTCGCCGCCAACGACATAGTAGCCATTTACCATCAGGCCGCCAGACCAGTAGTAACCTCCGTCAGCGACGGAGGCGCTACCGGCGATGGCGCCCGTGTGAATATTGATGCGCCTGACCGTACCGTTTTGCACGTCATTGCCATTGCCAGACCAATAATCAAGGGTGTTGATATAGACGTAGTCGCCGTCAACGGTCAACGAAGACAGGTTCTGCTTCGTAAACGCATCGGAATACCAAAGCGTCTCAAACGTTTTCGCCGAAACAGCCTGCAGATAGCCGCCGGAAAGCGGAATCACGATGATGCCCTGCGCAATAACGGGACGGCAGGTGCTATCCATGGAAGAGCCAAGCTCAAGGGACCGCACGACGGAGCCCGTCTCGGGGTCAACCTCGTTGAGGACCGCATTCCACGTCTTTCCACCCCATACCGAAGCGCCCGTGACTAGGTACACCTTTCCGTTCGCGACAATGGGGTCAGACGCAGAGGCGCTTGCGCCTGCCTTCTGCTGCTCTTCGGTCAGAAGGTTAAGTGCCCATGAGGGCGTATCGGTCTTTGTCGTAGGCGTCAGGGCATCCGTTGCGGATCCCGAGCCACCGTTCGCAAAGCCATTCCATGCCGTATCGACATCGGGATGCTCCGTTCCGGGATTGGTAGCAGGAGCCGTCGAGGGCTTTTGCGTGCCGTCACCCTTAACATAACGGAACTCGACGCAATCGCCGTTCTTGAGGTAGTAGCTCGGAGCACCGACGCTCGCGTAGCCGTTGTTCACAAAGAACGACCAGTAGCTGTACGGCGCGGCGCTCGTTGTGCTCAGCACGCGGCCATCGGGCATCGTCGCACTCGTAAGACCCCATGCATTTGCTTCGAGGTTCGTACAACCGGCAGCCGCCATAAGCTGCTCGAGCACCGACTCGGCCGTCGTGTCTTCGTCGGCGGGAAGCGTAAGCTCGGTCAAGGGCACCACCGATTGCTCGGTGTAGTTGCCGCCGGCGTCACTTGCGGAAACGCCCGTGACCTTGGCCGTCACCGCAATGGTCTTGCCCTCGTTCGGGTTGTCGAGCCCCGTCGTTCCCTTGACGTTTACCGTCGCAGAAACATCCAAGCCGGCAAGTACCGCGTAGTCCGAATTGTCGGGATAGCGCTCGGCATAACGGGCAAAACGCTCACTCTTCAGACGGCCGCTAATCGTGACTTTCGTGTTGTATTCGGGCTGAGTGAGGATAAGGTTCTCATGCGCGATAACACTCGGTTTGCTCGACTTGAGCAAACGATAGGTGTTCTCCGTGCCACCGGGGAGCTCGCTAAACACGAAGCCGTAGTGGCCAGCAGCCTCTTCGGAGGAATAGCACCAGTTAACCGCATATCCCTGACCGTACACCTTCAACGGCGCATGCAAGTTCCCCGTTACATTGGAGGCATCCTGCCCGTCAAGAATACCCAGGTAGAACGAAGACTTCGCAAGGCCGAGATAGAACAGCTCGGCATTGAGCTCGTCTTGGTTCTGCGGGGCAATCGCAAAGTCGAGGGTCTTGCTTGCCGTGACCTCGGCATTGGACCTATCGGTCACCGTAAGGGTAATCTTGGTCTTCGCCGCCTCGGCGCCAGGCAGCGGCTGGTAGACCGTGCCCTTGTAACCGTTGAACGTGATGTCATCGGTGCTGGCGGAGTACTCAACCTTGTAGTACTTGCCGTCGATATTGAGCGTGCTCGTGCGCGGCATCTGCAGGTCGGCGGTCAAGCCGTCCTTGTTGGCGACCACGTCGATGCCGGAGTACTTGATGTTGTCGTAAGTAAACGCCGCGTCGACCTTCTCCTGCAGCGCCTTCTGGTCGGCGGCGACCTTCTCGGGATCACCCTTGACCGTCACGACAAAGTCATGCGAGCCGGCAAGTTTGATGTCGCCGCTCGTAACCGTAACCTTGGCGGTCAGCGTCACGTCTCGATCGCTCGATGCGCGCGAAACCTTACCCGTCTTATCTTCCCAGCTATAACCAGAAACAAACAGGCGCTCGGTGTCGGAGCTTGTCCATTCAACAGAGAATTTCTTTGCGGAACCCGCCTTGTACGGAAGCGTGACATTTTGGGTCACGCCATCGGCGGACTCGCCCGCCGCGTAGCCAATCTGCAGGGATTCGGCGGCTCCGTCAAGAAGGTCTTGCAGTTTAGCCTCGTCCCAAGCAACCTGCACGGACTTGTTAGGCAGGTAATACTCGGTCTTGCCATCGCGCGACAGTTCAAACGCCACATCGGCGTTACGCAGACCGTCGATGTTGTAACCGGTGTAGTCGTTGGGGTCAATGAAGAAGAACGTCACATCGCCGTTGGTCTTATCCTGGGCGTCGGAGATACCGACCGTAGCCTTGGCATCCTCGGCCTTAAAGGCAACGCCGCCCTCGGAGACCTTGACGTCAATATCGGTAAAGCCCAAATCGGCAAGCTGCGCCTTCAGCGCGTCATTGACGTTGCCGCCCTTGGCGCTGTAATCAACAGCGATCTGCTTGTTAGCATCGTTGAGCTTTTGGACTGCAGCCTCGAGCGAGCCCGCGGCGATAACCTTGTTGGCGGAGACGAGCTCGACCGTCGAGCTACCGCTCGTGGCGACAGCCTTCAGATACTTGCCCGCGGCAGAAGCCGAGACCGTCGCCTCGGCGCCCGACATATCGGACAGCAGCGTCCAGTCGGCCGCCGGAGCCTTCGCGTCGTCGGCCGCATACCAGGCAACAGTCGCCTGACCGGTGACGTCGATACCGTTGGTGGCCGAACCGTCGGCGCGCTTGGCCTGCGCCGTCGCCTTAACCTTATCGCCCGAGACGAGATGGGTCGTATCGCTATTGATCTGCGGCGTAGTGATCACGCGCAGCAGGTTATACTCCCCCGCCGCGGTAACGCTGTCCGACGAAACCCATTCAACCGTGTTGTCGAGAGCGTTTGCCGTAACTTTGATGTGCTTGCCGACAAGCGCGTCCGAAATAGTCAGGCTGCCATCGGTCGTATCGATGCCGTCGGTAAGCTCGGTCCAGTCGGCATCGCCCTCGCCCTTGGCATACCACGCCATGGTGAGCTCGGCATCGTCGGGCACGTCCTTGGTCGAGCCCGACCAGCTACCCGGAACCTGCACGCTCGGCGTGATCTTTGAGCCCACGCTCAGCGTAACGTCCTTATCGGCAAGCTCAATACCCGCCAGCTTGTACTGGCCCTTAAGCGTCACGGGGCCGAGCGGGGCAACGGACTGCGTGCCGCCGTAGGAGCTCTTCTTCTGCGTGCTGGAGACGGTATTTTCGCTCGTCACCTTCACGCGCAAGTACTTGCCGGCATAGGCGGCGTCAACGGTATAGGCGGCCTCGATAGCACCGGGGATATCGGTATAGGCGGAGTCGTAGCTCGAGCTGCTGTTTGCATACTGCCACTGGTAGGCCACGTTATCGGTGCGGTCGATATAGTGATAGTTGGAGCCGTCCTTTTTGCGCACCTTAGTCTTGAGCGTATCACCCACACGTACGCCGTTGGTGGCGGGAGAGCCCTCGAACTGCACGTCGTAAAGCTCAACTTGGCCAGCGACGGAGACAGGACCCGCCGCATAGTACGGCTTCTGCTCGCCATAGCCGCCGTTGGCCTTGGCCACGACGTACCAGCCCTTAAGGGCGGCGGTCACCGTCAGGGTGTTACCGGTCTCACCCTCGATAGGCGTGTTGCACGAGCCGGCGGTATTCGACTTGCCCTTGTACCACTGCCACGTGACATGCGAGTCGGAGGTAACGTCGGTGGAGCCCGCCTTAGCGGTCGCCGTAATCGTGGAGCCAACCTCGACTTTGCCCGAGGAGGGGCTCATAGTCACGCTCGTGACATTAATTGAACCGGCAGCAGCGATGAGAGCGCCCGTCGAGTTGGTCAAGCTCGAAGAGCCGATCTTCGAGGACACCTTGCACTTGAGGTACTTGCCGCCCAAAGCGTCGGTTAGCTCGAGGGTCTCCCCCGTGGCACCCGCAATGTCGGTATACGTGCCACTCTTGGTGTCAGAGCACTGCCACTGATAGTTGAGCTTGCTTGCGTCGACGAACGCGCCGTACGCGCCGCCCTTCTCCTTGGCGCGAGCCTTAGCGGTATCCCCCACCGCAAAGACGCTCGTGTTGTCCTTGGTATTGATGATGGACACGGCCGAAATCTCGACCGCACCGGCCTGTTTGACCTTGCTGGAAGTGGTCTTGTTCACCGTGTTAACGCCAGCGTTGGCCTCGACCCTGATGTACTTGCCCTCAAGGTCATCGCCCACCACGAGCGTAGCGCCCGTCTCGCCCTCGATCTTGGTAAAGCCCGAGTACTGCGAGGTGGATGCGGACCACGTGTAGGTGACCTTGGCGTCGGCGGGGGCTTGCTGATAATAGCTTATGTACGGAGTCGCCGTCAGGGTATCGCCTATGCTCGGCGTGTCGCTATTCAGCTTGACGCTGTTAAGCTCCATCTGACCGGCACCCAGCACGGGGCCAGGAATGTAGTTGGCATTGATGCCCGAGCCGGAAGAAACGGACGGACCATAGTAGTCCTTGCCATCAACCGTTACCTTGCAGATGAAGTATTTGCCTTCCATCGCGGCGGTGACGGTGAGCGACTGCTCGTGGCCCACGACCTCGGTGTAGTCGGCGACATTGCTGCTGGCCCTGGTCGTGCCGGCGAGCCAGGTGTAAGTCCAGGTGCCGGGATTGGCAACGGACTCAGTCGAAGTGCCGTACCAGTCGTCCTCGACCTCATCGTACATATTTGCCCAAAGCGTCTCACCGGCCTTGAGCGCGCCCGACTTCGTGGAATAGGAGCTGTCCTTATCCTTGGTGTCCTGGATGAAGACCTTGGCCTCGCTCGAAAGCGTTGTGGCGGACGCGGCGCCAACGGCGTTCTTCTGCTCCGAAGCAGCAGACGCCGCAGCAGAGTTCTCGGACTCAGTCGCGTTGTCTGCGGCGGCGTCATCGCCATTCGCGGCACTCGCAGTTGCGCCCTGATCAGCGTCGGCGCCATCGGCAGCAGCGCTCGCCGCCGCACTGTTCGCGCCAGTATCGGCAGCAGCGCCATCGTCTGCCGCCGCGCCCTCGCCGGCCGTCGCAGTCTGAGCCACGGCCTCGGCAATGCCCTCGGCGCCCTCGGCCCAAAGTTGCGCCGGCGTGGTGCCAAAAACCATGGCAAAAGCCAGGAACGCCACCAGACCGCGCTTGGCTACGCCGCGGGCAATCGCTCCATACGGACGCCACGAGGCGCGCTGGCACTCGTCCTCAAACATATCCATTTGTCTCCTACTGTCTGCACTTGGGGCATTGCCCAGCGGCTGCCCCACGTCATCGCGCACATTGCGCTCGAGTACCCCCATCGGGGTCCCCCTTCCCTCCAGAGCCCAACGCGTACCGGCGGCATGCGCCGCGGCCGCGTACAAGATGGGAGGCGATCCGACTTAACCTTACCGACCCGGGCGCGCCGTCCGATCTGCGACGCGACCATCCCGGGCCAAGAGGAATTACGGTTACTGGTACAGCCGGGGACTTGCACCCCGATTCTCCCAAACGCGCAGGAAAACCGCGCATTCGTGCGTCTCCGCACCACCATCTAGGCCATCGATTATTAACGTCAATATGGTAGCACGCAAAAGGGCCCCGCACACAGGCGAAGCCCAAGGTAAAAGCTATGGTTTGCGATAGGAAAGGATGCGGATGGGGTGCCGAGCAAAATAACCCGTTTCCCCGACCCCGGGAAAACGTTAACGCTTGCCGCCGTGACTGTTGCGCCAGATCTCGCGGCCCAGCATCAGCGCCAGCACCAGCGCGCTCACGTAGCCCATAAAGCCAATGACTGGGATACCAAACACAACCGGCTCGATGCGCGCGTAGTACACCACCGACGAACCGATAAACAGACCGGCAATCACGATGGCCATCGACATGCGGTCGACGATGCCACCTATCTGCCGAAGCGCCTTGTCACTACTCATGAGCTGCAGATTCAGCTTAAGCTGGCCGCGCGTGAGCATACGCGACGCCAAGCCCAGATACTCGGCCGCCTCGAGCGAGCCTTTTGCCGCGCGATAGCTGCTCGCGGCAAGATCGCGCCCCATTTCGCGGACGCGCGCATAGGTGCTTTTCTCGTTTTTGATGTGCGTCTGGATAATCTGGATCATATTGACGTTGGGCATGTACTCGGTCAGCAGACCCTCGAGTGTCACCATGCCGCGGGCGAACATCGTCACCACGCTCGGCAGCTCAACGTCGTTCTTGCGCGCCAAGTTTAGCAGCGAGGTCAAAAACTCGCCGATATCAAGATCCTTAAGGTCGAGACCCGCAAAGTCGGCGACGATAAAGTCCAAGTCGGACAAAAAGGCCGAATGGTCGAGCTCGGCAGAATCGCCGCGCGTCACGGCAAAGCGCATAAGCGAATCCTTGAGCTTGGGCACGTCGCCTTCGGCCACGGCGAAAATCATGTCCTTGACGATACCGCGGTCGTGACTCGACATGCGCCCAACCATGCCCAGGTCTATAAAGTAGACGATGCCGTCCTTGAGAATGATGTTTCCCGCATGCGGGTCGGCATGGAAAAAGCCATCATCGAGCACCTGCGTCGAATAGTCCTCGACAATCGCCGAACCGATTTTTTCCAGGTCATAGCCCTCGGCCACCAAGCGCTCGGGATCGGCAATCGAGATGCCGTCGACGTAATCCATAACCACGACATGCTCGGTGCACAGATCCAGATAGGACTTGGGGCACGTCACGCCATGCACGCTTTTGTGGAAGTCATAGAAATCGTTGAGGTTTTTAGCCTCGGACAAAAAGTTGGTCTCCTCGCGAAACGAGGTCCACAGCTCCTCGACCACGCCGTGCAGGTCCACAAACTGATCGGTGTTGACGAACTTGGAGACAATACGCACCACCGAGCGAATGATGTCGATGTCCTGCGCCATCACCTGCTGCGCGCCGGGGCGCTGCACCTTAACGGCCACGTCCTCGCCGGTCACCAGGCGGGCGCGGTGCACCTGCGCGAGCGACGCGCTTCCGAGCGGGTTGGGGTCGATCGCGTCGAACATCTGCCCCAGGCGCTGGCCATATTCCTCTTCCAGACAGCGGAGCACTACCTCATACGGCACCGGCTCTACGTCGGAGCGCAGGCGACGCAGCTCGTCGCAAAACCGCTGCGGCAAAATCTCGGAGCGGTTAGCCAGAATCTGTCCCATCTTGACGAACATGGGGCCGAGCTCTTCGAGCAGACGGCGCAGGCGCACCGGCGTGAGGTTATCCCACACGCGGTACTTTTTGACCAAGCGAACGATCTGACCGATGCGTTCGCGGCGACCTGCCGGCGTAAGCTGGTATTCCTCGTCCGGCGCCATCGCATCGGGCTCCTCGGGGACCATATCGACAGCGCGCGGCTTCTTGCGAGCGCCCGAGACGGCGGCATCGACCTCGTCGACAACCGCCGCCTCGTCACACAAGGGATCTTGATTGTTGTAATCGGTGGTGGAATCTGCCATCTGCGCTACTACTCGGCCTCTTCGGCGTCCTCTGCATCGTCGGGCTCAACAGACTCGACAGGCACCGAAGTCACGTTGTCCTCGACCGAATCGACGATATCGCGTACATGAGCCAGGAAGGCCGTGCGCTCAGGGGCGGTCATAACGCGGACGCGAGCCAGAATGAGCTCGTCGAGCACGCGCTGTGCCGCAGTCTCGCCCTGCATGCCCAGGCGCTCGGTCAGGTCGGAGATGGTACCACCCGCCTGCTCGAACATGTCGGACACGCTGCGAGCGATATCGGGGGTGCCGGCATCCTTGCGAACCTGCTCGCCCTTGGTACCGAGGTCGTCGAGAACCTTCTTGCCGCCCTCGACGGCAACGGCGGCGGCGCCGAAGCCCACGTTGATGGCACCGTTAACAAGCTGATCGAATTTCATAACCATGGTTGGCTCCAATCGTGAACAACTGCATTGGCCTTCTTGTACCCAAGATTGAGTGAACGACACAAAATCGTTTTACCGCCAAGATAGAAATCGAGCGGGGCAAGGCCTTTGACGGCGTTTGCCCCGCTCGCTCGCTGCAAGGTTGTCTTTACCTTACGTTGTCGTTCATCGCGAAGGAGTTCTTCATGGCACAGCTCGTGGTGTAGAGCACCTTGCCCAACAGGGCATCGGTCTCCACGCGCACGAGCTCGGCAAAGGCCTCGTTGGCGCGGGCGAGTTCGGCAGGCACCTCGGCCTCGGGCAGCGCGGCTACGACGGCGTCAACGTCGTGAATCTGTTTGTAGCCCATGCCGCCGACCTTCTCCTGATAATCCTCGACCGCGCGACCGCACTCGTGGAAGCGGACATCGGCCAAGGCACCGATCAGGCGGTTGGCCCAATAGAAATTCTCGGACGTCACGCGAGCCTGCGTGTCGGCGTAGTACTCGGGCATGGTCTCGACATTGGCGTACAGCGGCACGAGCGCGTTAAACGAGTTGGAGCCAAACGCCATCCACTGCACGGCGCGATACGCCGGCTGCGCATAGGGGCGCAGCTGCAGCACGGCAAGCTGGCTGTTGCGGTTGATGCCGATGGGACGATAGGCGCCGCGCGTGGCGGGCGTACCCTTGCTGCCGTAGCAGTCGTACTCCGTGCCCTGGTAGTGGCTCGAAAGCACGTACTTGATGTCCTCGATGGTCACCTTGCGCTCGGGCACACGGCTCCAGGGGATGTCGTCGCTCTCGGGCGTGTAGTCGGCCTCGGGACCGTCCCACACATCGCTGGGGTTGAGGCAGCGCTGCATGTACCAAGCGCGCGGTGTGTTATAAACGTGGTCGCTGTCGCTGTGCGAGCCAAAGGCCTCGCGCGGGTTAAAGACCGCGGCGGGACCGTCGCCCTCGACGCCCAACGTCAAGTCTAAGTGCCACTCGGCCATCCAGGAGCGCAGGTCGGCGGAGCACATGTGGTCGACCTGGGCGCCCTCGGCGTCATCCAGATCAAAGCTATCGATACCCAGCTGGTTGGGCATGGTCACATAGGCGTCGTCGGGCACGCGCTTGGCGATCCAGTGGTGGCCGCCGATGGTCTCGAGCCACCAAATCTCGTCAACGTCACTAAAGGCGATGCCGTTGTTCTCGTAGGTGCCATAGCGCTCGAGCAGGTCGCCCAGAATGCGCACGCCGTCGCGGGCGGACTTGGCGTACGGCAGCACCAGGGTCACCATGTCCTCCTCGCCCAAGCCGCCGGGCTGTGCCGGAACATAGCCGTCCTCGCCCTCGTTGCCCTTGGCGGGCACGTAGTCCACGAGTGGATCGGCGCCACGGACGCGCTCGTTGGTAGTGAGCGTCTCGGTTGCGGACATGCCAACATTGAGCTCGTTGAAGCCGGCCTCGGCCCAAATGCCATGACCCGGGACAACGTCGGGGACGCTTGTGTAGCGCATGGGATTGTCGGGCAGCTCAACGGTCAGGTGGCTCAGGACGCTCGTGTAGACACGCGGTTGCTCGTCGGGATGCACCACGCGCATGCGCTTGGGCTCAAACATCCCGTTGGACGAGTCCTCGTTGCGGGCAACCAGCGTCGACCCGTCGTAGCTCGCGTTCTTACCAACCAAAATCGTTGTGCACGGCATGCGCATCCTCCTTGAGCGAAGAAATCAAACGGATACAGTGTATCGCTTCAGCGAAAAAAGGGCGAAACCACGGCACCTCGGAACCCCCGCGGAACCCCTGTGGTCAAAAAATGCCAAATATGAGTACTGTCACCAATTTAGTAGCAGTAAATTTCCTTGTAATGAGTGCCGAAGATCCCTATTTGTCCAAAAGCGAGACAGCGTTATTCCCCATAGGTTCAATAAAATGGGCTTTCTAACGAAAATGAATATCGTTAGGAAGCCCAAAAGACGTAAATCATATGTGACTATCTTGGCAACAGTACTCATATTTGGCGCTTTTTGACCACGTGGTATATGGCTAACCCCTCAAACAGCCCAAAACGCCTATTTCGATGCACGCTCCGACGCTTCAATCACGTGTTTGGCAAGAATCGCCGTCGTTACAGCGCCCACGCCACCCGGCACGGGAGTAATTGCGCCAACGATCGGCTCCGCAGCATCAAAATCGACGTCGCCGACCAGCTTGCCGGCAGCCTCGTCCCAATTAATGCCAACATCGATGATAGTCTGGCCCTCGCGAACCGCATCCGCGCCAATCGTGCGCGCGCGTCCAACGGCCGCAACCACAACATCAGCCGCGCGGCACTCGGCAGCCAAGTCGCGCGTATGCGTATGGCACGTCGTCACTGTGGCATTGCGAGCCGTAAGCATGGCGGCTACGGGACGGCCAATCACCAGCGACCGACCGACGACCGCGACCTTGGCCCCATCCAGATCAACGTCGTAATGGTCCAGCAACGCCAATACGGCCTCGGCCGTGCAAGGAGCAAAGCCCTCGCCTCGCCCAGAAAGCGTGGTAAGCAGCGAGGCCGGTGTCATGGAGTCGACGTCCTTGGCGGGATCGAGTGCCGCGGCAACCGCATCCTCATCAAGCCCAGCGGGCAGCGGGCGAAACATCAGGCAACCGTGAACAGCTGAATCGGTATTAATGCCCTCGATAGCCGCCAGCAACTCATCCTGCGAAACATCGGCAGGAAGCAAAACTCGGCGAGCCTCAATGCCAACCTTCTCGCAGCGCTTGAGGGCGCCGCGCTCGTAAGATAGATCGTCCTCGCGTTCGCCCACACGAACGATGGCCAGCGTCGGCACGATGCCCTGTTCGCGCAGGGCGGCGCAGCGAGCAGCGAGCTCATCGGTCAAAGCACGGGCAACGGGAACACCCTTAAGCAGCTCTGCCATGGCTATCCCCTCTTCCTGGCGGCGTCGGCGGCGCGGCGCGCCAGCGCATCGGCGCGCGGCAGCCACGTATCGAGCAGCTCATCGCACGCCGCCTCGAGCTCCTCGGCATGCGCCCGGTCTTTCATAGATGTGGTGTTGGCAAAGAGCGTCAGGCTCGCGCCCTGCATGGCAGCGCGGCAGAACACGGCGCCGCACGCCACGTCGGACAGCAACTGGCGCGAGCCCTTGTCTGCCATGTCCTCGAGTAGCGCCAGCGCGCGCCCGCAGGCATCCATGATCCGATACGGTGGCATGGCGGCCACGTGCAACGCGTCCTGAATCGCCGCAGGTCGAGCCGGGTCCTCGCGCGGAATACCGTACGCAGCGGACACCTGGCCGTACGCACGAACGTCCTCGGCAACCAGGCTCACAAGTTCCTGTGCCAACTCGTCTGCCCGAGCAAACGCACTCGTCAGGTCATCCGCTCGATCGGCAAGCGCAGGGTTTGTCGCCCCATAGCGAGCGACCATCCCGCAAAGCGAGGCGCCCAGTGCGCCCACAAAGGCACTCGCGCTACCGCCGCCGGGAACCGGCTCGCGCGCGGCAAGCGCCTCGGCAAACCCTCGGCAGGTTTTGTCCATCATCTCTTGGCTCATAGTGCATGCACCTTCAATGCTTGCCAAGCGTGATCGGACAGCAAGCGCCATCCAATCACACCGTTCATTTCGTGGTGCCTAGTCTAGCCCATAAGAGCATTCGCGTCAGTGCGCCCAGTTATCGCTCTTTTCTATGGCGGGCGATAGGCGCAACATCGCTGCGCCTATCGCCAAGCGATCAATCCCGACCCCCCTGTCAAGGTTAGTCTTACGCCCAGCCCATTGGGCCATAGACACGCCAAGTGCCATCGCGCAAACCACGCCGGCAAAACAAATGCATCTTTGTTGCGCAATCCGATGCAACAAAGATGCAGGTATGCAGAATAAATATGCAAGAAGCGCGAGAAAGATTGCGCACCGATCCAGGCGCGAAATAGGGATTTAGTAAAATACCAGAAGCACTATAGCACTCTAATAGTGGAGCTGATTTAAACACTATTAGAGTCGAAGGAGTCTCAGCATGAAGTCGTTTTTGAAAACGGCCTCTCGTGCGGCCGCAGCGCTGTTTGCCGTTGCGCTCGTCACGATGGGAGTTGCATCGCCTGCTTTTGCAGACGGTGCTACCGGACCGATTACTACCGGCACGATTACAAACACCACCAAAAACAAGTCGTATAGCGACTTGATTGACGCTATTAGAGACGCAGATGACGGCAACACTATTAACCTTGGCCCGGGCAATTACACTACCTATGTAAAAGGTCAAGACAAACTCGCTGTTGATAAGAGCCTCACTTTTGTCGGCTCCGGCACTGATTCCACGACTTGGGGCATTGGCGCTAAGCTCGCCGACCCCAATAACTTTGAAACGGAATACAACGGCGATTATTCGTTTGACGGGTCCAAGACCATTACGTTCAAGAATATGAGGCTGCTCTCCGATAAGGCGGACTACCTTGGTTTCATCCGCATCGACAACACCGTTGTCGATAACTGCATCGTTGAAGGCAAGACGTTCTACTGGGGCTATGACAGCGCATTGTTCAAGGACACGACGTTCAATGCGCCCGGTGGCGACTACGCCATCTGGACGTACAGTTCGCCGACCATGACGTTCGATGGCTGTACCTTCAATTGTGCCGGCAAGGCTATCAACGTCTACACCGATTTTGGCGCAGGAAAGAACGACATCACCGTCAACGTGACCAACTGCACGTTCAAGTCGACCTCGCCCAACAAAACCGCCCTCAAAATCAACGACAGCAACATGGTCGACAAAGAGCACAAAATCGACTATAAGTATAAGATCAACATCACGGGCAGTACCACTGTCACGGGCCTTGCGACTGACCCGGTCACGTGCTCTAAGGTGTTTGGCTTTGGCGGCGAGCTGTACGGCGAAAAGAGTCAGAATTCCGGCCGAACCGATGTAACCATCGACGGCAAGCTCGTTTGGTCCGGCGGCAAGATGCTCACCCACAGCTACACCGACGGCGAGAATGAGAAGGATGGCTTCAAGGTCACCTACACCGAGTGGGCCACTGACAATGCCGGTACTTGGACTCGCACGGGAACCCCTAAGTGCAGGCACTGCGGCTTCGTCAAGCCTGATTTCGTGGAGAAGGCCTACGATCTCTCCTACGACCTGAACGGTTCCGAGGATGAGCAGACTGCCGAATTCGCAGCCGTTAAGTGCGTCACCGAAGCCGAGGTTACGGCCGAGCAGCCGGTGCGCAAGGGCTACTCCTTCGTGGGCTGGAACACCGCAAAGGACGGCTCCGGCACAAGCTATGCCGCGGGCGATAAAGTTGAGCTTTCCGCTCCTGTGACGCTCTACGCCCAGTGGAAGAAGGACGAGCCTGCACCCAAGCCCTCCGACAACAAGCCGGCTGACAAGCCCGCTAAAAAGTCCAAGAGCGGCAAGAAGGCCCTGCCCATGACCGGCGACGCTTCCGCAAACGTTGTTGCCGCTATGAGCATGATGGCGATCGTCTGCTTCGCCGCCAGCGTCGTTGTTGCTAAGGTTCGTAAGTAGTAACAGCACGTCACCGCGATAAACAACCCGCAACGAACATGACCCGCACCACATGAGGTGCGGGTCATTTTTTATGCGTACGCCCCCATCTCTGCACATCGAAGATGGGCCTATGGCCCACCCGAACGTGCCGTTCGTACGTAGGCGCCGTCAAGGTTCTTTCGCAAATTCGCTGCCGCCCAGATGAGCCATCGGCTCCGCCGTCCGCTACTCCGGCCCTTCTTTTCCTGAACGCATTCAGCTTTCAATGTGCGCAAGAAACTGTTCGTTACTACTCGACTGAGGTATTAAAATAGTAGAGCATTGTACATTTTTTTCCTGGGATCGAAGGAGTTTCAGTATGAAGTCGTTTGCCAAGACGGCAGCTCGTGCAGTCGCAGCGCTGCTTGCCGTCGCGTTTGTCACACTGGGGGGGTTTGCACGCCTGCATTTGCAGACGGTGTGACTAGCTCGATCACCAACGCTCGCACCGGTACGACCTACCCCGATCTTGCCACCGCCACCGCCGAGGCGAAGAGCGGCGATACTATCGAGCTCGGCGAGGGCAACTACACCCTGTACGGAGTGGACTCCAAGGACACAACCCAGGGCAAGGACCTCACGTTTGAGGGCCTGGGCACCGACAAGACCGCATGGAACATCGGCGCGCCTGTGCCCGATCCTGCGCATTTCGGTACCGAGTACAACGGCGACTATTCCTTCGACGGCGCCGGCACCGTAACGTTTAAAAACATGACGCTGCGTTCCGGAATAGCCAAGAATAACAACTATCTTGGCTTCATCCGCGCAGATAAGACCGTCGTCGACAGCTGCGTCATCAACAACCAGACCTGCTACTGGGGCTACACGTGCGCCGAGTTCAAGAACACGACGTTCAACGCTCCGAGTGGCGACTACGCCATCTGGACGTACAGTTCGCCGACCATGACGTTTGACAACTGCACGTTTAACGCCAGCGGCAAGATGATCAAGGTCTACACCGATTACAGCGCAGGCAAGCATGACATCACCGTCAACGTGAAGAACTGCACGTTCAATTCGAAGTCGTCTAAGTGGGACTTCTTTGGCTACTACAAGCAGGCGTTGAGCATCGATGACAGCAACATGGGGAACTTTAAGTACATCCTCAACATCACCAACAGCTCTGCCACGGCGCAGCGCGACAAGACCACCTGCTCGCAGCTCTTTGGCTTTGGCGGCAAGGAGAAGCAATACAACACCGGCCGCACCGATGTCACCATCGACGGCGTGACCGTTTGGTCTAATGGCCAGAAGCTCACCCACAGCTACACCGACGGCGAGCACGATGATAATTTCAAAGACGAGAAAAAGTATGATTGGGAGAAGAAGCCCGATGGCTGGTACTGCACTGGCCACGCCAAGTGCGGCTATTGCGGCTATGAGATCGCTGAAACCGTGAAGGCAACCTCCGTAGACACGGCCACCTGCACTGAGAAGGGCACGAGGACCTACACCGCCACCTTTAGTCATAAGTGCTTCAAGCCCCAGACCAAGACAGAAGAAATCGCCGCCCTCGGCCACGACTGGGGCGAGCCCGAGTACAGCTGGGCCGAGAAGGACGGCGGTTGGTGCTGCACTGCCAAGCGCGTCTGCAAGCGCGACGCCAGCCATGTCGAGCAGCAGACCGTGCAGGCCTCCGTTGAGACCGCCCCGGCCACCTGCCTTGAGGAAGGCAAGTCCGTCTACACCGCCACGTTCGACGGTGATGTCTTTAAGCCCCAGACCAAGACCGAGGCCCTCGATCCGCTCGGCCACGACTGGGGCGAGCCCGTCTACACCTGGGCCAAGAAGGACGGCGACTGGTACTGCACCGCAAAGCACGTCTGCAAGCGCGACGCCTCCCACGTCGAGGAGGAGACCGTGAAGGCCGCCTACGAGGTAACCACCCCCGCCACGACCACAAAGGAAGGCGAGGGCACCTACACCGCGACCTTCAAGAACGAGGCCTTCCAGACCCAAACCAAGACAGAGCCGATCGCCAAGCTTCCCGTCAAGCCGCAAGAGCCCGCAAAACCCAAGCCCGGCAAGCCCGGCAAGTCCGACAAGACCAACAAGCAGACGCTCCCCGGAACGGGCGATTCCACCGCAAGCGCCATCATGGTGATTCTTTCCATGGCGATCGTCTGCTTTGCTGCCAGCGTCGTTGTTGCTAAGGTTCGCAAATAGCAATAGCACGCCACCGCGATAAACAACTCGCAACGAACATGACCCGCACCATATGGGGTGCGGGTCATTTTTTATCCGCAAACCACCCATCCCCGTACCCCGGGGAGGACCGACAAGATCGGCCCTCCCCCTCTTTTGTGCCCGCGCATATTGCCACTTGTCGGCGCAAATCCGGCCCTCAGAATGGGACACATGGCCCACCTTAGCGAGCCGCCCACGCGCACAGTAAAGGCAGGTAATCCATGGGCGGTTACAGATCGAGGAGGACACGACCATGAAAAAGAAGGCCTTTGCGATTCTCACCCTCTGCATCAGTCTCTTTGCCGCGGTTGCCCTGGTGGGTTGTGGCGGAAGCGGCGGCGCTACCGGCAGTGGCGGTGGCGGCGGAGCAGAAAAGTCAGCCGTGGATATGAGGACCGACTTCATTTGGTTTAAGGTCGAGGTCCCCGAGGGCGTCGAGATTACCGACGTTGCCGGCGACACGGCCGACAGGGCCCAGTTTAAGCTCACCAAGAGCGAGCACGCCAGCGATCGCTTCATCCCCGTCTTCGACTCTGACAAGAACGCTGAAGAGCTGTTCGACTACGAGGCAAAGTGGAAGACCGACTTTGAGTGGACCGAGAATGATCCCGTCAAGTACAACGGCAAGACCTGGCGCAACGCTTCCTACACGCACACGGGCGGCGTGACGACCGAATACTTCACCGACGTTGACGGCGGCAGCGTGTACGTGCGCATCGACAACGTCGAGGAGCACAAGGACGCCGTCGAGACCATGATGAAGTCTCTGGAGTTTGCCGACGACATCGCCAAGGCCAAGACCGAGGCCATGGACGTCAAGCTCGACGATATCGAGATCAAGCGCTAAAGCTCCAACGGCATGCAGCAGCGCCGTTTTAGCTCAACCGGGATGCAAGGTGTGACTCCTTGCATCCCGGTTTTTTGTGTTCGAAAGCGCCCGGTCACATCACCATATTGAGCATGTTGACGAACTCTTTTGCCTGGGAGCGGCTGCTCAGACAAAAGGCGCAGGCGGTCAACAGCCGGTTACGTAGAAAAACGTCGCGGCCCTTGATCCTGTTGACCCTTTTCGCGGTCGCGCGCAGAACACCAAATCGTGTCCGCACGAGCAAATAAACTAATACCACAAGGAATATAAGCCGCTATCCAAGGATGGCGAAGTGAGACAAAAGATTAGCAATAGCTAAGATTTAAGTCTAAAACCCTTAGGAAGTGCTAATATATAGTTATTGAAAGAGGCTAAGATGCCGAGACGCGAATTGATCCGCATCCTCGAAGAAGCCGGCTTCATCTCGAAAGGAGGCACTAATCACGAGAAGTTCGTCAAAGGAGATAAACTCGTGCTCGTGAAACGCCACCGAGAGATTGAGGATCAACTTGCCAAAAGAATCCTAAGGCAGGCAGGACTTCGATAGCTCATCCTCATCACATTTCGCATCAAGTTTTAGAGGAGGTCTTACATGGTTTACGTATGGGAATTCGAGTTCTTTGATTCGGACGGCGTTGTCGACGCTGTGCCATGTGGCTCGCTGGGCGGAGGTGGAACGTTCGGCTCCGACCTAAACGACGCCGTCGAAAGCGCCGCTGATTTTCTCGCATGTATGGTCGACGATCACCTTATGGGTGGCGTCGACCTGCCTGCGCCGGACTTTGGCCACGAGCCGCAGCACGGTGGCAAGATTATCGCCGTGGCCGTCAGTCGCAAACTCAACGATATCCCCGCCGTCACCGCAGCGGATGCCGCGCGCATGCTTGGCGTTAGCTCGGCAAGAGTATCGCAACTTATAAATGCTGGACTGTTGGATTCATGGAAGGATGGCACCAAGCGCATGGTGTCCAAAGCTTCCATCGAGGCACGACTCGCCGACGCTCCAAAGGCAGGACGTCCAAAAGAAATGCCTGTTGCCGTGTAAAGAGACGTCTAGGCATACCATTTTGGCATATTGACTATTGAGTTCTCTCGATTCGCGACGCACTGCGTCGCGAATCGAACTGAACATATTGCCGCAGGTAGCCGCACGCCCTCAATCCAAAGTACAAGAGGTGTTTCCCATGACAGACAGACCGAAAACAACGCTACGTGACTGCATCTTTGGGCTTGCCGTCGGCGACGCGTTGGGCGTTCCTTATGAGTTCAGGCCCCGCGGCACGTTCGAGTGCACCGACATGACGGGCTACGGCACGCACGGGCAGCCCGCGGGCACCTGGAGCGACGACACATCTATGACGCTTGCCACCTGCGACTCGATTAGGGAGCTCGGGCATATCAACACCGCAGACATGCGCGACAAGTTCGTAAGCTGGATTGCCCGTGGCGAGTATACGATTGACGGCGTTTTCGATTACGGCGGTACGACCGCCCGCGCCTTGCACACCGGCAAAGGAGGCTCCGGCGAGCGCGATAACGGCAACGGTTCGCTCATGCGCATCGCTCCCCTGGCGTTCACCGATGCGACAGACGAAGAGATCGGCGAGGTCTCTGCAATCACCCACGCTCATAGAACATCGACCGAGTCATGTGTCACGTTCATCGAGCTGTTGAGGTCCGCGATGGAAGGCGCGCTCCCCGAATGGGCACTCTGTCTGAAAGATGTACCCGAGCGCGAAATCAGATCAGGCGGCTTCGTGAGCGACACGCTTAAGGCCGCCACCTGGTGCTTCGTCAACACTAACAACTACGAAGATTGCGTGCTTGCCGCCGTCAACCTGGGCGACGACACCGACACCACCGCAGCCGTCGCCGGCTCCCTCGCCGGCACGGCATACGGCATGGACGCAATTCCGCAGGAGTGGGTTGACGCCTTGCGAGGCAAAGAGTTGATTGAGAGCTGCCTGTTTTAGACCGCGCATCACAGAATGGGTAGTAATAAATGGCTACGCTAATTATTCAAGGAAGAAAATATGACGTCACCCAGGAGCAAGCCGATGAGCACAACGCGCTGTTCGACGAGATGTGCGAAAGGCTCGACGCCCTTCCGACTCCGAAACCGGGAACGCTCAACTTCAAATTGAGCCTCAATTTCTAGAGCATCACGGACGAGTACATGCCGAGGCTGCGCGAGATAATCGAGGACGCAAATCAGCCATGAGTCGCGGCAACAAAATCCTCTGACTAGAGGACGCGGCTTCGACGAAGCTCTTTCCGCACTACATTGCCGCAATACGATCATTTCCCAACAGCAAAGCTTGATTACCGAACGGTCATCATCCTAAAAAAGGCCTCGATAAAAAGGAAACAGGATGATGCGTCGCCGTTATCGCTGCCGCGCACGAACACAAAAGAAGCCATGGCATCATATGGGAAAAGCTATAGATTATGACTCCTTTGGAGTCGATGACCGACCGGATAGGCTCTCTAACGTTCCGGATGAGGCTCTCGAGGCCCTGCTCGAGGAAGAGCGAGAAAACCCGCCGAAAACATGGAAAGAGGCATGGAAGCGCAGTATCGACTGGGAACTCGAGCACGGCGTCAGGACCGTCAATGGCTAAGAGCATTGGCGTCGCTCCAAAACGATGAGATGTTGAAGGGGGCTGCGATGGCTATCGAAACGCACAAACGGGAACAGGTCGACGAGCTCACGAGCCAGTTCGAAGAACACTTCGGCTATGAGCCGATATGGTTCGGCAGTGTCGACGAAGCCTACGTGAAACTCGAGGAGTCTCTTAAAACGGGGACCCCGACACTCATGAAACAGAACCCTGAAGTCTGGCTTTAGCCCATAGTTCCAACCGCACCCGCCGCATATCGCCGGTTGATTACCAACCAAATCAACGCTGCTCCAAAACGGGTGCAAACGAAGAATCAACCCGAACGAGCTTGGTTGATGCCACTCCATAACAATGATATGCCGAACCAGTTGAGAAGGAGCTGATATGTATATCTACCCCAGCAAGGAGGACAGCGCGAAACTGGACCGTCTCATACGTAAGTACGAGCGGACCTTCCATGAGAGGTGCCACGCCTACTGCATGCGCGACCCTATCGCCGAGATAGAGAAGTGCCTGAAAACCGGCAAGCCATCCAAGCTCAAGCCTGAACCCGGAGCGGTCTACTAGAGCACCTAAGGCCCCGCCGGGGCCTTTTTTCCATGCCGCGTGACCACGGCGGGAACATCCTCCGTTTGATTACTGGTTAGACCGGCGCCGTTCCAAAATCCGTTAACGAGGCACGCGGCCACGAATTGACTGCCGGCAGCGGGGCGCTTGCAAGTTATAGTATGGCCTACGGAAATGACATGTCGTTCTAAACGAATGACAACCAACAGCACAATGTCACGGAATGGCTGGCTAGAAATGGCTACGTTGACTATTAAAGGAAAAGAATACAGTGTGACCGACGACCAAGTCGCGTAATATGATCGCCTGGTCGATGAACTGAAGGCGGAGATTGCGAAGATTCCAGAACCGGACCATGAATCCACGGTCTTGGACTTGCGGGACGATGAGCCTTATATGCGCTTGACGGACGAGTATCTAGGAAAGATTCTCTCGATGCTCGAAGAGTGAGGCGAGCTTGATTGCCAGTTAGGTCGGCACTGCTCCATAACTTTCCTTTCGGTAGGGCCCCCACCCGCTCGGGCGTGTGCGAGCCTGCTTGACCCGGCAGGCGCGGTGAGGTGCCACGGTTGCCGCCCGTGGCGGGCGTATATGAAAAAAGCCCCGGCTGGGGCTTGATTCGACTGGTCGGGACGGCGGGACTCGAACACGCGCGGGCGGTGCCCACGTGCTCCTGAGGCACGCGCGTCTACCAATTCCGCCACGCCCCGATGGCACCTGCCGAGGAATCGAACCCCGGTAAACGGTTTTGGAGACCGCCGCACTGCCATTGTGCTAGCCAGGTGTGTATAATCTGATTTGAAAAGCCCTGGGCGTGCTGGATAGCTAACCTGGGGCTTATTTCCTTATGTCGCCTATGGCCCCGCCCCTGGTCAACAAGATAACGCGGTCGATGTCATGCCTCGATATCTCAAGCCGCACGCGCTTCAGCGCGTCCTCTCTTGTCACAGGGACTTCCTCGCGGTTAAGCACGACAATAGAGGGCCTTACCGGCCCACCTTCCACCTTTTCGAACTGCCGCACAGCCTTTCTTATATTGCGCTCGATGTTTGATTACCAGTTAGATCGGCACTGCTCCAAAACCAGCGCATCGTGAACAAGCTGCAAGACGGGTTTGATTACCAGTTAGATCGACACTGCTCCAAAACTCCCGTCCGGCATCGGCGTGGGCATCAAACGTTTGATTACCAGTTAGATCGACACTGCTCCAAAACCTCGCGGTGAACCCTCGGCTGTCGGTTGCGTTTGATTACCAGTTAGATCGACACTGCTCCAAAACTTAGGAAAGAAAGGAGAACGGCAGTGGTCAGTTTGATTACCAGTTAGATCGGCACTGCTCCAAAACAGGAGAAGCAGGAGAGCCTGGACGAGATGAGTTTGATTACCAGTTAGATCGACACTGCTCCAAAACCACATGTAGGCGGTCGCCGCGCCGATTATCGTTTGATTACCAGTTAGATCGACACTGCTCCAAAACGATGGCATTTACTGACAATTTGCAGTCTCTGTTTGATTACCAGTTAGATCGACACTGCTCCAAAACACTATGGAGGACAAGTACATCCGAATGGTTGTTTGATTACCAGTTAGATCGACACTGCTCCAAAACCTATAGCAAGAGGGGAAGAGAGAAAGGGTTTGATTACCAGTTAGATCGACACTGCTCCAAAACTTCCATAAGGGTCTTTCTCGCAAGGCAATGGTTTGATTACCAGTTAGATCGACACTGCTCCAAAACAGAACGCGAGGGTTGCAGCCTTGCAAATGGTTTGATTACCAGTTAGATCGACACTGCTCCAAAACGTATCCCAGCGCATCGTGAAGTCGTTCAGGTTTGATTACCAGTTAGATCGACACTGCTCCAAAACCATCAAGGTCGGCAGCAGTACCCCATGCAGTTTGATTACCAGTTAGATCGACACTGCTCCAAAACGAGGAGGTTGCCCCGGTCGTCAAGGCCGTCGTTTGATTACCAGTTAGATCGACACTGCTCCAAAACCTCACCCGTGCTGCCATAGCCGTCACCCTTGTTTGATTACCAGTTAGATCGACACTGCTCCAAAACCATTTGCATTCCTTTCTGTCGCCATTACAGGTTTGATTACCAGTTAGATCGACACTGCTCCAAAACGACCAATGCCGTTCTCCTTTCTTCCCCAATAGTTTGATTACCAGTTAGATCGACACTGCTCCAAAACGCTGTCGTAATCTCAATAGTGTTCTCGTTCAGTTTGATTACCAGTTAGATCGACACTGCTCCAAAACCCTAATCGTCCTTCGTTGGCAACGCCATCAGTTTGATTACCAGTTAGATCGACACTGCTCCAAAACACAAAGGACAGGAGATAGACAATGGCAAAGTTTGATTACCAGTTAGATCGACACTGCTCCAAAACTTCCCGCTCAGCTCCGACACGCTCTCCGTAGTTTGATTACCAGTTAGATCGACACTGCTCCAAAACGTTATCGACTTGAAGCTCTGCGCGGTGACGGTTTGATTACCAGTTAGATCGACACTGCTCCAAAACCAGACCCAGAGCTGGACCTGCACCACGTACGTTTGATTACCAGTTAGATCGACACTGCTCCAAAACCGCACCTGCTCCGTAACCGAAGTGCCGCCGTTTGATTACCAGTTAGATCGACACTGCTCCAAAACTTCGCCCCAAGCAACGTCGAGGTGTTCATCGTTTGATTACCAGTTAGATCGACACTGCTCCAAAACCAACTCCCTGATTAACAACTCGCAGTTTGAGTTTGATTACCAGTTAGATCGACACTGCTCCAAAACTGTCAAGGCGAGAATACAAGACGATTAAGGTTTGATTACCAGTTAGATCAACACTGCTCCAAAACTCGAATGTATTAGTATCGGGATTGTAGCCGTTTGATTACCAGTTAGATCGACACTGCTCCAAAACGGCCTCTGCGACGCCATGAACTTCAACAAGTTTGATTACCAGTTAGATCGACACTGCTCCAAAACCCCTTGTCCGTGATGCCCGGGGTAGTCGGGTTTGATTACCAGTTAGATCGACACTGCTCCAAAACCCCGGTTTCTTTTCTGCGCGGGCTGCGGTAGTTTGATTACCAGTTAGATCGACACTGCTCCAAAACGTCCTGCGCCAGACCTCGACGGTGACGGCCGTTTGATTACCAGTTAGATCGACACTGCTCCAAAACAACCAGCAGGCGCAGGATTACGTCAACAAGGTTTGATTACCAGTTAGATCGACACTGCTCCAAAACCTCGTAATAGCGAAAGTAGTCGGAGACGTGTTTGATTACCAGTTAGATCGACACTGCTCCAAAACCTGCGGGATGTTCCCCGCGAAGGCGTGCGAGTTTGATTACCAGTTAGATCGACACTGCTCCAAAACCCAAGGAGGACGAGGAACGCGACTCCGATTGTTTGATTACCAGTTAGATCGACACTGCTCCAAAACCCACGCTAGTGAGGTCTTGCCCAGGCTAGGTTTGATTACCAGTTAGATCGACACTGCTCCAAAACTGAGTTTGCTTGTGAAGCTATTAAGTTAGTTTGATTACCAGTTAGATCGACACTGCTCCAAAACACGTTCGATGATGCTGTCGGCGTATTCGAGTTTGATTACCAGTTAGATCGACACTGCTCCAAAACACGTTGCGAGTAACAGTGACAGCATTAGCGGTTTGATTACCAGTTAGATCGACACTGCTCCAAAACTTCCGGGCCCTTTGCAATACAAATGTGCTTGTTTGATTACCAGTTAGATCGACACTGCTCCAAAACAAAATGAAGGGTTTTGGGTGTGCGCGCCAGTTTGATTACCAGTTAGATCGACACTGCTCCAAAACAGAGAACTCAGATACTGAATTCCCGAGGGTGTTTGATTACCAGTTAGATCGACACTGCTCCAAAACACCACAGCCACGGTTTATGTCAAGTTTTAGGTTTGATTACCAGTTAGATCGACACTGCTCCAAAACCTCAATTCCATCTCCACGTACCGCCCGCAGGTTTGATTACCAGTTAGATCGACACTGCTCCAAAACGCGGTGGTGCGCCTCGCGCACATATTCAGGTTTGATTACCAGTTAGATCGACACTGCTCCAAAACTCTGTCGACTCATATTCCGACATCGTCGAGGTTTGATTACCAGTTAGATCGACACTGCTCCAAAACCGAGCGGGGTCAGTACGGAGAACATCGGCTGTTTGATTACCAGTTAGATCGACACTGCTCCAAAACGGATTGTGTCTCCTAATCTTCGCAAGGTTCGTTTGATTACCAGTTAGATCGACACTGCTCCAAAACCATCAGTGTCGTGACAGTGCGGTTGGCGCGTTTGATTACCAGTTAGATCGACACTGCTCCAAAACATCCGCTCGTGGTACCTCGACCCTGCGAAGTTTGATTACCAGTTAGATCGACACTGCTCCAAAACATAAGTCGATCGATGCATCGCGGGCAGCATGTTTGATTACCAGTTAGATCGACACTGCTTCAAAACAGAGAAAATCGTAAACAGCACCTACACGGGTTTGATTACCAGTTAGATCGACACTGCTCCAAAACCCCCTCCGTGCGGCCATAGCCGTCACCCTTGTTTGATTACCAGTTAGATCGACACTGCTCCAAAACATCTCATCGAACCCGACAGCTGGGAGAGGCGTTTGATTACCAGTTAGATCGACACTGCTCCAAAACACCTCGCCGTCAAGATCACATGCGACGACCGTTTGATTACCAGTTAGATCGACACTGCTCCAAAACGCTATAGCAAGAGGGGAAAGAGAGAAAGGAGTTTGATTACCAGTTAGATCGACACTGCTCCAAAACGTGAATTCCAACTTGGAGAATGAACCCCAGTTTGATTACCAGTTAGATCGACACTGCTCCAAAACTAGACTTCCCTCTTGCGCCAGACGCCGTCCGTTTGATTACCAGTTAGATCGACACTGCTCCAAAACCGAGGGCGTGCCGGCAAACGGGTACATCGGTTTGATTACCAGTTAGATCGACACTGCTCCAAAACACGCTGAGCGTCACAATGTCGAGCGATAGCGTTTGATTACCAGTTAGATCGACACTGCTCCAAAACAGCAATGTCGGCAAGCTGATATTTTCGGCGGTTTGATTACCAGTTAGATCGACACTGCTCCAAAACTGTACGTGCGCTCCATCACTTCCTTGTCCAGTTTGATTACCAGTTAGATCGACACTGCTCCAAAACAGCGAAAATGGAGAACGGCGGGTTGTCTAGTTTGATTACCAGTTAGATCGACACTGCTCCAAAACAACGGTTTCACATCGCCGATCAGCATGATGGTTTGATTACCAGTTAGATCGACACTGCTCCAAAACTTACCGTGCACGTCGCCGTTGTCGATAAAGTTTGATTACCAGTTAGATCGACACTGCTCCAAAACACATTCGTGCCGATATACACGGCGTTATCAGTTTGATTACCAGTTAGATCGACACTGCTCCAAAACACTTGAATAGATACTAAAACTTTTTGATTGTTTGATTACCAGTTAGATCGACACTGCTCCAAAACCCATCCTCCATGCGCTCACGAAGCCATGCGGTTTGATTACCAGTTAGATCGACACTGCTCCAAAACGACGTAACTACGTTTATGAGGAACGATAAAGTTTGATTACCAGTTAGATCGACACTGCTCCAAAACCCGAGGATGCAGTCGTATGTGAACCCGATGAGTTTGATTACCAGTTAGATCGACACTGCTCCAAAACCTTTAGATGCCTGATGTAGTCTCCTTTTCCGTTTGATTACCAGTTAGATCGACACTGCTCCAAAACGGCATCCTGGACAACGATTCTTGCTATTGGTTTGATTACCAGTTAGATCGACACTGCTCCAAAACAGCTGCTTTTTAATCGCGTTGCGTATGCGCGTTTGATTACCAGTTAGATCGACACTGCTCCAAAACAGAATGCCCCGGATGGTCGCGCCGCTCTTGGTTTGATTACCAGTTAGATCGACACTGCTCCAAAACGCGCGCCTCGTTGACTGTGAGCAAGCCAAGGTTTGATTACCAGTTAGATCGACACTGCTCCAAAACACCGATGCGGACAAGTACATCGACCATGAGTTTGATTACCAGTTAGATCGACACTGCTCCAAAACAAACATCAGCAAGGGAAAGGGCAAACGGCAGTTTGATTACCAGTTAGATCGACACTGCTCCAAAACTTCATTTCTTCAGCCATTTCTTTCACTCTCGTTTGATTACCAGTTAGATCGACACTGCTCCAAAACAGGGACGCAAGCCGTTGGCGGCGCTGATAAGTTTGATTACCAGTTAGATCGACACTGCTCCAAAACTCCGTTCTGTGTCCCTACTATTGTCCCTGTTTGATTACCAGTTAGATCGACACTGCTCCAAAACGAGCGACGGCAGCATCAGGGTAGCTGGGAAGTTTGATTACCAGTTAGATCGACACTGCTCCAAAACTGAGTGTCGATGAAGAACGACGGGATGCCCGTTTGATTACCAGTTAGATCGACACTGCTCCAAAACGCGCATCGCCGAAGAGACGGGCGTGCAAACGTTTGATTACCAGTTAGATCGACACTGCTCCAAAACACCCGTCTGAGTTATCAGGGCAGGGGAATGTTTGATTACCAGTTAGATCGACACTGCTCCAAAACCATTAGAGCAAATTCCCTACTGCGACGGGACGTTCAATCTAACCGGTCTGTTCTTTCAATGCTCTAAAAACTGCAGGTCAACCGTTAGTTTATGTTCGTGTCCGTAAGACATGGTATCTTTTTTATTCTCTAGGAGCAACAGGCTCAACTTAAGGAAAAACACGTGGTCATAGAGCGTTTGCAGCTCATTTTCCGTCAAAAAAGTTTTGAGATTTACAAATACGATTGTCTTTCTGCAGCCAGCGTCAAGAGCAAATGAAAGGAAATTCAGCAGATTATCAAGGAGCGATTTATCTTCTTGAGGCGCTGCGCCAAATCCTAAAAACTTGAGGTAGCGCTTCAAATCCCATTCTAACCCAAACCCCAAATCGGCATTAAAGCCAAGGTTCAATCCGCCTAAACGTAGTTTTATTGCACGTTCAGCCTCTTCCACCTGCATACGCAGATCTTCGTCTTCTAAAAACTCGCGCTCAACCTTCTTGGTGATTGCAGTCATAAATGCACGGTCATCCCATGGAAGATTCAGCGCATCAGGCACTACCATCAGGGCGCTGCCGGGCTTAATCTCCTCATCGTCTTTCCAAAGGGAATAAGGCTCCATCGCCTGGCGCCCCAATCCGTTTTGCAAAGAAGCTACAATCCGCGCGAACAGGGCCGAGTTCTCGACTTGCAAAACCGATGTCTCCCCTGCTGTTAGCTCCACCGGGTGTTCAAGCCCTGAAAACACGAGCCTCATAAAACCAGAAGCTCCTCCATGGTATCAATCTCCTCATGGGATTCATGACTACCCGTTATGTATTCCATGGTCGAAAACTGAGATTCGGTCACGCGCAAAACCTGTACAAGGCCAGCTGGTGGGCGATGTTTCCTGAGTCTTTGCACCGCGCTTCCCGCCGCCCCATCATTAACAACAAGCTTTGCATACACGGATTCCTGGAGCATAAGATAGCCATCTTTAAGAAGAAACTTGCGGAATACTCGATAGTCTTTTCTCTGCGCAGGAGTATCGACGGGCAAATCAAAGAAGACGACAAGCCTCATATATCTGATCCTTTCCCCGATACTCATACGACCTCAAACGACTCGATTTCGTCCACCGACAACCTTCGATCAAGCGCCTTGAAGCAGTCAGCAACATACAGAGAGATTACGGAGCCCACGCGATACGTACCGCCTCGATATGCAATTCCCTGATTAAGCATGTCGACCAAAAGAAGCTTTGTCTCTTTAGAGAACTCGCCGTCAAAGTTATCGAACACAATGCGGTCGACAAGAGGCCTGAACGGCTCCATAAAATCGCAGCTCAAGTTGAACTGGTTAAACTCGTTTCTGTGGCAGATTCCCGCTTGCGTAAGGTATCCGCGTGCCGCGATCTCGCGGTTGACGCTCGACAGCAGGATCGCATACCCATAATTGAGAGCAGCGTTCAGAGGCGTATCGTCATCCCTCGAGAAGGACGGACCAAACAGAGAGCTGAAATAGAGTCGAGCCGCATGTCCTTCGCGATTCGTCGTATCACCCGAGCGCACCTCGGCAACAATGCTCTTGAGCGTCTCGCCCTGCTCCTCGCGCGCACGGGCGTGGAGCACATCAGATTGATGTTTGATTTTGTCGCGTACGATGCGTTGCCATACGCGCTTTTTAATCGGCTCGCCCCACTCAAGCTGTTCTGCGATACGCTTGCTGGTGTTATGGGCCCCGTATAGCGGCAAATACTGTCCAATGGGATCGCGCTTCTCGTCAGAAACGACAAACGCGACCTTTGCCTTGGCAAGCTCCGAGAGCAGATAAGCGCTTATGAACACCTGGTTGGTCTGGAGGACGACCGACGAAATCTCCGATAGGTGAACCTTCGCCGTGTCGTCCTCGCGGCGGACAACCATGTAGCCGCCCTTGTACTGCAATTTGCAAGGGCTGGAAATGACGATGTTCCTAAAGCCCGACACGGGTCCTTCTCTCGAACATGCCTGTTACGGACTGATCAATAAGGAAAACCGTCACATTTGAATCGCTCAGCAACTTTGAATAATTAGGCTGTATACAACCCGAAAACTTTGAGCCGCCCGCGGGTGACAAATCAACCATATTCATTGTTCCATTCACCAAGGCAAGCAGGCGCTTGACTACTGCAACAACATCTTCCGCATCCACAGTTGCGCACTTTTCAATGATCGCCTCAATTTTGAGTTGACGCAGCAGCCTGCCAGAGACGGAAGAAGCCGCGGGATTAAACATATCCAAAAGCTTGATAGCATCTTCGCTACACGTATCTCCTGCGAGCAGTTTCATTTGCTCATTTGAAAAAGCCAGTTGCGTAGCATTCCTCATCTCCTTTTTCCCCGTAATAAAGAATCTCTCGCCATCCACCTCAATCAGCTGTTTCTTGTAGATCTTCGGCCTCGTGATACCGACGTATTCCAAACCTTCCTTCTCCGCAAGTCCCCTTGCATATTCGCCGAGTGCCGCCGAGTCGCCCTCGATGCGCGCCGCAAGCCACACGGGAACCTGGGAGAACCGGAACACCGGCTTCCCCTTCTTTTTGGCCTCATAGATAAAGAAATACGCAAACTGCTGGCTCGAAAAACCACCGTACCGCTTAGCATCAAGCCCCTGCTTGGTCGACAACTCAAGCTTTGCACCCATCTTGGGATCACGCGGCGAGTAAATCGTTGCCTTCCAGAACGCTCCCGTATCCTCCTGCGGCATCCTCGAGATGTAGCACTGGCGATAGTTAAGCGCACGGCGAATGCTCTCAACCTCCGCTGCTGCATTCCAGCCGTCCGGAAGATACTTTCCCCTATAACGCTTGACCTCGTCGTCCTCGGTCCAGGCATCGTCAAAGACCTCGCCCGTCTCGGGGTCAAAACCCGCAGTCATAAAGCTATTGACGACAAAACCGGCAAATCCAGGCATGCGATGGGTTTTCTTAAACAGCTCAGACTGCTCGCGCACGTACTTCTTAATCACGTGCGAGTAGCCAATGGGGTTTTCATACATTCCGGGGTGGCGCATCTGAATAAACAGGCCCAAGCGACATGCCAGATAGGCATCGTGCGCATGATGGAAATCATTGGCTTCGCGGCATTTGACCAAGCCGGCTGCCTCACGAAGGTTGTGCGATACGCTCGCCTTAACGGGAACGATCTTCGTTCCCTCGTCGGCATAACGCGCCTCAAGCAACGCCTGCGCCATCTTGACCATCTGGCTCGTCTCCACGAGCTGGCGCGCGACAAAGCCCTTCATGGCATTCTCGTTTATGGAAGACCTCAGCAGGTTGCGATACTTTTTATCGCCAATGAGCTTCGCCTGATGCAACTGTTTCCACGTCTCGCCCATCTTCCAGCGAATGCTCTTATCAATCAAAAGCTGGTCGGTCTTGTGCTGATTCTCCTCGCGGTACACCAGCGCCTTGTTTTCGAGGCTGTCGTCCTTAATATAGGCGCGCGGAATGATATGGTCGACCTCATACTCGCCCGAGCCCGCCATAAGCTTATTGAGGTCGATAGCGCGGCCAGAATACAGGCATTTTCCGTTCTGCATCAAATAGAGGGTCAGACGCTCGTCAAGGTCTACATTGGCTGCCCTGAGCTCCTTGAAATCATCCACAACAGCCAGGTCGCCGCCCTCGGCCTTAAACGCTTTGAGCGCATCCTCGATGGCGTCCCAGCGCTTCGTGGTCCGCTTGCCCTTCTTCTTTTCGTCCTCGTCGCGAGTCACCTCAACAAAAACGTTGGCCGGCGCGTGTCCCGCAATCTTTGCGATTTCATCAACAATGCGAATCGCTTGATTCAAGCTGCGACGAATCGCCGGAGATCCAGGGAGCTCATTTACGCCTAGAGACTTCTCGTGTTCGGCGTAGTATTTGCGATTGTGTTCATCCACTTTTTCCTGGAAGCCCAGCGTGTTGTCGTGGAGAATCTCCATCATCACCATGGTCTCGCCCAGGCGATGCTCAGAACTGGGGTTTCCCTCTCGCAGCACGTCCATGATGCTCATAGAGCGTCCAGCTTGGGTATCAATCCTGATACCCGTCAGGAACTTCTCCGACAGACGTCCCCAGCCAGTTAGACGCTTCTTGCAAATCTTCTTAATCTGCTCGGCATCGAGCATTCCATTGCCACTTGGACCAAACTCATCCTGCAGTTTTTCCTTAAGGATCGAACGGTCCTCAAACAATGTGTTCCAAAGAATGATCTTCTCGATAACCGGATACTCGGCACGGCTCAACTCGTCCACACCAAAGATGTCCTTAGCAAAGAAGATGTACGAGCCCATCTTCGATTCAAGACCGCTCTCACGCTGGCCACCACGGACAACCGGATTTGTCGCGTCGCCCTCTTTTACAAGCCAGTCGGCAATCATCTTGTAGGTAACGCGACGCTTTTTATGGAAAAGCTCATGGATAATGCCCTCGCGCTGCGCGGCATCCAGGCGTTGCCAATTGTCACCATCTTCGGACCAGCGAACGCCATTGAGTTCATTCAGAACGCAAAACTCCTCATAGAGCAAAGACTGCTTGGGAAGCACCTTTTCGCCAGCAAGATACGTGCAGTCACCCGTCATGCGCAGGATAAAGTTCTCGGCGCTCTTATTCTTATCGATCACGGCATCCCAGTTCCAAGGCGTAATCGTCGCATCTTCCATGCCGGGCTTGCGCTCGGACCATTGAAATCGAGGCTTGCCGTGTTTGTCCTGGGCAGCGTTTTTAGACGTCAGCGGCCCCACATAGTACGGAATACGGAACGTGACCAGACTCTCGATTTTTGCAGCCTCATCCTTAAGGAACGGATAAAAGCGCCCCTGGTTTTTAAGAATAGCCTGAAGTTCCTCAAGATGCAGCTGGTAGTAGATGGCGCCGTTATCGCTCGTCTTCAGGCGACGCAAAAAGCGCTGTTTGTCGAATGCGTCCATCATGGCGATATAGCGCTCATCCGTCTCCGCGCCCGTTCCCGCAAAGAGCTTCTTTACCGATTTGGCAAAGTCATCGTAGGAGAGCTTATGAAGGTCATACGCGGTGTACCCCGTTGCTTTCGAGGCATCGTAGTCGCGCGAGGGGTCATCGCTATTCGAATCATGATAGGTCGCGCCACGGAAGAAGGGCTCGTATGAGTCGAGAGCATATTTGCGGACCAAGAGCTTAAGCAGAGCAAGGTCTTCTGCGTATTGCTCGTATTTTTTAATCATGTTGATCGAAATAGTTTGGCCCTCTGCATATGACAAAAGCCCCTGCAAAACATATGCAGAATATACCCCGCAGACAGATTCAAGAAGCTCGACGCAATCGTCGGGACACGCGGCTTGCAGTGTCTCGAGTTTCTCGTCATCCGAAAGCGCAAGCTTAGTTGCCTCGCACTCAAACTCGCCAAACACGTCTTTGAACTCGCACTGAAGGCCGACGACAGCATTCGACAAGCCCTTCGCCAGCTTTTTATCTGCGGCAGCGTCTCCAGTGGTAACTTTTACAAGCGCCTGAATGTCTTTTGCCTTTTGCGAGCGAGAAGACCTCTCGTCAGCGAGGATCTTTGCGACGGCGCTTTTATTGATTTTTGCAACCTCATATTCCCTCGACTCGCACCAACCCTGCAGGGAGTCATTAAGACGCTCGAGGGCATCCGACGTCTTTGCCGTTTTTGCCGTCAGCTTCTCTCCCTGGCGCAAAAAGTTACCGCGATGCTTAACGATGTTATGGATCGCAAGATACACCAAACGAAGATCGGCCTGTTCATCGGTGTCCATAAGGTAAGCGCGCAGATGATAGATGGTCGGGAAACGATCGTAGTAATCGGCCTTCGTAAAGTCCTTGGTAAAGATCGGGTCGCCTTCGATGGTTCGCGACTGATTGAGTCGCATGAAAAAGCCGGGGTCGATCTCGCTCATCGCGGGTTCGAACAGCTTTTGAAGCAAGTCGAGACGCCAGCGACGACGCACGTAACGACGACGCTGGCCACGATGAACGCGCGCCTCGGATGCCGGCTGCGCACTATCGAACAAGCGGCTACCCCACGTCGGCTGCTTCTTAAAATGCAGAAGCTTGCCCTGGGCATCAGTCACCGCCCAACCAACGGAGCCGGTTCCCATGTCGAGGCCGATATTGTAGTCGCCAGAGTAGTTTCTTAAATTCATGTCGACCAGCCCTTCCGCGCTGTGTTACAGTTGCCTTGTCGATTACCAGTTACATCGACACTGCGAGTCAAAATACGGCTTTGCCAAAAATGCCTTCCTCGGAAGGCGTCCCGTAGGGGACAAATTGACTTGCCAGAGGGGTTCCATTTGGAGCCCCTCTTTTTTTGATACTACTACCGCGAACGGACATTTTTTAATAGCTATCGGCAAACGTAATGCTGCTCAACGTTTGCGCTGTGAGCGTGTGTATTTAATGGAGTGCCTGCGGGTCCTGTCGCCGCATAAAAACGGGGCAGCCCACATTCCCGTAAGCCGCCCCGTGTCCCTAGCTATCGCGTCATAAGGCTAACCAGCACCACTCCCCTACTTCCCAAAGATCGCGCCGAACAGGCCCTTGCGTTTGGGCTTTTCCTCTCGATAGCAACCCTCGGCTGCTGCTGCCACCTGCCGCGGCTGCTCGCCACCTCCGCGGCGTACAATCTGGTATAGGAAGGGCGATTTAACGTATTTGACCTCGATGGGCGTGGCGTGCACGGTGCTTTCACTCGACAGCATCACGATGGGGTTGAGCGGTGCCACCACATGCGTCTCGCGTTTGTCGCTAAACACCACCGCGGCCGCGCGGCCCGTCTGGCCGTTCACGGCGATGCGCACCTGCTCGCCTTCGCAGCTGTCCGTCGCCGGACGATCGACAAAGTAGATCGGCACCATCACCAGGCCGTCCTTATGCTTGCGGGCCTTGCGCGCCCAGGTTCGGATGCTCTTTTTATTGAGCCCCAGCACCGCCTCGGCATCGTTGCCGGCAATGTCGAGCGCCAGCTTATCAATGACCACCTGGTCCTTGGTAGACGCATCGACGGAAACGACGCGGAAGTCACCTTCCTGCATAGCGGGATCGAACGGCCCCACCTTGCCAAAGTCCCACGGCTCCAAAATGCCCATAAGGCGAACATCCAGATAGTTTGCCCTGGGATACGCCCAGTCGAGCACCTCGTAGTACACCAAGGTCTCCTTGCTCAGGCCCTTGCCCGGGAAGGACGCCATCATGCGCAGGTCCGCCAGCGCCATGGGGAAATAGAAGAGCATCATGTCATTTTGGATTGCGTCTTCCACGTCGTGCCCGGCAAAGACCTCCGGGTACTGGCGCACCAGCTGCAGCGCGTTGGCACGTGCCTGCTGCGGCGAGATTTCACAGGGAATGCCCTGCTCAGGTACATACTCTGCACCAACGCCCATGGTCAGACGCTTGCTAAAGGTACCGGGCTTGAGCAGGTCGGCAACGCCGATCTTATTGCCGCAGGACGGGCACTCAAACACGCGCTGGGTCGATGACCCCTCAAAGGACGCGCCGCAGAAGGGGCAAGGAATGCTCACGTGCGTGGCTTCTTGGAACTCCTGAGCCGTACCGCGGTCTTCCCACAGCAGATGCTCCAAAACCGACTGATTGCGCCAGTACGCATTGAAGAAATACCAGTCCGGGTCCTCCGGGCGTTCGAGCTGCGACACATGAGTGAGCTTAAGCAGCCCATCGACAACCGTCAGCGGCGTATGGCGAATGCCCAAGGCGCTCTTGGGCTCCCCCGCATCGGCCTGCCACGGAACGACCGTGCCGCAATAGGCGCACTCAAAGCTGCGTTTAGCCTGGTGTGAGTACATAGGGCCGCCGCAGTTTTGGCATTTAATGGCAAACATCTCGTCCATGGATACGTCCTCCTTTGCACAGGGGCTGTCGACATTAAGTATGTCGGGCAGACAGGCACATGCCCATACCCATGTGGCCCAAAATGGAGCACCCGGTCGGACAAGAAGGGCCGTTCATTAGCTCCAGCAGACCATTGCTGCATTTTCTGAGCATCGGCGCACGGTACGCCCATGCGAGCTACACTATCCCCTTAACCATGATTGTGAGGACGATCGCCATGCTATTTGTAAATAGGCTGGTACATAAACTTGTTCCCGGCAGCGAGGGCGAGCCGGTCGATGCCGGCACCCGCACCAACGCGGGCTTTGCCGCAAGCCTCATCTGTATTGGCCTCAACATTGCCCTGTGCCTAGCCAAGGGCATCGCGGGCCTGCTCGCTGGCTCTGTCTCGCTCATCGCCGACGCCTTCAACAACCTCTCCGACGCCTCGAGCAACATCGTGAGTCTGCTCGGGTTCCGCCTTGCCAGCCGCCCGGCAGACGAAGGCCACCCCTATGGTCACGGCCGCTACGAGTACCTCGCCGGCTTGTTTGTCGCCGTCCTCGTTTGCGCTGTCGGCATCAACCTGATCCTGGAGTCGGTCACCAAGATCATCAAGCCCTCCCCCACCGCCTACACGCTCGTTTCCCTTGCGGCACTGGCTACGTCCATGCTCGTCAAGCTCTGGATGGCCGCGTTCAACCGCACGCTGGGCGACCGCATCGACTCAGAGACGCTCATTGCCACGGCACAGGACTCCAAAAACGATGTCATCACCTCGGGCTCGGTCTTGGCGGCGGCGCTTATTTCGCAAGCGACAGGCTTTGACCTCGACGGCTGGGCGGGCCTGGGCGTTGGCATCTTCATTTGCATCAGCGGCATGGGCCTGGTGCGCGACGCCATCAGCCCGCTGTTGGGACAAGCGCCCGACCCCAAGCTCGTCCAGGAAATCCGCGACAGGATTATGTCGTACCCCCAGGTCTTGGGCACACACGACCTCATGGTGCACGACTACGGCCCCGGCCGTCAGTTTGCCAGCGCCCACGTGGAAATGCCCGGCGAGGGCGATGCCTTTGAGCACCACGAGATTCTGGACACCATCGAACACGACATCAAACATCAGATGGGCATCGGTATCACGCTGCACTGCGACCCCATCTCCACCACCGGCGACGACCTGCGCGGCTGGGTCAAGCGCGGCGTAGCGCAGATCGACCCCGCGCTTTCCATCCACGACCTTCACGAACACGATGGCTTTGTGTCATTTGACCTGGTGCGTCCCGACGACTTTGACATATCCGACGAGGAGCTGCTGGAGCTCGTCACGCGCATCGTGCACGAGCGCCGGCCCGATGCGTCATGCGTCGTCACGTTTGACTCGGGCTTTAGCTCGCCCGAGCGTCCGGCAGAGCAGCTGTAGCCCCGCTCCGCTCGGCCGCTAGTTTCCCTGTGCGCCCAAAATGCCGTTTTGTAGGGCGTTCCAGGCATCTGTCGCCATGTCTCCCAAGTTCTGCGCGGTATCGCCCAGGTTTTGTGTCGTATCGCCCAGCTCTTGCGCCTTGTCTCCCAATTCCTGCGCCTTGTTGCTCAGGTCCTCCAGCATGTTGGAGCTCGAGCTGTCGGTGCCGCTTTGGCCGTCGGACGAGTTGCTCGAGCTGTTCTTATGCGTAAGTTGAATTTCGAGGTTGCCGTTGTCGTTATAGTAGGCAGAAGTAACGACCCAGTTGGCATCGACGACGGGCGTTGAGCCATCATCAGTCAGGACCACGGCATTCGAAAGATCGGCGCCGCGCGACTTGAGAATCTTTTTGGCGTTGGACCAGTACTGTCCCGGGATATCGCCCAGCTCTACTGCACCAGCCTGGGCGACCTCTGTCTGCTCGGCCGTCGTGCTGGTTGTAGCACCTCGCTTGTTGAGCATGCCCGACACGATGGCAAACACAACCGACAGCGCAAAAAAGATCGCCAGCACAATAAGGATCTTCTTGATCACACTCGACGAACGCGACGGCGCCTTTTCCTCGTCCTCACCATACTGCGGAATCGATTTGGGATACTCGCGATAAGGCTGGCGCGCATACGGATCGCGCGACTCATAACGAGGCTGGGTCTGTGCCGTGCGCGGCATATACGTCGTCTGCTGAGGCTGCGGAATGGGATTTTGCGGCAGGTTGTTATAAGTGCCTGCCGCCGCATTGCCATACGGGTCCGGCGTCGCATTGCCATACGGGTCCTGCGGTGCATAATCAAACGGATCCCGCGGTGTATCGCCATAGCCCATAACTCGTGTGGGTTCGGCGGACGCCTGCGTCGTATCGGGAGCAGCGTAGCCGGGATTCGGCACGACGCGGGTCTCATCGGCGCCATTGCCCGTCCGCGGGGAGCCATATCCGCCCATCACGGTCGTCTTGTCCTGGTCCATGCAACGTTTCCTTTCCGTCGCCTGCAAGCATCAAGTTATCCATGCATTCTACCCGCGCAAAAGCCTATGATGGGCAAAGGCCGTCGGTATCTACAAGACAAGCGCGCCTAGAACCAAAAGCCCCGCTGTGCTGTGGGGCACGGCGGGGCGAACTAGCAGCTATGGACAGCAGGCTTAGAACAGGCCGGTGATGTTGCCGTCGTTATCGACGTCGATGTTCTCGGCCGCGGGAACCTTGGGCAGGCCCGGCATGGTCAGAACGCTGCCGGTCAGTGCGACCACAAAGTGGGCGCCGGCGGAAACCTTGAGCTCACGCACGGTGATGCGGAAGCCCTCGGGAGCGCCCAGAGCCTTGGCGTTATCGCTAAAGCTGTACTGGGTCTTGGCGACGCACACCGGCAGGTTGCCAAAGCCGTTCTCGCGCAGCTCGGCGAGCTGGCGCTTGGCAGCCGGCGTAAAGTCGATGCCATCGGCGCGGTAAACCTTGGTGGCAACGGCCTCCAGAGCATCGGCGACATCGGCGCCGTCTTCGTAGGCAAACTTGAGCTCGCTCGGCTGCTCGATCAGACGCATGACCTCGTCGGCCAGGTCGAGCGCGCCCTCGCCGCCCTTGGCCCAGACCTCGGAAAGCTTAACGTTAACGCCGAGCTTCTGGCACTCGGACTCGATGAGCGCAAGCTCGGCCTCGGTGTCCGTCGGGAAGCGGTTGATGGCGACCACGCAGGGCAGACCGTAGACGTTCTGAATGTTGTCGACGTGGCGCAGCAGGTTGGGCATGCCGGCCTTGAGGGCCTCGAGGTTCTCCTCGTTGAGGTCGGCCTTGGCAACGCCGCCGTTGTACTTAAGCGCACGGGCGGTGGCGACAATCACGACGGCGCTGGGGCGAACGCCCGTCATGCGGCACTTGATGTCGAGGAACTTCTCGGCACCCAGGTCAGCGCCGAAGCCGGCCTCGGTAATGGCGACATCGCCAAAGCGCATAGCCATGCGCGTAGCCATGATGGAGTTGCAGCCGTGGGCGATGTTGGCGAAGGGGCCGCCGTGGACAAACGCGGGTGTACCCTCGAGCGTCTGCACCAGGTTGGGCTTGAGCGCGTCCTTAAGCAGCGCGGCCATGGCGCCCTGGGCCTTGAGGTCGCGGGCGCGGACGGGCTCGCCGGCATAGCTGTAGCCGACGACGATCTCGCCCAAGCGCTCCTTGAGATCGTTGATGCTCGTGGACAGGCACAAGATCGCCATGACCTCGGAGGCAACAGTGATGTCGAAGCCGTCCTCGCGCGGCACACCCTGGGCCTTGCCGCCAATGCCGTCGATAACGTGGCGCAGCTGGCGGTCGTTCATGTCGACAACGCGCTTCCAGGTGATGCGCTTAACGTCAATACCGAGTCGGTTGCCTTGCTGAATATGGTTGTCGAGCATGGCGGCCAGCAGGTTATTGGCAGCACCGATAGCGTGGAAGTCGCCGGTAAAGTGCAGGTTGATGTCCTCCATGGGGATGACCTGCGCCCAGCCGCCGCCGGCGGCGCCGCCCTTCACGCCAAACACGGGGCCGAGCGAAGGCTCACGCAGGGCCACGGCGCTCTTGACGCCGCGACGGCGCAGGCCATCGGCCAGGCCGATGGTCGTGGTGGTCTTGCCCTCTCCTGCGGGCGTGGGATTGATAGCGGTCACGAGGACAAGCTTGGCCTGGTGATCAGTTGGCTCGTTGAGCAGGGAATAGTCGACCTTTGCCTTGTCAAAGCCGTACGGAATCAGATGCTTAACGTCGACGCCGGCGTTCTTGGCCACCTCGGTAATAGGCAGCGGCGTGACAGAACGTGCGATTTCGATGTCAGTAGGCATGGGCGGTCCTTTCGTTACCGAATGAGAAAAAGACCAATCCAGCATAGCACGCGCGCGCAATAGTAAAGCACCCGTAACCGACAAACGGCGATATGTTTACCCAATGTCCAGCGATAGCCTAACAGCCCGCCAAAACAAAGCGCCCTAAACGGTAGGTTCAATCCCCAAGTGTTCAAAGGTGCGCAAGGTTGCCTGACGGCCCTGGGGCGTGCGGATCATCAAGCCGCACTGCAGCAGATAGGGCTCATAGACATCCTCGAGCGTACCCGGGTCCTCGCCCACCGCGCTGGCAAGGGTCGTCAGGCCCACGGCACGGCCGGAGAACGTCTTGGCAAGCGTCTCCAAGATGCGAATGTCCATCCAGTCCAGACCAAGCTCGTCAATCTCGAAGAACTCGAGCGCCTGACGGCAGATATCAAGCTCAATAGGACCGTTACCGCGCACCTGCGCATAGTCGCGCACACGCTTGAGCAGACGGTTGGCCAAGCGCGGCGTGCCACGCGAGCGCGAGCCGATCTCAAGTGCGCTGGGATGGTCGATCGTCACACCCAGGATGGTCGCCGAACGCGTCACGATCTGAGCGAGTTCCTCGACCGTGTAGTAGTCCAGGCGATACGAAATGCCAAAGCGGTCGCGCAGCGGGCCGGTCAGCATACCCGAGCGGGTCGTTGCCGCCACCAGCGTAAACTTGGGGATATCCAGGCGAATCGAACGTGCGGCCGGGCCTTTACCGATCACGATATCGAGCGCAAAGTCCTCCATAGCGGGATACAGGACTTCCTCGACCGAACGGTTAAGACGGTGAATCTCGTCGATAAACAGCACATCACCCGGCTGCAGGTTGGTAAGGATAGCCGCCAGGTCGCCGGTACGCGCGATGGCCGGGCCGCTCGTCGTCTTGATCTGAGCGCCCAGCTCGTTGGCGATAACCGTGGCCAGCGTGGTCTTGCCCAGACCCGGAGGGCCCGAGAAGATCACGTGGTCGAGCGTCTCGCCACGGCTCTGCGCCGCCTCGATCAGCACGCGAAGGCTCTGCTTGATATGCTCCTGGCCGCAGTAGTCGTCCAGGCGCTGGGGACGCAGGGTACGGTCGACATCGAGGTCTTCGGGCGTTAGTTCCGAGCCCACCATGCGCTCACCGTGCGCCATGGATGCCGCCGGCGAGTTGCCGGGCGTCGCCCACAGGTCCTGAGAGTCATCGGCTTCCCACATCACGCATCCATTCCGAGTCGCTTAAGCGCCGCGCCGAGCAGATCCTCGACACGCATATCCTGCCCATCATACCCGCTCAGGGCAACCTCGGTCTCCTGCGGGCTAAAGCCCATGGAGAGGAGCGCCGCGCGGGCGTCATCGATGGCCGAGGGAGCGGCGGCGGGAACCGGCATCGCAACCTGACCGGGGATTACGTCGACCGGAACAAAGCCCTTGTCCTTGGCAAAGGTACTCTTGAGCTCCAGGATCAGACGCTGCGCGGTCTTTTTGCCCACACCGGGCACCTTGGCCATGCCCTTGTCGTCCTCGGCCATCACCAGGGAATACAGCTGTCCCACGGTATAGGTGGAAAGCACGGCAAGTGCCAGTCGCGGACCGACACCCGACACGGACACGAGCCGATCGAACATCGTGCGCTCGTCCTTGGAGGCAAAACCAAAGAGCGTCATGGCGTCCTCGCGCACCTGCATACGGGTATAGAGGCGAACCTCGCCGCCGGGTGTAGGCAGCGTGGCGGCAGTGCTGCCCGAGATGCCGAGCTCAAAGCCAACGCCCGATACATCGACAACGGCCGAGCTCATCGTGGCCTCGACAAGCGTTCCATGGAGCTGGGAGATCATCAGTATCCGGTTCCTCTCTGTTGATAGAACTCGCCGCCGGTAAGCGCCCGGGTGCGGCTGAGGTTAACGTGACAGATGGCGCAGGCCAGCGCATCGGCGGCATGGTCTGGGTGAGGGTCGTGATCGAGCTGCGTGAGCGTGCGCACCATGTAGGCAACCTGCCGTTTATCTGCGGCACCGGTGCCCACCACGGCCTGCTTGATCTGCATGGGCGTGTATTCGCCAATCTCGAGCGCGCATTCCGAAAGCGCCACGAGCGCGGCACCGCGGGCATGCGCCGTAGGGATGGCCGAGCGAACGTTAGCGCCAAAGTAGATGCTCTCGATAGCAGCAGTATCGGGTCGATAACGTTCCACGACACCCTTGAGGTCGCGGGCGATATGCGACAGGCGCACCGCGAGCGGACTGCCCGCGCTGGTCTCGATACAACCGTAGGCACGGCAGCGAACCTCGCCGCGCCGCTCCTCGATAATCCCCCAACCCGTATGGGCCAAACCAGGGTCGATACCCAAGATAACCAAGCCAACCTCCCCTCGCCACAAGCACAGCGCAAGGCAAGGCCCCGCGCATCATTCTCGAACGTCTGTTCTAGAATAACACAACGCCAGCCCCATACGTCAGCCGAGATTGAATGTAGGTTGAGCATACGCAAGCGAGCGCCCGCCAGAGCGAGCAAGGTGCCTTGAAAGAGGAGGGCATTGACCTGGCGGTCATGCCCGACGATTGAAAGGCAGATTGCCGCTCTGGCGGGCGCGCAGCGGCCTAGTTCTGCGAGAAGAATGGGAACTGCCTCGGGTCCACCGGTGGATGTGGCATCGGACCACCCTGGGGCCCACCCTGCGGTCCGCCCTGGCCGCCCATCATCTTTTCAATGGCGTCCTGGACCTCGCCCTCAAACTTCTTCATGCCCTCGTGCAGGCGGCGCTGGCCATCCTCGGAGCGCAGCTCCTCCATCTGCTCGGGCGAAATACCCAACAGCTCGCCCAACAGGCCCATCATCTCGCCGCGCATACGGTCACTCGTATCGTCGTCGGCAAAGCGGCGCACTTCGGCGCGCGCCAGCGAATCAACCGTCATGCGCTCCTTGCCGTTGAGCCCCAGATCGGACCACGCAAGCATATACGGCCAGGCGCGCTCGGCAAACGAACGGGCCGAGACGATCGGCACCGTCGGCAGCATGCGACGAGCAGCCTCACCTTGGCGCACGAGCATCAACAGCAGCGAGCAGGCCTCGGGCTTGCCGGCGGCAATCGGGATGTCATCAAAGGGACGGTTGCGGTCCACGTGCGACTCAAGCGCACCATCGACCTCGCCCGGCTCGAGCGCACCGAGCAGCTGCGCCGCGCGATCGAGCATGTCGACCGGGCCGTCGAGCGTCGAGAGCGCCCGCGCCAGCACGCGCTCCATGCAATCTTCCACCGCGTTGAGCGTCACGAGCTCCTGCGGCACCACGGCAGACGTGCGGTTGCGCACGCGCGCCACAAACTCGAGGGTCGACAGATACACATCGCCAAAGGGCGCGTAATCGCCCTGGTAGCCACCGCAAAGCGCCGGTGCCGCCAACGCGTACTCGGTCTTGGAAAGCGGGCTCAGAGCCATCGCGCCCAGCTCGAGCGCCGTGTCCTCCAACATGAGGCCCAGCGTACGCGAGCGCAGGCGCTCGGCATCGCCCGCCGACACATCGCGGTCGAGTACGCGCGCCGCATCCGGCGCATCGCGCTCAACCGTGCGAATATGCAGGCGCTCGGCAATCGCGCGAACGGCGGCACAACGAGCGGCCTCGGCCTCCTCCTGCGCCGGCGTAAAGATGCGATTGCGCCCCAGCACCAGGCCAATCACATTACGCGGACCCAAGGCATCGACGGCGAGCGCCGCCAACAGAGACGACGGCAAATCGCCCTCGAGCGCCACCACGGCACGCGAGGCGCCGCGGGCGCGGGCGTGGTCGCGCACGGCAAGCACCAGTGCCTGCCACAGCCACTCCTCAGAGCGAAACTGGGGCAGCTCATGGTCCTCCAGGGCATCGAGCATCACGCCGCGCTGAATTTCCTGAACCAGCAGGCTCTCCTCAAAGCACGGCGCCTGAGCCACCACGCGACCGCAATCGTCGAGCACAAACGACCCGCCGGTATACACCGACTCGTCATAGGCGCCGACCGGCGCCATGCAGGCAAACCACACGCTGCGCTTGGATGCGATCTTGCGATAGGCGCCGCTGCGAACGGCGGCAATGGCGGCCGTCTCGCGGTCGGTCATATCAAACGCGTTAAACTGGAAATAGGCAATGAGGTCGACGCCGGTCGGCAGCATCTCGAGCTCGCGATCCAAGTCAAACACCACGGCGATGCGCACGCCGTCCACGTCAAACACCGGAGGCGCCCAACGCGCGTCGTTGTTCTCGCCGCGCTGCAGGGCGATGCTTGTGCGCGCGGGCACCACGTGACCGTCTTTGAGCATCATATAGTCAAGCAGGGGCTGGCCCTCAAACGAAACCGCAGAGGGCACGATGCAGATCATGTCGAGCTCTTGGATGCGCTCGGCAACGCCCGTCAGGCCCATCAACATATCGTGCTCAAAATCGGCAGCGCCCACCAGGCTGCCCGGCATGGCGCCCATAAAGAGCGGGGCCGGAACGCACAGCACGCGCGCGCCGCGCTCATGAGCCAGGCGAGCCTGGTCCTCGATGCGGCCGCAAATGCCCTCGATGTCACCCAGGCGCATATCGATCTGTGCAAGTGCGAGCTTCATGGCCCAGCCCTTTCCGTCGTAAATCGTCGTTGTCGTAGTAAAAGCGCCGGCCGCATAATGCAGTCGGCGCTCGCATGTGCATATGCTAGCTATGATACCCCGAGCGGGGGCGCGCTCCTAGAACGTCGCGGACCACAGCCCATGCAGGTTGCAGTAGGCATAGACGGTACCGGTCTTGGAACCGCCGGCAAAAAACGTCGCGGGCTTCATGCCGGGCTGGAGGTAATGGACCTCCAGGCGGCCCTCGGCCTCAAGCGCGATCCACTCGATGTAGTGCTCGGGCAGCATGGGGTGCTCCGTCGAGCCCACGCGTGCATGGATGACGTGACCGTCGCGCTCGGTCTCGACAACAGGTACGTGCTTCTCGTGCGCCGCGTCCTCGGTGTTCGCCGTCAGCTCCGTGCAGCCCGCAGGGGTCGCAACGTCGTCACCAAGAGCCGCAATGAGCTTGCCATTGGAATCCTTAAAGAATTTTGCCATGATGTTCTCCTTTGCTGATATGCCGGTGTTCTCGATGCTTCTTATGCCCAAAGGCAGGCAAACCATCCACGGCATGACAAATGAACACATAACGAGCGAGGCTAGCGCCCGGGGCCAGAGCGCGCCGGCAACCCAAAGTCGTCTCGACAGCCCCGGTTGCCATCTGCGCAGCTAATGACCGTCGCCGCCGAGCAGTGCCAGAACATCCTCGCGCGTGAACAGCGCCGACGAGATGCCGTCGCCGCCGAGCACGCTGTTGACCAGGTCGCGCTTGGACTCCTGCATCTGCATAATGCGCTCCTCGATCGTGTCCTTGGCAATGAGCTTGTACACGGTCACGGTATGTTGCTGGCCAATACGGTGCGCGCGGTCGGTCGCCTGGTCCTGCGCTGCCACGTTCCACCACGGGTCGTAGTGGATGACCACGTCGGCCGCCGTCAGGTTAAGGCCCACGCCGCCCGCCTTGAGCGAAATCAAAAAGACCGGAACCTCGCCCGCTTGGAACTGCGCGACCATCTTGGCGCGGCTCTCCTTAGACGAAGCGCCCGTGAGCTTAAGGAAGGCGATGTCCTCCTTGGCCAAGCGCTTACCGATGATATCGAGCATACCCGTAAACTGGCTGAACAACAGGATGCGATGCCCGCCGTCGAGCGCACCGTGAACGAGCTCCATGCAAGCGTCGAGCTTGGCGCTCCCCGCCTTGTAGTCCTCGTAGTGTAGATGCGGGTCGCAGCAAATCTGGCGCAGCTTGGTGAGCTCAGCAAGCACCTTGAGCTTGTCTTTCTTAAACTCCCCGGCCTCGCGGTGCTGCACCTGCTGGGCGATGCGGTCCTGGTTGGCCAGGTAGAGTTTGCGCTGCTCGCCGGTGAGCTGTGCCATGACGGTGTCCTCGATCTTCTCGGGCAGATCGGCCACCACGTCTTCCTTAACGCGGCGCAGCACAAACGGCGACACGAGCGCCTGCAGGCGAGCGGCGCTGTCCCCCTCGGCGTGCTCGACCGGACTTTCGAAACGCTTGGCAAACGACTCGCGCGTACCAAGCAGGCCCGGCATCAAAAAGTCGAAGATGCTCCAGAGCTCGGACAAGCGGTTTTCGATGGGCGTGCCCGTCAGGGCAAAGCGCACGCCGGCAGGCAGTCGCTTGGCGGCGCGAGCCACCTGCGTGAGCGGGTTTTTAATGTACTGGGCCTCGTCGAGCACAACGCGGGCAAAGTCCTGCTCGACATACTCGTCGATATCGCGGCGCATGAGGTCATACGACGTCACGACCACGTTATGCTCGTCGGCGCCGGTTATCTGCACGCGGCGCTGCGCCTTGGCACCCACAATGGCGCACACGTCGAGCGAAGGCGCAAAGCGCTCCAGCTCGGCAGTCCAGTTATACACGAGCGACGCAGGGCACACCACGAGCGTGGGCTTAGTGTCCCCCGCTTCCACGCGCGCCAGGATATGCGCGATCATCTGCAGCGTTTTGCCCAGGCCCATGTCGTCGGCCAAGATGCCGCCGAGGCCCAGGTGCTCGAGCGAGCCGAGCCACTGGTAGCCGTCAACCTGATAGCCACGTAGCGTGGCCTTGAGAGCTGTCGGCACCGTAAAGTCCATCTTGCCGAGCGTATCCAGACGCTCGACGGTGCGACGGAATGCGGCATCGCGATCGGCCTCAAGCGCCGGCGTGCGCGCGAGCATGCTATCGACGAACAGGGTACTCGACGCGGGAAGCGACACGCCGTCGAGCAGATCGACGGCATCAACGCCTAGGTCCTCGGCAAGGCCAAACGCGGCACGGGCACCCTCGTCCAGGCGAATGATGTCGCCCGACGTGAGACGCGCAAACGTCTGGTGACGCTTGTAGGAGTCGAGGTAGATGGCAAGGTCTGCCGCCGAAAGACCGCTCGCGCCCAGCTCGACGTCGAGCAGGTTGCTCTTGACGGTTGCACGCACCGAAAGCTTGGGCGCAGGGCGGACCGAGACCTGGCGCAGGCGGTCGCTGAGCATGACCTCGCCCAGCTCGGACAGGGCAGACAGGCCCTCGGTCAGCAAGTGGAACAGGCTCTCGTCATCGCGTTCCTCAAACGCCAGGCCGCGCTCGTAAAAATCGAAATACAGGGCCGCCGTGTCCATAACGCGAAACTCTGCCACTTCGTCGCGCGGCGGCACGCCAGGACGCTGGTCTTCGAAGGGGCTGCCCGGAGCACCCAGGCTAAAGAGATCTGCCGACCAGTCGCCGTAGGTAACCGAAATTTTGCAGGTCACGAGCCCATCGTCGACGCCGATCGCCATGGCAAAGCTCGGCTCGGGCGCCACGGTATCGAGTGCAGCGGGCGCGGTAAGATCGGTGTAGTCGCGCAAAATGGGCAGTGCCATGCGGCAGAATTCGCCCGCCTGCTCGGCGGCAATATGGACCGGCGTGCGACAGGGCAGCAAGCGTGATAGGAACGGCGCCGCGTGCTGAGCAAACGCCACATCGGTGCGGCGCGCACGGCGGGTGTCGACCAGATAGGCAACGTCGCCCGAAGCAAAGCAGTATGCATCGGCCGGCAGGCGCAGATCATAGCTGCCACCGGCCGCCGGCGCGATTTTGGCGGCAAGGAGCGGTGGGCGCTTAGACAGCGCCTCGTCCTCCCCTTCCGGAGGCAGTTCAACCGCCACGTCATAGGTGCGATGCGTCGTCGTCCCCCGCGACCAGGCGGGCTCAAAAGAGATGGTCTGGCCGCGTAGCAGGTCCAGCACATATACGATGCTATGCTCGGACAGCGGCAACTGACGCTCGGCGACAAAACCGTTGCGGGCAAAGTCGTACGACGCCGAACGCGAGCTTGTGATGTCATCGAGATAGGCAACTGTCGTCACAACAAGGTTGAGCAGCTTTGTCGAAACGCCTTCGAAGGCTTCGGGCGTATGGACAAACGTGAGCTTCTTACCGTACGAGAAGGTGCCGCCTCGGACATAGGCGTCGGCCATGCCGTCGATATCCTTGACCACGTAGGACACCGAACCGCAGCGAATGCGGAACTCGAGCGCCCAGCTAAAACGCTCTGCAAACAGCGGGCTGTAATACGGCACGAGCGAGGGCTCAAGCACCGCCTTGGGGGCGTCGGGATCAACGGCACCGGCAAGCTTGCGGCGCATGCTCGTCAGCTCGTCCATGCGCGCATCCGAAAGATCGGAGAGCGCCGCCATAAGGCTCGGGCTCGTGGGGACGGGCGCCGGGAAGGGAAAGTTGGGGTTGACGGCCGGCGCTTTGGGCGCGGTGCGCGCGGGCTGTTTCGGCTGCGCCGTAAACGTGCGGACCGGCGTGCGCAGGCCCTCGACGGGCTCGGTGCCGCTTGCGTCCAGATACGCAAGCGCCGTGGCGATGGCGTGCTTGCACATGCCAGGGTAGCGATAGGCAGCGGGGCAATCGCAGTCGTAGTCGACCACCTCGTGCTCGTCCATGTCGAGCGTCACGTGCGTCTTGTACAGGTCACCGCGCGAGCCGCGCACCGAGCCCTCAACCGTCACGTTCCTGGAGAACCGAGAGCCGCTGTCCTCGATCGACAGCACGGCGCCGTTGAGCATGAGCGAACGCCCCTTCATAAAGGTGCCGCTCAACGCCGCCTCTTTCCGGAGCGCCTGCACGAACGTCCCCTGCGCCATCACTTCCTCCAATCTCGCGCGCCAAATGATTTTTCTGGGACGGGGATGAAAAAATCATTCCCGTCCCAGAAAAACTGGTCTTCCGCCACACGTCATCCAAAATGATTTTTTAATCCCCGTCCCAGAAAAATCATTTTAGATCACCGTCACTCTGCCTTGGTTACCCACAATGGCCTTGGCCTCGGCCAGCAGCGGAATCGAACGCGCGTTGACCTTGGCAGGTACCTCGGCACGCAGCACGCGCCCGTCCACCTGCTCGATAAAGATCTCCACGCGGTCGCCGCCCGGGTTAGCGGTGAGCACCGTGGCCAGGCGCGCCATATTGCCCTGGCTAAAGCGGCTGTTAGGCACCATGACCTCAAACACCTTGGGCTTGTTGTTCTCCTCGTTGAGCTCGAGCGGCACGATCTCCTGCGCGATGATCTGGTCGCCGCGGTCCGAGCGCTCGAGCTTGCCCTTAATGCGCACAAAGGCATCGGACAGCTGCGCGCCGGTCTCGGGATCGACCTCGCCGTACAGGTACCCCTCGGCCTCTTTATAGGTCTTGGGGAACACGACGACGGTGGCCTCGCCTTCCATGTCCTCGAGCTGCACGATGCCCATGGGGTCACCGTTTTTGGTCACGCGCTTGGACACGCTCGAGACCATGCCGGCCCACCACAGCGCCTTGCCCTCGGGAATCTCCTGGTTGATGGTGCCGCCCGTAGGATTCTGAACTTCGTAGCCGGTATCGATCTGCGAGAACGAGAAGTCGCGCGCCTTGGCTAGTGCATACTCAAACGGGCGCAGCGGGTGGTCCGAGACATAGATGCCCAGAACCTCCTTCTCCTGGCTCAACTTAAGGTGGCGGTCCCACTCCTGGCCATCTGGATCGGGCACGCTGACCTCAAAGCCCGAGCCCTCAACATCGCCAAACATGTCGAAGAACGACGTCTGGCCGCTCGCGCGATCCTTCTGGCGCTTTACCGCGGCGTCGATGATGTTCTCGGGGTTGTTCTTGTCCACAAAGTGCATCATCTGGCGACGCGGATAGCCCGTGGAGTCGAAGGCGCCTGCCTTGATGAGCGATTCGATCACACGGCGGTTTGCCTGGCTGGAGTCCACGCGCTCGACAAAGTCGTGCAGCGTTTTAAACGGGCCGCCCGCCTCGCGCTCGGCGATGATCGCCTGCGCCACGCCGGTGCCCACGCCGCGGATGCCGGCCAGACCAAAACGCACGCCCTCCTTGGTAGCCGTGAACTCGGTGCCGGACTCGTTGACGTCTGGCGACAGCACGGGAATGCCATCGTGACGGCACGCCGAGACGTAGTGAACGATCTTGTCGGTCTTGCCCGTATAGGACGTCAGAACGGCCGCCATGTACTCATGCGGATAGTGTGCCTTGAGCCACGCCGTCTGCATAACCAGGATGGCGTAGCCGGCGGAGTGCGACTTGTTGAAGGCGTAGGACGCGAACTCGAGAACATCGTCCCAAATCTTCTGAGCGACCTCGCGCGTGTAGTTGTTCTTGATAGCGCCGTTCATCCAGTGATCGTAGGTGGTCTCGTCCGAGCCATCCTCCCAGTGCAGCACCGTCGACGTGAGCAGCTTGATCTTTTTCTTAGCCACGGGCTTACGGATACGCGAGTCCGATTCGCCCTTGGAAAAGCCGCACATCTCGACGGAGATGAGCATAACCTGCTCCTGGTAGACCATGGTGCCGTAGGTTTCGCCCAGAATGTCGTCCAGGCGGTCGTCGTAGGAGACGGCCGGCTCCTTGCCGTTCATACGGTTGATGTAGGACGAAACCATGCCGGCGCCCAGCGGGCCCGGGCGGTACAGAGCGATCAATGCCACGACGTGCTTGTACTCGGTGGGCTTCATGTTCTTGATCGTGGCCGTCATGCCGGCGGACTCGACCTGGAAGACGCCGGCGGTGTGGCCGGAACCCATGAGCTTAAAGATCTCGGGGTCGTCAAAAGGAATCTCTTCCTCTTTGATGTCGATGCCGAAGTTCTTTTTGATGTTTGCCTTGGCCTTGGAGATAACAGTCAGCGTGCGCAGGCCCAAGAAGTCCATCTTGAGCAGGCCCATGTCGGCAACGGTATGGCCCTCGTACTGGGTAATCTCGACGCCGCCCTTGGTGTCGAGCTTGGTGGGCACGTGCTCGTTGACGGGGTCGCGGCAGATCAGAACGGCGCACGCGTGCACGCCCTCGCCACGGGTGAGGCCCTCGATTGAGAGCGCCGTGTCGATGATGCGGCGGGCGTCGTCGTCCTTTTTATATGCCTCGGCAAAATCGGGGTTAAACAGGTCCTCTTTGCCGGGTTGCTTTTCGAGCACCTGCTTGAGCTTGACCTTGGGGTCGCTCGAGACCATCTTGGACAGACGCTGGCCCATGTAGACCGGGTAGTCCAGGACGCGAGCGGCGTCGTTGATGGCCTGCTTGGCCTTAATGGTCGAGTAGGTGATGACGTGGGTGACCTTCTCGGGGCCGTAGAGCTGGCGAACGTGCTCCACGACCTCGAGGCGCCGCTCATCGTCGAAGTCCATATCGATATCGGGCATCTCGGTACGCTGCGGGGACAGGAACCTCTCGAACATCAGGCCGTTCTCGAGCGGATCGAACGCGGTGATGTTCATGGCGTAGGCGACGATAGCGCCGGCAGCCGAGCCACGGCCGGGGCCGACGCCAATGCCGTTGTCCTTGGCCCATTGCACGTACTCAGCGACGATCAAAAAGTAGGCGGCAAAGCCCTTGTCGCAGATGACCTTGTATTCGTACTCAAAGCGCTCTTTGATGTTGACGCCACCGATCTCGCGCGTGGCCCAGTCGTCGCCATAGTGTTGGCGCAGGCCCTTCTCGCACTCGCGGCGGAACTGGCTCTCGTGCGTCTCGCCGGGATCGAGCAACGGGAAGCGCGGCAGGATGATGGAGTCCCAGTCCAGCTCCACGTAGCACTTGTCGGCGATCTCGAGCGTGTTGTCGCAGGCCTCGGGGCAATACGGAAACATCGCCCGCATTTCCTCCTCGGTCTTCATGTAAAACTCCGAGCCGGTCATGCGCATGCGGTTGGGATCGTCGACCTTGGCGTTCATGCCAATGCACATGATGACGTCCTGCACGGGAGCGTCCTCGCGGCGCAGGTAGTGGAAGTCGTTGGTGGCGATGACCTTGACGCCTACCTGCTTGGCGATGTCGATGAGCGTGCGGTCCATCTGCTCATCGGTCAGGCCGTTGTCGGTGGTGATGCCGTGTTCCTGGATCTCGATATAAAAGTCGCCGGGGTCAAAGGTATCACGGAAGGTCTCGGCCCACTTGATGGCGCCCTCCATGTCACCGCGGTCGATGTATTTGGGAATGATGCCCGCGATGCAGGCGCTCGTGCAGATCATGCCCTTGGCGTGGCGGCGCAGGTTGTCGAGCGTCACGCGGGGCTTGTAGTAAAAGCCCTGCACGGCTGCCTCGGAGACCGTCTGCATCAGGTTGACGTAGCCCTCCTGGTCCTTGGCCAGAAGGATCATGTGGTAGAGCTCGGGCTTATGGTCGCGAGCAAGGGTCTCGTCCGGCGTAAAGTAGACCTCGCAGCCAAAGATGGGCTTGATGACCAGAGGCGGCTTGAGCTCGTCGATGTTGCCCTTCTCGTCCCACATGGCCATGTCCTTCACATACTGGGCATGCTCGCGCGGGTTTTCCTCGGGATCGGGCTCCACCAGCTCGTCGCGGCGATCCTTTTCCAAAAAGGCCTTGTCGTGACTCCAGGTTTTGTACTCGGGCGTGTTGTGGTTGACGGCGTCACAGGCCAGCGCCAGGTCGGGCACGCCATACATGTAGCCGTGGTCGGTAATGGCCACGGCGGGCATGCCCAGCTCAACGGCGCGGTTGACCATATCCTGGATACGGGTTGCGCCGTCGAGCATGGAGAAAACAGTGTGGTTGTGCAGATGGACGAATGCCATGTGATGAGCTCCGATGCGGGTTCGTGTTCTGACTGAACGATTTTACCCCACGGCACGGACAGCACCCGAACCTAGCCAAACCAACACGGGTAGTCTTTTTGGGACCTTCAAAAAGGGGAATGAGGGCGTCCAGATATATCGAGTATTACTGGAACCCCGGCGATACGCTGAATGATTTGTGACGAATAGTCATGCCCATCAAGAAGGCTCGACGCTTCGGGCAGCTCGTCAATCGATATATCAATTCTTGGAGACATGTATTCCTACCATTTTTAAAGAAACAACGGCGGTAATTGCTATCGCGATTGCGCCAATAACACCGAGCGCTATCTGAATGGGATATAACCCCAACACATATCCAAATATGGAGAAAAACATTGCAGAAAAGAGAGCCCTTACCAGAGACGCGACGGAAAGGATCGTCGCGCGGAGATCGTCCGCTATCGCGTCTTGGATTAAGTTTTCCGAAGTGATGTACACCACTTCTGGGAGAAAACAAAGCACCATGCTAAGGCCAAACAAACACAGCGAATTTGAAGCGAACCACGGAAGAATCATGAAAAGACCGGCCTCGATTAGCATCGAGCCGAGCATGGTATTTCTTTTCCCGAAACGCGATGAGAAGAAATCTGCTGCAATGTAGGCCGTCGCATTTACTGCATAGGATGCACCGAAAAAGATTCCTATTATGGAGACGGGAGCATCAAATGCGTCGAATACCAACTGATTCAAGTTGTAATAACTCCCATAGAATCCATCGAGCATGCTTGTGCCGATTAGAAGAAGCAACACCGCAAAAGCGGATTCTCCAATGCACCAGGTTTCGCGTCTGAAGATCTTGGCTACGTCAAACCTTTCCTCCCCAGAGTTTTTGGAATGGGTCGTTTCCATCCTCTCAATGGGATACAGAAGGAAAAGCTGCAGAAGATAGAAAACGGAAACGCATACGTAGAGGGCACTCCAAGATACCTGGGCAATGAATGATCCAAGTACGATTGCCACTCCCGTCGCGATTGATTGCGCGGCAAGCAGCCGAGCATTGATGGTGAGGAAGCGCTCTCCTTGACCGGCATTCCGGGCAATTTCATATAAAAGTGCTTGTTCGGATCCCGATTGAAGGGAGTAGGCGAGTGCCTCAACAAGGGAAAGCACGACAAGAAAGGGGCCCGAGAGCAACAGCATGCCAGCCGTATGGAAGAAAAGCAGCAGCACGCCCACTTGAATCGAAAACTTCTTTCCAAAGAAATCGCCTATCAGCCCTGTTGGCAGCTCGAGGACGACCGTTGCAATGTTAAACAGGGCTTGATAAAGCGCGATTTCCGTGACAGACATTCCTTTCTCCGCAAGGAAAAGTAGAAACACTCCCCGATTTAAAACAAATCCCGCGAGAACAAAAAAAGCAGAATAGATGTGCAGCAGCGTAGTGGCATTCTTATTCATTTGGCACTTCCAACAACATTTTTTGTCGGGCTGTTCGCTACTGACTCGAAACCCGAAGTGTTCACGGTTTCCGATGAAGAGTCACCTTACCTTTTGCGGTATGGGCGCTTCTCGTACTTATAGCCGTTGAGCTTGTTGCGGCTGGGACGCTTGCCCGTGGCGTTCTCGATATCCTGCATGATGGACCCCGCCAGAGCGTCAAAAAGCTCCTCCGGCGTCACCTTAAGCGTTTTGGTGAGTTGCATGATGGCTCCTTATTCGTTTGAACCGTTCGAGCCATTGTACCGCCCCAGGCTCTCCCATGCGTTGCGGTGAAATGCGGACTGTTTGGCGGCTTTTTTGGCCAAAACAGTCCGTATTCCACCGCAAGTTATCTGAGGGCTAGAGGTTGTAGGTGACTACTTGAGGTTCGGCGGGTTCGACGAAGATGGTTGGATCCGGCTGTTCCACGCGGACGAACTTGACGGTCACGGCCTCAAAGCCCGCCTTGTGCAAAACATCGGCGTAGACGCGCGCCTGCAAGGCGTGCTTCTCCTGCAGCTGTTCCGGCGTCTCGTCCGGCGTGCCGCCCGTCTTGTAGTCGATGACCAGCGCACATGACGAATCCACCGGGTTCGTCGCCAAAGCGTCGATGGCGCCCTCGGCATAGGCACCGTAGCGAGCGATGTCCTCGTCCTCGCAGCCCAGCGAAAAGAACGGCACCTCGGCGCGAACGCACGGCCAGGCAAGCAGCTCGGCACGGACCGCCGACTTGAGCCAGCGGTCCAGGGCAACGTCGAAGCGCTCGCGCTGCTCCGGCGTCAGGCGCCACAGACGCGCCAGCGCATCGGCACGCGCGGCGGGCAGCTCATCGGCACCCATCTCGATCAGCCACTGGCAGGCGGCATGGAACGCCGAGCCCAGCGCCATGGGGTTGCCGGCGGGCTCGACAGCAGCCACGTCCGCATCCGTCATCTCGGAACCATCCGACTCCGCATCATCGCCAGCCTCGTCCATGGGCACATGCGCCTCGGCGGCTCGGTCCTCGGACTCGGCATGCAGCGCCGCGGCAATTGACGAGTAGCTGTACGAATCGCGCGCCGGATACGGGCAGGTGCCCATGCGTACGCCCACCGCCCGGGGATACACGAGCTCAAACGCATCGGGCTCGGGGTCGGCAGGACCGGGAACGGCGGCGCGGGCATCCGCACCGGCACCCTCCGGCTCCGCATCGCCGCGGACAAGCCTGCCCTCGACATCCAGCGAAGCGTTGGCCTCAAACGCCTGCTCGCCAAAGGTAAAGTCCGCGAGCGAAATGAGCTCGTAGTCGCCCGGCTGGGAGTTGTCGAACACCAGGCGGTCGGCATCGAGCTGCGGCATGTCCAGAGCGTCGGTAGGCAGAATACGACGCAGCACGTCATAGGTCAGATCGGTCTCGGCATCGAAGGTCGGCGCCGTCACCTTGCCGCGGCTCACGCCGGCATCCATCGCCAGAATGACCAGCTCGCGCGCTCGCGTCATGGCGACATAGAGCAAGCGAGCCCGCTCCTCGAGCGAAAGCTGCAGGTCGTCGTTGCGCAGGCGGGCAAATGCCTCGGCGGGAGAACCCGTCGCGCAGATGTCCTCCATGAGCTCCAGCGGCAACCACAGCGACGTGCCCTTGCCCTTAAACGCGTGTTCAAACTGCTTTTTGACGTCATCGCCCTTCACGAAGGTCCCGTCGGCAAGCTTAACGCCATCAAAACGAGCCGGCAGCGCCACGACTTGCGCCCCACCGTCGACGCGGTCCATCTGTGCCGCACCGGACGATTTGCGCACGCCAAAGCACTCGGCAACCGCTACGACCGGATACTCCAGACCCTTGGATGCATGCACGGTCATGATGCGCACCGCGCCGTCACCCTCCTCGTTGAGGGCGCCCGGGGCCTCCTTGCCCGCCAAGAAGCGGTCGAAGGCCAGCGCAATGGAGCGCGGAGAATTGCCGAGCTCGGCCTCTGCCTCGGCCACGGCATCGAGCGCCTTGAGTACGTTGGCGGCAATGGCCTTGCCCTCGGGACCACGCTGTGCCAGACGCACAAACCAGCCGGAGGCGTTGACAGTATCGCGCGCGATGGCGGCGAACGAATCGCGTCCCACGCGACGAAGCGCGTAGCGCAGCACCTCACGGGCACGCGTCACGAGCGGCAAGTCTTGCAAACCCGGCACGTCGAAATCACTCATGATGCCCGCGTCGATATTCCGGCGCGAGGTCTCCCCCGTCTCGCTATCGAGCTTGGTCGCCAGCGCTAGGAACTCCTGGGCGCCGAGCGCAAACATCGGCGAGGCGAGCAGTGGCATAAGGCCCTGCGCCGTATCGGCCGGATTGGCGAGTGCGCAGACCAGGGCACGCACCGTCTGCACCTCGGCTGCCTGGGCAAAGACCGAGCCGCCTGCGATCACGCAGTCGAGCCCCTGGTCGCGGAAGGCCTGCGCATAGACATCGGCGTTGGTCATGCGGCCCAGCAGCAGGACCATGCTGCCCTGGGGCTGGCCCGCTTTAACGAGTGCTTGGAATCGCTCCGCAATCGCACGAGCTTTCGCCTGCGTTCGCTCCTGGGTGCTGCCGCCGGCAACGAGCAGCGCCTGGCGACGCGATGCCTTCACCTTGAGCTTGTCCTCGCGTTCGTCGCTCGGTTCAAGATCCAAGAACCCCTGCATCAAACCACCGGTTTCGCCGTCAAAGACGCGCGCCACATAGCGCAGCACCTCGTCGTGGCTGCGGAAGTTGCGTACAAGCTTGACGAGCTCGCCGGCGGGGGCATCGGACGTGGCGACCGTCTCGGACACCGTCGTCGAACCCACCTTGCGCTCCTGGCGACGGAACACCTCGACCTCGGCACCACGGAAGCGGTAGATCGACTGCTGCGCATCGCCTACGGTGCACAGTGCGCGCTCCCCCGCGCCCGTCAGGTAACGGATCAAATCGACCTGCATCTGGTCGGTATCCTGGAACTCATCGATCATGACCATCTTAAAGCGGCCCTCGTACGCAGCTCGAATAGCCGGGTAGTCGCGCAGAGCCTCGTACGCCATGCGCAGCAGGTCGTTATTGTCGAGCGCGGACTGGTCAGCCTTGAGCGCGCGGTATTCCGCCTCCACAGCACGAGCAAGCCCCACCAGCGCATCGAGCGCCGGACCGCCGCAGGCCAGCACGATATTGATAAATGCATCGGCAGCCTCGGCCTTGAGCAGCTCCACCTGTTCCTTAGGGAACGCCTTGCTCGCCCGAGGCATGCTGCACGACATCATGAGTCGCGCCGCATCCTCCATCGTTTTGCCGCTCGCCTCGAACGCGTCGATGGCGTCGAGCGCCACCTGCGCTTTCTCGGTCGCGGCCTTGCTTGCGCCCAGCGCCGATCGATAGGCATCGGCAAGGGCCGAGGTATCGGCCTGGCCGCGCGCCACGTGTACATCGTCCATGCCGCCCGGCAGCTGGCTCGATAGCTCCAGCAGGTCGCGCACCAGGCCTTTGATGGTGGTACCGGCGCCAAACGGCCCGCCCTCGCCCGCCATGGGATACCAGGCGTAGAGGCTTTTAAGCGAAGCGGCGAGCTCGGGGGCGGCATCGGGCGCCGTCGCGCGGGCCAGCACATGCTCGACAGCCTGATCCATAAGCTCATCGGTATCGGTAAGCACCGTGAACTCGGGATCGATGCCCAGCTCCAGCGCGTGCGCGCGCAGGATACGCGAGCACATGCCGTGAATGGTCGAGATCCAAGCGTCGTCGACGGTCAGGGCCTCCTCGTCCATACCCTCGTCGATAAGCGCACGACGCACGCGGTCACGGATCTCGGCCGCGGCATCTTTGGTAAAGGTAATGGCGAGCACCTGATCCAGATGCTCGACAAACGGACCGGATTCGGGCGAGAGCGCATAGACGATGCGGCGCGTGAGGGTAAAGGTCTTGCCCGAGCCGGCACCTGCCGAGACAAACAGCGGGCGGTCGAGCGTTTTGACGACTTGCAGTTGTTGCGGCATCAAAGTCGAAAGATCCATGGTCTACACGTCCCTCCTTACAAACGTTCCTTCGTGGTTATACGAGCAGCGCGCATGCGCGGCCTGAGCCGACGTCGGGTCGATGGCGGCAACGTTGCCTGCCTCGAGCTCGCGCAGACGCTCGGCAATGCCGGTCTCCACGCGATCGAGCAGCGCATCGAAGTCCATGTTGCCGCCCTCGCCGGGAAAGCCCTTCTTAAGGCCTGGGATGCGGCCGTCGCCGCGCTCTTCCTCGAGCAGCTCGGTGCTCGCGGCGCCGCGCAACGCCGGCTTGCCGCCCTTGGTCGAAAAGTAGAGCGCCGCGCGGGTGTCCAAATCCAGCGCCCGACGCATGGCCTGGGCGTAGATGAGCGTCTGGGTATGTGGCGGCAACCAGCGCGGATCGTCGATGGGCGCCGTGCCCGACTCCTCGTCGCGCACCGTGGGGTCGGCGAGCTTAAACTCCTCGACACCCGAGCGATGCTTGTAGTCGATTACCACGGCGCGATTCTCGGCATCCACGTCAACGCGGTCGATGCGCCCGCCGAGCGGCCAGCCGGCATACTCAACTTTAAGATCGTTAAAGGCAAACTCCAGGTAGCGCGGAGCAAAAGGAGTCAGCGCCTCGGCTTCATAGGCAAGCACACCCTCCAGCTGCGGCAAGATCTCGGCCACCTGGCGCTCCTCCACTGGAGAGAGCGGCACCAGCGGGCCCTCGGTACCGCGCTTGCCAGCGTGCTCGGCCAGGGTCTCGGCAAAGACCTCGTGCAGCAGCTCCTTCGCGCGCGGCAGGTTCATGGGCGTCACGCGCTCCATGCCCTCCTGCGGAAGACGCGCATGCAAGTGCTCCAGCACGTCATGGACAAAGTTGCCCTTCTCCATGTTGCCAAAGCCCGCATCGATGGACTGAGGTTTGACGCGATACGAGACGAACCAACATAACGGGCAGGTGGAATAGGCCTCGATCTGCGAGGCGGACGTCAGGCGCGGCACGAGTGGCGCGTCCTCGCCCTCGCCATCGCGACGACGCAGGACCAAATACGGCACGGCCTCGGCACTCAGATGCTGAGGGGCTTCACAGGTCACGCGCTCGCACTTGAGACCTTCGCCTGCCGCGGGATCGAAGTCCCTTACGATATCACCCTCACCCACGCACTTCGCCTTGTCGGCGCCAGCGGCCTTAGCGTCGTCAGCCGCTTTAGCAGCTTCAGCGGCCTCGGCAGCGCCAGCGGCCTCGGCATGCGCCCGCAGCTCGGTCCACACGGCAGCCGGGTAGCACTCGCGCGTCTGGCGATCGTGCGTCACGCGGGCAAGCGCAACCGGACCGCGCGCGGCCTGCATCGCGCGGCCAAAGCGCACGCGCAGCAAGGCCGCTGGCTCAAGCGTCACGCCCTCGCGACCAAGGCTCGCCGTCAGCGTGGCCAGTGGCCCCTCCTCGTGTGAGAGCGGATAGCTGTCCAGATCGACATCGGCAAACAGCACGGCATCGTAGCTGCCGGGGCGTAGAGCCGCCGCATCGGCAAGCGAAGCAAAGCGCACTTGGGCGCGTGGCGCACGGTCAACCTCGTAGGTCTCGTAATCGTAGGCGGTGCTACGCTTGTCTACCTTGGTGCGAATGCCATCGAGCACGGGCACGGTCGCGGCCTGCGACACGTCGAGCGCGCGAGCATCGTTCATAAGGATGTCGATGGCGTGGCGCAGCAGAGCCGTCTCTGCCTGGCGACGGGCCTGGCCGTCAAGGCCGCCTAGAGCGCGATCGGGCAACGCCTCGGCGACGGCGAGCATTGCCTTGAGCGCCGTCACGGGCTTGTCGCGCCACAGCGCCTGGAACACGTCCGAGACCACGCATGGCACGTTCTTAAACCAGTTTTCTTCGCTGGCAGCCTTGCGGGCGCCCCTCACCTGGCCCTGCACGCTCTGCAGCAGGCTCTTGACGCCCGCAGTGGTCTTGCTGCGCGACAGTCGCATATTCTTATCGAAGGTACGGGCATTGACGGCATCAGCGCCCGAAAGCGGACTGTAGATCCAGTCGGTAAGCTCCGGCGCGGGCCACCACTCGGTCTTTGACGCCATGCCCTCGTCGGCGGCTTTCATACGCTCGATCAGGTTGGCGAGCGCCGTAAACTGCCTGCCCGCAATGGATTGGGAAAACGCCGTGAACTCGGCCGTCTCGGCAGCAACGTGGCGCGCCGCCAAACGAGCGGCAAGCTCGCCGAACAGCTGGGGTGCCCGGGCGGAAACAACGAGCACGCGCGTGGGGTCGGAGTTTGTCGCGGCGCCGTCGCGCGACACGGACTCCTCACATGCCGCGACCAGGTTCTCAAGAGCATCCACATAAGCGCGGGCGCGGGCATGGGGGCCGGCCACCTCTATAAAAATAGGCTGAGCGGCGGACTTGGAGGCAATCTGGGGCGCAGCGGCGCCCTCCCCCAGCGGCGCGGCCTCAAACAGCACGTCGCGGGCATCAAATGCCGCGGCAAGCTCCTCGCGCATCGCCGCCTGCTCGCGGGCAAGCAGCACGACGGCCTCTCCCCCATTGTTCGCCACGGCAGACAGCAGCTCGAGCAGGCCGTGCGTAAACGACGTGATACCGCGCACGCATACGGCGCGGGTGCACGCCGGCAGGTTATCGGCCAGGGCACCGGCCATAATGTCAGCCGCCTCGCAGGGCTCGACCATATCTCGACGGTCCAAGCCACACGCATATGCGCACAAAAGTTCAAACACGCGAGCCTCGGCGTCGCTTTTGGGCTTGGGCTTGCAAACGTTGTCGCAGCAACGCTCGGCACCTGTCCCTGCCACACCCGGCAGCACATCGCGGGCCATACGCGCGAGCATGCGCACCGTGCCCTGGCTGCGCGAAAGCGGCTGCAGGTCGGCGTCGTCGAGACGCGCTACCATGTCCGAAAACAGCATCTGGCGCTGCAGGTTGTCGACGAGGCCGCGCCCGTCGCCCAAAAGCTCCCAAAGCGAGCGAAGCCACGATGTAGGCGTTTTGTAGTCAATACCCAGCGAAATCCCGGCTTCCGCCGCATCATGACGGCACAGGTCGAGCTCGGCAAACGTTGGCGCCAGCAGCACGGCACGCCCGTGGCGGGCAATAAGGTCGGCAAGCAGCGCCGACTCGACATCGCTCAAATCCGTGCCGGCATTGGTGGTATAGATTCGAACAGGCATGGTCCTCCGCTCAAACTGTTCGCAATAATCAATGCATCCATCCTACCCGCCCACGCGGACAGATTTGCCCCACGCCAACAGATTTCCTCCGTCCCCAAAGGATCAAAAAACCGCCCCCGAAGGGACGGTTCTGCGCAATTCGTTTGTTGCCGCTGGCCTACTCGCCATCCTCCAGTTTGATGAGGATCTTGCGATAGCCACCGTACTCGCCATTAAGTGCCTTGGACACACGGCTCACCGTGGTGGACGAAGCGCCGGTACGCGCCTGAACCTCGACATAAGGCTCGCCCTCATCCAGATAGCGCGCAACCTGCAGACGTTGCGAAAGATCGCAGATCTCGCGCGGCGTGCAGATATCGGTCAAAAACGCTTGGATATCCTTCTCGTCATCCAAAAGACTAAATGCGTGGACCAGCTGCTTGACATCAGGCTTGTCAAACATGTTCTCGATATTCATCGATCACCGCCAAACCCGCCAAAAGGCATCGAAGTTGATACTGACATCGGGCATCGTTCGCCCGTTCTATGCAATAGGGCAACGCCTGTGGCTTTTGCCCGTAGCAGTTTAGCACACCACCAAACTAAAGCGACAAAACTCTCTGCCAGCGGCGCGTTTTCTAGGACGAACGCCGTTTTGAAACCGAATGCGCACGTAAGCTCCACGAATATCTGAGACAATGGGCGCCCAAACAGAGCCGTGCCCGCGCATCTATCCGAGTTGCAAAGGCATGTGCCCCTCACGCTCCCTCACCACGCCATGCGCAAGAAAGGATTCACACCATGCGCTTTATGCTTAACTGGCTCTTTACCTCGATCGCCATCGCGATCGCCACGTTCCTCGTTCCCGGCATCCAGCCCTTCGGTTTTGCCGAGGCTTGGGTCTGTTTCGCCTTCGTGGGACTGTCCCTGAACATCGTCGATTCGCTCGTCAAGCCGTTCCTGACGGTCATCTCGCTGCCACTCACGATCATTACGCTGGGTATTTTCCAGCTCGTAGTCAACAGCTTTATGCTCGAGCTGGCCAGCTACCTGTCGGTCAATCTGCTGGGCGCGGGCATCTCCATCGCCAGCTTTGGATCGGCCTTTATGGGCAGCATCCTGGTATCCATCATGCGCAGCATCCTCGACAGCATCGCCGAGGGCTAAAACGGCCATTCCGGCCGCGCCCGTCTCAACAGCCCAAAACGAAGGCCGCCCATCGCAAAGAAATGGGCGGCCTTCTTATTTGCCAAGTCTCAAAGGGCGAGAGAATCTGCCATTTCCACCTTGTCCCCACATGGCAGGCGTGGGTTAGATGACGTAGTCGTAGCCCTCGTTGGGGGCGACGAGCGCATCGAGCGTCACGCCGTCGAGGTAGTCGTTGATGAGCTTGTCCAGATTCTTCCACACGTCGAGCGTGGGGCACTCATCAGATCGCGAGCAACCCTTGCAGTCGCCATCCAGACAGGCGACCGGCGCCAGGCTGCCCTCGGTCAGGCGCAAGATCTCGCCCACCGTGTACTGCTCGGGCGGGCGTGTGAGCACATAGCCGCCGCCCTTGCCGCGCATGCCCGAGAGCATATTGGCGCGCACGAGCGTCGCCAGAATATTCTCGAGGTACTTCTCCGAAATACCCTGACGTGCCGCAATCTCTTTAAGCGGGATGCGACCGGCCGCTTGGTGCTCGGCCAGATCGACCATAACGCGCAGGGCATATCTGCCCTTAGTAGAAACCAACATATATAGTGCTGCCTTTCGGTCTTTTAGTTCGTTGAAATTCTAGCCGAAAAATTGGCTTTGAAAATACCCGTTCCGGTCAAGATGGTTAATCAACTTGCAATAAACTCCTATTTCCTATTGCATTACTAGGCTTTAGTGTCTAGTATGCTTCCCAACAGCAAAACGAACAACCTATAAGGTTTGTGGGTTTCGCTGCTACACACACCGTAAAACCACACGTTATCCAGTCATTTGAACACATTGGAGGTTCACCATGAGCAATGTTTACACGTCCATCGATCAGCTTATCGGCCACACCCCGCTTCTGGAGCTCACCCACTTTGAGGCCGACGAGGACCTCAAGGCCCGCGTGCTCGTCAAACTGGAATACTTCAACCCCGCCGGGTCCGTTAAAGACCGCGTCGCCAAGAACATGATTGACGAGGCCGAGAAGGCCGGCAAGCTCGCGCGTGGCGGCGACTACACCATCATCGAGCCCACGAGCGGCAACACCGGCGTCGGCATCGCCTCGGTGGCGGCGGCCCGCGGCTACAAGGTGATCATCACCATGCCCGAGACCATGTCCGTCGAGCGCCGCAAGCTGATGCAGGCATACGGTGCGCAGCTCGTGCTCACCGACGGCTCCAAGGGCATGAAGGGCGCCATCGCCAAGGCGGAGGAGCTGCAGAAGGAGACTCCCAACAGCATCATCGCCGGCCAGTTTGTGAACCCCGCCAACCCCGCCATCCACAAGGCCACGACCGGCCCCGAGATCTGGGATGACACCGACGGCAAGGTCGACATCTTCGTCGCCGGCGTTGGCACCGGCGGCACCGTGACCGGCGTGGGCGAGTTCCTCAAGGAGCAAAACCCCGAGATTCAGGTCGTCGCCGTCGAGCCCGCCACCTCCCCGGTGCTCTCCAAGGGCCAGGCCGGCCCGCACAAGATCCAGGGTATCGGTGCCGGCTTTGTGCCCGACGTCCTCGACACCCAGGTCTACGACGAGATCATCCCCGTCGAGAACGACGACGCCTTTGCCACCGGCCGCGCCGTGGGCCACAAGGAGGGCGTGCTCGTGGGCATTTCGTCCGGCGCCGCCGTGTGGGCCGCACTGCAGCTGGCCAAGCGCCCCGAGAACGAGGGCAAGACCATCTTGGCGCTGCTCGCCGACACCGGCGAGCGCTACCTGTCCACGGCGCTCTTCCAGGACTAGAGCTTCTCGTTCTTAGAACGAGTCCAAGGCACGCCGGTCTCCCCTCTCTTCTGGCAGCCTGAGCTCATCCCAACAGGGTGTCCCACAGGACGCCCGAACTTGCTACAATGTCTGCGGCGCGGAACCAGCCTCCCGCGCCGCTTTTCTTTTTTGGCCACATGCCACCAAGGAGAACCTCCCCATGCACAACAAGCGCGTGCTCGTCGCCATGAGCGGCGGCGTCGATTCCAGCGTGACCGCGTATCTGCTCAAAAGTCAGGGTTACGAATGCGTCGGTGCCACCATGCGTCTCACCTGCCCCGCACTCGATCCCGCAACAGGCATGAGTAAGGTCGACCGCGATATCGCCGATGCAAAGGCCGTCGCCGAGCGCCTGGGGATACCCCACCATGTGCTCGACCTGCAGCAGACCTTCGACCGCAACGTGATCGAGCGCTTTGTGACCGCCTACCAGGAAGGGTTGACGCCCAACCCGTGCATCATCTGCAACCGCCACATTAAGTTTGGCGCGTTGCTCGATGCGGCGCTGGATATGGGCTGCGACTACATCGCCACAGGCCACTATGCCAAAACGAGCCAGGGGCCCGACGGCACCTGGCAGCTGCATCGCGGCGAAGATCCCAAAAAGGACCAAAGCTACTTTTTGTATTCGCTTACGCAGGAGCGCCTGGCGCACACGATCTTTCCGCTGGCAGGCCTAGACAAAGAGCGCGACGTGCGCCGCATAGCCGCCGAGCAGGGCTTTGCCAACGCCCAGAAGGCCGAAAGCGAGGACATCTGCTTTATTCCAGACGGTGACTACGCGGGCTATATCGAGCGCCGCTGCGGACATCCCGCTGCGCCGGGCGACATTGTGTGGCGCGACGGCAGCGTAGTCGGACGCCACAACGGCGCGCTGCGCTATACCATCGGCCAGCGCAAGGGCCTGGGCGTCGCGATGGCACATCCCGTGTACGTAACGGGTGTCGACGCCGCCAACAACACCGTGCATCTGGGCGAAGCCAAGGACCTAACCGCCGCGGCGCTAACTGCCAATGAGTGGATCTGGAGCGCGCCGGCAGAGCGCATGGAGGCCGAGCTCGATGCCGGCGGCATTCGCGTGGGCGCCAAGTACCGCTACCGACAGAAAGACCAGGCAGCGACCCTTACGCGCGGCGAAGACGGGCAAATGTTGCTGACCTTTGACGAGCCACAGCGAGCCATCGCCCCCGGCCAGGCTGTCGTTATATACCGCGGCGACATCGTCCTGGGTGGCGGCACCGTGACCGGCGCGCTTAAGTAGCCGCGGGTTTATCGCTGCACGTGTCGAAGTACCTCAACAGCGGCACCAACCTCGATTACGCGACGCTCGAGGCCACGGCGGATGGCCTCGAGTCGACCCTCCGCCGTGGCCCATTTGCTCTGCGAAAGAATCTCGATCGCCTCATCAACAAATCCGTTGAGCCGCGATGAATCGAACCAATCGAGCGAGTCCGCAAGCGCCAGCTGGACGGAAGGATTGGGCCCAAACGGCTTAGCGGAAAACCCAAACTCCCCAGCTGCGAGCACGACAGTTGGCACGTTATACCACAGACAGTTGCCGCTATCGAACAGCGGAGCAGGTTTTATCTCCAGGGTATCGACATTGCGGATGATGCCGAAGTTTCGCCAATGGCGGTCGCTGTTGGCCAAAAGGGCATCGCAGACAATCATCTGCGACATAGACCTTCTCACAGCGGCCTCATCGGCACCATGCTTGCCGAGGTAGCGACAGTACCGGTCGTACGTCGAGTTTCCCCGCTGACTACCAAGTACGCCCTTAACGTAAACAGCCGGAACGTATTCCTCGCGGCCGTCAAGAAAGTCGTCGCACAGACACACAGGGCCATCGAATATGCGCTCAACCGTATAAGGAACAAACTCCCCCTTGGAAAGCAAGCGACGATGCAGAGCCGTTGCAACTGCCTCGTTAAAGGGCCGTTGATCGTCCATCCCGCACCCTTTAGCCAAAACGCGAATGCCGTTTCGGATCATCCACGATTTAGGGAGCTCGCCCTCGGACGTGTTATCCGGATTTTTTAGACCGATGCCTTCCAGCCAACCCGAACGCTCTTCGGGCGCCGATCGCTCAAATTCGTTCTCAAAGTAATTGATACTTTGCCATTTGAGTTCGGCGCAATCGGCCGGCCGCAGCCAATAACAATCCGAAAGCGATAAGCCCAGGCACCGAACCGGAACCTCGATGCCACTGGCAATTCCCAGTTCACGATAGCGCGAGACGAGTCCAGGGCGGACGTCAGGCACCGACCGATGGCTCCACCACACGTTGAGCTCCCGTTTATTCACCGTAGGAGAAGAGCTCGAGCACGTGCCAAACGGCATTCGTTGCGCATCGAGGACCTCGGCGATTTCGAAGGGAAACTCACGCGTCGGATCAAATGAGACATGCGCGACCTCATGGTCGGCCGACATCAGCGTAAACTTGCGTCCCACATCGGCCGCAGGACGGCGTCCTCGCTTGCGGACCTTTTGATAAGCGGTCGCAGAATTGTACTCGACCATCTTCCGGCCGCCCACAATATCGCACACAAGCGTCCCCGATGCGGCAAGTTGCGATATGCGGGCTTTCGTAACGCCCAACAGGCGGGCGGCATCACCCATAGATAAGTACTCAGATGTATTCATATGCCGCATCACCTCGTTAAGTAATTTATGCGTTTAGTTAATAGATTACTTACATCATAATACTAAACAACCTAAAGCGAAAAAAGGCCCGAGAAATCGGGCCTTAGCGATTGGTCAGCCGAGTCGCGAGCTGCTCCCTAACGCTGAACGTAGGCGCGGACGAGCTCGTAGGTGTTGCGCACGCCGTCCGTGTGGCTGCGCTCGTAGTTGTGGCTCGCGTACACGCCGGGGCCGATCAGGCCATGGCGAATGTCGTAACCGGCCGAAAGCGTGGCCTCGACGTCAGAGCCGTAATGCGGGTACACGTCGATGGCGTAATCAAGCTCCAACTCGCGCGCGATATTAGACAGCGTGGTCACCAGGTCGTAGTTGTACGGACCGCCCGAATCCTTGGCGCAAATCGACACCATGCGCTCGGTGCAGCCCAAGTCGTCGCCCACGCAGCCCATGTCAACGCTGATCATCTCGCGCGTGTCGGCCGGCACGAAGGCACCGCCGTGGCCGACCTCCTCGTACACCGTAAAGAGCAGCGACACCTTGCGCGAAAGGGTCACCTCGCCGTCAGCAACGGCGCGGGCCAGACCCAGCAGAATCGACGCCGACAGTTTGTCATCCAAGAAGCGGCTCTTAATGTAACCGCTCTCCGTCACCGTGGTACGCGGATCCATAGCGATGATGTCGCCCGTCTGAATGCCCAGCTCGAGCACGTCGTCCTTGCTGTCAACGTTCTCGTCGAGCAGGATTTCCATGTTCTTCTCGATGGTCTTGACCGGTTCATCGGCCACGTGCGCCGAAGGCTCGGTGTTGAGAACCACGCCCGTGTAGACATTGCCGTCGCGCGTGTAAACGGTGCAGTTCTCGCCATCGGCCGTAGACCACTGATGCCCGCCGAGCGTCGTGGGACGCAGGCGACCATTGTCCTTGATGGAGCGCACCATGGCGCCCAGGGTATCGACATGGCTCGCCAATACGAGCGGCTCGCCCTCGCCGCCAAGCTCAACCAACACGTTGCCCTTATTGGAGCGCTCGGGGCCAAAGCCCATATCGCGCAACGTTTCCATTAGATAGTCAGTAGCCGCACGGGTATAGCCCGTAGGTGAAGCAATAGAAGTCAGCGTCTTCAACTGGTCAGTAATATAGGAGAGCGTCTCCTCTAGAGAAGCATCAACATTAGAAGCCATATGCATCCTTCCAAGTAAAACTAAGACCGAGCCCCGATTTTAACCTTTCTGCACGTGCAATACTCTAGAAACCGAGCCGACTCCAGACGTCCCCGCACCGGTTTTGTGCACGCGCTCGGTTTACAGTCCCAATCTTGCATAAATCCTATCGGTATCTGCATAAATATGAGGCATCTATTTGCTTCGTCTCAGGGTACCCCACCTTGGACCGTGCAAAATACGGAGTATTCAGCACCGTGGACCCCGTCAGCCCCATCGCAAACGGCAAAGCGACGCGGTTACAGCAGTGTTGCAGGTCGTCGCAAACCAAAAACGCGGTGGCAGCCCCCTCCGCTCATCGATAGCCCGCCCACAAGGGCTGTCGATGGGCGTCTGCGGGCCACTGCGGCCCATTCACAACGTTATGCATTTTTCAGAGCTTGCTGAATACTCCCAAAAATGCACGCTGAGAAGTGCACCACCTATCCGCAGCGGGCAGCATGCCTTGGTTTTGCCCATCTTGGGGCATCGGCGCGGCACAAAAAGCCCCGCCGCGCGTAGCACGGCGGGGCCAGCAGCAAGTCAAAAGACCATACGCCTACGGGCGAAGGACCACCAAACTGGGCTAGGCAGCCGGGCAAATCTTCTTGAAGAGCTCGATGACGTCGTCGAGCGTCGCCTCGCGCGGGTTACCCGGGAAGCAAGCGTCGGCCATAGCGTCCTTGGCCAGGACCTCGATCTCGTCGGCCTTCATGGCCTCGCAGACGTGCGGGATGTTCACGTCGGCGGAGAGCTGCTTGACGGCGGCGATGGCGGCGTCGGCAGCCTCGTCGGTGCTCATGCCCGTGGTGTCAACGCCCATGGCGACGGCAACCTTGGCCAGGCGCTCGGCGCAGACCGGCTTGTTGAACTCCATGGCGATCGGCAGCAGCATGGCGCAAGCGACGCCGTGCGGGGTGTCGTAGTGAGCAGACAGGGTGTGAGCCATGGCGTGGTCGATGCCCAGGCCAACGTTGGAGAAGCCCATGCCGGCGACATACTGACCAAGAGCCATGCCCTCGCGGCCGGAGCCGGGCTGGCCGGACTTGGCCTCGGCAACGGAGTCGCGCAGGTTCTCGCTGATCAACTTAATGGCCTCAAAGTGGAACATGTCGGAGAGCTCCCAGGCGCCCTTGGTGGTGTAGCCCTCGATGGCGTGGGTCAGAGCGTCCATACCAGTGGAAGCGGTAAGGCCGGCGGGCATGGAAGCCATCATGTCGGGGTCGACGACGGCAACCTCGGGGGCGTCGTTGGTGTCGACGCACACGAACTTGCGGACCTTCTCGGGGTCGGTGATGACGTAGTTGATGGTCACCTCGGCGGCGGTACCGGCGGTCGTCGGCACGGCGATGGTGAACACGGCGTGGTTCTTGGTGGGAGCAACGCCCTCGAGGCTGCGGACGTCGGCGAACTCGGGGTTGTTGATGATGATGCCGATGGCCTTGGCGGTGTCCATGGAGGAGCCACCACCGATGGTCACGATAGCGTCAGCCTCGGCGGCCTTGAAGGCCTCGACGCCGTCCTTGACGTTCTGGATAGTGGGGTTGGGCTTGATCTCGGAGTAGAGGCTCCAAGCGATGCCGGCGGCGTCGAGCTCGTCGGTCACCTTAGCGGTAACGCCAAACTTAACCAGATCGGGGTCGGAGCAGACGAAGATCTTCTTGTAGCCGCGACGCTGGAGCTCACCGGGGATCTCCTTGATGGCGCCGGAACCATGATAAGAAATGGTATTGAGAACGAAACGATTAGCCATTGATAGCCTCCCATCGTGTGCGGGGCACCCATTACGCCCCGCGCTGCAAGTTCCATCCTAACGCTTTTGAAACAAAAAATGCATGAGAACGTCAAAAGTGTTAAAGCGTTTCAACATAATAACGGAGCCCCAGCCCTTCCCTCCCGACTGCAGCGAAGGCTAGATTATAGGAGCAATTGCCCAAAGAATACGACCAACTCAGTCTATAAATTGTTTCTGTTTTAGCAATATATGTTTGACAATACGTTTATAAAAGGATACTTTATAGTAATTAATATGCATGCAGCAAATAGCGTCATTCATTTTGTTAGAAATTGCCCATGCGGTTATTGCAGCTGCATGTACTGCAACGTACAGCGTAATTCTCCGCACGAAGCAGAAGACGGTTCCAATTCGATCGAGGCGATGACGCGTGATGGCTACTGGTCCTAAATCGAGCAAGACGGCTACAAACGAATATCGAATCTCAATTGAAGGTAACCCTTATCCGCATGCTCTGGCTCTCGTCAACCCAGCGGGAGACAACCTCAACATCAAAAGACATGGGTTCACGGGTCCACTAGGACAGCTATTGAGTCTTAAATACACCGTTTATGACGATGCAAATGAAAAGCTCTTTACTGTCGTCGACGGTGGTTTTAGTAACATGCCCAGGGTTGCGCTCATCATCGAACACAAGGAAGTTGCGGTGTTCGATTATGGCCTAAACAGACTTGAGATGAAGTGCGTAACGAACATACCGAATTACACAATAAAAGGTAACTTCCTATTTGGAGATTACGATATATTCAGTCAACGGGAAGTGAAGCTATCTTCAGTTAACGTCCTTCAATGTGATAAACAATCGTGCTTTAACATACAGGTTTTGGATAAAGCCGAATTAGCCGCCGCAATTGGAATACCCACAGCCATTGCCCTTCTGAGGGCTCGGATTGAAGAGCATCTCGAATAAATTGCAAAAAGCAGTTCGTAACAACATTCAGGAGCTAGATAGTTTTTTCCTGGCTCCTGAAGCTGTACTACATAGAGATGAAAATATATTGCGGCAAAGGGGCTGTCCCTTTGCCGCATTCGGTTACTTTCGACAGCCCTCTTTCCAAGCCTCGGCCGCAACCTTCCAGCGAAAACGCAAGTCGCGCTCGCGGTCGATGAACATGATGGCAAACGCGACAAACAGCAGCACGCTCGCCACGACGATGGCGTGCAGGCCCATGCGCTCAATACACCAGTTGCCCAACACGGCGCCAAACACAAAGGTAAAGATCACGCCAAAGTACAGCAGGCCGTTTTCCAAAAAGCCGCGCTTGTGGGTGATGATGTAGTCGTCCACGTTTTGCAAGGCATTACGGAGGTTGCCGATACACATGGTCGTGGCGATGCCGTGACCGTGGATCTTGCGGAAGCTCTCGACCTGCATGCCGCAGGCAAACGAGGTGAGGCAGTTGGCGAGCAGGTTGTAACCGCCGCCCGGGATAAAGCTCACGCCCAGCAAGATAACGGCTTCAAAAAACACCGTCACCTGGCGCCAGTGAATCACACTGCCAAACCGCTCGTGAACCAGGTCGGCAAGCATAATGCCCACAGCAAACGACACCACGGGGAAGAAGTAGCGCCCCGCCAGTGCCCAGTTGCCTTCCGAGATGCTCACGCCCACGAGCAGGATGTTGCCCGTCTGCGCGTTGGCGAAAACATGATCGCGCCCAATGTACGAATACACATCCATAAAGCCACCGGCGAGCGCCAAGATGATGCCCAGCTCAATAGACTCCGATATCTGTTTGGCACGCTGCATCGTCGTGCATCCTCCTTGTTGACGACTCTCTCGTGCGTTGGCGGAAACATAGCCGCCGTTCATACTGTAACCCATTGACAACATGGCATGCGCGCGAGACGGGCTCCCCAACGCGCGGATACACAGTCTGGAAACAAACGGCACCCGCATCGATACGCCGATCCGCCAACCCATGTACTCCACCAGTCTTTTTAGCCCCGTCCCAAAAAGACTGGTTACAATTACGTGCAGCATACAAACACCGGGAGGGATCGTGGCAAAAAAGCCTCAGCACGCTCAGAACAACCAGCGCAGTCAGCAGGGCAAACAGGGCCAGCAGCAAAAGCGCGGCGGTAAGGCGCAGGCCACGGTCGCCCGCACCAAGCATTCCCAAGCGACGCCCGCCCGCCCCTGGCGTCCGGGCCGCGATAAGTTCCTCCCCGTCAGTCGTGCCGACATGGATGCGCGCGGCTGGGACCAGTGCGACTTTGTCTACATCTGCGGTGACGCCTACGTGGACCATCCCAGCTTTGGCATGGCTATCATCAGCCGCGTCCTTGACGCGCACGGCTACAAGGTGGGTATCATCTGCCAGCCCGACTGGACCGATCCCGCCAGCATCACGGTGCTCGGCGAGCCTCGCCTGAGCTTTCTCGTCAGTGCCGGCAACATGGACTCCATGGTCAACCACTATTCGGTGACCAAGCACCGCCGCCACTCCGACGCCTACACCCCCGGCGGCGAAGAGGGGCACCGTCCCAACCGAGCCGTCACGGTCTATGGCAACCTCATCCGCCAGACGTTCAAGGACGCTCCCATCATCATCGGCGGCATCGAGGCGAGCCTGCGCCGTCTGGCCCACTACGACTACTGGCAGGACAAGCTCAAGCGCTCGGTACTGCTCGACTCGGGCGCCGACATCCTCATCTACGGCATGGGCGAGCACGCGATTGTCGAGATCGCCGACGCGCTCGACGCGGGACTGCCTGTCGACCAGATCACCTATATCAACGGCACCGTCTACCGCACGGGTTCGCTCGACGAGGTCTACGACTACGACCTGCTGCCCAGCTGGGACGACCTTACCGCCGACAAGCTCAACTACGCGCGCAGCTTTAACGTGCAGCAGCAGAATATGGACCCCATCACCGGTCATCGCCTGGTAGAGCCCTATCCCAACAGCGTCTATGTGGTGCAGAACCCGCCATCGGCGGCGCTCACCACCGACGAGATGGACGATGTGGCCGAGCTTCCCTACGCCCGCGATTGGCATCCCGACTACGACGCGGCGGGCGGCGTACCGGCCTTTGCCGAAATCAAATTTTCCATTAGCTCCAACCGCGGCTGTTTTGGCGAGTGCTCGTTTTGCGCCCTCACCTTCCACCAGGGCCGCGTACTGCAGATGCGCAGCCACGACTCGATCATGCGCGAGGCCGAGCTGCTCACGCGCGATCCCGAGTTTAAGGGCTACATCAACGACGTGGGCGGACCGACGGCCAACTTTAGCCGCCCGGCCTGTGACAAGCAGCTCAAGCACGGCGTGTGCAAGAACAAGCGCTGCCTGTGGCCGAGCGTATGCAAAAACATGGTGGTCGACGAGAGCGGCTACACACAGTTGCTGCGCGACCTGCGCCAGCTGCCGGGCGTCAAAAAGGTCTTCGTCCGCAGCGGCATCCGTTTTGACTACACCATGGCAGATGCCTCGGACGAGTTTTTGCGCGAGCTGCTGGAACACCATGTCTCGGGCCAGCTGCGCGTAGCGCCCGAGCATGTGAGCGACGCGGTGCTCTCTGTGATGGGCAAGCCGAGCCGCGCCGTCTACGACGCGTTCTGCCGTAAATTTGAACGCTTGAACCGCGAATACGGACTCAAGCAGTACGTAGTGCCATACCTAATCTCGAGCCACCCCGGCTCGACCATGAAGGAAGCTGTGGACCTTGCCGAGGCCGTGCGCGACATGGGCTACATGCCCGAGCAGGTGCAGGACTTCTACCCCACCCCGTCCACCATGTCGACCTGCATGTACTACACCGGCGTGGACCCACGCACCATGCAGCCGATCTACGTGGCACGCGACCCGCACGAGAAGGCCATGCAACGCGCGCTCATCCAGTATCGCAAGCCCGAGAACTACAAGCTCGTGCGCGAGGCGCTGGAAAAAGCCGGGCGTCGTGACCTGATCGGCTACACCAAACACTGTCTAATCCGCCCCGTGCCGCCGCGCCCGGGTGAGACGCCTGCTGGCGGTGGGCATGGCACCGGCAAGAAAGGCGGCAAGCCGCACGGTGGCGCTGGCGGCAAGGGACCCAAAGGCAGCAAGGGGCACGGCGGCATGTCGCGTGCACAGAACACTGCCGGGCGCAACCGTGCAGCTCAGGGGCGTCAGGGCGCCAACGGAGGCGGGCGTCGCAACTAGGGCAGCGGCGCGCTCGCTGCGCCCATCCCACACGCGTGGCGCAGCGAGCGCATAGCCTCAACGAGGATGACGCCGGCGATAGCGACCGTGATTACCACGTCGAGCGGTGTGTTCACAAACCACAACAGACCCATCAGGTACGACCCGGCGTTAAAGGCAAAGTGCAGCAGGATCGTGTAGCGGAGCTTTCCGGTGGTCACGAGCACCCAGCCAAAGATGAGGCCGGCGGCACCCGCATAGCAGCCCTGTACCCAGTTCATGTGCATAAAACCGAAGATTGCCGCCTGCAGCACAATCGCCGCGGCGATACCCCACGTGCTTGGTGCCGCCCAGGGCACCATGGCGCCGTCCTGCGCGCTCGCACGACGCCTGCGCTTCCAAAGCGGGCGGCACTGCGGATTAAACGCTCGTAGCGAAAACTCAAAAACAATGCCGCGCACCAGCAACTCCTCGCAAAACGGAGCGCCGAGCACCGTGGTCAGGACGGCAAGAAGGTTGGTATCGCCCAAGCCTGTTTCCTCGACGAGCTCGCTATAGTCCGCCGCAACCTCGGGCAGCAGCGACAGCACGCCGTCGCATAGGTAGCTAATGACCACCTGCATGGATAGGCCGATCACGACAACGCATGCGACGCGCTTCCATGCAGCATTTGCTCCCCCGCCGAGCGGGCGTTCACCTTGCCGGCGCGCCATGAAGGAGCGGGGCCACAGATAGCGCCACCACAGCAGCGCCATCAAAAACGACGCCGTCTGAGCGGCGGCCTGAAACCATTGAATATCGAGATTGTCGATCGGGAAACCCGTCAGTGCCGACACGATGTCCAGCGCGGAGAACAAAACAATGCTCAGGGCAATATCGGCAGCGACGACACCAAAACAGGCAAGCGCCCAAACCAGCGCATTGAGCATGCCAACCTCCTCAAAACCCGGCACTTGGGGACAGTCATTGTTGATGAGAATCGGGCGCAGCGCCAAAAGCCCCGTTGGGCGAAATGTCGAACGGGAAGGTGCCGCAGCGATTGAACGCGGCGATAAACATGCGGATGGCGTTGGACGGCGTGGTGCCCACGAGCTGGGTTGCCGCCGCGAAGGCCGCCTTTTCCTCGGGCAAGACCTTCGCGACAACCGGGGTCATGTGTTCTGCCATGGCGCTTCCTTTTTGAAACGACGGTGGTGCGGATAGATGCGGGCCACGCGGCTGGGCGACGGGCTGTGAAGGCAACCCGATTGGCCCGCATCCGGAGTTTGTTTCTGCTGCGTTGGTATTACTTGGTATTCCTAAGTATTACCCCGCAGATAGAATAGCACACCCGACCCAATGGGGGCGGAGGAAAACGAATCATTTTGTTGCTGAGTAGGTATTTAGAGCGTGATGATGTCCGAGATATCGAGGGCCTGAGCGTCGGCGACATCGTGCGATGCAAGCAGCAGCATACGGCCGTCGAGCAAGTCGAGCACGACCTCGGCGCATGCGTCGCGCGCAGCGGTATCTAAACCGGTAAAGGGCTCGTCAAGAATCACCGCGCCGCCCGGGCACAGCAGGGCTCGAGCGATCTCGACGCGACGGCGCTGCCCGCCCGAAAGCTCGGCCACGCGAGTATGTACATCGACCCCCGGCACCAGCAGGCGCAACAGGGCCGCAGCACTCGAGGCGTCCACGCGTGCATCGGCGCACACTAGCACGTTATCCAGCGCCGCGGCGGACTCGACCAAGTGTGCATCCTGAAACACCATGGAGCACGGCGCGCACTCCCCCGCCGCAAGGGCAAGGAGCGTAGACTTGCCCGCACCCGAGGCGCCCATCACACAGATACGCCCAGACGCGGGCACGTTGAGCACCAGTCCGGCGAGCGCCGGCGCCCAGGGCGCGCGATCGCCCACGGCGAGCGCAAGCTCCGCCGCAGCGCCATCGCTCGCGGTCCCCGCGCGCCCGCGCAGTCCATCCCCATGCGCCCGCACGGCCGCTCCCCACGCCACGGGTCCCGAAACTCGCAGCAGCCACACCAGCACGCGCTCGCACGCCCACGAGGCGGCAACGACCAGCACGGTCCACGCCAGCAGATCAGCCGTCTCAATCAAAAGCTTTGCCTGATAGATGCGCTCGCCCACGGAACCCACCGCCATGCCGATAAGCTCGGCTGCCGCACCGGCCTTCCAGCTCATGCCGATGACCGCCTTCGCGCACGAAAGCACAAACGGCAGCACCTCACGCCAGGTATGGGCGCAAAACAGTCGCCAGCCCCGCACGCCATGCAGGCGGAACATCTGCTCCAGCGGCTTATCAACCTGCGTCAAACCCTCGACCAGCGAGAAATATACGCCCGGCAGCGCCATCAAAAAGACCGCCGCGATGCTCACACGTGCCGACCCCAACCAAATGAGCAGCAGGACCACCACGCAGGCAACCGGCGTCGCCTTTACAAACGACAGCGCCGGAGCCACCAGGCGCGCAAACGCACGCGAACGTGACGAAATCCCGGCAAGCACGCCACCACACACCGCGGCAAGCGCCAGCCCGCCTAGTATCCGCGCGCCCGAGCCCGCCAAAATCGCCCAGGTACCGCCATCGCACACCAGGCGCAGCAGCGCCAAGGCAACAGCGCCCGGCCCCGGCAAAATCAGCGGCTGCGCCACCAGCGCCGCCACCAGCATCCACACGGCAAGCCAAAAGGCGGCGACGGCACCCACTGCCGCCACCGCCTTCGCACGCTCAGTCATTTGTCGAGCAAACGCACGCACGGGCTACTCCATGTAGTAGAAATCGTCAGCCGGGAGCTTACCGCCCACGGCGCTCGCGTCCGCATCGGCCAGCACCTGTAGGTACCCACCGAGCGCCGCCTTCATATCTTTCCCCGTCTGACACACGAGCATGCACCCGGGAATCGCCTTTTCGGCAATCGTGGCATTATCCACGATGCCCGCATCGACCACGGCCTGAGCCCAGTCCGCCGGCGCCGCATTTACGGCCTCAACGCTCGCCGCATGGCAGCTCAAGAACTCCGCCACGGCCTCGGGATGCTCCTCGGCAAATGCACGGCGCACCACGGTCACGCCCGTCAGCAAACGGGAGCCCGTGTCACCCGCGAGCTCGTCCCACGCGTCGGTCAGGCTCACCGGTACCGACAGACTGCCCTCGCTCTTGGCGATGGCAGCGGTCTTGAATGGCTCCGGCAGCACGCCCACGGCGGACGGGTCGGCAAGCAGGGCCGACAGCACCTCGGTGGGCTCGCTCTTAAACTCGAGCGTCACTTGACCGGTCAGGCCCGCGCGCTCCAGCAGGTAGTTCATGACGTACTCCGGCGTGGTGCCCTTGCCCGTCATGTAGACGGTACGACCCGCCAGATCGCCAAACGAGGCCACGCCTGCGTCGCCCGTCACAACGTTCAGCACGCCCAGCGTGTTGATGTCGATGACCTGCACCGCACCCTCGGTCTTGTTGTAGAGCACGCTCGCCAAGTTGGCCGGCACCAGGGCAATGTCGATATCGCCCTGAATGACCTTGGGCACAATCTCGTCGGCCGCGGCGCTGATCGCAAAGTCGAACTCATTGTCCGTCTCGCCATCGGCAGCCTGGTCCATAAACTGCACCAGACCGATCGACGTCGGTCCCTTGAGCGAGGCAACGCGCACCTCGACCGACTCAGCGGCAGCGCCACTCGCCGCAGACCCAGCAGCCGAACCCGCAGAAGACCTCGCCCCCGCAGCTCCGCCGCCACAGCCAACCAGCGCAAGCGACAACGCGCCCGCGGCAAGCGCCGAGGCAAATCCCCGGCGCGACATTTCAAAATCAAACGCGCGCATCGCTAGCACGTCCCCTCGTTAGGCATCGTCCATGCGTGATGGTCGGTATGCAGCAATCCCTCGGCCAGCGGCGACAGCGGCGCACCCAAGAACTCGCGATAGCACGCCTGGACATCGGGATTCTCGTGCGAGAAGCGAATCTTGGCGTTCGCATCGAGGCCCCACAGTACCTGGCCGCGCTCGGCTGCCAGCTCACAGCCGTCATGGATGGGCTGACCGCCGCCACCGACGCAGCCGCCCGGGCATGCCATAACCTCAACGAAGTCATAACTCACGCGGCCGTCGCGAATCGCGTCGAGCAGACGGGCAGCGTTTCCCAGCCCGTGTGCCACGGCGACGCGCACCTTGGTGCCATCGATATCGGCCACGGCCTCCTTCCAGCCATCGAGTCCGCGCACGTCGGTAAAGAAATCGGCATCCGGGTTCTTGCCCGTCACCAGGTAATATGCCGAGCGCACGGCGGCCTCCATCACGCCGCCCGTGGCGCCAAAAATCACGCCCGCGCCCGTGCCAAAGCCCAGCGGCGTATCGAGCGGCTCCTCGACCAGCGTGTCGACGCTCACGTGGCTCGCGCGGATCATGCGCACCATCTCGCGCACCGTCAGCGCAACGTCCACGTCGGGCGCGCCGCCCTCGCCCATCATGCTCGGCAGCGCACACTCGGCCTTCTTGGCCGTGCACGGCATCACGGACACCACGAACAGACGCTCGGGCTCCACGCCCAGCACCTTGGCGTAGTAGGTCTTGGCAATAGCGCCGAACATCTGCTGCGGCGACTTTGACGTGGACAGGCTGTCGACAAACTCCGGGTAGCGCGCCTTTACAAAGCGCACCCAGCCCGGGCAGCAGCTCGTAAACATGGGCCAGCCGCGGCTGTTACTCTCGCCCTTGGCGGCGGCGCCCAGGCGCTCGATCAGCTCGGAGCCCTCCTCCATAATGGTGAGATCGGCCGAGAAATCGGTGTCGAACACGTACTCAAAGCCCACGCGGCGCAGCGCGCAGGCCAGGCGCTCAACGGTGGCATCCTCGCGCGGAATACCGAGCTCCTCACCCCAGGCGGTGCGCACGGCCGGCGCTATCTGCACCAGCACGATCTTATCGGGATCGGCGAGAGCATCAAACACGGTCTCGGTGTCGTCGCGCTCGCGCAGCGCGCCCGTCGGGCAATGCGTGATGCACTGGCCGCATGCGACACAATCAGTCTTGCCGATGGGCGCGCGCCCGCGGGTACCCACGGCGGTGTGCGTGGCTCGGCTGGTCAGGTCCCAAATCCCTAGGCCTTGCACGTTCTCGCACACCTTGATGCAGCGCATGCATTTAATGCACTTGTCGTTTTCGCGGATGATGGGGAAATCGAAGTCCCAGCCCTCGCCCGCCAAATGCCTTTGATACGGCAGATAGAAAATGCCCAGGTCGTTGGCGATGGTCTGCAGGTTGCAGTTACCGCTGCGCACGCAGCTCGTACAGCGCGAGTCGTGCTGGGACAGCAGCAGCTGCACGTTGGTGCGACGCGCCTCGCGGGCCTTGGGGCTGTTGGTGTGGACCACCATGCCGTCGAGTACGTAGTTGTTGCAGGCGGCAACCAGCTGGTCGCAGCCCTCAACCTCGACCACGCACACACGGCAGCCGCCGATCTCGTTCAGATCGCGCAGATAGCACAGGGTGGGAATCTGGATGCCGACGGACTTGGCCGCATCCAGGATCGTGGTGTGCTCGGGCACCACGACCTCGCAGTTATCGATCGTGAGCTTGACCATGTTGAGTGCTCCGCTTTCGGTGTTGTCGCTGACAGTGGTTTTGTTGGGCTCTACCATTCCAGGTTCCTCCCTCCGCGGAACGCGCCAAAGCCAAAGTGGTCGCAACGCAGGCAGCGGCTTGCCTCCTGGCGTGCCTCTTCCTCGGTAAGGCCCTGCTCGACCAGATTCCAATCGCGGATGCGCTCGCCGGCCTCGCGCTCGCCCAGCTCGCAGCGGCCGCACTCGTGCTTGCCCTTAAACTGCACGGTCGGCAGCTCAACGTCGAGCTTGATCTTGTGGTCGAAGCCCAGGTAGCGGTCGATATTTGCCGAAGCAACGCGGCCGGCGTTGATGGCCCGGATGACGGTGGCGGGACCGGTCTGGCAGTCGCCGCCGCTAAAGAGGCCGTCGAAGTTGGGCACGGCGCCATCCGAATCGGTGACGACGCGACCCCACTTGCAGACGATGCCCATGTCCTCAAACGGCTTGGAATCGATGTCCTGGCCAATGGCCACGAACACGCGCTCGCAGGGAATGACGCGCTCGGGCGTCGCGGCGGCACGCGGGGCCGGACGACCGCGACGGGGCTCGCCGATAATCTGCGGCTGCACGCGCAGGCCGCTCACGCGACCGTCCTCGCCCGTCTCGATGGCGAGCGGCGCCGTCAGCTCCAGAACCTCGCAGCCCTCGGCCTGGGCACCGGCAATCTCGGCGTCCTGAGCCGTCATATCGCAGATGCGGCGGCGGTAGACAATGCTCACCTTTTCGGCACCGCAGCGCACGGCAGAGCGCGCCACGTCCATGGCCACGTTGCCGCCGCCGATGACGCACACGCGCTGGCCGCTCAGGTCGGGCAGCTCGTCGTCACCGATGGCGCGCAGCATCTTGACGGCCGACTCCACGCCGGGCGCCTCTTCGCCCGGAAGGCCGAGCTTCTTATCGCTGTGGGCGCCAATGGCCAGGTAGACGGCATCGAACTCGTCGCGCAGGCGGGCAAGCTCCTCGCCGTTGACGGAGTGATCGAGCTCAACGTCGATGCCGGCGCTCAAAATCCAGTCGATCTCGGCCTGCAGGCGCTCGCGCGGCAGACGATAGCTGGGGATGCCATAGCGCAGCATGCCGCCCAGGTGGTGGCGCTGCTCAAAGATGGTCACCTTATGGCCCATCACGGCCAGGTAGTAGGCGCAGGAAAGGCCGGCCGGGCCGCCGCCGATCACGGCGACGCGCTTGCCGGTGTTGTCCACTACATGCGGCTTGTGGTCGTTGAGCTCACCGTGCTCGACGGCAAAACGCTTGAGGGCGAGGATGTTCATGGGGTCGTCGACCATGCCACGGCGGCAGTGCATCTCGCAGGGATGCTCGCACACCAGGCCGCAGACGAGCGGCAGCGGATTGTTCTTGCGGATGACCTTGACGGCGTCGGCATAGCGGCCGGCCTCGACCAGCGAAATGTACCCGGGAATGTCGACGTGCGCCGGGCAGCCCGAAACGCACGGGACGCGGGCCTCGCGGTCAAAGCCGCAGGAGCGCTCGCGGATGTGATGCTCAAAATCGTCGCGGAAGCCGCGAATGGCCGTGAGTGCCATGGCGCCAGCTTCGTAGCCGATGGCGCAATCGCTCGAAAGATAGATGGTGCGGGCGGTGCGCTCAATCAAGTTGAGCGTGGACTCATCGGCGCGCCCTTCGAGCACATCGGCGAGCAGGTCGCTCAGCGCGCTCAGGCCCACGCGGCAGGGCGTGCACTTGCCGCAGCTCTGGGTGGAGCACAGATTGACGAGCGCTGCCGTAAACTCAACGGGGCACGGGGCGAGCGAACTCACCGCCAGACGACGTCCGAGCGCATCGTGCAGGTCGTCCATGACGGCCTGAGCGTGGCTGCGTTCCATTACGTGCAGTCGAGCCATAAGATCCCCTCTCACATGGCAGCCCGGAGGCGAGGCCGGGCGAAGTTGCTACACGCACAACACTGACCTAAAAAGTTGTTAGGTCTCCACGCAGTTCGGCAGGCGGTATGAAATGTCACCCTCGGCGGTGAAATAGAACATTACCGCAGATAAATGCCATATTTGGTAAAACGCGTTACCAAATGACAATGCCCCGCCCACGCAATCACGTGGACGGGGCATTGGTTAAGTTTTACGGTCAGCGACTCTTTTGCGCCAGCGTCTTCTGCCTTTAGCTAAGCTCGGGCCAGTAACCCTTGTTGGCCTCGATCATGTCGTCGAGAACTTCCTTGGCGACCTTCATCGACGGCACGGTCTTGTTGAGCGTAAAGGCCTTGAGCGCCTTCTCGTACGAACCCTCGATCGTGGCCTCGACCACGAGCTTCTCGGAGTTCAGCTGCTGCATCATGAGGCCCTGCTGGAACAGAGGAATGTTGTCGCGGCTGATGACCTCGGGGCCATTCTTGCCAATGTAGGCAGGCAGCTCGACCATAGCGTCGTAGGGCATGTTGGGGATAGCGCCCTTGTTCTCGCAAATGACCAGGAAGCGCTGCTTGGTGTCGTTCTTCAGAGCGATAGCCAGATCGGCAATCCAGTCGCCGTGGCTGCCCGCATAGAACGTGCTCTCGTCGATCTCGCCCGTCTTCTCGTAGTGGTCGATGCCGTCGAAGAGGTTCTTCTCACGCGTCTCCTCAACCTCGTTAGCACGGGTGCGCTCGGGGTTGGAATGCTCGACGAACTCCTTCTGCTGCAGGTAGTAGTTCAGGTACGTGTTGGGCAGGTACTCCGGGAAGCACTCCATGATCTCGTACTCGCCCTTCCAGACGTAGTACCAGCTGCCCTTGGTGTGGCGGTTCTGCTCGGGGTGCTCGTCGGTGGCCTCCTCGGGCTTCTTGGACATCAGCGAGCTCATGCCCTTGAGGTACGAATCGGGCAGCAGAATCTCGTGCTCCTTGATGTACTCGCGCAGCTGCGGGAGCACCTCCTCGCCCTTGTGGCGGATCGAGGTGAACCAACCAAAGTGGTTGAGACCAAAGTAATCGTACTCGACATCCTTCTTGTCGATATCGAGCGCGGCGCAAACCACGTCGATGATCGCGATCGGCATGTCGCAGATGTTGATGATACGAGCGTTGGGGCGCAGGACGCGGCAGCCCTCGGACACGATGGCGGCAGGGTTGGAGTAGTTGAGAATCCAGTAGTCCTTTTTGGCGTACTTCTCAACGTCATCGATCAGCTCGACCATGGGGAAGATGGTGCGCATGCCATAGGCAAGGCCGCCGCAACCGCAGGTCTCCTGACCCACGCAGCCGTGACGCAGCGGAATCTTCTCGTCCTGCTCGCGCATGGCGTAGCCGCCCACGCGCATCTGGGCAAACACGAAGCTCGCATCGGTAAAAGCCGTCTTTTTGTCGGTAGTCACCGTGAGCTTGATGTCCAGGCCGAGGTCCTCGTGCAAAATCCAGTCCACGAGCACGCCAATCTTGCGCTGGCGCTCCTCGTTGATGTCGTACAGACGAATCTCGTCAACGTCGAGCTCGTCCTTGCGCAGGGCGATGGACTTGACGATGCCAGGGGTAAAGGTGGATCCGCCACCACACAGAGTAATGATCATTGTTTACTGCTCCTTCTCAATTGCGTTCTCGACCTTGTCGCGCATCTCGGCGACCTTCATGCCAAAGATGATCTGGATATTATTGCCGTTGCGGTTGATGCCGCTGTTGGGCACGTGGTTGATGAGGTCCTCATCGATGAGGTCCGGGTTCTTAACGTTCACGCGGAGACGCGTAAAGCAGTTCTCGAGCTCCTCGATGTTGTCCTTGCCGCCAAGACCTGCGACCAGGTCGGCAATGCCTGCATCGACGCCCTCTGCGGGAGCTGCGGCAACAGCGCCCTGCTTCACCGCGACAGACGCGGCGGCCTCGCCCTCGGCAACGGACTCGGCGAGCTCGGACTCCTCCTCGCGACCAGGCGTGTGGAGGTTGAGCTTCTTAATAAGGAAGGTGAAGAGGAAGAAGTACAGCGCGGCGTTGACGACTCCGAGCACGAGCATCATCGGCCAGTTGGTCTTATCGACACCAAGAACCAGGTTGGAAACCACGATGTTGATGATGCCGCCTGCAGTCGAAGCGGGCACGGAGAGGACCTTGAGCAGGACCAGGAAGATACCGGAAAGAACCGAGTGAACGACAAAGAGCACGGGAGCGGCAAAGACAAAGAGGAAGTCCATGGGCTCGGTCACGCAGGAGAGCACGGCGGTGATGATCAGCGGGATGATAACGGCCTTGGTCTTATCCTTGTTCCCCTTGTAAGCGGTGAAGATAAAGGCGAGACCGATGCCGATGTAGGGCCACAGGTTGTTGAAGGTGTAGCTGTTGAAGTAGGTGCTATCGGAGAAGGGCTGGCCCGTCATTGCCATCTCGGCGACACGGATGGGATAGGCGCCGGCGATAACCTGATCGCCCAGCGTCAGGGTGCCGCCCACATCGGAGAACTGGAACGGGGTGTAGATGAGGTGGTGCAGACCGGTGGGAACGAGCAGCTTGTTGAGCATGCCGTAGATAAACAGACCGATGTTGCCCGACTCCTTAATGATGCCGGCAACGGAGGAGATGGCACCCTGAACCGGAGGCCAAACGATGCAGAAGCCAGCACCCATGATCCAGGAAATGATGATCATGATCAGGAACGGAAAGCGAACGCCCGAGAACATCGAAAGGGCAATGGGGAACTGCTTGTTCGAGTACTTGTTGAACACGGCACCGGTGATGCAACCAAGAATGATGCCGCCAAACACGCCGGTATCGAGGACCTGAATGCCCATAACGGTGGCCTGGCCGGTTCCGGTAAGGCCGAGCATGCCGCTCGCCTCGGCAAGAGAACCGGTGGCGTTGAGCACGATGTTATTGGCCTGCAGGAACAGGAAGAACGACATCAGGGCGATCAGCGAAGCATGGCCCTTGTTCTTCTTTGCCATGGCACCGGCGATGCCCACGCAGAACAAAATCGAGAGGTTGTTGATGATAAACATCAGCGACTGATAGACAACGGCGCCCACAAGCTGGAACGGGCCGGAGCCCAGCACGGGGACCACGGCGCAGATGGTCTTGTTGGTCAGAATGATGCCCACGATGAGCAGGATGCCGGCAACCGAGAGATACATCATCGGCTGAACGATCGACTTCGCGAACACCTCCAACGGCGCTTTGAAATTGAACTTCTTTTTTGCGGTCATAGCGGTACTCCCCTTCCTTTTCCGCAAATTGAGATAGGTGTGCCCTGGACAAGACCGTGAGCCTTGCCTTATATCAATCGATGTGTGGGCACGCTATGCCTAGAGACCAGGTTCTCCAAGCAGGTTAACAATGTGATATGCGAGATAACTCTTCTCGGCATCGGTAACGACAACGTTATAGGTAGACGCTAAGTGGTCGGCAATTGACTCCGCGCACGAGAACGCCCTCGGATACGCCGTTTCATCGATACGGAACAGCGCGTCGCCATTGACCTGCCCCGCCGCGGGATCGAGCGCTCGCTGCGCAAAAAACTGCAGATGGCGAACGAAACGCTCGTACGGCAACGAGGTGACGTCAAGGGTCGTGGCATAGTGCTCGGAAACAATCGCGAGCACATCGCGAACAAGCTGGACCGAGATGATGAGACGGTCGGAGCGTTGCGGCATGGTGGCGTTGACGATATGCAGCGTAATAAAACCCTGCTCTTCTTCGCTCATCTGGATGCCCATATACTCCTTGATAATCTGCAGCGCACGGCCCGCAAGCGCATACTCCTTGCGATAGAACTGCTGGATCTCGAGCAGCAACGGATTCTCGCAGGAGACGCCCTTGCGCTCGCGCTCCAAAGCAAGGCCGATATGGTCTGCGAGAGCAATGAGAATCTTGTCGTTGATATCAACATTGAGCTCTCGACGGAGCATCTGAACAATGTCCTCGGCAATCACGAGGTTGACGGTGGGGATGGACTCCAAAAGATGTGCCAAGCGGTCAATCGTGCGCGAATCCTGAGAAGTGCCCTCCTGCAGCGCATAGGTCTTTTCGACCGATGCTTCATCGATAGCGTCGCCGGCATGACGGCCAAAGCAGAGACCTCGACCGATGACAATGAGCTCGGAGCCATCGTCCGAAGTGACCATTGCGACGTTATTGTTGAAAACTCGCTTGATAACCACGGTACCCACCACAAGAATTTACTCGGAAAGCCAGACGACAGGCTCTTTAACAGTAACAGGGCCGGAAGCGTGCTCACGAAGAGTCGAGTTCTCCGAACGCTCGCACACAATAACGAAGACCGTGGGATCGAAGCCGGCGGCGCGGACCGCGTCAAAATCGACCTCGACGAGGGGCTGGCCCGCGTCGACATGGTCACCCTGAGCAACAAGCGCATGGAAGCCCTTGCCCCCAAGTTTAACAGTGTCGATTCCGATATGCAGCATCACCTGAGCAGAGCTGTCGTCGGACATGATGCCCAGCGCGTGCTCAGTCGGGAACAGCGCCGCGACGGTGCCGGAAACAGGAGCGCACACCGTTCCCTCTTGGGGAACCACGGCAACGCCATCGCCCACGGCACGGCTGCTAAAAGCGGAATCATTGGTATTTTCTAGATGAACAAGCTCGCCGGAAACGGGAGCGAGGATTTCGAACTCGGAAGTCGCAGTCGCCTGCTTGTCCGAGCCGCCCATAAGGCGAGAAAAGAAACCCATGGTGGCATGTCCCTTCATAAATATAGCCCAACCAAAACCAAGCGAATGCATCCATAGAGACACACCCGTTCAAAGACTTTGGTTAGGCCCACGTCCGAGGGACTCGGTAACCTTCCGCATTTCTTTTTACGGGACCTATTGTAGACAAGCCCAAAGCCAGAACAATCATTATGACCGGTGAACGGTATTTATTCTCCGATAAACGGTTTTTAGGCGATATTTGGATGTCTCTATAGTTTTGTAACCCTCGTGGCTATTCCCGGTGAGGCACCCGACCCCGTATCGCGGCGCATGTCGCCCCCAATCTGGGTATCCGGTGCATGGTGCCCTATTGTCTTGCATAATTTCGCTTGCGTCATGCATAAAAAGACGGGGGCACCCCTTCCCGTCCCAACGTACCCCCGCTTGGACCGTGCAAAAACCGGAGTATTCAGCATCGCGGTCCCCGTCGGCGACGCCGCGAATCGGGGAAGCCGCGCAATCGGCGTCATTTTGGGGCCCGGCGCGACGCGAAACGTGTGATATCGCCGCGCCGGACCCCGTCCGCCAACCCAAATAGTCTGTCGAAGGATCTCGCTGGCCCAAAAAGACGCTTCCGGTGCGTATGCAGCCGCCCCGGCCTGCTGAATACTCCCAAAAATGCACGGTGCACCCGAGGGGACCCGTGCATGCCGTGAAAAAACACGCTCACATCCAAAAGAATGCGAGCGTGAAAGCCAAATGGCAGCAGGGGTGCCAGACGGCGAGCGGAATCCCTGGCGTATCCGCCCGGGCACCGCAGCCGCCGCGTGTCAGTGGGGAGTTTCACGTTCTCCGTCGATGCCAGAACCCCGCATACGCGAATCTCCAACTAAGCCGATAGCCCACATCTCTTGCCGCGACCGTCTCCGTGCATTTTCGTTAGGGAGCCGGCCCACCTCAAACTGCGCCCACTAAAAAGGGCCCCGAGCATAGTCTGCTCGGGGCCCAAATTCATCTCGCCTTACCGCGCGACACGTGTGTTACTTGCGCTTGCCGCCGCCGTCGCCGGGACGACGGGAGCTGCCGCCGCGCCTGCCGCCACGATTATTACCATAGCTGCCTCGGTTATCGCGACCGCCGGCACGACCGCCGCGGGAGCCGGCCTGGTTGCCGCCACGCCCGCCGCGATAGCCGCCACGGCGCTCCTCGCGGGTGTCGTCGTAGTTGCGCCAGTCATCGCGACGATCGCGGCTGGCACGCGGATCGCGACGATCACGCGACTCATTCGAACGACCGGCGCCGCTGCGACCACCGTTGCCACGAGCGCCCTCGCGACGCTCGCCACCGCGGCCACCCTCGCGGCCTCCGCGCTCGTCAAAGCGCTTGCCGCCGCGGGACTCGCCGCCGCGGGTACCACGCTCGTCACGCGAGCCACGGCCTTCGCCGCCACGGCGCTCATCGCGCCCGCCGCGCTCGCCATCGCGACCGGAGCGACGACGGTCACCCGAACCGCGCTTGCCACCGCGCGAACCGCGGCCCTCGTCTTCGCGCTCAACACGACGACGACCGCCACGGTCCTCGTCTTCACGACGACGGCGGTGCGCTTCGCCCTGGAACTGCTTGGCACGGCGCTCGGCACGGTTGCCGCGCGGGGTCTGCTCGACAGCAGCAGCACCCCCGCGCTCCTCGGCAGCCACCTCGCGAGCCACGCTCTCCACAGCCTCGTCCACGCGAGCCTGAACGCCCTCGCGCACGCGGGTCTTGCCGCCGCGCTTGGGACGGCTCGGACGCTCGCCGTCGCCGCGACGCTCATCGCGACCGCGGTTGGAACGACCGGCAACATCGCCGTAATCGTCGCCGTTGCGCTTGCCGTCGCGACGTGCCTGCTCGAGCTTCTTCTTGCTCTTGGACTTGCCGCGCTTGGTCTTCTTCTTCACCTTAAAGGCCGCAGGGTCGCGCTCGGGATCAACCGCGGGCGGGTTGGGACCCACATGCAGGTCGCCGGCCTCGTAGATGTCGGCGGTCTTGTCCATGAGCTTCTCGATCTCATAGAACTCATCGACGTCCTGCTCGGTCACAAACGTGATGGCCCAGCCCAGCTCACCGGCACGGCCCGTGCGGCCGATGCGGTGGATGTAATCGGTCGGCTCGGCCGGCACGTCAAAGTTCACGACATAGCGCACGTCGCTGATGTCGATGCCGCGGGCAAGCACGTCGGTTGCCACCAGCACGTCGACGGTACCGTCGCGGAAGGCCGCGAGCGCGCGCTCGCGCTGGGCCTGGCTACGGTTGCCGTGAATCGCGGCGGCCTTGATGCCCTTACGCTCCAGACGACGGCAGCAGCTGTCGGCGCGGTGCTTGGTACGCATAAAGACGATGGTGCGCTCCGGACCCTCCTTCTTGAGGAACTCGGGCAGCAGGTTGTTCTTGGCCTCGATGGACACCGGGAACACAAACTGGTCGACGGTGTCGGCGGTCGACGTGGCAGGCGCGATCTCCACGCGGGCCGGATCGCTCACCAGGTCGGTGATCTCGCCCACGGCCTCCTCGTCGAGGGTCGCCGAGAATAGCAGCGTCTGGCGCTCGACCGGCGTCTCGCGCACAATGCGGCGGACGGCAGGCAAAAAGCCCATGTCGAGCATGCGATCGGCCTCGTCGAGCACCAGTACCTTGACCTCGTCCAGGTGGCAGGCGCCCTGCTCGATCAGGTCGACCAGACGGCCCGGCGTGGCGACCAAGATGTCGCAGCCATACTTGAGGGCCGCAATCTGCGGCTTGTAGCTCACGCCGCCCACGACGGTCACGGCGACATGGCCGGTGACGTCGGCAATCTTGCCGGCGACCTCGTCGATCTGCTGTGCGAGCTCGCGCGTGGGGGTGATGACGAGCATCACGGGGCCGCGGCCGTTGCCCTCGGGCTTTTTAGCACCGCGACGACGGTTGCGGCCGCCGCGCTCGCGTACGGGTTTGGGCGGAGCGATGTGCTCCAGGTTGTTCATGGTCGGCAGCAAAAAGGCAGCCGTCTTGCCGGTGCCGGTCTGAGCGGCGGCAAGCAGGTCGCGGCCCTCGAGCACCACGGGGATCGAGCCGGCCTGGACAGGCGTGGGCGCCGTGTAGCCCAGGTTCTCGATGGCACGAAGCATCTCGTCCGAAAGTCCCAGCTCGTCAAAGGCGGGCAGGTTCTCGGTCGCGGACTCGACGGCCTGGGCAGCATTGGCCTCGTCGGCAGCATCGAAGGCAGCCTGGGTCATGGCCTCGCGGGTCTCGTCCAGAATCTCGGCGTCCGTGACGTCGGATACAGAATTACGCATATGTTGTTGTTCCTTATCTGCACGCGTTATGGGCACGGCATGCGGCCGCGCGGGCGTGCTTGGTAGTGCGCTAATACATACAAAAACGGGTGCGCACAGAGAGGACGTTGCTCAGCACGCTGGCGATCGCTTTGGCAGCCCTATCACGCGCCGTCCAGACGCAGCGGCCCTAAGCGATGGAGCAGATTCGCCGCCGGTTAGTATACCCGCGCTTCGCATGCCCCCACGTAAACCACAGATGACGGGGCGGTCGGGGCCGATTGTCTCAATCTGTAACAGTTACGAGACAAAACCGGGTCTACACGTTACAGATTGAGACGAACTCAAACATCGCAAAACATAATCTCGATCTGTAACAGTTAGAGGTCATTTTCCCCGCTAGATGTTACAGATCGAGATGTTTGACATGAGCTGCCAACGATTGAGCAGCCACCCGCATCTGTAGCGAAATGTCATACATTCTCATCTCCACTGGACACCCCCAGGGGGTATGGGTGTATAGTATCGGCAGGTTAACAATTCAAACACTACGCCACAGAAAGGAGAAGCCATGGCTCAAGATAAGTTTGACGTGGGCGGCATGACGTGCGCCGCCTGCCAGGCGCATGTGGACCGCGCCGTGAGCAAGCTCGACGGCGTCCAAAGCGTCGCGGTCAACCTGCTCGCCGGTTCCATGATGGTCGACTATGACCCCACGCAGGTCTCCCCCGACGATATCTGCACCGCTGTCGACCGCGCAGGCTACTCGGCCTCACCCGTCGATGCGGGCACCGGTGCCGCTGGCTCAAACGGCAGCGTGCAAGCCAGGTCCGGCGCCGCCCACATGGAGTCGCCCACCAAAAAATTGGAGGCCGCCGCCTCTGCCATGCGCACCCGCCTCATCGTCTCGATCGCATTCCTCATCCCGCTGTTCTACATAGGCATGGGGCACATGCTTGGTTGGCCGCTGCCCGGTGTCTTCACCGATCACACCCATAGCATGACGCTCGCCCTCACCGAGCTCGTCCTGCTCATCCCCATCATCTATGTCAACGACGCGTACTTTATCAACGGGTTTAAATCGCTCGTTCACGGCGCGCCCACCATGGACGCCCTCATCGCCGTGGGCGCCACTGCCTCCATCGCCTGGTCGCTCTACGCCATGTTCATCATGGCCGACCAATTAGCCGCGGGTCAGATCCACGAGGCCATGATGACGGGCATGGACAATCTGTATTTTGAGAGCGCGGGCACGATCCTGTCGCTGGTCACCGTGGGCAAATACCTCGAGACTCGCAGCAAGTCCAAAACCGGCGGCGCCATCGAGGCGCTGATCGACCTGGCGCCCAAGACCGCGACCGTCGTTGCCGACGACGGTACCGAAACCACCGTCGACGTCGACGCCATTCTGCCCGGCCAGGTCCTGCGCGTGCGCCCCGGAGAGTCCATCCCCGTCGATGGCGTGGTGCTCGAAGGCAGCTCGGCCGTGGACGAGAGTGCGCTCACCGGCGAGTCCATCCCCGTGGAAAAGGCCGCCGGTGACACCGTCAACGCCGCCACGGTCAACCGCACCGGATCGTTTACCTTCCGCGCCACGCGGGTGGGTGCCGAGACATCGCTCGCCAAGATCATCCAGCTCGTCGAGGACGCCAACGCCACCAAGGCGCCCATCGCCCGCATGGCCGACAAGGTCGCCGGCGTGTTCGTGCCCGTGGTGTTCGTGATCTCGGCCGTGACCTTTGCGGTATGGATGGCGCTGACCGGCAGCGTGAACGAGGCGCTCACTTCTGCCGTAGCCGTGCTGGTGATCAGTTGTCCGTGCGCGCTCGGCCTGGCCACACCCGTCGCCATTATGGTGGGCACCGGCAAGGGCGCCGAAATGGGCATTCTGTTTAAGAGCGCCGAGGCTCTAGAGAACCTGCGCAGCGTGGGCACGGTGGTGCTCGACAAGACGGGCACCGTCACCCGCGGCAAGCCGGCCGTGACCGATATCGTGGTTGGCGCACGCGCCGACGGCTCGCCCGCCATGAGCGAAAAAGCGCTGCTCAAGCTGGCCGCCGCGCTGGAGCGCTCGAGCGAGCACCCGCTGGCCGAGGCGATTATGGCCGAGTGCGAGTCGCGCGGAATCGTCGCGCGCATGGTCGAGAACTTTGCTGCCGTGCCCGGTCGTGGTGTTACGGCGCGCGAGGGGCAGAATGTCATCGCAGCCGGCAACGTGCGTCTGATGAACGAGCTGGGCGCGGAGGTGCCCGCCGGTCTTGCCGAGCAGTTCGCTGCCGAGGGCAAGACGCCGCTGTTCTTTGCCAAGAACGGCGAGCTCGTTGGTACCATCGCCGTGGCTGACGAGGTCAAAGAAACGAGTGCCGAGGCCATCGCCGCGCTGCGTTCGCTCGGCGTCGACGTGCGCATGCTCACCGGCGACAACCGCGTGACGGCCGAGGCCATCGCCCGCCGCGTGGGGCTGAGCAGCGAACAGGTCATCGCCGACGTCCTCCCCACCGACAAGGAACGCCACGTCCGCGAACTGCAAGATGCGGGCAGCAAGGTCGCCATGGTGGGCGACGGCATCAACGACTCCCCCGCCCTGGCGCGCGCCGACGTGGGCCTTGCCATCGGCACCGGCGCCGACATCGCCAAGGAGGGCGCCGACGTGGTGCTCATGCGCAGCGACCTCATGGACGTCGCCCGCGCCATCGAGCTTTCGCGCGCCACGATCCGCAACATCAAGCAGGACCTGTTCTGGGCACTGTTCTACAACGGCATCGGCATTCCGCTCGCCGCGGGCGTGTTCTTCCCGCTCACCGGATGGCAGCTCTCGCCGATGTTTGGCGCCGCGGCCATGAGCCTGTCGAGCGTGTGCGTCGTAAGCAATGCTCTGCGCCTGAAATCCTTTAAGCCTAAGACGGCGCACTGATGCACCCGACCTTGCCCCTCAAACCGTCGCTCGCGTACCCAAGTACGCTTCGCTCCTCTTTCGGGGCAATCTCGGGCACCTCAGCGCACCTTTAAGATGACGCTGTTCACGACTAAACTGTCAGATAATCTCAATCGATAAGGAGTACACCCATGCGTTACACGATTAAGACTTCGGGCCTTATGTGCGGCCACTGCGACGCTACTGTCGAGACGGCACTGCTCAACGTTGCCGGCGTGACCGACGCCGATGCCGATCACGAGACTCAGACCGTACAGGTGGAGTGCGCCGACACCGTGACCGCTGAGCAGCTCGCTGCCGCCGTCGAAGACGCCGGTGAGAAATTCCATGCCCTGTCCGTAACCGCCGCGTAACGCCCCGCACGTACCCCCCCCGACCAGAAACGAGAACCCGCCATGATGGCAGACCATAAATCGGTGACCCGCATGCTCAAGACGGCACGCGGTCAGATCGACGGCATCCTGCGGATGGTCGATGAGGACCGCTACTGCGTCGATATTTCTACGCAGCTCATGGCCACACAGGCGCTCCTCGCGCGCATCAACGCCGACGTGCTAAAGGCGCATATCGAAGGCTGCGTGACTTCGGCAATCGAATCGGGCGACGAGGAGCTCAAGGCCGCCAAGCTTGCCGAGATTGAACGCGTCGTCGACAAGCTCTCCAAGTAATTGGGGCATTGGGAACAATCTTCTTTGCACCGTCTTGGTGTTCTGGGGACAGGTATGCTTGCACCACACTGGTGCAGATTAACCTGTCCCCCTTGCTCTAAATCGGGTATAAAGGCGTGCAGTATATCGAACGAAAGGCAATTCGCATGAATGACTTTATGAAGGGTCGCAACGGCGCCGATGAGCTCACCGTCGTGTTGGGCTTCGCAGGCATTATCATCGCGATGATCGGGTCGATGGCCCGTATCCAGTGGCTCAGCTGGATCGCCATCGCCGTGATCGCGCTCGGCGTGCTGCGCGGTCTGTCCAAAAACATCGACGCGCGCCGCAAGGAGAACGATGCCTTTGTCACGGCGACCGCAAACGTCCCCGGCCTAGGTAAGTTCGTCGCCAGCTTGGGTGGCGGCGCCGCGGCTGCCAACGCCTCGCGCGCGGCCGGCACCAGCAAGGAAGACTTTGAGCGCGCCAAGCGAACAGCCAAGAAGATGTGGAAGGGTCGCAAGACCACGGCATACCTCAAGTGCCCCAACTGCGGCCAGATGTTGTCCGTCCCCAAGGGCAAGGGCAAGATCCGCGTCACCTGCCCCAAGTGCCACGCCAAGATGGAGACACGCTCCTAGGCATCGCGCCGTGGGGCAAATGAATCAGTAGTGTTTGTCTCAAATCTGAAGCATTTATTCGATAAAAAAGCCGAGGCCTCTTGCTGAGACCTCGGCTTTTTTGTATAAGGCGGCGGCGTTCGACGAGCCGACTGTCCCCCGTCACACCGGCGCTTACGCCACGCCGTCGCGGGCCAGCTCCTCGGCCAGCGCTTCGGCAGGCATGGCCATAATCGTGTCGAGCTCGGCGTCCACCTCGGGAATACGCTTCACCTTGAGTTTGCGCACCAGGTTGCCGCGGCACATCACGTGCATTGGCTCGCGCAGAGCGCACAGGTCATCGAGCGGGTTCTCGCGCGTCACCAGGATATCGGCGGCCTTGCCGCACTCGACCGTGCCGGTCTCGCCGCCTAGGCCCAACAGCTCGGCATTGACCTGCGTCGCCGTATGCAGCGCAAAGGCGTTGCTCACGCCCACGTACTTGGCAAAGTAAGCGACTTCGCGCCACATGTCGTACTGGGTCACGAACGGGCAGCTCGAGTCCGTGCCCAGGCCCACCTTGACGCCGGCTTCCAGCGCCGCACGAGCGCTCTCGATAATGCCCGAGCACACGATGTCGCCGTTCTTCTTTTGCGTGTCGGTCGAATGGGTCTTTTCCGGATCGAGCAGTACAAACGGCAGCGCCGGACTAATCGTACAGGTCACGCTCGGCGCGCGTCCCTCGAGCTGTGTTCCCGCGGCGCCGCGGTACAGCTCCAGGATCTCGGGGGTCATCGGAGCGCCGTGCTCGATTGTGTCGACACCGGCCTGAAGCGCGGCCTTCACACCTTCGGTGCTCTCGACATGGGCCATAACCGGCAGGCCCACCTCGTGCGCAGCCTTGCACGCCGCCGCGGCGACATCGACCGGCATGCGCAGCACGCCCGGCTCGCCTACTTCGGTCGCATCGAACACGCCACCCGTTACGAACAGCTTGATGACATCGGCACCGCGCGCATACAAGTCACGCACTTGTTCGGCCGCCTCGGCGGGACTATTAGCCACCTGGGCGAACAAGCCCGCACCATGGCCGCCCGGCACCGTGACGCCCGTTCCCGGCGCCACCAGACGCGGACCCTGATACTTGCCGGCGTCGATAGCGTTGCGCACGGCGATGTCGGCAAACAGCGGGTCGCCCGCGCCGCGCACCGTGGTCACGCCGCTTGCCAACTGTTGCTGGGCACTGCCTTTGAGGATGTGGCGAACGATGGCGCGGCCCACGGGATTGTCGAGCTTCTTCATCAGCGCGCCCGCATCGCCCGCCGAGACCGGTTTGCCCGAACCGCACAGATGCACGTGCATATTGATGAGACCCGGCATGAGATACGCACCGCCCAGGTCGATGACCTCGGCACCTGCAGGCGCCTGCGCCACAGCAGTCGGCCCCATCCAGGTGATGATGCCACGCTCGACGGCCACGGCCATATCGGACTGCGGCTCCATATGCTCCGAACCATCCAGAACGGTCGCATTGATAAACAACGTGGGACGATCAGCAGACGCCATATCGAGCTCCTCCCCCTCAGAAAACTTCAACATTTGTCCATTATTACCCAGTTCGGCAGGATTGCTGCGGACATATCGGTTAACGGAGAAAGGAGGAGATGCGGAGAATGGAATGCGTTGCAGCCCCATCCCAGCGACATCCGGGAAATGTCTTGATCTGTAACAGATAGACCGTCTTTAACATTCCAAGTGTTACAGATCGAGATCTTTCGGCACCGCGTCCAACCTTTGTCTCGATCTGTAACAGTTAGAGCGGCTTTTGGCTGTTAGATGTTACAGATTAAGATATTCTCCAGCCCTGTCGTCAAACGTCTAAATCTGTAACAGTTAGACAGGTTTTCGGCCTCTAGATGTTACAGATTGAGAACTTTCACCAGGCGCCAACCTTCTGTCTCGATCTGTAACAGTTGCGAGGCCAAACGGCCCCTTGTTGTTACAGATCGAGACAAACTCGGCAGAAACAACCACATCCGTGTCAGTTACACCCCTCAGCGCCCATACCACTGCCGCCTCCACTGCTCAGCCAAATCGGCCCACTGCGGAATGCCCGCCAGTCTCATCTTTTCAGCCAGCTTCCCCGGATTCTTGAGCTCATCAAACGTAAACCTCAGCACCTTATGTCCGAGCATCGTCAGATGAGACTCTCGCTGACGTTCTGCCACGAATGGGTCGACCGACTCCCGACCCTCGTCGTTCTGTAAGGCATACTTTCCCTTTCCATCGAGCTCGCCAATCACGCACGTCCCGTCCTCGAGCCTCCAGAAATAATCAACGCGAAACACTTGGCTCGAATCAAGCGGGTCACGAAACTCCACCTGCAACTCTGGCACCGGAAAACCGTATGCAATAAAGAACGCCCGGAATCGAGACTCGCCACCGTTTTCGGACAGCCCGTCCGCATGCGACGCAATCACCTGAGCTCTGCGATACCCGCGTCTGCCCTCGCAATCGGCCTGGAGCCGTTCGCAGAGGTCGTCGCGCGATATGCCCTTCGCCCGCAGCGCAGAATCGGCGATCGCCAGACCATACGAAAACGGCGCACGCAGCAGACAATCCTTCACCGTGCGCCAAAACGGCGTCACTCGCACGCCGTCGACGCGCTCAAGCGTACCCGCCGCCTGCGGACGCAACAGCCGGCATCCTGCACTCAGCGGCACCGAACAACCCGTCTTAACAAGAAATCGCGGCCCGAGCAGATCATTCGGCACCTCCAGACCCCACAAAAGGGCCGCGTCGTAACCCCAAAACGCCCAATCTGGATGAAACTCCGCAAGCCCTTTGACGGTACGCAGCGCTCGCTCCGTCGGCGTCAGTACATCCCAATCATGTTGAAAACAGAACAAATACGGCTCGGGCTCCGCAATGTCATCGGTCCCCACATGACGCCGCAGCCACATGAGCTCGGCATTGTCGTGCGTCACAAGCAGCACGCCTTGTTCAGCCGCCTCCGTGAGCCTGGCAAGCATCCTATTCCGCGCCAAGGTGTTACGTGTTGCATGCTTGTGTTTGAAAACGGTATTAGACACTTTCATCACCGCCACATCGGAGAAATGGGCCATCGCCGCCGCCGCTGCCGCCGACAAACGTCTCGATCTGTAACAGGTAGACCGGTTTTTTGTCCCTAAACGTTACAGATCGAGACATAAAGGCAGAAAGCAAGGCAGGAGACAACCGTCCATCCCCTACTCCCATTCCTGTTCGTAGATGTTGAGCGACTTCACATACCGCCCCTGGGCACCCATGATGTCGCGGACCAGGCGCAAAAAGAAGCTGATGCACGAGGTGTCGAAACCGTCCTCCAGGTCCTCGGGATGCACCGCGCCCGGCCCGTCGACCGCCGTGTCGCTCAGGCGCGCGATATCATACAGGTAGAGCTGCCCCGCCGTCAGCCAGACATCGTCGACGCACGCGAGTCGCACCGCAATCGCGCCATCGTTCCAGTGCTCCTTTTGCACGATATGTTGGTCGTAGACGTCAAAGCGACGGTCGGTGCGCGTGTCCTTCAGCACGACCATACCAGTCGCAGGATCCTTGTCCAAAATGCCAAAGCGTGAGAAATACTGCGTGTCGCGTACCTGCTTAAGTCGCCCGAGCGAAGCAGGAGAAATTGACGCTGGCGGCTCGTCCACATACAGCTCCAACAGCGTCTTGCCGTGGTAATAGGGGCGCTCAAACAGCAGCCAATCGGTAAACGCCATGTTGTAGGCCATGATTTCGTTTTGAGAAGGTTCCTCGCAATAGCTCAGCCACGGATCGACGATAATCTCGAACTGCTCGCGCGCCGGCTCCAGGAATTGAAACTTCCGCAGCATCCAAAAGTGAGCCATGTCGGCAATATCGTTGCCGACGGCTTCGGCCAGCTGCGCTCGATCAAAAACTTGGTCAGTCACGGCATCCTCCTCAAACTGATGGACCTCAATTTGAGCTTACGAGGAGGGTGGGCAGCCACGACCAGCACGGGCAAAATAGGTCTCCGGCTGCAAACCAGATGCTGACCAAACACTTGACGAAAAGCTTGACCGAATGAGCGCACCGCAACAAAACCGCAGGTAGACATAGACAGCCAACCCGCCCTTTTGAGCCAGATGCCCGCAGCCACCACAGAAACAACAGGTGACCACAGCCCAAGAAGTCGACAAATGAACACCCGTACGTCGACAAACGAGCAAATCGCTCGCAAAGAGTGTCCCCAACGACTAGACAAAAAATGACTAGTCATTGAGGACGTTCTTAAATGACTACTTTACAGCTCCAACGCCTCGGCGACCTCGGCTGCGCAGGCCAGGGCATCGGCCATAGCACTCACCACGAGCGAGCTGCCGTTGCGAGCGTCGCCGGCAACATACACCGGCGCGGCATCCGCGGCGACGCCGTCGACACGCGCCGCAAGATGCGAGCCCTCGGCAGCCATCACCGGCAGCGGACGACCAGCGGTGGCAACAGACACGCCAACGGCGTCGAACACACCGTGCTCCGGGCCCGTAAAGCCGCAGGCGATGAGCACCAGCTGCGCCGGCACCTCGTGCTCGGAGCCCGCGATGCGCTCGGGCTTGCCAGCCGACCAATCCAGATCGACCACGCGCAGACCCACAGCCGCACCCTTCTTGTCCAGCAGCACCTCAAGCGTATCCACGCCCCAGGCACGTATCTCGCCACCCATTGCAGCGATAGCCTCCTGCTGGCCGTAGTCGGTCTTCTTCACGTTGGGCCACTGCGGCCAGGGGTTGCTCGCCGCGCGCGCATCAGGCGCCGCCGGCAAGAACTCAAACTGGCGCACGCTGCGCGCGCCCTGACGCACCGCGGTGCCCACGCAGTCGTTACCGGTATCGCCGCCGCCAATGACCACGACGTCCAGGCCGCGTGCATCGATGGCAGGCTCGCCGCCATCGAGCACCGAGACGGTCGAAGCCGTCAGGTAGTCCACGGCGTACACCACGCCCGGGGCATCAATGTTCGCAGCCGAAAGCCCACGCGGAGCACGAGCGCCGACAGCCACCACGACGGCGTCAAAGTCATCGAGCTTGGCGGTAACCTTGGGATCGCTCACGTCAGCACCCAGCTCAAACACAATGCCCAGCTCACGCATGAGCGCCACGCGACGCTCGACCACAGACTTCTCGAGCTTCATGTTGGGAATGCCGTACATGAGCAGACCGCCCGGGCGGTCGTCGCGCTCAAACACCGTCACGCGGGCGCCGCGACGCGCAAGCTCCCATGCAGCCACCAGACCAGCCGGGCCGGAACCAACCACGGCAACCGTGGGTGCGCCCTCCCCTGCCGGCTCAAAGCGACGCGGGCCGCCGTTGGCCCACTCATGGTCGCTGATCGCACGCTCGTTATCGTGAATCGTCGTGGGTTGGCCGTCGACCGAGCCCAGGTTGCACGCGGCCTCGCACAGTGCCGGGCACACGCGGCTCGTGAACTCAGGCATGGGCGAGGTGAGCGACAGGCGCTCGGCAGCCTCATCCCAGCGGCCGCGGTACACCAGCTCGTTCCACTCGGGAATCAAGTTGTGCAGCGGGCAGCCGCTCGGGCGTGCCTTGCCAAAGCTCGCGCCCATCTGGCAAAACGCCACGCCGCACATCATGCAGCGGCTCGCCTGGGCGCGACGTGCGTCGTCATCGAGCTCCACATACAGGGGATCAAAATCATGACTGCGCTCCTCCACGGGACGCAGCTCGTGGGTCACGCGATCGATATCAAGAAAAGCACCGGGCTTACCCATGGCACTTACGCCTCCTTCTTGGTCGAAGCAACAGGGCTGGCAGCCACGGACGCAGCGCCCGCAGCACCGCCCGCGAAATCAAAGCGAGCGACATCAGCAGCGTCGGCGCGACCGGTCACAATGTCAAACGCCAACTCCTCGGCCTGCGCATGTGTCTTGCCCACGGCCTCGCCCGCGGCGACAATCGCCAGCACGCGCTCGTACTCGGTCGGAATGACCTTCACAAAGTGCTTGCTCATCGTCTCAAAGCTGTAGAGCAGCTTAATGCCGCGCGGGCTCTGCGTCGCGTCCACGTGCTCCTGGATGAGCGCACGAATCTGCGCCAGCTCGCCGGCCGTCGGGGCCTTGAGCTCAACGCTCTCGTGGTTCACACGGGCATCGAGCGTGCCGTACTGGTCAAAGACATAGGCCACGCCACCCGTCATACCGGCGGCGAAGTTCTGCCCGACCTCGCCCAAGATGAGCGCCAGACCGCCTGTCATGTACTCGCAGCCATGGTTGCCGCAGCCCTCGACCACCACGGTGGCACCGGAGTTGCGCACGCCAAAGCGCTGGCCTGCCAGACCGTTAATGAAGCCGCGGCCGCTCGTGGCGCCAAAGAACGCAACGTTGCCCACGATGATGTTCTCGTCGAACTTGTAGGTCGCATGCGGATTGGGGCGCACCGACACCTCGCCGCCCGAAAGGCCCTTGCCAAAGTAGTCGTTGGCGTCGCCGCACACGTTGAGCGTAATGCCGCGCGGCAGGAACGCGCCAAAACTCTGACCGGCTGAACCATCGCAATCGATGGTAATGGAGCCGGCGGGCAGGCCCTCGGGATGCGCCTTGGTCACCGCGTTGCCCAAGATGGTGCCGACGCAGCGGTTGACGTTGGCGATATCGGCGCGGAAGCGTATCGGACGCAGGTGCGCACGGGCATCGGCCGTATAGGGCACAAACAACGTGGAGTCGAGCGTCTTGTCGAGCTCGCTGTCGGCAGCCATCTGCGGCAGGAAGTGACGACCGTCGGCACCCGGAATATGGGCACCAAACTCACAGGTCGCGCTCGCCAGCACGGGCGACAGATCCAGCAGGTTAGCCTTGCGGTTCCCCGGGACCTCGATCTGGCGCAAGCACTCGGGATGGCCGACCATCTCGTCGACGGTGCGGAAGCCCAGGCTCGCCATGACCTCGCGCAGTTGCTCGGCAACAAAGAGCATAAAGTGCTCGACGTGCTCTGGCTTGCCGCGGAAGCCGCGACGCAGGCGGCAGTTTTGCGTAGCGATGCCGGCGGGGCAGGTATCCTGCTGGCAGTCGCGCTGCATGAGGCAGCCCATCGAGATGAGCGGCATGGTCGCAAAGCCAAACTCCTCGGCGCCCAACAGGCAGGCGACAGCAACATCGGTGCCGTCCATGAGCTTGCCGTCGGCCTCGAGCACCACGCGCGAGCGCAGGCCGTTTTGCAGCAGCGTCTGCTGAGCCTCGGCAAGGCCAAGCTCCAGCGGCAGACCGGCGTGCCAGATCGAATCGCGCGCAGCGGCACCCGAGCCGCCATTGTGGCCGCTGATCAAAATCTTGTCGGCAGCACCCTTGGCAACACCAGTGGCGATGGTGCCGACACCAGCCTCGCTGACTAGCTTGACCGACACGCGCGCACCGGGGTTGGCGTTCTTAAGGTCGAAGATCAGCTCGGCCAGGTCCTCAATGGAGTAGATGTCGTGATGCGGCGGAGGCGAGATCAGGCCGATGCCGGGCGTGGACTGACGGACCTCGGCAATCCAGGGGTAGACCTTCTTGCCGGGCAGGTGGCCACCCTCGCCGGGCTTGGCGCCCTGGGCCATCTTGATCTGAATCTCGAAGGCGCTGCACAGGTAGCGGCTCGTCACGCCAAAGCGCGCACTTGCCACCTGCTTGATCGCGGAGTTCTTGGAATCACCGTTAGCCAGCGGGGTCTCGCGACGCGGATCCTCACCGCCCTCGCCCGAGTTGGAACGGCCGTGCAGGCGGTTCATGGCGATGGCCATGCACTCGTGTGCTTCCTTGCTGATGGAGCCGTACGACATGGCGCCGGTGTTAAAGCGGCGGACGATGTTGAGCGCGGACTCGACCTCGTCGAGCGAAACCGGCGTGCGGCCGCTGGCATCAAAGTCGAGCAAGTCGCGCAGACGCACGGTACGGCCGGTGCGGTGCAGGCGGGCGCTGTACTCCTTAAAGGTGTCGTAGCTGTCCTCACGGCAGGCGGTCTGCAGCAGGTAGACGGTCTGGGGGTCGATGAGGTGTTCCTCGCCGCCGAGCGGGCGCCACTTGGTCAGGCCCAGCGTGGGCAGCTGATCGGGAGCCAGGCTCTTAAGGATAGCGAGCGCGGCGTCGTAGCGCTCGTTTTGCTCGCGTTCAACGTCCTCGACACCCATACCGCCCACACGGCTCACCGTGCCGGCAAAGTACGCGTTGACGAACTCCGGCGTAAAGCCCACGGCTTCGAAGATCTGCGCCGAATGGTAGCTCTGCACCGTGGAGATGCCCATCTTGGACATGATGGAGACGATGCCGGCGGTCGCAGCCTTGTTGTAGTTGGCGATGCCCTGCTCGGCCGTCACGTCCAGGTCGCCGCGTGCCGCCAGATCGCGGATGCACGCATGTGCGTTGTACGGATAGATGCCGCTCGCGGAGTAGCCCACCAGTGCCGCAAAGTCGTGCGGGGACACGGCGTCGCCGCACTCCACCACGATGTCGGCAAAGGTACGCACGCCAGCGCGGATCAGGTGGTTGTGCACGCAGCCCACGGCGAGCAGCGAGGGCACGGGCACCTCGCCCGCAGCGGCACGATCGCTCAACACCACGATGTTCACGCCGTCGCGGACCGCAGCCTCAACGTCCTCTGCAAGCTGCTTGAGCGCAGCCTGCAGCGCGCCCTCGCCGGCATCGCGGCGGTACACGGCACGGAAACGGCGGGTCTCAAAGCCCACGCGGTCGATGGCGCAGATGCGGTCAAGGTCTTCCTCGCTCAGCAGCGGACGCTCCAAGCGCACCAGCTGGCAGGCTGTACGGGAGTCCTCGAGCAGGTTGCCGTGGTTGCCCAGGTAGAGCGTGGTCGAGGTGACCATATGCTCGCGCAGGGCGTCGATGGGCGGGTTCGTGACCTGGGCGAATAGCTGGTAGAAGTAGTCGTAGAAGGAGCGTGTCTTTTTGGACAGGCAGGCCAGCGGCGCATCAATGCCCATCGAGGCGAGCGGCGCCTTGCCCTGCTGGGCCATGGGACGCACGACCTCGTCGACGTCATCCCAGTGGTAGCCGAGCTTGGCCATACGCACGGTGGCAGGCACCTCGGCGTCCTCGGCGGGCGTTGCCGCGGCGGGCCTATCGAGCGCGTCGACGGTCAGCGTCTCCTCGGCAATCCAATCACGGTAGGGCTTTTCCTTGGCATAGCGGGCGCGCAACTCATCGTTGTAGATGACGCGCCCGCGGGCAAAGTCGACCTCGAGCATCTGGCCCGGCCCCAGACAGCCGCTCGTCAGGATGTTCTCGGGGCTCACCTCGATGGTGCCCACCTCGCTTGCCAGCATAAAGCGACCGTCGCGCGTCACGTAGTAGCGAGCCGGACGCAGGCCGTTACGGTCGAGGGCAGCGCCCAGGGTGCGACCGTCGGTAAAGGCGATGGCCGCCGGGCCATCCCACGGCTCCATGAGCATGGACTGATAGGCGTCGTAGGCACGGCGCTCCTCGCTCAGGCTGTCGTTGTGGTCCCACGGTTCGGGCAGCAGCATGGACGCGGCGCGCGTAAGCGGACGACCGTTCATAACCAAAAACTCGAGCACGTTGTCCAGAATCGCGGAGTCGGAACCCTCGCGGTTGATGATGGGCATCACGCGCTCAAGATCGTGCTGCAGCACGGGGCTGTACAGGTTGGGCTCGCGGGCGCGAATCCAGTTGACATTGCCCTTGAGGGTGTTGATCTCGCCGTTGTGGATGATAAAGCGGTTGGGGTGCGCGCGCTCCCAACTGGGTGTGGTGTTGGTGGAGTAGCGCGAGTGGACGAGCGCCACGGCCGTCTTGACGGCGGCATCGTTGAGATCGATGAAGAAGCGACGCATCTGCGTGGCGACCAGCATGCCCTTGTACACGATGGTGCGCGAGCTCATGGAGCACACATAGAAGATCTTGTCGCGCAGGGCAAACTCGGCGTCGGCCTTTTTCTCGATAGTGCGGCGACACACGTACAGGCGACGCTCGAAGGCATCGCCGGCGGGCGTGTCGTCGGGGCGGCCCAGGAAAGCCTGCAAGATGGTGGGCATGCAGGCGCGGGCCGTCTCGCCCAGGTCGTGCGGGTCGACCGGCACCTCACGCCAAAAGAGCAGCGGCACGCCGGCCTCGGCACAGCCTTCCTCAAACACACGGCGGGCATCCTCTACGCCCTGGTCGTCCTGCGGGAAGAACAGCATGGCCACGCCATAGTCGCCCTCTGCCGGCAGAATCTGGCCGCACTTTTGAGCCTCTTTACGAAAAAAGTGATGCGGAACCTGGAACAGGATGCCAGCGCCATCGCCGGTGTTCTTCTCGAGTCCCGTGCCACCGCGGTGCTCCAAGTTGACCAGAATGGACAGTGCATCGTCCAGGATCTGGTGATGGCGCTCGCCGTTGATGTCGGCAAGCGCGCCGATGCCGCATGCATCGTGGTCGAATTCGGGGCGATAAAGGCCCTGCTGCTGAGCGGAATCTGCCTGCATCGCGATCCTCCCCTAGATATTAGTCAGTCAGTTGAATAGGCATACTAGGAGCATCGCCGGCCCGCTGTGTTTCCCGCCCGTTTCGAAACAATCGCGTAACGCACGACGGCCATCAACGTCTTGCTATCAAACGTGTGCGTCAGCGCCCAAGTTCGGCTTGTAAGCTCACCGCTTCAAACATCTCAATCTGTAACAGGAGGAGCCGATTTTGGCGCCTAGATGTTACAGATTGAGATTTTCTGCAGGACGGTTTTGGTTTGTCTCGATCTGTAACACCTAGGCCCAATTTCCATCCCTAGTTGTTACAGATGGGGGTGCGGACAGAAAGTTGGACCGCGGGGCGGTCCGGACTGGAGGTTCGCATGTACAGCAGGGAGAAGGTCGAGCTCTTCCTCCTGGCGACGGAGGACGGCATGGGGCCCACTGCCGCCGCGGAGTTCGCGGGGGTCACGGTGAGCGCGGCCAAGAAGTGGGCGACGGGGCACCTCCCGCGCAGCTACACCGGCGGGGGCTGTAGAATCGTGGCGAGGGAACCGCCACGGAAGGAGGCCAGCTTGGGCCCCGACAAGTCGATCTACGCCCCGCCGGCGACCGGCCCGCTCGCCGGGCTCAACGAGGACCAGATAGAGAACCTGCTGCTCAGGGCGGTGTTGGCCGACCTAAAAGCGGAAGGGTGGGACCCGGCTTCGATCTCGAACAGGAGCAAGTGCGAGCTCGGCGAGAGATTGAGGCGGGCGACCGCCCTGCCCCTCCGCTCGATCACAGGTTTCTTGAGGATATCGAAGAGCTCCTATGAGTACTGGAGGCCCCGCGTCGCCGCGCCGCGCGACCGCGACGCCGACATACGCGACCGCGTGGTGCGCATCTTCCGCGAGGGCTCGGGGTGCTGGGGGTACCGCACCGTCTGGGCGCGCCTGCGCCGCGAGGGCGTCCGCGCCAACGAGAAGCGCGTGGCCCGCGTGATGCGCGAGGAGGGCCTCGAGGTCGTCTACAACAAGAGGCGCGCCCGGGGCTACAGCTCCTACGCCGGCGAGGTCTCCAAGGCGCCGGAGAACCTCGTGAACAGGAATTTCCACGCCGACGAGCCCAACCGGCTGTGGCTCACCGACATCACCGAGTTCAGGCTCCCGGGCGGCGAGAAGGTCTACCTGAGCCCGGTCATCGACTGCTTCGACGGGATGCCCGTCGCCTGGTCGATCGGGCTGCACCCCGACAAGCGCCTCGCGAACTCGAGCCTGCTCAAGGCCTGCGCGGCGAGGCCGGCGGGCACGCGCACGACGATCCACTCGGACCGGGGCGGCCACTACCGCTGGCCGGAGTGGATCGGGATCTGCGAGGAGAACGGCCTGGTCAGGAGCATGTCCGCGAAGGGCTGCAGCCCGGACAACTCGGCCTGCGAGGGCTTCTTCGGGCGCCTCAAGAACGAGTTCTTCCGCTACAGGGACTGGGAGGGCGTGACGGCCGAGGAGTTCATGGGGAGGCTCGAGGCCTACCTCGTGTACTATCGGGACGGGCGCATCAAGAAGTCCCTCGAGTGGCTGAGCCCGATGGAGTACCGCAGGAAGCTTGGATACGCCTAGGCGCGGTCCAAGAAATCGTCCGCACCCCCGATCGAGACATTTCGGCAGCCCCCTTTCACCATCCTATTCAAATACAACAATTTTGTTAGTCTTGGTTAACTTTTAAGCTTAAAACGGGTATCCTTTGCGGCGTCAAGCAAACGGCACGCACACCGTGCCAGATCAAGGAGGCCCCTATGGCGCACCAAGCAGACCAGCAGACGATGCAACTCGTCCTTATCCGTCACGGAGAGTCCGAGTGGAACAAGCTCAACCTGTTCACCGGCTGGACCGATGTTGAGCTCACCGACACGGGCCGCGAAGAAGCCGCAGCAGGCGGTCGAGCCCTCAAAGAAGCGGGCTTCGACTTCGACGTCTGCTACACCTCGCGTCTCAAGCGCGCAATTCACACCCTCGACATCGTGCTCGGCCAAATGGATCGCGAGTGGTTGCCCGTCATCAAATCCTGGAAGCTCAACGAGCGCCACTACGGAGCGTTGCAGGGTCTCAACAAGGCCGATGCCGCAGCGGAGCACGGCGACGAGCAGGTGCTCATCTGGCGCCGCTCCTTCGATGTCTGCCCGCCGGCACTCGAGCCGGACGACGCGCGCGATCCCCACACCCAGGAGCAATACCGTGATGTCGCGCCCGATCAGCTGCCCTATACCGAGTGCCTCAAGGACACGATCGCCCGCGCCTGGCCTTATTTCGAAGACGAGATTCGCCCCCAGATGCTCGCCGGCAAGCGCGTACTCATCGCCGCACACGGCAACTCCCTGCGCTCACTCGTCATGAAGCTCGAGCACCTCACGCCCGAGGAGATCCTCAAGGTCAACATCCCCACCGGCGTGCCGCTCGTCTACACCTTCGATACCGATTTCAATGTCCTCGACAAGCGCTACATCGGCGACCCGGCGACCATCGCCGCCAAGATCGACGCCGTGGCCAATCAGGGCAAAGCGCACAAGTAGCCCCAACCCAAATCCGACGCGTGGCGCCGCACGACCCAGATGCGACGTCACGCCGCCCATACGCAGGAGCGCACCATGCTCAACCATCTCAAACAACACTTTGGCTCCCGACGCACCGGTGGTCACGGAGGCCTAGACATTGCGCGGCATATCGGCCCCGGGCTGCTCGTGATCGTCGGCTTTATCGACCCGGGCAACTGGGCCTCCAATATGGCCGCGGGCTCGCAGTTTGGCTACGCGCTGCTGTGGATCGTCACGCTGTCCACGATTATGCTCATTGTGCTGCAGCACAACGCGGCGCACTTGGGCATCGCCACGGGCGCCTGCCTTGCCGAGGCCACGACCCGCTTTCTCCCCCGCATCGTGGGACGCGCGGTGCTCGGCAGCGCCTATCTCGCGACCATCGCCACCGCCATGGCCGAAGTCCTGGGCGGCGCGATTGCCCTTCAAATGCTCTTTGGGCTGCCCGTGCGTGCGGGCTGCGTCATCGTGGCGGCAGTATCGATGGCGATGCTCATGACGAACTCCTACAAGCGAGCCGAACGCTGGATCATCGCCTTCGTAGGCGTGGTAGGACTCTCGTTTTTGGCCGAGCTTGCACTAGTCAAGGTCGATTGGCCGCAAGCCGCCGCAAGCTGGATCACGCCTAGTATGCCCACTGGCTCTGCTGCGATTATCGTGAGTGTCCTGGGTGCGGTCGTAATGCCACACAACCTTTTTCTGCACTCCGAGGTCATCCAATCCATGCACTTCGAAGGCCAAGGCGAGCAGGTTATCGAAGAGCGTCTGCGCTACGAGCTCTTCGACACGCTCTTTTCGATGGGCGTGGGCTGGGCAATCAACTCGGCCATGGTCATCCTGGCCGCAACGACCTTCTTTGCGCACGGCATGGTCGTAGACGACCTCGCCGTCGCAGCGGCCACGCTCTCCCCCATTCTGGGCCCGGCAAGCTCGACCATCTTTGCCGTGGCGCTGCTGTTTGCGGGCCTCTCGAGTAGTGTGACGGCGGGTATGGCGGCGGGCACCATCACCGCGGGCATGTTCGACGAGGAATACGACATCCACGACCGACATTCCTCGATCGGGGTGGCGGCCTGTTTCGTCGGCGCAGTGACGGCGTGCCTGGTCGTCCCAAATCCTTTTGAAGGTCTCATCTGGAGTCAGGCGCTGCTGTCGCTTCAGCTGCCGATTACGGTCTTTGTGCTCATACGGCTCACCAGCTCACGCCGCGTCATGGGCAAATATGCCAATTCGCGCCCGCTCAACGCGCTGCTCGTAGGGATCGGTGCCATCGTGACGATTCTCGATGTCGTGTTGTTGACAGGGATGTAATGGGGCGGGGCACCTACTCAGGCAAACGTCTCGATCTGTAACATCTAGACCCGCTTTCGATGTCTAGATGTTACAGATTGAGATCTTCTGCCGGACGGTTTTGGTTTGTCTCGATATGTAACAAGTGGGCCCAATTTCCACCGTTAGATGTTACAGATTGAGACAAAAGGTCGGCCGGACTCACAACAGACAGGATCGGCCAACAGCAACCGTGATCCCTTAGGGGCGGAGGAAAAGGGCCCCGGCCGAGAATTCGACCGGGGCCCTTGGACAGAGCTATGTGTTGCTGCAAGTCGTGTGTCTACGAGCTACTCCTCGACGAGCTCAAACTGATCGGGACCGACGCCGCAGACCGGGCACACGTAGTCCTCGGGCAGCTCGGGCGTGTCGACCTCAACCTCGTAACCGCAAACGGTGCACACAAACTTATACGTCTTCTTCTCCTCAGCCATGATGTTCTCCTCTCGAACGCGACTGCTGATGTACTTCGTTTATTAGTATAGATTCTCAATAATATAATGCAAGTATTTTTAGAACATTTCTAGCCTTGATACGACGAAGCTTTGGGCGGCGTCTTGCCCTTCAGTACCTTGTGGTAGTAGTCATAGGTCAACGGAGTCTCGCCGCTCAGACGCTCGGCATCTTCGACCTCGCCAATAAAGAGCAGGTGTGTGCCCACGTCAACAGTGTCAATCAAACGGCAGCTAAACAAGGCCGCCGCATGCTCGGGAACATAGGGCATGCCCAGAGCCGTCTCGCGGGTCTCGTATTGGGCAAACTTGTCATAATCGCTGCTGGTGCGGAATCCAAAGTTGCCAATGTAGAGCATATCGGCCGTCTGATCGACCACGGTCAGCGCGAAGGCCTTGGCAGACGCAATAACGCCAGACGTGACGTTATCCTTGTTCACGGCAACCGAGATGCGCGGCGGCGCGGACGTCACCTGCACCGCCGTGTTGATAACGCAGCCGGCACGCAGCCCGTCGGCCGCGGCACTCACCACATACAGGCCGCTCGGCATCGTAAAGAACGCAGTTTTGTCCATAACGATCACTCCCCTAACCCGGGTTGGAACCTCATGGATGTATGTACCCACAAAAAAGGCGACGCCCATACCGAACGCCGCCTTTGAGACATATGTGTCAGAACAGTAAGCAAGATGGAACGCCCGCAGTTGCGGTGAAATAGGGACTGAATAGCCCCTCAAACAGGCAAAACAGTCCGTATTCCACCGCAACTTATGAAGGGCGTCAGCGATTACGCTCCTTGAGCGCGCGGTCGATCTCGCGTTGGACATCACGCTTGGCCATATCCTCGCGCTTGTCGTAGAGCTTCTTGCCGCAGCCCAGACCCAGCAGCAGCTTTACGCGGCCGTCGGTATTAAAGTAGAGCTCCAACGGAACCAGCGCATAACCACGGTTGCGAAGTTTGCCGTCAAGAAAGTCGATCTCCTTACGGTGCAGCAGCAGACGACGCCGACGGTCGGGATCGCGATTCCACACGCCACCATGGCTATAAGGGTGGATATGCAGGCCGACGAGCCAGCACTCCCCGCCGCGGATCAGCGCGAAGGTATCGGTAATCTGGCACGCGCGCTCGCGAATCGACTTGACCTCGGTGCCGCTCAGCTCAATACCGCATTCGAACGTCTCATCGATAAAGTACTCGTGATGTGCCGAGCGATTCTTGGAAATGAGCTTGCGTTCACGCTTACTGGGCATCGCCGGCCTCCTTGGCGCCATCGGAACCCTTGCCCGTAGCTTCGCGCTTAGCCTTGCGCTCGGCGTTGAGCTCGGCGTCGCTCTCGCGCACCAGCTTGATAATCGCCGCGCATGCCTCCTCGCCCACCAGGTCGCGGGCACGGACCGTCAGGCGCGTCGCCTCCTGCTTGTCGCCGTCACTTGCAGCATCGGTCGCGCACATAATCAGGCAGATGGCAATCTCGGCCGAAGGCGAGGTCGGCACGCCCTGCAGGGCGAGCTCACCCATCACATGGTCGTCACTCTCGTCCGCGGCATCCGGATAGGCGGTATGGATCTTGTTGAGCAGGCGCGTCGTATGCGCATCATTGGGCGCCAGGCGCAGCGCCAGACGCGCGCAGCCCACGGCAGCCGAAATGTTCTCGGTCTCGGGCTCCAAGAAGTACTGACCCAAGTTGGTGTAGGCGCGTGCGGCGCACTTACCGTCGCTTGCACGCTCCAGCACCGAGAACGAGAGCGATGCCCATTCCTGCTTGTCCTCGAGAGCGCGGAACAGCTCGGCCAAATCCAAGCGATAGTTGCAGTTCATGGGGTCCCAACGCACAGCCTGCATCAGGGCATTCCGAGCGCTCACATAATCCTGCTGGCGAATGTAGGCAAACGCCATATCAGAGTACAGGCGGTCAAACGGCACCTCGACCTGCACGAGCTCGCGCGGATCCTTCTCCACGCGGCGATAGGCCAAGCGCTCAAACTTGCTATCGAAGCTAAAGTACTGGCGCTTCTCCTCCGTCTTACACTCAGCGTCGATATACTCCTCGGCGAGCTCCACCAGACGCTCCAGCAGCGGCGTCGCCGTAGCCAGGTCGCCCTGCGCCAGATAGTTCTCGGCATACGTGATGTCTTGCAAGCTGATGGGCAGATCCATGGCTACTCCTCGATCTGAGCGAAACACGGCAGACGCCGTATATACGGTCGATACACAAAACCCGGGTCTCTTACGAGGCCCGGGCGTTCAATTTTGGTAGCCCGTACCAGATTCGAACTGGTGATCTCCGCCTTGAGAGGGCGGCGTCCTAAACCGCTAGACGAACGGGCCATATGTAGCAAATGCAATGGCTGGGATGGAGGGAGTCGAACCCCCATTGACGGAACCAGAATCCGCTGTCCTGCCATTAGACGACATCCCAATGACTGCATCGCTGCGCTCGGCTGTGCCTTTGCGCAAGAAAGAAATATACGGGAAGTCTCGCCGTGACGCAAGCCCCAATTTTGACTTTTTTGAAATTCAGTCAAATTGGCCTAATTTAGTCCAACCCGTGAAGGACCTGTGAAGCCAACCGCTGTACACGAAGGGCAAAACGCCGTGAGCGGTAGCCGTCAACCGTTGGCAGATTCTGCCGTGAAAACGATAGCACCAGGCAACACAATCGAAGTATCAATGATCGCGTAGATATCGAGGCGCCATGGACGAAGAGCTTGATTACCTATGGGAGACCCTGGGCCTCGAAATCACTGCTGACCTTTGGCCCGAACGGGACAAAATCCATCCCACACTGCGCCCCGCCATCACGGTGATGCAGGCAAAATACCGCCGTGCATCCTTTTTGATCATGCGGATGTCATGGCACGCGGGACTCCCCGACCTTAAGCGAATCCAGGCAAGCCTCGTCGAGCTGTCCGGCATGCCGACCGTCATATCCGAGGCGCACCTGGAGCAGCGCCAGCGCGAGCGACTGCAACAGCAGCGGATTCCCTTTATCTGCCCCGGCGTTCAGGCATATCTGCCCTTTATGGACGAAGAATACTGGAGCGGCAAGCCCAACAAGCACGTAAAGGTCTACGATCCGCACGAATGGGCACAGCTCGAGGATTGAGCAGAGCGAGCCCGCCGATGGAAAACACGTCCCGCCCTGAGCACTCAAAACGGGTCGCACTTTCCGCAGCCGCTACAGCAACGCCTCGGTCCAAGCCGCTTCCCTAAAGCCGGGGATCGCAAAGTCGTCGCCCACCAGCAGCGGGCGCTTGACCAGCATGCCGTCGGTCGCCAGCAGCTCGTAGCACTCCCGATCCGTCATGCCCGCATCCAGACGCGCCTTCAGGCCCAGCTCTCGATATTTCATGCCCGACGAATTAAAGAAGCGCCGCACCGGCAGCCCCGAACGAGCAATCCAGGTCGCAAGCTCATCAGCCGTGGGATTGTCCAAAACGATATCGCGGTCGATATACTCTACCCCGTGTTCGTCCAGCCATGCCTTGGCCTTCTTACAGGTCGAGCACTTGGGATATTCAACAAACAGTACGGTCATGGGATTTCCTTTCTTAGAGAAAACAGGTGTCTGGAAAACTGCACATCGACGACCGCTCGCGATTGCAGCCGTTATTGTAGTCAATGTCGAAGCATAGGCAGTCGCGATGTCTCGTCTTAAGGCTAGCGCCTCGCATGGGCGCCGATTGGTCGATTCGCATGGCGCACCAACGCCGCTGCCAGCAATACCAACAGCATGGCGGTGACATAGCCCGCAGCATCGAATCCTAGATCGATAACGTCGAAATGCCTGCCGGGAACAAAGATCTTATGTACCTGATCGCCAACGGAGCAGGCGGCGCAAAAGAGCAATACGGGCACGCAACGGGAGCATACGCTCCACGGACGCCTGGAAAAGCAAACCACGACCACCGAGGCGAACAATCCGACGAAGAAAAACTCTACGGTATGGGCAACGCGACGGACGTTCGTGCCCACCCACATGCGAATGGAAACAAGTCGGCCAGACTGGACATTCGAGGCAGCCGAATCGGTGCCCCCGGTCATTCCGTTCTCCGTCTGGGCTTCACCCGTGGCATCGACAGCCTGAACGCCCGTAGCCTGGCCCTCCACCACACGCGCGGTGGACTCGCTCAGCAACGACGTCTCCACCGCATTTTGCTCCGTCAGCACCCAGATGCCCGCCAGCGTTGCAGCGAACAGAACGATCGCGGTCCATCCGATTATTTGTTTTACGCGCGCCAAGGGCCAACCTCCTTTTTTGAATATCAGCGAGTGTAGCCCCAAATGGCATCGTCACCGTATCAAAATTTGAATCGCAACAGGAAGCGACAAAGCGACGCAAACCCCTACCCCGCCTCGCGCATCCAGCGATCGAACGTCCCCACGCACACGCCCAGGCACTTTGCTGCCTGGCTGCGGGTTATATCGCCTGCCTCATAGCTATCGCGCACCAGCTCAAACTGAGGAGGGCACGGCTTGCGAGGTCGACCGAAACGGACCCCTCGCGCCCGCGCCGCTGCAATTCCCTCCGCCTGGCGCCGATGGATATTCTCGCGCTCCACCTGCGCCACGTAGCTCAGCAGTTGCAGCACAATATCGGCAATCAGGGTGTTGGTCACATCCGGCGCGCCGCTGGCCCTGACGCGCGTGTCAAGCAATGGCATATCCAACACCACAATGGCAACCCCGAGCTCCTTGGTAATGCGTCGCCATTCCTCAAGAATCTCGGAGTAATTACGACCAAGTCGGTCGATAGAAAGCATCACCAGCACGTCCCCGTCTCCCAGGACGTGTAGCAGCTCGCGATAACGCGGTCGATCGAAGTCCTTGCCGCTCGCATGGTCGGCATAAATATTCGCCGAGCCCACGCCATAGGCGCCCAGCGCATCCAGCTGCCGATTAAGGTTCTGATCGCGCGAACTCACCCGCGCATAACCGTACACCGTCGCCATCTCATCCCCGCTTTCTTGTATACCTGCCAAAAAGGGACAGGTTTATTTTGGTAGGTTTTACCTCTCAAATAGCAGGTAAGCGGGCAGCCGAGCAGACGGCAAGGTAGCCACGATTCAAATGCGGAGGGCGGCCCCGAAAGACCGCCCTCCGCTCACCCGCCACGAGTCGGGATTTAGCTAATGGATAAGCTTAAAGTCCAAGTGTCCACGCGTGGTATTGACGCGCGAGACCTCGATAATCACGCGCTGCCCCAGCTCGTAACGAGTCCCCGTGTCGGCGCCCGTCAGCGTAAGCGCATCCTCGTCGAACTCGAACCACTCGTTGCCCAGGCTCTTGATCGAAACCAAGCCTTCGACCTGCGTCAGGTCCAAGCGCACAAAGAGGCCCATGCTGCTAACCCACGAGACGGTTCCGGCATAACGCTCGCCCAGACGGTCCTCATAGTACTGGGCAATCTTGATCTTTTGCGTCGCATGGCTGGCGGCATCTGCCGCGCGCTCGGTATCACTGCATGCGCGGCAGATCTGCGGCAGAATGCGCGGCAGCGACTCGCGCCCCTTGCCGATCAGCCGCGGCGTACGGACCAAGGCGTCCTTGCCGCCGAGCTGCTCATAGGCCAACTGCAGTTTGAGCACGCGGTGCACCACCAGATCGGGGTAGCGACGGATGGGACTCGTAAAGTGACAGTAGCACGGCGCGGCGAGCGCAAAGTGGCCCTCGTTGCGCGGCTTGTACAGCGCGCGCTGCATGCTGCGCAGAAGCAGCGTGTTGACGAGCGGTGCGTTGGCCGTACCGGCGGCAGCATCGACTGCAGCCTGCAGTTCATCGGGGCTCCCCAGGGCAATACCGGCAGCACGGCGATCGTCGATGATGCCTAGCTGCGCCAGCGCAACGGCGGCACCGTGCAGGCTATCGGGGCTCGGATCCTCATGCACGCGATAGCAGGCCTCGATTTCACGGTCTGCCAGCCACTCTGCAACGCACTCGTTGGCGAGCAGCATGGCTTCCTCGATAAGCGACGTGGCACACGAACGCTCGCGCGCCACAATCTGCACGGGTACTCCGTCCTCATCCAATAGAGCGCGAATCTCGGCCGTGTCAAAATCGACTGAGCCGCGGGCGCGACGGATACGACGGCGAAGTTCGGCGAGCTCGTTGGCGGCGACGAGGAAATCGCCGAGGTCGATGTTGTAGCCGCGGGCGGCCTCCTCGCACGCAAGACCGCGCTCAAGCGCTTCCTCTCGCGAGGCCTCAGCAGCCTCAACATCCTCAGCGGCGCCTTCCAGCACCGAATACTCAACCGCGCCGGCACGCACCAGCAGCGCCTCGGCGCCGTCATAGTCCATACGCACACGCGAGCGAATCACGCTGGGGTACGGATCGTAATGCCGCACGCGACCCTGCTCATCGAGCTCGATATCGACGGTAAACGCAAGACGGTCCTCGTCAGGGCGAAGCGAGCACAGGTCACAGGACAGGCGTTCGGGCAGCATGGGAAGCACGCGATCGGCCAGATACACCGATGTGGTGCGATGGCGAGCCTCAAGATCGATATGCCCGTCCCAAGCCACATAGTGTGAAACGTCGGCGATATGCACACCCAGCTTGTAGCCGCCCTCGGGCGTGCGCTCCAGCGAAATGGCATCGTCAAAGTCGCGCGCGTCGACCGGGTCGATCGTGATGACAAAGCGGTCGCGCAGATCGCGGCGGAGCGGGTCCTTAAGCGCCGCGGACACATCGAGCGAAAGCCCCTCGGCCTCGTCCAGCGCGGCCTCGGGATAGCTATCGGTATAGCCGTAGCGCGCCATCACATATTGAACGCCCAAATCGGGCGCGTCATCTCCGCCAATGCGGCGTTCGATCGTCACGGTGCCCGATTCCAGGCGCGTCGGGTAGGTCAAAATGCGCGCGACAACGGCATCACCCGGATGGACGCCCAGACGATCCGCCGAGGTGTCCTCGGGCAGAATGAAGAAGTCGGCCTTCAGGCGCGAATCGAGCGGCTCGATCACACCGAGCGGACCAGCGGTCTGGTACGTACCCACCACGCTTATGGCTGCGCGCTCAACCACGCCTTCGATCACGGCGCGCCGCTCACCGTGCGGGCTGTTCTTAATACTCACGGCAACGGTATCGCCATCCATGATCTCGCGCTTACCGCGGCCCATAACCTTGTAGTCGCCGCTCTCGGTTATGACATAGGCGCCATGCTCATGGAGCTGCACGCGCCCGGTCAGGCTCGGACGGCGTTCGCTGCGCACCGGCCCACGCTTATTGCGAGCACCGCGCTTATGCTTGTTATTGCGCCCCATGGCGCCTCCTTGCTATCGATGACGAACTCCAAAGAGTCTACCCAAATGATTCGCTTTCCTGCCGTCCCCTAGAGATCAAAAAACGGGCCGCCCCATAAGAGACGACCCGTTGGAAGGGATGAATTCCAGGCATGCCTACACGCGCAGGTAGCGGCGCATGGCTATGGCAGAACCAAAGAGACCGATAATCACACCGACCAGAATCAGCGCAGCATAGGTCACCAGGTAGTACTGCATCGGCAGGGCAAACGACATCCAGCCGATGCTCTCCTGCAAACGCGGAATCATCAGATTGCGCAGCAGCTCCAGAACGCCGATGGAAAGCAGCGAGCCCAAAATGGCCTGCAGTACGCCCTCGGTGATAAACGGGCCGCGAATGAAGCCGTTGCTGGCGCCGACCAGACGCATAATCGCAATCTCACGACGACGCGCCGTGATGGACAGGCGAATCGTGTTGTTGATGAAGATGAATGCGATAAAGGTCAAAAGGCCAACGAGCACCACGGCGGCGATGCGGATGTAGTTGGTCACCTGGAACAGGCGGCTCACTTCCTCTTGGCCGTACAGCACGCTCGCGTTGACGTCGCCGTCATCCGCGATCTTCTGGAAGTCGGCGTTCTTCTTGAGCTTCTGGGCCGTGCTCTCGACCTTGGACGGATCGTCCATCTCAATTGCAAACGAAGCCGGCAGCGGGTTCTGGCCATCGAGCGCGCTCATGGTGGCGTCGGCGTTGCCCGACATCTTGCTCGTATACTCGGCCAGCGCGTCGTCCTTGTCCTTGTACGTCACGGACTTGACGTTGCTCCACGTCTTGAGCTCAGCCTCAAAGGCCTGAACATCTGCCTGGTCGGCGTCATCGCTAATAAAGGCGTTGATGACGACCTGATCCTCGACGGTGCCGATCACGGAGTTCAGCATCGCGGAGCCCATGATGAACAGGCCGATGATAAACAGCGAAAGGAAGATCGTGATGACGGCGCCGAGCGAGGTAGTCCAGTTACGGAAGAAGTGACTGATTGCCTCTTTGAAGGAGTAGCCCACGTTAGTTGGTGCCATAGTTGCCGTAACCTCCCCTCTCCTGGTCGCGGATAACGTGGCCGCCCTCGAGGGCGATCACGCGACGGTGCATGCTATCGACCATCTCGCGGTCGTGCGTGGCGACGATCACGGTGGTGCCGGTGCGGTTAATACGCTCGAGCAGCTTCATGATGCCCAGCGAGATCGCCGGGTCGAGGTTACCCGTGGGCTCGTCGCAGATCAGCAGCGGCGGACGGTTGACCATAGCGCGGGCGACGGCGACGCGCTGCTGCTCGCCACCGGAAAGCTGGTCGGGCAGCGAGTCCATCTGATCGGCCAGACCGACCAGACGCAGCACCTCCGGCACCTGGCTGCGAATGACGCCCTTGGGCTTGCCGATGCACTGCAGGGCAAACGCCACGTTTTCGTAGGCGGTCTTTTGCGGCAGAAGCTTAAAGTCCTGGAACACGGCGCCAATCTGGCGGCGCAGGAACGGAACCTTGCGGTTCTTGATCTTCATGAGGTCCTGACCGGCAACCAAGATGCGGCCGCTCGTCGGCTTGACGTCGCGGTTGAGCGTCGACAGCAGCGTGGTCTTACCCGAGCCGGAATGACCGACCAGGAAGACGAACTCGCCCGGATAGATCTCGATGTTGATGTCGTCGAGTGCAGGCTTGTTGGGCTGTGCCGGATAGATCTTGGTGACATGCTCCATAAGGATGACGGGCTCGACACCGGCCTGCTTGGCCATCTTCTTGCGGCTGGCTTGCGGATCGATGGGCGCAAACACCGACGTAAAATCGGGGTTGTTGAGCGCGTTATCGAGGCTTGCGACCTCGGCGGCCTGATCGCTCTCGACCACCGGGGCAGCAGGCTGCGTGGGATCGGGAATAGCGGCAAAGAGACCGGACTGCGCAGGCTGAGGAACCGGCGTCGCAGGGGCCATGGGGTCGGGAATGCCGGCCATGGTAGGCTGCGGCGTGGCGGCGCCAGCCTGAGGCTGCTCCACGCGAGCGGTCACGGCCTGAACGGGCTCAAAACCCGCCGTGCCGGAAAGCGCGACATCGCTGGTGGGATTGTAGGCAAAGGGATCGGATGCCGGCTGTGCCTGATCTGCCGGCTGAGCGGGGGCCTGAGCAACAGGCTGGCCCTCTGAATCCGGAGTGGCGAAACGACTGCCCTGGACGCCCGTCTGCGTCTTGGGGGCATCATCGCCCGCACCGGAGGTACGGAAGTGGTTACCCACTGGTGCTCCTTATCGTCGTGCGTTTAAACTACATGAGCGCTTTGTATTTTAGCAGCATTAGCTTTGCTGCACATAAGAAGCATGGCGGGCTTTGGGATCCCACCGGCCGGGCGCAGGGTTACCTCCCAAATCGTCCTCGCGCATGGCCTGCGGCTACTATGGGGCCGACGCACCAACTTGAGATGCTGCGCATACAAAGTTGGAAGGGTCTGAATTGCACTTTGTTGGGATGGGCCCGTTTCCCCATGGGAACCTTGCTTGGCAGGACTCTATTTTAAATTCAGCATAAACAGGGGCGCCCTCTTTGAGGACGCCCCTGTTCTGGCTTGTTTGCGGTTGTCAACGCGACACTTTGCCTCGTCTTGCCTTATGCCAAGAACTCCTTGGTGGTCGCCACGATGTTGGCGGCGTCCAGGCCATACTTGTGCAAGAGCTCGGCGCCCGGGCCGGACTCGCCAAAGGTATCGTTGACGCCGATCTTCTTGAGCGGCGTCGGGCACTGCTCGCACAGGACGTCGGCAACGGCGCTGCCCAGGCCACCGATCACAGAGTGCTCCTCGACGGTCACGACGTGGCCGGTCTTGGTGGCGCTCTTGACGATCAGATCGGCATCGATGGGCTTGATGGTGTGCATGTTGATGACCTCGGCGTCGATGCCCTCGGCAGCGAGCTGCTCGGCGGCCTCGAGAGCCTCGCCGACCATCAGGCCGCAGGCGATGATGGTCACATCGGCGCCCTCGCGCATGACAATGCCCTTACCCAACTCGAACTTGTAGGTCTCGGGGTCGTTGATAACCGGCGAGGCCAAACGGGCGAAGCGCATGTACACCGGACCGTCGCACTCGTAGGCGGCGCGCGTCACGGCGCGGGCCTCCACGTCGTCGGCGGGAACAATTACGGTCATGCCGGGGATGACGCGCATGAGGGCGATATCCTCGCAGCACTGGTGCGTGGCGCCGTCCTCGCCCACCGAGATGCCGGCGTGCGTGGCACCGATCTTAACGTTGAGGTGCGGGTAGCCGATGGAGTTGCGGACCTGCTCAAAGGCGCGACCGGCAGCGAACATGGCAAAGGTACTCGCGAAGGCAACACGACCAGTGGTCGCGATACCGGCGGCGACGCCCATCAGGTTGCTCTCGGCAATGCCCACATCGAAGAAGCGGTCGGGGCAAGCGGCCTTAAACTTACCGGTCTGCGTGGCGGCGGCCAGGTCGGCGTCGAGGACCACAAAGTCATCGTGCTCGTTGGCGAGCTCGACGAGGGCCTCGCCGTAGCTTACACGCGTGGCGATTTTCTTGACGTCTGCCATCCTAGAGCTCCTCTCCGGCGGCCGTGAGCTCTGCCATGGCCTGCTCAAACTGTTCATCGTTGGGGGCCTTGCCGTGCCAGCCAACCTGGTTCTCCATAAAGGACACGCCCTTGCCCTTTGTGGTCTCGGCGATAATGGCGGTCGGCTGCCCCTTGGTGGCGCGAGCCTCGGCAAAGGCGGCGCGGATCTGGTCGAAGTCGTTGCCGTCGGCGAGCTCAACCACGTGGAACTTGAACGCGCGGAACTTGTCGGCGAGCGGCATGGGGTCGTTGACCTCCTCGACGGGACCGTCAATCTGAAGGCCGTTGTGGTCGACGATCACGCAGAGGTTATCGAGCTGCTGGTTGCCGGCAAACATGGCGGCCTCCCAGACCTGGCCCTCCTCGCTCTCGCCATCACCCAGCAGGGCGTACGTGCGATAAGTATCGCCCCAGTGCTTGGCGGCAACGGCCATGCCCACGGCGGCGGAAATGCCCTGGCCGAGCGAGCCGGTGGACATGTCGACGCCCGGGGTGTCGTTCATGTTGGGGTGACCCTGCAGGTGGCTGCCGATGTGGCGCAGCGTCTCAAGATCCTCCTTGGGGAAGAACCCGCGCTCGGCGAGCACGGCGTACAGGCCCGGAGCGCAATGGCCCTTGGAGAGCACAAAACGGTCGCGATCGGCCTTGCGGGGATCGGACGGGTCGACGTTCATTTCCTCAAAGTACAGATAGGTCATGATGTCGGCAGCACCGAGCGAACCGCCCGGATGGCCGGACTTGGCAGCGTGCACGCCGGTGACGATGCCCTTCCTTACCTCGTTGGCAACCTTTTTGAGCTCTTCGTCGCTCATTGTGCCTTCCTTTCATCCTCTTTAGACAAGATGCGCACGGCACCGAAGGTAATCCCAACACAGCCGCAATGCACGTACGTCATTCATTATGCTGGAAACTGATGGCTTTACCAGAGTTTTTATCATTATTTGAACAATTTAGCAGGCAGAACCGCTGATGAAACGGTTTATCAATGTGAACGTCTTTTGGATGGAACGCGGTCGCCCCTACGCGCTAATGTCCTTGAATCCCTCGCCGAAGGCTTCCGTAACGTCAGCGACCGTCACAATGGCGTGAGGATCGCGCTCGCGCACGATCGTCTTAAGGGTATTGAGCTCTCGACGGCTCACGATGACCATGATCACCGGCTTCTCGGCACCCGAATACATGCCAGTCGCCTTAAACTTGGTACAACCACGACCCAGGCCATACATAATATCGGCAGCGATATCAGGGAACTTGTCCGAGATGATGAGTACCATACGGCGTTTGTTGCCACCATCGACCACGGCATCGATCACGTAGCCGCTAATGACCATCGAAAGGCCTGCATATAGTGCATTTTCGATTGAAAAGACCGGAGCCGACAGCGCACATACGGCAACATCGATCGCCATGACGGTCGAGCCCACGGGCAGCGAGGTATTACGCGAGATGATTTGGCCAATCGTGTCCGAGCCGCCGGTGTTGGCGCCGGCGCGCAGCACCATGCCATAACCGATGCCCGTGATGATGCCGCCCCACATAGCGGGCAGCATCAGATCGGCATGTGCCAGCGGCGCCACAAACGGAGCGAACAGGTCGGTGAAAAAGCCCAGCAGCACAAAGCCCGTCGCCGTCTGCACCACGTAGAACATGCCGCCCTCGCGCATAACGACCAGCAGCAGCAAGGCGTTCATCACGATCGTCTGAATACCAACGGGAAGCGATAGATCGCGCGATGCGCCGACCGCCTGGATAATGGTGGCAAGGCCCGTAACACCACCGGCAGCAAGGCCGTTGGGAATCAAAAACAGGTCGGTCGCAATAGCGGCCAGAGCGCACCCCAACATAATCTGGGGCAGGTCGTGGAAGAAGTTCATCGAAAGAATGCGCTTAATGTCCAGACGATATGCCATGCTGCCTCCCTCAAAAAAGCGCACCCAAACGGATGCGCTTCGAACTTCTTGCTGTATTCGATTCTACCGATTCGCCGGACAAAAACCACCCCTGCGCAGGGTTTATTCCGGATACAAACCCGTCCAACCGTTGGGCTTAGCATCGGCTTGAAGCCACCCGATGTTTTAGATCTCCGAGCCTTCTGCATCGGCGTTGCCGGTGGCCCAGCGATGATAGCCAATAACAAACGGGTCCAGGTCGCCATCGTCAAGAACGGCCTCGACATTGCTGGTCTCCACACCCGAGCGCAGATCCTTGACCATCTGGTACGGGTAGAGCACGTAGCTGCGAATCTGGTTGCCAAAACCGATCGTGGTTTTGGGTCCGCGAATCTCATCGAGCGCCTCGGCGCGCTTCTCGAGCTCAATCTCGTACAGGCGAGCCTTGAGGATCTGCATGCACGCGGCCTTGTTCTGGATCTGGCTGCGCTCGTTTTGGCAGGTAACCACAATGCCACTGGGAAAATGCGTCACGCGCACGGCGGAGTCGGTGGTGTTAACGCCCTGACCGCCCGGGCCGCTCGCGTGGTACACGTCCACGCGGATGTCATCGGGACTGATCTCGATGTCGATATCATCGGGTAGCACGGGGATGACCTCGACGCCAGCGAACGTGGTCTGGCGGCGCTTCTTGTCGTCGGTGGGGCTAATTCGTACCAGGCGGTGCACACCGGCCTCGGCGCGCAGCATGCCAAATGCGTCCTTGCCCTCGACGGTAAAGGTCGCGCGGTCGATGCCGATGACCTCAGCAGCGGGGCAGTCGTTAATCGTGACCTTCCAGCCGCGACGCTGGCAGTACTTCATGTACATCTTAAAGAGCATGAAGGTCCAGTCCTGGGCCTCCAGACCACCCTGTCCGGGCTTGATGGTCACAATGGCATCGCCGTGATCGAACTCACCGGTAAACCAGCTCGAAAGCTCAAGCTCATCGATGGCACGGGCCAGGCGCTCAGCCGTGGCTGTAGCCTCCTCGCGAAGGGCGGCGGCATCGGGGTCATCCCCCATCTCCTCGGCAAGCTCCAGCGCGGCGCGGGCATCGGAAAGCTCGCCGCGCGCGTTGTCCACGGCGGCGATATCTTCCTTGGTGCGCGCGATTTCCTCCATGGTGGCACGGGCGGCGTCGGCATCATCCCAAAAGCCGGGGGCCACGCTTTTGGCCTCGAGCTCGGTCACGCGCGTGCGCTTTTCGTCCAAGTGGAGATACGACTCGACCTCGCCGAGCCGGTCCGCAAACGCGTCCAGCTCGGCGGGCGTTACCTCTAAAGCCTCAGCCATTAACGATTCCCGCCGTGGCAGTACTTAAACTTCTTGCCGCTACCGCAGGGGCACGGGTCGTTGCGGCCCACGTTGACGTACGGATCGTCGCTCTCGGACTTGCGATAGGTGGTCACCTTGCCACCGTTGTTGACGGCAGCCGGACCACCCTGGACAGCCGTGCGGGCCTGCACCTGCGCCTGCTTGCGCAGCACCGAGTCGCCGTTATCACCATCGACCTCGGCAGGACCGGAGAAGCGCGCGCCCTCGAGCGCGGGCTCTTCCTTGTGCTCCACGGCACGCGGGGCAGCCTTGATCTCGATGCGCAGAACCGTGCGCAGGTAATCCTCATACATGGTATCGACGAGTATCTGGAACGCGCCGTAGGCCTCGGTCTTGTACTCAACCAGCGGGTCGCGCTGGCCAAAGCCGCGCAGCCCGATGCCGGTCTTAAGGTAGTCCATCTCCTGCAGGTAGTTCATCCAGCGGGTATCGATGACGCGCAGCATGACCTGGGTATTGAGCTCGCGCATCAGGTCCTCGCCCAGACGCTCGGCCTTCATGTTGTAGCACTTCTCTACGTAAGCCAGGACATCGGCAGCCAGGGCCTCATAATCCTCGTCGGGGAACTTCGGCGTATCGATGTGGCCGGTGAGCTCCACAACCCACTTGCGCAGGCCCTCCAGGTCGCGCTCGCCATCGTGACTGTCCTTGGTGCAGAACTCCTGCACGCAGCGGTACACGGTATCGTGCATGACCTCGGTGATGTGGTCGGTCAGATCCTTGCCGTCCAGAATCTTATTGCGCTCGGCGTAGATGACCTGGCGCTGCTTGTTCATGACGTCGTCGTACTCAAGAACGCTCTTACGCATGGAGAAGTTGATGCTCTCGACCTTGTGCTGGGCGCTCTCGACAGCCTTGGAGATGATCTTGTGCTGGATGGGCATATCGTCGCCCATGTCAGCCGTGACCATCATCTTGGAGACGCGGTCCATCTTGTCGCCGCCAAACAGACGCATCAGATCGTCCTCGAGCGACAGGTAGAACTGGGTCTCGCCCGGATCGCCCTGACGGCCGGAACGGCCGCGCAGCTGGTTGTCGATACGGCGGGACTCATGGCGCTCGGTGCCGATAACGGTCAGGCCGCCGGCGGCAAGAACGCGCTCGCGCTCGGCCTTGCAAGTCTCCTTGGCCTCGGCGTTAAACTGCTCAAGCTGCTCGGGCGTTACGTCCTCCATGGTCAGGCCCTCGTACTCAAGGCGCTCGCGCACCAGCTCGTCGGGGTTGCCGCCCAACAGGATGTCGGTACCACGACCGGCCATGTTGGTAGCGATGGTCACGGCGCCGTAGCGTCCGGCCTGGGCAACGATATGAGCCTCGCGCTCATGGTGCTTGGCGTTGAGGACCTCGTGCGCGATGCCGCGCTTGGTAAGGGCGGCCGACAGTTTCTCGGAGCTTTCGATGGAGACGGTGCCCACCAGGACCGGCTGGCCCTTGGCGTGACGTCGCTCGACGTCGTCGGCAACGGCGTTGTATTTGGCCTGGATGGTGCGGTACACCAGGTCCTCGTGGTCAACACGCTGCACGGGCTTGTTGGAGGGGATGACCTCGACGGGTAGCTTGTAGATCTCGCGGAACTCGGCATCCTCGGTGAGTGCCGTACCGGTCATACCGGAGAGCTTGTCATACAGGCGGAAGTAGTTCTGCAGGGTGATGGTTGCCAGCGTCTGGTTCTCCTCGCGCACGAGCACGCCCTCTTTGGCCTCGATGGCCTGGTGCAGGCCCTCGGAATAGCGGCGGCCTTCCATGATGCGGCCGGTAAACTCGTCGACGATCTTAACCTCGCCGTTGGTGACCACGTACTGCTTGTCGCGATGGAACATGTACTGGGCCTTCAGCGCCTGCTGCAGGTGGTTGACCAGCTGGCCCGAAAGGTCGGCGTAGATATCCTCGATACCCAGACGGCGCTCGATCTTCTTAAGGCCGCGCTCGGTGGCGGCAATGGTGTGCTTGGCCTCGTCCATGACGTAGTCGCCCGTGGGCTCCACATCCTCGGTGGCGGTGAGCATGTCATGCGACACGTCCTCGCCGCGCTCCAGGCCGCGCACGGCGCGCGCAAAGTCCTTGTAGGTGCTGGCCGACTTGGTGCCGGCGCCCGAGATGATGAGCGGCGTCCTGGCCTCATCGATCAGGATGGAGTCGACCTCGTCGACGATGGCGTAGTTGTGGCCGCGCTGTACGCGCTGCTCGGGGCGGGTGACCATGTTGTCGCGCAGGTAGTCGAAACCGAACTCGGAGTTGGTGCCGTAGGTGACGTCTGCCTGGTAGGCCGGACGCTTGAGCTCGAGCGGCATGTTGTTCTGGAGCAGACCGACGGTCATGCCCAGGTACTTATAGATGCGGCCCATCCACTCGGAGTCGCGCTTGGCAAGGTAATCATTGACAGTAACGACGTGCACGCCCTTGCCGGCAATAGCGTTGAGATAGCCAGCCAACGTGGAGACGAGGGTCTTGCCTTCGCCGGTCTTCATCTCGGCGATGTGGCCCTCGTGCAGCGCCATGGCGCCGATGAGCTGTACATCAAAGTGACGCATGCCCATGGTGCGCTTGGAAGCTTCGCGCACAGTGGCAAAGGCCTCGGGGAGCATGTCGTCGAGCGACTCGCCGTTGGCGTAGCGCTCGCGGAACTTATCGGTCTGGGCGCGGAGCTCCTCCTCGGTCATCTTCTCAAACTGGGGCTCAAGACCGTTGATCTTGTCGACGATCTTGTAGTAGCGCTTGAGGTCCTTATCAGATCCAAAGGACAGCAACTTTGACATGAATCCCATGTGGTTTTCCTTTTTGGCCATCGCCCGCGGCATGAAACCTTGGACGAGTTAAACACAGATAAATGTACTTTAGCCAAACAAGGCGCCGCCTATGCGGTCGACCTCAACCGCCACGTAATAACTACGACCAACCTGCCAAAAAGGGACAGGTCCGTTTGCACCAATAAAAGAAAAGGGCCGCGCGCCCAGATGGATACGCGGCCCTTTAGCCATGAATGCGAGTGTTTGCTCGGCGAGCTATTTACTCAGCAGCCTCGGTGGTCTCGGCCTCGGCAGCGGCCTCCTCGACGGGAGCCTCGGCAGCCTGCTTGGCAGCCTCCTCGGCAAACTTAGCGGCACGCTTAGCCTTCTCGGCAGCCTTAGCCTCAGCGGCGGCCTTGCGAGCGGCCTCGGCCTCAGCAGCCTTGGCGGCCTTGGCAGCCTTGGCCTCCTCGGCCTTCTTGAGCTGAGCGGCAGCGGCGCCACCGAACTTGTCGGCGAAGCGCTGGACGCGTCCACCGGTGTCGACGAACTTCTGCTGGCCGGTGTAGAACGGGTGGCACTCGTTGCAAAGCTCGACCTTCATCTCGGACACGGTTGCGTGCGTCTTGAAGGTGTTGCCGCAGGAGCACGTCACCGTGCACTCGACATACTGGGGATGGATACCCTGCTTCATGGTAGGACTCCTTATTGGTCAGGCGCTGGTTACCGATCAGCGCATAAGGCGTCTTGGTTTCCGACCAAGACAACAAACTCGGCTATGGTACCACGACGTCGAGCGTCCCACAAAAGGTTCACGGTCTTTGCGCTGTGCATCGCGCCCAAGACGCAGCAGACGACACGACGAATCGCGGCAAACGGGCGCCTTTGCCCCTTCTCCCATGTTGCAGACGTGTAACGCCGCAGCAAAGGTGCCCCTTTTGGCGCCAGACAGGTACAATGATGAACACTGTACCGTAGCGGAGCGCCCCCGCGCGCCGCAACCACGCGAAAGGGTTTCCCATGGCCGAGATCTCGTCCTCCCGCATCGTCATCACCGTCCTTGGCAAGAACCGCCCCGGCATCGTCGCCGGCGTCACCCGTGTTCTGGGCGAGGCCAACGTCGACATCCGCGACATCACGCAGTCCATTATCGAGGGCATCTTCACCATGACCATGCTGGCCGACACCGCCGAGTCCAAGCTCGACTTCGCCGAGCTGCAGAAGGCCCTGGCCGAGGCAGGCGAGCTTTCGGGCGTCAACGTGTCCATTCAGCGCGAGGACGTCTTTAACTTTATGTACCGCCTGTAGCGAACAAGCCGCTCGGGGCAGCTTGACGTCATATCGTCCAAGCGCGCGACCCCAAAGCGGACAGGAGAGGAGCGCGCATGGCCTACGACGCCAAGAAAATCTACTACCGCTTCGACGATCACCTGAGCCGCCTGGTTCTGGATTACGAGGCGAGCCGTCAGATTTCGCCCGAAAGCGAAAACCTCTACCACGGCCTGCCGACCGCCCCGTACGACGAGGGCTTGTTCGTAGAGCACAACGTCAAGCGCGGTCTGCGCAATGCCGACGGCTCGGGCGTGGTCGCGGGCCTCACCCGCATCTCGGATGTGCATGGCTACAACAAGATCGACGGTAAGGTCGTGCCCGATCAGGGCAAACTCACGCTGCGCGGCTACAGCATCGAGGATCTGGTCAACAACGCCCAGGCCGAGAACCGCTACGGCTACGAAGAGGTCGCTTATCTGCTCATTACGGGCTCTCTGCCCACCAAGGAAGAGCTTGACGGTTTTTGCGAACGTCTGGGCGCTTTTAGGCACCTGAGCGACGAATACGTCCGCGAGTTCCCCATGACCACGGTGTCGTCAAGCATCATGAATGTGCTTCAGCGCGCCGTGCTGCTGCTCTACGCCTTCGACGCCGAGCCCGACGCCATTACACCCGAGCACGAAATCGACGTCGCCATCTCCATGCTCGCCCGTCTCCCCCGCATCGCTGCCTTCGCGCATATGGCCTCGGTCGCCAAGCGCCGCGGCTCCGAGGTTCATGTACCGCACCCCACACCCGGACTCTCCACCGCCGAGACCATCCTGCAGGTGTTGCGCGGCGGCATGGAGTTCACCCGCGACGAAGCGATGCTGCTCGACGTGATGCTCATGCTGCATGCCGAGCACGGCGGCGGCAACAACTCCACGTTTGCCTGCCGCGTGCTGTCCTCCTCGGCCACCGATCCGTATTCCGCCTACGCCGCGGCTATCGGCTCGCTCAAGGGTCCGCGCCACGGCGGCGCCAACGCCAAAGTCGTGTCCATGCACGAGGACATCCGTGCGCATGTCTCCAATTGGGAGGACGAGGACGAAGTCGCAGCCTACCTGGGCAAGATTCTCGACAAGCAGGCCTTCGACGGCACGGGTCTCATCTACGGCATGGGCCACGCCGTCTACACGCTGAGCGACCCGCGCGCCGAGGTGTGTCGTCGTTACGCGCGCACACTGGCCGCCAAGAAGGACCTGGGCGATGAGTTCGCACTCATCGAGCGCATCGAGCGCCTGGCACCGCAGGTGATGCGCGACCACGGCATGACCAAGCCTATCTGCGCCAACATCGACCTGTACACAGGCTTTATCTACAAGATGCTCGGCGTGCCCGAAACGCTTTTTACGCCGCTATTCGCCGTCGCCCGCATGGCCGGCTGGTCGGCACACCGCATGGAAGAGCTCTTCTGCGCGCACCGTATTATTCGCCCGGCCTATCGTCCGGTGATCGAGCCGCTGGAGTATAAGCCGCTCGCCGACCGCTAGGACGCGGACCGTTATAGAACTCGAGCGTGGCCAGGGCATCGCCGCCCTCGGCCACGCTTTTTATGCCAGCAGAAAGGGCTGCATCAAATGATTGTGTTTTCCGATATGGACGGAACGCTGCTGACGAGCGATAAGCAGATGAGCGATGCCACCTGGGCGATGCTCGACGAGCTCGCACGTCGCGGCATTGAGTTTGTTCCCTGCACGGGGCGTCCGCTGTCGGGCATCTTTGAGCCCATCCTCGCCCACCCCGCCGTGCACTATGCCGTCTGTGCCAACGGTGCCAGCGTCTGGCAGCTCGAGGACGGTACGCCCACCGATACCTCACGTGCTACGCGCATTTTGAGCCGACCGCTCGACCGCGCCATCGCCCACCGCGTCCATAGCATTGCCGCCGGCCACGATGTGACCTTCGATATCTTCGCGGATGGGCAGTGCTTCCTCCCCCGCTCGCTCTACACGCGCCTGGACGAATTCTGCGGCGGCGACCCCCACATCGCAGCTTCGCTCAAGCGCACACGAACACCGATCGACATGGATATCGACAGCAAGATCGACGAGGTCGAGACGCTCGAACGCATCGCCATGTACTGGCACGACCCGGCCGATCGCGACGCCATCGCGGCTGAGCTCGACACGCTCGGAGGCATTGAGGTCACGCGTTCGTACGCCATGAATATCGAGGTCATGGGCGAGGGCGCCACCAAGGGAACGGCCCTCACGTGGCTATGCGAGCACCTGGGCGAGCATCTTGCCGACGCTTGGGCGTTCGGCGACAACATCAACGACATCCCCATGTTGCAGGCAGCGGGCCACGGCATGGCCATGATCAACGCCGAGCCCGAGGACCGCAAGGCCGCCGACGCCATCACCGAATACGACAACGACCAGGACGGCGTCGCCCGCACCATCATGGCCGCCCTCGCCTAGCAGCAGCAACCCGGCAGAAAAGGAACGTCCCCATCTGCCGGATTAGGCGAGACTCTCCAGCACGCGACGGAGTTCTTGCTGGACGGCGTGGTCGCGGTTGCAGCCTACGACGCGATCGGCAACCGCTTTGAGCGCGGGGCGCGCGTTTTCCATCGCGCAGCCCGTGCCGACAAAGCGAATGATCTCGTAGTCGTTCATAGAGTCGCCAAACGCCATGACCTCGTCGCGCCCAATGCCATAATGCTCCGCGAGCTGTGCGATGCCCGAGGCCTTCGACACGCCGGGCTGCATGGCATCGATCCACGCGTTGCCCGAGGGCGCGAAAGAGAACAGGTCGCCCAGCTCGCGCTGCAACACGTAGGCGTTGTCCATCACGTTGCCGTCATCGCAGATAATCGATGCCTTGATGATATTCACATGCGGATCGGGCAGTCCCCAAATGCGTTCGGCGTTGGGCAGATCTTTGTCGATCTCGCGGACAAATTTGTCCTCGTCGTCGAGCAAAAAGGACTTGGTGCGATCAAAGAGCGCCAGATGCATGTTAGGAAACATCTTGACCGTGCGCGCGAGCTTGCGGACGGCGAGATGAGAATATACCTCGCGATCGACCTCAACCCCTTCTGCATAGACCTGCGCACCATTCGCCGCGACAAAGTCCATCTTGTCGCGAACGGGCGCAAAGAACTCGCATAGGCGGTCGTAACGGCGGCCCGAGGACGCAGCAAAGTGCACGCCATGCTCGCGCAGGGCCTCAATCAGCTCATATGTCTCGGGCGGTACCTGGCTATTCTCATCAAGCAACGTGCCGTCCATATCGGATGCAATCAGTTTAAACATAGAAAAGCTCCCTTCGGGCTTGATGGAATCGGACGTATATCCAAAATCACCGTACCCAAAAGGAGCTCAGATAAGACTCTGCGGGCGTAAACGTTACAAGGACCTAGCAAATAGCTCACGCGCGCCGGATGTCCCACGGCCGCAGCGTCAGGCGACACGCCACCCCGACGGCTAGTCGTTTAAGAACGTCCCCGATGACTAGTCGGCGTAGGTGAAGGTCGTGACGTCGAACATGCCCTCGGGACGGATGCGAAGCGTCGGGATGACCGGCAGGGGCAGGAAGATGATGCCCATGATGGGGTCGAGCGGCGGCTCAATACCCATGGCGCGCGCCTTGACCATAAAGTCGTCGTGCTGCGCCGCCACGTCCTCGGCCGCGCCCTCGCTCATCAGGCCACCGAGCGCCAGCGGGATGCGCGCTACGACCTCGCCATCGCGTACCAGCACGTGACCGCCCTGGCCAACAGCCTCGACGGCAGCCATCATATCGGCCGCGTTGTCGCCCACCACGCACACGTTGTGCGAATCGTGGCCGATCGTCGAGGCGATGGCACCGCCCGTGATGGTAAAGCCGCGCACCCAGCCGCGACCGATGTGCTTGCCAACAAGACCCAGGCCCGCAGGGCCATCACCGTCGGCACCCTCGGCCTGCAGTGACACGCCGCGGCCGTGGCGCTCGATCAGCATAATGCGGCGCAGGCCCTCGACACTCTCGGGGCGAGCCATACCCGTGATGGCCTTACCCGGCACCACGTCAATCACGGCCTCGCCCGGCTTAAAGGCGTAGTCGAATACATCGAGCGAAAGCTTCGGCAGCTTAACAGAGGCGCGCAGCTCATCGGCAAGGGCCGCAACCTCGGCCATCTCGGGTGCGATCTCGCCCACAAAGGTGCCGTCCTGCGCCACCAGAGCACCGGCGGCATATACGCGATGCGGAGCCGTGGCAAACGTCAGGTCATTGAGCACCAGCAGGTCGGCACGCTTACCCGGGGCAATCGCACCACGTAGCTCATGCGGGTCGCGGCAGCCGTGATCCAGGCCAAACGCCTCGGCCGTGGAGAGGGACGCCATAGAGATAGCGACCACGGGGTCGATACCGGCCTCAATCGCCACGCGGCAGGCATTGTCGATCATGCCGGTCGCAAGCGCATCGGAAGGGGCGCGGTCGTCAGTCGCAAAGCAACAGCGGCGGGCGCGCGCGGGATTCTCCAGCAGCATCGGCGACAGGTTGGCCAGGTCATGGCTGCACGTACCCTCGCGCAGCATCACGTACATGCCACGAGACAGCTTGTCGAGCGCCTCCTCGGGAATCGTCGACTCGTGGTCGGCGATAATACCCGCTGCAGCATAGGCGTTGAGATCCTTGCCGGCAACGAGCGGAGCATGGCCATCGACCTGCTTTGACGGCGTCTGGTTGGCAGCATCGATGCGAGCGCAGGTCTCGGGATCGGCCATAAAGACGCCCGGCAGGTTCATCATCTCGCCCAGACCAAAGACATCGCCCGGATGCTCGCCAAAAAACTCCTGCATATCGGCGGCGGTGATGACGGCACCGGCCTGCTCATCGGGCAGTGCGGGCACGCACGAGGGCATCATGTACTTGATGGAAATGGGCGCGCGACGACCGTCCTCGATCATAAAGCGTAGGCCGTCGAGGCCCGCCACGTTGGCAATCTCGTGGCTGTCGGCAATGGCGGTGGTGGTACCGCGCGTCGCCGCCATGCGCGCATACTCGGCGGGGCGGATGTTCGAGGACTCAATGTGCAGATGTCCGTCGATAAAACCGGGGGCGAGATAGCGACCCTGGCAGTCGATAACCTCGGCAGCCTCATAGGTACCGGCGGCATCGTCGCGACCGTTGTAGAGCACGCCGACGATTACGCCGTCCTTGACGGCAACGCTGCCACGCGCCACGCGCTGACCGTACACGTCGACAATCTGCGCATTGGTAAACAGCGTGTCGACGGGCACGCGACCCTCGGCGGCCTCGATCACAGACCTCATGACCTCAACGGACATACATACTCCTTTAACCGTAGAAAACAGCTGCGGAGCGGACGAGCCTTCACCGCAGCAAGCCAATAGCCATTGTATGCCCAAACGATGGGCCAACAATACGCCCCTCCGCTTAACGGCACACGCCGCTTGGCGCGATGGGGACAGGTTGCTTTGCACCAATGACAAGGAGTGTCCCAAAGTGCCGGCACAAAAGGAACGTCCCCAAGTGCCAAAAAGGCCGCAGTCGGAATCGTTCCGGCTGCGGCCTTGTTGCACTTGTGAGGTCAACTTGCTCGTTAGACCAACTTGAAGCCCTTGCGCTTGCCTACGGAGAGGGTGTCGCCCAGCTTGAGGGCGCTCGGGTCGATGTTGTAGCTCTTGGGAGCCACGGCCTCGCCGTTGATCTTGACGCCGCCGCCGTCGATATCGCGGCGGGCCTGGCCGGCGCTCGCCGAAAGGCCCAGGTCCTTAAGCAGGCCTGCGAGGTAGATCTGGCCCTCGTCGTTAACGGTCAGCTCAACGTGCTTCTCGGGGAAATCGGCAAGCTGGCCCTCCTTGAACACACGGTCGAACTCGGCCTGGGCCTCGTCGCCGGCGCCGGCGCCGTGGTAGGTATCGCACAGGTCGCGGCCCAGAGCGCGCTTGAGCTCGTAGGGGTCGGCGGAACCGTCGGCCAGGGCGGCGTCGATCTTGTCGACCTCGGCCGGGGTGAGCGAGCTGGCCAGACGATAGTACTTGCCGATCATCTCGTCGGGGATAGACATGGTCTTGCCGAACATATCCTTGGGAGCGTCGGTCAGGCCGATGTAGTTGCCGTAGGACTTGGACATCTTGCGCACGCCGTCGGTACCCTCGAGCAGCGGCATGGTGAGCGCGATCTGCGGCTCCATGCCCATCTTCTCCATAAGCTCGCGGCCAGCGAGCAGGTTGAAGAGCTGGTCGGTGCCGCCCATCTCCACGTCGGCCTTGATCTGAACGGAGTCGAAGGCCTGCATCACGGGGTACAGGAACTCGTGCAGGGCGATCGGCGTCTGGGACTGGTAGCGCTTGGTAAAGTCGTCGCGCTCGAGGATGCGGGCGACGGTGAACTTGGAGCACACCTGCAGCAGGCCGGCCAGATCCATCGACAGGATCCAGTCGCCGTTGTGCACGATGGTGGTCTTCTCGGGATCCAGGATCTTCATGGCCTGGCTCACGTAGGTCTCGGCGTTGGCCTCGATCTGCTCCTGCGAAAGTTGCGGGCGGGTGGAGTTCTTGCCCGAAGGATCGCCGATCAGTGCGGTGCCGTTACCAATGATGAGGGTGACGTTGTGGCCCAGGTCCTGGAACTGACGCATCTTGCGCAGGGGCACGGCATGGCCCAGGTGCAGGTCGGGGCTGGTGGGATCGACGCCGAGCTTGATGTTGAGGGGCTCGCCCTTCTCAAGCTTCTTGCGAAGGTCGGCCTCGGGGACGATCTGCGCTGCGCCCGAGGTGATGATACGCATTTGCTCGTCGACAGACAGCATTGGGTATCCTCCTTTTGCTATAGCACCCTCACCGGATACGGCGGTGCTCGAAGTTCATAAACCCACTCATAATAACCAAAACGGCGCGGCCGAACACCTACGACAGGAAAATCCTCGTCCTGCCGCACGCGTCGATAACGACCGGCAAACGCGTGCCGTCACGTTCGACCAAAAAGTGCGCCCGCTGACGGCGCGAGCAGTCACGGCAACGGACCTGCCCCGTCGCATCCGTGACGCAGGCGCCCTCGGCAGTCAGCAAGCAGTGCTCGCACACCATGAGCTCGGGACGGTCGGCGTCAACAGGCCCCAAGACACCGGGGCAAGCGGCAAGCTCGGCAACACGCTCCGCGTCGTCGGCGACAAGCTCGGCAGGCACATACACACGGCCCGCGCCGAGCCCGCGTAGCCAGGCAAGCGTAGCCCGGTTTGCGCAAAACACCGGTGCCGCAACGTCAAACGCCACGCCCAGCTCATGCGCCATCGCCACCTGTCCCAGATTACGACAGACGACGCGCCCGGCACGCCGCATAAGCGAGCGGGTACGCGAGGCATCGGCTGCGCGACAGACCTCGTCGAGCACCACGGTCGCATCGGACAGATCGCGCTCGCCGCGCGGGTCGGCATCCATCAGCCGCCAGGCAAAGACCATGCGATCGGAAGCCCCCTTTTCCGTCGGCTCCGTCAACGCCGCCTCGGGCACGTCGCCAACAGTCATGGCGGCCTCAAAGGGCAGTATCTCAACGGCTCGTGCAACGGGTACGACCGCGTCCGCCTCGACCCGCATGTGCCCCAGCGCCGTCGCCGTCTGCTCCAACACGCCGGCGCTACGAATCAGGTACACCTCGCATCCCGCATCCACCTTGCGCTTGCAGTGCACGACAACGCGCTCCCCCGCCGCTGCATCCACCGGGCAGGGCACCTGGGGCCAGCGCTTGGGCACATCGGGGCGTGCATCGGCACCCGGATAGAACCGGATCTCGAGCGTGTCGCCCGCGGCCACGGCGGCATCGAGTTCGACGGTCACCTCTTCGTGACCCACCGTCACCAAGTGGCCCACGCGCACGCCCTGGTTAATCGCACGCTCAAAGCTCATGAGCTCAGCACCCGATCGCCCCCGCAGATACGCATCGGTAAACCCGCGGTTGAACGACCTGCCCAGCTCGCGCTCGAGCGCCGACACGGCAGCGGCATCCCACGCGCCATCGCGCAGCATATCGAGCGCACGACGCCACACCCGCACCACGTTGAACACGTAGTCGGGATTTTTCATGCGCCCCTCGATCTTGAGCGACGCCACCCCGGCCCCAACAAGCTCGGGCAGGTGCGCAATGCCCAGATAGTCGCGCGGGCACAGCAGACGATCGCCCTCCACGGAAACGACGCTCTCCCCCGCCTCGTCCACCAGGTCGTACGCCAAGCGACACGGCTGCGTACAGTCGCCGCGCATCGCCGATCGTCCACGGCGCAGAGCCGAAAACTCGCAGGCGCCCGAATATCCAATGCAAATCGCGCCATGGCAGAATACCTCGATAGGCACGCCGGTAGCACACAGGGCGGCAATCTCGTCGACCGCCAGCTCGCGGGCGGTCGTCACACGCTCGACGCCCAGCTCGTCGGCAGCCAGGCGCACGGCGCCTTCGCTATGAACGCCCGCCTGCGTGGACAGGTGAATCTCGACCCCGGGAATCGCCGCGCGCAACGCGCATACCAATCCGGCGTCGGCAACAATCAGGGCATCGGCACCCAGCCCCAACGCATGGACCCCCAACGCCACCGCGTCGGCCAACTCGTCGTCGAACACAAACACGTTGAGGGTCACGTATACACGCACGCCGTGCGCATGCGCCACGACGCAGCCGCGGGCGAACTCGTCGTCGGTAAAGCCGTGTGCGCTCACGCGGGCGTTAAACCCGCCCAGGCCCGCATAGATGGCATCGGCACCCGCCGCAATCGCCGCGAGCATCTGATCGAGCCCTCCGGCAGGCGCCAGCAGCTCGGGCAGCGCCGCCTCGGCAGCCCCCGGCTCGTTATCGCATTGTCCACTCGGCCCCGTCGTCCGAATCGCCATCGGCAAACTCCTTACCAACAAGGTATGCATTCACTCTGAAAAATACCGTCATCCAGCATACACGAGGCCTCGCGCGCCTCGTTTGGTTTATCGTGTAATAACTTATGTCCATCCTGCCCCAGCGGCGCACCCGCCGCCCGGCACGACATACCTGGAGGTCAATATATGGGTCCTCGCCAACGACAGGGGCGCGGTCGTTCCAAGACGCATGCCCTGCCCATGATCCTGCTCTCGTTCTTGGGCCTTTTGCTCATCGCGGGCGTAGCGTTTGGGATTGGCATGATCGGCAACGTCAATCGTTGGCTGTCCGATCTGCCCGACTATACCGACGCCAACGCCTATCTGGTGAGTGAACCCACCGAGATCGTCGATTGCAACGGCAACAAGATCGCGAGCTTCTACACGCAAAACCGCAAGTCCATCACCAAGGACCAGGTTTCCCCGTACGTGCTGCAGGGCACCGTCGACGTCGAGGACGAGCGCTTCTATGAGCACGGCGGCATCGACCTGTGGGGCATTGCTCGCGCAGCGGTGGCGACCCTTTCCGGTGGCCACGAGGGCGCCTCGACCATCACCCAACAGCTGGTGCGTAACACCATCCTGCAAGAGGAGCAGTTCGACTCGACCATCGAGCGTAAGGTTCGCGAGGCCTACATCGCCATCAAGATGGAGGAAATGTACTCCAAGGACGAGATCCTCATGATGTACCTCAACACCATCTATTACGGCCACGGTGCCTACGGCATCGAGGCCGCAGCCGAGACCTATCTGTCCAAGAGCGCCGCCGACCTCACCCTGAGCGAGGCCGCGCTGCTCATCGGCCTTCCCAACTCGCCTTCGCAGTACGACCCCACGGTCAATCCCGATCTGGCACTGTCTCGCCGCAACAAGGTTCTCGATAACATGCTGCGCCTGGGCCACATCACCCAGAAGGAGCACGACGCCGCGCAGGCAGAGCCCATCACCCTCAACGTAACTGAAATTTCGGGCAGTGGCGTCGACGTGTATTCGCAGCCCTACTTTGTCGCCTATGTTAAGCAGCTGCTGGAGCAGGAGTTCTCCACCGACGTGCTGTTTAAGGGCGGCCTAACCGTCAAAACCACCATCGACCCGACCATGCAGCAGACTGCCGAGGAGGCCGTGCGCGCCCAGCTCGACACGCTTTCGCTCGACGGCCTGGACATGGGCATGGTCGTCGTCGACCCCAAGACCGGTTACATCAAGTGCATGGTGGGCGGCTACGACTATAACGCCGACGAGAACCACGTGAACCACGCCACGGCCAAGCGTCCCGTAGGCTCCACGTTTAAGGCCTTTACGCTGGCCACTGCCATCCAAAACGGCATGAACCCCAACGTCACCCTCAATTGCAACTCGCCTCTTACAGCCAAGGGCACCACGACCAAGGTGCAAAACTATGCCAACCAGAGCTACGGTACCATCACGCTCAAGCAGGCGACGGCATACTCCTCCAACACCGGCTATATCCAGGTTGCAGAGGCTATCGGCAATAACAAGATCATGTCCCTCGTCAAAAAGCTCGGCATCGATCCTTCTAAGGACAATATCGAGGACGTTCCCGTCATGACGCTCGGTACCGGCTCCATCTCGCCGCTCGAGATGGCCGCGGCCTATGCCACGTTTGCCAACGGCGGTTACTATCGCCAGCCGATCGCCATCACCGAGATTGATTCGCGAACTGGCTCGGTGCTGTACCAGCACACCGATAACCCCTCGCAGGTGCTCTCCACCGGCGAGGCCGCGGCAGTGACCGACGTCCTGACCGGCGTCATGCAGGGCAGCGGCACGGGTGCCGCCGGCGCGCTGAGCGTCAACCAGCCCTATGCCGGCAAGACGGGTACCACCGACAACACCACCAACCTTTGGTTCTGCGGCTACACGCCGCAGCTGGCATGCGCCCTGTGGACCGGTTATTCCGCAGGCGAGATTCCCATCCAAAAGTACGGCATGGACCTGCTGGGCGATAGCACCAACCTGCCCGTCTTTAAGAAATTTATGAACACTGTTCTTGCGGGGACCGGGCGCGAGGAATTCCCGACCGGAACGGCTCCCACGTACAAGAACAATAATGTCTGGAAGTTCTACGGCACCAGCAGCGCCAGGAAGTCGGAAAACGAGGAAAACGAAGACAAGGGGGGGACCACCACAACAACGACCACGACTACCACGACGACCGAGACCACGGGTGGCGATACGACCGGCGGCAACGGTGCGACCGGCGGCGACGGTACAACGGGCGGAGACGGCACGACAGGCGGCGACGGCAGTGGCGGCGAGGGCGGCTCTCCTACTCCTACCCCCACCCCTACTCCCACTCCCACTCCCACGCCCACGCCCACGCCTACCCCCACACCCGATCCTTCAACAGGTCAGTAGCCAGCCATAGCCAGCAATGGGGCCCGGACAGCGCGCACGCTGCACGGGCCCCTTTTTCGTCTTACCCGGACAATGCCACCGTACGTCTCCAGGCACCGACACAAAAAGACGCCGGCTCTAGCCGACGTCCCTACAAGTTTATGAAACTGCGTATACGTAAACGACGCGCACGCCGCACATCCCCTACTTACGAGAGTTACTCAGCTTGTTGATGAGCGCCTCAAGGCGCTCGCCGTCCTCGGCTGTCTGCGCAATGACCAGGATCGTGTCGTTGCCGGCAAGCGAGCCGAGCACATCGGGCAGCTCCGCAGCATCGACGGCTGCGGCAATACCAGAAGCCGTACCGGGCTGTGCCTTGATCATAACCAGATTATCGGTGCGCAGCACGCCGGTAACCAACTCGGAGACCATGCGCTGCAAATGCAGGTCTTCGGCAAGGACATAGATGCCCTCGGGGAGTTTACGCAGTCCCATATCCGCGATGTCGCGCGAAACGGTCGCCTGCGTGCAATCGAAACCCATGGCACGCAGCTCGTCTACCAAAACGCGCTGTGTGCGTACGTCCTTGTTGCGCACGATATCTCTGATGGCATCCTGGCGCCCATTGCGTTTTTTAGCCATACAAAACCTCACTCCATAGATGGCGGAGACAATCACTCAGTGATTGAATAGTTTAGCGCTATTAAAGGGTATTTGTGAATAAGAACGCATTTCGAAACAATTCCATGCAAGATTATTTCGAACATAGCCATCTTAGGAGATTTTGGCACCCGTCCGGTTAAAAAAAGCGGCCAGGTGCGTATACATCACGCAACGCGCAGGCTTGGCACGGGCAATCGGTCCAAACAACAGGCCGAGTCGACGATGGTTGTCGCTGAGTGCCGCGGCCATCTGACGAGTCCGAGATGCCTCGAGCATATCACGCAAACGAGCGGAACGCTCAATTGAAGAAACCCCATGCGGGCTCAAGCACAAGTTTTCGATGCAGGCGACCAGCCCGGCGAAGTAAAACATATGGCTCGCCGCCTTTAGCTGCGTGTCGCTGCTCGCCTCAGCAAGCGAATCAGTAAGCGCGTCAAGCGCCCGGGCGTCATCGGTAAGCTTGGCAAACAAAGTGGGGTCAAAAGCATCTGTGAGCTGCGGCGCCACCGCGTGGAAACAGGCGCCGCCGCACCCGGATATGCGTTGCGCGTGCGAAAGAGCGCATGTCATAAACCCAATCGTGCGAAACGCACGATCTCGCGACAAACACGTCTCGAACAACGAGCGGCTATACATCACACCAGAAGTCTGGGCAATCAGGCCGCCGGAAATCATCTGAGACAGACCAGCCGCCAAAGAAGCACGGTCATCGATCGTAAGAGAGGTGGCATCCAGTACGCGCGAATGGCGCTCACGATGAGCGTCGTAGCGGTCGAGCGATGCCGTGGGAATCACCATGTCTGCCGCAGCATCGCATGCAACATCGACCATCTTGGAAAGGGACTGCGGGGCAAACCACTCGTCGGCGTTCATGGCAACTATCTGCAAGCCACGCGAGGCGGCAAAACCGGCCTTGAGACATGCTCCGTGCGCCGAATCCTCGACGTCGATCAAATCGATGTGAATATCTCTGCCGGCGGCAACCTCGAGCGAATGGCGCACACCCGGTGCGACATCGCGGAATACGACAACAATCTGCAGATCATAGAGGTCTTGGTTCTGGACGCTCTCGAGCGCGCGCATCGCATAGCTGGGTGAACCCTCGACAACGAGGATTACAGAAAGTCGCGGATGCGAACCACGTCGAACCAAGTTTTCCGTCCTCTCGACAGCGCCAAATCAAACCGTCGTTCATGGTACACCCGAGCTATAAAGGCAACGAGCCGCCTAACATGTTGCACGCCAAGAACAGATGTTGCACACGCGCAGCTCACACATAATATGTGCCGCCAGGTACGGATGCGTCGAGCACTCCCCTAGTCGAGCACGACAAGCTCGTCAGGGTCGTAATCCACGCCCATAAACGTAAGGCCACAGGCAGGCGCCGTGGGACCCGCAGCGGTACGGTCGCAGGCGTCAATAACCTCGCGCATCCACTGGGGATCGCGACGATGCATGCCGATCTCGACGAGGGTGCCCACAATGGTTCGCACCATCGAATGCAAAAACGCATTGCCCTCGATGGTAAACGTGAGGATGTCCTCGCCAAAGGCGACCTCATGGCCAAACTCGGCGCGCATCACGCAGCGGTGCGTAGGCTTGCCCACGGCAGACGCCACCTTGCAAAAGCTCTTAAAGTCCTGCTCGCCCAAGAGCGCAGGGCAGGCGGCCCCCATCGCATCGACGTCGAGGGGATAGCGATGCCACCACACAGCACCGCGTGACAGTACGGGGCGCGCATCACGATCGGCAATGCGATAGGTGTAAGTACGAGAACGTGCGTCAAAGCGCGCAGAAAAGCCCTTACGAGCCTTGTAGACCTCATTTATGGCGATATCTTTACCCAGGAGGGCATCCATAGCCCTCAGCCATCTACGGCGCGTACACGCAAGCTCAGCGTCCGTTACAGGCACGCTGATGTACTGCGCCACCGCATGCACGCCGGCATCGGTACGCCCCGCACACGTCAGATCGATCGGGCGGCGCAGCAGCGTCTCGATAGCGCGGCGCAACTCGCCCGCAACGGTCGTCTGGCCCGGCTGTTCGGCAAATCCGCTATACGATGAGCCATCGTAGGCAACACGGAACACGAGGGTGGCATCGAGCTCAGGAATCGAATTGAAATCAGACGGCGCGGTCATGAGCGCTCCCAACAAACAATCACGGTATCGCGACAAAAAAGAGGGGCACGCGAACGTACCCCTCGAATATAGCCTATGCAGACGGATTGTCTACTCAGCGGTCTCCTCAGCAGGAGCCTCCCCGGCAGCCTCGACCTTCTTGGGAGCAGCGGCCTTCTTGGGGGCCGGAGCAGCCTTCTTGGCCTTGGGCGTGCAAGGCTCGGTGACGAGCTCCATGATAACGATAGGAGCGTTATCGCCCTTACGGTTACCGAGCTTCATGATGCGGGTGTAACCGCCGTTGCGGTCCTGCCACATACCCTGGGCAGCCTTGTCGAAAATCTCGCCAACGAGCTGCTTATCACCGAGCTTGGCGATGGCCAGACGACGAGAGTGCAGGTCGCCCTTCTTGGCCCAGGTGATGATCGGGTCGACGACCGAACGCAGCGCCTTAGCGCGGGTCTCGGTGGTCTTGATGCGGTCGTTCTCGAAGAGGGCCTTAGCAAGGCTCTTCTTCATGGCCTTGGTGTGGCTCGCATCGGTGCCGAGCTTCAGGCCCTTCTTAACGTTATGACGCATGGTCTAGTTTCTCCTCAAAAATGCGAAGCATTAAGCCTTCAGGCTCAGGCCCATGGACTCAAGCTTGTCCTTCACTTCCTCGATCGACTTAACACCGAAGTTACGGATGTTGAGCAGATCGTTCTCCGAGAACTCAACGAGCTGACGGACCGAGTGAATGCTGGCGCGCTTAAGGCAGTTATAGGAACGGACGGAAAGATCCAGATCCTCGATCTGCTTGTCCAGCTCGGCGTTGTCGTTGGTGACCTCGGGAGCGAAGATCGAAGCCTCCTCCTCGACCTCGGGGGTCTCGGCAAGGTTCATAAAGGCAGCCATATGCTGGTTGATGATATTGGCAGCCTGGACCACGGCGTCGCGCGGAGCGATGGAGCCGTTGGTCTCGATCTCGAGGACAAGGCGGTCATAGTCGGTGTGCTGACCGACACGGCAAGCCTCAACGAGCTTGGCGCAGCGGGACACCGGCGAGTACAACGAGTCGACGTGGATCACACCGATGGGATCGTTGTCGCGCTTGTTAGCCTCGCCAGAGACATAGCCGCGGCCATAGCCGATGCGCATGCTCATGGTGAGATGGCCACCCTCGGTGAGCGTAGCGATGTGCTGCTCGGGGTTGACCAGCTCAAACTCGGACGGAATAAAGAAGTCCGCACCGGTGACCTCACAGGGGCCGTCAACCGAGATGGTGGCGGTCGCCTCGTCGGTCGTGCCGAGAGCCCTGAAGACAAGACCCTTGACATTCAGGACGATGTCGGTGACATCCTCGACCATGTTAGGGATGGTCATGAACTCGTGCTGCGCGCCATCGATCTGAATAGCCTCGACGGCGGCACCCTCGAGCGAGGACAGAAGAACGCGACGAAGGGAGTTACCCAGCGTATCGCCGTAGCCACGCTCGAGCGGCTCAACGGAGACACGAGCAGACGTCTCGTTAATCTCTTCGACCTGAACCTGAGGCCTAATGAATTCTGACATGTATTACCTCCAGCCTCAGCAGCCCGGATGGACTACTTAGAGTAGAGCTCGACGATGAGCTGCTCGTTGATATCACCGCTGATCTGCTCACGCGTCGGCAGAGCGAGCACGTTACCAGACAGCTTCTCGATATCGACCTCGAGCCAGCCAGGGACCTCGAAACGCTCGGAGGAAATCAAAGCCTCCTTGATGGGGAGGAGGTCACGGAACTTCTCGCCGACAGCGACGACGTCGCCGGCCTTGACGCGGTAGGACGGGATGTCCACGCGCTTGCCGTTCACGGTGAAGTGACCGTGACGGACGGACTGACGAGCCTCTTTGCGAGTACGGGCGAAACCAAGACGGAAGACGACGTTGTCGAGGCGAGACTCAAGGATGATCATGAGGTTCTCACCAGTGACGCCGTTCATCTTACGGGCCTTGTTGAAGTAGCCGTGGAACTGCTTCTCCAGAACGCCATAAATGAACTTGACCTTCTGCTTCTCGCGCAGCTGCATGCCGTACTCAGATTCCTTGCGACGGCGCTTGGGCTGACGGATAGATTCCTTCTTGCTGCTGTAACCGAGCTCAGCGGGATCGATCCCGAGCTGACGGCAGCGCTTAAGAACAGGAGTCCTGTCGATTGCCATATTGATACGATCCTTTCAGTTACACGCGGCGACGCTTCTTGGGGCGGCAGCCGTTGTGCGGGATGGGGGTCTTGTCCTGGATGCTCGAGACCTCGAGGCCAGCAGCCTGGAGGGAGCGGATGGCGGTCTCACGACCGGAGCCGGGGCCCTTGACGAAGACGGAAACCTTCTTCATACCGTGCTCCATGGCCTGCTTGGCAGCAGCCTCGGCAGCCATCTGGGCAGCGAACGGCGTGGACTTGCGGGAGCCCTTGAAGCCCACCTGGCCAGCCGACTTCCAGGAAATGACGTTGCCCTGGGGATCGGTGATCGAAACGATCGTGTTGTTGAACGTAGAACGAATGTGAGCCTGGCCCACGGAGATGTTCTTACGGTCCGCGCGCTTCAGACGGGCAGCGCGAACGTTCTTCTTAGCAGTAGCCATCTATCTAGCGCTCCTTATTTCTTCTTCTTAGCACCGATCTGACGCTTCGGGCCCTTGCGGGTACGAGCGTTAGTGTGGGTGCGCTGGCCGCGGACCGGGAGGCCCTTGCGGTGACGAAGGCCGCGGTTGCAGCCGATGTCCATAAGGCGCTTGACGTTCTGGTTGCGCTCACGGCGGAGGTCGCCCTCAACCATGATCTGGTTCTTGTCGATATAATCGCGGATGGCGTTAACCTCATCCTCGGTGAGGTCCTTAACGCGCGTATCCACGTTAACGTTGCACTCGACGCAAATCTTCGTCGCAGTGGTGCGGCCGATGCCGTAAATGTAGGTCAGACCGATCTCAACGCGCTTCTCACGCGGGAGGTCGACACCATTAATACGGGCCAACGTAGTCTCCTCTCTTAACCCTGACGCTGCTTATGACGGGGATTCTCGCAAATGACGAGGACCTTGCCATGGCGCCTAATGATTTTGCACTTATCGCACATCTTCTTGACCGAAGGACGTACCTTCATCGTTCTTCCTTTCGGTAGCGCTCGAACTACTTCCCTACTATCTACTCGCCCAGCCGCAGGCGTTTAAAACTATGGCTGGTCTTCACACACAAACCGACCGTAGGTTGAGCTAAGCCTGCAGTCGGAGAAGGAGTGCGTGTATGCGTGCCGCTATTTATAGCGATAGGTGATGCGGCCGCGGGTCAGGTCGTACGGGGAAAGCTCCACGACAACCCTGTCACCGGGGAGAATACGGATGTAATTCATTCGGATCTTGCCAGAAATGTTGCACAGAACCGAATGACCGTTCTCGAGCTCGACCTTAAACATGGCGTTGGGCAGCGGTTCCTTTACCGTACCCTCGAGCTCAATTGCGTCTTCCTTCTTCACAAGCAATCATCTTTCTCTAGAAAACGACAGCGATTGAGTATTCTACAATACGCGTGCACGTATCGTAATATCTTCGTAATGGCTCCACAACTAAGTGAAACTTGTTACTTTGAAATGTAAATGCCGACGAATTTGAACGCGGCCTCTACATCTCGCCTCCTTGCAAGGAGCACCAAGCGCCTTGCGCGTCGGTAGTAAGAATCACCGGGCCGTCATCGGTAATGGCGACGGTGTTCTCGTAGTGCGCGGCGGGCAGGCGGTCGTTGGTCGTGACGATCCAACCATCGGAGCCCGTGCTCACATGATTGGATCCCATCGTGACCATCGGCTCGATGGCAATGACCATACCGGCCTGGAGACGAACGCCCCTCCCCTTCTTTCCGTAGTTCGGAACGTTGGGGTCCTCGTGCATCACATGGCCAATACCGTGCCCCACATAATCGCGAAGCACGCCATAGCCGTGAGACTCGGCGAGGGACTGGACGGCATAACCAATGTCCCCAATATGGTTACCGGGAACAGCCTGCTCGATGGCAGCCTTAAGGCAATCGCGCGTAACCTCGCACAGGGCCTTGGCCTCGGGCGTGGGGGTACCGACGAAGAACGTCCAAGCGTTATCGCCGACCCACCCGTCGACAACGGCACCCGTATCGATGGAGATGATATCGCCATCGCGCAGGATCATGTCGGGATTGGGAATACCGTGCACCACGGCATCGTTAATCGATGCACAGATGGTACCGGGGAACCCGCCGTAACCCTTAAAGGCCGGGGTGCCACCATGCATGCGGATAATCTGCTCCGCAAGCTGATCAAGCTCAAAAGTCGAAACGCCGGGACGCACCATGGCTCCAACGTGGCGGAGCGCCATCTTAGATAGCGCTCCTGCCTTCTTCATCTGCTCGATTTGCGTTGCAGACTTAATCTTGATCATAGACCAAGAGCCTCTTTGACATCCCCGTACACGGTCTCGCGAGCCTGGTCACCGTTGACCGACTTGAGCAGACCCTGGCCACGATAGTAGTCGACGAGCGGGCTCGTGGACTTCTCGTAGACGTCGAGACGGTTCTTGATGGTCTCGGGCTTGTCGTCGTCGCGCTGATACATCTCGCCGGCGCACTTGGGGCAGGTGGCATCGGCAGCAGTGCCGGTGTAACCGCAGGCGCGGCAGGTGCGACGCGAAGACAGACGGTCGATGATGACCTCGGGGGCCACGTCGACCAGAAGGGCGCAATCGATCTCGCGACCCATGGCGGAGAGCTCGGAATCGAGCGTCACAGCCTGGGCGGTGTTGCGCGGGAAGCCGTCGAGGATGAAGCCCTGCTGGGCGTCATCGGCGGCAAGGCGCTCCTTGACAAGGTCGATCACGAGCTGGTCGGGAACGAGCTCGCCAGCGTCCATGTACTTCTTAGCCTGAATACCAAGCTCGGTGCCACCCTTGACGGCAGCACGCAGCAGGTCGCCCGTAGAAATGTGAGCGACGCCAAACTCGGCGACGAGCTCCTGTGCGACGGTGCCCTTACCGGCACCCGGAGCTCCGAGCAATACGAGGTTCATGAGCAATCCTCCTCTAGCCTATTTAAAGAATCCATCGTAATCATACATCTTGATCTGGCCTTCGAGCTTATCGACCGTGTCGAGCACGACGCCGACCATGATGAGGATGGACGTGCCGCCAAATGCCTGGATCAGATGGTTACCCGTAAAGGAGAAGATGATCGAAGGCACGATGGCGATGAGCGCCAAAAAGACAGCGCTGGGAAGCGTGATCTTGTTGAGCGCGTTCTTGATGTAGGCCGCGGTAGCCCTACCCGGACGCACGCCCGGAATAAAGCCGCCCTGTTTCTTAAGGTTGTCGGCCGTGTCATCGGGGTTGAACACCATGGAGGTGTAGAAGTACGCGAAGAACACGATGAGGACAACGTTAAGCACCCAGTTGAGCCAACCGGTCGAAAGCGCGGAGGCAACTGCCTGAATCCAGCCGATGCCGGGGAAGAACACGGCAATCTGGGCCGGGAAGTACAGCAGTGCCGAAGCGAAGATAATCGGCACGACGCCCGCGGTGTTGACCTTGATGGGCAGGTAGGTGGTCTGGCCACCCATCATGCGACGACCCACGACGCGCTTGGCGTAGGAGACCGGGATGCGGCGCTGGCCGCGCTCAAGGAAAACGATCAGCGGGATAACCAGCAGGATGATGGCGCAGATGATCACCATGGTGATGATGCCACCGGCGTTACCCTCGGTGCTGGAGAAGATCGCCTGCGGAAGACCGGCCATGATGTTCGCGAAGATGATAAGCGACATGCCATTGCCGATACCGCGCTGGGTGATGAGCTCACCAATCCACATGATCAGCATGGCGCCCGCAGTGAGCGTACCGACGATCATGAGGTCAAAGATGATCTCGGGAGCGCCGGCGCCGTTGAAGCTAATGCCGAAGCTCTTAAAGAGGAAGAGGTAACCCACGGAGTTGAGGATGGCCAGAGCCAAGGTGAGGTAACGCGAATACTGCGTAATCTTGGTCTGACCGACCTCGCCCTCGCGGGCAAGCTCATGCAGGGAAGGCACGACGGCCTGGAGCATCTGGAGGATAATCGAGCTCGTGATGTACGGCATGATGCCCAAAGAGAACACCGAGACATAGCTCAACGCGCCACCAGAGAAAAGATTCAGGAGGGCCATAGCACCTGCGGCGACCGAGTTGCTCCCGGTCGAGAAAAGGCCCAGCATCCCCTGGAAGGGAATGCCGGGCACAGGAACGTGCGCACCAATGCGGTACACGACGAGCATAGCTATGGTAAAAAGAATCTTTTCGCGCAGTTCTTTGATGCGGAAAGCATTCTTAAGACCATTTAGCACGGCAGCTCGACCTTTCCGCCGGCGGCCTCGATCTTGGCCTGCGCAGAAGCGCTGACCTTGTCGACCTTGACCGTGAACTTCTTGGTGAGCTCACCATTGCCGAGCACCTTGACGGGCTCGAACTCGCTCTTGGTGATGCGAGCAGCCTTAAGAGCGGCACCGTCGATTACAGCGCCGTCCTCGAACTTACGCTCGAGACGCTCAACGTTGACAGCGGTGTACTCGATACGACGGGGGTTGCGGAAGCCCGGAAGCTTGGGCAGACGCATAGCCAGCGGAGTCTGGCCACCCTCGAAGCCGGCACCCTTGGTGCCGCCAGAGCGGGAACCCTGGCCCTTCTGGCCGCGGCCAGAAGTGGTGCCGTGACCCGAAGAATTGCCACGGCCGACGCGCTTGCGGTTCTTGGTGGAACCGGGCGCGGGAGTAAGATCGTGAAGCTGCATTTGCTACTCCTCTACAATCTCGACAAGGTGCTTGACCTTGAAGATCATGCCGCGGACGGACTCGTTGTCAGCAATCTCGCGAACCTCGCGGATCCTGTGGAGACCGAGGGCACGGACAGTACGGACCTGGTCCTGCTTGCAACCGTTGGTGCTGCGGACCTGCTTGATCTTGATGGTGTCAGCCATGCTTAGTTCTCCTTACCGACGAACATCTCGGAGACCGTCAGGCCACGGCGAGCCGCGACGTCCTCAGGGCTGGAGAGCTCCTTGAGGCCCTCGACGGCAGCCTTGATGATGTTGAGGCCGTTGTCGGTACCGAGGGACTTGGACAGGACGTTCTTGATGCCAGCAAGCTCAAAGAGGGGACGCACAGCGCCGCCGGCGATAACGCCGGTACCCTCGACAGCGGGCTTAATGATGATGCGGCCGGCACCAAAGTGGCCGAGAACCTCGTGCGGGATGGTGCCCTGCTCGGTCACCGGCACGTGGAACATGTTCTTCTTGGCATCGAGAGATGCCTTGGAGATGGCCATGGGCACCTCAGCGGACTTGCCCATGCCAACGCCGACGTTGCCCTTGCCGTCGCCAACGACGACGAGAGCAACGAGGCTCATGCGACGACCACCCTTGACGGTCTTCGACACGCGGTTGATGTAAACGACGCGCTCCTCGAACTCGGAGGCCTCGCGCTGCTGCTTCTGATTACGAGCCATGTGCTACATACCTCCTAGAACTCGAGACCGGCGGCACGAGCACCGTCGGCGAGGGCCTTGACGCGGCCATGGTAGATACGGCCACCGCGATCGAAGGCGACCTTGGTGATGCCGGCCTCGATGGCGCGATTGCCAACGAGCTGACCGACCTTCTCCGCAGCCTCCTTGTTCGAGGTGTGGGTGCCCTTGAACTCGGCCTCGAGGGTCGAGGCAGAGACGAGCGTCAGGCTAGAGCCCTTGCTGTCGTCGATGATCTGGGCATAGATGTTGGCGTTAGTACGGGTCACGCGAAGACGCGGACGCTCGGAGGTACCCGAGACCTTGCCGCGAACACGACGCTGACGACGCTTGAGGCCTTCCAGCTTCGCCTTATGCTTGTTCATACGTAAACTCCTAAAAAGGTTGATCTTGCCAGCACCTGACGGGGTGCTGGTCTTATGCGAGTGAGTCGGTTACGACTACTTGGCGGCCTTACCCAGCTTGCGGCGGATGTGCTCGCCAACGTAGTGGATACCCTTGCCCTTGTAAGGCTCGGGAGGACGATGGCCGCGGATCTCAGCGGCGATCTGACCGACCTGCTGCTTGTTGATACCCTTGACGTTCACGTGGGTATTATCGGGAACCTCGAAGGTGATGCCCTCGGGAGCCTCGACGATCACGGGGTGCGAGAAGCCCAGGGAGAACTCGAGGTTCTTGCCCTTCTGCTGCACGCGGTAACCGACGCCGGCGAGCTCGAGCTTCTTCTCGAAGCCCTCGGAAACGCCAACAACCATGTTGTGGATGAGGGCGCGGGTGAGGCCGTGGCGGGCACGGGTCTCACGCTCGTCGTCGGGACGGGAAACGGTGAGGACGTTGTCCTCGACGTTGATAGCGAGCTTCTCAAAGACATCGAGCTCGAGCTGGCCCTTGGGGCCCTTGACGACAACGTTGTTGCCGTTGACTGCCACTTCGACTCCGGCGGGAATCTGGACAGGCTTATTACCGATACGAGACACGGTGATCTCCTTTCCTTCTACCTACCGAGCGAATTACCAGACGTAAGCGATGATCTCGCCGCCGACGTTGTGCTTGCGAGCATCGCGGTCGGTCATGACGCCATGGCTGGTGGAAATAATGGCGGTGCCAAGGCCACCGCGGACGCGGGGCATGTCGGCAACGCCGGTGTACTTACGCAGGCCCGGCTTGGAAATGCGGCGGATGCCGTTGATGACCTTAGCCTTCTTGGGACCATACTTAAGCGTGATGTGCAGAGTCTTCTGGGGAACGGTGTCCTCGACATCGTAGCCCTCGATGTAGCCCTCCTCGTGCAGAACACGAGCGATCTCGACGAGCTTCTTGCTGCTCGGCATGGAGACCGTGGCCTTGTTCACAGAGTTAGCGTTACGGATGCGCGTAAGCATATCTGCGATCGGGTCTGTAAGGTTCATACAGATTCTCCTTCGTTCTTGATGAACACGTGCTCTTGGTTCTTCGCCGCCCTTAACGGCAAAGCCTTTTTAGCGCGTTTTCCCTGTTCCAAACTGATGCTTGAAACGCTGGTAGTGACTTACCAGCTGGCCTTCTTAACGCCGGGAAGCTCGCCCTTGAGTGCAAGCTCGCGGAAGCAGACACGGCACAGGCCGAATTTGCGGTACACAGAGTGCGGACGGCCGCAGCGCTGGCAGCGCGTGTACTCACGAGTAGAGAACTTCTGCTTGCGATTGCACTTGACGATCATCGATGTCTTAGCCACTTATATCCTCCTCACATAGAGTATTGTTCGCCCCAAGCGCCGCCCCCTTGTGGGAACGGCGCTTATAGGGCAGGTGAACCTATTTCTTGAACGGGAAACCGAAGGCGTCCAGAAGGGCCTTGGCCTCCTCATCGGTGTTGGCGGTGGTCACGAAAGTGATGTCCATACCACGCTGGTGATCGACGGAGTCGAAGTCGATCTCGGGGAAGATGAGCTGCTCGGTGACGCCCATGGAGAAGTTACCACGGCCGTCGAAGCTCTTGGCGGAGATGCCGCGGAAGTCGCGGATACGGGGGATCGCGACGGAGGTCAGACGATCGAAGAACTCCCACATACGGTCGCCACGCAGGGTAACCTTGCAGCCGATCGGCATACCAGCGCGCAGGCGGAAGGTAGCGATGGACTTGCGGGCACGGGTGATCATCGGCTGCTGGCCGGTGATGGCGCGCAGGTCGCGCACGGCACCGTCGATGGCCTTGGAATCGGTAGCGGCCTCGCCGACACCCATGTTCACGACGATCTTCTCAAACTTGGGGATCATCATGACGTTCTCGTACTGGAACTTGTCCTGAAGCTGCTGCTTGACCTCGTTGTTGTACTTGGTCTTCAGACGCGGCACATACTTCTCTTCTGCCATTGTTCACTCCTTCTTGGGGTTTTAAGCACGGGGCGTGGCCACGATGGGTTGTCCTCGTGCCTCCTGGCTGCATCCGCGCCGCTCATGGCATTTCGCGGTTTGGACTCGACGCAGCAGGAGCCGACAAAACAATCGGTACTATACGCGCATCGGGAGCGTATTTCCAGAAAAACCTCGTCTGCCTGCACAACTCCACAACTCCCCCGCACAAATGCGTCCGCATGCGACGGAGGAAAACGGATCCCTAGGCAGTTGCGGTGAAATAGGGACTGTTTGACGGCCTAACAGGCATAAACAGTCCGTATTTCACCGCAACTCATATATGAGGCGTTATTTTTGGCGTGGGAGGACCAGGTTGAGGATCACAGCAACGAGCGCGGCGACGGCGATGGAGGATCCGCCAAAGACGGTGCCGACCCAGGCGGGGAATCCAGCGCCGGCAAGCGCGCCGGCCGTGCGCTCAATGCCCGTGCCAAAGGCGATGGAGAGACCCATGAGCGTGGTATCGCGCTGAGGCAGGCCGTGGCGGGCAAACATGACCACACCGTTCATGCCGATGGTCGCGAACACGCCGATCGTGGCGCCGCCGATTACCGGCTGCGGAATGGACGTGAGCACTGCCGCGCACTTGGGCAGCAAGCCCGCGATGAGCAAGATGGCGGCGGCAAGCGTAAAGACCATGCGGTTGACGACCTTGTTCTCGGCGATAATGCCCACATTCTGGCCAAAGGTTGCCGTGGGGACGCCGCCCAAAAAGCCCGACAGCATACCGACCAGGCCGTTGGCGATCAGACCGCCCGAGATCTGGCTATCGGTCGCAGGGGTATCGAGCGCGGCGGACGACACGGCGGCAAACTCGCCCATAACCTGCACGGCGTTGACAATGGCGACAACGCCCACAACGGCGCACGCGGCAGGGTCAAACACCAGACGATGGGCACCCAGGGTCGGCGGAGCAAACCAGCTGGCGGTCGCGATAGCCGAGAAATCGACCATGCCCAGCACCGTCGCCAAAACAAAGCCCGCGCAGATACCGGCCAGGATGCTGCCCAGCCTAAGCGCGCCCTTGCCGTAGTTACCGACCATAAAGGTGACGACAAACGTCACGAGCGCGACGGCCCAGTTGGTGACACTGCCAAAATCGGCAGCGCCCTCCCCGCCCGCCATAGAGGCTACAGCGACCGGGCACAGAGACAGGCCGATCACAAAGATGACGGTGCCGAGCACCGGGGCCGGAAACAGAAAGCTTACGCGCTTAAACAGCAGGCCGAAAAGCACGACGAGCGCGCCGCCGATAACTTGAGCGCCCAGCACGGCCTCGAAGCCGAGCTCGAGACCAACCGCCTTGAGCGCCGGCACGAAGGTGAAGCTCGCGCCCATCACGATGGGCAGGCCCGAACCAACGATGCCTTTTATGGGGAACTGTTGAAGGAAAATGTCGAGCGCCGAGAGAACCAGCGATGCCTGAATGACGGCGGCTTCCTCTTGAGGGGTAAAGCCGCAGACCGACGCAATGATGATGGCGGGCGTGACGATGCCCGCGAACGCCGCCAGCACATGTTGCAACGCATGGGGCAATACCTGCACAAACGATACTTTTCCCGTACGCTCGAACAGGGCGTTCCCTGCTGCCGACTCTGCCATTTGCGCCTCCCATACCCTAGGCAGCGGCCCTATGCCGCCCAACGGGCGGACATTATAGGGCATATGGCACAGGTAGCATTTTGACCCGCATGCGGCAGAGGGCCGGGGCAGCTCATTTGGGATGCGACTAGCGTTTGCGGGGGACGAGTTTGGTGCGGCGCAGGTGGATCATCTCGGCGGCGATGGAGATGGCGATCTCCTCGGGGTCCTCGGCCTCGATGGCGACACCGATCGGCAGGTGCAGCTCGTCGATCTGCTCCTGCGTAAAGCCCTCCTGCTCCAGGCGGGCACGCACAAAGGCCGTCTTGCGGCGCGATCCCAGGCAGCCCAGGTAGGCAGGCTTGGCGCGCATGGCCTGAATCACCACGTCTATATCGGACTTGTGACCCGCCGTGGCGACGACCACCAGGTCGCGCGGGCCGATGGGGCACTGCTTGCTCAGGTTCTTGTAATCGACCAGGCGACGATCGTAGACACCGGGCACCCATTCGGGGGTCAGCGTGCCGGGGCGGTCGTCGCAAGCCACGACGGCAAAGCCCGCCGCCGTGAGCACCCGCGCCGTCGCGGCGCCCACGTGTCCGCAGCCAAAGATGTAGGTCAGGCCCTCGGGGCAGAGCGTCTCGATGTGCGCCGGGGGAATCTCGGAGGCGGCGTTGGTGTAGGTGACCTTACTCCCCTCCTCCACCAGCGAAAGCCCGGGGCAGCCCGCAATGGTGCGGCGCGATTCCTCGCCATGGTACTCGGCCACATCGCCCTCGAGCGCGCTCGCGATAAACGGCTCAAAGTCGATGACGAAGTCGCCGATGCGCCGATAGGCCAAGACGTCGGCAATTTCCCGGAACAACGGCGCCTGGGTCTCATCCAGATGCAAGTAGCACAGGCAGATGGCTCCGCCGCAGATCATGCCGGTATCGGAGTTCTCGCCGCCCATGGTGTAGCGGACCAGACGCGACTGTCCCGCGCTCAGGAGCTCGCGCGCCTCATCCAGCGCAAAGAGTTCAATCTTGCCGCCGCCGATAGTGCCCGCCTGGCCGCCATCGGCAAAGACGGCCATCCAGGCGCCCACGCCGCGCGGCGACGACCCCGCCGTGCCGGCCACTACCACCAGTTCGCACGTCTTGCCAGCACGCAAGGCGGCAAGCGCCGCATTCACAACATCGAGCTTTTCCATTGCCGCCTTCTATCCTCTAAAGACATCGGTGAGCATAGCGAGTGCCTCGAGCACGCCGCCGCCGACCGACGTCGCCTTGTCCGAAATGTAGTTGATATAGCTGGCATCGCCGCGCGGATCGACATCGGCGCATTTAAAGCCTTCAGTCACCTGCACGCCGTTCGCCAAAAGCCCGCGCAGACAGCCATCGATCTGCGTGCACATGGGCGTATCGCCCGCGTAGCCAATCACATCTCCGGCGCTCACGATGTCGCCGATTGCGCGGTCGGACCGAAACACGCCGGCGGCGGGGCTGTGGATAACGCGCTCCTTGCCATAGCCGCCGATCAAGCCCGGAACACCCGTGTTGGGCTGGGGCGAACCTTGGGTAATGACACGGCCGAGAAAATGCCCGCGCATGGTCTCGACCACAGCGTCGCAGTCAACCGGCGCGGTAAAGCCCGGCCCCACGGCGATGACGGCAGGCGCCATGTCGCGCTTGGTGCCCAGGTTGCGCTTGGCCAAAATCGCATCGACCACAGCCGCGGGTTTAAGCTCATCGAGCATCTTGGCCTGGGGGTCCACCACAACGGCGACGTCTCCAGCCTCGGTAATCGCAAGTACCTCAGCCGGCGTCTGTGCCAAGCGAGCGCGAATGCCTTCGACCTGGACCTCGCCCAGGCGAATGGCCTCGCAAAAACTGATTGTGCGGCGGATGCACGTGGGAACCGCGATATCGGCCATAACGACCGACGCGCCGGCGCGCACCAAGCGAGCGGCGACGCCCGTGGCGATATCGCCAGCGCCGCGAACATAAACGAGCATTCCCGGGGCACCTCCCTGTGCTACGGTTTGATCAGAGCAAAAGCGGTTCGACCGCTACTCTGATGATTATTTATTATCACAGTATTATACGGCGGTGAACAGATGGAAACGACGAGCGGAAACCTTGCCTCCGCGCTCAGGATCGAGCCGGGCATTACCGCAATTATCGGCAGTGGCGGCAAGTCGACCTTGCTCAAGACGATGGGTCTTGAGCTCATGCGCGCTGGCTGCCGCGTGCTCCTCTGCACCACCACGCACATGTTTCCCGTCGCCGGCGTGCCATGGGACGGGTCGAGCCGTCGCCTGGACGCCGCGCCTTGGAAGCCGGGGACCCTGCATATTCCCGGCTGCACCTGCGAGGCATGCGCGGGACTTGTCCGCGGAAGTATCTGCCAGGCGGGTGTTTTGGACCCGGAGACAGGCAAACTCTCCGCCCCCGCCGAGCCGCTCAACGAGCTGGCGCAGCGTTTTGACTATGTGCTGGCCGAGGCAGATGGCAGCAAGCGACTCCCGCTCAAGGCCCACGCCGCCTGGGAGCCGGTAATTCCCTCTGGCACGGCCAACATCGTCTGGACCGTCGGCGCCTCGGGGCTGGGCAAGCCCGTCGCCGAGGTTGTCCACCGCCCCGAGCTCTTTTGCGAGCGCTGCGGCTGCGAGCTCACCGGCATCGCCACGCCCGAGCGCGTCGCCCAGGTGCTCAATGCCGAGATGCAGGCGCTGAAGCTCGGCACCGCACGCGTCATGCTCAACCAAGTCGACACGCTCAGCGACCCCACGATGGCCGACCGCTTTGAGGCAACTCTCGACCGCCCCATCGTCGCCACCAGCCTCCAGGGGTAGCTAATTTGGGACGGGGCTCTTTTAGCTACCCTGGCGGCACCCTTGCTACTAGCGGGGGACGTAGCGGCCGGGCTGGGCTCCGGTGGGCTCGCCGTCGCGCGCGGCCAGCACGCCGTTCACAAACACAGCCTTGGCGCGGCCGTGCGCCTCAAAGCCCTCGAGCGGCGTGTAGTCCACGGCCTGATGCTGCGTCGCGGCACTGATCGTCCAGCGCGCCTGGGGATCCCACACGCACACGTCGGCATCGGCACCCTCGGCAAGACAGCCCTTGCGCGGATACATGCCAAAGACGCGCGCCGGGTTCTCGCTCATCAGGCGGCAGAGGTCCTCGGGGCCCAGCTGTCCCTCAAAGCTCGTGGCGATCGCGACGGGACGATGCTCCACGCCGGGCCCGCCGTTGGGAATCGCGCGGAAGTCGTCGCGCCCGCGGTCCTTTTGCCCGTGCAGATTAAAGCTGCAGTGGTCGGTAGCGATGGTATCGATCTCGCCGGCCACAAGCGCCTCGCGCAGAGCCGCACGGTCGCCAGCATGGCGCAACGGCGGACTCATCACATACTTGGCACCCGCAAAGCCATCCTCTCCCTGCTCCAGATAGCAGGTGTCGTCGAGCATCAGATATTGAGGGCAGGTCTCGACATAGATGTTCTTCTGCCCGCGCGCCTTGGCAGCGCGAATGGCCTCGAGCCCCAGCTTGGTCGAAAGATGCACCACGTTGACCGGCGCGTCGCCGGCCAAGTGCGCCAGATACAGCAGGCGGCTCACGGCCTCGGCCTCACACACGTCCGGACGGCTGAGCGCATGCCCCTCGGGCCCATGAATCCCCTGCTCGTACACGCGCTTCTGCAGCTCGTTCACGAGCGTGCCGTTCTCGCAATGCACGCACAGGATACCGCCCAGGCGCTTGAGCTCCTCGAGCACCTCGAGTGTCTCGGCATCGTCCAAGCGCAGGTGGTCGTAGGCAAAGTAGGTCTTAAACGACGACACGCCCGCCTCGCGCATGGCCGAGAGATCGGCGCGGTTGCGCTCATTCCACTCGGCGAGTGCCATATGAAAAGCGTAGTTGGCCGTGCAGGTGCCGTCGGCGCGGCGATGCCACTCGGCCAAGGCATCGGGCATGGTCACGCCGCGATCGGCCGTCGCGTAGTCGACGATGGTCGTCGTGCCGCCGCAGGCAGCCGCACGTGTGCCGGTCTCAAAGCTATCGGCCGTCCAGTCCATGCCGGTCCAACACTGCATATGCGTGTGCCCATCGATAAAGCCGGGGAATACCCAGCAGCCCGCGGCATCCTCGACGGTATCGCCCTCGGCCGGCTCAATCGCCGCGGCGATCCGCACGATCTTATCGCCGTCCATAGCAAGATCGGCGCGGCGAAGCCCCTGGGGCGTCACGAGCGCACCGTTTTTGATGATGATCATAATTGCTCCTTATTGGTTGATGCAGCTGGCCACGCGATCAAAATACGAGCAGGCGGCGATATGCTCCGTTATGCGTCGCTGTCCCTTGGCGGTATCGACGTCCCACAGTTCGTAAGCACGCGCCTCGACCAGCACCACGTCGGTACGGTCTTTAAGGATCGAACCGCCGCCGTCCTTGCCCTCAAGACACATAAGTGCATCGAACAGTTCCGCCGGAAAGAGCACCGGGCTCGAAGGCTCGCCGTTGCACGCAAGACGCACCGGATGCTTGCGGCCATGCTCGTCAAATGCACGAACCATGGCATCAAAAGAATCCGAACTCACGAGCGGCTGGTCGCCCGGCAAAAAGAGGCAACCTTTCCAGTTGCGTTCGACTCCCCACGAAAGGCCCGCACGGACGCTTTCGCTGCGCAGCTCGCCATCGTGCAGCACGCACGGGCAATGCTTGTCCTCGCAAATCTGAGCGACCTCGGGCCAACGCGTCGAAACCACGACGTCAAAGCCCTGGGGAACCGAATCGATGGTCCGGGCAATCAGCGGCTCGCCATAGATATCGGCAAGCATCTTGTTAGAGCCAAACCGCTTGCCCTCGCCCGAAGCCATAATGACGCAACCAAGTTTCATGGCGATACCTCCCCTGAAACCATCGTACCCATAACTCGCGTCGCGGGGCATCTACATCGAAAGCGCTTATCCCGCACGCCCACGATGCAAAAAGGGGGCACCCCGCCGGTTGGCAGAGCGCCCCCTTTACATGGCTTACCTCAGCCCAGCTTTAGGCCTGGAACCAACGGGCGGTGTTGCGCTCGTCGAGGGCCTTGAGGGTAGCGGCGGGATCGGCAACCTTCTGCAGGAACATCATGGCTGCGATGGCATACGGCTTGTAGCTGGCCTCCTTGTACATGCCCACGCGGTGCATGTCGAAGACGTCGGCGTTAACCTCGCCGTGCTCGCAGGAGACACCGGAGATGTCGGCGGGCAGCGGGTGCATAAAGATGGTGTCCTGGCCGTTGGCAGTCTTCTCCATGAGCTCGGTCGTGGAGCACCAGTCCTGATGGGTGGCGTTCTGGGCGAGCAGCTCCTTCTCGAGCGCTGCGATGCCGGCGTCGTCGCCCTCGGCGTACAGGTTGGTGCGCTTCTCCATGGCGGCAAACGGAGCCCAGCTCTTGGGGATCACGATGTCGGCGCCCTCGAAGGCCTCGGCCATAGTGTTGACCTGCTTAAAGGTGGTGCCGGACTCGGCGGCATAACCCTTGGCGCGCTCGACGACCTCGGGCATGAGGTCGTAGCCCTCGGGGTGGGCCAGGGTGACGTCCATGCCAAAGCGGGGCAGCAGGCTGATCAGCGACTGCGGGCAGGACAGCGGCTTGCCGTAAGAGGGCGAATAAGCCCAGGTGACGGCAACCTTCTTGCCCTTGAGGTTCTCGAGGCCACCAAACTCGTTGATGAGGTAGAGCATGTCGGCAGAGGACTGCGTGGGGTGATCGGAGTCGGACTGCAGGGAGATGAGCGTGGGACGGTGATCCAGAACGCCGTCCTCGTAAGCCTGCTGGACAGACTCGGAGACCTCGGCCATGTAGGCGTCGCCCTTGCCGATGTACATGTCGTCGCGGATGCCGATGACGTCGGCCATAAAGGAGATCATAGTAGCGGTCTCGCGGACGGTCTCGCCGTGAGCGATCTGGGACTTCTTCTCGTCCAGGTCCTGCAGTTCAAGGCCGAGCAGGTTGGCGGCCTTAGAGAAGGAGAAACGCGTACGGGTGGAGTTATCGCGGAACAGGGAGACGGCCAGACCCGAGTCGAAGATCTTGGACGAGACGTTGTTCTCGCGCAGCTCGCGCAGGGCATCGGCGACGATGTAGAGAGCCTTAAGCTCATCGGTGGTCTTGTCCCAGGTGTGCAGGAAGTCGCTGCCGTACATACCCTTAAAATCGAGGCCGTTCAGCTGCTCGACGAGCTCGGTAAACTTGGCGTCCATGGAAATGTCCTTTCAAAAGATGAAACGATCGCAATGAGTAGACGTGCTCCGGCATGCGCGTGTGGCTAGAACATGCAGAGCACTATGACGAGGACCCGCCACCGTTGAGGAAGCATGGGAGATAACGACCGCGGGCCCCAAGTCAACAGGGGGTGCCGGGGACACGAGCGGCCCCCGGCTCAACAAAATCGAGGAATGGGACTAATCGATCTTGTTGTTGGTCAGACCGGCGCGGAACACGGTGGCGTCACCATCGGCCTGGCTCGGATCGTAGAGGTTCAGGGCAGCCACGTACATGGCGGCAGCGGTGACAAGGTCGTCCTTGTAGGTGACCTCGTTGGGAGCATGGGCCTGAGACTCGGCACCCGGGCCAAAGCCCACGCAGGGGATGCCGTAGCGGCCCTGGATGGAGACGCAGTTCGTGGAGAAGGTCCACTTGTCGCACAGCGGGCGACCGGTGCGCTTGTCCATGCTGGGCTCGCAGCCGATGCGCTCGTCACCGAACATGGCCTTGTGGGCGTCGACGAGGGCCTTGACATGCGGAGCGGTCTCCTTGTTGATCCACGTGGGGAAGTAAGCCTCGGTCTCGTAGACCTCGCCGGTCCAGGACGGACGGTCGTACATGTACATGGAGACCTTCACGTCGTCGCCGTACTTCTTGGCGGCCGGCAGGTTGCGGATCTCGTCCAGGCAGGACTCCCAGGTCTCACCGGCGGTCATACGACGGTCGATGGAGATGGCGCAGGAGTCAGCGACAGCGCAACGGCTGGGGCTGGTGTAGAAGATCTGGCTGACGGTGCAGGTGCCGCGACCCAGGAAGCGGGCATCCTCGTAGTGCTCGGGGTTGTACTTGGGGTCGAGCATCTTGACGAGACCCTTGATGTCGGTCGACTCGTCGCAGCCGTTGTTGTTGAGGACGCGGACGTCGGCGATGATGTCGGCCATCTTGTAGATGGCGTTGTCGCCGCGGTCGGGCGCGGAGCCGTGGCAGGAGGTGCCGTGAACGTCGACGCGGATCTCCATGCGGCCGCGGTGACCGCGATAGATGCCGCCGTCGGTGGGCTCGGTGGAAATGACGAACTCGGGCTTAATGCCGTCCTTGTTGTAGATGTACTGCCAGCACATGCCGTCGCAGTCCTCTTCCTGGACGGTGCCGACGACCATGATCTTGTAGCCCTCGGGGATGAGGCCCATGTCCTTCATCATCTTGGCAGCGTAGGTAGCAGAAGCCATGCCGCCCTCCTGGTCGGAGCCGCCGCGGCCGTAGATGATCTCATCGGTCTCGTAGCCCTCATAGGGATCGGCATCCCAGTTCTCGATGTTGCCGATGCCGACGGTGTCGATGTGGGAGTCGATGGCGATGATCTTGTCGCCCTCGCCCATAAAGCCCATGACGTTGCCCAGGCCGTCGACCTTGACCTCGTCATAGCCGAGGTTCTCCATCTCGGCCTTGATGCAAGCGACAACCTCACCCTCCTCGCAGGACTCAGAGGGGTGGCTAATCATTGCGCGAAGAAAACGCGTCATATCAGCACGGTGGGACTCAGCAGCAGCCTTGATAGCGTCGAAATCGAGTTCTTTAGCCATTGTTCATAACCTTTCAAACGAAGGAATCTACCTGTGAGGTGGCGGAGCGATACCTATTTACTCCGCCCAGTATTAGCAAGTGGGGTATTCGCCCTCCCAGACGATGCGGCGATACTGATCCGGATCGGTGTCGCCCTCGGTGGAGAAGCAGAGCACGGAGCTCGTCTTGTCCAGACCGATGAGCTCCTTGAGCTCGGCGTACTCGGGATCGAGCATGAGGGTCTCGACCAGGCCGGTGGTCACAGCGCCGGACTCGCCGGAGATGACGCGCGGGTCGCCCTTCTCGGGAGCGCCCAGGGTGCGCATGCCGCGAGCAGTGACCCAGTCGGGGCAGGACACGAAGGCGGTGGTGTGGTTGCGCAGGATATCCCAGCCCAGGATGTTGGGCTCGCCACAGCACAGGCCGGCCATGATAGAGGGCATGTCGCCGTCCACGATGCGCGGATCGCCGTCGCCGGCGGCAGCGCCCTTGTACAGGCAGGCGGCAGGCGCGCACTCAACCACGACGAAGGTAGGCGGGTTATCGGGATACAGGTTGGTGAAGTAGCCCACCACGGCGCCGGCCAGCGAGCCTACGCCAGCCTGGACAAAGACGTGCGTCGGGCGGTTGATGGCCATCTCGCGCAGCTGCTCGGCAGCCTCGGAAGCCATGGTGCCGTAGCCCTCCATGATCCAGGACGGGATCTTCTCGTAGCCCTCCCAGGCGGTGTCCTGAACGATAACGCCGCGCTCGCAGGCGTCGGCCTCGGCGGCGGCCATGCGCACGCACTCGTCGTAGTTGACCTCTTCGATGGTCACCGTGGCGCCCTCGGCGGCGATGTTATCAAAGCGGGGCTTGGTGGAACCCTTGGGCATGTGCACGACAGCCTTCTGGCCCAGCTTGTTGGCAGCCCATGCCACGCCGCGACCATGGTTGCCGTCGGTGGCGGTAAAGAAGGTAGCCTGGCCAAAGTCCTCGGCCAGCTGATCGGAGGTCAGGTAATCGAAGGTGCAGTCGGCAACGTCCTTGCCGGTCTCGTCGGCAATGTAGTTGGCCATGGCAAACGAGCCGCCCAGAACCTTAAAGGCGTTGAGGCCAAAGCGATAGCTCTCGTCCTTAACGCACAGGTTGGACAGGCCCAGACGCGCGGCCTGGCCGTCCAGGCGGGCAAGCGGAGTGACGGTGTACTGGGGGAACGACTGGTGGAAGGCGCGGGCCTTCTTCACGTGGTCGAGACTCATGATTCCCAAGTGCTTGTCATCGCTCTTGGGCATCGTGTTGCTCGCCCACTGGATCTTATCGGCCATACGGTGAACTCCTTAAGTCCTCTCTTGCCGGCCCCCGCATACGCGTTTCAGCCCATTCCCATTCATGCGACTGAACTTTTATGTGGATGCCAAACAAAAAGTTTGTTAGTACTGTTCTATCACACTTTTTGATTGGTATACCTAACGAATTGTTTGTTGCCGTAATCGGTACTTTTTCGCCGCCGAACGGTCATGAATTGCCTTGTTGATGGATTTGTTTGCGGTCATGTGTGGTTTATGGCACAGTGAGCCCAAACTAATTTTTAGGAAGGTACCCATGACCCCCGCACAGATTGAGTTTTACAAGCGCCTCGCACACGGCCTGGCGCTCCAATTTGGCCCCAACTGCGAAGTCGTCGTCCACGATCTGGAGACCGAGGACGTGGACCACTCCATCGTAGTGATCGAAAACGGCCACGTCAGCGGGCGCAAACTGGGTGACGGCCCCAGCCATATCGTGTTTGAGTCCATGCACGAGGGCAGCACCGACGTACACGACCGCGAGCCGTACCTCACTAAAACCACCGATGGCAAGCTACTCAAGTCCTCAACCATCTTTATCCGCAACGACGAGGGCAAGCCTGTCGGCATTTTGGGCATCAACTTTGACATTACGCTTATGAAGGCTTTTGAGCGTTCGCTCGACGCCTTTACCGGCACCGGCGGCACGGGCTATACCGAGCCCGAGCCCATTACCAAGAACATCGGCGACCTGCTCGAGGACCTGCTGCACGAGTGCGAACAGTTTGTGGGCAAGCCCGCGGCACTCATGACCAAAGACGAGCGCATTCGTGCCATTGGCTACCTTGACCGTCGCGGCGCCTTCCTCATTTCCAAGTCGAGCGAGCGCGCCTGCGAGTTCTTTGGCATCTCCAAATACAGCTTCTATAGCTACCTCAATGAGGCCAAGGCGGCGGTCGGCGACAAATAGTCAGCGCGCCTGCACCCCTCCCCTTTTTGGGCGCGAGTTCTGGAAAGCATGAATCCAAGACCGAGCCGCTTGGGAAGTTCCATATAATCGATGTCATTGGTATTTCGAAAGGGTGGAACAGAATGGCGTTGAGCAAGGCATCATGCACCGGTCGCGGATTGATTCCGGCAATTGATGGACATGTGCACCGCATGTTCGATGAGGGTGAAGACGACCTGTTTTCGCTGAGCCTTGACGACGTGATGGATGATCGCCCGTGGACCGCCGACGAACTCATGGGCGGCGGGGCTCGCCCGTCAAGCCCCAATCCCGCACTTGCGCCTAAGCCCGCATCTGCGCCGACTCCTGCGCAGTCGTCTGTTTCGACGCCCGCGCCTACGCCCGCACCCACTTCGGCGCCCACGCCCGATCCCCGCCCTGCAAGCGACCCGTCCGAGACGGCGGCATTTCTCGCTGCAGCGACGCAGGGCAAATCGGCCGACAGCACCGTTATGTACAACGCCCAGCAGTTGCCCGTTCCTGCGGCACGCAAGCCTCCGGTCACAAGGCTCGATGAGCCCGTTGCCCGTCAGGTTGCCTACGATTCCTGGGCTGCAGCCGATCTGGATGAGACCTCTACCGGCATGTCGGCGCTCGACGTTCCAGTTAACCCGCTTTTTGCCGCCAACACGAGCGCCGCGGACTATGAGGGCGGTGCGGCATATTCCGATTATTCCGATGGCTATGCTGGCACCGGTCGCATCGAGACCGAGGATTATGGCACCGCATCGAGCGATTATCTCAACGATCCGTACGCTGCCACGCCTGCACCGGAATATGACCCGGAGGCCGCGTCCGCACCGGCGTATACCAAAAGCACGGGCGAAGAGCGCTTCGCCGATTATTACGCCGAGGAAAAGGCACTGCGTTTCTCGGAATTTCCGCAGGCAGTCAAGGTTGCCTTTATCGCCATTGTCATTGCCCTGCTCGGCGTCATTGCGTTTGAGGGATTCCAGCTGTTCCGCGGCCCCACCCAAGCGGAGTCGGAAACCCAGCAAAAAGAGGACGATAACCAGTACCTGGACATCAACACCCTCAAGGGCGACCCCAACGACGAGGACGACGAGTAGCGAGGGCTGAAGGCGGCCGCAGGATCCCGCATCCAGCACCGGCTTTTAAGTGCTGTTTTGTCATCCAGCTACACTTTTCCGGATAATTTGTCCATCGGATTTGACACTTTTCCGAAGTTTTAAGGTGCCTATTTTGACACTTTTCCGTACTTTTACACGGCTGATTTCGACACTTTTCCGGATGAAAGCCGAATAATCACTTGGGATACCAACGCCGTTCACGCGTCATTTCGCAGGCGGCGCTTAATTTCCGTCCGTACACGTTGATAGACTTCCTCTTGCCCGCAAGGAGCGGGCGCGTTTTATCCAGAGTCGGGGTAGAGAGTTGGCTCCACGATCCCGACGCCAACCGGCCAAGAGGCACGGTGGCCCTGCCAACATCGATGAAAGGAGTCCGTATGGACAATTTCTCCGTGCGCAGCGAGCGCAACTTCCACAACCTGGTCGTCAAACCGAATCACATGCATCTTCTGGATAAGCCAAATGGCTACGCCTCGGCCATGGTCAAGAGCAGTCTCTCCCACCAGATGCGCTTTACGGTGCAGCAGCTCGAGGAAGAGCTCTGTGCCGCCGGCGGCCCGCACGTACTGCAGATCAAGCTGCTTGGAGACGATTCGCGCGAGCCGTCCAGCTGGATGCTCTTCGCCGACGGCGTGTGCGTTGCGGACGGTTCAGGAGAATTTGCCCGAGAATGCTTCTACGAGGGCGCCGAGGTGTTCCTGGACTTGTGCCGAGATGCCGTCGAGACTGCCGAGCTGCGCCAATGGAGCCAGAGGGAGTACGAGCTGTTGAGTGCCGCGCGCGGGATCGCGGAGGTGTAGGCGAGCGGATGAGCCATCGGCAATTCCGAGCTGGCAAGGGCCGGGAATTAGATTCCCGGCCCTTAACCTAGCACTGCTTTATGAGATCGAGCACCGCGGGGATATCGTCAGCGCTACGGAGTGCAACATAGGTCGGCATACCCGGCCCAAATCCGCCCTGTGTGCGCTTGTCCTGGCACATGGCCTCCGGGTCAATCAGCTCGTCCACACTCTTTGCCAGGCCGACGGCAATCCAACCACCGTTGCTGGTCCTGCCATCTAGAACGGCATGCAGTTTTCGCTTGCCCGACCTGAAGCCTACATAGTACTTGGCTATATAGGACTCCCACGAAGGGTTACCACTCAGAACAGACTCGCGCACCTCATCGAAAAGCTTCTGGTTGAGTCCGCCTTCAGCAAAAGTGGGGTGATTCTCCTGCAGAGTCCAGACAGGAGCCTCGTCAGACTCCCCGCGAGAGGGGCGATACTTGTCGACGACATCTGCCGGAAGATCGGGGTACTTCCATATCTCGCACGCCTCTTTCGCCAGCTCGTCCGCACGCTGCCTAATCTCCTCCTCGCCCCATTTTTCATGCGAGGCGATCGACTTGTTTAGGTAGAGTGGGCTGCACATAAGTCCCACGTTCGGAAGATTGAGCTTGTCTGAGAACGACCGGTTTGAGTACTCCTGGTTGTAGCCCGTCAGCGTTAGATTTCCCAAGTTGTTGCACAGCCTGTCGTGGATGTCTTCCCAGTTCTCGCCAAGCGATTCCTTCCAACCGTGCTCATCATCAATCGTCTGGGGCATGACGTGCTCGATCTGGTAATCGTCAGCCGAGATGGACTCCTTCGGATGGTGCCAGTTCTCCATGCGTTCCAGGTAATAGCGCTTTTTAGAGAAGCGGTTGTAGCAGTCACGCGTCTTAAACTCCTCGACAAAATGTTCGTCCGTCGGGAAGTACGCGGTCATACCACTGCTATGGATAAGGAGCATCGCCGTAACGTACTCCTCTATATCGTCCTGCTGCTCGAGATTGCGATACATGCCGGCAAAGAAATTATTTAGGCCCGTGGTAAGCCTGCCGCAAACCGCCCGCCTGAACAGAAACGACTCGATAGTCTCGCAGATACGAAGAAACGCATTGCGGTCAATCCTGCCTCCTTCATAAACCGAGTAAAGCAGCATCAGCAAAGGTCTGACCGGTTTCACATAAAGACAAGTAATCCTGCCGAACACTCGGCGCAGCCCCTCGTCTTTTTCCTCGCCAAGGAACAGCCTGGCATATCTCTGCGCATATTCGCGGAGCTCCTTCAGCAGGCCCTCGGTATCTCCATCGTAGTCATCAGCGAAATAGCGTTTGAACTCGTGGTAGGCCTCGTTTTCCTTCGGCATCCTATTGGGAACCTTGAGCCACAGCCAGTACCAGATAAATGCATTGAACTCTTCCTCGCCGCCTTTTCCGAACAAGCGCTCGAGCGGATGCCAGTAACCCTCGTAGAGCTTGGTCTGCTCGTCGTTGGGAAGCGACATAAGAACGTAGTTACGAATGAGGTCAATAGGCGTGAGCGGCTTACCCTTGGAGTTCATGGACTCAAATATGAGCTGGGCATTATCAACGCCAGCGGTGAGCTTAGTGTCGATGACCTGCACGCGGTTTAGCCCCGCCCAAAGCCTTGCAGGGTCGAATGATTTCCCGTGCATCTTCTCGCGGAAAAACGCATGGTTCTCGACGATCCGATCCGATTTTTCATCTGGCACGGGAGACCCAGACACGATGGAGAACAGCGTCTCTTTATCGTCCTGCGAGAGCACCAGCTTGTAGCGCGCCAGACCGTTGTAGTCATCATCGTTAAAGAGGTAGTTCTTCCGCAGCGCTGAAATCTTGAGATCGCCAAGGAAGCCGGCCTTGTCGGGGTTGCTCTCCAAATAGTCAGCCAAAGCTGCAATCATCAACGAAAACGTCGTCATGCGCTGCTGCCCGTCAATCAGAAGCACGCGCGAAATACTCGTGGCAGAGCTCTCGGACTCGGGGATATAAAGCATCGACCCCACGAAGTGCGACACGCCATCACGACCCGCTCGCATAACGTCCTCCCAAAGCACTTCGCACTCTTTTACGCTCCACGAGTAAACTCGCTGGTACACAGGAATGACGAACTGCATCTTCGCCACGCCCATAAGGTCGAGTAGATTTGCCTCGGTTGCTTTCATTTACGGTTGTCCCCCCTTATTTACATCGCCTGCAATTGCCCCGTAAATCAAAACACTGGAGATGAGATTGTGGGCAAGCCGCGTGGTCAGTATCCGCAAAGAGCTAAAAGGCAAATAGTCTTTTAGCGTCCTTATCACAAATAATACGTGCACCTTCACTATTTGGCGGTATTAGACAATAGCTAAATGAGTATCGGTTATCATTGCGTTAGCGCTTACGACCTCCTTTTTGCTGGCATACGTCAGCTTAGAATCCCGACAAAGGAGGAAAAGATGAAGTACACGCCTAACGATGAGGTCGTTCTCGCCGTTATAGATGCTATTGTGGCTATCGCAACCGCATACTTTAAGTATCGCGGCAACGAGACGCCCAGCAGCTAAACGACGGAAGCGCGTCGGCACGCGGACTCTCGTTCGCGTGCCGTTTTCTTACCAAAACCGCACCCGTTCGCCGTTACGTTTTACAAAGAACAGCTTAGACGGCATATTATCGCGACCAACTACGATGAGGTCATCCTTGCTGGCAGCCTCAGTCAATTCCCGTTCACGGGCGCCACGATAGCTGTCAACTCTAACAAATAGCACCTTCGAAGAGACTAGACCGTAACCGTCATACTCTATGGCAGGTTGCTCGAAGGGCCTAACTGCTTTCACAGGATTTCGACCCTCAAACTCCAAAACAAAGTCAGTCAAAGGTATCTCGGCTAGCTTCATATACATTTCGCTATAGGAAACGTGCTTCAATCCAAGCGTTTCAAGCGCCTTTTCCTTGCTTCCTGGGATAACATAACCGCCCAATAGGTAATACAGAAGCGCAATTGCATCTTGCCTAATCCTATTAACTTCATCCAAATCCGTAAAGTTATCCTTGTGGAAATAGCCATTCCTATCTTTACCTGCAAAATCCCTTATCTTGAGAAGCACGAAATGTCTTCCCTCGTCGCTAATCCTCCAAGCCTCTGTATTGTCATGGAGAAGATTCGCAAGAGCGACCAGGGTTGTCGAAAACCACCGCTTATTTGATTCGACGAACTGGATGTGTTTAGCCTCTCGAGACCAATCGAATGGTCTCTTGTATACGACTGCCCTATTTCCTTTCTTAGCTGTGGCAATGAAGAGTTTTTCTGATCCCGGCTCGCCTAGCGTAGCAAGCATAAGCTCATATGCGAGCTGCTCAACCGCCTTTATATAGCCACAAACAATTGAAGTGTAATCGAACTCTCCGCCCCGCAAGAAAGACCTGCGCAGGTACTCCGATGTAGTAAGACATCTTGCAAAGCCCTTTGTTCCAGCAAGGCAGTGTCCGAGTCCATCATCGAAGAAAGCTTTGTTGAGCACTTTTTGATCTTCGTCGACAAGCCTGAACGTGGTGTGATTTGATTGAACCGTGTAATTCGACTCAGAAAAGCCGTCAACAGTACGACGAACTTCATCTACCAACGAAGCCCTGAATGGCGCCAGACGAGGCATGGAGAGGCTAGAAATGGCCTGGAGACCGATGATATCCTCTACCCTGGCAACTGCATCTCGAACGCGATAAACAAACTCATCGTAGAGATCCTCTGGGAAGAACTTTTTGAAAAAGCCGCTCGATGGTATTTGGAATACGCTATCGAATCCTTCGACACGCAACTCGTTGGGACATCGTTTTAGCCCCTCAATCTCTGCTGCAGACCAGTCGATAACGACAATCCTGTTGATTCCCCATGCATCTAGGATTTCATCAACTTTCATAGCGGTAAATGAGTCCGGAAGGGTGTATCGATACCCTACGGTTTCGCAATTTGTTGAAATTAGAAACTCAATAGGGTTCGTACTTTCGTGCCTCTCATTATTCGACCCAACAACAGCCGAGCCCTTCGGCCAGGCAGCGTCAATACCATAGAGAGCGAACAAGGATCCGAGTATTGGATTGACTATGTTATTTCTAACGGAAAACTCGAGAGATGCCTTAAAGAAATCGTATTCAACCTGCTCTTGCGATGGCTGAATCAGCGTCGCAAAACCGCCGATTCGTCTCCGGAGCTTTTCGCCATTCCAGTGCTCCCTAAATTTGTAAGTCGTTCGCAATGCAGAGGCAATCTGTTCGTCAATCAACGCAACTGCCTTTTCTAGTTGGGCGTCGGCATTCATCGTTCGCCTTTCGTCAAAAGCCACCGTATCGTTATTATGTCAGCGAATTCTGATGGCTGGTACATTGCTTTCAGCAAAGTCTCTTGCGGAATTGGATACCGATTTACATTTAGATGTCCCCGTTAAGAAAACGCACTTGAACATCTTGCTCTGCAGGCAAAGCCGCACCGGAGTGATGCGGAGGTCTGCGCGGGGTTTCACGGGTTCCCTTGACGCGGCCCAGCGGAAGTGCCACCCGGCATCCCTTCCATAACGCACGGGTAAACAAAGGGAAATAGCGCCACCCACCGTGCAAGGAAGGACGCCACCATGGATCTCACGAAAACGGCTAGAGAAATTACCCGTCTCATGCTCCCCTACCTGACCACGCAGCAGAACCGCCAGCTCAAAAAGGTTTTATCGCACTGCCTTTTCGATGAAAGCCAATTAGCCGAAGACGGCGGCGACGGTGAAAGCGAATCATTCCTGGATCTTTTTCTGTCTGCAAAACGCCTCGAAGGCTGCTCGGATAGGACCATCTCCTACTACGAAACCACCATCAATAAAATGCTTGAATCATTCGATACACCAGCTTGCGACCTGGGAACCGAAGAGATTAGGTCCTATCTTTCCGACTATCAGCAAAAAGCCGGCGTCAGTCGCGTCACCGTCGACAATGTCCGAAGAATCATCTCAAGCTTCTACTCATGGCTCGAAGACGAGGACCATATCATTAAGAGCCCGGTTAGACGCATTAAAAGAGTCAAGGCTCCGCAACCCATAAAGGAAACGTATAGCGATGAAGTCGTTGAGATTCTTTGCGATAACTGCGGGTCGCCCCGAAACCTTGCCCTGATCGACCTGCTGCGCTCCACGGGCATGCGTGTGGGCGAACTTGTCTCGTTGGACAGGAGCTCCATCGACACCATCAATCGTGAGTGCATCGTACACGGCAAGGGAAATAAGGACCGCATCGTCTATTTTGACGCAAAGACTAAAGTCCATATTGAGAATTACCTGTCAACCCGAATGGACAGCTCGGAAGCACTCTTCGTGTCGAGCAAGGCGCCACACGAGAGGCTACAAATTGGCGGCGTCGAGGCGCTGCTTAGAAAACTGGGGCGCGAGCTTGATTTAGGAAGGGTCCACCCTCATAAGTTCAGAAGAACGCTTGCTACAAAGGCAATCGACAAAGGAATGCCCATCGAACAAGTCCAGGTGCTCCTTGGCCATAAAAAAATAGACACCACATTAAGATACGCAATGGTCGACCAGCGCAACGTCAAAGCATCCCACCGCAGATACCTAACTTAAATTTCGATTTGTCGACCGAGGCGGCGAAGTCAGCGAATTCTCTCTGGAGGGAAAACGGGGGCACAGGAATCTCAATTGATCGAATTTTCCTGGTACTTAAGGTGTGTAAACCTGAGGTATTGACCGCTTTAGCCATGATTTGTCTCCTTCCTTCGGAGGACGACAAGAAAGTTTGAACATAAAGCGGGAGGGCCTCGTCTCTTAGGCGAACTCGGATTAGGTGATTCTGATGGACGCAAGGATCAATTTGACCATTCCAAATTGCCGATCTCCCTATTTGTGTATCGCTGCCATTACCCTCAACAATTAACAAGTCGCCGGATATTAGCCTAACGGCTTCATACTCCTGTTCCGTCAGTCCAATGGTCTTCACTTCCGTTAGGTCAAGTTCATTGGGGAGAATATTGGCGACACGAAGGTATGGAAGCTGCAACTTCATGGCTTCTCGTTTTTTGTTCTTTGTAATCCCGCCCTGAATATCAGCTATGTCTTCAAGATGTTTTATCGGAATGCCAGGCTTATCGAACATCTCGACAAATTGTGATTTGACGACGTCGCCGCAGGCTGTGAGCAATTGCTTGTAGCGAGACCTCGTCTCCTGAGCGGCCCAAAGAATATCGGCAAGCTCTTCCTGTTTGTCTGCGTTGGGGAGCTCGAACTCAAATTGCGAAAGGTTCTGCCACTTGACTCTTGGCGAGAGGGAGCCTGCCGAATTGGTGACGGCGTGCTCGAATAGGGCGTCATTCTGGATGATGAACGGGAGCAGTCTCGGAGAGAGGTTGTCCTTGGGGGCGATGACGGTGATGTCTCCAGAGCAGATTCCGTCGAATGGGGCGACGGCCGCTTTACGCAGGTAGGCCCTGCGACGCCCGAACAGCACCTGCCCCTTTGAGAAAGCCTTAGTAAAGGTGGTCTCGACACCTTCGTCCCAATGGGCGAGTTCGACTTCGCCGGGGTCCAGATGCTCAAGGCCGACCGTCGGCAGCTCTTGGTCTACGGGGACCTTCTGTTTGATTTCGCGGGCCACATCGCCCAGGCAAACGTGGGTCATGTTACTCACCATCGTTTTCATGCAATTTCGCAGCAATATTATCGAGCAGGGACGCGGCCTCTGTGGAGGCGGCTCTCCAGCTTTCTACCGTCTCCTCGATGCTTCTATCGTCAGCATTTTCATCATTGGAGGGCTTCACGTACAGAGGGATGGAGAGCGAGAAGGCGTTGCCCTCGAGCTCACTAAACGATGCGTGGGATGAGAATCCTTCGATGTCCTCGTCAGATCGGTAGGCATCGACGATTCTCTTGATGTGTTGAGGCTCAAGGTAGCTTTGCGCGTTCTTGCGGGTTACCTCGGCAGAGGCGTCTACGAACAGTATTTTCTTGCTTCGATTCGGCGCTTTCTCGCTGCGGCAGATGAGGATGCAGGCCTCCATGGGCGAGTTGAAGAAAAGGTTTGCGCCGAGTCCGATGACCGCTTCAACGAGATCGCTTCTCACGAGCCTTTCGCGCATCTCCGATTCCTCGTTGCGGAAGAGTACGCCATGGGGGAGGAGAATGGAGCACCTGCCTGTGTGTGGGTCCATACTCTTGAGGATGTGCTGTATGAAGGCGTAGTCTGCTCGTCCCTGCGGCGGGGTGCCGAGGAAGTTGCGGCCGTAGGGGTCCGACGCGAACGCCTCTCGGTCCCATTGCTTGATCGAGTAGGGAGGGTTGGCGAGTACCATATCGAAGGTGCGCAGCTTTCCCGCCTCGAGGAAGGCTGGGTGCCGTAGCGTGTCGTCGTTTGCGATTTCGAAGTCCTCGACGCCGTGCAGGAATAGGTTCATGCGTCCGATGGCGGAGGATAGCTGGTTGATCTCCTGTCCGTAGGCGTGAACATTGCGCCATTCCTCTCCGTGCTGTTTGAGGTGGGCAATGGAGGAGATGAGCATGCCGGCGCTGCCGCAGGTGGGGTCGTAGATGGACTCGCCGGGCCTGGGCTGGAGGATCTCGGTCATTAGGTGGACGACCGTGCGATTGGTGTAGAACTCTTGAGCGGTGTGTCCAGAATCGTCCGCAAACTTCTTGATGAGGTACTCGTAGCCCTGGCCGAGCTCGTCCTCGGGGCAGTTGGCTATGGAGAGCGTTATAGCGCTGAAGTGCTCGATGAGGTCCTTGAGCAGGCGGTCGGGAAGTCGTTTCTTGTTAGTCCAGGCGGCGTCGCCGAAGATACCACGCAGCTTGGAACCGTTGGCCGTCTCGATGGCGCGGAAGGCACCCACGATGGCCTTACCGATGTTTTCCGTGACCTCGCGGACATCGCACCAGTGGGCGCCGTCCGGGATTGCGAAGCTGTGATTCTCGGGAAGGGCGGCGAACTCCGCATCTCCGTCAGAGGCTTCCAATGCCTCGGCGGTCTCCTCGTCGTAAACATCCGAGAGGCGCTTGAAGAATAGCAGCGGGAATATGTACTGCTTGTACGAGCCGGCATCGATGTAGGTGCGCAACAGAACCGCTGCGTTCCATAGATGGTTGTTCAGCTCTTCCTGGGGGATTCTACTCTCCATCGACATAGCCTCCCTTTGAGAGCAGCTCAAGGAGTTTCTCCTCGGACTTCCTCGTCTGGCGAAGGAGGTCGTAGAAACGTTTCCTGGTTTCCGCCGGCGGCTCGATCTCCTCGCGCCTTCTTTCGACGTAATTGTTCGCCGAGAGCACGTAACCCTCGCGCTCTATATCATCGAGCGTCGCGATGGCGCACTTCTCTACGACGGGTTCGTAGGAATGGTAGAGGGAGAGCATCTCCTGAGCGTTCTCCTCCGAGATCATATTCTGCGCGCGCTGGGCGGTGAAGATCTCGGTACCGTCGATGATGCAGACGCGGCCCCGATGCGCCGGAGGCTTGTCATTCCGGAGGAACAGCACACAGGCGGAGACGCCGGTGCTGTAGAAGACGCCGCTCGCGAGCGAGATCACTGCCTCGACCTTGTCCGACTTGAGCAGCTCCTTACGGATGGCGCCCTCCTTGCCGCCGTGGAACAGTGCGCCCTGGGGCAGCACTACGGCGCAGCGACCGCTCTTCTCGTCCATGGAACAGACCATATGCTGCACCCATGCGAAGTCCGCCGACTTGTCGGTGGGGACACCCCAGATGTTGCGGCCCCATGGGTCCGAGGAGAACTCTGCGGATCCCCAGTTCTTAAGGGAGAACGGGGGATTGGCGAGGACGCAGTCGAACGACCTGAGGGTGTTCCCGGCAAGGAAGGCGGGGTCGCGCAGGGTATCCCCCTGGGCGATGCGGAAGTCCTTCGCACCGTGGAGGTAGAGGTTCATGCGTGCTATGGCAGACGTGCTCAGGTTCTTCTCCTGGCCGTAGAGCTTGCCGTAGGCGAGCCTCGAGTTGTCCATCTGACGTACTGCCTCGATGAGCATGCCGCCCGTGCCGCATGCGGGGTCATAGACGGTCTCTCCGGGCTTTGGCTCGAGCAGGGAGACCATCATCTTCACGATCTCCCTCGGGGTGTAGAACTCGCCGGCGTTCTTCTTCTGCATGTCGGCGAACTTCTTGATCAGGTACTCGTAGGCGTCGCCCATCATGTCGGCGTTATAGCTACTGTTGCCGAACTTCTTTGCAGAGAAATGCTCGATGAGGTCTTTCAGGCGTTCGTCGGAGAGCTTGCCCTTGTCCGTCCAGCCCGCGTCGTCGAAGCTGCTGAAGAGGCCGCTGAGGGTATCGGGGTTAGCGCGCTCGATACCCACCATGGCGTCAACGATTGCTTTGCCGACGTTCGCGCCGGTGTTGCGCACATCCTGCCAATGGCAGCCGTCCGGCACCGCGAAGCTGTGGTTTTCAGGCAGGGCGGCGTAGTCTTCGTCTCCGCCCGACATCTCTAGAGCCTCGGCGGTCTCCTCGTCGTAGACGTCTGAGATGCGCTTGAAGAAGAGCAACGGTGTGATGTAGCTCTTGTACTCGTCCTGGTTGATGGGGCCACGCAGGATATCGCACGCTCCGAGTAAGTGGTTTCCCAGCTCGGATTTACTTATCGGTTCTTCAGTCATTCAGGTACCTATGAGCTTAAAAATACAAATTACAGCTCTTGTGATTATACCGTCATATTTGCCGAGATAAATGAGCTGAGCATCGCCGCCCATTCAGACATCCTGCGCCTGTAAATCACAATTTGTCGAAATATTTTCCAAGAAAGAGTTTCCGCTGATTCCCCTCTCACAAGCATGTACGAAAATTACTGATGGCACCCATAAAACGCCCCAATATCAAGAAACTGGAATTGCATTCATTTCTGCGAAGAATGTCACATCAGATGGCAAACTAGATTTCAGCGACATCAAGCATATAAGCACGGATGAATATGAGTCCATTCAAAAACGTTGTGAAACCCAAATCGGCGATGTGCTTCTTACAAAAAGTGGATCACTTGGTATGCCGGCTATTGTCGATGTCGATTTTCCAATCGGTCTATTCGAAAGTCTCGCTGTCCTCAAATACCGTCGCGACATTCTTGATGGAGTATTCCTACGAGAACAACTAAAAAGCGCAAGAGTGCAGGACCAATTTACAGGCGGCGTTAAGGGGATTGCTGTAAAACACCTCCATCTAAACGTAATTGGAAGGACGAGCATTATAGTTCCTCCGCTCGAACTCCAGGAGGAGTTCACCGACTTCGTGCTTCAGGTCGACAAATCGAAATTTGCCGTACAAAAGGCCCTCGATGAGCTAAACGCCACGACGAAGAAAATCTTGAACCAGGAGTTAGGACTCGGAGATGTTTAACGAGGACAACACCATCGAGCAAATGAGCGTCGAGGCGCTTGCCAGCCTTGGCTGGAGATACGTGGCTGCCGAAGACCTCCCGCGCCGCCATGCCGACGTCATGGTCGAGCCCATGGTCAAGGACGCCCTCATCAGGCTTAACCCGGAGATCGCAGAAGACCCCGATCGCGCCGACGAGATCATCTACCAACTCAGGGCCCTCATTCAGTCCACGAGTCCGCAGAACCTGGTCTCCACCAACGAGCGGTTCAAAAAGCTCGTCATCGAGGAGAACTCATTCCCCTACGGCAAAGACGGCCGCATGGTCCCCATCCGCCTCTTTGGCACGGCGGCGGACGGCGATCTTGACAAAAACGAGTACATCGTCACCAACCAGTGGGTCTACCCCCAGGAGCAGGGCGGCAAGCGCCTCGACCTCGTCCTTCTTGTCAATGGATTTCCGCTCGTCATCGGCGAGTTCAAGACGCCGGTGCGCGATTCGATAACCTGGCTCGACGGCGCTGGCGACATCACTAAATATGAGAAGAGCATCCCGCAGATGTTCGTCTGTAGCGCCATCAACTTCGCCAGCGAAGGAAAATGCTATCGCTACGGGTCGGTGAACATGCCTCCCGAGATGTGGGGACCCTGGCATGAGGGCGACAAGAAGAGCGAGGGCACACTTGCCGACGTCAAGAGAAGCATGGCATCCATGCTCACCCCCACGAACGTCATGGACATCTTCCAGTTCTTCACGCTCTTCGCCACCGACAAGAAGCATCGACGCATCAAGCTGATCTGTCGCTACCAACAGTTCGAGGGCGCGAACCTCATCGTGGACCGCGTTCGCGCAGGATACCCGAAGCGTGGCCTCATTTGGCATTTCCAGGGCTCAGGAAAGTCACTGCTCATGGTATTCGCCGCCCAGAAGCTGCGCATGGTCCCCGAACTCAAGAACCCGACCGTCGTCATCGTGGATGACCGAATCGACCTCGAGACCCAGATCACGGGGGCCTTCAACGCATCCGATATCCCCAACCTCGCAAGCGCCGGCAGCAAGGAGGAGCTTGAGTCCTTCTTCAAGCAGGACATGAGAAAGATCCTCATCACCACCATCTTCAAATTCGGCGAGGTTGCGGGGACGCTCAACGAGCGCGAGAACATCATCCTCATGGTCGACGAGGCGCACCGCACCCAAGAGGGCGACCTCGGTGAGAAGATGCGGCTCGCCTTGCCGAACGCCTTCTTCTTCGGCTTGACCGGCACGCCCATCAACCGAACCGACAAGAACACGTTCCACACCTTCGGTGCAAAAGAGGACAAGTCCGGCTACATGAGCCGCTATTCCTTCGCCGACTCCATCCGCGACCACGCCACATTGCCGCTCCATTTTGAAACCGTTCCCGTCGAGCTCCACGTCAACCAAGAGGTCGTGAACGCCGCCTTTGACGAAATGACCCGAGACCTCAGCAAAGAGGACAAGGCGGAACTCACCAGGCGCGTCAAGATCGAGTCCGTCATGAAGGCCCCCGACCGCATCCACAAGGTATGCGAGCACATCGCCAAGCACTTCAAGTCAAAGGTTGAGCCCGACGGCTTCAAGGCGCAGGTAGTCTGCTACGACCGAGAGTGCTGCCTGCTGTATAAGGAGGAGCTCGACAAGCTCTTGGGCGCTGATGCAGTCACCATCGTCATGGACACGAACAACGACAAGGAAGACCGCTACAAGGCATACCGTCGAGATCGCGATGCCGAGGAAAAGCTCCTTGACCGTTTCCGCGACCCGGACGATCCGCTCAAGATTCTCATCGTCACTGCAAAGCTGCTCACGGGGTTCGATGCGCCCATCCTGCAAACTCAGTACCTTGACAAGCCCTTGCGCGACCACACGCTGTTGCAGGCAATCTGTCGAACCAACCGCGTCTACAACGACAAGAAGACATTCGGTCTCATTGTCGACTATATCGGTCTCTTCGACAACGTCGCCAAGTCTCTGCACTTCGACGAGGCCGAGGTGCAGAAGGTTATAACCAACATCGACGAGGTAAAGGCCGAGCTACCCGGGCTTATGCATTGCTGTCTTGAGTACTTTTCAACGGTCAGAGACCGCCGCAGCGCGGATTGGGAGTCCCTTCTCGAAGCACAACAATGCCTGCCAACGACAAAGGTGAAAGACCAGTTTGGGGCCGACTTCTCGGTCTTGAACAAAGCGTGGGAAGCCCTTTCGCCCGACCCATGTCTCAATCCCTACAAGCCCGATTTCATCTGGCTCTCGCAGGTCTACGATTCCGTGAGACCGGTAGACAATCGCGGAAAGCTCATCTGGGCAGCGCTCGGGCCCAAGACAATCGAGCTCGTGCACGAAAATATCACCGTCGAAAGAGTCCGAGACGATGACGACATTCTTGAGCTCGACGAGGACATGATCGAGCACTTCATCAACGACAAGAGCAACACTGAGAAGATCACCCGAAAACTGGAGATAGACCTCGTTGCCCGAATCCGCAGGCACGATAAGAATGGCAAGTTCCAGAAGCTCGGCGAGCGCCTGGAGGACCTGAGGGAACGTCACGAGCAAGGTCTCATCAACAGCGTCGAGTTCCTCAAGATGCTCATCGACCTCGCCAAAGAAGCACGAGCCGCCGAAAAGGAAGTCGTGCCCGAGGAAGAGGAGGACAAGGGAAAGGCTGCTCTCACTGAGCTCTTTAACGGCATCAAGAACGGCGACACGCCTATCATCGTCGAGAACATCGTCAATGACATTGACGAGATCGTTAAGATAACTCGCTTCGACGGTTGGCAGGCAACCACAGCAGGCGTCAAAGAGGTCAAGAAGCAGCTACGCGCCATTCTTTGGATGCGCTACAAGCTCAAAGACCAGGCTCTTTTTGATAAGGCGTATTCGTATATCGAACTCTACTATTAGGCAACAGAAGACAGGTCTCTAGGGACGCTCCGCATTACCATTTCATAGGATGTGGAGCGTCCCAATTTGAACAAGTAACGTCTTGCGATGGGCGAATGTTGCAGTCCCAATGGCTCGATAACCCTTTCATAGTCTGGTGTTTAAATCTTCACTAGAAGCCATCCACACTTTGCAGTTAATTGATTCCTTCTTCGCAGGCGAAAACGACAATATTGTCCGCTCCGCCTACCTCCCCTCCGCCTTCAGCCTTAGCAGCAGGTCGCCCAGCTCGGGGCACTTGCTGGAAAGGCGCGCCTGAGCTCGCTCGCCCATCCCCCACCGTTGGCGGATCTCCTGGGCGCGCGGGCTCACTCGATAGTCCCCGTCCATCACCTGCTTGAGCAACTTGGCGGTCACGCGCGCATCGGCCAGGGCACTGTGGGCGTGACCCGTCGACTCGTCGAACTCGATGCCAAACCACGTCGCTGCGTCACTCAAAGAGACGCGCCCGTAGCTGCCCACTTCCATGATCGAGGTGTAAAAAGCCTGCAGGTCGGCCCAGTCCGTAGGAAATGCGGCAAGGTCGATGTGCTTTGCTTGGCACTCGGTCAAAAGCTGTCGACGATCTGCCCCGCTCCAACAGACCACCTGGGCGGAGTAGCGACCAATCCAATCGCTGAGCCTTTTGATCACCACATAGAGCGGATCGGCCATCGCGGTGTCCACGGCCGATATCCCTGTGAGCTCGCGGACGGGGAACGCAACGCCTTCGGTAAATTCCGTCTGCACAAACTGCGAGAACTCGCCCATAACGTTACCGTGGTAATTGAGCTTGACGGCGCCGACCTCGATAATCTCATTGCGCAGTCCACGTCGCTGGCGCTGCTTTGGCACCAGCGCAAACTCAAAGTCCAGCACAATCTGGCGCGCAAAGTTCGTCGTATCGATAGCCGAGATGCACGGCGTCTTTTCAGCTGACACGGTTATGGCCTCTCTCCGTCAAATGCCGCTCGTTACATAAGCGGCTACATTGCCGTAAGGATAGGCGCTCGTGCGGACACGAAAGCGGGGCGCAATACCATGCGCTGGTCGCACGCCATGCAGACGGCCCCAAGAGAATCGCCCGCTCTATTCAAATGCATGAAAAAGATTTAGGCCCGGTGACTTGAATCAGCGGTCATCCCGGGCCCATCAGAGCTCGAAGAGCTCTTGGTTGCTTTGGTCTCGCTCTTCACGGCGCTTATCGAACTTTCCGAGGCACTCAAGCAGCATTCGAAGCATAACAAGTCGCTGCCATTAAGGCACTGACCTCTTGACCAAGCAACGGCGCTGCCCAGCTCTTCACCACTTGGGCTGCCGTCGACTTTATTCTATCCGCGAGCATCTGGTTTACCAAATGGATTTTCGGTAAAGGAAGCACGGCACGCCCCGCAAAACCACTACGCCCCAAGTGCCGCCACGGGGATCACCGCCACGCCGTCGTCGCGTGTGTAGGCAATGCTCCCCTTTCCAACCACGACCGCCAAAAACGCCGGCGCGGCATTCTGGGCGGCAGGATTGGAGAGCACTTTCCTCTCCAGCGCCTTGAGATTTCTCGCTCCATCGTCTGCTTTCGCATCACTCAGCTTGACCTCGATGGCTCCCCAGCGCCCGTCGTGCTCAACGATCAGATCAACCTCAAGGCCCTTCTCATCTCGGAAATAATGGACACTGTTGTCAACACCGCCGTAGGTGGAAAGGAACACGCGCACGTCGCGCAGAACGAGGTTCTCAAAGAGCATCCCCAGCGTTTGCATATCGCCAAGCAGCCGCTCGGGGGTAGCCCCCAGCAACGCCGCCGCAAGTGACGGGTCACAAAAGTAGCGCTTGGGGCGCACGCGAACGCGGGCCTTCGAGCGCATGGGCGGCTCCCATCCGCACAGGTCCTCGGTCAGCTTGAGCCTGTTGAAGAGGTCCAAGTACGCAGCGATGGTCCTCTCGTCGGGGCCCGCCTCACCGTACGAGGCGTCCTTTACGAGCGTCTTGTACGTGACAGCCTGGCTCTCGTTCATGGCAAGAGCTCGCAAAAGGCCGTGTGCAAGCTCGGGTGACATGCCCTCATCCAGCACGTTGACGTCGAGCACCGAGTGCACGTACTGGCTTGCCGTCTCTCGCGCAAGCTCTTCCGAAAGCCCAAGGTTTGCAGGCCAACCGCCCCTGCAGCACCAGCGTGCGACGTCATCCACCGTGCTCTCGCGACGCTGAGGGGCAAAACCCTCGCCCTTGAATAGGCTTGCCAGTGACACGAGCGGCTCGCCGTCGCCCGACTCACACAGGGCCATGGGGCGCATTGACAGACGGGCGATCCTACCCGTGCCGGAATGACGAACATGGCTGCGCTCCTCGCTTTTGAGCGCGGTCGAGCCCGTGAGCAAAAGTGTCCCGCGTTCGTTGCCGCTCGCGTCCACGAAGCGCCGGGCGGCATCCCAAACCTCGGGCACCTCCTGCCATTCATCGACCAGGTGTGGCGCATCGCCGATGAGCGCCAGGCTTGGGTCGACCTCTGCCGCCGCGCGCTGCGCAGGCTCATCGAGCCTGGAGACGCTCGCCGAGCGAGAGAGCGCCGTCCAGGTCTTGCCGCACCATTTGGGGCCGTTGATCTCCACACAGCCAAACGCCCGCATAAGGGTGTCGAGGCGCTCCTCTATGAGCCGGGGCCTATATCCCTTTTGGGTCAATCTCTTTGGTGCATCCATAGACGGCCGTCCCTCTCTATCACGCGATATGCGAAATTACGCCATTCTCAATGCTGATTTTACGCTACATTCAATGTAGTTTTTACGCCATGACAGATGCAGTTTTTACGCTATTTTCATTGAAGGTTTTACGCTTGGCATCCTTAGCGCAACGCTCGCTCAACCCCTGACCACCGGATTGCCCGAATTCCGGGATGCTGCCTCCGCTCCAAACAAAAGGCCCCGGCTCGCGATGAGCTGCCTCCCATTTCTTGAACATATGAGCTTCCGCTTGAAGGGCGATCTGGAAAGCGCGACCCATTCCGAGCATCACATCAGAGCGCGCTTGGTTATCTCCGCCCTCACATCTCGGCAAACGAGATCAGCTTGACGTCTTCCCTACTCTCTGCGGCATCCCGACATCCCTGCGTAAAGCCGCTTTTTGAGAAAAGTGCATAGCTTTTTCGTTGCCGTCTAAAGAGCTCGCTTCGATGCACGAGCTTTTGCAGCACGTCTTCACCCGTCGGTTCATTGCGCCATTTGCACTCCGCAAACAGCGCAGTGCCCTCGCCATCGTCAACAATCAAGTCGATTTCTTCCTGCGTATGCGTGCGATTATCCGTCCCCCACCAGCGCCCGACGCTCGCCGGAACCACATCGAGCTGGCCCGCGCGCGCGAGTTCGTACACGTATTTTCTGCATATAAGCTCAAAGACCGTATCCATGTAATCCGATATGTGCGGCTCAATGCGCTTATACGCCATCTCGGCCATATCGTTTTGAATCAGCCCGATGTTCTGCGGAACAAACTTGTACCAGAACCTAAACATCTGGTCGCTCAGCAGATACACGGCTCGCTTATTGCTCGTCTCGTTTAGGGGCAGCTCGCGCTCGACAATCCCAAGCGACGCCAGCTTATCCACATAGCTCTTTACGTTACTCGCAGGGATTCCCGTAGAGCTCGCAATCTCCGAGATTCTCGAGCGCCCCTGGGCAATTGCTTGCACGATCGCATCATATTGCTCGGGATTGCGGCACTCTTGCAACAGCAGGTTACTCGGTTCCTCAAAGAGATAGCCCGTAGGAGTAAGAAAAAGACGTTTGATGTTGTCCTTGAGCGGTGCAGCAGGATCGACTTTCTCGATATATGCAGGAATGCCGCCCGTCATGCCATAGCAAACTGCAGCGTCCTCGCGACTCATGCTCTGCCACAGGCCGAGGGTCGTCATAAAATCGAGCGGCATGATCTTAAACTGGGCCGTACGCCTACCGTATAGCGGGCTCTCGTAGCCCAACACCTGCTCCTCCATAAACGAAAGAGACGAGCCGCATAGGATTAGCATGAGCTTAGTCTCTTTGTACAAGTGATCAATCTTGTCTTGCAACAACGAGCTGATCTCGGGATTCGATTGGGCGAGATAGGGATACTCGTCAATCACGACAATCAAACGTTCCGTGCGAGCCATGGTGGCCAATGCATCGAACGCCTCGTCAAAACTACGAAACGACACGCCTGCAGCACCAACCGAACCCGCAAGTATCGCCTGGCTAAAGCCGTGCAGGTTTGCCTCTGCATTGGTACGACGAGCTTGAAAGTAAATAGCGTTCTTGCCTTGAATGAACTCTGTGATAAGGCGCGTTTTGCCCACACGACGGCGGCCATAAATCACAGGCATCTCAAAGGAGCCCGTGCCATACAGTCGATTGAGCTCGGACATTTCCGCCGTTCTTCCGATAAACATAGGGCCATCCTTCCTTTACATTATAGCTAGCTATAATGTAATTCGACAAGCGGCGCACGCAAAAGGGGCGGTACACCACCGCACGTGGACCGTTCCGGAAAATGTACCCCGTTCTGGTGCAAAAAACTGGGCCGTAGCTTCCGCCAAACATGCCATCCGGAAAGCGCGTCCCGTTCTGAGCGGCAATTCCGGGACACAGTTTCCGCAGATACAAGACGACGATCCGCCGCCCTTATCATATGCCTTCAAATATGCGATCCAGAAACATAAAACAGCAGATAGAATGCTCTTTTTCAAAAAGGTACACGTCCCGAAACTTACCAAGACTTCATATCTAGCCACCGTTCACGGTCGCCGATTACCGCCCACCGATTCGAATGTAAAAATGTCGCCGAAAACAGGCCATCTACCTGCATGGTTAGATTTTGGTCAGCTTTTGGTCAGCTGAGCGGCAAGTTCCAGCTGATACGTTTTTGCTACCCAAAAGGAGGCGGTAGCTCATGACCCATTGCAATGACCAACTCATCGACCAACTGCTCACTCAAGCCGAACAAGAGGGGCGCTGCCTGATTCCCCCGAGCACGGCGACCCGAAAAGCGCTCCTTCGGCGCACCGGCGGCACGGTTGTCTCACCCATGCCGGGGTTGTTTGCGCGAAAAACGCGCTGGGATGAACTCAACCGAGCGCAACGCCATTGCGAAATCCTCCGCGCCCTTGCGATCATCCACCCCGATTGGACGTTCTGCTCGTTTTCGGCCGCCTGTCTGCTGGGGCTCGAGGTCTCGTGGCGACACCTGAATGTCGTGCATGTCTGCAGCTCGACAAAGCCGTCGGCTCGCCCGGGCGCACATATTCAGCGGCACCAAATTGAGCCGGCCGGAGCAATACGCAGAGCCGGCATATCGGTAACGCCGCCCATCCAAACGGTCACAGATTGCCTGCTGCAAACTGGTTTTGCCGGCGGCATGCCCATTGCCGATTCGGCGATCTCAAAGCTCGGCCTTACGCGGGAACAGCTGATGGAGGCCGTCGAGCAACGAGCGACTGCCCGCAATGGTCGCGCGATTCGTACGGCCCTCACAACGCTTCGATATGCCGACGCCCGCGCCGAGAGCGGCGGGGAATCGGTCGCCCGAGCCGTCATGATCGAGACGGGCTTTGCGCCCGACTGGCTTCAATACGAGCTGACGGACCCCTTCGATTCGGCCAAGCCCATACGAACGGACTTTGCCTGGAAGCGCCAGGAGCGGGAGCTCACGCTGGGCGAGCTCGACGGGCTCATCAAATATACCGACCAGACCATGCTGGCCGGACGCACCACCGCCGAGGTGCTCGTTGCCGAACGACAGCGCGAGGCGCACCTATCGCTCTACGGTCACCCTCTGCTGCGCTTTACCATGAACGAGGTCCGCTCGGCAGGAATGCTCGCCAAAAAGCTGCAGACGGCAGGCATCCGGCAGACCGCGCTGCCGACATGGCTCAACGAGGTGGACCTGTAGGAGCTGCTAGGCCACGCATCGCCAGATCGCATCCCCCTATCTGGGCCGCGTTTTCCCAACGACCACGCCAACGGAAAGCGCGTCCTAGCCTGGACGCTCAAAACGGGATGCACTTTCCGGATGGCGGGCCTGGCGGAAAGCGTGTCCCGGAATCCAGTCCCGGAGCTGGACAGGCTTTCCGGTTGAGTCCTTCAGCGGAAACCGCGTCCCGGAATAAACACTCAAACTGGGATGCGCTTTCCAAACGACCGGCCAGCGGAAAACGCATCCCATTCTGAGTCATGATTCCGGGACACAGCTTCCGGTTGAGGGCCGATCCGGAAAGTATGTCCCACTCTGGGGCTCGATTCTGGAGCACAGCTTCCGCTTGAGGCCTCCGCCGGAAAGCGTGTCCCGTTCTGAGGCCTGATTCCGGGATGCAATTTCCGCTTGAAAGCTGTTCCGGAAAGCGCGTCCCATTCTGAAGCCGAAATCTGGGACGCAGCTTCCGCATGCGGAGGTGCTCCAAACAAAAGGCCCCGACTCACGATGGAGCTGGGGCCAAAGGCGCAGCATATGCAGTTGATGTTGAGCGCGAACAGCTCGTCAGTAATGGCTGTCCGCGCCCTACCCTACCCGCGGTTGCGGACGCGGCTGTAGGGCGTATCCACCATGGGCAGATTTGGACGCAGCTTGCCGTCAAACGCGCGGTAGGCGTTCTGCACGGCAGGCGCCGTGGGGATCGTTGCGATCTCGCCGATGCCCTTGCCGCCGTATGCCACGGGCAGCAGCTCGTCCTTCTCCACGTAGATGGCATGGATATCCGGAATCTCGGGCGCGCGGAACAGCCCGAGCGTGCCGTACCTTGCCTGGGGCACGCAGTCCTTGAGCGGCCAGTCCTCGGTAAGCGCATAGCCCATACCCATGAGCACGCCACCTTCGATCTGACCCTGGATGGAGATGGGGTTGACCACCTTGCCGGAATCGTGCGCGGCATAGACCTCGCTCACGCGGCCGTCATCGTCCAAAATGACCACATGTGTGGCAAAGCCGTAGCAAATGTGGCTCTTGGGGTTGGGAACATCCGCACCCAGCTTGTCGGTCGGCTCCAGGTACACGTAGCCAAACTCACATCCCTCGAGCGCCTTGATGGCGGCCGCGGGATCCTGAGGATGCATACCCTGGCCGGCGACGAGCTCCTGCGTGTGCAGCTGATAGGCGCGACCGTCGTCGTACTCGATCTTGACGCCGTCACCATGGGCGCTCACCGGGGTGGCAGGCGCGGGCTTGCCAGCCTCGATGTCAAGCATGGCATCGCGCAGCAGGAAGGCGGCACCGCGCACGGCCTCGCCGGTTACGACCGTCTGGCGCGAGCCAGACGTGGTGCCGGAGTCGGGAGCGTTCTCGGTGGAGCACTCGCCGTTGGCGATGCAGCTCAGCGGCAGACCGCATGCCTCGGCAACGTCCTGCAAAAAGACCGTGTTGCAGCCCTGGCCGATGTCGGACGTGGCAGCATAGACCACGGCGCGGCCATCCTCGACGCGAATCTTGCAGCGACCGGCATCGGGCAGACCCACGCCCACGCCAGCATTCTTCATGGCGCAGGCGATACCGGCGTGTCCGGGATGCGCGTAGTAGGCATCCTTGACCTCGAGCAACGTCTCCTTCAGCGCCGTGGAGCAATCGGCAATCTGGCCGTTGGGCAAAACCTCGCCCGGCTCGATGGCGTTACGGTAGCGGATCTCCCACGGATCCAGGCCGACCTTCTCTGCCAGCAGGTCGATCAGGCTCTCGAGTGCAAACTCGGACTGGCAGACGCCAAAGCCGCGGTAGGCGCCAGCGGGCGGGTTGTTGGTGTAGTAGCCAAAGCCGCGGATATCGGTGTTCTGGTACTTGTAGGGGCCGACGGCGTGCGTGCAGGCGCGCTCGAGCACCGGGCCGCACAGCGATGCGTAGGCGCCGGTATCAAAGTTGATCTCGCAGTCCAGGCCGGTAAAGTTGCCCTCGGCGTCGCAACCCAGCGTAAAGGTGCCGTCCATGGCGTGGCGCTTGGGATGGAACGCGAGCGACTCGGCACGCGTGAGCTTGCACTTCACAGGACGCTGGAACTTATATGCGGCGAGCGCGGCCAGATGCTGGATGGACACGTCCTCCTTACCGCCAAAGCCGCCGCCCACGAGCATGGTCTCGACGACCACGCGCTCGGGCTCGTTGTCCCAGCCAAACATGTGGGCACACTCTTTGCGCGTGTCGTAGGCACCCTGGTCGGTCGACTGCACCTTGACGCCGTTCTTGTACGGGAAGGCAACGGCGCACTCGGGCTCCAAGAAGGCATGCTCAGTAAAGGGCGTGGTAAAGCGCTGCGTTACGGTAAACGCGCTCTCTGCCAGCGCCTTGGCGGCGTCGCCGCGCGTCACGTGACGGCTCTGGCACACGTTGTCCTTGAGCTCCACCGTGTTGCCAAAGGCAAAGAAGCTGTCGTGCAGGCGCGGGGCGTCGGCAGCCCTAGCCTCGACAATGTTGCGCACGGGCTCCAACGGCTCGTAATCGATCTTTACGAGCTTTTTGGCCTTCTCGAGCGTCGCTTCGTCCTCGGCGACCACCAACACAATGGCATCGCCCACGCAGCGGGTGATATCGCCTGCCGCGATCATGACGTCCCAGTCCTGGATAAGGTGGCCGACCTGGTTGACCGGCACGTCCTCGGCGCGCAGGATGCCCACCACACCGGGCAGGGCCTCGGCCTTGGAGGTATCGATGGAGAGCACGCGGGCGCGCGGATACTTGGAGCGCACGGCGCTGGCGTAGGTCAGACCCGGCTGATCGAGCTCGTCGATGTCGTCGGGATACTTGCCCTCGCCGAGCACTTTCTTGCGCACGTCAATACGGAAGGCGCGCTTGCCCACGCCGTAGTCGTCGCCGCGCTCCAGGTCCTCGTCGATCTGCTTTTCGCCGCGGAGCACCGCAGCGGCTAGCGAAATGCCCTCGATAATCTTCTTGTAGCCGGTGCAGCGGCAGACGTTGCCGCGGATGGCGTACTTGATCTGCTCCTCAGTGGGCTCGGGGTCCTCGGCGATGAGCGCCGCACCCGCCATGACCATGCCGGGGATGCAAAAACCGCACTGCACGGCGCCCACGGCGCCAAAGGCGTACACAAAGGCCTCGCGCACGTCCTCGGGCAGGCCCTCAACGGTCACGATGTTGCGGCCGGCGGCAAGAGCGGTGGTCAGCACGCATGCCTTGACGGCCGCGCCGTCTACATGGATGGTGCAGGTACCGCAGGCGCCCTCGGAGCAGCCGTCCTTGGCGGAATGGATGTGCAGGTCGTCGCGCAGGTAACGCAGCAGCGGTTTATTCTCCGTCGTCGTGCGCTCAACGCCGTTAACGGTAAAAGTGAATTCCTGTGCCATGGTGATTCCCTTCTACACGCCGGCGGCGATGCCGGTGCGGTCGTGAATGGCGCCATGCGGGCAGACGACAGCGCACATGCCGCACGACAGGCAGTCCGTGCCGTCGATATGGGCGCAGTTGTCCTCGATGCGGATTGCGCCGGCAGGGCACTTTTTGGCGCACATGCCGCAACCGATGCAGCTCGTGTCGCAGATCTTGCGAGCGATGGCGCCCTTATCGGTGTTGTTGCAGCGCACCAGAATGTTCTGGTAGCCGGGGACGAAGGCAATCACGCGCTGCGGGCACGCCATGCCGCACAGGCCACAACCCGTGCACTTAGAACGATCCACGCGGGCGATGCCATCGACCAGAGCAATGGCGCCGTGAGGGCAGGCCGTGACGCAGGCGCCACAGCCAATGCAGCCTTCGCTGCAGCGGGCGTCGCCGCCTGCGGAAGTACAGCCGCTTCCGCAGGCAACGTAGGCCACGTTATGTTGAATGGATTTGGCCATAAGAGACTCGCCTATTTCTTAAGAAGGTACGAATAGTTGTCGCGCACGGCCTTGATGGTCAGGCGGACGGCCTCGGGAAGGCCGGTGTTGACGGCATCGACCGAGACGGTGCGGACCGTGCCGGCGACGCGGACCTTAAAGTGATCCTCGTCCACGGCCAGGAAGCCCTCGTTCTCGGAGTTCTCCATGTCCTCCTCGCTCCAGAACAGGGTGAGCTTGTCCTTGTAGGGACGACCCTCCTGGTAGGGGCAGAACACGGCGCAGTTGCCGCACTCGTTGCACATACCATCGACATGGACGACCTGATGCTTGGTCAGGCCCGGCACCTTGATGGCAACGTTGGCGCGGTTGGGGCACACGTCGCAGCAGACCTCGCACACCGAGCCGCAGCCCAGGCAGCGGGTCTTGGTGCAGTTGCGCTTGTCGCGGCACAGCGACCCCTTGCGCTCGTAGCAGGTGTCCTCGCGGCCGGCCTGCTCGTTGCAGTCGGCGTACTTGTTAAAGTCCACGCCGGCGATGGCGCGGGCGACTTCGGCGGCGTCGGCAATAGCCTCGACCACGGTGGCCGGACCGCGACGGCAATCGCCTGCAGCCCAAACGCCCTCGACGCCGGTGGAGGTGGCGGCAAGGCGGCCGCGACGGTCGTGCTCGACGCCCGCAGCATCGTACAGGCTGGCATCGATGCCCTCGCCCACGGCGCAGATCACCGTGGTGGCGGGAAGCTCGACGGTCTCGCCCGTGGCGACGGGGCTGCGGCGGCCGCTTGCATCCGGCTCGCCAAGCTCCATAACGTCGCAGGTCAGCACGGCGCCGTTGAGTGCCTTGGGCGCCAGCAGCTCGCAGAACTCAACGCCGTCGGCAAGAGCAAGATCGAGCTCTTCCTCGTCGGCGGGCATCTGCTTCTTGGTGCGGCGATACACCAGGCGCACGTTCTTCACGCCAGCAAGGCGCTTGGCCACGCGGGCCGCGTCCATGGCGGTGTTGCCGGCGCCAATAACCACGACGTCCTCGCCCAGTTCGAGCTTCTCGCCCTTCTTGGCGGTCTCGAGGAACTCCAGCACGTCGAGCTCGGCATCCTCGCCCAAGCCCGCAGAGCCGGGCATCCAGGCACCGGTGGCCACGACCACGTCGGTAAAGCCCTGGGCCTTGAGCTCTTCAATGGAATCCACGCGGGCGTTGAGCTGCACCTTGGCGCCAAAGGCCAGGCAGAGCTCGGCATCGTGGGAGATATCGTCGCTCGCAATACGGAACTCGGGGATCACGTGACGGACCACGCCGCCGAGCGAATCGCGGGCCTCAAAGATGGTGACGGGCACGCCGGCGCGCGTCAGGAAGAACGCCGTCGCCAGACCGGCCGGGCCGCCGCCGATAACGGCAACGTTGCGCTCGCCGTCGTTGGCGATGGCCTGGGCGCGCAGCTTGGGCAGCACGGCGGTCATGGCCTCGCGGGCAGCCTTGAGCTTGCTGGCGCGAATCTGGGCGCCCTCGGGCTCGTAGAATGCGCGCTCGCAGGCACGGCCGCAGGGATGCGGGCAGATGGTGCCGGTAATGAACGGCAGGGCGTTGCGCTCGATAATGATGTTGAGCGCGTCCTCGTAGCGACCCTCGTCAACAGCCGCCAGGTAGGCGGGAATATCCTGCTGGATGGGGCAGCTCGTGCGGCACGGCGTGGTAAAGCAGTCGGAAAGCGGGCTCTTGCCGGCGACCTTGCGGTCGGGCAGCGGACGCAGCGGCTTCTTGTAGAGCGGGTTGGTAAGCGAATCGGTCTGGATCGCGGTCACGGCCTCGAGCGAGACGCCCGCGAACGGCTTGCCATCCAGGTCGGTAAACTCGCCAGCCATCTGGCTAAAGCGCTCGTAACCGCCGGGTTTGAGCACGTCGGTCGCCAGGGTGACGGGCCAAATGCCGGCATCGTACAGAGCGCGGATGTTGTAGACCGTGGCACCACCGGAGTAGCTGATGCGCAGCTTGCCATCGAACTGCTCGGTAATGCGGCGGGCAGCCTCGATGGTCAGCGAGAACAGTGAACGGCCCGACATGTACATCTCGGTGGAAGGTAGCTCGTCCCTCGTCACGTCGACGGGGAACGTGTTGGTCAGCTTGACACCAAACTCCAGGCCGTGCTCGGCGCACAGGGCAATCAGGCGCTCGAACATGGGCACGGCGTCGGCCCACTGCAGGTCCTCGCGGAAGTGTGTGTCATCGAAGACGATGTAGTCAAAGCCCAGCTCGTTGAGGCGCTGGCGGGCAAACTCATAGCCCAGCAGCGTGGGGTTGCACTTGATGTAGGTGTTGAGGCCCTTCTCGGTGATCAGATAGGTCGCGATGCGCTCGATCTCCGCCGGCGGGCAGCCATGCAGCGTTGACTCGGTAATGGAGTTGGAAACGCGCGCCGGGATGGACTCGACAAACGCGGCATCGACATGCTCAAACTTGTCCAGGTTGGCAAGCGCCCATGCGCGGCACTCGTTCCAGACGTCGGAGCCGCTGGCATCCTTCATGCCCTCGATGTAGGCATCGACCTTGGGGCTCTTAATACCCTCCAGGTCATAGCCCACGGACATGTTGAAGACAAAGCCGTCCGGGCTGCCCAGACCATACTCGCGAGCGATGAGGTGACATGCGAACCATGCCTTCACGTACTCGGCAAAAGCCTGCGGAACCTCGAGCTCGGTCGACCACTCGCAGTTGTAGCACTCGTCCTGCGCCACGATGCAGGGCTTGTTCACACACTTGGAGAGCTCCTCGCCGTCCATAACCTGAACGGTCTTGAGTTCAAAGAAGCGGGAACCGGCCACGTAGGATGCCACGATGTTCTGGGCAAGCTGCGTGTTGGGGCCGGCGGCCGGGCCAAACGGAGTCTCGATGCGCTCGTCAAAAATGGGAAGCGCACCCTCCTGGTTGGTCGTGACCATCTTGCGCACGCCAAAGATGGCGTCCTGGGTCTTGTGCTCCTCGATGATCCAGTTCATCAGCTGCGAAAACGGGATCGGCCTCATGATGTCGCTCATAATGAGCTCCTCTCTGTAACGCCCGGCGAGACCGCGCGGCGGGCGCAAATACGGTGTAGCGCTAGCACAGCGCCGGCGACCCCGCGGAGGTCGCCTATACGCGCGTCGGATGCGGCGAAACATCCGACGCGCGTTAATCTACTTGTTATTAGTAGGTGCGATCGTTGAGCGTGCTCCAGAGCTTCTTGGACTCAGCCATGGTCCACGCGTTGATCTTTTCCTCGTCAATGCCAACGAACTCGCGATCCTTGTACAGAACCTTGCCGTTGATGATGGTGGTACGGCAGTTTTTGCCCATCATGCCAAAGAGCATGTGGCCGTCGATGTTCTCCTCGCTCAGCGGCGTAAAGGGCTTGTAGTCCATAACGATGACGTCGGCAGCGGCGCCGGCCTCGAGCACACCGAGCTTGCGATCGAAGTACTTGCTGGCCATCTTGGCGTTGTTCTCGAACAGCATGGTCATGGCCTCGCACCAGCCCACGTTGGGCATGGCGGCATTGTGGCGCTGAATGATCAGGAAGACCTTGAGGCTCTCGAGCATATCGTGGGTGTAGGCGTCGGTGCCCATGCACACGGGGATGCCGCGGCGGAAGAACTCGAGCACGGGGGCGCAGCCCACGGCGTTGCCCATATTGGATTCGGGGTTGTTGACGAGCCAGGTGCCGGACTCCTTGACGATATCCATCTCGGCGGGCGTCACGTGGATGCAGTGGCCGAGCATGGTGTCGGGACCGAGCAGGTTGTGCTGCAGCAGGCGCTCGACGGGGCTGATACCGCCGCGGTTGAGGCGGGAATCCCACACATCGTTCATGCCCTCGCACACGTGGATGTGGAAGCCGGTCAGGCCGTTGTTGGCCTCGGCCATCTTGTCCATGGTCTCGTCCGACAGCGTAAAGGTGGCGTGACCGCCAAACATGGCGGCGATCATGTGGTTGTCGTTATCGCGACGCTCCTTGGCGGCCCACTGGGCGAACTCGGCGTTCTCGGCAATGGCCTGGTCGCATTTTTCCTGGCCGCGGCGATCGGAGACCTCGTAGCACAGGCACGAACGCATGCCCAGCTCCTGAGCGGCGTCCTTAATGGTAAAGAGGCTTCCCGGGATCTCGCAGAAGCTCGCGTGGTGATCGAAGATCGTGGTGACGCCATCGCGGATGGAGTCCAGAATCGTGGCATAGGCACTGGCCTTGGTGCCGTCGAGCGTCAGGTTGTCGTCGATCTTCCACCACTGCTGCTCAAGATTCTCCAGGAAGTTGGTGGGGTTGCAGCCCTTAATGGCAAGGCCGCGGGCCAGACCCGAGTAGATGTGGGTGTGGCAGTTGATGAGTCCGGGCATGATGAGGTTGCCCCGGGCGTCAACGTACTCGGCATCCGGGTACTTGGCCTTGAGCTCGCACTCGGGGCCCACTTCGACGATCGTATCTCCGTCAATGGCGACCGCACCGTTGGGGATGAACGGGGCCTGAGCGTTGCGGGTAAAGACGGAACCGTTAGCGACCAGAAGCATGGATGCTCCCTTCGACATCAGAGGCGGGGTTTGACACCTCTGACATGGCGGAGTGCGAAGCGCCGGCCTACACCGGAAACGGGCCCTCTCCCGTCAACGCTTCACCAAAGGGACAAACCCTTTGAAGTGCGGCTTGGCGCCGCATGACGTCGGCGGACGAGGCGATGCGTCCGCCGACGAATAGCACCGAATTGGTTACTTCTTGCTCTCGGGCAAGACCAGATCCACGGCAGCGTCCTTGGCGGCATCGATGTGCTGAGCCACGACCGGCGTCTGCGGAAGGATCAGGTTAAGGACAATGGCCATGATGGCGGTGGGGGTTACGGCATTGGAGCCGATGACGGTGGACACCCAGGCGGGCATGCCCTCGCCGGCAAGGCAACCGCTGGCCATCCAGATACCCAGGCCAAAGACGACGGAGGTGCCGACGATGGTGGTGGTGCGCTGCGTGAGGCCCTCGCGGGTGAACATGCGCACGCCGTTCATGGTGATGGTGCCAAAGACGCCGACGGTCGCGCCGCCGATGACGGGCTGCGGGATAGCGGAAAGGACGGCAGAGAGCTGCGGGAACAGACCGGCGATGGCAAAGACGGCCGCGATGATCACAAAGACCCACTTGTTGACGACCTTGTTGGAGCAGATGATGCCCACGTTCTGGCCAAGGGCGCTGGTGGGAAGACCGCCCAGCAGGCCGCCGACCATAGAGGTGAGGCCCTGAGACACGATAGCGCCGGAGAGCTCGCGCTCGGTGGGCATACGGTCGATGGAGCCCAGGCAGGCGGCGGAGACGTCACCGATAACCTGGATGGCAACCATGGGGAACACGACGGCGAGGGTAATGCAGACCTCGGGATCAAACTCGAGCGCGTAGGGCATGAGCTTGGGAAGGGCGAAGACCTGAGCGGTGGCGACGCTGGAGAAGTCAATCATGCCAAAGGGAATCGAAACGATCATGCCAACGATCATGCCAAAGAACACGGATCCCAGCTTGAGCGTGCCCTTGCCAAAGTTGGCGAGCGCAAAGACCACGGCGAAGGTGATAAGAGCGACGCACCAGGCCTGCGGGGTGCCCCACAGCGGCGTACCCATACCGCCGGCCATATACTTGACGGCCGTGGGATACAGCGAAACGCCAATGGAGAAGATGACCGTACCGGTCACGACGGGCGGGAACAGCCACTTGATCTTGCTGTAGGCCAGACCAAAGAGGACCGCGACGGCGCCGCCGACGATCTCGCCACCCAGCAGCGCACCAAAGCTAAAACCCGAGGCACCCATGGCCTGCAGGGCCGGCAGGAACGCGAACGAAACGCCCATGACGATGGGCAGGCCGCCGCCGATGCGACGGAAGGGAGCGAAGGCCTGAAGGGCCGTGTCGATCGCCGAAAGAATGAGCGCGACCTGGATGATGTCGGTACTCTGCTGGCTATTAAAGCCGTAGACGCCGGCCATGATGACCGCCGGGGTAATGATGCCGGCAAACGATGCCAGTACGTGCTGAAGGGCACACGGGATCATTTCCTTAACGGGAGGCATGCCTTCGCGAGTGAACAGGGCTTCAGTGCCGTTCGTAACCGTCTCCTGGGTCATTTGACCACCAATCCTCGAAGTAGTTGTTTTCGCATCTAACGCTCTATTGTGACGCAGTGCGGGGTTGAGGTTGTGCCTTCATTGCATATCGTATTAAAGATGATTCTCATTCTCAATAATAATTTTTTGTTATCAGACTATTCTTCAGCTGAAATAACGCATTTCCGCAGTTCAGGAAAGTGTCTGGTCAAAATAACATCTAACTTTTCTTTTGGTCAACCGTTTACCGCCAAATTCCTACCGTTCGTCTGTATTACGCAATGTACCTGCGGATATACGAGATGATGAGCAGCGTGTTACCATGATAAAAAATTGTTATGAACACTTCGATAGAACCCAAAGGAGTTGCCCGTGAACGAGACCGTACGTCGCTTTTTGCCGATGGTCGATTTTCTGGAGCAGATACTCGGCAAAAACAGCGAGATCGTGCTGCACGATTTCTCGGATCCCGACCACGCCATCGTCGATATTCGCAACGGCATCGTGAGCGGCCGCAAGGTCGGCGGCCCCGCCACCGATCTGGCGCTCAAGATTATGCACGACCCCAAGTATCGCGACCTGCCGTTTATTACGGGCTACGAGGGGCGCGGTGCCGGCGGCAAGACGTTGGAGTCAGCGACGTACTTTATCCGCGAGAATGACGAGATCGTCGGTATGCTCTGCGTCAACACCGACCTCTCGACCGTGCGCTCCATCAACGCCATGGCGCAGCAGCTCATGGCGTGCTTCGACGCGGCGCCGACGCGCACGGAGCCTGCCCCTATCGAGGTCGAAAGCCTTTCGGAGTCCACACAGGAGCTCATCGACCGCAGCATTGCCGAGTTGCTGAGCGCGCGCGGGCTGGATGTGGCGTCGCTTGGTCAGAGCGACCGCGTGGACGTCATTCGCCACCTCAACGGCAACGGGGTGTTCATGCTCAAGGGCGCCGTGGCCTGCGCCGCCACCGCGCTGGGCATCTCGGAGCCCAGCGTCTACCGCTACCTGCAAAAAGTTCGTAAGGAGGGCTAACGAGCAAAATGGAGCGCGGCTCCACAAGCGATCCGTCACTTGACAAAAGACCCTGCAGCTCGCACGCGCTGCAGGGTCTTTTTTGCATGTCATGTTTTGTTTTCGCCAACACCTTAGAGAGCAGCGACGACCTCGATCTCGACCAGACCGCCGGCCGGAAGAGCGGCAACCTGGAAAGCGCTGCGCGCGGGGAACGGAGCCTCGAACTTAGAGGCGTAGATCTCGTTCACGGCAGCGAAGTCGGCGATGTCGGCCAGGTAGACCGTGGTCTTGACGACATCGGCAAAGGTGGCGCCGGCAGCGGTCAGCAGGGCCTCGACGTTGGCGAGGGACTGCTTAGCCTGGGCCTCGACGCCCTCGGGCATCTTGCCGGTTGCGGGGTCGATGCCCAGCTGGCCGGACAGGAACACCATGTTGCCGGTCTGGATGCCGGGGGAATACGGTCCGATGGCTGCGGGTGCGTTATCGGAAGACACGACGGTCTTGCTCATGTTTTTCTCCTTACGATCAGTTGAGAGAGCGTGAGCGCGGCGTTCACACCGGGAGGCACAGTTCGGTCTGAACACCGCGCTTGATTGGGATAGTACTCAAGGTTTCCGCGCGATGCAAGATTATTATTAGCTTGCGAGAATATTTTATCGCCCAACGGTTTCCCCGAACCGCTGAACGGTTCTCATGTTGAGCAGCCATTCCAAGCTGCTGAAGACTTTGTCCTGCTTAGGCTGCGGGCGTCGCCCACCGCAGCGACGTCACTATACTTTTGAATATCTGAGCATTTTGAAAGGCAGGATATGACCGCAACCGCCAGCCGAACCACTAACCGCAGGCCCGAGCTTTTGGCCCCCGCCGGAGGCCCGGAGCCCTTTGCCGCCGCGCTCGCCGCGGGCGCCGATGCCATCTACTGCGGCATGGGCAGCTTCAACGCCCGCCGCAAGGCAACCAACTTTACCGACGAGGCCTTTGAGCAAGCCTGCCGCGCCGCACATCTAGCCGGGTCGCGCGTCTACGTCACGGTCAACATCGTCATCAAGCAGTCCGAGATGGGCGATGCGCTGCAACTCATCCATCGCTGCTCCACGCTGGGCGCCGACGCCTTCATTATCCAGGACTGGGGTCTGTTCTTTGAGGTCAAGCGCACCATGCCCGGCATCGAGACACACATCTCGACCCAGGCGAACATCCATGACGACCGCGGAACCGTCTGGTGCCGTGAGCAGGGCGCCGACCGCGTGACCTTGTCGCGCGAGCTCTCCATTGACGAGATCGCCGCCATCCACGACGCCGCGCCCGATGTGGACCTCGAGGTCTTTAGCCACGGTGCCATCTGCTTTTGCTACTCGGGTCTGTGCCTGCTTTCGAGCTTTGCCATGGCGGGCCGCTCGGCCAACCGCGGCATGTGCGCCCAGCCCTGCCGCCTGCCCTACGAGCTGATCGACGAGAACGGTCGCTCGCTCCCCCCTGCCGGCCGCGAGCGTGCGCTATGCCCGCGCGATACCAACACCTCGCAGCTTGTTAGCCGTCTGTATGATGCCGGCGCCGCGTCGCTCAAGCTCGAAGGCCGCATGAAGGCGCCCGATTACGTGTACTCCATCGTTGATGTGTATCGTCACGAAATTGATGACATGCTGGCCGGGGTCGCCGTTGCCAAGGACGAGGAAGCCGCCCGCCAGCGCCAGCTCAAGCGCTGCTTCAACCGCGACTTTACGCATGCCTATCAGGACGGCACCTCGGGCGACGAGATGATGAGCTATGAGCGTTCCAACAACCGCGGCCAGATCGTGGGCACGGTGCTGGGCAGCCGCCTGGCCAACCGCGATGTGCGCGGCCTCAAGCCCGATGACCGCCGTCGCCGCGCCGCCATCGCCCGCATTGAGCTGTTTGAGCCCGTGGGCAAGGGCGACCTGCTGGAACTTCGCCACGACAACGAGTTCGACCAGTTCCTAACCACTATCGCTACCGATGATGCCGCCGCCGGTGACATCATCGAGTGCCGCGTGCCCCGCAGCATGCCCGAGGGCTGCCGCGTCCGCGTGATTCGCAGTCAGCGTGCCATCGACGCCGCCGGCGCCGCACTCAAGCGCGATGTGCTGCGCCGCCGAGCTGTTGATGTGTCCGTCGTGGCGCGCCTGGGCGAGCCGTTTACTGTCACACTCACCTGCTGTGACAACCCCGCGCTCACCGCCACCGCCACAGGCTTTACCGTCGAGGCCGCCAAGACCCGCGCCGTCGAGGCGGCAGACCTGGTTGAGCATGTGGGCCGCATGGGCTCCTCGCCCTTTGAGGCGGCGAGCTTTGACATTTCGCTCGACGCCGGCTGCGGTATGGGCTTCTCCGCCGTGCACAAGGTGCGCGCCGCCGCCTGCAAGGCGCTGGAGGAGGCCATTCTGTCGCCGTACGAGAAGCGCGCGAAAACGCTCGAGTTGCCGGTGCTCGACAAATGTACGCGCCCCATGCCCAAGCACTACCGCGACGAGCCGCAGATCTGCGCCGCCGTCACCTCGCTCGAGGCCGCCAAGGCAGCCCGCGCGGAGGGTGCAACGCGCATCTATATGACCACCGACGCGCTCGAGGCTGTCGGACTCTCCCCTGCCGATGCATTTGAGCAGGGTATCGTGCCCGTACTCGACGAGGTCTGCCGCGCCGTCGACCACGAGCGCGTCGATCCTTGGATCAATGCCGGAGCCACCGTCGCCGTCGGCAATATCTCCGAGCTCGCCGTAGCCGCTCATGCCGGCGCCACGGCCGAGATTCGCTCTTGCCTGCCGGTGCATAACACGCCCTGCATGGAGGCGCTTGCCGAGCGCGGAGCCGGTGCGTTTTGGCTCTCGCCCGAGATCACGCTCGACGAGATCGTCTCGCTTGGCACCGCCGCGCCCGCAGCCCTGGGCATCACTGTGTTCGGCCGCCCGCGCGTTATGACGAGCGAGCACTGCATCCTGCAGGTGGCCAATGGCTGCATCCACGATTGCGCTAACTGCCGCCTGCGCGCCCGCAAGCTGTCGCTCAAGAATATCGACGGCAAGGTCATGCCCGTACGCACCGACATCCATGGCCGCTCTCGCCTGTACGACGCCTACCCCATCGACCTCACGCCGCAGGTTCCTCAGCTGCTCGATGCCGGCGTGCGTCGTCTCATGGTAGACGGAACGCTGCTCGAGACGGATGAGGTGGGCCGTGCCGTCGCCCGCGTCCGTCGTGCCGTCGAAGCAGCACAGGCCGGCCGCAAGCCCGCCGCCCGCCTGCGCGGCGCCACCTCGGGCTGCATGTTTGTGGGAATTAGCTAACCGAAAGGCTTACACGTGAACGAAGAACCTCAAGTCCTTTACTGCGACGCCTGGCTCATGGCCATCGACAAGCCCGCCGGCATGATCGTCCACGGCGACGGCACCGGCGAGCGCACGCTCACCGACTACGCCAGCGACCTGCTGCTGGCGATGGGTGACGGCTTTGCCGCGACCGACATGCAGCCGCTCAACCGCCTGGACCGCAACACCACCGGCGTGGTTTTGTTTTCGCTCGACAAACAGACGCAGCCCGCCTTTGACCAGATGGTGATCGACCACGCCTTCGAAAAGCACTATCTGGCGCTCGCCGAGGGCAAGATCGACTGGAACGAGAAGCTCATCGACAAGCCCATCGCGCGCGACCGCCACGACAGCCGCAAGATGCGCGTCGGCGCCAGCGGCAAGCCGTCGCAGACGCGCGTGAAGGTGCTCAAGCGCCTTAAGAGCCGTCGAGGCCTGCCCACGCGTTCGTATATCGATGTCGAGCTGCTCACCGGCCGCAAACACCAGATTCGCGTGCACCTGGCAAGCGAGCACCATCCCCTGGTTGGCGACGACCTGTACGGCACACCGCGTCCTTGCGGCCTCATGCTCCACGCCCACAGCGTGTCCTTCACGCATCCCGTAACCGGCGAGCACATCCACATCGAAGCCCCCTGCCCCTGGGAGCCCTAAAACCTGCCAAAAAGGGACAGGTTTATTTTGGCAGGTTTTATCTGGACAAACGTCAAAACCACCACAAAGGTTCCTGCCCTTTCGCGGTGGTTTTGGCCTTAGCCCGTCCCTTGCTGTTAGACCGTGATGACGTTGTCCATTGCCCGGTACTTGGCAGGGACATCGCCTGCGGTAATAATCGTTGCATCGCGAAAGTCCGCGAACTTGACGGGCGCCACCATGCCAAATTTGCTGGCGTCCGAGATTACGAAGCGTTTGGCCGTATGACGCATCGAGATGCGCTTTACTTGGGCCTCCTCGATATCGGGCGCCGTGAAGCCCTGCTCGGCGGCGATGCCGTTAGAGCCCCAAAAGCCACAGTTGAAGTTGTAGCGATCTAAGGTTGCCAAGGCATCGGGGCCAACGAGCGCCTCGGTCTCGGGTTTGAGCTCGCCGCCCAGCACCACGGTACGCATACCCCGCAAAGCAAGGCGCTGAGCATGGAGCACGGAATCGGTCACGTAGGTGACATCTTCAAGGTGGGGAAGATGCTCGATGAGCCTGAGCGTCGTCGAGCCCGAGTCGATGTATACAAAGCTCTCAGGCTCCACAAGCGCCGCCGCACGGGCGCAGATACGCTCCTTGTCATCGTTATGGAGGTCGCTGCGCTCATTAAGCGTTAGGTCGCGCGTCACGTGCGCGCGCTCAAGACTCGTCGCCCCACCGTGGACCTTGGCGATGCGATGCGCTCGGTCGAGCGTCTGCAGATCGCGCCGAATGGTAGACGCCGTCACGCCCAGGGCCTCAGCAAGCTCCGGAACGGTAACCGAGCCGGCCTGCTGCACCATCGATACAATCGCGTTGAGCCTATCTTCCGCAAGCATCGCTTACTCCTCCTCGGGGTACACGACTCCCCAGTCGGCGCGAAGCTTGGTCATAAGCTCCATAACATCAGAAGCATAATCCAGCAGCTCGCGCTTGGAGTCGTCGCCGGCAACGGCCTTCTCAAGATCGGCCATCTCGTAGCACAGTGCGTAGGCCTCGGTGCCAGCGTGGACCTCCTCGCGGTGGCCGTCGGCAGTCCACACGATGGTCGCGTGATCGGCACGCGGATATTCGTTGACCTCGATATAACACTTGTCGAAGCTAATGACCGAGCGCTTGGGCTGCTTGGAGTGGAGCGTGAGGCTCACCACGCCCAGCTGCTGTTCGGCATTACGGCAGACGATGCCGCCCGCAACGTCAACACCGGTCTCACAGGTGTTGCCCAACGAAACGACCTCAGCGGGCTGGCTGGCCATAAAGAGACGCATGACGGACAGGGCATACACGCCAATATCGAGCATGGCACCGCCAGCAAGGTTGCGGTTGTAGAAGCGATTGGTCAGATCGCCGTACTCCTTGTAGCTACCAAAGTTGAGCTGGGCGAGGTTCATGCGACCAAACTCGCCGGCATCCATGCGACGGCACAGCTCTTGATACAAGGGCATATGAAGCACCGTGGTGGCGTCCATGAGGACGACGTTGTGCTCGTCGGCGATGGCACGCGCCTCATCAAGCTCAGCGGAATTGAGGGTAATGGCCTTCTCGCAGAGCACGTGCTTACCAGCTGCCAGAGCGGCTCGCAGGTAGGTGATGTGAGTGTTGTGCGGCGTGGTGATATAGACTGCATCAATGTTCGGATCGGCGTAGAGGTCCTCGACCGTGTCATAGACCTTCTCGATGCCATACTGCTCAGCAAAAGCCTGAGCCTTGGACAGCGTGCGGTTGGCGACGCCCACAAGCTTGCGGCCGGCAAGAGCGAGAGACTGGGCCATCTGGTTGGCGATAACACCGCAACCGATCACGGCCCAGCGGAGCTCGGGGGCCGTAAAAATATCGTTAGGGAACGGCTTGTCCTGAACCGAAGCGAACGCTGCCTTTGCTGCTGCCGCGGAGTCGAGTGGAACCCGCTTGGAATCTGTCATCATGTACCTCCTGTGTCATAGAACGTCTTGCATTTCGGACAGCTCTATATTCGCACAAACACGCGTGTCTGTGCGCGTTTTTGCGTATCTCATCGCTAAATGGTCATTTTTGCCCCGTAAACGGCGCATCTATACGCATATTCACGCAATCCAACGCACGCAAATACGCACAAAAGCGCACTGGTCATTGCTCAGAGACAGGGGCTTATGCTTAGAACTCAAAAGACAGGATGATCCGCTTAGCCTCGTCACTCATGGCGCGCTGCAGCTCTAAGGACCGTCCCAAACTGCCGACAGAAAAGGAACGTCCCAAACTGCAGACAGAAAAAGAACGTCCCCAGGCGCCGGCATTTCAAGAGCACTCATTTAAGTCTGTCCCCAATGAGTGCAATCACTCATAAAAACCTTCCCCCTAGCATGAGGATTGTTCAGGTCATCATACTAGGGGGAAGGTGATTGCTGTGGCCCAGAAAGCCAACAGCCTCGCGCACACGAAATGGCTGTGCAAGTACCGCATCGCACCGAGGTCAAGCTCATCGCCACCATCGTCGAGAAGCACCCCAAGGTGCGCTTTGCCGTGAGCTGCACCTCAGCCCACGCCGACCTCTACGACCGCATGGAGCAGGCCCTGTGCGAGCGCGTGGCCAACGCGGTGGAGGTCGTCCGCTCCGACATCAGCCCCGCGCTTCTTGTCCACACCGGTCCAAACCTCGTGGGTGTGGCGGTCCAGGGGCTCTAGCGGAGGCGGGGCATCCTGCCCCAAAAACAAATGCAAAAGACGAGCACTTCTTGCCGCTCAATTGGCAAGAAGCGCTCGTCTTTTCTTAACGCGTTGTATGGCGGAGAGAGCGCAAGTTACGCGAGCGCCCTTCTTGCCAGCTCGGCCGCGCCGAGGATTCCTTGGTCGCCGCCGCAGCCCGGGGCGCAGATGTAGCTCTCCATGTCCTTAAGCTCGGCGGTCTGGATGTAGCCACCCAGATATTCGAGGGTCTTCTTGCGGACGATGCCGTAGAGCTGCTCCTGGTGCATCACGCCGCCGCCGAGGACGATGCGGCGAGGCGAGTACATGAGCACGAGGTTCGCGCACATCTGCCCCAGATAATCCCCCTCGAGCGCCCACGCCTCATCGTTGTCCGCGAGCTCGGCCGCGGGCTTTCCCCAGCGCGCGGCGATGGCGGGGCCGGAGGCGAGGCCCTCGAGACAGCTCGCGTGGCTCGGGCAGACGCAGCGTCCCTCCTCGGTGGGACGGGTCCTTACCAGCATGTGGCCGGCCTCGGGGTGCAGCATGCCGTGAAGGAGCCTGCCCGCGCACATGACGCCCGCGCCCACGCCGGTGCCGATGGTCACGTAGACGGCGTCCTCGAGCCCCTTGCAGCAGCCGAAGACCACTTCGCCGAGGCAGGCAACGTTCACGTCCGTGTCGTAGGCCACCGGAATCCCGAGGGCATCGGCGAACGCGGCGCGAAGACCATGGCCTCGCCACGCGAGCTTGGGCGTCTGGAGGATGGAGCCGTAGCGCTCGTCGTTGGGGTCGACGCAGGTCGGACCGAAGGCGCCGATGCCCAACGCGTCCACATCGCGGGCGGTGAACCACTCGATCATCTGCGGGACAGTCTCGGCGGGCGTAAGCGTCGGGGTCTCCATACGGTCGAGGACCTCGCCGTCGCCGGACACCACGGCACAGACCATCTTGGTCCCGCCGGCCTCGAGGGCGCCGAGCCTCATTTGCTTTTCGCTCATGTGATCCTCCTTACAAAGGGACGCCCGCAGTCATGGTCAACCGCGGGCGCCCATAACGTTGGCTTGTTTCGAGGCGACCCTACCTGGGCACGCGGTCCTGCCTTGCGGCAAACGGGGCGAGCACGGCGTGCGGCTCGCTTTGGTACCAGTAGGCGACGGTGGAGATGTCGTCCTCACGCTCGTAGAGCTTGATGTCGTCGTTGCCGAGGTCCTGGAACGTCACGCGCAGGTCCTCCTTGAACGAGATCGGATCGGGAAGGTGCCACCTGTAGAGGCCGTGCCTGGGAAGCGCGTCGTCGTTGGTCGCGAGCATCGGGTTCGGGTTCGGCTTGCCCGCGCTGAAGCGGTCGCGCGTGGCGTCGCGCGTCGAGCGGTACGGGTAGCCGGCGAACAGCGTGTTGAAGCACTGCGCCTCGGGCAGCGCGTGGGGCGGCCTGTCGAGGAAGGCCCAGGCACCGCCGAAGTAGTCCTCGGCTCCCGTCGAGGTGACCGTGGGGAACTCCTCGTCGCCGTCGAGGAAGAACTTCATCTCGCCCTCGCCCCACCAATAGCGCTCCAGGGCGCACAGGGCCATGTAGGTGCCGACGTAGTAGCCCTTGCCGCGCACGCCGTCGAGCACGGTGTAGTCGACGCCCCTGCGGGTGCTGCGCTCGCGGTTAAAGCGGGCGTGGAAGTACATGGCGTCGTCCGGCACGTCGGTGAGCGCGTAGTTGAACGTGTAGAAGACGTACTTAATGAACCCGGGGTGCTCGCTCGTAAGCGTGACCTTGGCGTGCTTCCTGAAGGGCATCTCGAAGTAGCAGTTCATGCCGCCCGTCGGGTTCACGCAGATGGGCATCGAGTTGACGATGGCGCGCTCACCGAAGCCGTTGCAGAAGAAGTCGCCGACAGGGCACTCGACCGAGGGGGTCTCCTCGTCGTCCCAGTAGAAGCGCAGCACGAGGTCACGCATGACGAAGCTGCCGGCGGCGGTCTTGTCGGGGACGGTCATCCAGATGTGGCGGATGATGCCGGGGCCTTCGATGTCCGCGAGCGTGATGGTCTCGCCGGACTCAAGGGGCACGCAGCACGAGCCCTTGCGGCCGACGCCGAGGTGGCTGGCCGACATGGCGGCGCGGCCCTTCTCGCCCGTGATGTTCTCGGGGGTGATGGCGCGGCTTTCCTCACCGCCGTGCATCCACACGTCCTTAAGGAACTCTCTCATCGTCGACCTCCTCTATTCGTCGTCGTCGCACTCGGCGGAACTGGCACCGTTCACGTAGATGATCTGCTGGCGCGCCTCGTTGACGAGGGCGTCGAAGTCGAGTTTCTCGTCGGGGCGCGCGAGCGCGACCGTCATGGCGAGCGGGAGGTTGACACCCGCGATCACGTGGATCCGGTCGGAGGCGAAGCGGGAAAAGCGCTGGTTCACGCTGCCGCCGTACGCGTCGGTGAGGACGACGACCTCGTCAGTGCCCGAAAGAGCCGCCTCGACCGCCGCGTCGAGCCCCTCGCCGTTGTCGTTCACGTAGGCGCACACGGCGTTGACGGCGTCGCCCTTACCCGTAAGGAACTCGAGGGTGTCCTTGAAGCCCTGGGCGAGAAGGGAATGGCTCGCCACAACTATCTTTCTCATTGATTCACCAATCTCTTGGGTCGAAGCTAGGCGAGGATGCCGGCGGCGGAGGCGACCATCGCGAGGACGATCACCACGAGGATGAGGGCCGTCATGCTCGCGTTCTTCTTGGTAAGAAGGTAATACGCGCTTCCCGTGATGGCGGCGGGGATCATGGCAGGCAGGATCTTGTCGAGCAGCGGCTGAATCTCCATCGCGACGTCGCCGAAGCTGAAGCTAATCGGGCAGGTGACGCCGATGACCGAGGCGATGAGGCAGCCGACCACGGTGAGGCCGAGCACGGAGGCGGCGGCAGTGAGGTTGGGAAGCTTCTCGCTGAAGTCGGTGACGAGCTTCACGCCCTGCTTGTAGCCGAACTCGAGGGCGTGCATGCGGACCCAGAAGATGGCCAGGATGAGCGCGAACCAGATGCCGGCTCCCACGGGGTTGCCCTCGATGGCCATGTAGGCGGCGATGGAGCCCATGATGGTCGGGATCATGGTCATGAGCAGGGAGTCGCCGACGCCGGCGAGCGGTCCCATGGTGCCGATCTTCAGGTCTTGGACGGCGTCCGCCGCCGCTAGGCCGTCGCGCTCCTCCATGGCCACGCAGGCGCCAAGGATGATGGCGGCGAGCCAAGGCTGGGTGTTGTAGTAGCGGAAGTGGTTGTTGAGCGCTTGCTTATAGTCCTCGTCGTTCGTGTAGATCTTCCTCAGGACCGGCGAGAGGGCGTAGGCGACTGAGGCGCCCTGCTGGGTCTGGTAGTTGAAGGTGCACACGCTCATGAGCCAGCGCCAGTTCGCGTTGCGCAGGTCCTTCTTGGTGACCTTGTAGCCGGAGGGCTTGCCCTCGGCGACGGCGGTGATGTTCTCGTTTTCCATGGTTACTCATCCTCTCCGATGAAGGCGTCTGCGGAAGCGTGGGCGGCGAGCTCGGTGTCCCTCTCGGCACGCTGGTAGAACGCAATCGCGAGGGCAACGCCGACGATGGCGGCGCCGATGATGGGCACGTTCAGGAAGGCCGAGAGGAAGAAGCCGGCGAGCAGGTACTGGAAGTACTTGGCGGTTGGCATGTAGCGGAGCAGCATGGCGATACCGACGGCCGGGAGCATCTTGCCGGCGAGGGTGAGGCCGGAGAGGAACCACTGGGGCATGACCTCGAGGAGCCAGTTGACGGCGGGCTGGCCGAGCGTCACGGAGACAAAGACGGGCAGGGCGGCGCACAGGCCGAAGAGCGCGGGGCAGACCCACAGGATGGCGTTCATCTGATTGAACTTACCCTCGTTGCAGAACTTCTGGGACTTCTCGACGACAAAGCCGTTGAGGATCTTGGCGACGACGTCGAGCTGGATGCCGAGCATGCCGACCGGCAGGCCGATGGCGAGGCCCGTGTCGGAGCCCAGGGTCACGCCGTAGGCGGTGGCGATGATGGCCATCGTGCCGTAGTCGGGAATGGAGGAGCCGCCGAAGCCCGCGACGCCGAGCTGCATGAGCTGAATGGTGCCGCCGATGACAAGGCCGGTCTTCCAGTCGCCCATGACGACTCCGGTGATGAGGCCCCAGAAAACGGCGTAATTGACGAAGATCATCGGGATACCGTAGTAGTCCACGTGCTTGATGAAGGCCAGCAGGGTCAAAAGGACGACCTGCAGGATAGTGAAGTTGACCATATTTCCCCCTTAGATGAGGTCTGCGACGGAGACGGGCTTGTCGGCGGGCACGAACTGGGCCGTCACCTTGACGCCACGGGCGATGAGCGCCTTGTAGCTCTGGACGTTCTCGGCGGAGGCGTAGGCGCGCTGGGTGAGCTGGATGCCGTCCTCCTTGACGAGCGAGCCGCCGACGACCAGCGACGGGAGCTCGACGCCCGACTCGACCAGGCGAAGCATCGTCTCGGGCTCCTTGGCGATGACGAAGACCTTCTCGCGGTCGTACTTGCCCGCGGCGAAGTTCTTGAGCGCGGTCTGCTCGGAGATGATCGAAACGGCCATGCCCGCGGGGCGTGCCATCCTCATGGTGGACTTCAGGACCTCGTCGCCGGCGACCTTGTCGTCGATGACCATGACTCGGGTCGCGCCCGACACCGGGGCCCACTGCGTCACGATGATGCCGTGAAGCAGGCGATTGTCGATTCGTGCCATAACAACACTCATGTTTGCTCCTATCAAATGAAGTTTTACGTTCGGTACTGCCTCGGCGCTATCCGGATTCGCGCCGGGCAAGGGGTTATCGGATTATTGAGGACGCGCGGTCAGCTTGCGGCGGCGCGGGGAAGGTCACTCGTCGAGCAGGAGGTCCGAGGAGCCGAGGCGCTCTTCTCGCGCCGGGGCGGCGCTCACGCTTATGTAGTCGAAGACATATGCGATCTCGCTTACGGGAACCTCTACGCGATAGCGCGTCGAGATGCTCGAGAAGCTCTGCCTGAAGGACTCGATGAAATCGGCGCGTTCCTCCTCGAAGCGGTCCTGGCCAACGTAGGTCTCAATGGGGTTTCTGGTAACAAGGCGCTCGACGAGACAGCAGAGGTGAACGTAGAGCCCAATGATGGCGTTGCTGCCGATCTTCTCGCCTGTCCTGCGCTGAAGCTCGTGCACGGCGCTCTCGATCTCATGGAATAGCCGCTCCGGGTCGAGGATGGTGATGGAGCGGATGACGTTCTGCAGCGTCATGTTCGAGAGCAGCTTCTCGTGGAAAGAAGAGAGCTCGGAAGCGTCAAGCCACCTGCCGAACACGGCATCAACCTTAGAGGCGGACGCCGTCGACATGATGTCCTCGAGGGCGACGAAGGGGACGGAGGCGACCCCGGGGTCTCCCGTGCCGATGACGGCGCAGACGCGGTGCTCGGAGAAAACGGCGTCGTTCGACCCGTTCGCGACGAGCTGCTTAAAGGGCCTCGTGAGCAGGCGCGCGCCTATGGTGCGCGGGAGGCTCTGCGAGACGAGCTGGCGTATCCTCTCCGCGGCGTCGACCCCGGACTCGGAGCAGAAGACGATGGCGTCCTCACGGTTGACGCGCTCGATCACCTTGCAGTGCGTCACGCACGCGGCGGTCGCATCGCCAAGAACCTCGGCGATGGACTTGCCACCGAGCAGCCCGACCCCGATCTCGAGCGCAAGACCGGTAGAGACGTTGTTCACCACGCCGATAGTGGAGTCGGTAACGTTCTCGAGGGCCTTATAGGCCTCCTCCAAGGAGCCCATGTCGACGAGGAACACGACCCCGGTGCAGTAGGAATGGCGGTCGACGAGGCGCTGGAGCGGACCGACGATGTCCTTCAGCTGCTGGTCGTAGGGCATGTCGACAGCCTCGTACACATGCATGCCGAGCATACGGTTCGCCGCGTCGGCGATGCTCGTCGCCGTTGAGTAGCCGTGGGACAAGATGACGCAGAGCGTCCGAAGGGCCTTCGCATCGCGAGACTCCGATGCGACGCACAGCGTCAGAAGCGTCTTCGTGAAGTGATCGAGCGAGATTCCCAGCGCCCCTTCCACGTCTGCGGCGACCTGATCGGAGACACTCGAGGCAAACGGCAATTCGGAGGTCACGGCACCGAGGAGATGGGAGATTTGCTCCGCACAGGCAGACTTTCGCTTAGCCAGGCCGATACCCGGCCACAACTGCAGGCAAATCTCCTGGGCCAGTAGAAAAGCGACCTTCCTCGAAAGCTCGATGCCATAAGAAGAGCCTGCGTCGGCAAGGACCGCGCCCACGACGCGCTCGAAGGCGCGCGACCTCGAGGAGGCGACGCCGTGGTCGAAGATCAAGTGATCCTCAACGCCGCGCACAGCGGAGACAGCTTGCGAGACAAGCTCGGAGACAGAGAGCTCCCCGGCGCAGAATCGCTCATCGAGGGAGCACAGGGCATCGAGCGCCTGCTCGACCGGCCCTGTGCTCTCGGCGGCATCCAGAGACGCGTCGATCAGAACGCCATCGTCGGGCTGTTGATCGATCTGCGCGGAGGAGAGGAGCCCACTGGGAAGAAGATACGGGCGAACGACGACGTAGTCGCCCTCGCGATTGAGGAACGCTTTGGCGCAGCAGTTCGTCACGCAGGCGCGCAAGCCGGCGATGTTATCGGAAAAGTCCGCGTTCACGAGGCAACGGTATGCGCCGCGGCTGATCTTCACATCAGAACCGATTCGGCACCCCTCGCTGCGTAGGAAGCTCAAGATGAGATCCTCGCGCTCCTCGGGGGTCCGCTCCTTGAGTGAGGGGACGCGGGCACAGATGGGCATTTTGCTGTAGGCCGAGGAAACCTTCAGGTCATCGGCGGAAAGCGTCGTCGAAAGAACGAGGCGAGCGCGCGGCGCATCCTGGGAGGCATCGAGCCCGAGAGCCGTCGCAAGGCAGTGCTCCATCGCAGAGGGAGAGAGTGTCTCGATGCCGTTGACAAAGACCACACCCCCGTGCGATTTCGCGATCGACTCGTCAAGAAGCCCGTTGAACGAGGCGGCGTCCGGGACCCCGGCACAGTCGATGCGCACATAGGAGGAGTCGCGGGACAGCAAGCCCTGGTTCTTGCCGTACTCGTACACAAGGCGAGAAAGGAAAGACTTACCGACACCCACGCCGCCGCTCAAGAGGATGGGCAGGCCAAACGGAGGGTACTGAACCGCAGCCTTGCACTGCTCGACAACGGAGCTGAGGCTCAGGTCGAAGCCCACGGCACGCGCGAAGTCGCGGTGATCGGCGATTCCCGTCGCCTGGATGAGGTCGGCGAGCGAGGCGTACTCGCTTGTAGAGAGCTTTACCTGAAAACGCTTCTGGAACGCGCGGCGATGAAAATAACGGACAGGCCTGCCCGCCACCTTAACCACAAGGCCGGCGCGAACAAGGTCGTTGAGGTACTGGCTCGCCAGGCTCCTGGAGATGATGAGCGTCTCGGCGATGTCGGAGGTGGACAGACGGGCAAGGTCGTCGAGCGAGACGGCAGAGGTGAGGGCCTCGAGATGCTCGAGAATCCTGTCCCTCATGTCGACGGGCTTCTTTGCCAAGCTGTCCTGTGCGGTCTTGTCCATGACTTCTTACCTCCTTGTACAAGGAGTATAAGGGGAACACAGAGAACGGAAGGGGGCGCGTGGGGGAATCAACAGCCCCGAGGAGAAGTTCACCACTTGAGGGGCAGAAAACAACGGCCATTGAACATTCAGGGCCGACGCTCAACACTTCGGCTCGACACTTCGCTTTGGAAAGGGCCCTGCGCGCCGGGGTCCCAACATAAAGAAGGGCCCCGGTGCACAGGGTCTAAAGCTTAACCATGCGCTCGGCGATGCGGGCGCAGTCGCAGGCGGCCTTCTTCTCGAAGGTGTTGTAGTCGACGACCTGGCCCTCGGCGCAGGGCTTGTCGCTGATAGCGCGCACGACGACGAGGGGCACGCCGTTGAGATAGGCGGCCTGCGCGATGGTGCAGCCCTCCATCTCGCAGCACAGGTCGCCGAAGGTCGCGAGGATGTGCTCCTTCTGTCCCGCGGGCGAGACGAACTGGTTGCCGGAGACGACACGGCCCTTGAGGACCTTAATGTCGGGGGTGACGGCGGCCGCGGCGGCGCACGCCGCCAGCAAGGGCCGGAACGGATCGCGCAAGATCAAGGCGTCGCCCGGGAGGTCGGGCGTTACCGTCAGCCGGCGCCGCGTCTGCCGCATCATGAGGGAGAACGGCCTGGCCGGCGCATACGGCAGGAAGAGGTTCAAGGTGCACCCCGGGACGGTCAACGAGGCCGACGTGCCCAACGTCGTCGCGCGCGGCTTCGGCGGCAGGGCGCCGTGCACCCATATAAGCAGCGACTTGGCCTGCGTGCGCGTCGGGGCGTCATGGAACTACGTCTGCCTGCTCATCGACCTCTGCAACGGGGAGATCGTCGGCCACTCCGAAGGACTGAGGAGGGACGCGCGAGCTCCGAGCCAAGCTCTTGGATTACGTGCACTGGTACAACAACTTCAGGATCCACTCGACGCTGGGCTACATGTCGCCGGTCGAGTTCAGGGAGGCGGGGCCGTCCCTCCCGGAATCGTCCAAATAAGTGTTGCCAATCCATAGCCAATCCAGCCATCATCTCCGCGAAGGCGGACGTCAGGAAAAGCTCGGCTTGAGCTCGGTCGGACGCGGTCTGTGGGGCATCATTCAGGCTCAGGGGGTCTCCTTGTCTTCTTCGGTCGCAACCTGAATAATAGGGACGGCCCCTTCTCTCTTTCCCTTTCGTTTTCGACGCGTCACCCTCTCGGCGGGCTTAAGGCCCGCGCTCGCGGGTGCAGGGGCTACGCCCAAACCCCAAAAACGTAACGCCGTGCTCGAAGCGTTTCCGGACGTCAGCGTAATCTCAAATCCCGTTCGTCAACTCATGGGCAAGCCACCTGAGACTACTCATTTCTCCTACTGGCAATGAAGACCTGCGACCTGCAGTTTTGCAAACTGCTTGAAAGCCGCCTGCGTTGATTCACTTCCTATTGCAGCTGGCGGCTTGCACGCGAAAAGGCATTTAAGTTTCAAAACGGGCGTTTTCGGCGCTATCGAGCCTCCAAAGGCATCCCGCCGCGCCCTTTGGGACAAAAACAAAAACTCAAAGCCCTGAATTCGAAAATAGTTTTTGGAGTTGTCCCGACTTTTGTCCCCGAAGCCGACGAAACGCGACAGGGTGTCACCTGGCGGCACTCGATTCGAGACGGCACCGAAAAGTGGGGCAACCGGAATGACGGGACGGCAGAACCGAATCCATCGAGTGGGGATAGAAAAAGGCCCGGGTGCCGTGGGGGCATCCGGGCCTTTGCTAGCAACTTGATGTTGCGGGCAGCTTAGAACTTGTGGCCGCACTTCTTGCAGACGCGCAGCTTGTTCTTGCCGTCCTTCTCGTGACCGACGCGGGTAACCTTACCGCACTCGGGGCAAACGAGATTGACGTTGGAGGCGTCGATGGGAGCCTCCTGCGAAACGATGCCGCCCTGCTGGTTGGCAGCGTTGGGCTTGACGGCCTTCTTGACGACCGAAACGCCCTCGACAACGACCTTGTTCTCGGCGGGGAGAGCACGCAGGATAACGCCCTGCTTGCCGCGATCCTTACCAGAGAGAACCTGGACCTTATCGCCCTTCTTGATATACATATATCTCCCCTAACTACAGGGTCTCGGGAGCGAGCGAGACGATCTTCATGTACTTCTTGTCACGAAGCTCGCGAGCGACGGGCCCGAAGATACGGGTGCCGACGGGCGAACCATCGTTGTTGATGACAACGCAGGCGTTCTCATCAAAGCGAATGTAGGAGCCATCCTTGCGGCGGATCTCCTTAACGGTGCGAACGACGACGCAACGGACAACGTCCTTCTTCTTGACGTTGGCGCCAGGGGTAGCCTCCTGGACAGCACCGATGAACACATCGCCGATGCCTGCATAACGACGCTTGGAACCGCCAAGCACCTTGATGCAGCGAATCTTGCGAGCGCCGGAGTTGTCGGCGACGTTCAGCATGGTTTGCATCTGAATCATGGTAGATGTTCCTCCGAACTAAGAACCGAAGAGAGGTGCGCAGCCTTTAGGCGGCCTGTGGTATGCAAACCAGGCATACGCACATCTTCGGAAACGTACAAGTCGTAAGAGCGACTGCTTATTTAGCGCGCTCGACGACCTCGATGAGGCGCCAACGCTTCATCTTGGACATAGGACGGGTCTCCATAACGCGGACGGTATCGCCCACGCCAGCCGTGCACTCCTCGTCGTGAGCGTGCAGCTTCTTGGAGCTGGTCATCATCTTGCCGTACTTGGGGTGACGCTTGCGCTCGGTGATGGTGACGACAATGGTCTTGGCACCGGAGACGGAGGTAACGACACCCGTACGGACCTTACGCGAGTTACGCGAATCAGTCATGTTCTCTCCTTAGGTCCTACTCGGCGACAGCGGACTTCTCCGCTGCGATCTCGCGGGCGCGCTGCTCCGTGAGGACGCGAGCGATGTCCTTCTTCACGGTGTTGACGCGAGCGGTGTTGTCCAGCTGGCTGGTGGCCATCTGGAAACGAAGGTTAAAGAGCTCGGCGCGCATTTCCTTCAGCTTCTCAACGAGCTGAGCGTCCGAGAGCTCACGAATCTCTGCGGGCTTCATTAGTTCTCCTCCTTGGCGGCGGCGGCGTCCTCAGCAGCCCACTTGGCCTCGAGAGCGGCCTCCTCAGCCATTTCCTTCTCGATGCGCTGCTCAGCGTTCTTGGCAACCACAATCTTGGTCTTGATGGGAAGCTTGTGCTGTGCAAGACGCAGAGCCTCGCGAGCGACCTCCTCGGGCACGCCCTTGACCTCGAACATGATGCGGCCGGGCTTGACGACGGCCACCCACTCCTCGGGGTTACCCTTACCAGAACCCATGCGAGTCTCGGCAGGCTTCTTGGTGATGGGCTTATCGGGGAAGATCGTGATGTAGACACGACCGCCACGCTTCATGTAGCGGGTCATGGCAATACGAGCGGCCTCGATCTGACGGTTGGTGATCCAATGGGCCTCGAGAGCCTGGATACCAAACTCGCCGAAATGCAGCTCGGTATTACCCTTGGCCTGGCCCTTCATGGAGCCACGCTGCACCTTGCGGTGAAGAATACGCTTAGGGGCAAGCACTACTGACCCCTCCTCTCGGAGTTACGACGACGAGGACGGGAAGAGCCCTCGAGTGCAGGGTTGGGAACAGGCTGGCCCGGGAGCTTCTCGCCCAGGTAGATCCAGACCTTCACGCCGCAAGCGCCCATGGTGGTGCTGGCGACAGCCGTGCCGTAGTCGATCTTGGCACGGAGGGTGTGCAGAGGCACGCGACCCTCGCGGTACCACTCACGACGGCCCATCTCGGCACCGCCGAGACGACCGGAGCACTGGATACGGATGCCCTTAGCGCCGGCCTTGCGGGCGGACTGGACAGCCTTGCGCATAGCGCGACGGAAGGCAACGCGGCCCTCGAGCTGCTCGGCGATAGACTGAGCAACGAGGTTGGCGTCGAGCTCGGGGCGCTTGATCTCGACAACGTCGACGGAGAGCTGGCCCTTGGAGACGCCAGCGACCTTCTCGAGCTCGGTGCGGAGGGTATCGATCTCGGCACCCTTCTTACCGATGACAACGCCGGGGCGAGCGGTGAGGATGATGACCTTCACCTTGTCGCCAGCGCGCTCGATCTCGACGCGGGAGACAGCTGCGCGGGAAAGACGCTTCTCGAGGTACTTGCGGATCTCGAGATCGTTACCGAGGGTCTTAGCGTAATCCTTCTCTGCGAACCAGCGGGAGCGCCAGTTCTCGGTGATGCCAAGACGGAAGCCGGTGGGGTAGACTTTCTGACCCATACAGCTTTACGCCTCCTTTCGAGGAGCAACGACGACGGTGATGTGGGAAGTACGCTTCAGAATACGAGAAGCGGAACCCTTGGCGCGGGGACGGATGCGCTTAAGCGTCGGACCCTCGTCAACATAGGCAGCGGCGACAACCAGGTTGTCGGCACGCAGACCGTTGTTGTTCTCGGCGTTCGCAACGGCGGAACGGAGAACCTTCTCGACATCCACGGCGACAGCGCGGTCGCAGAAGTGGAGGATGTCGAAGGCCTGAGCGACAGGCTTGCGGCGGATCAGATCGACCACCAGGCGGGCCTTGCTGGGGGAAACACGCACGTACTTAGCGACGGCGCGAACCTCGGTGGCCTCAGTTTCAATAGACTTAGTTGCCATTTACGGTTAACCCCCTATTTGGCCTTGTGGCCACGGAACGTACGAGTCGGCGCGAACTCGCCGAGCTTGTGACCAACCATGGACTCGGTAACATACACGGGCACATGCTTGCGGCCGTCGTGGACGGCGATGGTGTGACCAACCATCTCGGGGAAGATGGTGGACGCGCGAGACCAGGTCTTCACGACGTCCTTCTTGCCAGCCTCGTTCATCGCGGTGATACGCGAGAGAAGGCGAGTCTCCACGAACGGGCCCTTTTTGAGACTTCTGCTCATAAGTGCTTTCTCCTAAAACTCGGTATCCGAAATTACTTCTTACGGCGACGAATGATGTGCTGGTTCGAGACCTTCTTCTTCTTGCGCGTACGAAGGCCCTTCGTCGGCTTACCCCAGGGGGTAACAGAGGGACGACCAGAGGTGTGGTTCTTGCCCTCGCCACCGCCGTGCGGGTGGTCGACAGGGTTCATGACGGTACCGCGGACGGTCGGGCGCACGTTCATGTGACGCTTACGGCCGGCCTTGCCGATGACGATGTTGGAGTGATCGGCGTTGCCGACCTCACCGACGGTGGCGCGGCAGGTAACGAGGATGCGGCGCATCTCGGAGGAAGGCATACGGACGATGGCGTACTTGCCCTCCTTACCCATCAGCTGGCAGGAGTTACCGGCGGAACGGGCGATAGCAGCGCCCTTGCCCGGCTGGAACTCGACGGCGTGGATGAGCGTACCGACGGGGATGTCGGCGAGGGGCAGAGCGTTGCCCGGCTTGATGTCGGCGTCAGAACCGGACATGATGGTCTGACCGACCTCGAGGCCCTTGGGGGCCAGGATGTAGCGCTTCTCACCGTCAGCGTAGTGCAGCAGAGCGATGCGAGCGGAACGATTCGGATCGTACTCGATCGTGGCAACCTTGGCGGGCACGCCGTCCTTGTTGCGCTTGAAGTCGATCACGCGGTAACGACGCTTCACGCCGCCGCCCTGGTGGCGGGTGGTGATGCGGCCGTTGTTGTTACGACCGGCCTTCTTAGGCAGGGGCTCGAGAAGAGACTTCTCGGGCTTGGTGCAGGTGATCTCGGAGAAGTCGGAGATCGTCTGCCAACGCCTACCAGCGGAGGTCGGCTTAAGGTGCTTTACAGCCATTACAATCCCTTTCAATAGGAATCCGTTAGCCATCGCAGACAGGGATTCGAGGTTCTGCCTCGGGTGCGATGACACCGGACGTATACACGGTTCCGGGCGTGTCCATTTTATACGCCCAAAACCTTGAGCTCCCGCCTCCCCTATTTGGGAGGCATGAGCTCACTCAACAGCAGCGAGTCTTAGGCCTGGTTGCCAAAGACCTCGATGGTGTCGCCCTCGGCCAGCGTGACGATGGCCTTCTTCCAAGAACGGGTCTTGCCGGCGACATAGCGCACGCGCTTGGTCTTGGGCTTGACCGTCAGGGTGTTCACGCGAACGACCTTGACGCCGAAGATCTCCTCGACAGCGTCCTTGATCTGATACTTGTTAGCATCCTTGGCGACCTCGAACGTGTACTTGTTCAGCTCCATGCCGGAGAAGGAACGCTCGGACACGATCGGACGGATGATGATCTCGTGGGCGGTCATTTATGCAAGCACCTCCCCGAAGTGAGCGGCGATGTCGGCGGGCATCAGCACAGCGTTGTTGTTGACGAGATCGTAGGTGTTGGCCTCGTCAGCGGTGATGATGAACGTCTTGGGAATGTTGCGGAACGACAGGTAGGCGTTGACGTCCTCATCGCGAACGATGATGGTCAGACGCTTGCCCTCAAGGCCGAGAGCCTTGAGCATGGCGACGGCAGCCTTGGTCGAAGGCTTCTCGAAGCCGTAGTCGTCGACGAGCACGAGCTCGCCATCGGCCAGCTTGGCGGACAGCGCGGAGCGCATAGCCAGCTTGACCTCCTTGTTGTTCATACGCTTAGCGTAGGAACGGGGCTTGGGGGCGAAGACAACGCCACCGTGACGCCACTGGGCAGCACGGATGGAACCCTGGCGGGCACGGCCGGTGGCCTTCTGACGCCAAGGCTTCTTGCCGCCACCGGAAACCTCAGAGCGACCCTTAGCAGACTGGGTGCCCTGACGCCAAGAGGCCATCTGGCACTTGACGATGTGGTGCATAACGTGGATGTTCGGCTCGATGCCGTACACCTCAGCGGCGAGCTCGGCCTCGGCGACCTTCTTGCCCTCGCTGTTCTTTACTTCAAACTTTGCCATTTAAGTGTTCTCCTTGGTATGACGCTGGGCTAAATGGGCTGGGCCCTTAGGCCATACGGATGGCGACGAGACCATTCTTGGCACCCGGGACAGCGCCCTTGACCAAGATGAGGTTCTGCTCGGCATCGATGCGGACAACGGAAAGGTTCTTGACGGTAACGCGCTCGTTACCCATGTGACCGGCCATCTTGACGCCCTTGAGGACGCGCGCAGGATAGGCGCACTGACCGATAGAACCGGGGTGACGCTGGAAGTGAGAACCATGCGTCATAGGACCGCGGCGCTGACCCCAGCGCTTGATGCGACCCTGGAAGCCCTTACCCTTGGAGGTACCGATGACGTCGACCTTCTCGACATCAGCGAAATCAGCGACGGTGACGACCTCGCCGACCTTGTGCTCCTCGCCGTTCTCGACGCGGACCTCACGAAGGAAGCGGACAGGCTCGACGCCAGCCTTGGCGAAGTGACCAGCCATGGGCTTGTTCACGTTCTTGGCCTTGATGTCGCCGAAACCGATCTGGACGGCGTCATAGCCGTCGGTTGCCTGAGTTTTAACCTGCGAGACAGCGCAGGGGCCAGCCTGGATGACCGTGACGGGAACGACGTTGTCGTCCTCGTCCCAAACCTGGGTCATGCCAATCTTGCGGCCGAGAATCATGCTGATCAAGATATGATCCCAACTCTCGCGTGGTCTTGGGACAATGCGTACACCACCGAGCCTACGCCCCTAGAGGACCACTACTTACACGACGTGCTCCCCAGCCTTGTATTTCGCCCCGACTACCTGACAACCCTATTAAGCAGGCATTTTGTCCAGCCAGAATACTCCCCTGGTTACACACAGCTGTTTAGTATACACGGCTGCGGGCGTATCCATCGAGATTCATATTTCACTCACATTGTTTACGCAGGTAAAGTGCGTGGCACGTCTCCCGAGCACGGCGGAGGGTCGTAGAAATATATTAAGGTCCCTGCTCTACAGTCCTGCGCAAGACGAAGGCCACATTTAGTGGCCTTCTTTGCGTGCGGAACTCGCGATGACCTTAATATATTTCTCCGGCCCTCCGCCGTGCTCGGGAGACGACACGTTGATGTCTGCTTAACTCTGCTCGCTCAGGCTAATGGCTTTGTTGAGGGTCCACTATTTGCTGAAGGGTGAACTTGCATTGCATTGGCTCGCCTTCTGCTTGTGGCTTTGCCTCATCAAAATTGAAAATCATGATGGCGCAGTTGGGGAGTTTTGTTGGGAGCTCGAAGCCCTCTGGGGCTGCGACCTTGATGAATTGGCGGCTGGCGCTGCCGTGGCTTACTGCTAGTAGGGTTTCGATGTCCTCGGCGCTTATGAGATTGGTGAGAGCAGCTACCATGCGTTCTTGCAACGTTTTGCTTCCCTCTCCTCCAAAGGGGACCAAGTCCTCGCCCGGATCCCAGACGTCGGTAGGTAATGCGTCGTGAGGGCCTTCCTCGAAGGTTCCGTAGCAGCGCTCGATGATGCCTTCGCAGGGCTCGACTGCTGCGTCCGGGCCAAGGAGTTCGGTTGCGACGAGCTGAGCTGTGTCCATGGCTCGGCCTAAGGGCGAAGAGACCACTTTGTCGGGGACAACGTCGTGGCTCTTGAGCCATGCGGCAGCCATTCCCGCTTGTTTGCGGCCCAGGTCGGTCAGCGGCGAATCGCAGCGGCCCTGGACCAGCTTTTTAACGTTGAACTCCGTCTGACCGTGGCGGAGTAGATACAGCTTCTTCATGCTCTCCCCTTCTGCATAACCTGCTTTGCCGGCGCAGCCTTACTCGTGGGTATGGCCTACGTAGTCTTCGTCGATCGTGATCTTGGCAATCGACTTGGGGTATTCGAATTCCACCTTTTTTGCCAACGTACGCTTTAGGTCCTCGGCGCTCATCTGCAGATCCGAGGGACGCACGCAGTCAAAGATCACGTTGGTGTGCGTAGGACCCGGCACACAGCGTAGGTCATGAATCGAGAGGCGGTTATCGATCTCCTGAGCCATGGCGTGAATGCGCAAGCGCATGCTCGCCACCTTGGGGTCATCGGTCACGATGGGATCGTAGTGAAGCGTGACGATCATGCTGTCTTCGACCCTAAACGACTGCTCGATGTTATCGAGCGTGTCGTGACTTTCCAGCGGGCTGGCCTCGGCCGCCATCTCGGCGTGCGCACTTGCAAACTTCCTGCCCGGACCATAATCGTGAACCATAAGGTCGTGGACGCCCAAAACGCCGGGATAGCTCATGATCTTGTCTCGAATGTGCTTGACCAGCTTGGGGTCGGGCGCCTGGCCCAAAAGCGGGCTCACCGTATCTTGGATAAGCTCAAAACCACTCCAGCCAATATAGGCGCCAACGGCAAGGCCGACCCATGCGTCAAGATTGATGTGCGTCACCTGCGAAACAATTGCGCACGCCAGTACGGCGCCCGTAGCAAGAACATCGTTCTTGGAATCCTGCGCGGTCGCATGCAGCGTCTCGGACTCAATGCGGTCACCGAGCTTTTGGTTGAGGGCCGCCATCCACAGCTTTACAACCATCGAAAGCGCCAGTACCGCCACCAGGGCAAGCGAGAACTCGACAGGTTCGGGGTGGATGACGCGCTCAACCGAGGACTTGATAAGCTCAAGGCCGATCATCAGTACGAGTGCCGCCACGACCAGACCCGAGAGATACTCGTAGCGACCGTGGCCGTAAGGATGCTCGGGGTCGGCCGGCTTGCTCGCCAGCTTAAAGCCCAGCACGCTCACGATGTTCGAGCTGGCATCGGACAGGTTGTTCATGGCATCCGCCACGATCGAAACCGATCCCGAAACCACACCAATTGCACCCTTCGCCGCACATAGTGCCACATTGGCGAGAATACACACCACGCCCGTCAACGTGCCCACGCGCGCACGGTCGCCCTGCGCACGACGAACAATCCACTCGACCATCTATATCCGCCCCCACGGTACTACCTATATATCTATTGCTCAAACGGATTGTAGTGTAGCCACTTTGTCCCCCAGATACAAAAAGGCCGCAACCCACATGGGCCACGACCTTGGAATGTGACATGCAGGACTGTCCCTTTGTCGATCGATTTATGCGCTTGCTTCGACCGCGCTCTTCGAGGTTTCGGGCGAATCGACTCCGTCCCCCGTCGTCTGCCCCTTCGCCGGCACCACGCCAAAGCAGTAGCTCAGCGCCGCAGACACCGCAAATGCCGTACCGCCGGCAACGCAGCACCACAGCAGGTTCGAGATGCCGCCTGTGGCAAAGCCAATGACCATGAGGACATTCGTCATGCCGATGGTATAGGCCGTAACGTGGCCCACGGCCGCAACAAGGCCTCCGACGGCGCCGCCAATGGCCATGCACGTCAGGCACCTGCCATATTTAAAGCCGCAACCGTACAGCGCCGGCTCGCTTACGCCGCCAAGAACACCCGAGATTGAATAGCCCAGCATGAGCGCCTTCTCGTCCTTATCCGCAACGCGGAGCGACGCGCCAAAGGGCATGCCCCAAACGGCGAACGTTGCCATCGTCGCGGCGATCAGAATGCACGAATCCGTTCCCACACTCATAAACTGCGCATAGGCGAGCGATAGGACGACGTTGCTGACGCCCGCGATCTTTAGGAACTCCCAGCCCGCGGCAAGCCCCATGAGCGTGAGCAGCGACACGATGCCACCGGAATTGCCAAGCATAAACATAAGCTGGCCCAACAGCATGCCCAGATAGCTGCCCGCCGGCGCCGTAATACACAGCGAAACCGGAACCATGACAAGCATGGTCGCAAACGGAACGAACGAAAACGCCACAGCCTTAGGGATAACGCGCCGAAAGAAACACTCCACTCGCCATAGTACGGGCACCGAGATGAGAACCGGAATAACAGTCGTCGTGTAATCGTTGACCGGCGCGGGAAGCAGACCATACACGGAAGTCATCGATGCCCCCGTCGTCGATGCGGCATCGACGAGCTTAAGCAGATCGGGCGCAATCAATACGCCGCCCAGCATCATGCCCAGCTGCTCCGAGCAACCGAGCTGGCGGGCGGCCGCCCAACCAAGATAAATGGGCAAAAAGTAGTAACCGGCGTTATAGAGCCAACTGTAGAACAGGCGATAGATTTCGGAATCGGCAGACCATAGGCCCAGCATGCCTTCGCCCATAATGACGGCGACGGTGCGGAACAACGCCGCGCAGACAATAAACGGCAGCGCCGACATCATGCTTTTGGACAGATAGTCCACCACGGCCATGGCGTTTGATGAAACCGTCGTTGTAAACGAGGTGTTAGAAACTTGTGACATGGAACGCCTTTCCCAATGTGACATGCGGACTGCCCCTTTGTCACATCGTGCGGTACCGACCGATTGCGCGGTACTTTTCGTAGCGGAGGTTTGTGAGGGTCGCGTCGTCGAGCTGCCCAAGCGTATCGAAGGCATCAAATGCCGAGGACATGACGGCGCCGGCGATCTCCTCATGCGACAGGCCCCTATCGTCGACAATGCCGTCGATGATGCCGAGCGCCAACAGATCGGGAGCCGTGAGCTTAAGCGCCTCGGCGGCCTCATTCGCGCGCTCGGTATCCTTCCACAGGATCGACGCACAGGCCTCGGGGCTCACGACCGAATAGGCCGAGCTCGAGAGCATCAGGATGCGGTCGGCCACGGACAGCGCCAGCGCGCCACCAGAGCCGCCCTCGCCTGTCACCACCGAGACAATCGGCGTCTTAAGGCCGCTCATCTCCATGAGATTCTGGGCAATTGCCTCGCCCTGGCCGCGCTCCTCGGCACCGATGCCGCAAAACGCGCCCGAAGTATCGACCAGGCACAGAACCGGTCGACCAAACTTTTCGGCCTGGCGCATAAGGCGACGCGCTTTGCGGTAGCCCTCGGGATGCGCCATGCCAAAGTTGCGGCGCATACGCTCTTTGGTCGTGGTGCCGCGCTCAATGGCGATGACCGTTACGGGGCGTCCGTCTTTCCAGCCAATGCCAGCCACCACAGCGGCGTCGTCGCCAAAGTAACGGTCGCCGTGCAGCTCCACAAATCCATCCAGGCCCAGCGAGATCATCTCACCCGCCGTGGCGCGATCTGCCGAGCGGGTCTGCTTGACAATCTCGAGCGCGGTTTTTGGTGCCGGCGAGCGCTTAAACAAGTGTCCCAGCTTTTTGCCGCGGCGACCCGCATGCACGATCTCATGCGGTGCCCCCAGGCCGGGCGCGCGCCCTTCGTGCAGCGCCAGCAGCTCGCCTACCGTGAGCGCAATCTCGCCACGCGGAACAACGGCATCGCAAAAGCCGTGCTCCAGCAAAAACTCGGAGCGCTGGAATCCCTTGGGCAGGCGCTTGTGCATGTTCTGCTCGATCACGCGCGGGCCGGCAAATGCCGTCAGGGCATCGGGCTCGGCCAGGATAATGTCGCCCTCCATGGCAAAGCTCGCGGTTACGCCTCCGGTCGTGGGGTCGGTGAGCACCGTGATATACAGGCCGCCCGCCTCGCTGTGGCGCCTAACCGCCGCAGAAATCTTGGCCATCTGCATAAGCGAGGTCACGCCCTCTTGCATGCGCGCACCGCCCGAAACGGTAAAGCCGACAACTGGCAATCCCAGCTCGGTCGCACGCTCAAATGCGCGACAGATCTTCTCGCCCACCACGGAGCCCATCGAGCCCATCATAAAGTTAGCGTCCATAAAGAAGAGCGCGGTATCGCAACCGCAGATTTTGCCCCTGCCGCACACAACGGCATCGCGCTCGCCCGAACGCTCGCTCACGCTCTTGAGCTTATCGGCATAGCCGGGAAACGAGAGGAAGTCCTCCGACGCCAGATTGGCATCCCATTCCTCAAACGTGCCCTCGTCGACCGTCATGCGCATGCGCGCGCGACCGCTCACGCGAAAGTGTTTGCCGCAACGAGGGCAGACCTCGAGGTTGTCGTGTAGGCGTGCCTCATCGATCACACGGCGGCACTCTGGACACTTGATAAACACGTGGCGCGCGGGAAACTCGGCGCACGACTCGGTTATCGGCCCCTCAAGGACATTGACCGTCTTCGCTTTTCTATTCATCAGCATAGAGATGCCCCATCAGATCGGTGTGATACATGCCCGACAAGAACTCGTCGTTTGCCAGTACGTCGAGCTGAAGCTCGCTGTTCTCGCTCACACCCTCGATCACGAGCTCGCCCAGAGCCGAGCGCATCTTGCGAATGGCGCCGTCACGCGTGGGCGCGCACACGATGAGCTTGCCGAGCATGGAGTCGTAGTACGGCGGAACTTTCGCTCCGGTAAACATGGCCGAATCCCAGCGCACGCGCGGACCACCCGGCACACGCAACGCGGTGACCGTTCCGCATGACGGTAGAAAGTCCGGCGTTTCGGCATTGATGCGGCACTCCATGGCATGGTTGTAAACCGGAATGTCCTCCTGCTCAAAGGGCAGGGGCTGGCCAGCAGCCACACGTAGCTGCCACTTGACCAGGTCGATATCGGTCACAAACTCCGTGACCGGATGCTCAACCTGCAGGCGCGTGTTCATTTCCATAAAGTAGAAATTGCCGTCGTCCGAATACAGGAACTCGATGGTGCCGGCTCCTTCGTAGCCGACGGCACGAGCCAGGTCGCGCGCGGCCTTGTGCATGCGCGCGCGAATATCATCGCGTCCGTCGAGGCACGGCGCGGGGCTCTCCTCGATCAGCTTTTGGTTGCGACGCTGCACCGAACACTCGCGCTCGCCGAGCGAAAACACATGGCCCTGCTTATCGGCCATAATCTGCACCTCGACGTGATGCGCCGGCGCAACGAACTTCTCCATGTAGCACTCGCCGTCGCCGAAAACGGCCTCACCCTCGGCACGTGCTTCAATAAAGGCCTTTGCCGCGTCTTCCACGCGCTCGACCTTGCGAATACCGCGACCGCCGCCGCCCGCGCGCGCCTTGATGAGCACGGGGCAGCCGATGCGCTCGGCCTCGGCCATCGCCTCCTCGGGGCTTTTGAGCAAATCGCAGCCCGGAACGATGGGCACGCCCGCCGCGGCAGCCGTTCGGCGTGCGGCGTCCTTGTCGCCCATGCTGTCGATGACCTCGGCCGAGGGACCAACAAACGCCAGACCGTACTTGTCGCAATCGCGCACGAAGCTCGCCTTCTCGGAAAAGAAACCGTAGCCAGGATGGATCGCCTTTGCCCCCGACTTCACGGCACAGGTGAGCACAGCATCATCGTTGAGGTAGCTCTCGGCAAGACGCGGGCCGCCAATGCAATACGCCTCGTCGGCAAGCTGCACGTGCAGCGCGTCCGTATCGGCCGTGGAGTAGACGGCGACGGTCTTGATGCCCATATCGCGGCACGCGCGGATAACACGGACCGCGACCTCGCCGCGGTTGGCGATGAGCACTTTGTCGAACATGAAGCCTTCCTTAACTTTCGTGCATGAGTGCAAAGGACATATCGGCACGGCAGCAAACCTCGCCGTTGACGCTCGCGGTGCCCGTCGCAAACCGGAACGGCCCGCGCGCACGCGTGATAGAGCACACCAGGTCCACCGTGTCGCCCGGGCGTACCGGACGCTTAAAGCGCACCTTGTCCAGGCTCGTATAGAACGGTGTCGCACCGCACGCTTCCTCATCGCCCATCAGCAGCACGCAGCAGTTTTGGGCGAGCATCTCGCACTGAATCACGCCGGGGACGACCGGGTTTCCCGGAAAATGCCCCTGCAAAAAGTACTCGTCGCCCGTAATCGTGATCTTGCCGTGGGCCTCGTCGCCCACCAGCTCGGCTTCGTCGAGCAAAAGCATCGGCTCGCGATGCGGCAACAGCTTCTTGAGCTCTTCTTTGTTCATGGATATCACCTATCCGATCCTCATGAGGCAGCTGCCGAACTCCACGAGGTCGCCGTCGGCCACGCAGATCTCGAGCACCTCGCCATCCGCCTCTGCCGTCACCTCGTTGAGAACCTTCATGGCCTCGATGATGCAGAGGGTCTCGCCGGCTTTGACCTTGGAGCCCACGTGCACAAACGGCTCGTCGCCCGGCGCCGGGGCAGCATAGAAAACGCCGACCATGGGAGCGGTCACCTCGGTGCCCTTAGGCTCCGGCGCGGCGGCAGGTGCCTGCGCGGCGGGTTCCGGTGCGGCAGGCGCGACTGTGGGAGCTGTAACTGGAGCGGCCATGGCGCTCGGCACGGGCATGGGCACGGCAACCGGCTGCGCGGCGCTCGCGCGCTCGAGCTCGACCGCGGTGCCATCGGGCTCCTCAACGCGCACGCGCGTGAGGCCGCGGTCTTCCATAACATCGGCTATCTCGGCAAGTCTTTTGGAATCCATGCTCTAGCTCCTCGTATATCTACGCAGCGCGATGGCGGCGTTGTGCCCGCCAAAGCCCAGGTTGGTCGAAAGCGCCCAGGTAAGGTCGGCGCGAACCGCTCGATTAGGCGTGTAGTCAAGATCGCAGGCGGGATCGGGTGTGTGGTAGTTAATGGTCGGGGGCACCACGCCCTGCTCGAGCGCCATGGCACAGGCCATGACCTCGATGGCACCCGTAGCACCGATCATGTGGCCGGTCATCGACTTGGTCGACGAGACGTGCACGGCGCGTGCCGCGTCCTCGCCGAGCGCACGCTTGATGCCCGCCGTCTCGGACGAATCGTTGAGTTTAGTCGAGGTTCCGTGAGCGTTGATGTAGAGGCCCTCGGAAGGCTTAACGTCGCCCTCGGCCACCGCCAGCGATATCGCACGGGCAATGCCGGCAGCCTCGGGATCGGGACTCGTGATGTGATAGGCATCATCGGTGTTGCCGTAGCCCACGACCTCGGCATAAATGTGCGCACCGCGCGCCTGCGCATGTTCCATGCTCTCCAGCACGAGCACGCAGGCGCCCTCGCCCATCACAAAGCCGTCGCGGTCTGCATCAAACGGACGGCATGCCGTCGACGGGTCAGGATTAGTGGTGAGTGCACGGCAGGATGTAAAGCCCGCAACGGCATCGGGGATGATTGCGGCCTCGGCACCACCGGCGAGAATCGCATCGGCATAGCCATGCTTAATGGCGCGGAACGCCTCGCCCACGGCATGGGCCGAGGTCGCGCAGGCGGTCACCACGGGCAGGGTCGGGCCCTTTGCCTTGTGGCGGATCGCGATATTGCCCGAAGCCATATTTGGGATCATCATCGCAATCATATAGGGCGATGCACGGCGGGGCCCACGGTCGGCAATCGTGTGGACGTTGTCGACGAGTGTCTGCATGCCGCCCACGCCTGAACCCACGTAGACGCCCAGGCGCTCTCGATCGATGGCGCCTTCGACATCAAAGCCCGCATCATGCATGGCCTCGTCCGACGCTGCCAGGGCAAACTGAACGCAGGGGTCCAGGTGCTTGGCGTCACGCTTGCCAAAGTACTCGTTGCCGTCAAAACCCTTGACCTCGGCCGCCACCTTAACGGCAAACGCATCGGTATCGAAGTGCGTGATCGGGCCGATGCCGCACGTTCCGGCGCACATGGCCGCCCATGTGGCAAGCGCGGTATTGCCGAGTGGCGATACGGCACCGATACCGGTGATTGCAACTCTCTGTTCCATCTTGGTCTCCTCATCCAAGCCGTTGTTCGGCCCTGGTTTCTACATCGCCATTCCGCCGTCGACGCGCACGACCTCGCCCGTAATGTAAGCAGCCGCATCGCTCGCTAAAAAGCGCACCACACCGGCCACCTCCTCGGGCTGCGCCATACGCTTAAGGGGAATCTGCTCCTCGGTTGCCGCACGCACCTTATCCGAGAGCTTTGCCGTCATATCGGTCTCGACAAACCCGGGGGCGACCGCGTTCACTCGTACGCCGCGGGGCGCAAGCTCGCGCGCCACCGCCTTGGTCAGGCCGATGACGCCCGCCTTGGAGGCGGCGTAGTTGGCCTGCCCGGCATTGCCCATCAGGCCCACAACCGAGCTCATGTTGATGACGCAGCCGCCGCGCTGACGCATAAAGGTCTTGGTGAGCGCGCGCGTCGTATTGAACGTGCCCTTGAGATTGACATCGAGCACGCGGTCGAAGGCATCGTCACCCATACGCATGAGCAGGCCGTCGCGTGTGATGCCGGCGTTGTTGACGAGCGCCCAAATGGAGCCGAAGTCGTTGAGGACCGTCTCCACGCATGTGTTGACGGCGGCGGGGTCGGCCACGTCACATTGATATGCGCGTGCCGTGGCACCTGACGCCTCGCAGGCTTCGCACGTCTCGCGCGCCGCATCGACGCTGCCGGCATAGACGACGGCGATATCGTAGCCATCCTCCGCCAAGCCCACGGCACAAGCGCGACCGATGCCGCGCGAGCCGCCCGTGACCAGCGCCACGCGGCGCGATCCGTCGCGCTCGAGCGCGCCGTTGTTCAAGTTGCCCATGTCGTTCCTTTCGGGTTACAGCCCTGTGGGCTATGCGAGCTCGTCGGCAATAGCTGCGACCTGTTCGGCCGTTTCGCACGAATACACACGAACGTCGCTCAACGTACGCTTGACCAAGCCGGACAGCGTTTTACCGGGGCCGACCTCAATAAACGTGTCGATGCCTTGATCCTGCAGAGCATGCAGCGTGTCGACCCAGCGCACGGCATGACTCACCTGGTTGGCCAGCACCTCCGATGCCGCCTGCGGGTCGGCCGGATAGGGCGCCGCCGTCATATTTGCCATAACAGGAATGAGCAACGGGGACGGCGCGTGACCGGCCTCAATATATGCAGCAAGGCCACAGGTCGCCTCGGCCATATAGGGGCTATGGAATGCACCCGACACCGCGACCTTCATGGCCCGGCCACCAGCCTCTTTTACCAGGACGTCGAGGGTCTGCAACGCATCGGGCGCTCCGGCCACAACCGTCTGCTGCGGGCTGTTGTAGTTGACCGGCCAGCAGTCCTCGCCGGCCTTTTTTGCCAAGCCCTCGACCTGCGCCGCATCGAGTTTGATGACGGCGCGCATGCCGCCGGGGTGACGCTCAGCCGCCGTGGCCATCAATGCCGCGCGCTCACACACGAGCTCAAAGCCCGCTCTCGTATCGAATGCCCCCGCAAAGGTGAGTGCAGCGACCTCGCCCAGCGAGAATCCCGCACAGGAGGCAGGCACCACGCCGCGCTCTCGCAGGGCGACGGCGACAGCCAAGTCGTGCACGAACACGCAAGGCTGCGTGTTCTCGGTCTGCGAGAGCTCCTCCTTGGAGGCGCTCCGGCACTGCTCGCTGGTCCCCGGGCGCACCTCGTCGGCAATGGCGAACACCTCGGCAGCTGCCGGCGATGCTTCGATGAGGTCGACGCCCATCGCGGGATGCTGGGCACCCTGACCGGCAAACAGAAACGCTACGCTACCCATGCGGACGCACCCTTCAGGACATGCTCGGCGCCATCGACCAGATCGTCGACGATTTCGCGTGCGCTCTGGCGCTTGTTGACCATGCCGGCAATCTGTCCGCACAAATACGAACCCTCTTCGTAATTACCGTCCTTTGCGGCTTTACGAAGCGCGCCCGTGCCCATGGCCCCGAGTTCCTCGACACTTACGCCCGCCGCCTCGCTCTTGGCGTAGGCGTTGGTAAAGGGGCTCTTGAGGGCACGCACCGGGTGTCCCGTCGAGCGGCCGGTCGCACGCGTCGAGGTGTCGTTGGCCTTCAAGACCATCTCCTTGTACTGCTCCGATACGGTGCACTCGTCTGCGATCAGAAAGCGCGTACCCACCTGCACGCCGGCGGCGCCCAGCATAAAGGCGGCCGCCACGCCGCGGCCGTCGGCAATACCGCCGGCGGCCACGACGGGAATGTCGACCGCATCGACAACCTGCGGCACCAGTGCCATCGTCGAGGTCTCTCCAATATGGCCGCCCGATTCGGTGCCCTCGGCAACCACGGCAGCGGCTCCGCGACGCGCCACGAGACGCGCCAGCGCCACCGAGGCAACAACCGGGATGACCTTGATGCTCGCGTCGTTCCAAGCCTTCATGTACTTGGTGGGATTGCCGGCACCCGTCACAACGACCGGCACCTTCTCGTCGATCACAACCTGTGCGACCTCGTCGGCAAACGGGCTCATGAGCATGACGTTGACGCCAAAGGGCTTATCCGTCCTGGCGCGCAGCTCGTGAATCTGATCGCGAAGCCAGTTGGCGTCGGCGTTCATGGCCGCGATGATGCCTAAGCCACCCGCCTCGGACACTGCGGACGCCAGCGACGCATCGGCAATCCAGGCCATGCCGCCCTGGAACACAGGCTTTTCGATGCCGAGCAGATCGCAGAGAGGAGTCTTGAGCATCTCTACTTCTCCAATGCCGCCTCGACCGTATCGGCGAACTCGCCGACCGTCTTGGGGTTCTCCTCGGTATCGAGCTGGATGCCAAACTCGTCCTCAACGGCGACGAGGATCTCGACGGTGCCCAGACTGTCGAGACCAATCTCTTCGAGCGTGGACTCGGGCTTCATCTCGACGTCGTCAAGGCCAGCGGTCTCGCGGATAACGTCGCAAACGCGCTCGAAGGTCTTCTGATCTGCCATGGTAGTTCTCCTTTGGTTGTGCCCTAGGGCGTTTTTATTTCCTATGTGCGACTACTTCCAACGAAGCAGATAGCCACCTATATCCAGACCGGCGCCAAATCCAACCAAGGCGATGGTGTCGCCCGTGTGAAGTGCACCGGCGTTTGCCAGCCGGTCAAGCGCAAAGGGAATGCAGGCGCTCGAAATGTTGCCGGTCTCGCGCAGCGTTCGAACCACGCGCTCGTCTGGAACGCCGAGGCGCTTGACCGCCTGACTCAGGATTCGTTCGTTAGCCTGATGGAATACAAAATGGTCGATGTCTTCGACCGAAATGCCCGCATCGCTCGCAAGCTTATGGACCGTGTCGCAGATGGCGTTGACGCCGAACTTGAACACGCGGCGGCCATTCATGGACAGCACGCTCTCGCTATCTGCGGAAGCCTTAAACGGCGAGGTGCCGACCAGACCGGGAACGTGCAACGTCTCGACGTCGGGCGCCGTCGAAAGCTCAACGGCAAGGGGGCTGTCTCCCCCAGCCCCAATCACTGCGGCGCCTGCCCCATCGCCAAAGAGCACGCAGGTGGCGCGGTCGGTCCAGTCGAGCGCGCGCGTCATCTGCTCGGCAGCAACGACAAGCACGCGCTCGGCACGGCCGCGGGCGATATAGCCCTCGGCGACATCGAGCGCAAATACGAAGCCGGCGCAGGCCGCCGAGACATCGAAGGCAGGGCACGTCGCGCCTAGTCGCTCAGAAACGGCACACGCCTCAGCGGGAACAAGGTGGTCACCCGTTGTCGTCGAGCAGACGATCAGATCCAGCTGGCTCGCGTCGATTCCGGACACCTGGAGTGCCCGCTCGCTCGCCGCTACGGCAAGGTCGTCAAGTGACTCGGTGGTGCAGACGTGGCGGCTCTTGATACCTGTGCGGGTAAAAATCCACTCATCCGAGGTATCGAGGAACTCAGACAGCTCGTCATTGGAAACACTGCGCTCAGGAAGCGCCGAGCCTGTTCCAAGAATCGTGAAACCCATCACTAGCCTCCTTTGAGTTGTTGACGTGTTTACATCGACCAAGAGAGGATAGCGCATTTTAGTCGTTGTTGACGTGTTAACATTAAATTGTCCAAATGCGACAAAGGCTTCACATTGTGTCTATCTCTCGACACCATTACGCGATTGCCTTATTAACTTAGGAGGTAGCAACCGTTATGGATGCCAAATTAACGATAGTTGACGTAACCGGATCGACCAACGATGACCTGCTCGAAGCAGGAAAACAGGGAGCGCCGCACGGCACAGGACTTGCCGCCTGGGCTCAAACAGCAGGACGCGGCCGGCGCGGGCACAAGTGGGACTCAACCGTCGGCAACTTATTGCTTTCGATTGTCCTGCGCCCATGCGTTAATCCTGCAAAGTTCTCTGGTCTTGCCGCCGTCAGTGGCCTAGCGGTGCTCGAGGCGCTCGAAAAACAGGGTCTTGCAAACGAGATTCGCCTTAAATGGCCCAACGACCTGGTCGCGCGTGGATGCAAACTCGGCGGCATTCTGGTCGAGGCGGCTCGTGACAGTGAGGGCAAGCCCTTCGCCGTCTGCGGCATTGGCGTCAACGTAAACTACACGCCCCAAGAGGTGCCCGATGGCGGCCTGGCGGCAATTGGCCTCTCGGACCTCAACGAGAATGTTCCCGCCGTCGATGTGCTCCTCCATGAGGTCTATCACGCAGTTATAGACGCTGTAGATGCGTGGGCAGAGCGTCTCAACGCCATGGAAGAAGACACAGGACCGCTCGCGCCCGTCCACGGCGAATATGTCACTCACCTCAATTGGATTGGAGAGCGCGTTACCGCCCGTTCCCCTACTGGGGACAAAATGGCATGTGGCATCTTTCAAACGGTCGATGACTTTGGTCGGGCGTGCATCGAGACGGAAGACGGCTTGCGATCCTTCCATTTTGAGGAGGCATCGCTGCGTCCCATGGGTAAATAAGGCGCCACAGCCACCCATTCGGCTGCATTACCCGGGTCCCCACGGCCACCATCCAAAACAAAAGAGCCCCGCTACCGTAATGGCAGCGGGGCTCTGTAAGCTATGAGCGATATCGCTTAGAGCTTGATGTCGATGTCGACGCCAGCGGGAAGGTCGAGACGCATGAGCGAATCAACGGTGCCCGAGGTGGGGTCGAGGATGTCGATGAGGCGCTTGTGGGTGCGCATCTCGAACTGCTCACGGGAGTCCTTGTTCACGTGCGGCGAGCGGATAACCGTGTACAGGTTGCGCTCGGTGGGCAGGGGGACAGGACCGGAAACGCGAGCACCGGTCTTCTGAGCGGTCTCGACGATGAGCTTCGCGGACTGATCGACGACCTCGTGATCATAGCCCTTGAGGCGAATGCGGATCTTCTGGGTAGCCAACTTAAACCTCCAAAGAGTGCGAGAGATGTTCTCGCGGATTACGTAACAGGGAGCTCGAACTTAGGCGTTCTTGCTCATGACCTCGTCCACGATGGACTTGGGCGCGGGCTCATAAGAGTCGAACTGCATCGTGTAGGATGCACGGCCCTGGGTCTGGGAGCGAAGGTCGGTAGCGTAACCGAACATCTCGCCCAGCGGCACCTTGGCACGGATGAGCTTGCTGTTCTTGCGATCCTCCATGCCCTCGATCTTGCCGCGGCGACCGGAGAGGTTGCCCATAACGTCGCCCATGTACTGCTCGGGGGTCTCGACCTCGACAGCCATGATCGGCTCGAGCAGCTGCGGATCGGACTTCTTGAGGGCGTCCTTGATAGCCATGGAACCGGCGATCTTGAAGGCGGCCTCGGAGGAGTCGACCTCGTGGTAAGAACCGTCGAACAGGGTGACCTTGACGTCGAGGACCGGGAAGCCGGCGATAACACCGGTGTTCAGGGCCTCCTGGATGCCCTTGTCGATGGACGGGATGTACTCCTTGGGCACGACGCCGCCGACGATAGCGTTGACGAACTCGTAGCCGAAGCCCTCCTCCATCTTCTCGAGCTTGATGACGGCGTGGCCGTACTGACCGCGACCGCCGGACTGACGGACGAACTTGCCCTCAGCCTTCTCTACGTCGTGACCAGCGGTCTCGCGGTAGGCAACCTGGGGCTTACCAACGTTAGCGTCAACCTTGAACTCGCGGAGCAGACGGTCGACGATGATCTCGAGGTGCAGCTCGCCCATGCCGGCGATGATGGTCTGGCCGGTCTCGTGGTTGGTGGACACCTGGAAGGTCGGGTCCTCCTCGGCGAGCTTGGTCAGAGCCAGGGACATCTTGTCCTGCTCGGCCTTGGTCTTGGGCTCGATGGCAACGTCGATAACGGGCTTGGCGAACTCGATCTTCTCGAGGACGATCTCCTTGCCCTCGGCGCACAGGGTGTCACCGGTGGTGGAGTTCTTAAAGCCGACGCAAGCGACGATGTCGCCGGCGGCAGCGTCGTCACGGTCGATACGCTCGGCGGCGTTCATCTCGAGGATGCGGCCGAGACGCTCGCGCTGACCGTTGGAAGCGTTGACAACGTAGGAGCCGGACTCGGCGCGGCCGGAGTAAACGCGGACGTAGGTGAGCTTACCGACGAACGGGTCGGTCATGATCTTGAAGACCAGGCCGGAGAAGGGCTCGTCGAAGGAAGGATGACGCTGGATCTCCTCGCCGGTGTCCGGATCGGTACCGGTGACGGCCTCGACGTCGAGCGGGCTGGGCAGGTAGTCGACGACAGCGTCGAGCAGCTCCTGAACGCCCTTGTTCTTGTAGGCGGAGCCCACGAAGACGAGGTTGAGCTCATTGGCCAGAACACCCTTGCGCAGAGCAGCCTTGAGCTCCTCGACGGTGAAGTCCTCCTCCATGAGGATCTTCTCCATGAGCTCGTCGTCAAAGCTGGCAGCAGCGTCGAGGAGCTCCTCGCGCTTGGTGGCAGCAATGTCGGCAAACTCAGCCGGGATCTCGTCCATCGGCTCAGGGTAGGTCATGCCCTTCTCGTCGGCCTTGAAGTCCCATGCAGTCATGGTGACCAGGTCGATGACGCCCCAGAAGTTGTCCTCGGCGCCCATCGGGACCTGAGCGGCCACGGCGTTAGCGTCGAGACGATCCTTCATGGTCTCGATAGCGTTGAAGAAGTCAGCGCCCACGCGGTCATACTTGTTGATGAAGGCGATGCGGGGGACGTTGAAGGTAGAAGCCTGACGCCAAACGGTCTCAGACTGGGGCTGGACGCCGGCAACGGCGTCGAAGACGGCGACAGCGCCATCGAGGACGCGCAGGCAGCGCTCGACCTCGGCGGTGAAGTCAACGTGGCCCGGGGTGTCGATGATCTGGATGCGGTAGTCCTTACCGTCCTTGTTCCAGAAGCAGGTGGTAGCAGCGGAGGTAATGGTTACGCCGCGCTCCTGCTCCTGAACCATCCAGTCCATGGTGGCAGCGCCCTCATGGACCTCACCGATCTTGTGGGTCTTACCGGTGTAGTAAAGAATACGCTCGGTCGTGGTGGTCTTACCGGCATCGATGTGGGCCATGATGCCGATGTTACGGGTATCGGAAAGCTTGTACTTAGGCTTAGCCATGTTAGTTCCTTACCTTAACTTACCAACGATAGTGAGAGAACGCGCGGTTGGCCTCGGCCATCTTGAAGACGTCCTCACGCTTCTTGACGGAAGCGCCCAGGCCGTTGGAGGCGTCGAGGATCTCGTTGGCGAGACGCTCGGCCATGGTCTTCTCCTTGCGAGCGCGGGAGAAGTTGACGATCCAGCGGATACCCAGAGCGGTGGAACGACGGGAGTTGACCTCCATCGGGACCTGATAGGTAGCGCCGCCGACACGCTTGGGCTTAACCTCGAGCGTGGGCTTGACGTTGTCCATAGCCTTCTTGAAGGTAGCGAGAGCGTCGCCACCCTCAGACTTCTCGGCAACGATCTCGAAAGCGGTGTAAACGATGCGCTCAGCGGTGGCCTTCTTGCCGTCAAGAAGGACCTTGTTGATGAGCTGAGTCACCAGGCGGTTGTTGTAAACGGCGTCAGGCTGAACCTCACGACGATTAGCTGCTGCACGACGCGGCATGTGAAATCTCCTTAAGTGTCTACCGTGCGGCGCTTAGGCGGCACACGGCGAAAGTATCAAAACGTTATCTGGCTTATTTAGCCTTGGGGCGCTTAGCACCGTACTTGGAACGGGCCTGCATACGGTTCTGGACCGGAGCAGCGTCGTAGGCGCCACGGATGACGTGATAACGGACACCAGGGAGGTCACGGACACGACCGCCGCGGACGAGCACGATGGAGTGCTCCTGCAGGTTGTGGCCCTCACCCGGGATGTAAGCAGTAACTTCGATGCCGTTGACGAGGCGAACACGGGCAACCTTACGAAGAGCCGAGTTCGGCTTCTTGGGGCTCGTGGTGAAGACGCGGGTGCACACGCCGCGCTTCTGGGAGTTGTGCTGCAGAGCAGCGTTCTTGGACTTCTTGGGCACGGAACGACGGCCCTGGCGAACCAGCTGGTTAATAGTAGGCAAAGCGTACTCCTTCTCGAATGATTCCAGCTTTCTGTAAAGTGCAACGGCTTGAATCGAGGGGTCAGCATCCCCCTACGAAACACGCAGTTCGATAGGATACGTGGCGTTAGCTGTGCCGTCAACAGACCACGCCGCCGGGCGTATCCCAAAATTGGCACATTTCCGCAAAGCCTACACAAAAGGAATCCCCTCCTGTGCGCGCTGGCGGATCCCCGGCCCGGGCGGCGCGGGGTTAAGTTTGCTGCTCTACAGTCCTGGCTCGCACGGAGAGCACATTAAGTGCTCTCCGGCTCGTGCGGAACTCGCGACAAACTTAACCCCGCGCTGCCCGGGCCGGGGATCCGACGTGCTCGTCGGGGCAACGTTACCTGCCAAAACGGGACAGGTTTATTTTGGTCGGTTTTATCTGGGGAAACGTCGCGCTCCAGCGGTGGTCCGCCCTCATCTGTCATAGGGAAATCGGCGGCGTTTTCGGAAGTATATCGCTCGGTCTAACCGTCCATTTAATGCAAAATGGGCCGCCTCCCCTAATAGGAAGCGGCCCCAAATCTTACGAATAGACGATGGTAAAGGGTTCCGACGTTTCGGCGCCCCCTGTTGAAGTGCAGCGTGTGCCCTCAAGCGTTACTGAGACCACTTGGTCGACATCAATCAACTTCGTTGGCACCCAGATGTTCTCTCCGCTATTGCGCGTATAAGAAAAATATAAGTTGAACGCCCCTGCGTCGTCATCTTCGATAATCTGCTCCGATCCATCCTTGTAGGTAACCGTCAACTTCTTCGTGACTGCGTCAATGCCCAGATCATCGATGTGCGTCTGGATGGAAAACGGGCTGATCTCGAGAGGCGTGTCATCGGAGCGGAGTTCCTTAGTATCGACGTACGCTCCAACGCTAAACTCGGGTGTCGATGCCTCGAACGGCTTCGCATCCTCTCCTTCGCCCTCGGTCCACGAGATATTCCAGGTGACCGCATGTTGAAAACCTCGCTCGCGATCCATAGAAGCAAAGTACATCGTGCCATTAATGACAGTATCGCTTGATGTGTCCTTATCAATGGTGCAGCGTGTATCAGCCCATTCCTCGCCGAAGTTCATGCTGGGTGTACCGATGCCTTGTTCTTCTTCACCATAGAGAACAAGTTCGCCTGTCTCTGCTGCCGGCTTGTAGTAGTTAACACCATTTGGATTGGACAGCGTAAACGTCACAGCACCGCAGCCGTTTTGGTCGATAGCCATATCATGAATGTCGAGTGTATAGCCGTTGCCCTCGACGGACAGATTGACCTTCTGTACTGAACCCTCCAAGCTTTGGGGCGCGATACCATCACCAAACTCTCTGGTGTAGGTATATTTAGTCCCCGACGAGCCACCTTGAGTCCAGGTAACGGACTCTCCGTTGCCATGGTTTCCCCAGGCAGAGGCAAAATAACTGGAATTGACAACAGCGTAGGCGACCCCTCCGGTCGCCAGCACTCCGGCAAGACATCCGATTACGGCAACATACAGAGGCTTCGCGTGACCCTTTCGGCGAAGCGGCTCGCCAGCAGCGGCATAAAGAACACGGTCAGCAAGATCGCTATCGGCTTGGACGGACTCGAAGGCCTGCTTGATCTGGTTGGATTTCACGGTCGCCCTCCTCTAGGATGAACTTGAGCTTCGATCTGCCGCGAGCTAAACGCGTTCGAACGGTCGCGGCTGGCACATGCAGTAACTCGGCAATTTCTGAAGTCGAGAAGCCCAGATAGTAATAGAGCACGATAGGAATACGGAATCGCTCCGGAAGTCGCATAACGTCTGACAGGACCGCCTTGGTCTCCTCCTGCGCCGTCGAAAGCGAATCGGCCAGATTCTCAATATCCTCCACGCGCCTCCACGGCTTTCGAAAGAGAGATTTACATTCATTGATCGTGACCCGGATAAGCCATCGACGAAGATGCTCCCAGTTTTCAAATTGCGCGTCGCTTTTGAGCAACTTAAGAAAGACGTCTTGAGCGACATCGTCGGCGTCAGCGCGATCACGCAGATACGTCAATGCGATCCGAAACACGACATCCCGGTGGTCTTCGACCGCCTGTCTAAAAGCTTGTTCTTCCATAATCACCTCCCGGTGACGCTGATGGTTCTTGATGAGGTCCTCACCATAGATACGCTTTGGCCGAACGAAATGTTTCAAATCCAAGCAGGAAAAACCTACCAAAATAAACCTGTCCCTTTTTGGCAAGGGATCAACGGAACGCAACAGGTTGAGCATACGCAAGCGAGCGGCCCCCAGAGCGTACAAGGTGGCATGAAAAAGGCAGGGCATTGACCTTTTGGTCATGCCCTGCCTTTTGAATGACAGATTGTAGCTCTGGGGGCCGCGCAGCGACGGAGGTCGCCGCCGTTCGTTAGAACGGCGGAACTAGTTACTCCTCGTCGTTGTCCTTGGCCTCTTCGGCGTCATCGGTGTCCACGAGCTGGTTGAGCAGCTCGTCGAGGGAAGCCATGTCCTCGTTGATGGCGCCGTTGGCGGGAGCCTTCTTGTCGTCGATCGGAGCGCCCAGGAGCTCCTCGTCGGCGTCGGCGTGATGCGTCGGCGTGGCGGAGGTGCCCAGCAGGATGTCGTCCGGACCGTCGGGGCTAAAGACCATCTGCAGCAGCTGCGAGAGGTCTTCCTCGTCGGCAACGTCGTCGTTGTTCTCGAGGATGTAGAGCAGGTCGTGGGCCTCCAGGCCGTCACGGAGCTCCTCGATCGCCTTGGCACCGATACCATCGATACGCAGCAGATCCTCCTCGGACTTGCCGACCAGGTCGCCGACCGTCTCGATGCCGACCTCGCTGAACTTGTTGGTCCAGCGCTGCGACACGCCCAGGTCGTCGAACAGGTACAGGCGAGCCTTCTCGGCAGAGATGGTGTGGCCGTTGCGGGTGAACGAACCGTCAGCACCACCGAACTCGTCGTAGCCGGCCCAGTCGAGCTGCTGCGGGAGCTGCTCGTCCAGATCCTTGAGCTCCACAGGAGCCCACTCGGGCAGCGACTTGGCGTTGGGCGAAGCCGGGCCGTCGATGTCCACGTAGCCGTCGGCCGTGCGATACGTCAGCTTGGCGTTGGCGTACGGCTTGAGGCCGGTACCAGCCGGGATCTTCTTACCGACGATGACGTTGGACTTAAGGTCGAGCAGGTGGTCGACCTTGCCCTCGATGGCAGCCTCGGTAAGGACGCCGGCGGTACGGATGAACGAAGCGCTCGACAGCCAGGAGTCGATGTTGGACGCGACCTTGAGCGTACCCAGGATGACGGGCTCGGCCACGGGAGCCTGACCGCCCAGACGGGCAACGCGCTCGACCTCGTCAGCGAACTCGTAGCGGTCGACGTACTGACCAAGCAGGTACTTGGAGTCGCCGGGGTTGGTGATCTGAACGCGACGCAGCATCTGACGTGCGAGCACCTCGATGTGCTTGTCGTTCAGGTCGACGCCTTGGCTGGTGTAGACGTCCTTGACGCTCTCGACGAAGGTGTGCATCGTCGACTCGATGTCGGTCAGCTTGCGCAGGTTGCGGAAGTTAACGAAGCCCTTGGTGATCTGGTCGCCGGCGCGAACCTCGCAGCCGTCCTCGATCTCGGGCATGAAGCGCACCGAAGCGGGGACGCGACGCTCGTCGAGGACACGGGTGTGATCCTCGGAGTCGGTGAGCGTCAGCACGTACTCGGACTTCTCGGGCTTAATCGAGAGGTGGCCGGAGTACGGAGCCAGCTCGGCCTCGCGACCCAGGATCTTCTCGTTGACGTTGCCGACGATATCGAACATACGGCTGACCGTAGGCAGACCCTGCGTAATATCGTCGACGCCAGCGACGCCGCCGGAGTGAATGGTACGCATCGTAAGCTGCGTACCGGGCTCGCCGATGGACTGGGCGGCAATAATGCCGACCGCGGTACCGATGGCGACCGGACGACGGGTGGAAAGATCCCAGCCGTAGCACTTCTGGCACACGCCGTACTTGGAGCGGCAGGTGAGCAGCGCGCGAAGCTTGACCTTCTTAAGGCCGGCATCGACCATCTTCTGGATGTCAGCGACCTTCTCGATGTAGCCGTCCTGCTCAAAGAGCACGGTGCCATCGGGAGCCACGACGTCCTCAATGAAGCAACGGCCGACGAGGTCGGTGTTGAGGTCGGTGGTGCCGGGGATGATGAGGTTGTAGGTGACGCCCTCGTGCGTACCGCAGTCCTCCTCGCGGACGATGACGTCCTGGGCCACGTCGACCAGACGACGGGTCAGGTAACCAGAGTCTGAGGTGTGGGATGCGGTATCGACCAGGCCCTTACGGGCGCCGTAGGTCGAAATGAAGTACTCGAGCGGCAGCAGGCCCTCGCGGAAGTTCGCCTTAATGGGAAGGTCGATCGTCTCGCCGGACATGTCTGCCATCAGGCCACGCATGCCGCCGAGCTGACGCAGCTGGGTCTTAGAACCACGGGCGCCGGAGTCGGCCATCATGTAGAGCGGGTTCTCCTCGTCGAACAAGTCGAGCATGAGCGCTGCAACCTTATCGGTACAAGCGGTCCACTCGTTAACGACTTCGATGTGGCGCTCCGTCTCGTTGATGAAGCCCTCCTCGAAGTACTCGTTGATCTGGTCGACGTTGGCCTGGGCGCGATCGAGCAGCTCCTGCTTCTCGGCAGGGATGAGAGCGTCCCACACCGAGATGGTGAGGCCGGCGCGGGTAGCGTAGTGGAAGCCGGAGTACTTGATGGCGTCGAGGATCGGGCCGACCTTGGCCTCGGGATAGCGATCGCAGCAGTCCGCAACCAGCTTGGCCACGTCGCCCTTGACCATCTTGTAGTTCATGAACTCATAGTCTTCGGGCAGGCACTGGCGGTTGAAGATGATGCGGCCGATAGAGGTCTCGAAGCGCGCGGTCTTGTTGCCGGTGACGTCGTAGTCGACAAACTCGTTCTTGCCGTTCTTGACGCGGAAGATACGGGTGCCGTCCTCGTTGATGACATTGGCGTCGGCAGCGGACACGCGGACCTGAATCTTGGCCTGCATGTCGACCTCGGAGCGGCAGTCATAGGCGTGCAGCGCGTCGTCGAAGCTGGCGAACACGTGGTTCTCGCCCGGCAGACCGTCGCGGACCTGGGTCAGGTAGTACACACCGATGATCATGTCCTGCGAGGGGATGTTGACCGGCTTGCCGGATGCCGGCGAGCGCAGGTTGTTCGCAGAGAGCATGAGCACGCGGGCCTCGGCCTGAGCCTGGCTGGACAGCGGCACGTGGACAGACATCTGGTCGCCGTCGAAGTCGGCGTTGAAGGGCGAGCAGACCAGCGGGTGCAGGTGGATAGCCTTGCCCTCGACCAGAACCGGCTCAAAGGCCTGGATGGACAGACGGTGCAGGGTCGGTGCGCGGTTGAGCAGCACGACGCGGCCGTCGATGACCTCTTCGAGGATATCCCACACAAAGGTGGCACCGCGGTCGATAGCGCGCTTGGCGCCCTTGATGTTCTCGACCTTGCCAAGCTCGACCAGGCGCTTCATGACGAAGGGCTTGAAGAGCTCCAGCGCCATGGTCTTGGGCAGACCGCACTGGTGCAGCAGCAGCTTGGGGTCGGTAACGATAACCGAACGGCCGGAGTAGTCGACACGCTTACCCAGCAGGTTCTGACGGAAACGGCCCTGCTTGCCCTTGAGGGCCTCGGCGAGCGACTTGAGCGGGCGACCGCCACGGCCAGAGACCGGGCGACCACGACGGCCGTTGTCGAACAGGGCGTCCACGGACTCCTGGAGCATGCGCTTCTCGTTGTTCACGATGATCGCAGGGGCGTCCAGGTCGAGCAGGCGCTTGAGTCGGTTGTTACGGTTGATCACGCGACGATACAGGTCGTTGAGGTCGGACGCGGCGAAGCGGCCGCCGTCGAGCTGGACCATCGGGCGCAGATCGGGCGGAATGACCGGGATGACGTCCAGGATCATGTTCGCGGGGCTGTTGCCACCCTTCAGGAAGGCGTCAACGACCTCAAGGCGCTTGACGGCCTTCTCGCGCTTCTGCTTCTGGGAATCCTCGTCGGCAATGATGGCCTTGAGCTTCTCGGCCTCGGAAGGAAGGTCGATGGCAGCGAGCAGGTCGCGGACGGCCTCGGCACCCATGCCACCCTTGAAGTACATGGAGTAGTAGCGGGTCATCTCGCGGAACAGCGGCTCATCGGAGATGAGGTCGCGCTCGGTGAGCTTCATGAAGGCGTTGAAGGCGTCCGTGCGGAGCTGCTTCTCGTCCTTGCACTCTTCCTCGATGTCGACGATGCCAGAGGCGATCTCCTCGGGGGTCAGCGGCTCCTCGTCGGAGAACTCGTCAAAGTTCTCGGGGTCGCCCTGCTCCTTGAGGGACTCGATCTGGCGGGCGCACTCGGCATCGATCTCTTCCAGATCGGCGGCGAGCTCCTCGCGCAGGTCGTCAGCGTCGGCCTCGCGAGCCTCGTAGTCAACCTCGGTGATGATGTAGCTGGCAAAGTACAGAACCTTCTCGAGGTCCTTGGACTTGATGTCGAGCATACGGCTCATCGGGAAGCTCGTGGGGCTCTTGAAGTACCAGATGTGGGACACGGGAGCGGCGAGCTCGATGTGGCCCATGCGGTCGCGACGCACCTTGGCCGAGGTGACCTCGACGCCGCAGCGCTCGCAGACGATGCCCTTAAAGCGGATGCCCTTGTACTTGCCGCAGGAGCACTCCCAGTCCTTGGCGGGACCGAAGATCTTCTCGCAGAACAGGCCGTCCTTCTCGGGCTTGAGGGTACGGTAATTGATGGTCTCCGGCTTCTTGACCTCACCGTGCGACCAGGAACGGATCTGGTCGGCGGAGGCAAGGGAGATCTTTACCGAGTCAAAATCAGTAGCTTCGAAATCTGCCACAGTCAACTACTCCTTATCAGTGGTCGTGGCGGCGACAGCCTCGGGTGCCTCGGCGGTCTCGGCATCCTCGGCCTCGACGTCGGTGTCAACGCCGGCGAGCGCAGCCAGGTCGTCGAGAGCAGAGGTCTCCTCGGCGGTCACAGGGGCGGAGGCGTCCTCGTCGGCATCGTGCATGGGCTCGATGTCCAGCGCGAGGGAGCGGATCTCCTTGACGAGAACCTTGAAGGACTCGGGGATACCCGGGACAGGAACGTTCTCGCCCTTGACGATGGACTCGTAGGTCTTGACGCGGCCCACGGTATCGTCGGACTTGACGGTCAGGATCTCCTGCAGGACGTTGGAAGCGCCGTAAGCGTACAGTGCCCAAACTTCCATCTCGCCGAAGCGCTGGCCGCCGAACTGGGCCTTGCCGCCCAGAGGCTGCTGGGTAACCAGGCTGTAAGGGCCAGTCGAACGGGCGTGGATCTTGTCGTCGACCATGTGGCCGAGCTTGAGGATGTAGGACGTACCCACGGTAATGGGCTCGCGGAACTCCTCGCCGGTACGGCCGTCGAACAGACGGGTCTTGCCGCGCTCGTCAAGCTGGGTGACGAACTCGGGGCGCATGTGATCGCCAAAGGCAGCGGTGGCCTTGTTGAGCATGTTCTTGTTGGCACGACGGATGACCTCGGCGATCTCGTCCTCCTTGGCGCCGTCGAAGACGGGCGTCGCGGTGAAGAACGGACCGGGGACGTACTTGTCGGAGTCGGCCTGCTCGGTATCCCAACCGCAGGCAGCAGCCCAGCCAAGGTGGCACTCGAGCAGCTGGCCGACGTTCATACGCGAAGGAACGCCCAGCGGGTTGAGGATAACGTCGATCGGGGTACCGTCAGCCATGTAGGGCATGTCCTCGACCGGCAGAACGTTACAGATAACGCCCTTGTTGCCGTGGCGGCCGGCGATCTTATCGCCCTGCTGGATCTTACGACGCTGGGCGACGTAGACGCGCACCTGCTCGTTGACGCCGGGGGCCAGGTCGTCGCCGTTCTCGCGGCTAAAGCGGACGACGTCGATGACGCGGCCGTAAGCGCCGTGAGGCATCTTAAGGGAGGTGTCACGGACATCGTGGGCCTTGGCACCGAAGATGGCGCGCAGCAGGCGCTCCTCGGCGGTCAGAGCGCTCTCGCCCTTAGGCGTGACCTTGCCGACCAGGATGTCGCCAGGGCCGACCTCGGCGCCGATGCGGATGATGCCGTCCTCGTCGAGGTTGGCAAGCATGTCCTCGGAGAGGTTCGGGATCTCGCGGGTGATCTCCTCGGGGCCGAGCTTGGTGTCGCGGGCGTCGATCTCGTGACGGGTGATGTTGATGGTCGTCAGCAGGTCCTCGGCCACCAGGCGCTCGGACACGACGATACCGTCCTCGTAGTTAAAGCCTTCCCACGGCATGTAGGCCACGGTGAGGTTCTGGCCCAGTGCGAGCTCGCCGTGATCGGTCGAAGGACCGTCGGCCAGGGGCTCGCCCTGCTCAACGGTGTCACCGACGCGCACGAGCGGACGGTGGTTGATGCAGGTGGACTGGTTGGAGCGCTGGTACTTGGCCAGGTGATACTCGTCCATGCCGCCGGCATGCTTGACGATGATCTTGGCGGCGTCGGCAAAGATGACCTCGCCGGCGTTCTTGGCCAGGGTGACCTCGCCGGAGTCCAGAGCGGCGCGACGCTCCATGCCGGTACCGACATAGGGAGCGGCGGGGTGAACCAGCGGCACGGCCTGGCGCTGCATGTTAGCGCCCATCAGCGTACGCTTGGCGTCGTCGTGCTCAAGGAACGGAATCAGCGTGGCTGCGACGGACAGCATCTGACGCGGCGAGACATCCATGTAGTCGACGTCCTCGACAGGCACGTCGGCGGGAGCGCCGAAGGAGCCGTCGAAGTCGCGGGTACGGGCGATCACGGTGTGCGGACGGACGATCTTGCCCTCGGCATCGGTCGTGATGAACTCGTTGGTCTTGGGATCGAGCGGCGTGTTGGCCGGCGCGATGACGTGCTTCTCTTCCTCGTCAGCGGTCATCCAGTCGATCTGGTCGGTGGCAACGCCGTTCTCGACGCGACGGAACGGGGCCTCGATGAAGCCATACTCGTTGACGCGGGCGTAGAGGGCGAGCGAGCCGATCAGGCCGATGTTGGGGCCTTCGGGGGTCTCGATCGGGCACATGCGGCTGTAGTGCGAGTTGTGAACGTCGCGGACGGCCGTCGGCACGTTGGTGCGGCGGCTGGAGCCGGACTTGTGGCCGGCAAGACCACCAGGGCCGAGTGCGGACAGACGGCGCTTGTGGGTCAGACCGGTCAGGGGGTTCGCCTGGTCCATGAACTGCGAGAGCTGCGAGGAACCGAAGAACTCCTTGATGGAGGCCACGATCGGGCGGATGTTGATGAGCGACTGCGGGGTGATCTCGTCGATGTCCTGGGAGCTCATGCGCTCACGGACGACGCGCTCCATACGGCTCATGCCGATACGGAACTGGTTGGCGACGAGCTCGCCAACGGTGCGGATACGGCGGTTGCCAAAGTGGTCGATGTCGTCGACCTTGAAGCCCTGCTCGCCGGCAGCGAGGGACAGCAGGTAGCGCAGCGTTGCGACGATATCCTCGTCGGTGAGCACCGTGACCTCTTCCTCGGTGGTGAGGTTGAGCTTCTTGTTGACCTTGTAACGACCGACGCGGGCCAGATCGTAGCGCTGCGGGTTAAAGAGCAGGCCCTCGAGCAGGCTGCGGGAAGCGTCCACGGTGGGAGGCTCGCCTGGGCGCAGGCGACGGTAGATCTCGATGAGGGCGTCCTCGCGGGTGAGGGCGGTGTCGCGCTCCAGGGTGCGCTTGATCACATCGGAGTTGCCGAGCAGCTCGATGATGTCGTCGTTGGTGACGGCGATGCCAAGGGCGCGCAGGAACATCGTGGCGCTCTGCTTGCGCTTACGGTCGATGGAGACCATGAGCTGGTCGCGCTTGTCGACCTCAAACTCAAGCCAGGCACCGCGGGACGGGATGATCTGGGCCTTGTAGATCTGCTTGCCCGAATCCATCTCGGAGCTGTAGTACACGCCCGGGGAGCGGACGAGCTGCGAGACGACGATACGCTCGGTACCGTTGATGATGAAGGTGCCCTGATCGGTCATCATGGGGAAGTCGCCCATAAAGACGAGCTGCTCCTTGATCTCGCCGGTCTCCTTGTTGGTGAGACGAACGTCGGTCAGAAGCGGAGCCTGATAGGTCATATCCTTCTCGCGGCACTCCTCGACGGTGTGCGCGGGGTCGCCGAACTGATGCTCGCCGAAGGTAACCTCGAGAACATGGTTCTGGCTCTGGATGGGGCTGGATTCCTTGAACGCCTCACGAAGGCCCTCGTCCTTAAAACGCTCAAAGGATTCCCTTTGAACAGAGATAAGGTTGGGGAGCTCCATGGCCTCCGGGATTTTCCCGAAGCTGACGCGCTTGCGCTCAGTGGCAGTGTATGCGTAGGTCACCAGGTTTTTCCTCCTTCACGGAAATGCTCGGTGGGTTGGCGAGGCATAGCTTCGCCAGTTATCGCAACCTAATAGTTTATCAGGTACCGACCGTTGGGCAAGAAAAGCCTTGACGCGATTGAGTTTTTGGAGTAGCAAAGTTTTTCGGCAGAAAATATGCAGGTAGATGTATGTGTATCGAACATCTGTTCATATATTTTCTGTGAACAGAGGGCCGGCAATCGCAGCTCTTATAAAAAACGGGCGCGAACCGAGGTCCACGCCCGTAAATGTCGATGCCCGAAGGCTTACTTGCGCATCAATCCGCCGCGCTCGTCGATGGCGTCCCAGAAGGCATCGGCAAAGCGGGGGTCGCTTGCAGCCATGAGGGCGTTGGTGGCCATCCAGCCAGAGGGAGTGCCGGTGTCGTAGCCCGACAGCGGGTCGATGACGACGGCGTACATGGCCTCGCGGTCGAGCGAGCGGGCCATGGCGTCGGTAAGCTGGATCTCGCCGCCCTTACCGGCCTGCTGATCGGCCAGCAGGTCCATGACCAGCGGGCTCAGCAGGTAACGACCGACGATGTACAGGTTGGACGGAGCCGCCTCGGGAGCGGGCTTCTCGACCAGACCGCCGATGCGCCAGACAGCGCCCGGCTCGGCATCGGCAACGCCCTCGGCGCCCTCGAGCGAACCGACGCGCTCGCCGGCGATAACGCCGTAGCGGCTGACTTCCTCGGGCGAGCAAGCAGCGACGGCGATAACCGAAGCGCCACCGTGCTCCTTGGAAACGGCGAGCATCTTGTCGCAGATGTCGCGGTTGGGCACAACGTAGTCGCCCAGAAGAACCAGGAAGTTCTCCCCCGCCACAGCGTCGGCGGCAGAGCGTATGGCGTGACCGAGGCCCTTAGGCTCGTACTGATAACGGAAGTCGACCGGCATACCGCCCGCATGGGCGACGGCGTCGGCATAAGCATCCTTACCGCGCTCGCGCAGCAGGTTCTCGAGCGAACGATCGGGCTGGAAATAGCTCAGCAGCTCGGGCTTACCGGGAGAGGTAACGATGATGGCATCGTCGACCTCCTCGGGGTCGAGTGCCTCCTCAACGACATACTGAATGACCGGCTTGTCGAGCACCGGCAGCATCTCTTTGGGCGTGCACTTGGTGCCAGGCAGAAAACGCGTGCCAAGACCGGCGGCGGGGATGATTGCCTTCATGTTATTCAAGGATCCTTTCGCAGGCGCAGAATGCGCCCTGTGCGTGCGGCACGGCGGCCGCAGACCAAATTGCGATACCGAAGTATCTTACCGCCGGAGACAAACGTCGCCGTAAGGCAAACGCAATTCTTCAGCAGGTCAACGCAAATTATTGCTCGAATGGTGCAATTTTACGCCCCAGCGGTAACGGGATTGGCACGGCGAAGACAACGGTGTTCTGCATGCCGAGCAATGGGAATGAGGGGTCATAACAAAAAAGACGGGGCTCGCAATGCGAACCCCGTCTGCAAAGAAATCTGGCGAGAAAGCCTGATTACTTGAGGGTGACAGCAGCGCCAGCAGCCTCGAGCTTCTCCTTGGCAGCCTCGGCGTCCTCCTTCTTGGCACCCTCGAGAACAGCCTTGGGAGCGCCCTCGACGACCTCCTTGGCCTCCTTCAGGCCAAGGTTGGTGAGCTCACGGACGGCCTTGATGACCTGGATCTTGTTGTCGCCGAAGCCCTCGAGCACGACGTCAAACTCGGTCTTCTCCTCGGCCTCAGCAGCGCCAGCAGCGGGAGCGGCGACAACAGCGGCAGGAGCAGCGGCGGAAACGCCGAAGGTGTCCTCGATAGCCTTGACGAGCTCGGAAGCCTCGAGAAGGGTCATTTCCTTAAGAGCATCGATGATCTCATCGGTGGTAAGCTTAGCCATTTCTAAGTCCTTTCGGTTTCCGTGCGGATGCACGGAGATCAGTTAAAACACGGCGCGAATACGCCAGGGGTGCGGCGTTGCCGCCGCGGGTGAAAACAGCGACTAGGCTGCCTTCTGCTCGGAGACCTGCTGGATCGAACGAGCGAGACCAGAGGAAACGCCGTTGACGCAGACAGCGATGTCGCGAGCGAAACCGGAGATGAGACCGGCGATCTGGCCGAGAAGCTGATCCTTGGTGGGCAGCTCGGCGATAGCCTTAACATCATCAGCGGAAACGGCCTTGCCGTCAGAGATACCGCCCTTGATCTCAAGGACGCCCTTGGACTTAGCAGAGAAGTCCTTGAGGGCCTTAGCGGCCTCGACCGGCTCGGTCTCGTAGAACACATAAGCGACGGGGCCGGCGAGGATCTCGTCGAGCTCGGGCTGCTCCTGGTTCTTGAGAGCGATCTTGACCAGGTTGTTCTTGTAGACCTTCATCTCGGCGCCGCACTCGCGAAGCTGATGACGCAGCTCCTGAGCCTGCTTAACCGTCAGACCGTTGTAGTTGACGACGAACAGACCGGCGTTCTCGGCGATACGGGACTCGATCTCTGCAACCTTGTCGATTTTGTACTGCTGGGGCATGAATTACACCTCCTCGAATTCTTTCCGGGCACGGTCCGCCACAAGGACGTGACGGGGGCATGTCCAAAAAGAAAGCCCCCGCGCTGCATGAGCGACGGGGGCGAGAAGACATATCTACTCGACCACCTCGGCTGGCGGGATATCCCATTAAGCTCGCGGGCGAAGCCCGTTTGCACCGGCTGTCTCTGGCAGCGGATTCGTGCGTGAACCGAAAGTATTATGGCGGGGACCCCGGCGTCGGTCAACGGGCGCGAGGATTCGTCCACAAACCCTGCATACGCTCTGGCCCGAGGGGACGGGTCGGAGCTGCGGTAACTTTGCGGCGAATCCTCGTGTCCGTTGAACGACGCGCCCCACTCACAATCCTTAAGTCGGTGGGCTGATGTTTTTGTCCCCGGCGACTACAAGGTTGAAACGAAGGTTGACAGGCGGTGGAGGCCTTCGTCCAGGTTTTCGTCGGAGACGCAGTAGCTTAGGCGGATGTGGCCTTCGGTGCCGAAGCAGTTTCCGGGAACTAGGGCTACGTTGGCCTCTTTGATGGCTTTGATGCAGAAGTCTTCGCTTGTTAGGCCGTACTGTTTGATGTTGGGGAAGGCGTAGAAGGCGCCTGCCGGTTCCACTACGTCGAGACCCATGGCGTCTAAGGCTGCGAGCACGCGTTCGCGGCGGGCTCGGTAGACTTTGAGCATGGGGGTTGGGTCGACGGTGAGGGCTCGAGCTGCGGCGTCCATTTCGAAGGAGACGGCACTCGATACTAAGTATTGGTGAGCTTTTGCGATCTCGGCGATGACGGGGGCTGCGGCTGCGAGCCAGCCCAAGCGCCAGCCCGTCATGGCCCAGGGCTTGGAGAAGCTCTCGATGACCACCGTCTGCTCGCGCAGCTCCGGGTGGCGCTGGGCAAAGCGCTCGTAGCCATCCACATAGACGAGGCGGTTGTATACGTCGTCGCAGACCCCGTAGATGCCCGTCTGCTCCGCCACGCGCGCCACGGCATCAAGCGATGCCGCATTGAGAATGCAGCCTGTGGGGTTGTTGGGCGAGCAGATGACGATGGCCTTAGTCGCCGGCGTCACGCAGGCGCGAAGGGCGTCCTCGTCAATCTGAAACTGTGCGGGCTCTGTATCCAAAAAGACTGCTTTGGCGTGGTTGGCCACGACGATGCTTTCGTACAGGCCAAAGGCCGGCGTGGGGATGATGACCTCGTCGCCGGGGTTGAGCATAGCCATAAATGTTGCCGACAGGGCCTCGGTCGCGCCGTCGGTCAGGATGACCTCATCGGCGGAAAACTCCAGACCCGCGTCCCCCATATAGGCAGACAGTGCCTCGCGCAGGGCAGGGCGACCGTTGTTGGGCGGATAGTGCGTGTCACCGCGGTCCAGCGAGGCAGCCACCTCGGCACTAATCACATCGGGCGTGGGAAAATCGGGCTCGCCAAGCGCGAGCGCGATACACCCCGGGTGCTGAGCGGCGAGTGCGTTGATCCGACGGATGCCGGAGGGCTTGAGCGTGGCAAGCGAGGTATTCATGGGCAGGCGCATGGCGTTCCTTTCGTAAGGGTTGCACTAGGATAGCGCGGCGGGGCGCCGCCAGACGGTGTAACCTAAACGGAAACGAACCGGAAAGGAGGCGGCATGGAGACGACCGCGCGCAGCGATAGGCCCAAAACACTGCAAACCATTGCGTATATCAGCATTCCCAATAGCGCCGATCTTGAGTTTTTGCTTTGGGACCTGCAGGATGCCATCGCCGCCTATGCACAGCTTTCTGACACCGCGCTCCCCCGCCCGGTTGACTTGAAGGCGAATAGCGCCGATACCGCCGATGGCATCGTGCTCGCCGTTGAGGATATGCCCGATGACGAGGCAATGACAGACATCGAGAAGGCACTCAATCGCTTTGGCGATACGGGGACGCGCGTCTATGTCGTCGTTCAGGCCATCTGCGAGCGTACCGAGGGGGCGCGCATGCTCATCGAGCGTCTGCGCCAAGCTTGCGAACTCCGTAGGTTAACGTGGTGCGGCGGCGTTATCGCCTGCACCGGCAGCGGCATTGCGGTGCTTCGTCGCTCCCCGCGCATGGGACTCTTGCGGCGACCGTTTTCGGAAGCGATAGATAAGCTTGTGGGCGCCGTGCGCATGGGCTGCTCCGTCGAGCATGCGCAGCTGCTTGGCGGTGGCAATGCCGGTAGCGTCGACGCCGACGGCATGGTGTGTGTCGAGCCCGCGCTGCCCGCGCCGATCTGGCACGCCATCATCAAACGCCTCGGCGCCCATGCTCAATCAAATATCTAAATTAGAGAGCGACCCAGTCAACGGCTTCGCGCCAACGCTCAACAAGACGCTCCAGGCGCCATGCCGCATTGGCGGGACTTGTCGACGGCAGAACGATGGCCGACAGCCCCGTGCGTTCTTGTAGATAGCGCTTGTAGAGCCGACCAGCTGTACCACCGTTGCATATCACCTGCTCAATGGGAGCTGTGCCGGTAATGCGCTCGACATGCGCTGGAACGACGTTTTTGATGCTGGCGTCACTCGAACCCTTGATGTCACAGCTCTCGATCACGTCCCATAGGGCCACACCGCCGTTGAGCAGCATAGCCCGCTTGACGGCAATCGAGGCGTCGAGCGTCGCCGGCTCGCCACTCGCCAAAGCGTCGCCCTCGTTGGGCGGCACGGGCGCACCAAGGCACGCGGCCATCACGCGCCAAAAGCGGTTCTGCGGATTGCCGTAATAGAAGGCATTGGCACGCGAGAGCACCGAGGGAAACGACCCCAGCACCAAAACGCGCGAGCGCTCGTCAAACACGGGCTCAAACCCATGCTCAATATGCTGATAGCCCTCGTCCGGCGCGGCCACGAGCTAGGCCCTCAGCAGATAACGCACCTCATAGGGCGCAAGTTCAAGGGAGCCCGGCAGCTCGACCGTGGGCACGCCGTCGGCAAGCAGGTCGACGAAGGAGCCGTTGAGCTCGCCGGCAGTGAAGGTATACCTCTCATCCACGGCATTGACCGCCACGAGCACCGTCGCGTCGTCGCAGGCGCGCTCGAACAGCAGCTGCTTGTTCTGGATCACCACGTTACGGTATGCGCCGTAGTTGAGAGCGCGTGCCGCCGCATCGTCGGCCGAACGAAGGTGCGCGAGCTGCGTGATGAACGCCGTCAGCTCGTTGGGCGCAGGCTCATCGAGCGCAGGGCGCAGCGCCCAGTCGCCATCGGGGCCGCCCTTTTCGCCAGCAATTCCCCACTCGCTGCCATAGTAGACGCACGGAATGCCCGGCATGCCAAAGAGCATGCCATACGCGGGACGCAGGCAGGACTTGTCGGTGAGGATGCTTGCCAGGCGCGGCACGTCGTGGTTGTCGACAAACGACAGCAGGTGCTTGCCGCGGTAGATGCACCAGGGGTCGCCGCCAAACTGGCGATGCAGCGAGTGGGCAATCTCGAACATGTTGACCGAGTTAAAGCTGGAGTACAGGCCCTTGTAGCACTCGTAGTTGGTGCAGGAATCGAGCATCTCGTCATTGACAATCTGGTTGTAGTCGCCGTGGAGCGTCTCGCCGATCAGCACAAAGTCGGGCTTGAGCTCGCGGGTGAAGGCGTGCAGGCGGCGCATAAAGTCGCGGTCGAGCATGTAGGCGACGTCCAGGCGCAGGCCGTCGACGCCAAAGACGTCAGCCCAACGGTGCACGGACTCAAGCAGGTAATCGACCACAGCGGGATTTTGCAGGTTGAGCTTTACAAGCTCAAAATGGCCCTCCCAGCCCTCGTACCAAAAGCCGTCGCCATAGCAGGAGTCGCCGTCAAAGCTGATGTGGAACCAGTCCTTGTAGGGCGAGTCCCACTTGCGTTCTTGCACATCACGGAAGGCCCAGAAGCCGCGGCCGACGTGGTTAAAGACGGCATCAAGCACCACGCGGATGCCATGGGCGTGCAGCGTCTCGCACACGGCGGCAAAGTCGGCGTCCCCACCCAGGCGACGGTCAATATGACGCAGGCTGCGCGTGTCGTAGCCATGGCTGTCAGATTCGAGCGGCGGGTTAATGAGCACAGCACCGATGCCGAGCTCTTGCAGGTAGTCGGCCCATTGGGCAATCTTCATGATGGGGGCATCGGGGCTAGCTGTGGCATCGGCGGCCTGAGCGAGCTCATCCTCGGCAACGGGCGCGGCGTTTTCGCGCAGAGCCCCGCAAAAGCCCAGCGGATAGATCTGATAGAACGTCGTCTCGTATGCCCACATAGCAACCTCCCGGTAAGCCCAACACAACGACATCCATTGTATGCCCAGCTTGTATCCTCTCCCCCAAAATAAGTTGCGGTGGAATAGTTCCTGCTTGGGCCTTCAGAGGCCTTAAACAGGAACTATTCCACCGCAACTGATGAGGGGACGTGGTTAGGCGGCAGGCTTTGCACGGCGGATGGCTGGGAACAGCACGGTGATGGCGAGAATCTTGCCAAATAAATGGTACCGCTGAGATGCCACTGAGCGAATAGAGAGGTGTCCGCACGGGTGGCTATCCTATGATGAAGGCAGCATATTTCCGCACCTGACCTACAAAGGTAGTTGAACGATGGCAGACATTAAAATCAAGATCGTCAGCAATCCATATCAAGAAATTGTTCGGTTCTTCCGATGGGATAACGGCTGGCAAGAAATAACGACCTCCTCAAACCCCAACAGCGCGCTCCATAGCACGAAGATCGTTAACGGATTCTTCCCCTTTAAGGCCGAAGAGATCATCGACATCCTCGCCAAAGAGTTCGGCGGCGGCGACAAAATCGAATTGCATTTTGAAGGCGCGGATGACGAATGGCAGGAGCTGCTCGCCATCTGTACCGAAGGACCACGCGCCAACACATACGAGGCTATGCGAGACGAGCGTTATCTATCAAACGCCCGAGACGTCTTGCCAGAAATTGTCGAAGTCTTCAGAGAAATCCAGGGGCTTGTAGACGAAGCAGTCTCCGAGCGAACAAAAGTCTCTGAGCAAATTAGGAAGTTCACCGATGTCTCGAGCGACATCATCCCGCTGTGTGTGCTCGGCAGCTATAGCGCAGGCAAATCGACGCTCATTAACGCCCTCATTGGCATGGAGATCCTTCCCAGCGGCGACGAACCCGTAACGGCCCGCATATTTCAAATCAAACGTTCAAAAGACCGAGATCGCGCAATGGTTCAATTCTCCTGTGGCAACAGGCGATTCTTGCTACGTTTTGATCTTGATGGCCTCATGGAAAACAAAGAGCTTATGGGGGAGCCCCTATACGACAAGATCGCGGCCAAAGTCGCCGACTCCATGCCCGGCATGGCCTCCCATATGAACAGTGCCCTCAAGGTTCTTAACTCATACCATGCCGATGAAGACGACCGGACCATCTCCGATCTGATCAGAATCGAAGTGCCCTTTAGCGATACCGATCCATGGCCTCACGACAGGGAGTTTGTCATCTTTGACACCCCGGGCTCAAACTCTGCCTCCAACGGCGATCACGCCCGAGTGCTCAAACAGGCAATGGAGGGCCTCTCGAATGGCCTTCCCATTTTCGTTGCGGAGTACAACTCGCTCGATACGAAGGACAACAAGAACCTCTCCAACGAAATAGAGCAGATTCCCACAATCGATGAACGCTTTGCCATGATCGTAGTCAACAAAGCAGATTCCGCCGACCTTCCCAAAGGAGGATTCGACGATGAAGCCGTCTCACAAATCATGCGTTGGTCCATTCCGGCCAGCCTTTACGGGCAAGGTATTTACTTTGTTTCTTCCATCCTAGGCCTAGGCTCAAAGAACTCCGGCGAGTTTATAAGCGACAACTATGCCGATAAATTCGAAGACCAGCAGCGTAAATACACCGATCCGACAAGCCGCTTCTACAAAACGCTCTACCGCTACGATATCCTTCCGGGACAGATCTCGCGTAGAACCAACCGCGAATCCGAGGCTTGCAAGGACCTCCTTCTCACCAACAGCGGACTCTTTTGTATCGAAAACGAGATACGCCTGTTTGCCGAGCGGTACTCTGCCTACAACAAATGCAGCAGGTCGGAATCGCTCCTACAAGACATCGTCAGCATAACCGAAGAAGAGATTGCCCATAGGAGAACCGACCTCGAACAAAAGAAAGCACAGCGAGAAGCCGAGCTCGAAGAGGACAAGCGCAATCTCATCAACCAGCTCGAAGACTGCAGAGAGCATGCAAGGCTGGACTCCTCGGCCAGCTATGCCGGCGCTATCGACAGGAACGTTTCCGTCGAGCAGTGGAAAACCAACCTTGACACGCTTCAGGCGCGTCAAGGCGCCATTACCGAAGACAAGCGAGAGCGCCTCGAATACTCAAAACGGTCGAACGCAGCCGCGCGAGCGTTTGACTCAATCGCCCCTAACTTTTTCAATAGACTCGGCGAATCGATAAAAGGAAGCCCGGCCAACACGCAAAAGGACGTCGACTCCCAGCCAACATTTGGGCTAGCGGAGGTTGGCAAAGGCCTTTGTGATGACATCACCGATGCGCTCCAAAAAAGATCCGACGCAAAGGCTGCCGAAAGAACAGCCGACAAAGATGCCGCCGACCAACTCTTTAACGAGGTCATCAATCACTATGACGAATGTACCGAGCAAATAGCTCAGACCATCGATGAGCTGTCGCAAAGCTATTGGAAAGATTGTGCGGAGCATAGCCGCGATGCCCTCTATCGCATCGCCACCAGCAGCGACAATCCTCTTTCCGAAGAGAAGCGCCAAGAGGTCGGCGATATCATTCTTAAATATCATGGCCTCGCGCTCGATAAGACAAAGGGCCCCATTTTCAGCAAGGCAGACTTTACCGAACTGAAGCTCATGAACCGTGTCATCTTTAAATCTGACAAGCTTTTGCTTAGGAAAGTCGAAGACAAATTCAACCGAGAAATCTCACGGTGTTTCTGCGAAGCACGCGCCGAAACAGAGCGCGAGCATACCTACGGCTTTACCGAATGGCTCAACGAGCTGCTCGGCCAGATTACGAGCAATATCACCGACTACAACCCGGTGCTCCATGGCCATGTCGAAGACATCAACAGGCAAACCGCGGAGATCAACGCTCTCGAGGCAAAACTCGAGACGCTCAATAATCGAAAAGAGTACATTGCGCGCGTCATTAATTGGAAGGAATAGGCTGATCGCATGGGCATCAAAAACGCGATTATGCGCGCTGCCGATAAAGCCGGCAACGCGGTCGCAACCGTCTCGGTACTCAGCAGCTCCCAACTCGATGAGGTCGACAAAAAGCGAACAGCATACTTATCAGAAAAGCCGAATCCGGCAGACGAGCAAGCTGTCGAGCTCACCAATCGGCTCTTGGCAACCGCCGCCGTTGAGCTTCACAACGCCTATCTGCCGCAGCTGCGAAATGTTTACGCGCCGATTGACCCCTCTATCGAATACCCCACGGGCTTTAACGCCGACAACAACATCCGCTTCATGAATATCACGAAGTGGATCGTCGACCCCAACGAGGACAGTCTCGAGAAGCTCGTAAATGTGTACGACGTTCTTTCTGACGAAGAATGCAACGTTGCGCTGGTTTTTAATCGAACCAGCGCAAGCACCGAGGTATTCCTTGCAGTCGTCAATAGTGACAATGCCCGTGACAACATCGACGCCGATAATTTTTCCCGGCGCATGTCGGATGCCCTGAGGGGCAACTTCCCCGGTTCCGAAGTTGGACCCGCCAACCGCGGCCCCATTCCGTGTCTAGACAATCGACGCTCGTCTTCGGTTGCCGCCGTTTCGAATATTCCAGCCGAAAAGAACGAGAAGTTCGTCACGCAAACCATTGAGAAAGTTCTTGACGGCATTGTGCCTGGCAGACCGAGCGAAGACTACACTATCGTGCTACTCGCAACCCCGATCCATGATATCGAATCGCGCAAGCTCCGTCTCGCCGAACTCCACTCGCTGCTGACGCCCTATGCCTCATGGACGACCAACTATACCTACCACCAAAACGACTCCATCGGATCGTCCGCGACGATTGGCATCAATACAGGCGTGAGTGCCGGCAGGCAGGTGGGGAGCAATCAGGCGGTAGCGCAAAACTACAACGAAACAGACTCGACAAACGAGTCGACCTCGGAATCGAGCAACGAGAGCGTAACCGACTCGTCCACATCGACCGAAAGCATCACGGATACGGTCACCGATGGTAGAAATGAGTCCTCGAGCGGGAGCGTAAGCCTAGGTGTAGGCGCAGGAATAGGCCCAGGCGCATCCGCAGGCGTATACGGCGGCGGCAATCTCGGCGTATCCGCAAGCCATACCGAGGGCTCGTCACACTCCACATCTACGGCAAAAGGCACAAGTTCATCTACCGGCAAGGCCATATCCAACTCGCTCGGCAAAGCCGTCACCAGCGGTGTTGGCAAGGCCGTCTCTAAGGGAGCCTCCGTGACTTCCGGTGTTTCGCAAGCCGTAAATCTCGGCGCCAACTTTGGCGGATCATTCGCACGCTCGAGCACGGTCACCGCTACCATCGGCGCCGACGAAGGCATCACACAGACGTTCAAGAATTACTCCATCCAACACGCGCTCGAAATACTCGAGTTGCAAATGAAGCGCTACGACCTTGCCTCGGCACTCGGCATGTGGGACTTTTGCGCCTACGTGCTATCAGAAGACCACAACGTCGCGAACAACGTTGCCCACACTTACCTCGCCCTCACCCAGGGCAAAGAGTCCTATATGTCTCAGGCTGCGGTAAACCTCTGGCGTGGAGACCTCGGAGAGCAAAGTGCCGACGCCGCGGCAATCTGCTCCTACCTTCGCGATTTGCGCCATCCTGTTTTTGCACTCTCCCCCGCCCTGCTCGATCAACATTCAAGTTTTTCGGTTTACCCAGCAACGGTCGATGCAACAACTGCCCTTTCGGGCAAGGAGCTTGCCTACTCGCTCAATTTTCCCAAGAAGTCCGTCCCAGGGCTGCCTGTCATTGAATGCGCTTCTTTTGGACGCAACGTCTCGACGTTTGATGGCACACAGCCCCAACAAGGCCTTTGCATAGGCAAGGTTTTCCATATGCATCGCGAGGAACGCATTAGGACGTTCCTGTCAAAAGACTCGCTCGCCTCGCACACCTTTGTTACGGGCAGCACCGGTGCAGGAAAGACCAATACCGTCTGCCGCATCCTCGATCAGGCGCTCAATCAGCAGGTCAACTTCCTTGTCATTGAACCTGCCAAGGGCGAATACAAGGACGTGTACGGGGGCCGCGAAGACGTAAACGTCTTTGGAACCAATCCAGAATTCACGCCGCTCCTGCGCATCAATCCTTTTAGCTTCCCGTCCGGCATCCATGTGCTGGAGCATCTCGACCGACTCGTTGAGATCTTTAATGTTTGCTGGCCCATGTACGCCGCCATGCCCGCCGTCCTTAAAGACGCTGTCGCCAGGTCATACGAAGACTGCGGATGGGATCTTGCCGCTTCTGATAACCCGTATGGAGCCGATCTCTTTCCCTGCTTTGCAGATGTTGCCCGCAACGTCCGCGAGATTCTCGACTCCAGCGAGTACGATGCCGAAAACAAGGGCGCCTACAAGGGTTCGCTGCTCACACGTCTCAACTCGCTCACCAACGGACTCAACGGCTTGATGCTTTCGTCGAACGAAGTCGACGCTACCGTGCTTTTTGACGCCAACACGGTCATCGATCTTTCGCGCGTTGGCTCCGTCGAAACAAAATCCCTGCTCATGGGTCTTCTCGTACTCAAACTTCAAGAGCATCGCATGGCCGAAGCACGTGGCATGAACCGGCCCCTTCGTCATCTGACCGTTCTTGAGGAAGCACACAACCTGCTTAAGCGATCGTCGAGCAGCCAAGGCACGGAGAGTGGCGACCTGACAGGCAAGAGCGTCGAAATGATCTCAAATGCCATTGCCGAGATGCGTACATACGGCGAAGGCTTCATCATCGTCGACCAGGCGCCCGGACTTCTCGATATGGCAGCCATTCGCAACACAAATACCAAAATCATCCATCGCCTGCCCGATCTTTCGGACCGCGAGCTCGCCGGTCGCGCTGCCAACCTCAACGATCAACAGATCGTCGAGCTGGCACGCCTGCCTAAGGGCGTTGCGGCCATTTACCAAAACGATTGGGTTGAGCCGGTGCTCTGCAAGATCGCCAAAGCAGAGGATGGCGAACACTTTACATACAGCCGCCCCATCGACGATGTCGCAAGCAACCAGAGCGATGATGCCCTTGCCGTAGCGCGCATGCTGGCCTACGGAATCAGCATCGGAACCAAGGCGGAGCTGCATAGCGTTCGAGAGCGGCTCGATCGCCTCCATATCGACGCGTCTACAAAGGTCAAGATCCTGCGCACCGTTCAAAACCCACCCGCCGAACCGCGCATGACCAAGCTGGGACCCATAATGAGCACACTGTTTCCCAACGTTGCCAAAGCGGTCGAGGACGAACGCGAGTGCAGCGATGAAGCCGAACAATGGACAATGGCGGCGGACGCGGCACTCAGGTCCTCCATCGACCGTGATATCGACAGCCGCACCAGGCAGGTCATCATCCAGGGCATCATGACCGATGTCTTGTGTCTGCAAATGCAAGATACCCAAGCATATTCCGATTGGCACAGCTGGAACGAGAATAGCGAGGTGAGCTAATGGAGTTCAAGCAAATGAAAGACGGCGTAGCCAAGCTAGGCGATAAACTTGGGTTCAATCCCGATAAGCTCATTGGCCCCGAATCAAAGGAAACCAAAGCAGAAGTTAGCGATATCGACCGCACGGACTCCATCAATCCTGACAAATTGATTGAATCCTCGGTGGAATCGTGCGATTATCCTTCGAGCTATAAGGAGAGGATGGACCGTACACCGAGCATGGATAATCCCCATGGCAAATGGTCGGGCGATCGAGGGGAATCGATGTTTATTCCCACAGTCGATAGGGTTCGCGAGATTCTTCGAAACAAAGGCCTTGAGGGCATCAATTACAAGAATGGAATTCCTGACTTCAACCCTATCTCTGAAGCGAAAGTAACCATACATGGCATGAGCCAGCATAGGCTTTCGCAGATGGGCGAGAACGGCGCGCGCATTGTCGGCAACTATGAAAAGGCAGACATTGAATGCGCAAAAGCTTGGAACCTTGAGCAACGCGATGGCAAAGATGATTGGACGCACCAGGATGTCAAGAAATGGCGCGAGGCAAATGAGTACACCTGGCACGAGCACAATGATATGAAGACGTGCTCTCTTGTTCCGACCGAAGTTCACAAGGTGTGCAGCCATCTCGGCGGCGTAAGCGAAATCAAAAACATACTGAATCAGATTGGCGGCTTCGATGACTAACGGCATGAATCTGTGGGGCAGGGATTTCTCGCTCCCCGTCTATTACGAGTGCGACTCGGACCAGGACGTCCTCGAGATTCAAAAGGAAGCAAAGGACGCCCTGCTTGCAAGCTGGGATACCGTTGAGGACAGCAAGGAAGCGATCGAAGATTATTGCCTCGAAAGAGACGGCGATCAGATCGAGAGTCCCATTACGAACATTTTTAGATACGTTATTCCGACCAGCATTGTGGCACTTCGAAGCGACGATGCTCGCAAAGCGGCGCTTATGTGCAACTATCGCTTTGACCCCGAACATGGGCTTGCTGCGGTATTTGAAAACGAAAAACTTACAGCCGTCGTCCCCCAAGATGAGCTGTAGGCCAGCCACAAGCAACCGAAAAACAAAAACTGAGGTCGTCCCAATGCAACGTCGGGGCGACCTCAGTTTTGTTATACGCATGCCCGCCGCGCATCCTCTTCCCCAAAATAAGTTGCGGTGGAATAGTTCCTGCTTGGGCCTTCAGAGGCCTTAAACAGGATCTATTCCACCGCAACTGATGAGGGGACGTGGTTAGGCGACGGGCTTGGCACGACGGATGGCCGGGAACAGTACGGTGATGGCGAGGATGACGCCCACGGCAGCAATCGCACCGCCCGCGTAGCCGATCCAGGCGATACCGGGGCCCGAAACCACGGCTCCGCCAATCGCGGTACCCGTGCCAATGCCCAGATTGAACAGGCCCGAGAAGATCGACATGGCGACGGCCGACGAATCTGCCGGCGTGTGCTTGATGAGCTCGGCTTGGAACGCCACGTTAAAGGCCGTGGCGCAGCAGCCCCACAGCGCGCAGACGGCAAGCACTGCCACGAGCGACGATGCGGCCGGACCCATGAGCAGCAGAGCCACCGGCACGCCGGAGAGCGTAATCGCGAGGAACGGGAAGCGGTGCCCATCGAACAGTCGGCCGAATAGCCAGCTTCCGAGCAGACCAGAGCAGCCGAACGCCGTCAGCGTCATAGTGATGGCGCTTGCGTCGACATGCGCGACCTGAGCCAGGAAAGGCTCGATATAGCTATAGCCCGTGTAATAGCCAGTTGCCATGAACACCGTGACCGCATAGAGCGCGATCAGTAACGGGTTCTTGAGCAGCTCGGGCAGTTGCTTGACGGTAAAGCGCTCGCCCGCCGGCATGGTTGGAAACACGGTCGCCTGGTAGACGACCGCGACAGCAGACAGTGCTCCGACCACGGCAAACGTCATACGCCAGCCCACGGCCAGGCCAATGGCGCGGCCGAGCGGCAGGCCGAAGATCTGTGCGATGGAAGAGCCCGTGGCGATCATGCTGATGGCGAGCGCCCCGTGGCGTGTGTCAACCAGGCGCGACGCCATAATCGAGGCGACCGACCAGAACACGGCATGTGCGCAAGCGACCACCAGGCGCGCGCAGACCAGGATGGGATAAGTCGGCGCCACAGCGGACAGAAACTGGCCGAGCGAGAACACGGCGAGCACGCCCAGCAGCATCCGCTTGAACTCGAAACGCGAAGCGAACACCATGAGCGGCAACGACAGCAGCATGACGCCCCAGGCATAGACCGAGATCATGATGCCCGCTTGGGCCTCGGTGAGCGAGAACGACGCGGCGATATCAGTCAGAAGGCCGATGGGCATGAACTCCGACGTGTTGAACACGAACGCACAGCAGGCGAGCCCGATAAGCGGGAGCCACTGCTTGAGCGAGATGCCATCTTGTCTTGCCTGACTCATATATAACGTCTCCAATCATTTTGAGCGGAGGCGATTATATAGCAACGGCCCCGCATCCGTCAGCAACAGATGCGGGGCCGCAATCAACTCAATACACAGGGGTTGCGCCGTCAATAAATAGCTAAGCCAACCCCAGCAATATGCCCGCCGAATGCACGACAAACGCCACGATCCAGGCGACTGTCACCTGAAACGCGAATACGGCCACGGCATAGCGCCCGCCCAGCTCACTCTTGACGGCGCCGATTGCCGCCACGCAGGGCGGGTACAGCAGCGTAAAGACCAGGAACACGTAAGCGGTAAACGGCGAAAACATGGTCGACAGTGCCGCGGGTGACGTTGCACCCAAAAGTACGGTGAGGGTCGAGATGACGCTCTCCTTGGCGATAAGTCCGGTGACGAGCGCCGTGGATGCACGCCAGTCGCCAAAGCCGAGCGGGGCCAACACCGGCGCGATGATGCTACCCAGACCGGCAAGCAGGCTTTGCGACTGATCGGCGACCACGTTAAAGCGAATGTCGAACGTCTGGAGGAACCAGATGACCACGGTAGCGGCAAAGATAATGGTAAAGGCCTTGGTGATAAAGTCTTTGGCCTTATCCCATGCCAGCATCACCGTCGTCTTGACGCTCGGCAGGCGGTAATTGGGAAGCTCCATGATAAACGGCACCGGGTCGCCCTTAAATGCCGTGCGGTTGAGCACCAAAGCCGCGACGCAGCCGACCACGATACCGATCAGATAGAGCGAGACCATGGCGGGAACTGTCACCTGTGGGAAAAACGCCCCGCACAGCAAGCCGTAAACCGGCAGCTTGGCCGAGCAGCTCATGAACGGTGTGAGCATGACCGTCATCTTGCGGTCGTGCTCGGATGGGAGCGTACGGGTCGACATGATAGCCGGCACGGTGCAGCCAAAACCGACGAGCATGGGCACGAAGCTGCGGCCCGACAGGCCAAAGCGACGCAACACCTTATCCATGACAAAGGCTACGCGTGCCATGTAGCCGGAGTCTTCCAGAATGGAGAGGAACAAGAAGAGCACGACGATAATCGGCAGGAAGGTCAGTACGCTACCCACGCCCGTAAGCACGCCGTCGACAGCCAGCGAGCGCACCACGTCGTTGGTTCCGAACGCCTTGAGGCCCGCATCGGCCGAGGCGATGATGGCAGCGATACCGTCCTCCATGAGTCCCTGCAACGCCGCGCCGATCACGCCAAACGTCAGCCAAAAGACGAGGCCCATGATCACCAGAAACGCCGGAATGGCTGTGTAACGACCTGTCAGGATGCGGTCAATCTTGACGGAGCGCACGTGCTCGCGACTTTCGTGCGGCTTGACGACGCAACGCCCGCACACGTCGCCGATAAAACTAAAGCGCATGTCGGCCAGCGCGGACAGGCGGTCGGTGCCGGCCTCGCCCTCCATCTGGGTAATGATATGCTCGATAGCGTCGAGCTCGTTACGATCCAAGTGAAGCGCCTCGGTCACCAACTCGTCGCCTTCAACCAGCTTGGTCGCTGCAAAACGCACCGGAATATGCGCCGTCGAGGCATGGTCCTCGATCAGGTTAGCGATACCGTGGATGCAGCGATGCAGTGCGCCGCCGTCCGGCCCATCGGGTGCGCAAAAGTCCAAGCGGCCGGGACGCTCGCGAAACCGCGCTACGTGCAGAGCATGATCCACCAACTCGCCGATGCCCTCGTTGCGGGCAGCGCTAATGGGGACAACGGGCACGCCCAACAGGCTCTCGAGCAGGTTGACGTCCACGGCGCCGCCGTTGGCCGTCACCTCGTCCATCATGTTGAGCGCGATGACCATAGGGCAATCGAGCTCCATAAGCTGCAGTGTCAGGTACAGGTTACGTTCAATATTAGTAGCGTCGATGATGTCAATGATGGCGTCAGGATGCTCGTCGAGGATGAACTGACGGCTCACAACTTCTTCGCCTGTGTACGGCGACAGGGAGTAAATGCCGGGCAGGTCGGTAACGCTTGCCTCGGGATGGTTACGGATAGTGCCGTCCTTGCGGTCGACCGTCACGCCGGGAAAGTTACCGACGTGCTGATTGGAACCCGTAAGCTGGTTGAACAGCGTGGTCTTACCGCAGTTTTGGTTGCCGGCGAGGGCAAAATGCAGCGGTGCGCCCTCGGGCACAGCCGTCTTTGCTGCGCGGGGCGAATACGTCCCCTCGCCGAGTGCCGGGTGCTCCGTCGTACCGATTGCGGCGTTAACGCGCGGGCCGGTATCGGTGTCGTGCACGCCCACGAGCTCGATGCGCGCGGCATCGTCTTTGCGCAGCGTGAGCTCGTAGCCACGCAAGCGAATCTCGAGCGGGTCGCCCATGGGGGCGTACTTCATCATGGTGACTTCGGTGCCCGGCGTTAGGCCCATGTCCAAAATATGCTGTCGGAGTGCCTGATCGTCCGATGCCACCGATGCGACAACGGCGTCCTTTCCAATCTCGAGTGTATCGAGCTTCACGTCCGTGTTCCTCCCCCGGCGCCCACAGGGCGTTGCATTTATGTTCACCTTGGCTAACCGTTTGCCATGGCTAACCAATTTAACCATGCATGATAGCGCGAACATGCAACGATGTTCAATCGACAGATCGGTGCAAGGGGATTCCGGGCCATTGCTTCCCAATGAGACCTCTCGGGGAAACTGCGTCCCACTCTGCGCGCCCAGACTGGGATGCAATTTCCCGATCGAGCCCCTCGGGGAAACTGCGACCCGGAATCTGTGCCCGAAACGGGACATGGTTTCCCCGAGGACCGAAACAGCCGCCCGCCTCCCTCGACAAAATGATTCGTTTTCCTTCGTCGCATGCGAAACAACCAAGGAGTGTCCCAGGGTGCCGGCACAATAGGAACGTCCCCAGCTGCCGGCAGCATTTCGCCGCAACTGCAAAAGCCCGCGCTGGCAACAAATGTCACCTGCACGGGCTTGGTGGGCGCTCCCAAAGGCACGTTATAGAGACCCACATCAGCTATGGAATGCCAAGTAGCACCGACACGCGATGCCCGCCGGCTTATCAAACAATGAAACTCGCCATAGCCTTAGACAATCGGCGCAATGCCGGCAAAGTGCAGATACAGCGAGATGGCCGCCACGACAATGACCACCGCTGCGATCAGCTTGTCGTGCAGGTGCGGAAGCACCGGCTTACCGCGGCCTCGCTCGCCCAGCATATAAACGGGAATGGCCGGAGCAAAAAGGATCGTCGTGATCATGACGCCCTGGAGACCCGTCGACCACACAAGGAACAATGTGTAGATGAAGCCGAGCGTGCCGAAGAATCGCGCCTTGCCGACGCTTGGCGCGTGCGGCCCGTCCAGATGCTCCTTCTTCCAACCAATCACCATGTAATAGGCAGCCGAGCACACGTACGGAACTAGGATCGTATTGACTGCGCAGCTATAGAAGAACTGGTAGGTGCTCGCCGCCACATACGACACGATCAAGAAGAGCTGCGTGATGCCGGAGCTTACGAGAACCGTTACCACCGGGGCATCGTGCTTGTTCGTCTTAGCAAACGCCAGCGGGAAGGAGCCCTGACGCGCCGCCTCAAACGGCGTCTCGGACGCAATGATGACGTAGCCCAGCAGCGCGCCGACCAGCGAGAGGATAACGCCAAGGTTTACGATGGCAGCACCAACCGGACCGATTGCGCACTCGAGAATTCCCGCCATGGAGGGCGTTGCGAGCTGTGCCATCTCCTCGCGCGGCATAATGCCGAGAGACAGCATCGAGATGATCAGATACAGCGTAAATACGGCCGCAAATCCGAGCGCCGTCGAGCGGCCGACGTCACGCACGTACTTAGCACGGCCCGAGATAACGACAGCGCCCTCGATGCCCGTGAAGACCCAGACAAGGGCGATCATGGTCGAGACAACCTGCTCGCCAAAGCCAGGACCAGCCGGCTCTCCCCAGAAGTTGTCCATAAAGATATCGACGTTGAACTTACCCAGGAGCACGATACTCAGCACAAAGAGCCCCAGCGGCACCAGCTTCGCCAACGTGACGATCGTGTTAATGCCCGCAGCCTCCTTAACACCACGAAGCACAAGGGCGGTAAGGAACCACAAAAACACGCTGGCGCAGACGATGGAAAGCAGGTTGTTACCCGCGCCAAACGCAGGGAAGAAATAGCCCAGCGCGCTAAACAACAAGAGCGCAAAGCTCACGTTGGAAAGACATGCGCTGATCCAGTAGCCCCAGGCGGAGTTGAATCCAATGTAATCGCCAAAACCGGCCGCAGCGTATGCATAGATGCCGCCGGTCAGGTCGGGACGGGCCTGAGACAAACCGTTGAACACCATCATCAGCGCAAAGACGCCAATGAAGCAAATTCCCCACGAGACGATAACCGCACCGGTATTTGCCCCGCCTGCTGCCATATCGCCGGCAAGCGAAAAGATGCCGCCACAAATACTGGCGGTAATGACCATCATGGTCAGACGAAAGAGATCGAGGCCATTAGGGTCGATAATCTCGTCGTTTTGAGCTTTAGAGGCCATTGTATGTGCACCCCCTTCATCATGTGATCGAACGAAAGATGGCCCGGACGTCCCGAATCGGGTGCCGGGCCATCGGTCAAGCGATCATCAGACTGTTACAGCTATCGCGTTAGAAGCGCAGCGACAGGCAAGAAAGGCCGCCATCGACCTTGCGATACTCGGAGGTGTCGACGACGAGCGTCTTGTAGCCCAGATCCTGCACGGCCTTGAGCACGGTCGGATAGCCCTCGGCAACGATGACCGTACCGTTGACCCAGATGCAGTTGGCGCCGTAAGCCTCGTCCTCGGGCACGACGATCTTGTTGTACTGGGCAAAGTCGGGCTTATCGATGAACTCACCGGAGACAAGCATGTTGTTGTCCTCGATGTAGTTGACGCCCGTCTTGAGGTGCAGGACCTCCTCCAGCGGCACCTCGGAACCCTCGAGGCCCCAGCCCTCGAGAATCTCGCAGAACTGGCGGATGCCCTCTTCGTTGGTACGAGCGGAGCGACCGACGTAGAAGTGGTCGCCGACCATCATGACGTCGCCGCCGTCGAGCGTGCCCGGAGAAACGATGTGCTTGACATGCTCGCCGTCAAAGAAGCGACGGACGGCCGGCTCGATCTCGTCCTTCTCGCCGTTGCGGCTATCGGCGCCGGGGTTGGTAATGATGGCGCCACAGCGAGTGATAACGGCCGGATCTTCGACGAAGCAGCTGTCGGGATACTGCTCGAGGGCGGGCAGCACCGAGACGTCCACGCCGCACTGCTCGAGTGCGTGCTCGTAATCGTAGTGCTCCTCGATGGCGCGCTCGTAGATGGGCTGGCCAAGCTCGGGGGCACTCGTGATGCCATTGCTCAGGGACTTACCGGGACGGCGGATGATGACGTGGCTGAACTTGGTCATGATGATCCTCCTTGGATCTCATAGTACTGAGCGGACTTCCTTGCGTCCGCCTTCCTTCCGATGGCTTTATCTTAGGGTGTCTTTGCTGTTTTGTATATTGTATACAATCCCGAACGGTAGATATTCCTCGGTAAGCGTATTCCTGCTTATCGGCGCAAAGTAGCACGATTTAGCTGGTCGTTCTATAATTCGACTGAGCTATTCAAGCGAAACGTATTTAATTTTAGAAATATACCGTTAAGGAACACAAGCTCATGGAAACGCTCAGAAGGCCCCTGAAGGACCACGTATACGACTATATTTCGAGCCGTATTGACGCCGGCGAGTTGTCCGCCGGCGACCGGCTGAGCGAGCAGGCAATCTGCGATGCCATGGGCGTGTCGCGCACGCCGGTCCGCGAAGCGCTCATCCAGCTCGCAAGCGACGGCTATCTGGACAATCTCCCCCGCCGCGGATTCCGCGTCCGTGGGTTCGATCAGCAAAACGCCGTTGAAGTCTTTGAGATTATGGGGCCGCTCGACGGGCAGGCCGCATATCTCGCCTGTCCGAACCTAACCGACGATGACATTACGCAGCTTAAATTTCTCGTCGGCTCCATGGACCTCGCGATCCAAGGCGGCCTCATCCGTAAGTACGACGACATTCAGCGAGACTTTCACCTTACGTACTTCAACCGCTGCGGCAACGACCGTCTGCGCGACATGATCTCGCAACTCGAGCGCTGCTTTATCAAGCGCGATTACGAGACTGTCGACCAAGAGACGGCGTGCAAACTGCTCAATAAAGCCAACAGCGAACATGCTCATATTCTTGAGTTGTTCGAAGCACGAGATGCGACGGGCGTGCGCGACTACGTTCGCGATGTCCATTGGAACACGGAAAACGCCCAGTTCACCGTCTGGTAGAAAAGCAACAAGGGACGACATCAATCTTAAACCTTGGCGCCAGCACCGCCCAAACTGATCCATTTTCCTCCGTCCCCGAAGGATCATTCTTTTGGCAGCCAAGACAACGCCGATGTTTTGGCACAGACAGCGAAAGCCCGTCAGAGCGAGCAAGGTGCCTTGAAACGAGGCGGCATTGACCTTCTGGTCATGCCGCCGAAGTTGAAAGGCAGATTGCCGCTCTGGCGGGCTTGCAGCGTCGAGCCGTTACGCGGTTTGGTAAAACCGCGTAACTAGAAGCCGTGGCGCTCCAAGAAGCGGAAGGCTAGGCGGATCCAGGGACGGACCGCCACTTGTTTATCCTCGTTGTCGACTGCGGTATTGGCGTTGCCGAGCGAAAGGCCGTGACCGCCCTGGTCAAAGACGTGCATTTCGCATGCAACACCCTCCTCGGCCATGCGCTGCGCAAACGGGTAAACCTGCGCAATCGGCGCCGTCTTGTCGTCCGAAACGCCCCACACAAAGGTCGGGGGCATCTGGCGCGAAACATGCGTGGTGGGGCAGATGTCGGCCAGGTGCTCGTCGGTCGCCTCGCCGCCCGTCACCATCGACAGATAGTCGTTGAGCAAATCGCGCCCCGTCTTGCCACCCGTCTTGGGCACGCGCAGGTCGATGCGCGGGTCGCGCGTCTGCATATCACGCACATAGGCAAGGTCGAGCAACGGATAGCCCAGCACCACGGCGTCGGGACGAATATCCTCCGGACGAGCCCCTGCCAGGCCCGCGAAGGGACCAGTCTTCCACTGCGTTGCCAGCGAAGCGCAAATCATGCCGCCCGCCGAGAAGCCCACGATGCACACGCGCTTGGGATCGACATGCCACTCGTCGGCGTTGGCGCGCACGGTAGCAACCATCTTGGCAAGGTCCACCTGCGGGTGCGGAAAACTCACGTCGCCCGTGGCGCTCGTCACATAGTTGAGCACAAAGGCCTGGCAGCCCCGGTCCAAAAATGCAAACGCCACCGGGTCCTGCTCATGCGGAGCGATATGCGTAAACGCGCCTCCGCCGCAGATAATCACGGCAGGGCGACGGCCATTCGGTTTATCGGGCAGCGGCTCGGCACCCAAATACGTAAACGTCGCCGGATATTCCTCGGTCGGCTCCTCGCCCCACAGTGCGTGATTCTCGACAATCATATGTGCTCCCTTCGCGCAGATTATGCGCACTCATTTTTCGCCCTCAAGCGTACCCCACTTGAGCCCGTGGCGCAGAAACACTCCCGCAATAAGTTCACCTTCAACTGATATATCACATAATCCCAGCTCAGCGCTATCGTTTCACAGCGTAAAATAGGAGCGCTGACCGTGCCGGGAAACACATACGAAACGTTTCCGGCTACATTACACGCGTGCGATATGCGCGCTTGATACGTTGGAGGCAACTATGGGTCTGCTCGATTCGCTTAAGTCCACCTTCACCTCGACGGGCGAGGCGTCCGTTCCGCCCGCAGCAAGCTTCGCCACCCGCGAAGGCGTCATCTATGCCCCCGTCAACGGCGTGCTCGTCAACCTGGACGAGGTCCCCGACGAGACCATCGCCTCGGGCATGCTCGGTCAGGGCTACGGCATCGAGCCCATCACTGGCACCATCTATGCGCCCGCCAACGGTCGCATCGGCGCCACCACCGTCACCAACCACTCCATCGGCATGATCACCGAGGACGGTCTTCGCGTGTTCATCCATGTTGGCCTGGGCACCGTGGAAATGAACGGCAAGGGTTTTGCCCGCTTTGTTGAGATGGGCGATGAGGTCAAGGCCGGCCAGCCGCTCATCAGCTTCGACCGCGACGCCATTAAGGCCGCCGGCCACGAGGACATCGTGACCGTCATCGTCTCCGAGCTCGACCGCCTCAAGAGCATCGACCATGTCGGCGAGTCCGGTACGCTTATCGGCGGCAACCCGCTCGTCAAGCTGGGCGACCCGCTGCTGGTAGCCAAGACCAAGTAGCAGACCGCTGTCACATAACGGGCCAAACGCCTGTGCATCTTTGCCGCATCTGTGTTGTTGTTTTTACCTATGTAGAGGTTTCGAAACGTTTCTACATAGGCAGCTGAGCATCAACGCAGGTGCGGCTTTTGCGTAGCGAAACATCGCCCGCTCGGCATGTTGTTCAACCGCACGAACCCCCTTCCCTTGTCCGCGCAGAGCGCTAGACTGCTAGGTCGACATTGGAGGAAAGAACGATGCAAAACACACCCACGGGCGCCGCACACGCCGCGCCTCAACGCAGCCAACGCATCGCCGCACTCGACGGGCTCCGCGCCCTCGCCATCGCCGGCGTCGTCCTATATCACCTTCGTCCCAGCCGCCTGACCGGCGGTTTTTTGGGCGTTACACTCTTCTTTACGCTGAGTGGCTATCTCGCCACCAAAAGCATTATGCGAGCAACGGCACGCGACGGGTTCTCATACCCGCGCTATATCTGCCGCCGCGTCACGCGCCTTATGCCACCGATTCTTGTAACCATCGCGCTTACCGCCGTGGCCACCTATATCGCGGCTCCGAGCCTGCTGCCTAAGGTGCAGCAGGACGCCCTGCCATCGGCACTCTTTTTGAGCAACTGGTTCTATATCTTTCGCAACGTCTCGTATTTTGCCGCCGCAGGACTCCCCTCGCCGCTCACGCACCTGTGGTTCTGCGGCGTCCAGATGCAGTTCTATCTGGTATGGCCGCTCATCCTTATGGTGCTCTGTAGCAAAACTAGGTCGCGCAACACCGCTATCGGCGTCACGATCACGTTCATACTTATATCAACAGCAGCGATGGCCCTCATGTTCGACCCCATGGCCGACACATCGCGCGTCTACTACGGAACCGACGCCCGTGCCGCCGAGCTTCTATGCGGAGCCTTAGCCGCCATCGCCGCGCCGCGTCTGCGCGAGATGCTGAGCGGTGACGCCCGTACCCCCGGCGCCAGCAAGGGTATCTCGAAGGTTAACGTGGTCTCCGTCGCGTGGCTCGCTGTCGTCATAGTCGGCGCGTTCACGCTGACCGGAGAGAACCCCCTGCTCTACCGCGGTGGCTTTTTGCTGCTCGCCCTGCTCACTGGGCTCCTTATCATCTGTGTGCAAAACACGGAATGTATCGTGCGTCGTCTGTTGTCGGTCAAGCCGCTCGTCTGGCTGGGCCAGCGTTCGTTCTCGGTCTATCTGGTGCACTACCCACTGCTCATCCTTATGAACCCCGCAACCCGCACTACCCGTATCGCCTGGTGGGAGCAGGTATTACAGCTTGTGCTGATCCTTGCGGTAGCCGAGGTTTTCAATCGCCTCGTCGAACGCCCTTGGTCCCACAAGCCGGCCCAACAGGACAGCACGGCAAGAAAGCACGTCCTCGCGCCCGCCATGATGCTCCCCGCGTTTGCCGCCGCATGCGTCGCCGCACTTGCCTTCGCGCCGCTTAACTGGGCAGGCATCGCCACCGCCCGCACCGAGCAGCTCCGCCCCGAGCTTGCCCAAAACGTAACCCCGCCCAAGGACAACGGTGCCGGCGACAAAAGCGCCGAGCCCGCATCCAACCAAGACACTCAGCCCAACGACGCCGCTCAGCAAAAACCCAAAGAAGGTCCTATCGCCGAAAAGGTCCCTAAAAACTTGGACTGGAAGAGCTTTACCTACGACGAGGCGACCGGAACCTGCGATGCCCGTGTGCTGATGATCGGCGACTCGGTCACCGCGGGCGCACAGTCAGGTATTCAGGCGGCGCTTCCCAACGCCTACATCGACGGCGTGGTGAGCCGCCAGTTCTACACCTTCCAGGATGTCTACGCGCAGGACAGCGCCAACTACGACCCGAGTGTGGTCATCTGTGCACTTGGCACCAATGGCCTTATTCGCGACCCGCGGCAGGTGCAAAACGTGATTAATGCCGTGGGTGGCAAGCCCATCTACTTTGTGACCGTGCGCGTGCCGCTCGAGCTACAGGACCGCAATAACCAGACGATCCGCGATGTATGCGCCCAAAACGACAACGCCGGCGTCATCGACTGGAACGGTGCCTCGGAGGGCCACAGCGAATACCTCGTCGACGACGGCACACACCTCACCCAGGCGGGAATCGACACCTACGCCGTCCTCATACGCCAAGCCATCTGCGGGCACTAGGCACCGCAAAATCGGCGCTTGCGCGGTGCCCACGTCACGCCCATACATCGAGCTTGCCGTTTTGCTACGCTCCCGCTCGCGGGTTAGAATGGTTAACTGTTTGGAAATAATCCGTACAACCGCTCTGGGAGGATACGTGAACCGCACCAAAATCGCGCAGCTCTATACGCACGCCGAGTCGCTCGGTGGCCAGACCGTCACCGTTGCCGGCTGGGTCAAGTCCGTCCGCGACATGAAGAACTTTGGCTTCGTTACGCTCAACGACGGCAGCTGCTTCCGCGACCTGCAGGTCGTCATGAACCGCGAGGCGCTCGACAACTACGACGAAATCGCCCACCAAAACGTCTCGGCCGCCCTCATCTGCACCGGCACCGTCAAGCTGACCCCCGATGCGCCCCAGCCCTTCGAGCTTTCTGCCACTTCCATCGAGGTCGAGGGCACGAGCGCCCCGGATTACCCGCTGCAGAAGAAGCGCGCAACCGTCGAGTTCCTGCGCACCCAGCAGCACCTGCGCCCGCGCACCAACCTGTTCCGCGCCGTGTTCCGCATCCGCTCTGTCGCGGCTGCCGCTATCCACCGCTTCTTCCAGGAGCAGGGCTTTGTCTACGTCAACACTCCCATCATCACCACGAGTGACTGCGAGGGCGCCGGCGAGATGTTCCGCGTGACCACGCTCGACCCCAAAAACCCGCCCCTCACCGAGTCCGGCGAGGTCGACTGGAGCCAGGACTTCTTTGGCAAGCACGCAAGCCTTACCGTATCCGGCCAGCTCAACGCCGAGAACTTCGCCATGGCCTTTGGCGACGTGTACACCTTTGGCCCCACCTTCCGCGCCGAGAACTCCAACACCACGCGCCATGCCGCCGAGTTTTGGATGATCGAGCCCGAGATGGCCTTCGCCGACCTCAACGACTACATGGACAACGCCGAGGCCATGCTCAAGTACGTCCTTAAGGACGTTATGGCCACCTGCCCCGACGAGCTCAACATGCTCAACAAGTTTGTGGACAAGGGCCTGATCGAGCGCCTGGACCACGTGGCAAACTCCGACTTTGCCCGCGTTACCTACACCGAGGCCGTCGAGATCCTGGAGCAGGCCGTCGCCGCCGGTCACAAGTTTGACTATCCCGTGAGCTGGGGCATCGACCTGCAAACCGAGCACGAGCGTTTCCTGACCGAGGAACACTTTAAGCGACCGACTTTCGTAACCGACTACCCGGCCGAGATCAAGGCGTTCTATATGCGCATGAACGAGGACGGCAAGACCGTCGCCGCCGCCGACTGCCTGGTTCCCGGTATCGGCGAGATTATCGGCGGCTCCCAGCGCGAGGAGCGCCTGGATCTGCTCGAGGCCCGCATCAAGGACCTGGGTATGAATCCCGAGCAGTACAAGTACTACCTTGACCTGCGCCGCTACGGCTCCTGCAAGCACGCCGGCTACGGTCTGGGCTTCGAGCGCTTGGTGATGTACCTCACCGGCGTGGGCAACATCCGCGACGTCCTGCCGCACCCGCGCACCGTGGGCAACGCCGACTTCTAATCGTCGGACGTTTGCTCGCATCGCCACACGCCAACGCTCATCGCACAAGCGCCTCTCGACATCCGCCGAGGGGCGCTTTTTCAACAGCATTCGTCAAGCTTTTGGCAAGGTTTTGGTCAGTTAGGCAGGGTTGTTGAAAACTCGACCCGCCGTTTGCCGGCAACCACCGACCGTCCAAGGCGCCACGCGTCCTTGGCCAGGCTCCGCGCCCTAGGCTCTGATCTGCCATCACCAAAAAAGGAAAGGACGTGGGCGCCATGACCGAAGCCGTTGTTGAAAACTACGAGACCACAACCAGGGGCTCCGCCTCGATGGCAGCCTATCGCGCCGTGCGCATCCTGCAGCTCTTGAGCGAGAACACCGGCGAGGACAAAGCGCTGCTTTCCGATGAGCTGGTCGAGCTCCTCGCCCATCCCGACGACCCCGCCCGCATGCCCATCTCGGCGGCACGCCGCAGCATCTATACCTCGATATCGGCACTTCGTCACGCCGGATACGAAATCGACTATAAACGCGGCGTGGGCTATCGGCTCCTCACCCGCCCACTTGCTGACGAGGAAATCATACGGCTCCACGGCATGGTCATGCGCAACCGATCGACGCCCATAGCCATTCGAAAGAGCATGGCGCAGCACCTGGTCGCCATGGCGAGCGCCGATGTTCGCGGCTACCTCGATATGCCCGAACCGGCACCGGCCGCCAACGACGCGCCCGTCAAGACAACGCGTCCGCGCGCCAAGCGTATCGACACGTGCGAGCTCGTCGAACAGGCCATCGACCATGGAACAACCGTCAGCTTTGATATCTCAAACGTCATGACCCGGGGCGAAACCGAGGTGGTGCGGATGACGGTCCGGCCCTTTGCCATCAGGCAGCGCGATGGCGTCTCGTATCTGCTGGGAACGGTCTACGACACCCGAGGCGCCGACGACACCCTGCGCACCGTTGAGGTCAGCCGCATGAGAAACGTCAGCACGCGTTTGCTCGACGGCAAGAAACTCTTTGCCGCGCTAGACGAAGAAGACAGCCCCGCGCCCGCAGCGTAAGCCCCGTTACCGTCCGTCGTTCCTCAGCACCGCCCATCCGGTTCAGTATTAAAAAACCCGCCAGGTTATTGTAAAAATGGACATCGGCGTTACTATAGTCCCACTTGCACTTTTTCCTAGTGCAGTGTTTCCAGCCATTTTTATACTGGGGGTAATGATATGAAGGACATCACCATCAGCCGCAGGAGCCTTCTTGTCTCCGCTGGCCTGCTCGCGCTCGCTCCGCTCGCCGGATGCGGCGGCAACTCTGGTTCCGGCTCCGCTGCCGCCGGTTCCGACTACACCATCGGCGTTCTGCAGCTCACCGAGCACTCCGCGCTCGATGCCGCCAACGACGGCTTCGTCAAGGCCATCAAGAAGAGCGGCCTTAAGGTCAAGATCGACCAGAAGAACGCCCAGAATGACCAGTCCACGTGTAAGTCCATTGCCGACAAGTTCGTAGGCGACGGCGTCGACCTGATCTATGCCATCGCTACGCCCGCCGCGCAGGCTGCCGCCGGCGCCACCGCTGATATCCCCATCGTTGGCTGCGCCATCACCGACTACGCCGCTTCCGGCCTGGTCCAGGACAACGACAAGCCCGGCACCAACGTCACGGGCGCTTCCGACCTCACCCCGGTCGCCGAGCAGCTCGAGATGATGCAGAAGGTCCTGCCCGACGTTAAGAAGGTCGGCCTGCTCTACTGCACCGCCGAGTCCAACTCCGACGTCCAGATCAAGGCCGCCAAGAAGGAGCTCGACAAGCTGGGCCTGGAGTACACCGACTTCACCGTCTCGAGCTCCAACGAGATCCAGTCCGTCGTCGAGTCCGCCGTGAGCAAGGTCGACGCGCTCTACTCCCCCACCGACAACACCATCGCCGCGGGCGCCTCGCAAGTCGGCCAGATCTGCAAGGAGAACAAGCTCCCCTTTGTGACTGGCGAGGAGGGCATGTGCAAGGCCGGCGGTCTGTTCACCCTCTCCATCAACTATGAGGACCTGGGCTACGCTGCAGGCGAGATGGCCGTCAAGATCTTGAAGGGCGAGGCCAAGCCCGAGGATATGCCGATTGAGCAACTCTCGAGCAAGGACCTGGTCGTCGTCAAAAACGACGAGATGGCCGAGGCTCTGGGTATCGACCTTTCCGCTCTGGACGCGTAGCGCCATGCGCGGTAACGCGTCTAGGGCCCGCACGCGCGCCACTACTGCGTTATTCAATATCTGAGTCATTGGGGCGAACGCTAAAGACCGGCGTTCGCCCTGCTTGTTTCAGGTAAAACAAAACGTCTGTCCACCGCTCTTTTATGCATTGGTACCGCTATTATGGAAAATCACGTGTCCACCCTATCCTAGGAGGTATGAAGCATGCTCATTGCATTGCAGGGCGCCGTTTCGCAGGGCGTCCTCTGGGGCATCATGGTGCTCGGCGTGTTTATCACGTTCCGCCTGCTCGACATCCCCGATATGACCTGCGACGGCAGCTTTGCCCTCGGCGGCTGTGTTTGCGCCGTGCTCATCGTCAATAACAACGTCGACCCGCTGCTCGCCGTGCTGGCCGGCATGTGCGCCGGCGCCATCGCGGGCGCGGTCACGGGCATCTTGACCACCGTTTTTGAGATTCCTGCAATCCTCGCCGGAATCCTTACGCAGATCAGTCTGTGGTCCATCAACCTGCGCATCATGGGCAAATCCAACACGCCCATCCTTGCCAAGGGCACCATCTTCTCATCCGTCAGCCACATGACGGGCCTGCCGCAGTCCACCGTTGCCATCATCCTGGGCATTGTGCTGGCCGTGGCCATCGTCGCCATCCTGTACTGGTTCTTTGGCACCGAGATCGGCTCGGCGCTGCGTGCCACCGGCAACAACGAGTACATGATCCGCGCCCTGGGCGTCAACACCAACTCCACCAAGATGATTGCCCTCGTGCTCTCCAACGCCCTTATCGGCCTTTCGGGTGCGCTCATCTGCCAGAGCCAGAAGTACGCTGACATTGGCATGGGCACCGGCGCCATCGTTATCGGTCTTGCCGCCATTGTTATCGGCGAGGTGCTCGGCCGCCTGCTGCCCGGCGGTCTGACGCAGTTTAGCGTCCGCCTGGCCTCCGCCGTCTTTGGCTCTGTGGTGTACTTCCTCATTCGCGCCATCGTGTTGCAGCTGGGCATGGACGCCAACGACATGAAGCTGCTCTCCGCCGTAATCGTTGCCGTGGCCCTGTGCGTGCCCGTGGTTTGGGAGCGTTATAAGCTCCGCAGCTCCTACACGAGGGGAGATGAGGCAGATGCTTAAGCTCTCGCACGTCAAAAAGACCTTTAACAAAGGCACCGTCACCGAGAAGCGCGCACTCACCGGCGTCGACCTTACCCTGAATGATGGCGACTTTGTAACCGTGATTGGCGGCAACGGCGCTGGCAAGTCCACGCTGCTCAACATGATCGCCGGCGTATATCCGCTCGATTCGGGCGTTATCGAGCTCGACAGCACCGACATCTCGCGTCTGAGTGAGTCGCAGCGCGCCAAGTACCTGGGCCGTGTGTTCCAGGACCCCATGCGCGGCACCGCAGCCGACATGCAAATTGCCGAGAACCTGGCCCTCGCCAAGCGCCGCGGCCAGCGCCGCGGTCTTTCGTGGGGCGTCACCAAGGCCGAGAAGGACGAGTACGTTAAGCTGCTCAAGCGCTTGGACCTCGGCCTGGACACGCGCCTCAACGCCAAGGTCGGCCTGCTCTCGGGCGGTCAGCGCCAAGCACTCACCCTGCTGATGGCCACGCTCACCAAGCCGCGCCTGCTGCTGCTCGACGAGCACACGGCGGCCCTCGACCCCAAGACGGCATCGAAGGTGCTCAACCTGACCGAGGAGATCGTCGACGAGAACCACCTGACCACGCTCATGGTCACGCATAACATGAACGACGCCATCCGTCTGGGTAACCGTCTGATCATGATGCACGAGGGCCATGTGATTTACGATGTGGCCGGCGACGAGAAAAAGTCGCTCACCGTCGCCGACCTGCTCCAAAAGTTCGAGGAGGTCTCGGGCGGCGAGCTCGCCAACGACCGCATGCTGCTGAGCTAACGACCTAGAAAACCACCACAAAGGGGACAGGCACCTTTGTGGTGGTTTTCGTTAACCCTTATATCGAGCGCAGAAGCCCGTCCAATGTGATCGGACGGGCTTTTTGGTGGGTATCATGGTTGGACGATCATTAGGAGGTTTCCCTACATGGAATTGTTTGAGCCGATTCTTCATTTCTTTGCACAACGATGGGTCCACAACATCATCTGGGCAGGTATCTTGGCCATCGGCACCGCCGTTGCCGCCAAGGTCGCGTCCAAGACCCTGCGCCACCTGCTTAACCGCGACGATAACCCACTCCCTTCATCCAGCATCTTCATCAACATCGCGCGCGCCGTCATATGGACGATCGGCGGCAGCTTTATCCTCGACAACTGCTTTGGCATTAACGCAAACGCCCTCGTCGCCGCTCTTGGCGTCGGCGGCATCGCCATCTCCCTGGGCTTTCAGGACACGCTCTCAAACCTTATCGGCGGCATGCAGGTGACCTTTATGGGCATCATCAAGCCTGGCGACAACATCGAGGTCGGTGGTGTATCAGGCGTGGTCCAGGACATCACCTGGCGCCACACGACCATCGAAGATGCCTGCGGGCAGACTATCATCGTCCCCAACTCCAACATCTCCAAGAACACGCTCGTGCATTTGATGCCCTTTGGGCGCGTAGCCGTCCCCGTCGCGGTGAAAGACCCCTCAAAATGGGCTTCGCTCGACGCACTGGCAGACGAGCTGACCAGCGCCACTAAAACGGCCGTCTCGCCCATCTCGGGTTTTGACAAGGAGCCGTATGTGCTCTTTAGCGAGATCGGCGACTTTGGCATTAAGGGCAAGATCATCTTTATCGTCAGCGACGACAGCACCACTTTCACGGCAGCCGACGCCTGCATCCGCGCCATCGCCCCCATCATCGCCTAAACCACCACAAAGGGGACAGTGAACTGCCTCCCATTTCTTGGACATCGGGAAATGGGAGGTTTTCCATGAGTATAGACCTCAGGGTGAAGCACGACCTGGAGTCCAGGAGGCGGGCCGTCGAGCTCTTCGACGCCGGCGTCGGCTGCAAGCCGGCGGCCGAGGCCCTGTCCGTCCCCCGCGAGACCGTGAGAGAATGGCAGTGGGTATACCGGGCGTTCGGAAGCGAGGCGCTGCTGTCCATGGGCGGGAAACAATCCAGGTACACATTCGAGCAGAGGGTCGCCGCGGCGTCGGCCGTGGTCGACGGCGGGATGGCGAAGGCCGACGCCATGGCCGAGTTCGGGATCAGGTCGAAGTCCCCGCTGGAGCGCTGGTGCAGGCTCTACCGCGAGGGCGGCGCCGAGGCGCTGCGGCCCCGCCCGAAGGGCAGGCCGAGGGGGTCGAGGTCGAAACCCCGGGCCCGCACCCGCGAGCAGGAGCTCGAGGAGCGCTGCCGCAGGCTCGAGGCCGAGGTCGCCTACCTAAAAAAATTGCGCGCCCTGGTCGAGCGGGACGGGCTCTGACCAGGGCGGCGGCCGAGGCGGTGAGGGCGCTGAGGGCGGAGGGGCACTCCCTGCGCCACCTGCTGGAGTGCTCGGGGCTCAGGAGGTCGACCTACTACTACGCGCTGGCGCACCCGCGGAGGCCGACCAGGCCCGAGCTGCGCGACGCCGCGGCCGAGATATTCTCGCGCACCGCCAACGGCTGCGGGCACCGGCAGATAGCCATGTGCCTGCGCGCCGAGCTGGGCGCGGTCGTGGCCGACAAGACCGTGCTCAAGATGATGCGCGAGATGGGCATCCGGTGCGGGATGCGCCGCCGGGGCTCCCGCCGCCGGTACAGCTCCTACAGGGGGCTCGTGGGGAGCACGTTCGAGAACGTCATCGCGAGGGACTTCGGCGCCGAGGGGCCGTGGCAGAAGCTCGGCACCGACGTCACCGAGTTCAAGGTCGCCGGCGCCAAGGCCTGCTGGGCCCCGGTGCTCGACTTCTGCACGAAGGAGATCGTGGCGAGCGACATATCGACCTCGCCGGACCTCGCCCAGCAGCACAGGATGCTCGACCGGCTCCTCGGGGCCCTGCCCGACGGGGCGGCGCCGACCATGCACTCGGACATGGGCTGGCAGTACCAGCACGAGTCCTACGCCTCCAGGCTGGAGGGGGCGGGCATCACCCAGAGCATGTCGCGCAAGGGGAACTGCATCGACAACGCCGCCACCGAGCAGCTCTTCGGCCACGTGAAGGACGAGTTCTACCGCGGCAGGGAGTGGGGCAGCTTCGGGGACTTCAAGCGCGACCTGGAGGAGTACATAGCCCATTGGAACACGCGGCGCAGGCAGGTAAGATTGAAGGGCCTGACGCCGGAGGAGTTCCGGAACCGGGCCCTTGCGGCGTAGTCGCTATTTGTTCAGTCCAAGTTTCGGGGCGCAGTTCACAGGCACCTTTGTGGTGGTTTCGCATCGTGGTACCATGGTTCATATCGTTGTTTAAACGACTAAGGGAGTAGACACCATGGAAGAGGCCTATCGTCAAGCACGCAAGCGCGGCGAGCAGGGACGCCGTCGCGCCATCAGCCAAAGCGAGCACCCGTACCTTACGGACCTCGATAGCCTCGTTGCCCAGCTCCCCTTAGGTCAGCGAGAGAGCGTCGGCCTAAGGGACATTCCGCTCGAAATGGTCGTCGGCACGGTTACCAAGGGCCGTCAGTCAGCCTTTTCGTGCAACTTTATGCCCCTGTTGCCATTTAGCACCGAGTTCGCCCGCAAGTGGTCCAACCTCTATGACATCCAGGTGACCGAGGGCTATCGCGACCCCATCATCGTCACCGAGTTCATGCATCGGTTCTACGTCCAGGAGGGCAACAAGCGCGTCAGCGTCCTCAAATTCCTGGACGCCCCGACGGTTTCGGCCAAGGTCACCCGCCTCTACCCCGGCACATGGGATTCCGTCGAAAGTCGCCTGTACGGCGAGTTCTGCGCGTTTTGGCGCGTCTGCCCCCTATACGAGATTGAGTTCTCGCGCGAGGGAAGCTATGAGACGCTCACCAAGATGCTCGGCCAGGACCTTGTCGAAAAGTGGCCACAGAAAAAGGTCGACTACCTGCGCCATACCTTCCTACTCTTTAAACGAGCCTACCTGCGCGCCGGCGGCGACCATCTGGACATTACGCCCGCCGACGCCATGCTCGTCTACCTCAACGTGTACAACCAGGACCGCCTGCTGGATACGCCGACTGATATCGTCGTCAACCGTCTGTGCAAGATTTGGCGCGAGCTTGTCATTGCCGGCAAAAGCGACGAGGACAAAGTCGATCTTGTCGAAGCGCCGCAGCCCAACGAGAAAGAGGGCGCACCGACAAAAGCTACCTCGGGCGTGCTCAACTTCTTTATGAGCAAGACCGTCTACTCCACTGCCAATCCCATGCGAATCGCCTTTATCCACGAGTTTCCCTGTGTCACGTCGAGCTGGGACAGCCTACACGACCAGGGCCGCCGGTATCTTGATGAGCACTTTGGCGGCATCGTGCGCACCGAGGCGTTCGAGGACTGCCACGATTCGGACGTGTTCTACGCCGCCGTCGAGACAGCCGTAAAGCACGGGGCGAACGTCATCTTCTCGACCTCACACCGGCTCATGGAATACACGCTCAGGGCGTCAGTCGAGTATCCCCAGGTGCGGTTCCTTAACTGCTCAATCGGCCTTCCCCACCAAAGCGTGCGCTCGTATTTTGGAAAGATGTACGAGGCAAAGTTTCTGCTGGGCGCCCTTGCGGCCAGCATGGCGGACAACCATCGCATTGGCTACCACGCGTCGGTCTTTGCGTCGGGCGCGCTTAGCGAGATCAACGCCTTTGCCATCGGCGCCTCGCTGCTCGACCCCCGCGCGCAAATTATCCTGACCTGGGGCGATGTGCCCGCCGGAGGCCTTGCCGAGGCCATGTGCCGCGAGGGTGTGAGCGTCATGACCGGCGCTGACATGTCCAAGTCGCTGGAGGACCCCACGGCCTACGGACTTCACCGCCTGGTCGATGGCAAGGTCGTCGGCATCGCCATGCCGGTATGGAACTGGGGCCGATACTACGAGCTTATCGTGCGAAGCCTGCTGCATGGTACCTGGGATGAGACCAGTGATGACAGTCAGGTTCGCGCCGTCAACTACTGGTACGGCATGAGCTCGGGCGTTATCGACATTCGCTACGCTCCGGGTCTGCCCTATCAGACGCGCAAGCTTGTTCAGCTACTCCGCAATGGCATCGTCGAGGGCTCCATCAATCCGTTTGGCGGTGAGCTCCACAGTCAGAACGGCGTGGTGCAGATCGAGGGCTTTCCCCCACTGCCGAGCACGCAGATTGTCGAGATGGACTGGCTGGCGGACAACGTGGTGGGCACCATTCCGCAACTCGACGATGAGCCGAAGGTCCGCGCCCTATGAAAATCCTTGCCATAGCCGATACCGAAGAACGATGCCTTTGGGAGTGCTTTCGCAAGGAGCGCTTTGAGGGTATCGACCTGATATTGTCCGCCGGCGACCTGGACCCGGACTATCTTGAGTTTTTGGTCACAGTTATCAACAAACCGCTCATCTACGTGCGCGGCAACCACGATGACCGCTACGCGCGTCATGCACCGGGTGGCTGCATCTGTGTCGAAGACACCGTGTACGTGTATCGCGGTGTCCGTGTTGCGGGGCTTGGCGGCTCCATGCGCTACCGAGACGGTGCCAACATGTACACCGAGCGCGAGATGGCCAAGCGCATGCGCAAGCTGTCCCGCAAAGTGAGGTTGGTCGGCGGCTGCGACATCTTGCTCACCCATGCGCCCGCCGCCGGCGTGGGCGATATGGATGATCTACCGCATCGAGGATTCGAATGCTTTAACGCGGCGCTCGAGTCTTGGAACCCTGACTACATGGTGCACGGGCATGTGCACCAAAGCTACGGTCCCAACTTTCAACGCGAACGTCAGCTCGCATGCGGGGCAACGGTCATCAACGCCTGCGGCTATACGCAGTTTGAGCTGGACGAAGCGCGCTACCCTATCCGCGGCTGGCAGGCAGCCTGGCTCAATTCGCAAACCATGCGTCGCGAGCTCAAGCGCCATGAGGCCATCGAGTCCTCAACCGCCAGAACCCCCTGGTAACCACCACAAAGGGGACAGGCACCTTTGTGGTGGCTTTGGTCCGAGATGGCAAGAAACCCGGTCCTGCACAAGGCAGAACCGGGTTTCTTTAGCAATGCTTGCTTTGCTCAGGCAGTAACTGTTAGTTACTCAGCCAGGAAGTCACGCTGGACAGCGGGATCGACCTTGACGCCAGGGCCCATGGTGGAAGACACGGAGATGGACTTGACGTACTTGCCCTTAGCAGAAGAGGGCTTGACGCGCAGGATCTCGGTGTACAGGGCAGCGTAGTTCTCGACGAGCTGCTGCTCAGAGAAGGACTTCTTGCCCAGGGGCACGTGGCAGATGCCGTAGCGGTCGGCGCGATACTCAACGCGACCGGCCTTGAGCTCGGAGACCATCTTGGCGACGTCCATGGTCACGGTGCCGAGCTTGGGGTTCGGCATGAGGCCACGGGGACCAAGGATCTTACCGATGCGGCCAACCTTGGCCATCATGTTCGGCGTAGCGATAGCGGCGTCGAAGTTGATCTCGCCCTTCTGGATCTGGGCGACGAGCTCGTCGGAACCGATGATGTCGGCGCCGGCAGCCTCGGCCTCGCGGGCCTTCTCGCCCTCGGCGAAGACGGCAACACGAACGGTCTTGCCGGTGCCGTGGGGCAGAGAGATGGAACCACGGATGTTCTGGTCAGCCTTACGAGTATCGATGCCCAGACGGAAGTGGGCCTCGACGGTCTCGTCGAACTTGGCGGTGTCGAGCTCCTTGATGAGCTTGGCAGCCTGAAGGGGGGTGTAGAGCGTGGCGCGGTCGATCTTCTCGGCAGCGGCGTTATAGCTCTTACCATGCTTAGCCATGTGCATTACCTCCTGTGGTTAAACGGGCTTATGCCCTCCCACATCGTATCGTGTGCCCTATTGCACACATATAACGGGCGCCCCGGTCGGAGCACCCGTCATTACCTAAAGAAATCGCTACTCAGCGATGGTGACGCCCATGGAGCGGGCGGTACCGGCGATGATCTTCTTGGCGGCGTCAATGTCGTTGGCATTGAGGTCCGGCATCTTGATCTCGGCGATCTTGGTGAGCTGCTCCTGGGAGAGCTGACCGACCTTGTCGGCCTGGGGCTTAGCGGAACCAGACTTAAGGTTCAGCTCCTTCTTGATGAGGTGAGCCGCCGGCGGGGTCTTGGTAATGAAGGAGAAGGACTTATCCTCGTAGACAGAGATCTCAACGGGGATGATGTCGCCCTTCTTGTCCTGCGTCTCGGCGTTAAAGGCCTGGCAGAACTGCATGATGTTCACGCCAGCAGCGCCCAGGGCGGGGCCGACGGGAGGAGCGGGGTTAGCTGCACCAGCAGGAATCTGGAGCTTAATGACGTTGGCAACCTTCTTCTCAGCCATGGTCATTCCTTTCGAATCACGAGTGTGAAGTACTTGCTATATCGTAAGCACGCACGTGTTAGAAGCACTCCTGAGATGAGCAGTCACAGAAGAAGCACGCTCGCGCGAACGGACGAAAACTTAAGCGATGACAGCGACCTGGTTAAAGTCGAGCTCGACCGGCGTCTCGCGGCCAAAGATCATCAGCGTGACCTTGAGCTTGCCAGCCTCGGTGTTAACCTCGGAGACCTTGCCATCAAAGTCGGTAAGCGGGCCATCGGTGACGCGGACGGACGTGCCGACCTGAATATCAACCGAGGTGCGCTTGGGCGAATCGCCCTTACCGGGACGACGAGTCATCTTGTTGTACTCGTCGCGAGAAAGCGGAGCGGGCTTGCCGTTGCCGCCCAGGAAACCGGTGACGCCAGGCGTGTTACGAACGCACGTCCAAGCATCGTCATCCATCTCCATGCGGACCAGGACATAACCCGGGAAGATCTTGGAATCCTTGGTCTCGCGCTTGCCACCCTCTTTAATCTCGGTGACGCGCTCCATAGGAATCTCGATATCAAAGATACGGTCCTGCATGCCCATAGTCTCGATGCGATGCTCGAGATCGGACTTAACACGGTTCTCGTATCCAGAGTAAGTGTGAACGACGTACCAACGCTTAGACATGGTTTAGCCCCTCAATCCAGAGAACAGAGCAAGAGCCTCGCCAAAGCCAGCATCGAGCAGAGCGATGACGACGCCGACGACGATCAGAGAAGCGCAAACGACGACCGAGTAGTTCACGAGCTCCTTCTTATCGGGCCACGTGACACGCTTCATCTCGGACTTGACCGAAGCGAAATACTTCTTGGTGCGGGCGAAGAAACCAGGCTTCTCGTTCTTCTTGGACTTCGCAGCCTTCTCGTTCTTCTTGGCAACGGCCTTCTTGGCCTCAACCTTGGAGTTGGCGGCAGCGTTGTTGGCAGGTGCCGGCTGCTGAGCCTTCTTCTTGTTCTTCTTGTTGGCCATTTGGGTTACCTCCGCGCAATGCGCTTATACATGAGTAAACCGTAAGCCCCCAATTGGGAGCTTACGGAATAATGACTGGCACGCCAGGAAGGACTCGAACCCTCAACACTCGGTTTTGGAGACCGATGCTCTACCAATTGAACTACTGGCGTATGTGACTAGAGACTAGCGAGTCTCTTTGTGCAGCGTGTGGTGACGGCACCAGGGGCAATACTTCTTGATCTCCATACGATCAGGCATGGTCGACTTGTTCTTGGTGGTCGTATAGTTGCGGCGCTTGCACTCAGTGCACGCAAGAGTAACTAGAGTACGCATGTATCCTGAACCTTTCATTTCCGCCCCGTACGGGCACGAGTTGTTACTTTATCAGCTCCACGTAAGTGCTGTCAATGAAAACCTCGAGTCAATTGGTTCTCGGTGGATCCATTCATATTTGGAACACATCAATGAAGCCATCGAGAGCTAATCGACGGTGCATCCAGGACCATTATCGATCCTCTCAAAACCAGCAACGGCTCAATATCCATTGCAGAAAAGAACCCGGCACCCATATAAGTGCCGGGTTCTCTAAGTCAGCTATATCAAAGAGCTAATTTACTCAATGATCGTGGAGACGATGCCCGAACCGACGGTGTGGCCACCCTCGCGGATAGCGAAGCGCAGGCCCTCCTCCATGGCGATCGGGTGGATGAGGTCGCCCTCGATGGTGATGTGGTCACCAGGCATAGCCATCTCGGTGCCCTCGGGGAGCTTGACCGTACCGGTAACGTCGGTGGTACGGAAGTAGAACTGAGGACGATAACCATCGAAGAACGGGGTGTGACGGCCGCCCTCCTCCTTGGTCAGAACGTAGATCTCGCCGGTGAACTTGGTGTGCGGGGTAACCGAACCGGGCTTGCAGAGAACCTGGCCGCGCTCGATGTCCTCGCGCTTGATGCCGCGGAGCAGCAGACCGACGTTGTCGCCAGCCTCGCAGAAGTCCATGGACTTACGGAACATCTCGATACCGGTAACGACGGTGTTCTGGGTATCCTTGATGCCGACGATCTCGACGGGCTCGTTGAGCTTGAGCTCACCGCGCTCAACACGGCCGGTAGCAACGGTACCACGGCCGGAGATGGTCATAACGTCCTCAACGGCCATCAGGAACGGGAGGTCGTTGTTACGAGCGGGCGTCGGGATGTACTCGTCGACGGCGTTCATGAGCTCGCGGATAGCGTCCATCCACTTGGCGTCGCCCTCGAGAGCGCCCAGAGCGGAACCACGGATGACGGGGATGTCGTCGCCGGGGAAATCGTACTCGGAGAGGAGCTCACGGGTCTCCATCTCGACGAGGTCGATGAGCTCGTCATCGTCGACCATGTCGCACTTGTTCAGGAAGACGACGATGTAGGGAACGCCGACCTGACGGGCGAGCAGGATGTGCTCGCGGGTCTGAGCCATGGGGCCGTCGGTAGCGGCGATGACCAGGATAGCGCCGTCCATCTGAGCAGCACCGGAGATCATGTTCTTGACGTAGTCAGCGTGGCCCGGGCAGTCAACGTGAGCGTAGTGACGGGCAGCGGTCTCGTACTCGACGTGGGAGACGGAGATCGTAATGCCGCGCTCGCGCTCCTCGGGAGCCTTGTCGATGTTCTCGAACGCAGTGAAGTCAGCCTTGCAGCCCTCGGTCTCGGAGAGAACCTTGGTGATGGCAGCGGTCAGCGTGGTCTTGCCGTGGTCGACGTGACCAATGGTGCCGATGTTAACATGCGGCTTAGTGCGCTCAAACTTCTCTTTGGCCATAAAGCCCTCCTCTTAACAGGTCGTCCCCGGACGGGACTTTGCCTTTATACCATAGTGGCCTCTCAACATACTATTGAGAAGCCACCGTGTTACCTATGGTAGCGGTGACTGGATTCGAACCAGTGACGCCACGGGTATGAACCGTGTGCTCTAACCAACTGAGCTACACCGCCGGATGGAGCCTGCAACCAGACTTGAACTGGTGACCTCTTCGTTACCAACGAAGTGCTCTACCGACTGAGCTATACAGGCACTTGACGGGTGGGAGCTATAGGATTCGAACCTATGTAGGCAGAGCCAACGGGTTTACAGCCCGTCCCCATTAACCACTCGGGCAAACTCCCAATCGTTCAAGTATCCGCAGGTCCTTTGGTCTTTTGGACCGCCGCCCCCGCGAACGAAGAAGATAATACGATGCCACCTTGGGGGCTGTCAACGAAAACCTCTAGATACACGGGGCCGGGCGTATCTATATGCTTTTGACCTGCGGTTTTGCTGAGTTTGGATATGAAGGACGGTGAATTTGCATATAGCGGTGACATTTCCCGAGGGAACACTTTGGCGTAGTGGAGTGAGCCTGCAGAATATTACTTCGATAACGACTCATTTGCACCTATATATAGGTCGAGATCGGGCTTCCCAGACAGAAGATTGCTCTTCCCAGGCAAAATCGAGCGTGGATAATCTCCCACTTTTGCCGTGCCATCGAGTCCAAAGTAGCAGATTATCCACGCTCATTCACTAAGCGGGAGATTTTCCACACCCGTTCGTCCGAAAATCCTCGCTCGACCAGGATGACTGGGACCGGCCCGGCCTTTGTCTCGATCTGTAACATCTAGAGAACATTTTCTCCCCTATCTGTTACAGATTGAGATATTACGCAGAGACCCCAGCTCACGTCTCATTCTGTAACAGTTAGATAGGTTTTCCTCCCCTACCTGTTATAGATCGAGATGTTTTTCTGCTGGCACCTGGCATTGTCTCGATCTGTAACATTTAGATACGATTTAACCGTCTTGGTGTTACAGATTGAGACAAACCAGGGGTAAGACGGACGCTTTGCCCGATACTCATCAACATAAAAAGAAACGGGCTCTGTCCCATATAGAGACAGAGCCCGAAACTCTCATGGAGCCAGTGACAGGAATCGAACCTGCAACCCACTGATTACAAATCAGTTGCGCTACCGTTGCGCCACACTGGCACACTTGGCGCTTTCGCGCGAAGCCAATTAAGAATAAAGGAATTACGGACGGGGCGCAACAGACCCTTCGACCGACCACATCTCAAAACTATTCGCCAGAACGAATAGTTTAATCTGTTCGCCAGAACCAAAAACTATTCGTTTTGGCGAGGCCGACCTGCAACCCACTGATTACAAACCAGTTGTTGGTCAATCGAGAAAGCAGCCCCCATAGAAGGTCTACCTACCTCCCGCGCAACGCCTTGAGCTTGGCCAGTGCATCGGGACTTAGGCGACTGCCCAGAGTCATCTTGATTTGCGGGGCTTCCTCTGCCTCGTGAACGTCGTTATCGATCTGCTTGATCTCGTCCACCAGCATGCGGCTCGAGATGCGCGTGACGCCCTTGCCCATGACAACGGCCTGGATCGTGCCGTCACTCGATACCACGGAGCACGCGCGGCCTTCCTCGCGCGCCTCGATGCAGAGCTTTTGGACCACGGTGTCAGCCGATACACCCGTCGGCGAAAACTCGATGCGCACGCCGCGGGCCGGCAGGTTGGGGCGCTCGTTGGAGATATTGCCCGCGCCGTCGAACACGATCACAGCCTCGTAGCGGCCCTGGGCAAACGCCGCAACATCGTTGATGAGCGCGGTGCGCGCCATATCGTGGACGTCGCTGGAATACGGATCGTCGGAATGGTCGTAGACGAGCTTTTCGTAGCGCGGCGTGCAGTGAATCACGTTGTAGCCGTCGACCACCAGCAGCTCGGGCTTATTGGAGTGCACCGTCGAGACCGGATCGGCGATGGCCTGCGCAAACGCATTGCCGCCCACGCCATAGGTCGCGGCCGAAACAATCGGCTTGGCCGAGCCCTCGCCAAAGCGCTTGGCCTTGGACTTGGCGCGGTTTTTCTTGGACATGCGCTACTCCTCCCCCATGAGCTCGCCGGCATTGCGGCGCAGCCACTCAAAGCACAGCGCCGTGGTCGCCTGGGCCACATTGAGGCTCTCGGTCATGCCGCGCTGGGGAAGCTTGGTCAAAAAGTCGCATTTCTCGAGCACCAGGCGCGAGATGCCGTCGCCCTCGGAGCCCATGACGAGCGCCACGCGGCCCTCGAAGGGAGCATCCCAGCAGCTGCCCTCGGCGTGCTCGGAAGCACCGCCCACCCAAAAGCCAGCGGCCTTGAGGCCATCGAGCGCACGGGCGATATTGGAAACCTGTGCGATGGGCAGATGCATGACGGCGCCGGCAGAAGTCTTGTAGCTGCCCACGGTCACGCCGGCGGCGCGCTTGTTGGCAATGATGACGCCGGCCGCGCCCACGACCTCGGCGGAGCGCACGATGGCGCCAAAGTTGCCGTCGTCGGTCACATGGTCGAGCACGACGACAAGCGCCGGTCCGTCACCCGCGCGATTGAGGATATCGGCAACATCGGCATAGGGGAAATTACCCACCTCGAGCGCAATGCCCTGGTGAGCGCCATGGCTCGACAGCGCATTGAGCTGCGCGCGCGGCACATACTTAATGCGGACGCCTGCGGCGTTGAGGTCGTCGACCAGGCGCGACAAGGCGGCATCGCGCTCCCCGCCCTCGGCAACAAGCGCGCATTTGATGGGAAAACCAGTGCGTAGCGCCTCGGCGGCAGCACGACGGCCTTCGATAAACTCGCCCTTGGGAGCCTGGGCAGCGTCGCGGCTACGATCGCGCTGCGGACGTGCGGCCTGGGTGCGATCGCGCTGGCCCTTGGAAGCGGCAGCGCGGTCATTGCGGCGAATCGGACGCGAGCCAGAAGCAGCCTGCTTGCCGCCACGAGGCGCACGCTTGCGATTGTCGGCCATAAAGCGACCTCCTTAAATAAATAACGAACAAGAATCGACCGTCCGAGCCACGGCACCTTGCCTTTCAATCGTCGGGCATGACCGCCAGGTCTACGCCCTCCTCTTTCAAGGCAATCTGCCGCACCTCGAACGGTCGACAAATACTAGAGACTCTTAATACGGGTGCCGGCAGCAGTATCTTCAATCGTCAGGCCCAGGTCCTTGAGCTGGTCGCGGATGGCGTCGGCCAGATCCCAGTTCTTGGCGGCACGGGCCTCGGCGCGGGCCTCGAGAATCTTGGCAGCTGCCTCGTCCACGTCGTCACCAGTGTAGGCAACCAGACCGGCGGCAACGCCCAGCAGGCCCAGCGGCAGCTCGACCTTGGGCTCGGGAAGCTCAACGCCAAACGTATCGAGCAACTCGGCCAGCGTATCGGCGGCAGCAAGCGCGGCGGCCTTGTCGGCAGCATCGCCCGCCTGCTCCAGGTACTGGTTGCACTCGGTGACAAAGCCAAAGACGGCGCCCATGGCACCGGCGGTGTTAAAGTCGTCGTCCATGCACTCCTTAAAGGCGGCACGGGTCTCGGCAGCCTTGGCGGCAAACGCCTCGGCGGCAGCCTCATCGGCGTCGGCCGTCGCGTGGCTTGCAGCCCAGCGCAGGTTCTCGACCGTGCCGGCGATACGCGTGAGCGAGTTCTCGGCACCCTCCAGGCGCTCCCAAGAGAAGTCGAGCGGTGAGCGATAGCTCGTCTGCAGCATCAGCAGGCGCAGGGCGGCAGCGGAGTGCTGCTCGAGGACCTCAGCCAGCGTAAAGAAGTTGCCGAGCGACTTGGACATCTTCTCGCCGTCTACCAGCAGCATGCCCGTGTGCATCCAGGTGTTGGAGAAGCCCTGGTGCCAGGCGCAGGTGGCCTGGGCGCACTCGTTCTCGTGATGCGGGAAGGAAAGGTCGGAGCCGCCGCCGTGAATGTCGATCGGAGTGCCCAAGTAGCGATGCACCATGGCGGCGCACTCGGTGTGCCAACCGGGACGGCCCTCGCCCCAGGGGCTCGGCCAGCTAGGCTCGCCGGGCTTGGCGGCCTTCCACAGGGCAAAGTCGAGCGGGTCGTTCTTGTCCTCGTTCTCCTCGATGCGCGCGCCAACCATGAGGTCGTCGATGTTGCGGCCCGAGACCTGACCATAGTTGGGATCGCTGCGCACGGCAAAGTACACATCGCCGTTATCGGCGGCGTAAGCGTGGCCCTGCTCGATAAGCGTCTTGATCATGGCGATCATGGGGCCGATCTCCTTGGTGGCGCGGGGGCGCACATCGGGATCGAGCACGTTGGCGGCGCGCATGACGCCGATGAACTTGTCAGAGAACTCCGTCGCGACCTCGGCAGCCGTACGGCCCTGCTCGTTGGCGCGCTTGATGATCTTGTCATCGACATCGGTGAGATTCTGGGCGAACGTGACCTCGTAGCCGCTCGCGATGAGCCAGCGACGAATCACGTCAAAGCTGATGAACGTGCGGGCATTGCCGATGTGGATGTTGTCGTAGACCGTGGGGCCGCACACGTACATGCGGACCTTGCCGGACTCGATGGGCTGGAACTCTTCCTTTTTATGGGTAGCGCTGTTATAGATACGCATTCGTTACTCCTTAACGGTTTTCTGTAGCAGGCAGACAGCCCAGGCGCCAATTCCCTCGCCCTGGCCTTCCCAACCGAGCTTTTCGGTCGTGGTGGCGGCGACACCCACGTTTTCGACGTCAACGCCCAGGGCATGGGCAAGGTTGGCGCGCATGGCATCGCGGTGCGGGGTGATCTTGGGTTGCTGACAGGCAATGGTGCAATCGGCATCGACAAACTCAAAGCCCAGCTCACGCGCATAGTCCATCACGCGAGCGAGCAGCACCATCGAATCGGCGCCCTCGTAGGCGGGATCGGTGTCGGGGAACAGCTTGCCGATGTCTCCCCCGCGGCAGGCGCCCAGAATGGCGTCGGCCAAGGCGTGCGCGAGCACATCGGCATCCGAGTGGCCCAGTAGTCCGCGCTCGTAGGGGATGTCGACCCCGCCGATGATACATCGACGCCCCTCCACCAAACGGTGGACGTCGTAGCCGTGGCCAATGCGCAGGTTACTGAACATGGGGAAGGTCCTCTCCCTCGGCCATACGGCCAAGCAGAATCGCGGTTACGGGACGCAGATCCTCGGGCACCGTCACCTTAAGGTTGTCACGCGGACTCTGGACGCAGCGGACGCGCCCACCCATGCGCTCGACCAGCGACGAATCGTCCGTGCCGATAAAGCCCTCGGCAATCGCCGCGGCATGGGCGCGCTTCATGGCGTCGACACTAAAGATCTGCGGCGTCTGCGCGGCCCAGTATAGCTCGCGCGGCGGCGTCTCGACGATATTGTCGCCGTCGACGATCTTGAGCGTGTCGATCGCGGGCTGACCGCACACGACACCGTCGAGGGCGCGGTCGCCCACGAGCACATCGATAGCATGATCGATGGCCTCGGTCGTAATGAGCGGACGGGCGCCGTCGTGGATGGCGACATATTCGAAACCCGCCGGAACCGCATGCACGCCGGCACGGGTGGAATCCTGACGGGTATCGCCGGCATCGGCAAAGCTGATGGGCGTGTCATAGTCAAACGGATCGATGGCCAGGCGGCACATCTCGGCACGACGCTCGGCAGGACACACCACCACGATGTGGCCGACTTTGTCGCTACGATCGAACGCGCGGATGGACCAGCTCATGAGCGGACGGCCCGCCACGTTAACGAGCTGTTTGCCGCCGGGATTTCCAAAGCGCTGGCCGCTGCCGCCGGCAACGACCACGGCGCATACGGGCGCCATTATGCGTTCCCCTGTTTGGTGCCCTTCATGCGGTACAGCGAGTCCGCAAGAATGGCAGGGTTGTTGACGCCAAAATCGCCCAGGCGCTCCGGGTCCTCGCTGATGTCGTCCATGAGCTCCTGCAGCGAGCCGTACTCGTCGACGATCTTCTCGGCCACGCCGTCGCGCACGACGGACACGCGCGAAAGCGTGCGCAGGCCCAGCGGCGTCATGACGGAGTCCTCGTCCAGGTCGTCGTAACCCAGAACCGCCGCCACGTGCTGCGGGTCGGACAGGTCCTTGGGCGTCATACGGCTCAGGTTGGCGCGGATCTTCTCGGCGTTTGCCTCGGAAGAATCGCTCGCGTAGTCGCGGATCATCAAGTCGTATTCGGTATCCATGCTGGAGCCCGCGAGCTGCTCGAGCTGCATCTGCACGAGCTTGCCCTGATTACCCAGCTTGACGATGCAATCCTTAAGCTCGGTCTTTGCCTGTTGCATGATCTCGAAGCTCGAGAAAATACCGGTAATGTCGGCGAGCGTAACGTAGTCGTCGAGCTCGAGGGCCGTCAGGCGCAGCAGGGAGCGATCGAGCGACTGACGGGTAGTCTGGAGCGTGGCGACGAGCTGGTTGACCGAGCTCATGATGGTGGTGACGGGCTGGATCTCGTAGCTCTTGCCGTGAACGTACACGTTAACGACGGCACGACGGGCCGAGACCGAGATCACGATGGCATCCGTGAGCACCGACATGCGAGCGGCGGTGCGATGACGCATACCCGTCTCGCTCGTGGCAAGCGAGGGATCGGGATTGAGGTGGAAGTTGGCGCGCAGGATCTGGGTGAGGTCGCCATCGATAACGATGGCGCCGTCCATCTTGGAAAGCTCGAACAGGCGGTTCGAGGTGAACGAAATATTGAGTGGGAAGCCGTCGTTACCGGCAGCGAGCACGTTTTCGGTGTCGCCGACGCAGATAAGGGCGCCCAGGTGACCGGCGATGATCATGTCGAGGGCGGTGCGGATCGGCTGACCAGGTGCCGTCAGGCGGATGGCCTGTTCCATACGCTTTTGCAGCTCGTTCTTATCCAAGGCATCGCTCCCATCGTATACGCTCCATAAACGCTAAATAGTTTCTCACGGTTTGTCCCTGCGGCGCTTGCGAAATCCGATGCTTACAGAATGAGCGAACACAGCTTAGGTAGCTCATTTGGGACGGGGCTCCTTTGACTGCTCATATGGTAGCATCGGGTCTCATATAAATGAGGGAGTAGTCGCGTAATCGGGCTCGCCCGCAGAGAGGGAGCCAGACTATGGGACTCGCAGAGCTCGTGTTGCTCGCCGTTGGCCTTTCGATGGACGCCTTTGCCGTTTCCATCTGCAAAGGTCTCGGCATGAAAAAGATCAACCTTAAAGTCGCCATGGTGCTCGGCCTGTTCTTTGGCGGCTTTCAGGCCGGCATGCCCGTAATCGGATGGGCGCTTGGCAGCCAGTTTATGGGCATCATCGGCCCCATCGACCACTGGATCGCCTTTATCCTGTTGGCCTTCATCGGCGGCAAAATGCTGTGGGAGGCCTTTACCGAGGACGAGGATGAAGGCGACGGCAAGGATGCCGAAAAGATTGACCTAGGCGAGTACCTGATCCTCGCCATCGCCACCTCAATCGACGCCCTGGCCGTGGGCATCTCATTTGCGGCGCTCTCGGTTTACATCGTTCCCGCTGTATCGCTTATCGGCGTCACAACGTTTATCTTCTCCGTCGCCGGCGTAGTGATCGGCCACACCTTTGGCGCGCGCTACGAAAAACCCGCCACCATCGTGGGCGGCGTCGTGCTCATCCTCATCGGGCTTAAGATCTTACTTGAGCATCTGGGGATTTTGGCGCTGTAGTGCCAAACACAATCGCTCAAAACTCAACGCCAGCACAAGGCCTCATGCAGAGTTTTGCATGAGCCTTTTCATGCAGACTTTTGCATGTCATACTGATAGGCAAAAGTCTGCACGTTAGGAGATTGCCGTGGACACCTTTCCCATCACCACACCGCGCCAAGCTGGCATCTACGTGCGCCAGGCACGCGAGGCTCAGGGTCTCACCCGTGCAACCCTCGCTAAAAAAGCCGGTGTTTCGGAGCGCTTGCTCGCATCGCTCGAGCTAGGAGACGCCACGGGTATTCGGCTCGACAAGTTGCTGACGATTTTCAATGCTCTTGGACTGGCACTCGCCACTCAAGGGGATATCGGCGAAGCGAAAAACGAGCGACCATTCGACGCCCCGCATGACAATCCGCTGCCTCGCAGCATCCCCAGGCGCCATCACACTCAACGTCCTCATCATCGCAACCGTCGTAGTACCGCCATTCCGGCTCTTGCAGATGCCCCCTTTACATCCGCACTCTACGACGAGGTCTTCGCCGATTTCGCCATGTCCAATCTCGGAGTCTCGATTGCCGCAAACGCATCTAGCCAAACCAAGCCCGAAGGGAAATAGCCAATGGCCAGAACATCACTTCGGACCATTATTTGCGGCGTGCCTGCGGGAACGCTCACGCAAGATGAGAACGGTCTTATCAGCTTTACCTACGATCATGACTATGACGGGCCAGCCCTATCGACCAACATACCCGTATCAAATCGCACATACGGACAACAGGTCATGAATCCGTACCTGTTTGGCCTTCTACCCGACAGCGAGGACCAACGAAAAGCGATTGCCGCCGAATTCGACGTTAGGCCCAACAATCCCGTTGCACTGCTCAGCCGTATCGGACTCGACTGTCCGGGCGGCGTGCAATTTTGTGCCGAAGAAGATATCGACGCCGTCCTGCATCGCTCCGGCGAATACCGCCCTATAGACGACCACGAAATTGCTCTCCGTCTCAAGTCGATCAGAGATGACCGCGATGCATCGTGGATGGGCCTAGATGAAAATTGGTCACTTGGAGGCAACCAGGGCAAGTTCGCACTCGCGTTCATAAACGGCCGCTGGTGCGAATGCATGGGGTCCTCGCCCACGACGCATATTTTCAAAAATGGCGTTATCGGATTTAAACTCGAGGCTCTCAATGAGTTTGTCTGCATGAAAAGCGCCCAGCGCGCCGGTATCGCAACGGCAAACGTCGAATATCGTATGTTTGAGGACGAACCTGCCCTCATTGTTGAGCGCTATGACCGCGTGAAAGTCGAAGACGGAACGATCAGGCGCCTACATCAAGAAGACCTCTGTCAGGCACTTGGGGTGATGCCCGCCCAAAAGTACACGGCAGACGGCGGCCCGACCACCCGCGACATTCAAGAGCTCCTCGTAACTACGAGCCACCATCAACTTAACCTGTATCTGTTTACGCAGATACTGTTCTTCAACGCCATTATCGGCGCACCGGATGCACACGCGAAAAACTATTCCCTGCTCCTTGGAAACGACGGCGCAGCCATGATGGCTCGAATGTACGATGTCGCATCGGGGCTGGCATACGAGCGCATGCGCCGCCGGGCGCGCCTTGCCATGAGCGTTGGCGGCGAAAACCGTGTGGGACGCATCGGTCCAGGCGCCATCCGCCGATACCACGGTATGGGCGACCCCACACTGGAGGCGGCGCTCACCGATGCCGGGCTATCCGAGAAGTTTTGCTTTGCGACCATGATGGACCTCGCCTACGAGGTGCCCATTTGCATGGAAGAGGTCATGGACGAATACGCCGACCTACCCGGCATGGCGGACCTGCGCGAGCATATGCTCGGCCCCGTCCGCGAAAACTGCCAGCGCACCCTCGACCTCATCAAGGCGGATATGGGCTAGGCGCCAATCAGTTCAGATATCTTAAAAAGAAGAGAGGGGGCACCCGTCGCAAAAGCTCGGATGTCCCCTCTCGTAATGTCATTTGCAATCCGCTAGCACGTGGCTCGGACTGCTGCTAGCGCAACCTTTACGCAGCGAGGCGCTTGAGGACGTCGATGAGCAGCTCGTAGAAGCGCTCGGCAGAAGCGAGCTCCATGCTCTCGTCCGGGGTGTGGACATCGGAGAGCGTCGGGCCCACGGCGATGGCGTCCAGGCCGTGCAGGGCCTCGGCAAACAGGCCGCACTCAAGGCCGGCGTGAATGGACTCGATGCGCAGCTCGGAGCCAAAGAGCTCGCGATAGCTCTCGACAAAGACGTCGCGGACCGGCGAATGCTCGGCATAGCTCCAGCCGGGATACTCGAACTCAAACTTGGCGTCGAAGCCCAAGACATCGGCCAGCGTCTGCAGACGATCCTTGAACTCGTTCTGCAGTGAGGTGATCGAGGAGCGCGGGGACAGCATGATCTTGACCTGATCATCGGAAGTGGCGACCACGCCAATGTTGGAGGAAACCTCGACGGAGCCGTCGGTGGCGACGTTGCGGCGGATCACGCCGTTGGGGGCAAGACGCAGGGCGCGGATGAGGGCAAGCGCGGACTTCTGGTCCATGGCCTCGACCTCGGCGTTGTCGGCGATCTCAACCGTGCAGGTAAAGCCGGGGTCGAAGACCTCAAGCTCGGCAGTGACGTCGGCGATGAGGCCCTTTGCGATCTCGGCCGCTGCCTCGGCGGCAGCGTGGTCGGCGTAAACCAGCTCGGCCTTGCACTCACGGTTGATGGCGTTGTCCTTAGTGCCGCCGTTAAAGCTGACGATGGCGGGCTCGCCGGCGATCATCAGGCGGTCGATGATGCGGGCCATGATGAGGTTGCCGTTGCCGCGCTCCAGGTTGATGTCGGAGCCGGAGTGACCGCCCAGCAGGCCGGAGATGTCGAGCGTGAGAGTGCTACCGGTCTTGTGCTCGCGCGCGATCGGGCAGGTGTAGGTAACGACGACGCCGCCGGCGCAGCTGACGGTGGCAACGCCCTCTTCCTCGGAGTCAAGGTTAATCATGGTGCGGGCGCTAATCTGGGACTTGTCGAGCGTCTCGGCGCCGACCAGGCCGGTCTCCTCGTCGGTGGTGAATACGCACTCGAGGGCGGGGTGAACGATCGAATCGTCATCGAGAACAGTAAGCATCAGAGCGACGGCGATACCGTTGTCGGCGCCCAAAGTGGTGCCGTTAGCGGTGAGGACGCCGTCCTTGACGACCAAGTCGATACCGTCGGTCGTAAAGTCGTGCTCGACGGAGCCCAACTTGTCGCACACCATATCGATGTGGCCCTGCAGCATCACGGTCGGGGCATTCTCGGCGCCGGCAGATGCGGGCTTGCGAATGATGACGTTGTAGACCTCGTCCTGATACACGTCGAGGCCGCGCTCCTTGGCAAACGCAACCAGGAAATCGCTGATGCCCTTCTCATTGCCAGACCCACGGGGGATCGCGCTGACCTCCTCAAAGAAATGGAACAGCTGGGCGGGCTCGTAGCCGGTAATCTTGTAGTCCATGGTGCCTCCTTGGCGCAACTGGTTAGACAGTAAGATATGCGACTTGTATATTCCCAGACTTTGCGTGCATAAACCAGTCGAAAACGCCGAGCGCCCTTGCATCATCGGCTAACGGTGAGGAAACGCCACTTTATCAAGGTAAAGCAAGCTAGACGGGCCGTGCAGAGGGAACGTTGGACCCCCCAACCAACCTCAACGCCTGTTGAACATTAATGCATACACCATTGGTATGTTTAATAAGATTCTTGTCCTCCGTCACGACGTAATCGGCATCAATGCGATTGGCGACGCCCAGCATCAGGTCGTCCTCAAAGTCATTGTGGTGGTACTTGAACACAAAGGAGTCGAAGACCTCGTCTGCACCGACCGGCGCGATGAGGGCGAGCTCGCGCATCTGCCGAACGCATGCCCAGGCCGTTTCGTCCGCCGCCGCAATGGCGTTATCGCTCAGCGAACCATTCTTCCTTCGGCACTCCCTCTTAATCGCCGCCGAGACAAGATACGAGACATCTTTGACCGAAAGAGACGAGGCAAACAGGGCAATCTGCTCCGAGACATCGGCAATCTCGATCAGATGGACGACATTTGCCGTACGGTCGGACCTGCCAGAAAAATAATCCATCCATACGTTGGTATCGATTAACAGCTTGAGGACGCCTTCTGTGCTCATAGTTCCACCCACTCGGGATAGCGCTCCGCCATGGCCTCCTCATAGAGGTCGTCATAGTCTCCCGAGAACTCAGGGATGGGGATGCCGTATTTGAGGCACGAATCGCGAACGATATGGCTGCCTTGCGCGGCCCTTGACTCCATGCGCCGGGGCTCCACTCCGTCAGAAACCGGAGCCGCCGCGTCTCCCTTCGAGGGCATGCGTCCATTAACGACCAGATACTCCCAAAGTGTCCGAACAGCTTGTGACGGCGTCATGCCAATATGAGTCAGGACGGCGTCTCCTGCCTCTTTGAGCTGACGATCTATACGCACGTTCATCTGAACTGGCCGCGTGTCGAGCATTGATGTAGGCATATCAGCTCCTTTGCTATACGGTATCTCAATTTTAGTATAGCACGGCAGATTGAAGCGCATTTCAATAGAAATGGGGGCGCTTCCTTATCGGAAACGCCCCCGTTATACAAGATATGTTAATGCCTACAGCGCGCCGGAACCGGCTTGCATCATACCGCCGGGGCCCGAGGTCACGCCGCCGCTCACGGGCGCGGCGTTTCCGGTATGCGGCGCTGCCGGAGCGGTATCGCCCCCGAGCGCACCTGCCGGACGCGGCGCTGGAATCTCGCCCGTGCCGCGGCTAAAGACAAACTTGCCATCGGCCACGTCGCACAGGACGGTATCGCCCTCGCCCCACTCGCCGGCCAGCAGTTCCTCGGACAGCGGATCCTCGATGAGCTTTTGAATAGCACGACGCAGCGGACGCGCGCCGTTGGTGAGGTCGGTACCCTCGGCCACGATCTTGTCATAGGCCGCATCGGTGAGCTTGATGTTCATGCCGTTTGCGATCAGGCGCTGGCGCAGATCGTCCACCAGCAGGTGCGCGATCTTGGTGAGATTCTCGCCCGAGAGCTTCTGGAACACCACGATGTCGTCGATGCGGTTGAGCAGCTCGGGGCGGAACAGGCGCTTGAGCTCGCCCATCGCGCGGCCACGGATCTCACTCGACGTGAGACCCTGCTCGCCGGTGGTGCCAAAGCCCACGCTCGCATCCTGCGCGATCTCGCGGGCGCCAACGTTAGACGTCATGATGATCACGGTGTTGCGGAAGTCGACCGTCTTGCCTTGGCTATCGGTCAGACGACCCTCCTCCAGCACCTGCAACAGAATGTTGAAGATGTCGGGGTGCGCCTTCTCGATCTCGTCGAACAGCACGACCGAATACGGGTGACGACGAACGGCCTTGGTAAGCTGACCGCCCTCGTCGTGACCCACGTAACCCGGAGGGCTACCGATGAGCTTGGAGACCTCGAACTCGCTGCCGAACTCCGACATGTCAAAGCTGATGAGCGCGTCCTTGCTGCCAAAGAGGTACTCGGCGAGCGTCTTGGCGAGCTCAGTCTTGCCCGTGCCGGTGGGGCCCAGGAAGATAAAGCTACCGCCGGGGCGACGCGGGTCCTTGAGGGGTGAGCGGCTGCGGCGCACTGCCTTGGCCACGGCCTCGACAGCCTCGTCCTGGCCGATGATGCGGGTCTTGAGCACGCTTTCGGTCTGCAGCAGGCGACGGCTCTCGCTCTCGGTCAGCGAGGACACCGGCACGCCCGAAGTCACGGACACGATGTCGGCAATCTGACTCACATCGATGGTGAGCGGGCTGGCGTCGAGCTCAGCGGTCCAGGCGGCCTTGGCCTCGGCGAGCTCAATCTCGGCGGCCTTCTGCTGCTCGGTGATCTCGGCGGCCTTGTTCATGTCGTCGCTCTCGGTGGCCTCCTGCGCGGCGGCCTTGAGCTCCTCTATGCGATGCTCGGCCTCGCGCACCGGCTCGGGCGCGCGATTCGCGGCGATGCGAGCGCGGGCACCGGCCTCGTCGATGAGGTCGATGGCCTTATCGGGCAAGAAGCGATCCTGGATGTAGCGGTTGGAAAGGTTCGCGGCGGCCTCGATAGCACCCTGCGTATAGCGCACATGGTGGTGCTCCTCGTAGCGCGGCTTGAGCGCGGTCAGGATCTTGACCGTGTCCTCGACGCTCGGCTCCTCGACATCAATGGTCTGGAAGCGACGCTCGAAGGCCGGGTCCTTGGTGAGGTACTTGCGGAACTCCTCGGCCGTGGTGGCGCCGATAATCTGGAAGGCACCACGCGCGAGCACGGGCTTGAGCATGGAGCTCGCATCGATGGAGCCCTCGGCAGAACCGGCACCGATGATGGTGTGCATCTCGTCGATAAACAGGATGACGTCGTCGGCTTCGGTGGCCTCCTGGATCACGTTCTTGAGGCGCTCCTCAAACTCACCGCGATACTTGGCGCCCGCCACGAGACCCGGCAAATCGAGCGTCCAGATGTTCTGGTTCATAAGGTTCTCGGGCACGTTGCCGGCTGCAATCTGCCGAGCCAGGCCCTCGACGATAGCCGTTTTGCCCACGCCGGGGTCGCCTAGGATAAGCGGATTGTTCTTGGTGCGGCGCGAAAGGATCTCCATCATGCGCAGGACTTCCTTTTCGCGACCAATCACGGGGTCGAGCTCACCGTCGCGCGCTTTCTGCGTAAGGTTGGTGGCGAACTGCTTAAGCGTATCGGCGCCACTCCCCTTTTGCTGAGAGGCATCCGAGCCGCTAAAGAACGGCAGGCCCGCACCGGGACGCCCGGCACCGGCGCCGGCAAGCGGACGCTTCTTGTCCTGGTCCTTGGCGGTGAGTTTGTCGATAGCCTTTTTGATGGAGGCGGACGACACACCCAGGCGCATGAGGATGTCCATGGCCATGCCGTTGCCCTCTTCGACGATGCCGATGAGCAGGTGCTCGGTCGACACATACGTCTGGTTGTTCTCGCGTGCCACGCGGAAGGAACGCTCCATCACGCTAATGACAAGCGGCGTAAAGGCGAGCTTGGCCGCCTCGGTCTCCTCACTGGGCTCGGGAACCGTGGTCTGGACCTCTTTGAGAGTATCCATGATGTCATCGTAGGAGATGTCGAGCGAACGCAGCGCCTCGGCGGCAATGCCCTCGTCCTCCTTGGCAAGCGCGAGCAGCAGGTGCTCGGTGCCCACCTTATTTGAGTGTAGATCGAGCGCCTCTTGCTTGGCCATGGACATGACCTTGCGCGCGCGATCGGTAAAACGGTCTAACATGCTAGTTCCTCTTAGACGAGCTAGTTTTTTCAAACGCAAAGCGCCGCCCCGCGGCAGCGCTTTGGTCTCTTTACCCATATGGAGTATATGTTAACCGTTGGGGCCTTTTCCGCATGCAGCCATACGACAACGTCTACAAAAAAGGAATCGCCGGGTGCGGCGGGCGCTCTAGGTTAGAGGCTGTTGTCTAGCAGGCGGGCTCGGCACCCATGTCCTCGGCAACGTCATTGACGGCATCGGCAACGGGAGCGCCAGGCATACGCACGAGCTCCATATGCTGCTCTTCAAAGACGGTTCCCATGGGGAAGGCGCGGCGGAAGACAAAGCGAGCAACCGGACCAGCCACCAGCAGGTTCCAGGGCAGGGCCATGATAAAGTTGCGCGGAATGTTGACGAGCCACATCATCGGCAGCGTCTGCAAATTGGCAAGCGGGCCGCCGGGCATATGGAACAGGCCTTCGCACGCGCCGTAGAGCGACATGATGATGACCATGGGAACGACCATGCAGGAGCTGACGGCGAGCGTCATGGCAAGCGGCGAGCTCTTGCCCGGCGTGACCAGGAACTTAAAGGCGAAACCCTTGGCAAGGGGGCTGGCAACAAACCAGTCGCAGCACATGGCAAAAATGTAGGCAACGGGGAAGCCGAGCCACGCGGCGGCAACAACCTCGCCGTTGATGACCCCATGCTGCAGGGCAACGTTGTAGATGCTCATCCAGAGCACCATGCAAAAGCACATGATAAAGGTGAACAGCAGGCTCTCTCGTTTGTTGATAGGCATAAAGGGCATGGTCCTCTCTGTGTTGTGCCGCGGCACCACGCAACAAAAACGGGCGAGCGAGATGGAGCTGTTGGGACTTCATCTCGCCCGCCCGTGGTACGTGCGTCTGCGACTACTTATGTGGTGAAACTACCCTAACACGAACGGCGCGCGCTTCGTAAGCGTTGAGTTTATGGAGATGTGAGGCGCAGTTGATCCGTTGGGACGTCCCCAACGGCAAATTAGCTGGTGTGTCGCCAGCGAGGGTCGGTGAGCGTACGCGCCACACCCAGGCCAACGGGCAGAAACGCCACGATGAGCACTGCACGCACAAACCAGCCGAGCATATTGACCGTGTCGAAGGTGCACATGTAATACATCGAGCGATACAAATACAAGCCCGGCACCATAATGACAATCGATGGCACCGTGAGGGCGATGCGCGGGTAGGTGAGCTTGATTTCGGCTAAGCTCGCGAGCAGTCCCGATACCAGCGCGCCGATAAACGCCGCTGCCTCGGGAGGCATACCCACGCTCAGGCCCAGGAAGGGAAACAGCGTCGGCGCATCGACGAGCGTAAGGCGCAAGGTATTAGACACGGCGCCGATGAGCCCTGCCGCCGCTGCCATCTTTACCGGACTGTTGAACATAACCGAGAAGCCAAATACGCCGATAAAGCTCATCAGCACGCGCAAGAGCGTAAGAGCCAACGGTGAGAGACCGAGCGGGGCGAAGTCATCCGGTGCCAGCCCCACACACTCGGCAACCATCCAGCCTACGAGGGTCGCCATCACAATAATCGACACAGCATACGAAAGACGCTCAATGCCGCTTCGCATGTCGAGCTTAGCGATGTCGAGGCCTGCCGTAATGAGAGGAAAGCCGGGGATCACAAAGAGCATGGCGCCGATATAGCCTTCTTGGTGCGACATTGCCCCCGGTATGACCTGGCCAAGGCCAAGCAATGCCAGCAGATACGAGACGCAAGCGAGTGCAACGCCGATCGTCAGCGCGCTAAACTGGCCAAGGCCCTGCTTGAGAATATGGGAGCGCGCAAAGTTGCCGACACCAGCGCCCACAAATGCACAGGCCATCTCGATAGGGCCGCCGCCGAGCAAAAAGACGAAGGCGCTGCAAGCACAGGCTGCCGCAAGGCCCTGTTGCCAGGGAGAGTAATCGGGCTTTGAGCTTTCAACGGTCTTGAGCATCTCGTGGTACTCGTGCACGGTAAACCGGCGCCCGTAAATCTCGATTTCCTTTAAGAAGCTCTCCATCATCCAAATGCGATGAGTATTGACCCCCGTTGTGGGTAGGCTGACGACCTCGTTAAAGCAGTGACCATCTTCGATGCAGGTGCACTCAAACGATAGGAGACTCAGGTCGACGTGAATCGTGACGCCGAGTACAGCGGCTACACGATTCATGGTATCGCGCACACGCCAGGCACCTGTTCCGCTTGCCAGCATAAGCATGCCGGTGCGGCAGATGATGGATGACTTATCGGTGAGCGGCGCATCGACGGCAAGCTCATCGCCTGCCGTCACGATCTGGCACCAGTCGGTTTTCATATGGAGGGCGCCGGCACGAACACCGTGGTGCAGAGGGACTCTTGAGAGCAACGAATCATGGCGCGAAGGCTGTGGGGGTTCCGTCGATTCAACCTCGTCCTCGTCGGGCCCTTCATCAACAAGGTCGAAAGCATCGAGCGACGCCGGCTCGCGACGATCGATCAGCTCCTCGTCCTCATCGTCAAAGTAATTGAACTGATCGAGCATGTCCTCTTCGATTGCACGATCGCTCGCGTCGTTCATATAGACGCTCCCTTCCTACCGACTAACCCCCATCCTAGGCAGCGACGGCTAAAGGAAAAATAAAAGAGACGACTGTCATGCATGGAAGGCGTAAACCCCCAATGCGCCGGTAGACCCCAGGCGGCTAGGACCGTCCCCAAGTGCCGGCACAAGAGGAACGTCCCTAAGTGACAACCAGGGCAACGCCGCAGGTAGAGGACGGACAGCGAGCGACGTCCAGGGCGAACAAGTTGGCATGAAAAAGGCAAGGCATTGACCTTCTGGTCATGCCTTGCCTTTTGAATGACAAATTGTCGTTCTGGGCGGCGCGCAGCGTCGAGCCGTTACGCGGTTCGTAGAACCGCGTAACTAGTTAGTACATCTTCGCGCCGGCAGGGATGGAAGCGTCGAGCTGAATCAGGTTGAGGCGCTCCTCGCCCTCCTCCTCGTGGATGGCGCTGATGAGCATGCCACAGCTTGGGATGCCCATCATCTTGCGCGGAGGCAGGTTGGTGATGGCGAGCAGGGTCTTGCCGACCAGGTCCTCGGGCTCGTAATAATCGTGAATGCCGGAGAGGATGGTGCGGTCGGTGCCGGTGCCGTCATCGAGCGTAAAGTTCAGCAGCTTCTTGGACTTCTTGACGGCCTCGCATGCCTTGACCTTCACGGCGCGGAAGTCGCTCTTGGAGAAGGTATCAAAGTCGACGAACTCCTCAAACAGCGGCTCAACGGCAATCTTGGAATAATCAACCGTGGGCTTAAGCGGCTTGACGAAGGGGCTCGCGGCGTTGCCGGCCTCGGCGGCCTTGGCAGCAGCGGCACCGGACTGGAAACCCTTCTCGGGCTTCATGTGCGGGAACAGCAGCACGTCGCGGATGGAAGCCTGGTTGGTGAGCAGCATGACCACGCGGTCGATACCGATGCCAATGCCACCCGCGGGAGGCATACCGTACTCGAGGGCACGCACGTAATCCTCGTCGTACTCCATGGCCTCATCGTCGCCGCCGGCCTTCTCGGCCATCTGGGCAGCGAAGCGCTCGGCCTGGTCGACCGGGTCGTTGAGCTCGGAGAACGCGTTGGCGTACTCGTGACCAGCGATGACCAGCTCAAAGCGGTGGGTCAGGCGCGGATCATCCTCAAAGCGCTTGGCAAGCGGGCTAACCTCGATGGGGTAATCGCACACGAAGGTGGGGTTGACGATGGTGTCCTCGCCCAGCTCGTCATAGATCTCGGCGATGATCTTGCCGGCGGTCCACTCGGGCTTGATCTCCAGGCCCTTCTCGCGTGCGGCGGCAGCAAGCTCCTCAACCGGCGTGTCGATGGTGACCTGCTTACCAATCACGTCAGAAACGATATCGGTCATGGAACGGCTTGCCCACTCACCAGAAAGGTCGATGGTCTGGCCCTGGTACTCAATAACCTCGGGATTGCCGATAGCCTTGTTAGCGGCCTTAATGACACCCTGGGCGAGCGCCTTCATGCCCTCGAGATCGGAGAAGGCGCGGTAAGCCTCCATCGTGGTGAACTCGGGGTTATGGGTAAGGTCCATACCCTCGTTGCGGAAGATGCGGCCGATCTCGAAAACGCGCTCAAAGCCGCCGACGATGCAGCGCTTGAGGTGCAGCTCGGTGGCGATACGCAGGTAGCACTCCTGATCGAGCGCGTTGAAGTGCGTGATGAACGGCTTGGCAGTAGCTCCGCCCTGGATGGTCTGCAGGATAGGAGTCTCGACCTCCATGTAGCCATCGGACTCCATAAAGCGGCGGAACGTGGAGAGGATCTGCGAGCGCTTGCGGAAGGTCTCGCGAACGTCGTCGTTGGCGATCAGGTCGACATAACGCTGACGATAGCGGGTCTCCTTGTCGGAGAGACCGTGGAACTTCTCGGGCAGCGGGCGAACGGCCTTGGACAGCAGCGTCGCGCTCTTGGGGGCAACGGAAAGCTGGCCACGCTTGGTGCGCACGACTACGCCGGTCACGCCCAGGATATCGCCCAGGTCGAGGGCCTTGAGCGTATTCCAGGCGGCCTCGTCCATATCGTTGATGCGGCAGAACAGCTGGATCTCGCCGGTCGCGTCGCGCACAACGATGAACATGATCTTGCCCTGACCGCGCTTGGCGACCACACGGCCGCCGATCTTCACGACGTCCTCGGTGTCCTCGCCATCGGTGAGCTCGGCGTACTTAGTCTCGATGTCGACGACGTAGTCCTCAATCTCGAAGTGCTCGGGATAGGGGTTCTGGCCCGCCTCGAACAGGGCGGCGCGCTTGGCCAGGCGCGTGGCGCGCTCGTCGTTGAGCGTCGATGCCTGCTCGGCGGCGTTCTGGTTCTCTGCCATAGTTAGCTCCTCAAATTAAAACGCTCCCCAGGATTCGGTCCCAGGGAGCGAAAACATACCTTTACGCGGGACCGTGGTCTAGCGTGCAATCTTTGCGATGGTGTAGACGCGGGTCTTGCCCGAAGGCGTAACGACCTCGACGGAGTCGCCCTCGCCGTGACCGATGATGGCATGGCCGACCGGAGACTCGTTGGAGATCTTGTGCTCGAGCGAGTTGGTCTCGGTGGTACCGACGAGCGTGACTTCCATGACCTCACCGTTGGGGTCGATCAGAGAAACGGTGGAACCGATGGAGACGGTCAGATCGCCCGTGGTGGCAGCAACCTGAGCGTTGGCGAGGATGGCCTGAATCTCGGCAATGCGAGCAGCATTCTGGGCCTGCTTGTCCTTGGCGGCGTCGTACTCGGAGTTCTCCGAAAGGTCGCCGAACGCGCGGGCTTCCTTGATGTCCTCGACGATCTCCTTGGCGTAATCGCCCTCACGCCAAGCGAGCTCCTCGACGAGCTTCTGGCGGCCCTCAGCGGTCAGTACGATCTGGCTTGCGTCCATACGGATATCTCCCCAACTATGATGTAACGATCAACTGTCAACAAAACGAAAAAGACCGGCTAGCCTGCGGGCAAGCCGGTCAGGTGCTCACCCCAAAGGGATGGGACTACTCTGCGTCCGCGTCGCTGTCCTCTGCCTTCTTTTGCTTGGCAGCAGCGAGCTTGGCCTCGAGCTCTGCGATCTCCTTGTCCTCCTTGGACTCCTCGACCACAACGTCCTCGGCCTGCTTGGTTTCGCCCTTATCGTCGCCCTCCATACCCTCGCGGATATTCTTGACGGTAGAGCCGAGGGACTTGCCGAGCTTCGGCAGGTTCTTAGGCCCGAAGATAATCAGGACAACAACGAGAATAATGATGAGCTCAGGAGCCCTCAGTCCAAACATGTAGACCTCCACAATACAGCGAGACAAGCTCGAATGAGTATACCGCGGGTGCCGCGGTATCACAACAATAGCTAAAAAAAGGGACCGCAAGAAGCGGTCCCTCCTCATGCTCTGGTCGGGTTGACTGGATTTGAACCAGCGACCCCTGCGTCCCGAACGCAGTGCTCTACCAAACTGAGCCACAACCCGTTAGCTCGACTATAGTAACAAAGATTTCCGCCGTGTGCCAGAGAAATTTTTACTTCTTTGGCGCTTCAATGCGAACCGTGTCGGAAACGAGCTCCGTTGCATAAGCCCACCAGCCGTTTTGTTGAGCAACTGCCGCAAGATTGACTGCCGTGGCGGCAGTATCGCAAATGGCAAACGAGCAGGCACCCGAACCGCACACGTTTGCGGTAATGGTACCGTCCTGTGAACGAAGCCAGTCGAGCACCGTTTGAATCCGCGGCTCCATCTGCGCGGAAATGACTCCCAGGTTGTTGTGAACGAGCGCGTAGGCCGCCTCTGCGTCTCCCGAGCGAAGGGCAGATGCGATCGCTCCGGGCTTGTCCGCAGGCGCTGGGGTCTCGTCAAAACGTCGATAGGCTTCAATTGTTGAAACGCTTGCCTCGCGCGGCTTGACCAGCACGACGGGTGTCGCGGATAGTGCGGGGTACTCGGTTGCCAGCACGTCTCCCCCACCTACGTAGAACGCAGGACTCGCGTGCAAAAAGAACGGGACGTCAGCACCAATGCCCCGCGCAATGTCGTCGAGCGCGGGGTCGGCGCGATCAATGCCCCAGAGCTCCGCCAAGGCGACAATGACCGCCGCGGCATCCGTCGAAGGACCGCCCAGGCCGGCACACAACGGGATGCACTTCTCGATCGTGATGCAGACGTTGGCTTCACGACCATAATGCTCGGCCATAGCGAGCGCGGCACGATACGCCGTATTCTTTTGCATGGGAAAGTCGGATGTCGGAATCGTCTGGACGGTCAGCGCCTGTGCCGGCGTAACCGTCACGGTATCGACAAGACCGACGGCTGCCATCAGGGAATCGACCTTATGGTAGCCGCGGTCGTCACGCTCGGTATGAACCCCCAGATAGAGGTTGATCTTTGCCGGCGCGGAAAGGGTCAGGGACCAATCGGTCACCGCTAGTGCTCCTCGAGCTGATTGCCGAGCGGGGTAAAAATGTGCTCGCCGCTCTCGGGGTCGAACAGCTCGACCTGGCCGGTGAGAACATCAATATACTGGTAGGACTGACGCGACTTGCGGCCACGGCGCTCGTCGACCTCGACGATAAAGACTGCCGGATGGACGCTCTTGATGGTGCCCATGCGCTCGACGACGCGGGTGCGGCCCATGTTGGCCTTCACCTTAACGCGATCGCCCACCATATCGGTCAGCTTCTCGTGGATGTCGTCGACGTGATTGACTTCCATCTCTTCCATGAACAGGGCCTCCAGAAGGTGCAATTCAAAAAGGGGATAATACCCCTAAGATAGACAAAACTCTAATACTATAGCACCCTGTTGTGGCCATACGCAAGTAGCTAATTTGGCCACTTACAGACTGTCGGTATCGAGAACGATGGTGAATGGACCGTCGTTGACGAGGTCGACCTTCATGTCGGCGCCGAAAATGCCATGCGCTACGTGCTCGACGTCCTCGCGCACAAGCGTCAGGAAGTACTCGTAGAGCTCGTTGGCGACATCGGGGGCGCCGGCATCCGTAAACGATGGACGGCGGCCGTGACGGCAATCGGCAAACAGCGTGAACTGCGACACCACGAGAACCTCGCCGTCGACATCGGCAAGCGCCAGGTTGGTCTTGCCGTTCTCGTCCTCGTTAATGCGCAAGCCCCGGAGCTTTCCCCACAGCTTATCGGCCTCGGCGCGCGTGTCGCCGTGGCCCACGCCCAGCAGCACCAGATAGCCGCGCCCAATTTTGCCCACGCACTCGCCGTCGACCGTCACGCCGGCGTTGAGCACGCGCTGCACCACCGCGCGCACGGCCTACTCCTCGCCCGTCAGTTTGGCGGATAGGTGCTCGAGCGCATGGAATCGATGGCTGATGGCGTTCTTCTCGTCCGCCGTCAGCTCGGCCATGGTCTTGCCCGGCGTGTCGACCGGCAGGAACAGCGGGTCGTAGCCAAAGCCATGATCGCCGCGGCCCTCGTGTGCGATAACGCCCTCGCAGGCGCCCTCACCATAGGTGACCAAACCGTCCGTGTCGATGAGCGCGACGACGCTCATAAAGCGCGCAGTGCGGTCCTCGTCGGCCACGCCCTCCAGATTCACGAGCAGCTTGGCATTGTTGGCAGCATCGTCGCCGTGAACGCCCGCGTAGCGCGCGCTATACACACCGGGCTCACCGTCCAGCGCATCGACGACCAGGCCCGAATCGTCGGCAATGGCCATGAGCCCCGTCTCCTCCACCGCGGCCTGCGCCTTGATGATGGCGTTCTCCAAAAACGTCGTGCCGTTTTCCTCGGGGTCCTCAAAATCGCCCAGCTGGCCGAGCGCCACAAAGCGAACCTCGGGCATAACCTTGCCCAAAATGGCCTCGATCTCGGTGAGCTTGTGGGCGTTGCCCGTTGCCACAACGATGGTCGCCGCCGGGTCGAGGGTGTCGATGTCGATCTTCTCAAGTGCCATGAGTGGTCTCCTTGTCTCTACAGCAATGCCGTGTCGAGGACGACGAGGCCTCGGCCTCTCCCCCTCTTAATCAGCGGCAGTCTCATACTTCGACGTTTTCCCAGATAAAACCTGCCAAAATAAACCTGTCCCTTTTTGGCAGGTTAGACGAGGGCCTGGCGCTGGAGCTCGATGAGCTCGGCAATGCCCTTGTCGCCCAAATCGAGCAGGGCATTGAGGCGCTTGCGGTCGAAGGGAGCCTGCTCGCCAGTGCCCTGGAGCTCAATCATCTCACCGGTATCGGTGGCGACAAGATTCATGTCGACCTCGGCGTGACTGTCCTCAGAATAATCCAGGTCGAGCAGGGTGTTGCCGTCGACAACTCCCATGGAAATCGCGGCGACCTGGCCCGTGAGCGGGATGCGCTCGATCTTGCCTGCCTCGACCCACATGGCGAGGGCGTCGTGCAGCGCCACCCAAGCGCCGGTAATGCTCGCTGTACGCGTGCCGCCATCGGCCTGAATCACATCGCAGTCGACGGTGACGGTGTACTCGCCGAGCGCCTTCATGTTGACGACGGTACGCAGGCTGCGGCCAATGAGGCGCTCGATTTCCATGGAGCGACCCTTGCGGTTGGCGTGCTCGCGCTTGCAGCGCTTGCCGGTCGATGCCGGCAGCATGGCATACTCCGCCGTTACCCAACCGGCCTTGGCGCCCTTGCGCCAGCCCGGCACGCCCTCCTCGATGGTGGCAGCGCACAGCACGCGCGTATCGCCAAACTCGGCCAGGCACGAACCGTGGGCGTGCTTCATGACGCCGCGAGTAAGCTTGATGGGGCGCAACTCATCGGCGGCGCGGCCGTTGGCGCGATTGACCTGCATATACTCCATAGAAAAATCCTTTCGGCAAAAGGTGGACGTGAGCCTTTGGTCGGTGCCCTTATATCTATTTCAGTTCGTCGATATCGATATGCTCAATGCTCTTGAGCGGCTGGCCAAAGATAAAGCTGCCCGCCACCGCAAACTCGGCAATGTTATCGGCCGTCGTTGCAAAACGATGCTGCGGCTCGGCGGCGTCGCCCGCCAGCTGCTCGCGGCGCGTGAGGATATCGGTCAGCTCGCGCGTGGTCTCCTCGGCGGAACTCACGACGCGCACCCCAGGCCCCAGCGCATGACGGATAGGTCCCACCAACAGCGGAAAATGCGTACAGCCGAGCACCACGGTATCGATACCGTGGTCGCGCAGCGGCTCAACCGTGGCACCCACCAGCGCACGCACGGCAGGCGTATCGAAGATGTCCTCGTTCTCAAGCCACTGCTCCTGCAGATGCGCACCCGAGGCGAGCTCGTGCTCAACGACCTCGACAAAGCTCGAGGCAGGGCAGCCGTATACGTCAACACCGGCATCCAGGTCCTGAATGGCGCGCGTGTAAGCACCCGAGCGAATGGTGAGGTTGGTGGCGAGCACGCCCACCCGGCGCGTGCGGGTGCTGTTGATTGCCGCGCGTGCGCCCGGTGCGATCACACCGATGACGGGGACGTCGAGCACCTGCTGGGCCAAACGCAAGGCCGCAGCGGTCGCTGTATTGCAGGCGATGACCATGATCTTGACGTCGTGCTTCGACAGCCAACGGCCCGCCTGCAGTGCAAACGAACGCACCTCGTCCTCGGTGCGGGTGCCATACGGGCAGCGTTTGGTGTCGCCAAAGTAGTAGACGGACTCGTGCGGCAACGCCGTCGCAATCGCGCGCGCAACCGTCAGACCGCCCAGGCCCGAGTCGAACACGCCAATGGGGCGCGTGTCCCCGGCCAGATTCTCGATATCGGACATTACCTCACCAGATTCTCTCTCGAAAAGATATGGCTCAGAACGATAGGACCGCGCTACGAACGAGCCGCGACGAGCAGCTCTGCCGTTGCCGCCCAGCCGTCGACAATCTTGCCGCGCGTGACGTAGGCGTTATCGCAGGTATCCAGGAACTCGGGCGCGCCGGCGCTGGTCAAACCGTTCTCGACCAGGCAGAACGTGCCCACGTGGTCAGCCATGTAGAAGTCGGACTCGGAATCGCCGAGCGCGAGCGTCTCCTCGCGCTCGATCCCTAGGTGCTCGCAGAAACGCGCGATGGCAACGCCCTTGTTGAGGCCGGCGGGATTGATGTTAAACGCGCGGCCATCCTCGACGCGTTCGAGCTCGAGCGTCGTCGGCTTGGACAGATGCGTCAGGTGGCCGTTGCAGGCCCAGACCAGACCGCAGCCGGCCTCGTCCAGGATGGCCTGGACCTCGTCGTCGGGCACATCGCCGCGCATGCCGACGGTGACCTCGCGGTACTTGTAGCCAGTCGACATGTCGTTGTGGTACTCGATCTTATGCGGCCAGCGGGCGAGAATCTTCTCGCACACGCCAGTCTGCTCGATCACCTGATGTGGCGTGAAGCCGCAGGCGGGGTCGTAGGGCATATCGCCGGTCAGATACTCCCAATCGTTGGCCTTGAGATCGTACATGACCAGGCCACCCATCTCGCCGATGTAGGAGTTGAGGCCGAGCACGCGCGCATCCTCGTGGATCATGGTGCGGTTGCGGCCCGAGGTGGGAACCACCTGAATACCAGCGCGGGCAAGTGCCACGACAGCCTCGACGAGCTTGGTCGAGGGATTGCCGTCGTTGTCGCGCAGCACGCACGAGCCGGGCGCGAGCATGGTGGCGTCCAGGTCGGTAAAGACGTACTTAACCTTGGCAAGACGCTCGCGCATCTCGCCCGAAAGCTCAGCGACGGTCGGCAGGGTATTGTGGGACATGGTCACTCCATTACGTAGAAGGGGCTTCTGGTCTTAGGCGGCGCGCCTCGCTTGAGGGGAAACGCGCTTGCAACGGCAGCGCGCTCGGGACGCCGCCCTCATCGCAGTTCATTAGTCAAACTGGGTAACATCGATTAAACGATTGGCAAGCGAAAGATCGCTCTCGATGGGTACGAACTCATCACCCACGTGCATGAGCTCCTCGTCGCCCTTTGCCAACAGCAAGACGATGGTGGGCGCATCGGAGCTGACGTATTCCTCGCGCGCCGCCCTGAATGCCGCGTGCACAGCAGCCTCGCGATCGAGGATGATCTTGTTCGGGGTATCGTCGGGAACACGCTCGGCAAGCTCGCGACAGACCTTCATCGGGTCCTCGTGAGCCGGATCCTCGTTGGTAAAGATCAGCAGATCAGAATATGGTGCGGCCTCGCGCGGAAGCTGCTCACGGCGCTCCTGCGCCTTGCCTCCAGCAGCACCAAACAGCGCAATGACCGGACTGGCGGGAAACGCGCGCTTGACCGACGAAAAGAGCGAGCGGAACGAAAGTTGGTTGTGAGCGTAGTCAACAACGCAAAGCACGCGTCCATCCTTCGACTCCACGACCTCCATGCGGCCCGGCACACGCAGCTTGGAGAGGCCCTTCTTGATGGCATCGATTCCGATGCCAATCTCGCGCGCGGCGGCGATAGCGACCAGCGCGTTCTCCACGTTAAAGTCTCCCGCAATACCCAGCAGGACCTTCTCCCCCGCCTCGGGCTCGTCGGCGCTCATGCCATGCAGGTTAAACTCGATGTTAAAGCCGACCATGCGGACATCGCTTGCCCACAGGCTCGCCTCGGGATGCTCGACGCCAACGGTCACCAAGTGCTCGGCCGTCGACGCGGCCTCCAGCACGCGTTCGACTTCATCGGTGCCCAGATTCACTACGGCGGTCTTAGCCTGATCAAAGATCCTGAGCTTGCTCTCAAAATAATCCTCGAAGGTCGGGTGCTCGATCGGTGAGATGTGGTCACGCCCGATGTTGAGGAAACACGCCACGTCAAACGGCAGGTTCTCGACGCGCTGGTACTTAAGCGCCTGGCTTGAGACCTCCATGACCATGGACTGGCGACCAGACGCGCGACAGTTGGCGATATGGCGCCAGACCTCGGGGGCCTCGGGCGTGGTGTTGGTGCTCTCGTAGCACTCGATACCATCGTCGGTGTTCACCGAGCCGATCATGCCGCAGGACTCGCCCGCCGCCTTGATGATGGACTGGAGCATAAAAGCGGCCGTGGTCTTTCCCTTGGTACCGGTGATGCCCACGATCTTAACGTCGTGGTCGGGACGGTCGTAGACCTCGGGCGGCAACAGCGCCATCGCCGTGCGTACGCTATCAACAACCAGCATCGCAGCACCGTTCTCTTTCGCCAGCGGCTCCAGAGACTCGACCAGCGACTCTTCGCACACAAATGCGACGGCGCCCGAATCGAGCGCCATGCTCAAAAACGCGGGCTTAAAGGCAGCGCCCTTGCAAAAGAACACGTCACCTGCCGAAACCGCGCGCGAATCAAACGAGCAGCCGGTCACGGCACGCCCGTCAACCTGCTCCGATGCGCGCAGCTCGCCGCACACATCGAGAAGCTTGGCAAGCGTATCGACCGTGGTCACGGTCGCGGAATCCGAATGGTGCATCTTTCGCCTTTCTCAGCCATTTGGCAGGGACGGTTTTCATAGTAACTGAAACATGCTCGCGCAAAAACGGCTCCCGGAGGAGCCGTTACGCGCAGGCGTTCGTAAGCCGAGGCTAGGCAGCCTGAACAGAAGGCTGGCCCTCGTCGATAAAGAAGCGCTTGTACCACACCAAGAACACGAGCGGCGTATAGATCTTGCGTTGGAAATCGCCCTTGCCCGCAAAGTGTAAGTCGAGCAGATGCATGAGCTCGTCGGTGTCGAAAAACTCGCTTGCCCACGGCGCGGTGAAGTACTCCTTGACGTAGTCGTACCACTTTTGCTCGCGCAACCAGTAGACGATCGGCACCGGGAAGCCCACCTTGGGACGGGTAGCCCACTCGTCGGGCAGTGACTTGTTGGCAGCGTGGCGGAGCACCTGTTTGTTACCGTTCTCGTTGATGCGATAGCGATCGGGAATGTGCTCGGCAAACTCCATGACTTTGCGGTCCAGGAAGGGCACGCGCAGCTCCAGGGAGTGCGCCATGCACATCTTGTCGGCCTTGAGCAGAATGTCGCCCGGGAGCCACATGTTCATGTCCAGGTACTGCTTCTTGACCAGCTCGGGCTGGCCCTTCACACGCGCATAGATGGGAGCGGCGAGTTCGAAGGCGCCGTCGCCGGTGTTGTACTCGGGCTTGAGTACGCCGTCGACCTCGCGCTCCGGCCATACCAAGGCCTGGCCCAGGAACGACTTCTCGGGAATCTCGGCACCCTTGACCAGGAAGTTATGGCCCTTGAAGTACGGCATATGCAGCGCCAGGTTACCGAGCGCGCGGCGAATGGGCAACGGCACCATCTTTTTGTACTTGCGCACCGGAACCGTGTCCTCGTAGTAGGCGTAGCCGCCAAAGAGCTCGTCGGCACCTTCGCCCGAAAGCACGACGGTAACATCCTTGCGCGCCATCTCGGCCAAGAACCACAGCGGCACAGACGACAGGTTGGACTGCGGCTCGTCCATGTGATACTGAATGTCCTCGAGTGCGCCAAAGAACTCGTCGGCGGTGATCATCTTGCGGACATTCTCGACGCCGAGCTTGTCGGATAGCTCCTTGGCGTAGTTAGTCTCGTTGAAATTCTTGTAGTCAAAGCCCACCGAGAAGGTCTTGTCGGGCATGAGACAAGCGGCAATATAGCTGGAGTCGACGCCGCCGGAGAGGAAGGAAGCGACCTTAACATCAGCGATGCGATGGGCCTCGACGCTCTCGTGCACGACCTCGTCCAGCTCGTCGACGTACTCCTCGAACGGCTTCTCGACGGCAGAGTAATCGCAATCCCAATAGCGCTCGATGTTCATCTTGCCGGTCGGGATGTCTACGGTAAAGTAATGCGCCGGCGGCAGCTTGTAGACACCCTCGAAGAAGGTCTCCTCGGTTGCCGAATACTGCAGCGTCATGTACGGACGCAGGGCCTTTTTGTTGACCACCTTGTGGAAGTGCGGGTAGTCCAGGAAACTTTTGATCTCGGAGCCAAAGAGCACACCCGGCGCGCCGTCGCCCGCATCGGCCATGGGATAGTAGTAGAGCGGCTTGATGCCAAAGATATCGCGGGCGCCAAAGAGCTTGTTCTTCTTCTTGTCCCAGATGACGAAGGCGTACATGCCGCGCAGGCGATCGAGTACGGCCTCGCCCCACTCCTCGTAGCCGTGCAGGAGGCTCTCGGTGTCGGCTCCACAGTGGAACTTATAACCCTTGGCCTCGAGCTCGGAGCGAAGCTCCTGGAAGTTGTAGATCTCGCCGTTGAAGACGATAACGACGCTGCCGTCCTCATTGGCCATGGGCTGAGCGCCGGCCTCGGTCAGGTCGAGGATCGACAGGCGGCGGAAGCCCAGGGCAACGCGGCCGTCGATAAACTGGCCGCCCATGTCGGGACCACGATGGACGATGCGGTCCATCATCTTGGTGAGCACCTCGGATTGGTTATCCGTCCCACCGACAAAACCGACAAAACCGCACATATACTATCCCCTCTGCTGTTGCTGGGTATCAAATCGAATCAGTAGCTTTTGAGTATACCCGAGGGCGCAAAGAGGGGCGGAATGTTCAGGCAATCTCAACTGAATCAGCTCCGCGCCGACACGCGCCGGTTACCTTTAATGGATATGAGGTGAATGGGGCGATTGTTTTGCTATACTCTCTCCGCACGGGCGATTGGCGCAACGGTTAGCGCAGGTGCTTTACACGCACAAGGCTGGGGGTTCGAATCCCTCATCGCCCACCATTGATTTGGAAACGGTCCTCGAAAGGGGACCGTTTTTGCTTGGGCCCATTTCATGGGATTCGAACCCGCAAGGGTGCGGAGCTGAGGAAACGCGTAAGCGTTTTCCAGCGCAGCACGCGAGGAGCGAAGCGACGAAGCGGGGCGCGGGCGGCGCCAGCCGCACGCGGACACCCCTCATCGCCCACCACTTGATTGAAAAGGCTCCCAGCGATGAGGGCCTTTCCTTTTTGGGCCCCGTGCAGAGGGATTCGAACCCGCAAGGGTGCGGAGCTGAGGAAACGCGAAGCGTTTTCCAGCGCAGCACGCGAGGGCCGTAGGCCCGAAGCGAAAGCGAGCGGCGAAATGGACCCTTGGCGAATACCCATGTGCAAAAAATGCCAAATATGAGTACTGCTACCTTTTTGGTAGCAGCGTTTTCGAAGTCATGAAAGGCAAATCCGACATTAGAACGACGACTGATAGTCCAGTAAGCCAATTTAGTTACTGCAAAACTGGACATATGTGGCCCAACTCATCTAAAAACGCCTAATTTATATGTTACGAAGTTAGTGCCCGTACTCATATTTGCCACTTTTTGCACACGGCCTATCCCAGCCATGGTAAATCGATAACAAAACGGGCTCCAGACCGCTGAATCGTGCCGCATATGGCACGTCCGCAGTCCGGAACCCGGTCAAAATTGAGTTATTGCGCTGTGTTAGGCCAAGACGTCCGACAAAATCTCGATCAGGCTGTCCACGTCGGCTTCTTCGCAGACAAGCGGCGGCAGGAAACGCAGCGTGTGGGCACCAGTAGCGTTAATCACGGCGCCGGCGGCCAGCGCGCGGGCAACAATATCATGCGCATCGCCCGCAGCGTCATCCAGGTCGCAGCCGAGCATCAAGCCGCGACCGCGCACCTCGGTTACGTGCGGTAACTTGGCGAGCTTTGCCTCCATATAGGCACCCACCTTGGCGGCATGTTCTGCGTAGTCGCCGCACACAAGCGCGGAGAGCGTCGCGGCGCACGCCGCGACGGCCAAGCAGCTACCGCCAAAGGTCGAACCATGGTCGCCCGGCTTAAACACGTCGGCAATCTCCTTCTTTGCCACGACGGCACCCATGGGCACGCCATCGGCAATGCCCTTGGCAAGGCTCATGATGTCGGGTTCCACGCCATAGGTTTGGAATGCAAACGGCTTGCCGGAGCGGAAGATGCCGCACTGGACCTCGTCGGCGATAAGCACGGCGCCCACATCGTGTGCCAGGTCGCGCGCGGCAGCCATAAACTCCTCGGTCATGGGGTGCACACCGCTCTCGCCCTGGATCGGCTCGAGCATCACGGCACAAATTTCGCTCCCCAGCTGCTTGAAGATCGCACGCAGCTCATCGATATCGTTGGGCGTGCAGGCCACAAAGCCACCCGGCAGCGGACGGAAGCTGTCCTGCAGCCAATCCTGCATGGTGGCGGCAATGGTCTCGAGCGTACGGCCGTGGAAGCCGCCGCGCATGCACACGATAGTGTTGCCGCCGTTGCCGGCGCGCTTTGCATACAGGCGCGCAAGCTTCATCGAGCCCTCATTGGCCTCGGCACCGGAGTTGGCAAAGAAGGTCTCCCAAACCTGCTCATCCGCAGCCGGGGCACCAAGAGCAGCTGCCGTGGTCTCATCGCCGGCGGCAATGGCATCGGCCAGCACGCACGCACCATCTACGTCGTCGTTGGCAAGCTTGGACAGCAGCGCCGCGACCTCTCCACGCTGCTCGATGTAGAAATAGTTAGACACATGCAGAAGCTTTTTGGTCTGCGCCTCAAGCGCGGAGAGCACCGCGGGATTGCCGTGGCCTAGGCTACACACGCCAATACCAGCGAGAAAGTCGAGGTACTCACGGCCATCGTCGCCGGTGAGCTTCATGCCGTGGCCCTCGACAAACTCTACCGGAGAGCGACCAAAGGTATGCATAACGTAATGGGATTCGAGCGATTGTTGAGTTGCAAGTGACATGGGATGCCTTTCGTTGGGCGCCGTACGGCGCAGGATTATGGGTGCAGGGACGCGACGACCGCGGGTCAGCTAGACCGTCTGGAGCTTCTAGACCTCGTCGAGGTTCTCGGTCAGGCGCGCCGCAAAGGTCGAAAGCGGGTGCGGGTGCGTATCGAACTCGTAGGCCGTCTCTGTGGAGTGGATCACGGTGCCGACACCGGCATCGGTCAGCAGCTCCAGAAGCAGCGAGTGCGGTGTGGTGCCGTTAATGATGTGAGCGCGGAACACGCCGGCAGTCAGGGCATCGACAGCCGCGCGCAACTTGGGAATCATGCCCTTGTCGACCTCGCCGCCGTAGAGCATCTCGTTAACCTCGTCCAGCGTCAGGCTGGAGATGAGCGAATCCTTGTCGCTAAAGTCCTTGTATAGGCCATCGACGTCGGTAAGGAAAATCGCCTTATGCGCGTGGAGCGCTGCCGCAACAGCGCCGGCGGCGGTATCGGCGTTGATGTTGAAGAAGCCGCCGTTCTCCCCCGCCGCGACCGTGGCGATAACAGGGATGTACTCGCTATCGAGCAAGCGCTCGATATAGTCGGTGTTGACGTGCGTGACCTTGCCAACGCGACCGAGCTCGGGGTCAAGCGGCTCGGCGATGAGCGTACCGGCATCACTGCCTGACACGCCCACGGCCAGGTTGCCATGATGATTGATGGCAGCAACCAGCTCTTGGTTAACCTTGCCGCCCAGCACCTCGCGCACGATATCCATGGTCGCCGGCGTGGTCACGCGCTGGCCGTTCTTAAACTCGACGGGGATATCGTAATGGCTCAGCGCCTCGTTGATGGCCTTGCCGCCACCGTGCACGATAACAGGGCGCATGCCGATAATCTTGAGCAAAACGATGTCACTCATCACGTCACGACGCAGCTGCTCGTCGACCATGGCGGCACCGCCGTACTTGATAACGACCGTCTTACCGGTCAGGTTCTTAATCCACGGCAGCGCCTCGAACAGCAGCTGCGCGGTAACTTCGTTGGATTCGCTCGAGCGACAATCGCGTGCGAACTTCATAGTCTGCCTCGTCTTTCGTGTAGCTATCGCGCCGTACCTCGTTGCCCGCGATTGCAGCGGGACGCGCGGCACATCGGGAGTCTAGGAACGGTAGTCACCGTTAATGGAGATGTACTCGTGCGTGAGGTCGCAAGTCCACACGGTGGTTGCCGCGTCCCCTGCGCCCAGGTCGGCCGAGATCACGATCTCGGGCGCCTCAAAACGTCGCAGGGCCTCGTCCTCGTCAAAGGGAACGGTCAGGCCATCACGGCAGACGGGCATGCCCATCATTTCGATGGAAACGTCTTCCTGATCAAACTGCACACCGCACTTGCCGAGCGCCATGGCAACGCGGCCCCAGTTGCAGTCGTGGCCGGCGATGCAGGTCTTGACGAGCGGTGAGTTGGCGACGGCACGGGCGGCGATATCGGCCTCCTCGTCGTTCACGGCGCCGGTGACGTTAACCGTCACGAGCTTGGACGCGCCCTCGCCATCTGCGGCGATGTTGCGCGCCAGGCTCTCGCACACCTCATGCACGGCAAAGGCCAGCTCGTCGAAGGCGTCAGAGCCCTCGACAATAGGCTCGGCATCTGCGGCAGCGGCGCCGGATGCAAGCATGATGCAGGTGTCGTTAGTCGAGGTGTCGGAATCGACCGTTACCTTGTTGAAGGTCTGCTTGACGGTGGAGAGCAACAGGGCGTGGAGCGCCGCAGGCTCGACGGGGGCATCGGTGGTGATGACTGCGATCATGGTGGCCATGTTGGGCATGATCATGCCCGAACCTTTGCACATACCGCCCACCGTATAGGCATTGCCTGCGTGCCCCGCGGCCTCGCTGCGATAACACACGGCATACTCCTTGGAGTGCGTGTCGGTCGTCATGATAGCGCGGGCGGCATCGGCGCCACCGTGGGCGGAGAGCGCCTCGTAGGCAGCAGGAACGGCAGTCTCAAACGTGTCGATCGGCAGAATCTGGCCAATTACGCCCGTGGAGGCGACCAGAATCTGCTGGGGCTCGCAGCCGATGACCTGCGAGGCGATGTTGCAGGTCTCGCGCGCGCAGGCAAGACCGGTCTCACCCGTGGCGGCGTTGGCATTGCCAGAGTTGACAGAAACGCCGGCGATGATACCGTAGCCCTTGTCGGCACCGCCCAGGTGGGCACGGCTCACCTGCACGGGCGCCGCGCAAAAGCGATTGGTGGTAAACACGCCGGCACCGGGACAGGGTTTATCGGGCACGACGAGCGCGTAATCCAGGCGCTCGGGATTCTTGCGGAACCCAGCGTGGATGCCTGCAGCTTTAAAACCAGCCGCAGCCGTAACGCCACCCTCGACGGCACGAATCTTGATATCGAACTGCTCTGTATTCATCGTCCTTACGACTCCTTATATCAAACAAAAAACGGGCATCGGATGGCACGCCACACCAGTCGCAATCATGAGACCAGCTTAAAAGTGGCGCCCCACTCGATGCCCGACTGCTAAATCGTCAACAATCGAATGTGCTACACCGGGCACGCCACTGTGGGCAAGCCTCGTCGCTCGTCAAAACCAAAGACGATGTTGGCGCACTGGACCGCCTGACCGGCAGCACCCTTGCACAGATTGTCGATCGCTCCCGTCGCCACCAGCACGCCCGCGCGCTTGTTGAGTGCAAGGCCGATCTGGGCAGCATTGGTGCCGACGACCGAGGCCGTCTTGGGCTGCTCGCCGGCATCGAGCACGCGCACAAAGGTGCGACCGGCGTAGAACTGCTTGTAATGGTCGACGACATCCTCAAGGGTCAAGGTATCGATAGCCTGCGGCGTAAGCGGCATCGTCACAGTAGAGAGCAGACCGCGCTTGAGCGGTGCCAGGTGCGGGGTAAAGACGACGCGATCGGTTAGACCCAAGATCTGCTCGATTTCGGGCGTGTGACGATGCTTGCCCACGCCATAGGCCTCCAGGTTTTCGTCCGCGCTGCAAAAATGCGTACGGGCGTTGCAAGACTTACCGGCACCCGTTACACCGCTGATAGCGTCAACGATCACGGGGCCGCTCTGGGCAACCCAGCCGGCGCGCACGGCAGGCGCGGCGGCAAGGCTCGTTGCGGTGGGATAGCAACCGGCGCAGGCGACCAGTACGGGCTTGCCGTCGGCGTGGTCGGATGCAGCGGTCTCCAAATCCTGGCAGAATAGCTCGGGCAGACCAAAGGCGCGGCTCTTGAGTAGCTCGGGGCTCGTGTGCTCGGCGGCATACCAGGCCTCAAAGGTGGCCGGATCGCTCAGGCGATAGTCGGCCGAGAGGTCAATGCAGGAGACTCCCGCGGCAAGCAAGGCGGGCACCTGTGCCATGGCAGCCGTGTGCGGCACGGCCAAAAAGACCGCGTCGCAGTTCTTGAGCTCGGGGGCATCATGCGTCGTAAAGGCAAGATCGCTTACGCCGGTGAAGCTCGGGTACACCGCAGACAGCGGCTGGCTGGCATCGGCGTTGGACGTAATGGCAACAAGTTCAAACTCGGGATGACCGAGGACGAGGTGAATGAGCTCGGCGCCGGCATATCCAGCCGCACCGACGATTCCAACCTTTACAGACATATCAGACTCCTTGTCTGCAGTTATGCACCAATACGCATCCTGCAGCCGTCGTTATGAAGTGGGTTGAAACTTTAGCACCAGAAGATGCATTTATACGCAAATCTTTTGCATATTCATGCATTGAAACAGTCCCGACACATTCACTCAAAGGAATTGACAAATAAACACGGGCCCCGTATTGCCGAGTGCACCTTACGGTGACGTTGCAATGTGGGGCCCGCTACATGCGAGAATTTGAATTGCCGAAGCTTGCTGAGAGACTCGTTTAGAACTCGACCGGCACCCATTCGTCATGGTTGCAGATAAAGGCCTCGGGTTCCTCCACGCTAAAGAAGACGAGCGCGGGATCGTCTGCGCCCTCGTAGTGCTCGCCTAGGCGCTCCAGGTGCTTCCAGCCTGCCTCGCGCATATCGGGAGCGGCCTGGTCATCCAGACCCGCATGCCCGCGCAAGATGAGCCAGCCATGGCCCGGCCACCAACTCGTGGCCTCAAAGCGTTGATTTTGCAGCAGCTCTTGCCACACGTCTTTGGTGCGCGCCGTTACAAACCACAGCCTGCCGTCCTGGATCTGCGCAAACGAAAACGGACGCACATGCGGCTGCCCGTCAACGCTCGTCGCCAAATACCATGCCGGCACCGACGTCAGATACTCCAACACTGTATTCAATCCGTCCATGTGTCCTCCTGGCACTAGTCTTTTTGGGTCGGGGCTGCTTTAGCTGCCCTAGGGTTAAAGCTCCAGGCGCTCCTCGCTGCCGTCGATATCGCAGAAGCGGGCGACGATATTGCGGACCGAGAAAAACGCAAGGCGGCCGTCATTGGCACTCTCGTGTTCCTCGCCGATGCCCACCATGTGCTTAAAACCCGCTTGACGCACCTTGTCGCTCGCAACCGCGTCGTCCTCGAGCGCGGCCTCGCCGGTCAGCACAATCCAACACTCCCCCGGTTTCCAACCCGAAACCTCAAACTTGGGGTTCGCGCTGAGCTCGGCCCACACGTCCTTATCGCGCGAGGTGCAAAACCACAGCTTGCCATCATCGACCACGGCAAACGAGAACGGCCTCACGCGCGGCTGATGTCCGTCCGTCACGTCGATCGTGGCGAGATACCACGCCGGAATACGCCTAAGATACGAACAGGCGCGCTCGAGCTGCGCCGTGCGGTCGTTGTCGGTCATAGGGACCCCTTTCCTGCGCTCGAATCGCGCCTAAACAAGTTGAAGATTGATGACGATGACGCAGATGAGCAGCAACGCCGTCACCACCGCCGCCAACGCATCGCCACGGCCAAATGCAAGCGCATGCAGACGCGTGCGGCCCTGCTCGCCATGATAGCAACGGGCATCCATGGCGGCAGACAACGTCTCGGCATGACGGAACACACCCGTGAACAGCGGAATCGCCACACTGCCAAGCATACGAACGCCGCCGAGCGGGCCTCCCGTCACGCGCGCGCCGCGGCTCGCCTGCGCATCGGCCGTCTGCTTCATCTCGGTGGCAAACTGCGGCATAAAGCGCAGCGCGATACCCATAATCATGCCGAGCTCGTGCGCAGGAAGTCCCACACGCGCAAACGGCGCGAGCAGGCGCTCAAAGCCCGCGGTGAGGTCGAGCGTCGGTGTGGTGAGCGTAATGGCGCTCATGCCGGCCATCATCAAGGTCAGGCGGCACGCCATAAAGGCGGCGGAATGCAGCGAGCCCTCGCTTATCTGCAAAAAGCCGAGCTGCCACAGAATGCGCCCGCTCTGGTCGGAAAACAGGTTGAGCGCCGCGACCACCGCGACGATCGCCAGCAGCGGCGCCATCGATGACAGGACGCGACGAGCCGGCACCCGGGACACGGTATAGATCAGGACAACGAAGATTACGACCGGGACCAGTCCGCGGAAGCTACTGACCGTGAGCGTCGTGATCAGGAACACAAAGCCCAAGAGCAACTTAGTTCGCGGGTCCAGGCGGTGAATTGCACTATCGCCGGGATAGTAGCTGCCAAACGAAAACGCCTCCATTAGCAGCCCTCCTCTCGCGCGACCGTCTTGGATTTAGCAATGTCCGCGACGTTAGAAGGACCGTCCGAACGACCGATTAGCAGGTCCACCAACTCGTCTGCCAGCGACTCAACCGTATAGAGGCCGTCAAAGCGCAGCGGCACGCCCGCTTCCGCGAGCGCCAACGCCATGCGTTGAGCAGCGGGAACACCCAAGCCGATTGATTTAAGCTCATCCGCATGCGCAAACACCTGCGCGGGGGTTCCCTCGGCAAACACCGCGCCCTCGTTCATCACGACGATACGGTCGCAGCAATTGGCCAGGTCATCCATGCTGTGCGAAACCATGACAACGGTCAGGCCCTCGCGATGGAGTCGACCGATGAGCCCTAGGAAATCCCTGCGCGCCGCCGGATCGAGCCCCGCCATGGGCTCATCGAGCACCAGGACTTCGGGCTCCATGGCGAGCACGCCGGCGAATGCCACACGCCGTTGCTGACCGCCCGAAAGCTCAAAGGGACTCTTGTCGCCGACCGTGGAAAGATCGAGGCCCACGCGCAAGAGTGATGACTCGACACGACGGTCGACTTCATCTTGCGGCAGGCCAAGGTTGTGCGGGCCAAACGCCACGTCCTGTGCCACGGTCTCGGCAAACAGCTGACGCTCGGGATACTGAAACACCACGCCGACCTTAGCCTTAACCGCGGCGGCATCTTTCTTGTTTGCCAGGTCGAGCCCCAGCGCATAAACGGAACCCTCCTGGGGGCGAATCAGGCCGTTGAGATGCTGAACCAGCGTCGACTTACCCGAACCGGTATGGCCCGCAAGGCCCAGGAACTCGCCACGGCGCACCGTTAGCGACACATTGCGCAACGCCCAGGGGCTGCTAGGATCGTTGCCCCAGAGGGTCTGTTTGTTCGATGCGCCCTCGGCGGCTGAGCGCTTGTGCCAACGACGACGCTCGCGGGCGCTCAGCGAATAGCTATACGAAAGGTGCGAAATCTCGATGACGGGCTCCAGCGCGTCTGCGCCATCGAGCGCAGGGGAAACGTTGTCGGGAATACGAGGATCGGATGCGAAAAGCCGCCCGGTGATGCCTGTCCAACTCCGCTCGGTATAAGCCCGCGCAATCTCGGCGACCATATCCGCCTCGCGCACCTGCGCGCAAACGGGCACGCCCCTCGCAGATAGCGCCCTACCAAGACAGCATGCCGCCGGCATGTCCAGGTTGAGCTGCGCGAGTTCGTCCGCTCGCGTCAAAATTTCTTCGGGCGTACCGAGCATGGCAACACGCCCCGCCCGAAACACCGCGACGCGATCGGCCTCGGCGGCCTCTTCCATAAAGTGCGTAATCATCACGATGGTCATGCCGCGATCGTGCAACGCGTGGCAAGCCTTCATGAGGCCCTTGCGTCCACGCGGGTCGAGCATCGAGGAGGCCTCGTCCAATATGAGCACGCGCGGTTCCATGGCAAGCACGCCGGCAAGCGCTACGCGTTGCTTTTGGCCACCCGAGAGCGCATGGGTCTCGTGGCGCTCAAAGCCCACCAGGCCCACGGCCTTCAGCACATCCCGCACACGCTGCGCAATCTGGGCCGATGACACGCCCAAGTTTTCGGGACCAAAGGCAACATCGTCCTCGACAAGCGTCGCCACAAGCTGGTCGTCGGGATTCTGGAACACCATGCCCGCGGTCGAGCGGATGTCGTAGACCAGCTCGGGATCGGACGCGTCCATGCCGTTGATACACACCGTGCCCGCATCGGGCTGCAGTAGCGCGTTCAGGTGCTTGGCGAACGTCGACTTGCCCGACCCGTTTCCGCCGAGGATGCAGAAAAACTCGCCATCCTCGATGTTCAGATCGATGCCGTCGAGTGCCGGTGTGGCACCGTCATAACTAAAGGAAACGCCCCGACACTCAATCATGCGCGGCCTTTGACCTGGTCCTTCTTGGGCGTGATGAGGTTGGAGACCGCTTTGTACACTGCAAGCGTGAGCACCGAGTTAAGCACGGTCTTGATAAGGTTGAACGGCAGCACGGCAGGAACCATGAGCGGGGCGATCACATCGACCGAGCCATACCAGAACCAAACGCCGATGGTCAGATTCGCAACCATGGACAGCGCCGTAGCGGCAATAACGCCCAGCACCAGGCCAATCACAGCACCCTTATAGGTATGCATCTTTTGGTAGACGATAGCCGCAGGCAGAATATAGCCCAGCGTGGCAACCAAGTTCATAAGCGCACCGACCCAATCGCCCGTGGTAAGCGCATGGATAACGATCGCCATAGCGGCAACAGCGGTGCCGGCACCAGGGCCATACGCAAATCCACACACCATCGCTGGCACCAGCGACGGGTCATACGTCAAAAACGGCGCCGAGGGAAGGATGGGCAGCTGCACATACATAAAGAGCGCGCCCAAGGCACACATGAGCGCCATGGTTACGAGCTGTTTGGTGCTCCACCTATTCGTGTTCTCAAAATGGATATGCTGCGACTGTTCAGACATAAGATCACCTGCCTCTTTCATCCGGACTCTAACCGTTGGTACTGGGATCTCACCAGTTCAGCCGGCATGCGAACCAACGCACACCCGGGTCGCGGACTCATCGGCTCGACCGCAGGCACTTTACCTGCGCCACGGCGCCCCTTTGGCACCGCCCGATTTACCACCAGTGGGGAATTTCACCCCGCCCTGAAACAGCAATTGCAAGTGTAGCACGAGCAGGTTTTCACGCAAGTATGCCAAGGGTAATTTATGGTGGGGGAAACGCTCTAGAAATGCGGCCGGGACAGAGCAGCGCGACAATAACGTACCCGCCCATCCCAAAGTGCTGCGCTTTTCGCGGCAAAGCCGCGAAACAGCAAAAGGGAAAAGCCACCGCAACAACCACGTTCCCCATCCATCCCAAAGTAGCGCGCCTTTCGCGCAAAGCGCGAAACAGCGAAGGGGACACGTATCCCTATCGACCACGTCCTTCTCCGCCCGCCGACCTCAAGGCCGTAAACGCAGGAAATCCGGGGGCGGGACGGGGGCTTCTCTCCGGAACATTCCGCAGGACGCAAAAAGGCTCCGCAGCGCGAAGCGCGATGCGGAGCCTCTTTGCATGTCCGAGGACGTTCCGGAGAGAAACCCCGTCCCGCCCCCGGATTCCCGGTGGGAGTTCTAGACCTTGTCGGCCTTAGTACATACCGCCGCCCTGCTGACCAGCGGTGGCAGCAGCGATAGCGTCCTCAAGCTGAGTGTTTTTGGGCACATCGGAGACGGTGGCCTCGGTGATGAGGATCAGGCTGGCGACAGAAGCAGCGTTCTGCAGGGTGACGCGGCTGACCTTGACGGGGTCGAGGACGCCCATCTCGATCATGTCGCCCCACTCGCCGTTGGCAGAGTTGAGACCCTGGCCGGCGGGCAGCTCGGCAACCTTGTCGACCACGACAGCGCCCTCAAAGCCAGCGTTCTTGGCGATGGTGGCGACCGGAGCGGTCAGAGCCTTCTTGACGATGTCGACGCCGATCTTCTCCTCGGGGTCGTCGATCTCGACAGCATCGAGCGCAGGAGCAGCGTCCATGAAGGCGACGCCACCGCCGGCGACGATGCCCTCCTCGACAGCAGCGCGGGTAGCCTGCAGGGCATCCTCGACGCGGTGCTTGATCTCCTTGAGCTCGGACTCGGTAGCAGCGCCGACCTTGATGACGGCAACGCCACCGGAGAGCTTGGCCAGGCGCTCCTGGAGCTTCTCACGGTCGAAGTCAGAGGTGGTGTTCTCCATCTCGCCCTTAATCTGAGCGATGCGGGCGTCGATGGCCTCCTTGGAGCCAGCGCCGCCGACGACGACGGTGTTGTCCTTGGAGATGGTGACGGACTTAGCGGTACCGAGCATATCGGCGGTGATGTCAGCGACCTTCACGCCCAGCTCGTCCAGAGCGGCCTGGCCACCGGTGAGGACGGCGATGTCCTCGAGGATGCGCTTGCGGCGATCGCCGTAGCCCGGGGCCTTGACGGCGCAGACGTTGAGGGCGCCACGGATCTTGTTGAGGACCAGGGTCGGCAGAGCCTCGCCGTCGATGTCCTCAGCGATGATGAGCAGGCCACGGCCGGCGCGCTGGACAGCCTCGAGAACAGGCATGATGTCCTGAACGCTGGAGATCTTCTGGTCGGTGATGAGGATGTACGGATCCTTCATCACGGCCTCCATGCGGTCGTTGTCCGTGACGAAATAAGCGGAGACATAGCCCTTGTCGAACTGCATGCCCTCGACGGTGTCGATGGTGATGTCGAACGTCTGGGAATCCTCGACGGTGATGACGCCGTCCTTGCCCACGACCTCCATGGCCTCGGCGATCTTCTCGCCGACCTCGGGGTCACCAGCGGAGATGGTGCCGACGGAAGCGATCTGCTCCTTGGTCTCGACCGGCTTGGCCTGCTTCTTCATCTCGGCGACGGCGGCGTTTACGGCCTTGTCGATGCCGCGACGGATGGCCAGCGGGTTGGCGCCGGCGGCGACGTTGCGCAGACCGTCGTTGACGATAGCCTGAGCGAGCAGGGTTGCGGTGGTGGTGCCGTCACCCACGGTGTCGTTGGTCTTGGTGGCGACCTCCTTCACCAGCTGAGCGCCCATGTTCTCGATGTTGTCCTCGAGCTCGATCTCCTTAGCGACGGAAACGCCGTCGTTGGTGATGGTCGGAGCACCGAACGTGCGCTGCAGAGCGACATAGCGGCCCTTGGGGCCCATGGTGACGGTAACGGCGTCGGCCAGAGTGTTGACGCCCTTGGCGAGCTTAGCGCGGGCATCGGTGTTGAACGTAATGTTCTTTGCCATGGTGAGTAATCCTCCAAAAGAAATGTGACTCGCGTCGCCGCTTCCGAGTCCTATGCGGCGAGCGCGCTCAAAGACGAATCAGAGATTCTGACGAGACTAGGCCTCGACGACGGCGTAGATGTCGTCGGCGCGCATCAGCAGATATTTCTCGCCGTCGACCTTGACCTCGTTGCCACCAAACTTACCGTAAATGACAACGTCGCCGACCTGAACGTCCATGGGGATGCGCTCGCCCTTGTCGTTGACCTTACCGGCACCCACGGCAACGATGGTGCCGCGCTGCGGCTTCTCCTGAGCGTTGCTGGCGATGTACAGACCAGAAGCGGTCTTCTGCTCGGCCTCGTCGGGCTTGACCAGAACACGATCTGCAAGCGGCTTCAAAGACGACATGCTTGTCTCCTCCTTTTTGGGCCGCGCGGTTATACCACGCGAATTAACCCTTTTTGTTTGCGTACGCGTTGAATGGTACCCACGAATGGCGGGTTATACAACACAGAGTCAAAAAATCTTATTTTTTGGCACTTAGATTTTCTGAATGTCGGAGGATAACTTATGCGCAGCCCCAAGGCGGACCGGAAAGCATGAAGTTTTAGCGCGGCAACTTTGTGAATCAGCTTCTCAAGACTACAATCCTCCAGATGAAATATGCCCAGATGAGAGGAAGGGAGGGCAGATGACTGATGAGCTGAGCACCTCGGCATGGCGAGATATAGCACCGAATCGCGATGCACGCGACTCCATGCCGCCCGTTCGCACTCGCCTGCTCGCCCTGGCTCTCGTCTTCGCCCTTCTCGCGGTAACCATCCTCTCCCCCATCGCAACCGCCCATGAGTTGCATCATGACTGCACCGGCGCGGGCTGCACCATCTGCGCCGAGCTCGCCGGCAATCTGTCGATCGCCCGTGGCGGTGACACCGTCCCCGTGGGCGCGACATCGTTCATCACCCTCTTGCTGATCTCCGCCCTAGCCGTCATCGGCACCGAGCGATCTTCATATGCCCCGGTCACCCTATTATCCCTCAGGGTCCGTCTGGACGATTAACGGCTCCCAATTGAATCAAATAGCTACCGCGTGCCACAGCGGCATCGCCTTCGGCCGTCGGCACCCCGACGCAGCCGTTTTCAATTCAGGAGCAATCTATGTGGACAACCGAATCTACCGTCGCCATCCCAAGCGGCGTCCTATTCGTCACCGTGGCCCCATGGCGGCGGCATATATGTCCCTTGTAAGTGCGGTCTTTGCTCTCGCCGCTTCTGACGACAATGCGTCCAGCTCGACCCCGTCGAGGGACTCGCTGACAAACAGCTTAAAGCCGGCGAGGATTACCCGCCCATCATGAACGACAACCTGGAGAAGCTCGTGAAGACGCTGAACTAGGAGTAAGGAACAGAGACGATGAAGATGAGCATGAAGGATCTGAAAAGCTGGATGACCGACCATCCCTACCCCCGTACGCTGGCAACGATCGGCGGCGCTTCGATATGCTCGATGCTCGCCCTCGAGCTGCCCTCCAACCATGAGCTATGGAAGATGCAGCCCGGACAGGCACTTTTGGAGCTTTTGCTCATCTTCTGCTTCTTGTGCCTGTTGTTCTATCTGCCGCACCGCCGTAAGACCCCCGCAATCGTGGGCATCGCTGCGCTCGCCAGCATCGGTATCGCCGAGTACTTCGTAATCACGTTCAAATCGATGCCCATCCAACCCGGAGACCTGTTCGCCCTCTCGACCGCTGCGACGGTCGCCGGCAGCTACACCTATGAGCTCAGCACTTTCTGCTTCATGGGGCTTGCCGCCGCGGCCTTGGGAATCGCGCTTATCGTCCTCATTCCGCGTGATGCATGTGGGCGACCGCCGCGCCGCGCATCGGAAACGTCCCCCGAGCCCATCGACCATGCGATGTCTGCGTCCTTGAAATCGAAGGACCCAAAGGCGTCTCCGGCAACCGAGGGGACATCGACAGCGCCGAGGGAGCATCCAGTCGCAACCAAATCCAAGCTCCCCCTCTCCGTCGACCGTCGTACCGCACTTGTTGCCGGAGCCGTGCTGGGGGCGCAGGCCTTCATCAGCTATTACGACACCTTGGGCATCAAGCTTCATACCTGGAAGCCCCTCGAAAGCTATTACAGTCAGGGGTTTCTCCCCACCTTCATTTCGAGCGCGCAAAAAATGGTGCCGCCTAAACCCAAGCACTACAAGAGCGGTGAGGCCTCGGCGATCATCAAGCGCCTTGCCGCGCGCTGGAACGCGGGCACGAACGGCATCGCCGACCCCTCCCGTGCCGCTGCCGTCGAACAGTTTGACCAGCTCAAGCCCTCAGTCATCTGCATCATGAACGAGTCCTTCGCCGACCTTTCAATCTTTAACGAACTGGGCTGCGGCTATAAGGGGCCCGAGCGCTTCAAAGCCATCGACAACGCGCTTCTGCAGGGAGTGAGCTACATGAGCGCCTTCGGTGCCGGCACCTGTAACAGCGAGTTCGAGTTCTTAACCGGACACTCCATGGCATTCCTGGGCGCTGGCGTCTACCCGTTCATGACCTACAACCTGGCCCCGAGCGAGAACCTCGCCCGTCAGTTCAAGAGACTCGGCTATCGCACCGTGGCCATGCACCCCAACCACGCCACCAACTGGAATCGCGAGAACGTCTTCGCGGACATGGGATTCGACGAGTTCCTCTCGATCGAGGACTTCGCCGGCGCACCCGAGCTCTGCCGCAAGGTCACCGACGCCGCCACCTACGACAAGTGCCTCGAGGTACTAAAGCAGAGCGACCAGCCGATCTTCATCCACGACGTGACGATGCAAAACCACTCCGCCTATGACACGGGCTTGGTGCCCACCGACCAGCAACTGCACCTTGCCGTCGAAGGTGTGTCCGACAAAGTTATCACCTGGACCAATGAATACTGCTCGCTCATGGAAGCGTCCGATGCCGCCTTCGCCGCCTTCCTGGAAAAGCTGCGTGATCTCGACCGCCCCGTCGTCGTGGTGATGTACGGCGACCACCAGCCGTTCTTCACCGACCGCTACAACGACCTCTACTTTACCGATGAGGACGATGCCACCCATACCGAGCGCATCTGGCAGACACGCTATGTGGTCTGGGCGAACTACGATGTCGCCGGCAACGCACAAACGAGTGGGGAACTCAACACAAGCATCAATAACGTCGGTGCACTCGCACTCAATGCCATCGGTGCCCCGCTCACCGCCTACCAACGCGCACGCTTGCAAAACCGAGCGCACATGCCGGCGATAAACGTGGTGGGGGCGCAGGATGCGCACGGCGTTTGGTATACAGCCGAGGCCAAGAACGTTCCCGCCAAGACCGCTAATGCGCGCGATCGCCTGGACCGCATGCAATATCGTAAGCTCTTCGACCACGAAGGCTCGGTCTTTGCCACCCATAAGCAGGCGGCCGCCAACGAAACCGACCCCAACGCAGCTCCGGGAGCCTAGGGTTGACCAATCTCGGGCCCGGTATTCAGAAAAGTCAGTGCAGCAAAATGGCGATGCGGACAGCGACTTGGGCATGGTTTTCGCCGCTCGCACGGGTCCCCTGGGAAGCAGCGTGCATTTTTGGGAGTTTTCAGCAGGCCAGGACGTCTGCATACGCGCCGGACACACCATATTGGTCCCAAGAACGCCTTTGACCGGCGATTTGGGTCGGCGGGCAAACCCCATCAGGACAAAAAGGCGTGCCTCGCGCCGCACCGGACCCCAAAATGACGTCGATCTCCGCAATGCCACCCGACTGCAGCGGCACCGGCAGAGCTCACGGTGCTGAATACTCCATTTTTTGCACGGCCCAGGCGGGGGTACATCAGGACCGGAAAGAACATCTCAACTTTTTATGCAATCTGCAATGGGAAGTATTCAAAACACCAAGAGACAGCATTACTGACGTCCAAATTGAGCGCGGGGCAGCGGCGCCTCCGCCCCGCGCCCAAATCAAGCAGAGCGGGGGCGCTCCTAACGGACCCCATAGGCAAACAAACGCGGCTCGAGCGCCATCCCAAAATAGGCTGCCCGAGCCGCGTTTAACGGTACGGCATGAATATTAGCGCTCGTAGATTAAGCTGCCTGCCAGATAGGTTGCCTGAACCTTGGTAGCCTGGAGCTCTTGGGGGTCGATGGTGAGCGGGTTTTGGTCCAGGACTACCAGGTCGGCGTATTTGCCGGGTTCCAGGCTGCCGAGGTTTCGCTCGTCGCCTGCCGCGTAGGCGCTGCCCAGGGTGTAGTTGCGCAGAGCTGTAGCCGCGTCGATGCGCTCGCTGGGGAGCCAGCCGCCCTCGGGCCAGTGGCTGCGGGGGTCTTGGCGGGTGATAGCCGTGTAGAGCACGTTCATGCTGGTAACGGCTGTGATGGGGCTATCGGTGCCGAAGGCCTGGCGGATGCCGCGCTGCTTATAGGTCGCAAACGGCCACATGATGCGGCTGCGCTCCAAGCCCAGGTCGCGCTCCGGACCACCCGGGTCGAGTGTGATATGGCAGGGCTGGCTCGAGGCAATGACGTTGAGTTTGCGCAGACGATCGATGTCCTCGGGCAGCAGATTCTCCAAATGCTCAAGCGTATTATGGCCGTGCTGGGGCAAGCCGTAGAGCTCTGCCGCCTCCTCAAAGATATCGAGTGCGGCATGGATGGCGCCGTCGCCGATAACGTGGATGCGCACGGTGTGGCCGCGCTCGGCTGCCGCCAGGACCAGCTTGCGCATGCGCTCGACGGGAACCGTCAGACGGCCCTGGTCGCCCGGGAAGCGCGGGTTGGCATAGGGATCGGTGAGGTATGCGGTGTGCTCGCTCGACACGCCATCGAAGAACTGCTTAAAGCCCGGCGCCGAGAGCAGCGCATTGTTCGCGTAGCGGGTCTGGAGCTCTTCCAAGCGCGATTGGTCATCCAACAGCGTGGGAAACAAATGGGCGCGGATTCCCAGCTTGCCGGAGGCCTGCAGCTTGTCGTAAACATCGTCGCGAATAAAGTCACAGCCCGGCATGGGCATGAGCGACATATCGCAGATTGAGGTGATGCCTTGCTCGGCCATACGCTTCATCTGGTCGGCGTAAGCGCTCGCGATGCGGCCCTCGCCCAGCCACTCAAGACAGCGTGGCAGCAGCTGCATGGCCGCAGCCTCGTGAGCAATGCCCGTGAGCTCGCCATTTGCGTCCTTGTCGTAGCTGCCACCCGCCGGCGGCTCGCTGTCGCGCGTCACGCCGAGTGCCTCGAGCGCGCGGCTGTTGAGCCACAGCGTGTGCCCGTCGCCCGAGTACATAACGCAGGGACGATCAGGAAATGCCGCATCGAGGGAGGCCTTGGTAGGGTGCTCGGGCGGATCCCAGCGGTAATCGCGCCAGCCCTGCGTCACGACCCAGGCGTCGTCGGGCAGGTCCTGGGAAAACTTGAGCGCGTCCTGCACCAGCGCCGCCTCGGACGTGCCCATATCCATGAGCATATACGGTGAGGAGCCAACCGAGGTATGGAAGAAATGCAGGTGCGCATCGTGGAAACCGGGGCAGACAAACTGCTCGCCGTAATCGACCACCGGCGTGGCGGCAGGTGCGGCGTCAATCACGTCATCGGGCGCGCCGACTGCGACGATGCGATCACCCGCGATGGCGATCGCCAGCTCGCGGGCGGTATCGATACCGTCTTGGGCGGTAAAAACGTTCTTGGAGCGGATAATCCGATCGATATGTTGCATGAGCATCCCCATCTCTGGCAGGTAATTCAACACCCCCGAGTGTACTCCCCCACCCTTGCAACAAAACCCCAAGCGGCAAACGGCAACTTTACCAGCCCTAGCGGCAGGTGGCATACTGGAGAGAGCCTGTACGATTTTGCGATCAACCCAGCAAGGAGCAAATCGACCATGACGAAGACCAAGGCACAGCAGATTATGGCGGCAACCGAGATTCGCGCGGCAGACGACGTCACCGCGGCCATCCGAGATATTGCCACCGAGTTTGAACCCTATATCATCAAGCAGCGCCGGCACTTCCATAAGCATCCGGAGCTGAGCCTTGCCGAGGAGCGCACGACCTCCGACATCGCCAACCAGCTCGACGCCATGAATATCCCCTACGAGCGTCCGCTCAAGACGGGCCTGGTGGCGACGCTCCGCGGCACCGCGCCCGATGCCTACCGCGAGGACGGCACGCCGCGCCGCCGCATTCTGCTGCGCGCCGACATCGACGCCCTGCCTGTCACCGAGCAGACCGGCGAGGAGTTCGCCAGCGTCAACGAGGGCTGCATGCACGCCTGCGGTCACGACTGCCATATCGCCATGATGCTCGGCACGCTGCAGATTCTGCGCCACATGACCGATGACATCCACGGCGAGGTCCGCATCGTATTCCAGCCCAGCGAGGAAAACGGCCAGGGCGCCAAGCTTATGATCGGCACGGGCGTACTCGATGGCGTCGACGGTGCCTATGCCGCGCACATCTGGAGCGAGGTCGATGCCGGTACCGTAAGCTGCGAGCCCGGCCCGCGCATGGCCAATACCGACTGGTTCCGCATCGACGTCCGCGGCACCTCATGCCACGGCGCCATGCCCCAGCGCGGCCACGACGCCGTTATGGTGGCGGCAGAGATTGTCAACGCCCTGCAGACCATCGTCTCGCGCGAGATTAGCCCCTACGAACCCGCCGTCATCACCGTCGGCGAGCTGCATGGCGGCACCGCGCGCAACGTCATCGCCGGCACCGCCTACCTCGCCGGCACGGTGCGCACCTATGGCGACAAGACGCATGAGGAGATGCCCGAACTTATGCGCCGTATCGTGGAGCACACTGCGGCGGCCCTGGGCGCCGAGGCCGAACTCACCGACTACACCATCGCCAACTACAAGGTCGAAAACGATGCCGCCTCGAGCGAGCGCTGCCGCCAAGCTGTGCTCAAGTGCTTGGGTCCCGCGGGCGAGGGCCATTACCGCGGCACGCTTTCGGGCGAGGACTTCTCGGAGTATCTGCGCCGCGTGCCGGGCGTGCTCGCCTTTGTTGGCACGCGCAACCCCCAGATTGGCGCCACGTACGCCCAACATTCTTGCTTCTACAAGATTGACGAGTCGGTACTGGCCAAGGGTTCCATGGTAGCCGCCCAGTATGCCATCGACTTTTTGGCCGAGCCCACGCAAGAAGAGCTCGACGGCCCCACGATCGCCGCGGTTGCCGAGACCAATCCCGACCTGGCGGCCAAGCTGCGCTCTGCCAAGGCAACGGCGGCCGAGGCCCGCGACGCCATGCACGACGCCCGCACCGCCCGCCATGCTGCCATCAAGGGCATCCACGATGCGCGAGCCGCCGCTCGCCACGAGGAGAAGCATGACGAGTAGTCGATTCACGGCCATTTCGCAGTCATAACCACATCGCAATGTCAAAGCGGGGGCGGACGTTTCGACACGTCCGCCCCCGCTCATTTGTCATGCGCTATTTCTAGCCCGTCCCCAAATAGCAGACGGCATGGCTACTCGTCCTGAGGCTCCTCGTCGGAGCTTGGCTCGGACGCGGATTCCGGGTCCGTCATGGGCGCAGGCTGAGGTGCAGGCGCAGGCTCGGGCTCAGATGCCGTCTCAGACTCGGGCGCCGGCTCAGGCTCGGGCACCGGTTCAGGCTCGGTCGCGGGAGCGGGCGCAGGTGCCGGCTCAGGCTTGGGCTCGGACTCAGGCGCGACATCCGGAGCGCTGTAACCCGAGGGAGCGGACTTCTTCTCGAAGGGCAATACAAAAGTCAGGACGTCGTCCTTGTCCTCGTCGGCCCACTCGCTTGCGTAGCGCGCCACCCAATAGCCAACGGCACGGTGCTTGAGCATCTTGCCAAAGACCGTAAGAAATACGGTGACAAAAGCGACCAGCACCAGGAACAGCACGAGCGTGATGCCACCGCCGGTAACAAGCGCCTCAATAACCGTAGGACGATAGTAGTAGCTATACATACCGACAGAGGCAATGGCGCCAAAGACAACCGTCAAGATCCATGTGACAACGTTGGCGACCAGGCCCGTCAAAAACTCGGGAAGGAACGAAGCACAGAACAGCTTGGTCTTGTTGTGCTTAAAGGCGGCCCAGACCTTATCGAGCGAAAACGCGCTCTCGACGCGACCGGTCACCGCAAAGTGCATCACGGCGATGTCGGCGAACATCTTAAAGAAGACACCCAGAATCGCCGAGGCAATTAGCGCCAGGACAAGCAGGCCGAGCGAACCGAACAGCGCAGCCTCGAGCGCATAAGAGCCGTAATAAGAATACGAGCCCGCGGCGCCAATTACCACGCCCTCCACCAGCGAAAGCACTACACCGATAACGGGAATGGCAGCGATAACCTCGAGCACGACCGAGATAACGCTCGAAAAGACTCCGAGACCAAACGACGTGGAACGCATGAGTGGACGGTCCATGCCGTCATCGACCTTGAGCGAAAGATCACGACCCCACTCGATGCCAAAGCCCGAACCGCACACGCTCGCAATGCAAGCTGCCAAAAAGCCGATGGCAGCCGCAATGCCGCCAATAACGGGAATAAACAACACGAGCACCGACACAACGCAAATCAGCGCCGGCAAAAAGGCAATCTGGCACACGCGCTGCAGCACGCCCGGAGTCTTGGTCATATCCTCAAACGCCTGAGCCACACAGCCCTTGGGCGCGTTCATGGGAGGCTGAGGGACAAATTGCTGAGGCTGACCCTGAGGGGCGGAAGCTGCAGCACCGGCATTAGGGGCACCGCACACGCCGCAGAACTTGTCGTTATCGCCCATGGGGGCGCCACACTGCGAACAGAACATCGAAATCATCCCTTCGTATCTAGAGCGAATCACCTGGATCGCAAACGATGTCTTTGACATCATTATCGCCCAATGTGGGGACAAATACCCCAAGATGACCGATTTGCAACGCAGGTGGCTTTATTCAATGATTCGAAGGGTACGCCCGGACTAGTTCGTACCGCGGAAGCCCTTGCCGACGATTTCGGAGCTATCGACGATGGTGATGAAGGCATCAGGGTCAATCTCGCGGGTATAGCGGCGCAGCTGCACTGCCTCGCGACGGCTCAGCACGCTCATAATCACCGTGACGCACTTGCCCGAGAAGGCGCCGTAGCCACGGCTGATCGTTGCCGTGCGGTTGAGATGCTTGACGATAAACTCCTCGACTTTGCGCGGTTCGGCGCAAATAATCGTACAGACCTTGCGCAGGTGGATGCTCTCAATGGCCTTGTCGACCACAAGCGTCTTGGCAAACAGACCGAGCACACAGTACAGACCGACACGCGGGCCATACAAAAAGGCCGCGATGGTCACGATGCCGATATCGACCAGCAACAGGGCACGGCCGATCTCAAGCGTCGTGCGGCGCTTGAGGATCATGGCAAGAATGTCCGTGCCGCCCGTCGAGGCGCCAATGTCAAAGACAATGGCACTGCCCAGCGCCGGCAAGATGACGGCAAAACACAGGTCGAGCCACATATCGCCCGTCATCGAAACATCCGTCGGAATGAAGAGCTCAAACAGCGAGACGTAGGCCGAAAGCGCAAACGAGGCAAAGACACTCCAAAGGATTGCCTTGCGCTCCAAAAAGATAAAACCCAGGATGACCAGGATCGCGTTGATAATCCACATAAAGACGCCGACGGGCAGAGTCGGGAACAGCGTAGAAAGAATGACCGACACACCCGAGGTGCCGCCGAAGGCAAAGTGATTGGGCGTTTTGAAAGCCACGATGGCAAAGGCCGTGAGGATCAGGCCCAGGTTGAGCTCGGCAAAAAAGCGCGGAAAGCCCGGTTCCTGGCTGCGCTTGCGGCCGGCGCGCTCGCCTTGCTCAATAACATCGCGATCGACAACGCGCTCCATCGGCACCACCGGAGGACGATGCACCTCCTCGGCGGCACGCGATGCCGCCTCTGCCGCAGCGGCCTCAATCGCCCATGCCTTGCTTTCGGTCTCGTGTTCGTCGGCCATTACGGCAACCCCTCGTTAACAATTTGGAAACAATGCGCCCATTAGGGTAACGCGGAACGTGGGGATTGCAACCCTTAGTTAGACGAGCGGTATGACTACATCGGGAGCGTACAAAAACGGCCGGCCACGCTTTTGCTTGCGCGGTCGGCCGTTTAACGTTTTCGCAGATAAAACCTGCCAAAATAAACCTGTCCCTTTTTGGCAGGCTACTCGTGCTGGCTGGTGCGGTGCTCGTACTCCTCGGGGGTGATGACATCCTCGATGCGTAGGTTGACGCCTGCCACCTCAAGGCCGGTCATCGCTGCCAGACGCTCGGTGACGCGCGCCTTAACGTCGTCAAAGATCGCAGGCGCATAGGCACCGTACTCGATGATGACCGAAATGTTGACGACCACGCGGTTGTCGTCGGTGACCTCGACCGTCACGCCCTTGGTCAGGTTCTCGGCACCAAACTGTTCCTGCACAAAGTGCATAAGGTTACCCTTCATGCCCAAAACGTGCGGCACCTCGCGAGTGGCCATGGCGACGATCTTCTCGATCACGCCGTTGGAATAGGTCAGCGAGTCCTCGGACTCGTCCGCCTCCTCGTCCATCTCCTCGTTGTCCTCGTCCGCATCGGACTCGGCCTCGACGAGCGCCTCGTCCTCGAGCGTCACGTCCCCGGCATCGGCGATGGCCTCGTTCGCCTCGAGCTCGGTATCGGCTACATCGACCTTCGTGTTAAAAGCCATGGTTCCTCCTTATGCCTGCCGCGGATGCGACAGTCGAATACGTATTAACGGCCGCTAAACAGGCGCCCGAAGAAGTTGACGATGCCGTTTTCGCCATCACGAATCTGGCCAATCACGGCACCGATGAGCACAAAGAACGCGATGACGAGCGTATCCCACAGGCCCAGCGTAAGCACCAGCACGGCGAGGATAAAGCCAGCGACGGCGCCGAGCGTGGTGTTGGGATGGCGTACGGCGTAGCTCCAGATGGCAGCACCCGTGCCTTTGACGAGGCCCATGGCCTCGTCAAAGTCGTTGGCGGCGCTGTCGTGCTGCTCGCCGGCCTTGGGCTTGGTGTCGGCGGACTCGCCTGCCGGCGTAGCGTTCTGGTCGATCGTCAAGCGCGGCGTGCGGGCGGTCTTGTCTTGGTTGGTATCACTCACCGGAAACCTCCACGGTCTGGACGGTAGTCTTGGACGGCAAAAAACGGACGCGCGCGGTCGTGCCCGGCGTGCCGAGCATGGTGTCGCAGGCCTTCTCGATGCGCTGCTGCATCGAGGTGGCAAGGGAAGCGACATCTTTATCATCGAGCGCGATGGCATCGACCTTAAAACGGACACGAGATTCGTCGGAGCCCTGCACGCGTGCCTCGACATGCTCGATCATCACACGGTCGTCGCGCTCTGCCGCAGCGCGAGCACACGAGGAGAGGGCCGCGAGCGTGACCTCGATATTGCGCTCCCCCGCTGGATGCACGCAGGACGGCTCGCGACGAGCAAACATCAGGCGGAAGAAACCCACGAGCACGCCGAGCGCCACGACACCGCCGCACGCCGTAACAACGATACGCGGCGCAGCATCGCGCATCAGCAGCATAAAGCGATAGGTATATGGCCCCCAAAACTGGCAGACAAGCGTGCCCAGCGCCACGATGGCGGCGGCAAGATACACAATCGCTAGGGCTCGTTTGAGTACGCGCACGCGCGCTCCCTTCAGGTTTCGGTCCACAGAATGCAAAACGATTCGTATCATTATAAAAGAGCCGGGTCCGGTGCTGTACGCACGCGGATCCGGCTCATCTATTCCACGAGACTTGCATGCTCGTTTCATTATGCCCAGATATGCACGGCTTAACCCGTGCAGGCGCTACTCCTCCTCGAGGGCAGCGATGACCTCGTCAGTCATGTCCATGGTGCTGTAAACATCCTGGACGTCGTCGAGCTCCTCGAGACGGTCGATGAGGCGCTGAACCTTCTTGGCGTCGGCGCCGGAGACCTCGGTCGGGGTGGTCGGGACCATGGTGGTCTCGGAGCCCTTGACCTGGACGCCCTGCTCCTCGAGCGCCTTGGAAACAGCCATGACGTCATTGGCGGCGGTCCAGACGATCCATTCCTCGCCGGCGTCCTCGTAGTCCTCGCCGCCGGCCTCGGCGATGGCCATCATGAACTCATCCTCGTCACCGGCAGCACCGTTGGCGATCATGATCTCCTTCTTGGCGTTCTCGTCCAGGATCTCCTTGGCGACGACGATCTGGCCCTTACGCTCAAACTGGAAGGCGACGGAGCCGGAGGTGCCCAGGTTGCCGCCAGCGTGGGAGAAGGCGGAACGGACATCGGCGGCGGTACGGTTGCGGTTATCGGTCAGGCAGTCAACGTAGACGGCAACGCCGGCAGGGCCATAGCCCTCGTACACGATGTTCTCGTAGACGGCGGCGTCGGCACCCGAACCGAAGGCCTTGTCGATAGCGGACTTGATCTTGTCCTTGGGCATGGACTGAGCCTTGGCCTTGGCAACAGCAGCAGCAAGGCTGGCGTTGTTCTCGGGCAGCGGGTCGCCGCCGAGACGGGCAGCAACGGTGATGTTGCGGCTCAGCTTGGAGAAGAGGGCGGAACGCTTGGCGTCCTGCGCGCCCTTACGATGCTTGGTTGTGGCCCACTTAGAGTGTCCGGACATACGTGTCTCCTATCGGTTTCGACCTAAAGCCCAGCGCAGATGCCGGGGCAATATAAACAAACGTCGTTATGATATACCTACTGGTCTGCGAGATAAACCCCAAAATGAAGGCGTCGTGATGATGCAACCCCTTGGTGCCAAGTAACCTATCCCCTTTGCACCACATTAGGACCAGAGGAGGTCGCTGCGGGTGATGGTGGCGCCGATGGCAAAGGGCATGCAGACGATGACCGGATACAGGTAGCGCATGTAGGTCGAGCCGTTGCAGGGACCGATCAGGCACACGGCGAGCACGCCCAGCAGCGGCACCCAAATGGCCAGCCCGCGCCACGAATGACGACGTAACAGATAGACCACCACGGCGATCATGATCCACACATAGGTGGCCGAGCTCATGGTGAGCGAGATAAACGGGACGCGTTGTACTGCCACGCGATACAGGTTGCTCAGGTGGTCGCACCAGCGCACGACCTTGCTATCGACCGGATGGAAGTCGAAGTACTTGAGGTTATCGGGGCGTGCCATAATCTCGGCACTGCGCGCCGTGCTGTAGACCCACGCATCGCGGGCACTCGGATAAAAGTAGCCGTAGTAGTTATTGATGAGCGCCGAGATATAGCACTCGGGATCCTTTTTGAACATATGGGCCCACACCTCAAAATAGGCCTTGATGTCCTCCTGCGAGGCGTACTCGTTAAAGCAATTTTTGACGGCGTCCGACTTATCCGGGTCGTAACGGTGGCCCAGATTGTCGTACTTGAGTATCCGGTCGATCACGGAACGCTCTTCATCGGTCACCAAGCCGTCGCAAGGAGCCTCCACGATGGTGCCGTCCTCCTTAACCGTGGGGTTGACGCCCGAGTTGAGGCCGTCGTGCTTTTGGACGAAACGAGCCGTCTGCTGGAACGGAATCGAGAGGATTTCGCGCTTGGAACCAGGCGTGATGTCGTGTGCCGGCATAAAGACCTTAGTGAAGTACATATTAGAGGCAAGGCAGAGTGCAAGCACCGCAAGAACTCCCACCCAGCGGAAACGCGGGATGGCGCCCGAAGGCGCAGCACCAGCCTGCTTGCCTGCACGATGGGCCACCTGCGCGTCCCATGCGCAAAACGCCGCCGCGATTACGCATGCCGCCAGGGGAAACACCAGGCCGCCGTTGCGCAGAAACGTGGAACCCATGGCGCCCAGAGCGAGCAGCAGCCAGTCATGGCGCGCAAAGAGCACGGGCCTGGGATCGCCCGCACGCTCGGCATTGGCATAGCGACGGGGCAGGCCGCAGGCCACGAGCTTCACGGTCTGCACCAACAGCACCAAAAACGCGTCGGCAAACAGCACATCTTTGGTAAGCAGGGCCGCGTAGTTGGAGAACATGGGCATGAACATAAAGAACAGCAAGATCACGCCGCGGACCGGCAGGCTCACGCCCAGCTTGCGCAGCGACGAGATGGAATAGGCCATGCAGGCGGCCGTAATGACGAACTGAGTGCAGGTGTAGATGGCAAGACCTGCGTTGGCGCTGTTGAACAGTGAAAGTCCCAGCTGGACGCACGAACCGATGATAGCCGTGTGCACCACGGGGTGATGTCCGTTGAGCAACACATTGGGATTGAGCAGACGCAGGTAGTCACTCGTACCGTTGGGATAGTTGAACCACTGGCGAATCTGCGCACCCGTATCTCCCATAAAAAGGCCGGGCAGCGAAGCGATGAGCGTGGGCGCCCAGGCGATCATAAGCACCAGGAAGGGCCCGGCAAAGGGATGGACCGAGAGCACGGCGTGAGCCACACGCCATACGCGGCCAAAGTGCGCTTCGGAAAATGGAATGCGCCGAGAGCTCAGCCAATCTAGACACTCAAAGGCAAGGTAGAAGGCAACGACCGCCAAGAGCATCCAGCCCACACCGCCGATCCAGGCGCAGATGATGCGCGCCTTGTCGCCAAGGACAAGCTCGGCCGAATCGGTGAGGTCGTAGCTGCGGCCAAACACCATACAGACGGCAAAGAACAGCGACGGAAGGATCACCGAGGGACGCCAAGCGTCGCCGCGGCCAAAGAATACGTAGCGAAACGGCAGCGTGAGCAGGCAGGCAAGCGCAAGCAGCATGACCGCGTCGGTATGGCCGGCAAACGAGAGGAGTACCTCGTAGCACACGTACAGTGCACCCGTCGCCTTGGGGTCAATCGCCAAGACTGCATTGCTCGACACCGGGGCGGGATCGATGGAAAACGCCGTGGTCGCCAACAGCGCGAGCAAAAATGCGATGAGCGTCTGCTTGGCGGGGTAGCGCTTAAACCAAACGATGCGGGCAGCGTCGCGCGCAGCCGTTGTGGAGAGGTCGGAATCCTTCACAGTCCGAAAGCCTTTCTAGAAACCTGCCAAAAAGGGACAGGTTTGTTTTGGCAGGTTTTATCTGGGAAAACGTTACGGTTTTGTCATCGTTGCCCAGCGAACCACCACAAAGGCGCCTGTCCCCTTTTGGTGGTTTTGGTGGTTAGGCGTCCAGGTAGATGCGCTGGGGCCGATTGCGGTGTCGGGCAAAGATGATGAGCGCCAGACCGGCGATCACGAGCGGCAAACTCAGCAGCTGGCCCATGGTGATGACGCCGCCCAGCAGATAGCCCAGCTGGGCATCGGGCACGCGCACGAACTCAACGAGAAAGCGGACGATGCCGTACCCCATCACGAACACGCCCATAAACGAGCCCTGGGGCAGCAGCGGCTTTTTGCGGCTGAGCACCTGCAGAATGCAAAAGAGCACGATGCCCTCTAGAAATGCCTCGTAGAGCTGGGAGGGATGACGCGGCATATCGCCCGCGGTGCCGCCAAAGACCACGCCCCAAGGCAGGTCGGTCGGCTTGCCCCACAGCTCGCCGTTGACGAAATTGGCACAACGGCCCAGGCACAGGGCCAGCGGCGCGCCTATGACGGCAAGGTCTGCCAAAGTCCATGCGTCGAGCTTATACATGCGGCACACGATGATGCCGCCGATAATGCCGCCCACCAAGCCGCCATGGAAGCTCATGCCGCCCTCGTTAGTGGCAAAGATCTCGAGCGGGTGGGTCCAATAGTAGCCATCGCCGTAAAAGACGACGTAGAACAGGCGCGCACCGATAATGAGGCCAAAGACCACGCCGACCACGACACTCGTCAGGTCGTCAATCGTGATGTTAAAGCTCCAGCGACGCTGCGTGCGGTACATGACGACCGCCGTGAGCAGGGCGCCGACCACATAGGCCAGACCATACCAGTAAATCGTGATGGGCCCCGCCGAAATCGCGACGGGATCAAGCATATGGTAGAAGTCGTTGAGCATGTCGACCCTCCTACTCCCTACATACAAATGCGGCCGCGGGCCTTGCGCTCGCAGCCGCATATTTGGACGTAACGTCTATGCGGAGTATGTCGTCCGCAGCCTTCGCATCTTAGAACGGCGCGTACTCGTCGTACAGGTCGTCGGCCTCACCGGAGGCATTGACCTGCTCGACACGGGTAACGCCGGGCACATGCTCCTTCAGGATGCGCTCGATGCCCATGGACAGGGTCAGCGAGCTCATGGGGCAGCCGGCGCAGGAGCCCTGCAGCTCCAGCTTGACGACGCCCTCGTCGTCGACGCCCACATACTCCATATCGCCGCCGTCGGCCTGCAGGTTGGGGCGAATCTCTTCAAGAACCTTCTTAAGCAGCTCTTCGTTAACAGCCACAGGGGCTCCTTTCTCACAATAACGCGGGCGCGCCCGCGGACAGAAGCTATGTTACTACAGCCATGTACCCGCTCACGAGCCGTCCATGCGCGCAGACGCGACTTTCACGAGCAGTCAATTTGGGACGGGGCTCTTTTAGCTGCCTTTTGTTGCCAGCTGGCGTTGCCACGCGCTACTGCCGAGCCTGTCCCCCGGTACCAATCTGGACATCGACGATAACCTGGCGGTAGCTGATGCCGCAGGAGTCGAGAATGCGGCGGCTGATACGGCCGTCATCGGTGTCGGCATACTTATTGTCCAGGTAGACAACCTCGCCTACACCTACCTGCGCCAGGATCTTGGCACAGTCGTGGCACGGGAACAGCGTGACGTAGACCGTGGAACCCTCGAGGTCTTTGAGCGAGCCGCGGTAGTTGAGCACGGCGTTTGCCTCGGCATGCACCACGTAGTTATGCTTATCCTGCAACGGGTCGTCGCTTGTGCCCCACGGGAAAAAGTCGTCGTTGAGCGCCGAGGGCGTACCGTTGTAGCCCACCGAAAGAATGCGGTGGTTGGTGCTGGCGATGCACGCGCCCACCTGCGTGTTGGGGTCCTTACTGCGGCGCTGCGCGGCGATGGCCACGCTCATAAAGAACTCATCCCAGCTAATAACGTCGCGGCGCTTGCCCGACGCGGTTTGATGAAGATCGTCCGACATGGCAGACACCTCCGAAATCGCAATAGTTTGACCTATTGTAGCAGGTGAAAGGTGGGGGCGTTTGTCCCACCGGCGCCCTCACTTTTACACGCGGCGGAGCTTTTGGTTGATGTGGTAGAGCTCGGCGATACCCCGCAGCGTCAGCGCGTCATCGACCGTCAGGCTATGACCGACCAGGGCCGCAAGCGCCTCGGCATCGTCGCCGGTAATGACGATGGGCACATCGCCCTCCCCCGCGGCCTTGGTCGCACGCATCTCGGCAAGCACCATGTCGAGCATGCCGTCGATGCGGGCCACCTCGCCCAAAACCACACCCGAGCGCATGGCCTCGCGCGTGTTGCGTCCGATGACGTGCGTCGGCGCCGAGGGCTCAACCTGGGGTAGGCGCGCTGCTGCCGCCGAAAGCGAACGGGCACCGAGCGCCAGCCCCGGCGCGATAACGCCGCCGACAAAGGTGCCGTGCGCGTCGATAACCTCGATATTGGTCGTGGTGCCCAGGTCGATCACGATGCACGGCGAGCCGTAGACGGCGCGGGCCGCCACAGCATCGGCGATGCGGTCGGGGCCGATCTCGGCCGGATCGTCGTAGCGCACGGGCATGCCGGTCTTAAGTCCCGGCCCCACCGTGAGCACGCGCCCCGTGCAGGTACGGGAAAGTGCCGCCTTCCACGGGCGCTCGAGCGCCGGGACCACACAGCTCAGCACAGCAGCCGCGGGCACAAGCGCACCCGGCATGCCCGCATCGGCCGCCAGTGCGGCCATGACCTGCACGAGACGCATGCGCGCCTCGTCGGCCGTAATATGGGCCGGCGTGGTGATCTCGCACGTCGCAAGCGGACATTCCTGCGCCGCGGCCGAATCCTCTGCAAACAGGCCAAAGCGAATGAACGTGTTGCCCACGTCGACCGTCAATATATATGTGCACCCATTAAGCATCGTCGGCGCTCCTTTCGTCTGCCCAGCAGTATATCCCGATGATTATTCTGGGACGGGGATTTAAAAATCATTAGGTACACAATGATTTTTAAATCCCCGTCCCAGAATAATCATCCTTCGGCTTCGCTTGGGATAGCTAAAAAAGCCCCGTCCCAAATTAACTGGCTTGCGGCTATACTGGTGCGCGGTCGCGCGCGAGCTCACGCGGCGGCCCTTGGTAACCCGACTTCCCGCGCCGTATCCGTAGCGGCGCTCCCGGGGGAAGCGGATATACGCAAAGGAGTTCAATATGAGCAATCCCTCAAACCGCACCTCGATGCGCGGGCAACTCACGCTGCGCGGCGTCGTCATCGGCGTCCTTGGCTGCGTGATCATCACGGCGAGCTCGGCCTATACCGCCCTCAAGATGGGCGCGCTCCCCTGGCCGATCATTTTCGCTGCCGTCATTTCACTGTTCTTCCTGAAGCTCATGGGCAACGCCAGCCTCAACGAGGCCAACGTCACCCACACCATCATGTCCGCGGGCGCCATGGTCGCCGGCGGTCTGGCGTTTACCATCCCGGGCGCCTGGATGCTGGGCTATGCCGACCAGATCAGCTGGCTCGACATGTTTATCGTAGCGCTCGCCGGCACCATCTTGGGCCTTCTGGCGACAGCGCTCATCCACCGTCACTTTATCGTGGACGCCGCGCTGGAGTTCCCCACCGGCAACGCCGCAGCTCAGACCCTGCGTGCCACCGAGGCCGGCGGCAAGACCGGCAAACAGCTCTTTGGCTCCATGGCCATCGCAGGCATCTACAGCGTGCTGCGCGACGCTCTGGGCGTGGTGCCCAGCATGCTGTGCACGCTCAATATCCCCGGCGTGACCTTTGGCATCTACAACTCGCCCATGTTGCTGTCCATCGGCTTTTTGGTGGGCTTCGCCCCGGTTGCCTTTTGGTTTGCCGGCGCGCTGCTGGGCAACTTTGGCATTATCGTCGGCGGTACCGCTGCCGGCCTCTTCGATGTTGTGACCGCGCAGGGTGTCGTCAAGTCCCTGGGTATGGGCCTTATGATGGGCTTTGGCGTCGCCGTCGTCCTTAAAGACATCCTGCCACAGGTCACAGGTATCGTCCGCGGCCTCGCCGCCGACAGCTCCAGCGACACCGACGAGCAGTCGCTCATCTCGGGCTCCCTTAAGCTCGACGCCGGCATCATCGGCTTGGGCACCGCCGCCATCGCCGTGATCGCTGCCATCGCGCTCGACCTCGGTCCCGTCCCGGCCGTCATCGTCACGCTGTTCACCTTTGTCACCACCATCATGAGCGCTCAGAGCTGCGGTCAGACGGGTATCGACCCCATGGAGATCTTTGGCCTCATCGTCATGCTCATCGTGGCAGCCTTCGCGCAGCTCGCGCAGGTCAAGCTGTTCTTTATCGCCGGCATCGTTGCCGTGGCGTGCGGCCTTGCGGGCGACGTCATGAACGACTTTAAGGCCGGCGCCGTGCTGGGCACCAACCCGCGCGCGCAGTGGGTCGGCCAGGCCATCGGCGGCATCGTGGGTGCCCTGGTCGCCGCAGCCGTCATGGTCGCGCTCGTCACCGCCTATGGTCCGGACGCCTTCGGCCCCGACAAGAGCTTTGTGGCCGCGCAGGCAAGCGTGGTCGCCACCATGGTCTCGGGCATCCCGAGCGTGCCGTGGTTCGCAGGCGGCTTTATCGCCGGCATCGTCATGTACTGGCTCGGCATTCCGGCCATGATGATCGGCCTGGGCGTGTACCTGCCGTTCTACATGTCGCTCACGGCCTTCCTGGGCTCCTGCATCAAGCTCGCCTACGACAAGTGGGCCGCACACCGCGACGCCGCCGCCGGTCTTTCGGACGAGGAGAAGGCCGCCAAGGATGCCGCCTTCCAGGAGCAGGGCCTGGTCGTCGCCAGCGGTCTGCTGGGCGGCGAGTCCGTCGTCGGCGTTATCCTGGCGTTCGTCTCTGTTGGCCTGAGCCTGCTGGGGTAGGCCGAACAACAACGCACCAGCGCGAAGCGCGGGGTCGGAGACCATCCGGCCCCGCGCTTTTTTGTCTATTTGACTCTTATGATCCTCACGGCGTTTTAGCCATGTCGATTGTCCTGACTTCCAGGTCAACAAACCTTGTCCGACACCTCGCCTAACGCGGTGTAGAGTAAAGACGACAGACGCAAGAAGCGGCTCAGAAGCTAAACGAGGTAAGCATGGAACTCGACAAACAACAGATCAAGCGGCTGCGCGAGCGTCATCATCGTCGTCACGGTATACGCCCTGCACACAGCGAGGCCATGGAGAATGCCACCCGTTTCCTTAAGCAGGCGTTCAACATACGCGAGGGACGCGCGCCCTATCACGTGATTCGCAAGCGCTTTGTAAACGGGGCGCGCCTGACTGGCTCACACTTATGCATCCTGATCATTGCCATGTTGATCGCGAGCATCGGCCTCGATATCGACTCGGATATCGCCATTGTAGGTGCCATGCTCATCTGCCCGCTCATGGGCTCGGTCCTTGCCATGGCATACGGCATTGCCACGCTCGACCGCGAGATTGCCGTCGAGGCAATTGCCGGCCTCGCGCTGCAGATGGTCTTTTGTCTAATCACGTCCACGCTGTACTTTAAGCTCTCGCCCCTTGGCACCACCACGGCCGCCATCATCGACAACTCGACACCGACTGTGTGGGACCTTGCCGTCGCGCTCGCGGGCGGCTTTGCGGGCGGACTGGGCAACTCGCGCGACCAGGAACCCGCCACGCTCATCGCCGGCGTGGCCGTGGCGACCGCGCTCATGCCGCCCCTGTGCGCGGCGGGCTATGGCATCGCCATCGCAAGCGGGTCGCTGTTTCTTTCAGCCCTCTACGAGTTTGGCGTCAACGTGGTCTTTATCGCACTGGCTGCCGAAGCCGTGCTGCTTCTTTTGCGCGTGCCGCTCAAGCGCGACCTCAACGGCGACGGCATTGTGACCGCCGAGGAAAACGCCGAGGTCGATGAGCTGTCACACAAGGTGCGCCGCCGCATCATCGTGGGCACGGTGATCTTTGCCATCCCCTGCATCGTTATGACGGCGGGGTCTATTGGCTCGGCGCAGGCCGGCGTGCAGGACGGTTACGGCGTCACCGAAACCACGCGCGAGCTTGCCGCGGTGCTGCCGGGCTTTAAGGATTACACCGTTGCCGTCGAGACCTCGGCCACCGAAGACGAGGAGGAGGGCCTTGTCGAGCGCGAGGTTGTCGCCCATGTGACGACAAGCGAGGCGCTTGGGGCACACGACCGCCGTGTAGCCCGCAAGCTCATCGACCTCAATGTGCCCGAGCTCGATCGCGTGGAGTTTGATGTGCAGTAATACGCGACGTGGGACGGATGCGCGCAGCCGCGAGTCACGACATGGCGCAGACGTGACGCGGGCCACGAGCAAATAGCGGGGCGCGGTCCATGGCCGCGCCCCGCTCGCTGATTTATTGCCGTGAATCAGCTGTCCGTATCGACATCGCCAGACTCCACTGTAAACGCCGGACCGGTACTCACCAGATAAAAACGGGTCACCCTGGTATCTCTAAATAGGTAGAGCAAGCCCTGATCGCGTCGGCGCGAAATATACGCCACGTGGACCGTACTGAATTCTTCGCCGTTTTCCTTCTTTAATATCAGGATGTTGGGGTCATCCGTACGCTTAAACTGCCCGTCTGTGCAGATTCCGTCTTGGTCGACCAGCTGCCATCGACAGTTGTCCTCCTCAAGAAAAGCCAGGGTTTCCCGACTTGTTTCGTCATCCCGATAGTAACCGTCAATGGCAAAGCCTTCGGAAGCACATTCCTGCATATAGGATGTTTCTCGACTTATAGCGAACTGCCCTATAGCGCCCAGGAGCACAGCCAGGCAAACCACTGCAAGGGTTATCGAGATAGTACCGCGGCCCATATTAACCAGCCCGATACTTGTTTAACGGAGCACGAAACATACTTGGTACCTCCGATATCATGGCGAATGTCACCTACGGCCTGTCGGCAATCATATGTTTCCAACATCAAACCATATGGCAACCACTCGCGAGAGGAGTATCGGCGAACGGTGCATTTTTGCGTTCTATTGGGCAAACGTCAACGCGCGCTACAGCTCTTGCTCGACCTATTCAGATCTTGTCGCATACTACCGTAGATCCTCAACGCTTCCGCCCCCAAGAGATCATTTTTAATACGTAAAGAAGCCCTCGCCCGAGCTTTCGCCCAGCTTACCTTCGTCGAGCATTTTCTTGAGGACGGAGGCCATGGCCTTAAAGTTGTAGGGCATCATCATCTTTTTGAGCAGCGGGCTCACCAAGCCCGGGACCTTTTGGTACTGCATGACGATGTTGTACGCCGTCTGGATGCCCACGGTGTCGAACACGCGGAACGGCCCCTTGGGAGCGCCGGTGCCGCGCGTCCACGCGAGGTCGATGCTCTTGGGGTCACTCACGCCCGAGACATACAGGTCAAGGCCCGAAAGCAGCCACGGCACCAGCATGGAATTGAGCAGGTAGCCGTTCTTTTCCTTGTTGACGGGCAGGGCAAGCATACGGATATCGTTGGCAAAGTCGACGAGCTCGTCGAAGTAGCGCTTGTCGGTTTGGTCCTGTGCCATGACCTCGGTCATGTTGTTCTTCCAGATGGAGTTGGCAAAGTGCAGCGACAAGTACTTCTCGGGACGGCCGGTGTACTTGGCAAAGGTGCTCGGCAGCAGCGTGGAGGAGTTGGTCACGACGACGGTCTTTTGCGGGAGTACCGGGGCGAGCTTCTTGTAGAAGTCAATCTTTGCCTGGGCGTCCTCGGCCATAGATTCGATGACCAGGTCAGCGTCGGCCACGGCCTTGGCAAGATCGAGCTCCAGCTTGAGTGTGGAGTAGGCACGCTCGACGGCGGCGAGCGCCGCTTCCTTGTCGAAGGGCTGGGTGCCATCGGCGATACCGGCGCACCACTCGCCCGTACCGTCCGCCATGCCCTCGATTGCCGCGATGTACTCCTTGCGCACGTGATCGATCTTGGGCTGGGTGCGGCCGATGCTGCCCTCGCTGCGCAGCCATATCGTTACATCAAAGCCGCAGTAGGCAGCCTGAAAGGCAATCTGGCTTCCCAACACGCCGCCGCCGGCAACACAAACGGTCTTGTAGCTCATGGAACGGTCCTCTCTTACGTAATTCCATAGATGTGTATTTATTCAACCGTAAGGATGACGCGCGTTGGGGGTGGGTTCTATAAACGGGCGGTATTTCGCGGCAAACGGCTACATATGTTCATTATCTCAGGGTTCCATGTCCAGAAAAATCGGGTGGTAGCCGGTATGGCTACCACCCGTTTGTCTCATATCTAGCCCAAAGCAGGCCAGTTATTTCTTAATGCCGCGTCCCAGGCGCTCGGCGACCGACGCCACGGCCTCCTCGCTGGCCGGCCCGCAGCTCACGCAGCCGTCATGGGCACGCATCTGACCGGTGACCTCGTCCATCGCGAGCGGCGCCACCTTCTCGAGCTTAAAGCCCTTGCCGGCGCGCATGTTCTCCTTGGCCACACTGATCATGAGCTTAATACGGTTGAGCTGGTTGACCTCGGACGCACCGGGGTCGTAGTCCACCGCGACAATGTTGCTCTCGGGATGCTGGCGGCGCAGCTCCTTGATCACGGCCTTGCCCACCACGTGGTTGGGCAGGCACGCGAAGGGCTGCGTGCAGATGATGTTGGGCGCGCCGTGATCAATCAGGTCGAGCATCTCGGCCGTGAGCAGCCAGCCCTCGCCCATGTTGTTGCACACCGAAAGCACCGTACGGGCCTTGTCGGCCATGGTGCCGATGCGCTCGGGCGCCTCGAAGCGGCGGGACTTCTCGAGCATCTCCTCCACCGGCGTGCGCATCCAGTCCACAAGCTTGATGAGCGCTTGCATGCCCGCGCGCGTAGTAGCAGAGCTTCCCAGCTCGTCCTTCTGCAGCTCGGCGTTGCTCATGGAGTACAGGAAGAAGTCGAGCAGACCCGGCACCACGGCCTCGCAGCCCTCGCGCTCGATGACATCGACCACGTGGTTGTTGGCCGTAGGGTGGAACTTGACCAAGATCTCACCGACCACGCCCACGCGCGGCTTGGTGCCCTCGCCTACGAGCGGCATGGTGTCGAACGCGCGGATGGCCTCGCGGCACAGCTTGGTGTAGTTGTGGCGGTTGAACTTGGGCGCCAGCTTGCGGGCACGCGCCATGTACTCCTCGTAGAGCGCGTTGGCGGCACCGGGCGTGGCCTCGTACGGGCGGCAGCGGTAGAGCATCTGCATCATCACGTCACCAAAGAGCACCGCGTAGACTGCCTGCTTAAGCAGCGCCGGCGTCAGCTTAAAGCCGGGGTTGTCCTCGCCCAGCGCCACGGCCGAAAGCGAGATCACCGGGATCTCGGGGTGGCCGCTCTCGCGCAGGGCCTTACGGATGAGCGCGATGTAGTTGGTGGCACGACAGCCGCCGCCGGTCTGGCTGATGACCACGGCCGTCTTGGACAGGTCGTACCGACCGCTCTCGATGGCCTCCATGATCTGACCCGTTACCAGGATCGACGGATAGCAAATGTCATTGTTCACATAGCGCAGGCCGGCCTCGACGGCGTCGTGATCGGTCGAGGGCAGCAGCTCCAAGTTGTAGCCGGCACCGCGGAATACCTCTTTGACCAGGTCAAAGTGGATCGGCGCCATCTGCGGGCACAGGATGGTGTAGCCCTCGTCGCGCATCTGCTCGGTAAAGGGCACCTTGGGCCATGCGGTCGAAGCGCTCTCGCGCTGAGCCTCAAACGTGTACTTGCGGCTCGCGAACGCGGGGGCATCCGTGGAGGGCGTCACCGGCGCGGCATCGCCCTGCTCGTAAGCCTCGCCCGCGGCCGTGGCCTCGGCCAGACGCTCGGCCTCCTGGTCCTTGAGCGCGGCCATGAGCGAGCGGATGCGAATGCGCGCGGCACCCAGGTTGGACACCTCGTCGATCTTGAGCACGGTGTAGATCTTGCCGCTAGCCTCCAGGATCTCCTGCACCTGATCGGTGGTCAGAGCGTCCAGGCCGCAGCCGAAGGAGTTGAGCTGGATCAGGTCCAGATCGTTGCGCATGGTCACAAAACGGGCGACGGCGTAGAGGCGGCTGTGGTACATCCACTGGTCGACGACGCGGATGGGGCGCTCGGGCTTCACCAGGTGCGCAAGCGAATCCCCGGTAAAGACCGCAAAGCCAAAGCTCGAGATAAGTTCGGGCAGGGCATGGTTGATCTCGGGGTCGTTATGGTAGGGACGACCGGCGAGCACGATGCCGTGACCGCCGTGGTCCTCGACCCACTTAAGAGCCTCCTCGCCCATGGTCTGGATGTCCTCGTGGAAACGCGCATCGGCCTCAAAGGCAGCGTTGACGGCGGCATCGACCTCGGAGCGCGTGATCTTGGGTCCACGCACGCGACCGCGACCAGCTTGCGCATCGGCCACACGGTCGACGGCAAGCACCTGATACAGACGGCGCTTGAGCTCGGTCTTGTCGTGATACGGCACAAACGGATACAGGAACTCGATGTTCTGCTCGCGGATCTCATCGATGTTGAGCGCCAGCGCCGTGGGGTAACTCATAACGATGGGGCAGTTATAGCAGTTGCCAGCCGTCGGATCCTCCTTGCGCTCCCAGCGCACGCACGGCATCCAGATGAAGTCGACGTCACGGTCGATGAGGTTCATCACATGGCCGTGGCTCATCTTTGCCGGGTAGCACACGCTCTCGGACGGCATGGACTCGATGCCCGCCTGGTAGGTCTTTTTGCTCGACTGGTCGGACAGCTGCACGCTAAAGCCCAAGCGCGTAAAGAACGCATGCCAGAAGGGGTAGTTCTCGTACATGTTGAGCGCGCGCGGGATGCCGACGGTGCCGCGCGGGGCCTCATCGGGGCTCAGTACCTCGCGGTCAAAGAGCAGCTCGTTTTTCTTTTTGAAGAGGTTGGGCGCCTCGGTCTTCTGCTTTTTGTGGCCAGCACCCTTCTCGCAGCGGTTACCGGTGATAAAGCGCCTGCCGCCGCCAAAGTCGTTGACGGTAAGCTGGCAGTTGTTAGAGCAACGGCCGCAGCGGACGTGCTTTTGCGTCACAGCGAGGTGCGCGATGTCCTCGGCCGAGAGGATGGCCGAGGTGCCGTCGGCGCCGGCGCGATCGCGGGCGAGCAGGGCCGCACCATAGGCGCCCATGCAGCCGGCGATGTCGGGACGCACGGCATGAACGCCGGTGAGCTGCTCAAACGCGCGCAGCGTGGCGTCGGACATAAAGGTGCCGCCCTGGACGATCACCTGACTGCCGATCTCCTTGGGGTCGCGCAGCTTAATGACCTTGAACAGGGCATTCTTGATGACGGAATAGGACAGACCGGCCGCGATGTCGCCCACCGTGGCGCCTTCCTTTTGCGCCTGCTTGACGCGCGAGTTCATAAAGACCGTGCAGCGACTGCCCAGGTCGACGGGAGCCTTGGCATGGATGGCGGCATCGGCGAACGCGCGCACGTCCATGTTCATAGAGACGGCGAAGCTCTCGATAAAGCTACCGCAACCCGACGAGCAGGCCTCGTTGAGCATGATGTGCTCGATAACGCCGTCCTTGACGCGCAGGCACTTCATGTCCTGGCCGCCAATGTCCAGAATGAACTCGACGCCGGGCAGGAACGCCTTGGCGCCGCGCAGGTGCGCGACGGTCTCGATCTCGCCGGAATCGGCCTTGAGAGCCTCGATGAGCAGCGCCTCGCCGTAGCCCGTGGTGGTCACGTGGCCGATGGTGCAGCCCGCGGGGATGTGGTTGTAGAAATCGGCCATGATGACCTTGGCCGTGCCCAGGATGTCACCGTTGTTGTTGCCGTACCAGGTATGCAACAGCTGGCCGTCCTCGCCCACGAGCGCGGCCTTCATGGTGGTGGAACCGGCGTCGATGCCAATGAACACGCGGCCGGTGTAGCCGTCGAGCTTGCCCTTGGGGACGACTTCTTGGTCGTGGCGACCCTTGAACTCGGCAAAGTCCTCGTCGGTGGCAAAGAGCGGATCCAGGCGCTCGACCTCGGCACCCTGTGTGTCGCCCAGGCTGTCGATAGCCTCGATGAGCTGCGGGAACGTGCTGAGCTTGTTGGACTCGTGCGCCATGGCGGCGCCGCTCGCCACAAACAGGTGGGCGTTTTGGGGCACGATACGGTGCTCCTCATCCAGGTTGAGCGTGAGGTAGAAGCGATGGCGCAGCTCGGAGAGGTACTGCAGCGGGCCGCCCAGGAAGGCAACGTTGCCACGGATGGGGCGACCGCACGCCAGACCCGAGATGGTCTGGGTCACAACGGCCTGGAAGATGGAGGCAGCCACGTCCTCGGGGCGGGCACCTTCGTTGAGCAGCGGCTGCACGTCGGTCTTGGCAAAAACGCCGCAGCGGCTGGCGATGGGATAGATGGTGGTGGCGTTGGCCGCGAGCTTGTTGAGGCCGCTCGCGTCGGTGTGCAGCAGGGTTGCCATCTGATCGATGAACGCGCCCGTGCCGCCGGCGCAGGTGCCGTTCATGCGCTGCTCAATGCCGTTGTCGAAGTAGATGATCTTGGCGTCCTCGCCGCCCAGCTCGATGGCGACATCGGTGGCCGGGATAAGGGTCTCGACGGCGCGTTTGCTGGCGATGACCTCCTGGACAAACTCCAGGTCGAGCCACTGGGACAGCAGCAGGCCGCCCGAGCCGGTAATGGCGCAGGTCATCTGGGCCGTCGGCAGCACGGTCGCGGCACCCTCAAACAGGTCGCGGGCGCAGGCACGGACGTCGGTGTGATGGCGCTGGTACTTGGCGTAGACGATCTGGTTGTCGTCGTTGAGCACGGCGAGCTTGACGGTAGTGGAGCCCACGTCGATGCCCAGGTGCAGGTTGCCGTGGGCGTTGTCGGGGTTGAAGATCGCGCCTTCGGGGGCCTGGGCGGCGGCTACGGGCTCGGCGGCGATGACGGGCTCGCTAGCGATGGACGTCTCCCCTGCCGTGTTCTTGGCATCGGCAACTGCCTCGGCGACCTTCTCGGCAGCGGCAGTCGCTGCCTTCTGCGCGGCATCCACCACGGCGGGCGCGGCCTCGCGTGCGGCAGCGACCACACGGTCCTTAATGCCTTCGACGAGTTTGCTCATTGTCTCTCCTCTTAGTTGTTGGACTCGACGGTTGCGGCGGTGTCGGCCGCATCCTCGAGCTGCAAGTTCAATAGCTTCATGCCGTATTCCGGCACGTTGATATCGATGGGTTGGCCATACAGGTCACCAGGGCGAACAAAAGCGAGCACCGTCATAATGCGCGCCATGGCCTCGGGCGATTCGGTGAGCCCACGCTCAAACCAGCGCTGAATCATGCCGACCTCGGCACTCACGACGTAGGTAACGTAGTAGTCAAAGAACGTGCCCAGCGCCAGGCCCAAAATGCCCGTCTGCGCACGCGGCACCACAGCCTCACGCGCGGTGTCGATAATCCTTTTAATGAAGGCCTGGTCGCCGCCCGGACCCAGTAGCGCACCGATTAAGTCGCGGTTAGCCGCAAGATAACGCAGCAGCTCAACCGAACCGGGCGCCGGCTCGAGCTCATCGATATTGTGATAGAGATCGGGCAGCTGAGCTGCGGTAATGAGCTCAATGCGCTCACGGATCTCGGCCAGCAAGCCGTCCTCGATTTGATTGATAAAGTCGGGGATATCGCGGTAGTGCGAATAGAACGTGCGGCGCGTAAGGCCAGCGCGCTCGGTGAGCGACGCGACATTAATGCGCGAAAGGTCGCCGCTTTCGGCAAGCTCGCTGGCAAGTGCCTGGCGAAGGGCACGCTGCGAGCGAAGGGACCGGCGATCGCATTTCTCGAGCTGGGACAAGCGTCCTCCTTGTTACTCAGTCCGTGCGCTATTGCACAGTGCGAGTATTATTGCACACCGTGTGCATCAACACGTAAAGGCAATATTTAGATTGTGGCAAAGGGACTGTCCCTTTGTCCCTTATTCGATGATGGTGCGGGAGCTCTGCTTATGCATGGTGGCGAGCATGTGTTTGGGGACGGCGTGGACCATGCAGCTGCCGATAGTTGCGCTCGCAGCAGCCTTAGCTGCATCGCTAGCGTTTTTGGTCGCATAGCTGTGGCGGAAACGCTTGAGCATGGCGATGTCGTTGCCGCCGTCGCCGTAGACCGCGACCTCGTCCTCGGCAATACCGTAGTAGCCCGCCAGCCAGGCCACACTCTCGCCCTTGTTGCACGCCACGTCCGTGATCTCGAACATCACCGGATCGAACGGCGCGTTGACCACATGGTCCGAGCGTTCGGCAAGATAGGCCTTAAGGTCACGCTCCAGCTCGGGCGAGGTCACGCGACAATTGATCTTGCATACATCGTGGCGCAGGATGTCACCGATCGACTGGTCGAAATACTGCTCCTCGTGATACCCACCGCGCGCACGCATGCCGCGCATCACAATACGCTTGATGGGGCTGTCCTTTTTAAAGCCCGCCTGATGCATCTCGAACGAACCGCTCGAGTACATGCCATCGGGCGTGGAGCAATCAAAGCAAATGTCCGGGAACGCCTTGAGCAGTTCCTCAGTGACCTGCGGGTCGATGGTCCAAGTCTTGAGCACCTCGCCATGGCTGTCGCGCACGATGGATCCATTGGAGCAGCAGGCGTCAAGCGCCAAGCCCGTAAAGCCATGCTCGCCGATCGGCAACGTCGAGCGTCCAGTCGCGGGAACCACGTGCAGGCCAGCCTCAGTCAGCTCGCGAATGGCGCGGCGGATGGTCCCATCCGCCTCGTGCAGGGCGTTCAGCAGCGTTCCGTCTAAGTCACTCGCGAACATCTTGATCATGGACATGCCTCTCCTTCGTCTGCCCGATATTGTAGACGAAGGAGAGGCATGTCCAAACAATGCCGTCCCGGCGCGGCGTACCACCGCCTTCACAAATTCACGGTGCCCCAGCGCGTTAAGACAATCGCCGCAATCGATTTTTCAGCCGATAAAACAGAGCCGTCGTCAACGTCAGCACCGCCAACATGGCTGCGAATACAATCGCCGGTGTCCATCGATCATATGCAACCCCGTACGTCAATTGGCCGATAGGCGTTGCGCAGGAAAGGACCATGTAAACGACCGAAAGCACTTTTCCGCAGAGCTCAGTCGGCGCTACCCGCTGAACAAACGCGGTGATTTCAACCGACGTAATGCTCGCCCACACCATGACCCATGCCGAACCAACCGCAAACACGGTGAACACGCATACATCTACGCCGAACAGCAGCGTAACAATAATCGGCGCGACTCCAAAACAGATCATCGCAACATATCGGCATATGCCATTGAAAGAAAAACGATGCGGCCAAATGCCGACCAAGCCACTGCCGGTAAGACCACCCAGGCCCAGAGCAACCTCAACTATCCCAACGCAGGACGATTGCATACCGAGATGCTTTGTAACAATAATGGGAGCGCCAATCGTTAGCCCAACCAACGCAAGGTTCAAAACTGCCGCAAGCAAAATCACAGCGACCAATGATGCATTTTGCAACAGATACCGAATCGACTCCCGAAAATCGTTTCGGCATGTCGTGCGAGTCGCGCCGTCTCTCATCGTTTCAGATGAGGCGTTTTGCTTGAGTGCGACCCCAAACAAGAGAGCTGAAATCGCAAACGCCACCGACGCGGTTGTGCAAAGAGCATCGATGCCAAAGCACCCATAGACTGCCGTCCCGACCACAGGACCCAAGATATTGCTCACCATGGTCATCTGCGAAACCAATGCAGTGGCCCGCTCAACCTTCTCTTCACCCGCCATACGCACCGTCTCAATTTGGAGCATTGGCTTTAGCAGCGATTGAACACCATATTGAACACAAAGTATCGCTACTACGACGACCGCAAGAGGCAACGAGCGCTTCATGGGGATAGACAGCAGTGATGCAGTCATCAGAGCAATGCCGAGGGACACGAGGACCTCGCGGTGTCTTCCCCGATCCGCTAAGATCCCACCAGCCGGAGTTGCGAGTACGCCGGGTATGAACGCCGTCGCCACGACGGCGCCATATAACGTTGACGATCCACTGCAATCGAACAAGTAAAGTGGATACGCAAAGCACAGCGCCGACAGCATCGAATACGTGCACAGCTGCGCAACCAGAAGTTCCGCGAGCCTGATTGACCGCACTGTTTTTGATTTCAACGAGACGCCGACGTCTCTCAGCCCAGCCATAAGCCCACCCCCTATACATACCACTAGTATGTATTTAATGACTTGAAAAGGGCAGCCGTGGCTACCCTCACAAATCAATTACATACCGTTGGTATCTATATTACCACCCGGCGCGGTCCCATACGTCCCAAATCTGCGCCGTTGTCTGAAGCACTTCATTACCCAAATCGAGCCCCACCGCGGCAGCCATCTGCGCCAAACATTGTGCGCGAGCGAGCATTCGCTCCTTGGGCTCGAGCGGACGGAACAATGGCAGCAGCCAAAGATTCGCCAACAACGATACGGCCTCCGCCGCTTCGCGCGGGCATTCGCACGCAATGGAGCCGTCGGCGATGCCCTCCTCGATCACTGGCAAGAGACAGCCATCGGCCGACTCGTCAAATGAGCCCTGGTACTGCATCGCCAGTAGGCGCGAGCTTTTTACCGGATCTGCTGCAGGACGCATACGTGCCCATAGCTCAATTTGTGGAACTACGGACTCGGGCGCGTACAGTCGCTTGAGCTTTTGGGCGCCGGTCATATTACCGACGCCAAGCATCGAGCGGCGGTGCTCAACAATCGGAGTCATCGCCCGATCAAACGCGGCGTTAAAAATCTCTTCTTTGCTCTTGAAGTGATGATAGACAGCGCCCTTGGTCATGCCATCGAGACGGTCAACGATATCTTGAATGCTCGTCCCCTCATAACCCTGTGCGCAGAATAGCTCCAGTGCCGCGTCGAGAATCTTCGCGACCGTCTCCTCGGGATATTTATTGCGACCCATAATCCGCCCATCCGCAACGCAAGTCTTGTGCCTCATTGCAGCATTTTAGCGTTGCGGATGGTAGGCGGTCGATTCTACACCGCGGCGGGGCCGTGTTCGCCGGTGCGTATGCGGATGACTTCTTCGACCGGCTCGACCCAAATCTTGCCGTCTCCAACGGCACCGGTGCGGGCGGCATCGCAGATGATGTCGACAATGCCGTCGACGTGCTCATCGGCGCAGATAAGGGTGAACTGCACCTTAGGGATCGTGTTGACAAGCAACTCGTTGCCGCGTACGTATTCCTTCCAGCCATGCTGCGTGCCGCAGCCCTGCACCTGGTTGATAGTCATGCCGCGAACATCAGCAGCAAACAGCGCGTCCTTGAGAACCTCAAGCTTTTCCTGACGCACGATAGCCGTGATCTTTTTCATAATGAATTCCTCTCTTCAATAAAAGAAATTGATTTACCTTCACATGGCACGGGTTTTCCAGGTGCCCGAGATTGCCCCGAAAGAGGAGCGCCGCGTACTTCGGTACGCAAGCGACGGTTTGAGGGGCAAGGTCGGGTGCCCGGGAAAGCCGTGCCGCTAATCGAGTCCCGAGAAGGAGGGATATGCGCTCTCGCCGTGCTGACTCGCATCCAGGCCCAGCGCCTCGTCAGCCTCGTCCACGCGCAGGCTGCCACGGAACAGCGCCTTGACCACCGTGGCGATCACCAGATCGAGCACCAGCACAATGACGACCGTCACCACAATGCCCAGAATCTGCGAAACGAGCAGCGACATGTCACCCGTGTAGAACAGGCCGCCCTTACCGGTCCACGAAAGCTCCGGCACGCAGAACAGGCCCGTGAGCACGCCGCCCAAGATGCCGCCGATACCATGGCAGCCAAACGCGTCGAGCGCATCGTCGTAGCCGAACTTGGTCTTGAGATGGCTGATGGCCAGGTAACAGACGGGAGAGACGATCAGGCCCATGACCAGCGCCGCCCACGGCTCGACAAAGCCCGCGCCCGGCGTGACCACCACAAGGCCCGCAACCAGACCGGTGCTGGCGCCCACCAGCGTGGGACGACCGGTGTGCACGCGCTCGACGGCAAGCCATGAGACCATGCCCGCCGCGCTGGCCGTCACGGTGTTGAGGATGGCGAGCGCCGCCACGGCGTCGGCCTTAAACTCGCTGCCGCCGTTAAATCCAAACCAGCCAAACCAAAGCAGGCCGGCGCCCAGTGCTACAAACGGCACGTTATGCGGACGATAGCTCACCATGCCAAAGCCGCGACGACGGCCGAGCATTAAGCAGAGAATCAGGCCCGTAAGACCGGACGAAATGTGCACCACGTCGCCGCCGGCAAAGTCGAGCGCTCCGATGATGTCGCCGATAAAGGAGCCATCGCCGCCCCAAACCATGTGGGCGAGCGGCGCGTAAACCACGAGCAGCCAAATGCCCAGGAAAGCCGTCATGACACCAAACTTAACGCGACCTGCCAGGCTGCCCGTGACGATAGCGGCGGTGATCATGGCAAACGCCATCTGGAAGGCGATGTTGATGATCTGAGGATAGACGGCACCGTCCGTGGCATTGCCCTCGGCCGCCTGCAGCACCTGGTTGAGCACCGGTAGGCACAGCAACTGGTCAAGGCCTCCAATAAACGGGCTGGAACCGTCGCCGCCGTAGGCCAGCGACCAGCCAGCAACAATCCACAGTACACCAACCAGGCCAATGGCGCCAAAGCACATAAGCATGGTGTTGATGACATTTTTGCGCCTGGACAGGCCGCCATAGAAAAACGCCAGACCCGGTGTCATTAAAAACACGAGCATGGTGCAGATGAGCATAAACGTTGTCGATCCCGTATCGTACATTCGCTCCCCCTTTGTCGCATGAACGTTGTCGGCGCTCATGATGCGGCCGAGGGGCAACTGGTGTAGACCAGATACGGCGTTGTTAAACGCTGCGTTGTCGAATGGAAACGGTGCCGCAATCTTGGAAACGGCGCGGCAACGGGCGCGAAACGAACGGGAAATACGCAAGCAAGGGAGCCGTGAGCGCGCCCGTCCCAGCTAGCGCCGGAACAGCTCGCGGGCTCGGTCGCGAAGGTCGGTGGCTCGGATGACGCCCTCGTAGCGGTTGATGCGCAAGCGCGGGAAGGCATTAAAGAAGCGCAGGTCGCGACGGCTGAGCGACACGCTCGGCACCGGACGGCTCATGCGCTTGCCGGCAAGGCGACGACTGAGTGACGGACGCGGCATGCTCGGCGCGGCATCGGCCACGCGGCGGGCAGCGAGTGCCAGGCCGCGAGCACCATCCGCGATAAACGTCGGCATCGAAGCCTTCTCGCGCAGGGCATCGAGCGCGGCGTCACCCAGCTCGGCCAGCCACGCGTTAACGGCACGGCTGCGGATGTGCGTCTGTGTCACCGAGTCAATCGTCGATTCGGGAATGCGCTCGAGCATTGAGTCCGAGGCATCGGCAAGCGACTCGTTGATGCGGTCGGCAAGGTCGGCGCGCACGCGCTCCAGCTGATCGGACAGACGCCGCCAGCTCGCCAACGAGCACACCGCGTCAACCATCATCGCGACCGCGACGATAAAGGCGGACAACCGCACAATCAGCACCGGCAGATGGCCAAGCAGCCCCAGCAATGCCGGCTCCACTAAGCGGCAAATACACAGCGCACCCAGGCCAAACGCGCAGGCCCAGTACAGACAGATGCGTCCGTGCAGGTTAAACGGCAGATGCGAATAGTCCCAAAAGCGAGCGCCCGTTGTTTTTTCCAACAGCACGCCCACGCTGTACTCAATCACGCTGCATACGAGCGCTGCAGCGACAAACTGGCTCGACGCGTCAGGAATTCCGCGCAACAGCAGCCAGCAGGCAATGCCGCCCGCGCCATAGATGGGGCAACACGGTCCCAGCAAAAAGCCACTGTTGGCAAATCGTCCGTGGTTGAGCATGGCGCAGACTGTCGACTCCCACACCCAGCCGCAAAAACCGTAGAAGGCAAACGAGAGCACCAGCGCCGAGAGCGGACAGGCGGCAAGCGTCGCGCCGTCAAATGCCATGTCGATCGCAGTTTCCACCGTCTACCCTCTCCTCTTTTCGCTCGAATCTTTGCTCACGCCATCGTCTGTCTCGTCCTTGCGCGGCAGACGGCCGGCGATCGTCTCGCGCAGAGCGCACCATTTATCTGCCAGGCATACAATCCATGCCTCACGACACGTCGGCGGCACCGGTACCAGCGGAAACATATGGCGCGCGATGATGTTCCGTTCGCGCGACGTCAGCTCAAAATCTTCCTCGGCACGCGCCAGGGCAAAAAATGGATGCCGAAATCCGTGCAGTCGATGGCTCGGGTCGGGGTCGTGCCAATCGTAGAGAAAGTAGTCGTGTAACAGGGCTCCGCGCAGCAGCGAGGCACGGTCGACCGAAATGCCAGCACGGCCCAAGCGCTCGGCAAAGGACAGGCTCGCCCGCGCTACCGAAGTCACATGTGCATAGACCGTCACGTCACCATGCTGGATAAACTCGCGCGTCAAGTCCAAGCGACCCGCCTGGGCCAGCTGACGGGCAGCATGGTCTACTTCGCGCGCGATTTTCTCGGCACGAACGGTATCGGACATGCTGCCTCCTTCCAGCGGCCCACGGCGACAAGCCACGGCCTGTGCACAATCGATAAAAACATCATGGAACACATCAGTATGGCATCGGACAAAACGTTTTGCCCCACCAGTTGGCGAATTACCGCGCCGCCGTCACATATCAAACGCCAAAATGTGCGAGACTGTCTTGTGCAATTGTGCCGGCCGAGGGAGTGCCGGCGCACGATTCGCATGGAGTAACCCACAACGATGCTGCTTACGCAAACGACAACGCCCGAGGACGTCAAGGCTCTCGACCGCGCCGAGCTTCCGCTGCTCTGCGGCGAGATCCGCCAGGCAATCCTCGAAAGCTCCGCCGCTGTCGGCGGACACGTTGCCCCCAACCTGGGCGTCGTTGAGCTCACGGTCGCGCTCCACCGCGTGTTTAACTCCCCCACCGACAAAATTGTCTTTGACGTGTCGCACCAGATCTACGCACACAAAGCGCTGACCGGGCGCGCGTACACCTATATCGATCCGGAGCGTTATGGCGAGGCCTCTGGCTTTGCCAATCCCGACGAGTCCGAGCACGACCTGTTCGCCATGGGCCACACCTCCACGTCGGTGAGCCTGGGCTGCGGCCTGGCGCACGCTCGTGACCTGGCGGGGGATACATACAACGTCATCACCATCATTGGCGACGGCTCGCTTTCGGGTGGTTTGGCGTTTGAGGGCTTTAACAATGCCGCCGATCTCGACAGCAACCTGATCATCATCGTCAACGATAACGACCAGTCCATCGCCGAAAACCACGGTGGCCTCTATCGCAATCTGGCCGAGCTGCGCACCAGCAACGGCACCTGTGAGCGCAACGTTTTCCGCGCGATGGGGCTCGACTACCGCTATCTGGACGCCGGTAACGATGTGTTGGCCCTGGTCGACATGCTGCAGGAGCTGCGCGATATCGATCATCCCATCGTGCTGCACGTCTCCACCGCCAAGGGCAAGGGCTTTGAGCCGGCCCAGAGCGACCCCGAGCGCTGGCACCACGTGGGTCCGTTTGACATGGCGACTGGGCGCAAGCTCTGCCCGGGCCATCCGAGCGAGCCTGCGCCGCGCACCTATGCCGATATTACGGGCGAGGCGCTCAGCGCCGCCATCGAGCGCGATCCGCAGGTCGTTGGCATCACGGCCGCCACGCCCTACATCATGGGCTTTACACCCGAGCTTCGCGCTGCCGCCGGTAAGCAGTTTGTCGACGTGGGTATTGCCGAGGAGCACGCTGTAACCTTTGCCACCGCGCTTGCACGCTCGGGCGCCAAGCCAGTCTTTGGTGTGTACGGCACGTTTTTGCAGCGCGCCTACGACGAACTGTGGCACGACCTGTGCCTCAACGACGCCCCCGCAACCATCCTGGTGTTTGGCGCGTCAATCTTTGGCACCACGTCCGAGACACACCTTTCGTTCTTTGATATTTCCATGCTGGGCGGTCTTCCCAACATGCGTTACCTGGCGCCTTCCTGCATGGAGGAATACCTGTCCATGCTGAGTTGGTCGCTCGATCACCGCGAGCATCCCGTGGCGATTCGCGTGCCGGGCATTGGCCTGGTAAGCCGCCCCGATCTGGCGCCTGCCGAGGGCGACGATTACGGCGTCGCGCGCTACAACGTCGTGCGCCAGGGCCGCGACGTTGCCGTGCTCGCGCTTGGCGATTTCTTTGAGCTGGGCGAGCGCGTGGCAAACCGTCTGACTGCCGAGTACGGCATCGAGGCCACGCTCGTCAACCCGCGCTTTGCAACCGAGCTCGACCGCGAGTTCCTCGACAGCCTTGCCGCCGAGCATCGCGTTGTCGTCACCCTCGAGGACGGAATCTTGGACGGCGGCTGGGGCGAACGCGTGGCATGTTATTTGGCCTGCACGCCGCTGCGCACGCGCACCTTCGGCATCGCCAAGGGCTTCCCCGACCGCTACGATCCCAACGAGCTGCTCGCTCAAAACGGCATGACGGTCGAGAACATGGCCGCCGAAGCCGTGAGACTACTCAACGAGTAAGAAAACCTCCGCAAGGGAAGCATTCCTGCGGAGGTTTTTATTTTCGCGACGCGATTATCTCAATCTGTAACATCTAGGGCCCGAATTCCCGTCTAACTGTTACAGATCTAGATAAGACGTCTTAGTCCCAAACCTTTGTCTCGATCTGTAACAGATAGAGACCTTTTGCCCGTCCAGATGTTACAGATTGAGACAAAGCAGCGAGACAGGCCACCACATCTGCAAGAACCACCACAAAGGTGCCTGTCCCTTTTTGGCAGGTACAATAACCCATAAGGTAAGTATGTTTCTGAGTTATTTCGTGTTGACCCATTTGAGCGCGATAGGGTATAACTCTACTCAACCGCTAGGGATTTTATTGAGAAAGGTGTTCTACCATGAGCAAGAACCTCTCCCAGCAGGTCGTTCTCGACCGCCGCGGCTTCGTCGCCGCCACCTTCGCAACCGTCGCCGGCCTTGGTCTTGCCGGCTGCTCCGACACCAGTACCGAGGCCGACAAGGGTTCCGCCGGTTCCTCCAAGAGCTCCGAGGATACCGAGGTTTCCGCCACGCTCGACGCCAAGGCATTCGACAAGCTCGTCAACGACGGCCCCAAGGCCGATGACGACGCCATCGCCGCCAGCACTTGGGCTACGGCCGTCAAGGATGCCGGCGTCTTTACGATCGGTGGCGTCCAGACCTCCACGCTCTTCTCCCTCCTCAACGAGAAGGACGGTCAGACCCGCGGCTTCGACGCCGGTATCGCACAGCTCCTGTCCAACTACATTCTGGGCGAGAACAAGGTCGAGATCACCCAGGTGACCTCGGACACGCGCGAGTCCGTCCTGCAGAACGGCCAGGTCGACGCCGTCTTTGCCACCTACACCATCACTGACGAGCGCAAGAAGCTCGTCTCCTTTGCCGGTCCCTATTACTACACGCAGCAGGCCATCCTGGTACTCGCCGACAACGACGACATCAAGAGCGTCGACGACCTGGCCGACAAGAACGTCGCCGTCCAGTCCGGCTCCAACGGCCCTGCCATCCTGGAGGAGCTCGCTCCCAAGGCCAGCCAGCAGGAGTTCAAGACCGACGAGGAGGCCCGCCAGGCACTCCAGCAGGGCCGCGTTGACGCCTACGTCATCGACAACAACATGCAGCAGAGCGCCCTGGTCCGCGAGCCCGGTAAGTACAAGATTGCCGGCAAGCCCTTCGGCAGCAAGGAGCCCTATGGCATCGGCCTGCCGCTCGATTCCGACGGCGTCGCCTTCGTCAACGACTTCCTTAAGAAGATTGAGGACGACGGCACCTGGACCGAGCTGTGGCAGATCTGCATCGGCGACCGCACGGGCGACACCAATGTTCCCGAGCTGCCCGAGATCGGCGCCTAGGCAACGCGCCTAGTAACGGCCGCAACGAAACCATACGGAAACGCACGGTGCGCTTTATTGCGCTAAACTGTTTCTTCACTGAGTTGTCGGGGCTTCCGTACACACGGGAGCCCCTTTCCTTATCGGCGGGAGGTCCGCATGAGTCTCTCCGAGCTCTGGTCGCTCTATGGCCAGAACTACATTGACGCGCTGCTCGCAACCTGGGGCATGACGCTTGAGTCGTTTGCCATCGCCATAGTGCTGGCCGTCGCCGTCACCGTGATGCGCGTGTCGCCGCTCAAGCCGCTGCGCGTCTTTGGCGACCTGTATGTCCAGGTCTTCCGTAACATCCCCGGCATTGCGTTGCTCATCATCGTCGTCTATGCGCTGCCGCCGCTCAAGGTCGTCCTGCCCTACCGCACCTGCGTCATCGTCGCCACAGTGCTCTTGGGTTCTGCCTTTGGCTCCGAGAACTTTATGAGCGGTATTAACACCGTTGGCGTCGGTCAGGTCGAAGCCGCGCGTTCGCTCGGCATGAGCTTTAACCGCATCCTCGCCAAGATCGTGATCCCGCAGGCACTGCGCTCGAGCGTGCTGCCCATGACCAACCTCTTTATCGCCGTCATGCTCACCACGGCGCTCGGCAGTCAGGTGCCGCTTAAGCCCCAGGAGCTCACCGGCGTGGTGAGCTATATCAACACGCGCTCGCTCGGCGGCGTCGCCGCGTTCTTTATCTCGGCGCTCGGCTACCTGGGCACGGCCTTTGTGGTAAGCCACATTGGCAACTACATCGATAAGAAGGTGAGAATCCTCCGATGAGCAAGCACTCCTCCCCCGCGCTCACCATGCGCGATGCGCTCTACGAGGCTCCCGGCCCCAAGATGCGCGCCAAGATTCGCATCGGCACCGCCATCTCGCTGGTTGCCGTCGTCGCACTCGTTGCCCTCGTGCTGCAGCGCTTTTATGCGACCGGTCAGCTTTCGGTCCACTATTGGTATTTCTTTACGCACCTCACCACCTGGAAGTTCTTGCTTGCCGGCTTTGAGGGCACCGTTAAAGTCGCACTCACCGCCGGCGCCATCGCGCTGGTGCTGGGCCTGGCCCTTATGCTCGGCCGCACCAGCGACATCAAACCGCTACAGCTGGTCTGCCGCGTGCTCACCGACTTTTTCCGCGGCGTGCCGAGCCTGCTGTTCATCTACTTCTTCTTTTTGGTGCTGCCCCAGTACAAGATCTCGCTGCCGTCGTTTTGGATGCTCACGCTGCCAGTCGCGCTCGCTGCGGCCGGCGTGCTGGCCGAGATTTTCCGCGCCGGCGTCAACGCCGTGCCGCGCGGCCAGGTCGAAGCCGCCCAGGCGCTCGGTCTCTCCAAGGCCAAAATCACCTTTAAAATCGTGTTGCCGCAGGCTATTCGGTTTATCATTCCGTCGTTGATTTCGCAGCTCGTGGTCGTCGTCAAAGACACCACCGTCGCCTACGTGGTGAGCTACCCCGACCTCATGCAAAACGCCCGCGTGCTCATTACCAACTACGACGCCCTCGTGTCGGTCTACCTGGTTATCGCGGTCATCTACATCCTCATCAACGTCGCGATCAACAAGGCCGCTGTCTACGTTTCGCACAAGACCGGCACGACCATCATCCGCTAACGCTTTACCATTTCGAGTCATAAGGAGCCGAGCACCATGGCACAGAGCACCTCTTCCACCGGCAATCAGCCGCTGATCGAGCTCAGACACGTCGATAAGCACTATGGCGATCTGCACGTCCTCAACGACATCAATCTCTCGGTCGACCGCGGCGAGGTCGTCGTCGTGATCGGGCCCTCGGGCTCGGGCAAGTCGACCATGTGCCGCACCATCAACCGTCTGGAAACCATCGACTCGGGCGAGATCCTCATCGAAGGCAAGCCCCTGCCGCAGGAAGGCAAGGACCTTGCCCGCATGCGCGCCGAGTTGGGCATGGTGTTTCAACAGTTCAACCTGTTCGCACATATGACCGTACTGCAGAACGTCATGCTGGGACCGGTCGATGTGCTGGGTATCTCCAAGGATGAGGCTCGCGAGCGCGCCATGGACCTGCTGGGCCGCGTAGGCGTTGCCGAGCAGGCCGATAAGGTGCCCGCACAGCTTTCGGGCGGCCAACAGCAGCGCGTAGCCATCGCCCGTTCTCTTGCCATGCAGCCCAAGGCCATGCTCTTCGATGAGCCCACGAGCGCCCTTGACCCCGAGATGATCAACGAGGTGCTCGAGGTCATGGTGCGCTTGGCGCAGCAGGGCATGACGATGATCGTCATTACGCACGAGATGAACTTCGCCCGCCGCGTGGCCGACCGCGTCGTGTTTATGGCCGACGGCCAAATCGTGGAAACCGGCACGCCCGACGAGTTCTTCGACCATCCCCAGACTAAGCGCGCCCAGGACTTCCTCAACTCCATCAAGGGCCACTAACCCAATTGCCACGCGGGACACATTCGTCAGGAGCGCCTGTCCCGCGCCGCATCTGTCCCGCGCCGCCCCCGCGCCATGTCCACCCGGATTCGAAAGCCGCAACCATGATCGGAACCCGCACCTCATCGTCCTACACCCCGCACGTCAACGTCGACCCCGCCGACCGTCCGCTCATCCTGGTGGCGCCGCGCTGGGAAGAGGCAAAGCCGTTTTTAAGCGAGACACTCTCCCCCAACGAGGAAATCGCAAGTGTCTTTGTCGATGCCATTCTTGCTGCCGGCGGCCTGCCGCTGCAGATGTCCATCACCGAGGACATTGAGGTCATCCGTCATTACGTCGACATCGCCGACGGCATCGCCATCCCCGGCGGCCCCGATGTCAATCCCAAACGTTGGGGCGATGATCGACCCTACGACCCCACCCTCTGCTGCGAAATCCGCGATAGTTTTGAGTTTAAGCTGGTCGACGAGGTACTCCGCGCCAAAAAGCCGCTCTTTACCACCTGCCGCGGCACGCAGCTGCTCAACGTCGCCACCGGCGGCACCCTGTGCATGGACGTGCCGAGCCTGGGCGCGCGCGAGGGCCGCACGCAGTGGCGCCATACCCACGTGCTCAACGACCCTGTGCATCCTGTCGAGGTCGTGCCGGGCTCGCTGCTGGAGCGCGCGGTTGGCGGGCACAGGCTGATCCAGACCAACTCCGCACACCACTGCTGCGTCGATCGTCTGGGTAAAAGCACGCGCTTGGTCGCCAAGGCAACCGACGGCGTGCCCGAGTGCATCGAAGTCGAAGGCCAGCCGTTCTGCCTGGGCGTGCAATGGCACCCTGAGTACACGTGGAAGACGCTCGAGACCGACTTTGACCTGTGGAAGTCGTTTGTCGAGGCAGCGGCCAAGGTTAAGCGGGCTCGCTAGCTCGCGAATCACACAGGCTTAAACCTTCCATGCCAGGGGGGGCGGACACCAGCTACGGTGCCCGCCCCCCCTGTATTTGATATGCTCGGTATGATTATCCCTCACAAACAATCAGAGAAATCTCGACCGCAATCGGTCGACAGTAAAGCAAATGGCAACAACGCTTGCTACGTTTATGAGACAGTCAATTAAAATCGAAATGCATTGACCATTCCCCAACGGGGTCACGCCGCAAATCCACATGAGCATCGAGGCTGGAAGCGGAAGCATGGAATTGGCCCCGATCTGTATGTAGATCGCTACGACGTTGACAAGCAGCAGCATGCCAATCGGACCGAAGCCGGCCCCAAAATAGGAAACAGCGATCACGCAAGAGACCACATATGCAAGACAGACGGCACTCGCCAGAAGAAGTCGATAGCAAAATACATGCAGGTTGAAATACTGCTGAGCATCCGAAACGATTGCGCAGTTAAGACAGTACAAAACGACACTCGACAGGACAAACGCGCCCAAAAGGGCAAAAGAAGATAGCACCACTCGCGCAACGATAGCGCACACACGCTTCCCTCCCCGAGCCTCCGACAACCCCCACGGTTCCTCGACAAAGCCCGAACTGACAAAGCGCGGCACAATGCAAGCCGCGATGAACGGAAAGAACAATGCATGGGCCAACGGGGCTACGTTGAACAGCAGACCGCGAAAAACCTCTGCATTGCCAAATAGAAGGACATCCTCCGCCGATAGCCGAAGCGTCGGGTCTGGGAAAAAACCCAAGAAACTGTTCTCACGGAGGCTACAGAACCACATCGGGAAAGAATTAAGCTGCAATATCACCATGTACGCATAAATTACCAGGATTAAGGCGTACGCCCATTTGCTCACATGCTTCAATTCTGACTGGAGAAGTCTTTTAATCTGACGAGCCATTGAGCACACCCCCAGCGCGAAAGCTCAAGAGAGCGTAAATCAATACCGATAGACAGCTGGCTGCCACGCCATATCCCAGAAGCGTCAGCTGCCCCATATCGCTATACCCAAGGGCACATCCGACTCCAAGGTACGGCCCCGGAAGGAAGAAGATCCATCGCAAGGATGGTATAGGTGCCTGAAGGAAGGCTCCGTAGAGCGTCAAGCTCATGACAAATCCGACTATCACCACGGCCCCACTCAATACAGCGCTGCCCGTTATCCGATAGATGGTCACCGTCTCCAGCGCAACCGATATCACCAATACGGCGTTGACTATCATTGCAGGCAAAAATACAGTTAGTATGTTGTGCGAGTAGTTATGCCCTCCACGTATTATGGCTATTGCAAAAAGAAGAAGGCAAAGCGCGCTATACGCTGCGCCAATTATTAAAGCAGACGAAAATGCATGGGCTAGAGCCCCATAAAAGCGGTTGAGACCTCTTGCCGAAGAAATTCGGTGCCCCTCTTTATAGCCACGCTCCTGTAAAAGCACCAAACAAACGATGAGTGGAACGAACAGGGATGTACCGGCAAAAGCGCTGCGCGCAAGGGACTCATCAGGCGCAGAAGGATCGATTGCATTCCAGAGGAAACCAATATCCTCCCCACAAACGCCATAGCCAAAGGCGAGCAACGTTGTTCCGTTTTTTAGAAAGATGCCGAAGAGAAGGCCGAACGCCAGCATAAGCGCAAGACCAAACTTCGCCGGAAATATCCTGTGCAAACGCATCATATCTGCCTTTATGGGATGGATCGCCCGCTTCATAGCGAGACCGCCTTCATCAAGCGCCTGTAATACTCTTTTAGGGATGGCGCCTCATCCCTTATGACGTCCATCGATTCCTTTTTTAGCAGTTCACCGTCATGAAGAAACAGGCAGCTTGTTGCAACCGATGCCAGCTCATCCAAGTCGTGGCTAGAGATAAGCATGGTTTTGCCCTGCTCCCGATTCAATCGACCGATAAGGGCCCATATACTCTCGATGCCCAACGGATCCAATCCATTTGCCGGCTCATCGAAAATTAGTACGTCGGTGTCGCCCAATAAAGCCGTAGCTATATCCAGTCGCCGTTTCATTCCCAGAGAAAAACTGCTCACGCTCTTTTTCTCATCGACGTCCAGCCCGACTAGGCCCAAGACGCGAGGAACCTCACGTTTCTCATCGAGTCCCCATTCCGCACATCGGATCCGAAGATTCTCAGCCGCACTGAGGGATTGGTATGCTCCGCAGGAATCTGGCACATAGCCGACACGCGTCCGCATCAAGCTCAGCTCTTTTTTCGACTTGCCTCCAAAGAGCTCCACGCTCCCCGACGATGGCTCACAGAGGCCCAGCACTATTTTAATAAGCGTGCTTTTGCCCGCCCCGTTTGCACCAACAAGGGCGCAAAGCTCAGACTGATCCACCTCGAAGGAAACGTCATGCAAAACGCGGCGCCTCCCATAGCGCTTTGACACCCTTGATAGCCTTATCGTCGATGCGTTCATTGGCCTCCCGTTCCGCTTGATAGCAAAACCGCTCATATCGTTCCTTCTTTACTTTATCGTTTTCCATAGTTGTTATTGTTTTTCGATAACTCATATTTGCCAAGATAATCTAAAAGAAAGAACCCGTGTTAGACACGGGTCCCTTCACGCTGATATTTCGTTTTAGTTGTTCGCCTTAAGCTACTCGTCGCTCAAATCGACAGCAAAGACTGATGTCGGAAGCGACGCCTCATTGCCTCCGCCGTCCCGCATCTGCCTCACAACGTTTTTTGCACGCTCAACAATAAGCTCCTCAAGCTCTTTCTCACTCACGCGCTGAATAATATCTCCCGGTTGACAATCAAGCTCATCACAGATATCGAGGAGCGTCTTTAGGCGAATAGCTTTTATCTTTCCGTTTCTAAGCTTTGAAATATTAGCCGGAGTATGCCCCGTCGCCCGAATCAGATCAGCACTGGTCTTTCCGGTCTTAAGCAGCTGCGTCTCAAGCTCGATGATGAGATAGCTCATGTTTCCTCCTACACAAGCTCGTCAGACTGCTCTTGGAGCAGCGAGGCATAACTCCAGATCGCCGAGATAAATAAACAGACAACTGCGCCGATAAACGACCCCGCATCAAAGGTAGCGCCTTGGCAAATCTCAATAACGAAGGAATGAGGCACGATGTAAAGCTCCAGTCCGCCAATGGTGAGATTGACCGATCCATAGGCACCAACAAGCGAAACCGCGGCGTTAACAGCAAAGGCAAGCGCGAGAACACGGATAAGCCGCACATGCGTCTTGGTAAAGGGCGAGACGCCTCGCGAGATGTTACGGCTGATCCCGCACAGAACGACAAGCGAAATACCCATAACAAGCGCCATGCACAGTCCGCTTGGGATAACGATGCACCCGCCATCGAGAAGCGTCACGACACCGAAAGAATCGACAGAAGCAACGTTTGCAACCGCATACCAGATCACGTAAACAACCAACGCGGCAAAAGCGACGAGCATCCCTGCAAAAACGGCTGCCATGCAAAAACCGAGCTTCCTGATATTTTCGCCCGCCTTGGCCATACGCTGAACGCTGTTGGACATACACTCACCCTCATCGACTCTATCGTTATTCGAACGGTTTATCGAACAACGATATGGATTGCATGCGGAAAGCCCCGACAGTGTGCATAGGCAATTCACTAATCAGAAGAGGTGAGCGTGGATTTTTGGACACGTATCGAACGAGCGTGGATAATCTCCCACTTTGAGGCCGCCACCGGGCCTAAAACGGGAGATTATCCACGCTCATAGTCATCAAGGCTCACAGCCTCTTACTCGGCCGCCTCGCGCAGAGCCGACATCGTAGCCGCATATTGCTGCTGCAACGCATGCATCCCCTCGCGGGCGCCGTCAACGGCATCAGCGCCGCGCAGCGCTTCGGTTACCACGACCGCCGGCTCGTACAGATTATCGAATCCCAGGTTCTGGCTCACGCCCTTGAGCGTGTGCGCTGCCATAAACGCACTCTCGGCGTCTCCTGCCGCCATGGCAGCCTCCAGCTTGTCCATGCTCTCGTCATCCAAAAACTTGAGGGCAAAGCGGGCAAGCATTTCCCCGCCCATCAGCCGAGCGCACGCGTCGTCATAATTAGCGCCGATCTTCTCATACGCCTCACGCATGGAAATCATGGATTAAAAACTCCTTTGGTCAAACTAAATCGTGGGAAACGCGACGACGTCGGCGGGGCGTGCCAACGTCTCGGCAATTTGGTCTTGCACCTCGAGCAGGCAATCGAGCAGCAGCGGGTTAAAGGTGCCGCACTTACCGTCCAGGATCATCTGGATCGCCTCCTCGTGCGGGATAGCGTCCTTGTACACGCGCACGCTCGTCAGTGCATCGTACACGTCAGCCACCGAAACCACCTGCGCGGCGATGGGAATTTCGTCGCCCTTAAGGCCATCGGGATAACCCTTGCCGTCCCAGCGCTCGTGATGCCAACGCGCAATCTGGTACGCATATTCCATAAGCGCATTGCCGGCGTGATGGCTGCCCAGCTCGAGCAGCATGTTGGCGCCAATCGTGGTATGCGTCTTCATAATCTCGAATTCCTCGGGCGTGAGGCGCCCGGGCTTGTTGAGGATCGCATCGTCAATCGACATCTTGCCGATATCGTGCAGCGCCGAAGCCAGGGCGATCGTGGAGCGTTCCTCATTGTCGAGGGAGATCGTGCCGCTACGCTGGACCAGATAGCCAAGCAGCAGCTCGGTCAGCTTTTCGATGTTCGTAACGTGCCTACCGCTCTCGCCGTTGCGAAGCTCCATGACGCCGGCCATGATGTCGATGAGCATGCGACTGTTCTTGACGCGCTCGTTGTACTGTTGGGACAGCAGGTTCGTCAGGCGGCGCTGTTTGGCGTACAGGCGGATGGTGTTGCTTACGCGGCGGCGCACGACACGGGAGTCAAACGGGCGGTTGATATAGTCCGAGGCGCCCAGCTCGTACGCGCGCAGAACCGCATCATCGGAATCTTCGCTCGAAATCATGATGACAGGCAGATTATCGATACCCGATCGGCGCGACAGATCGGCCAGCACCTCAAAGCCGCTTATGCCCGGCATCACAATGTCCAGCAGCACGAGCGACAACTCATCGCCATAGCGGTCGACCATGTCGAGCGCCGCACGACCGTTATCGGCCTCGAGGATGCAATGCTCGTCCTTGAGCATCTCGCTGAGAATGGCTCGGTTCATCTCGGAGTCATCGGCGATAAGCACCAAAGGCTTTTCGCTTTGGAAGGCCTCGATGGAATCGGCATCGGTCACGACCGTACCGGCTTTTGCCTTAGCGCGGCTCAGTAACTGAGCAGCGCGGCCAACGCCCTCATCGACCGTCTCGCCATGAATGCGAACGCCACCAACACATGCCGTCAAGCTCACGTACTCATGGCCCGGAATAATCGTGGAATGAACGGCATCGGACACCTGATGCAGGCGACGGGTGAAGTCATCGGAGGGAATATTGGGCATGACAACCACAAACTTGTCGCAGCCATAGCGCACAAGCTCGTCAGTCGAACGGATTCCGCTGCGTATGGCTGTCGCCACAGCACCGAGCGCAAGGTCGCCGGCATGACGGCCACACGTATCGTTGAAGACCCTAAAATCATCAAGGTCGATCACCGCAACGCCGGCATTCACGCGGGTGCTACGGAGCTTTTCCTCGTAATATCGGCGATTGCGCACATTCGTCAGCACGTCGGTGTAGACAAGGTCCTCTTCTGCGGCCTCTTGCTCATCGATCGGACGCACCATCAGCAAGACGTGAGGCTCGCCCTCGACCTTCAAAGGGCGTAGACGGGCGCGGTACTCAGTGCCATCATTGAGCAGTTGCTCCGACACCTCATCGGAGTCTGCCAAAGCCTCAAGACTTGACTGACGCAGACAAGGACACCGATCACCGGCGAGCAGGCAGTTAGGCTCACTCTTAATCTGATCGGCCGACAGCAAACGCACCACGGGGTAGGTCTTCGCGACACGGGCGACCTCGGCGGCAGCCTCCTCGTCGGTTAGATTGACCTCGTGATTATTGAGCATATGGGGCCCTTTCGATAGTTTCGCATGGTAGCGGTGGGTTCCAAATGTTACAAGGGTAACACCTTGCCGATGCAGGTAAGCACGTGAATGCTGCCACATTCTTATGAGTTGGCAGACGGCGCGATTGAAGCCGCAGACGCGAGGTTTTGAGCACGTTTGTTAATACGGCCGAAACGTTTGCGGATGAAGCCTGCTTTGGCTATTGCGGATGCTAGAGCCCCAGGATGCCACGGACAGCCCGGGCAGCCGCTGCCGGGCGATCGCGCAGACCGTTATGCGCGCCCGGGATCGTCACGAGAGGGCAATCGAGATATTCGGCAGCCGCTCGCGTGCCAGCCTCGCGGGGCGTGCCAATCGAGAGCTCGCCTAGGAGCACGGCGGCCACCGTTTTCGACGCGCGAACGCTATCCCAATCGGGAACGCAGGTCATAGTAATCCCGTATTCGTTTGCCATGAAACTGCGGCCGTTGCGCAGGGCATGCTTGGCTTCTGCCTCGGTCGTTCCAGGAGCCTCGGGGTCCAAGTCGCCGAGGGCTCCCAAGAAAAGCCGGAGCGCCCTTGAAACCTTTCCAGCCGCAATCATATCGAGCAAAACCGGAGCTGCGCCCATGCCGACGCCTTCGGCCGACACAGCCGGCTCATGCAGAATCGCACGGGCGACGAGATGGGGTTCAGTGCGAAGAAGCTCCAGCGCCACCAACGTACCGGCGCTGTGCGCAAGCACATTTGTCGGAGCGCCAACGTGTTCGATCACGGCCTGCAGGTCGGCGGCCTGAGCGGCAAGATCATAGCTGCCGTCTGCCGCTTCGCTGCTGCCACCACAGCCGCGGCGGTCGTAGGCAATGACGCGGTAGTCACAGGCGAGCTCGCGGGCGATACCGTCAAAAAAGACGCCGTCAACACAAGCGCCGTGCACGCACACCAAGGCAGGAGTATCAGGCGACACATCCGGGCCGGCATATTCGCGACAGGCAATCGTGGTGCCCGCATTCTCGACCGTAAAATCCATGTTGTGCCCCCATCATCAATGCTCATCCAGTTGCACGTCAGCACGGTTGGATGGACCCGCATTGCTTTACGCCTTGTTAACAGATTAACTGTACCCGACCCGAGGCTTTTCATGGCACGGCATCATGAGCGACGTGAAAAAACGAAACTTGTAAAGCAAGAGCCCACACCTTGCTTTGGAGCCGATGCTATGCTTAGGCACAATTGTCTTGAGGAGCATATGCCTATGTCTACGTTTTTGAATGCCAGCCCCATCTTTGGGCCCGTTCGCAGCCGTCGCCTTGGTCTCTCGCTCGGCGTCAACATGATGCCGGCCAGCGGCAAAATCTGCACGTTCGACTGCATCTACTGCGAGAACGGCCTCAACGCCGAGCGCCCCTGCCATGAGCCGTATAACACGGCTGCCGTGGTACTCGAAGCGCTCGAGGCAAAGCTGCGCGAGATGGCAGCCGAGGGCGAGCTCCCCGATGTAATCACCTTCGCAGGCAACGGCGAGCCCACCGCCGCACCGGAGTTTCCACGGGCCATCGCCGGCGCCGTCGCACTGCGCGACGAGCTTGCCCCAAACTCCAAGATCGCCGTGCTCTCCAACGGCACACGCGCCGACCGCCCCGAGGTGCACGACGCGCTCATGATGGTCGACGACAACATTCTTAAGCTCGATACCGTCGACCCGGCGTTTATCCAGCTGCTCGACCAGCCTGTTGGCCCCTACAACGTCGAACACCAGATCGAGACGTTCGCAAGCTTTGACGGTCACGTTATTATCCAGACGATCTTTTTGACCGGCGAGTATCAGGGCAAGCTCATCGACAATACCGGCGAGGAGTATGTTGCCCCCTGGCTCGCGGCGCTTGAGCGCATTCGTCCGCAGGAGGCGACCATCTACACGGTCGCGCGCGAGACACCAGTCGCCGGCCTTGCCAAAGCAGCGCCCGAGGTGCTCGACGCCATTGCCGCGCGCGTGCGCGCCCTCGGTATTCCCTGCCAGGTGAGCTACTAGCAAAACCACGCAGCAGCTAGTGCCCGCCATCCCGCCCCATCAGTTGCGGTGATATAGTTCCTATTTGTGCTGTTAAACCGCTTAAATCGGAACTATATCACCGCAACTTTTATGGCCGCGTGGGTGGGCTATACTAGCTGCGAATGAAAGGAAGTTAGCCATGTATGACAAAGGACCCGTGCCCGGCCGCAACGACGCTTGCTGGTGCGGCAGCGGCAAGAAATACAAGAAATGCCATAGCGCCTTTGATGAGCGCCTCGAGCGCTTGTGGGAAGAAGGCTGGGAGGTTCTGCCTCGCACGCTCTACAAGGCTCCCGCCGATATCGAGGGCATCAAGCGCTCGGCAGCCATCAACGTGGGCGTGCTCGATTATGTGGGCGAGCATATCGCCGCAGGCATGACCACCAACCAGATCGACCAGATGATCTACGACTACACCGTCGAGCACGGTGGCACGCCGGCCGACCTCAACTACGAGGGCTACCCCAAGAGCGTGTGCACCTCGATCAATGATGTGGTCTGCCACGGCATTCCCTGCGATACGGACGTGCTGCACGAGGGCGACATCATCAACGTAGACTGCTCCACGATCTTGGACGGTTACTTTAGTGATTCGAGCCGCATGTTCTGCATCGGCGAGGTCTCGGCCGAGCGCCAGCGCCTGGTCGACGTCACCCGTGCCAGCGTGGAGGCGGGTCTGGCAGCCGTCAAGCCATGGCTACCGCTCTCCGTTATGGCCGAGGCAGTACAAAAGACCGTCGAGGACGCCGGCTTTAGCGTGGTGCGCGAGTACGGCGGACACGGCATCGGTAAGGAGTTCCACGAGGACCCGTTTGTGGGCTTTACCACCGAGGCGCCCGATGTGGACACCATCATGGTGCCGGGCATGGTCTTTACCATCGAGCCCATGGTCAACGCCGGAGCGCCCGACATCAAGATCAGCAAGGGCGACGGCTGGTGCGTGCGCACCAAGGACGGCAGCGATTCGGCCCAGTGCGAGGTACAGCTCGTGGTGACCGAGGACGGCTACGAGCTGCTGAGCTGGTAGCCGTGGATGCGCCGGGCTTCACGATGGATATGTTAACCATCGCGAAGCCCGGCGTTTTTATAGCGTTTTGCCTGATAAAACCCGCCAAAATAAACCTGTCCCTTTTTGGCGGGTCAAGCGGAAAGGACTACTTGTGAACATCTTGGTTTTGCTGCCCGTCAACGACCACCATCGCGCAATTCTTGAGTCGAGCGCTCCGGGCGAGGACTTTATCTACACGAGCGCCGACGCTATCACGCGCGAACAAGTCGCCAACGCCGACGTGATCTTGGGCAACATCGACTCTGACATGCTCACGGCATGCGAGCATCTCCAGCTGCTGCAATTGCAGACCGCCGGCTATGACGACTACCTTGCCGCCGGCACCGTGCCAGCCGACGCCAAACTGTCTTGCTCGGTGGGCGCCTACGGCCAGGCCGTGAGCGAGCACATGTTTGCCATGGTCCTTTCCATGATGAAGCGCCTGCCCGGCTATCACGACTTGCAGCGCGAACATCGCTGGGAGGATTTGGGGCCAGTTACCTCGCTCAAAAACGCCAACGTGCTGGTGCTGGGCGCGGGCGATATCGGCGGTCACTTTGCCACGCTCTGCCGCGGCATGGGCGCGCACGTCCGCGGCATCAAGCGCCATCCACTCGTCTACCCCATTGTGTTTGAGGACATGGACGGCATGGACGCCCTACCTGAGCGCCTGGCAGAGGCCGACATCGTCGCATCCTTTATGCCGAGCACGCCCGAGACCCGCGGTCTGGCGAACGCCGAGTTCTTTGCCGCGATGAAACCAGGTGCCTTCTTTGCCAACGGCGGCCGCGGCGACCTTGTGGTCACCGATGACTTGGTTGCCGTTCTGGAGTCGGGACATCTCGCCGGCGCCGCGGTCGACGTCACCGACCCCGAACCGCTGCCCGCGACAAGCCCCCTGTGGGATGCGCCCAACATGCTCATCACGCCGCACGTCTCCGGCTGGTTCCACCTGGCAGCCACGCTCAACAACGTCGTCGACATCGCCGCGGAGAATCTGCGTCACCTGCAGGCCGGCGAGACCCTGCGCTGCTGGATCGAACACTAAGAATTACGCCGTTTTACAAACGGCGTAATGAGCCGACGCTGCGAGCCCGTCTGGACGACAATCTGCCTTTCAACTTCGGCGGCATGACCAGAAGGTCAATGCCGCCTTGTTTCAAGGCACCTTGCTCGCCCAGACGGGCTCTCGCTGACTTTTGTTCAACCTGTAGGGACTGGCTGGCGCGGCCCTGCCTGGGGGCATTCGCTGACTTTTATTCGACCTGCAGGGTCTTCAAATTGCTAGAGCGTTGCTAAGTAATTCTTTGCGTCTTCTACGCTCATTGCTGCGACGGGTGCGTGTGAACAGAGTTTGACATCGTTGGTGACCAGTAGATCCGCCTGAGCACGTATCGCTGCCGCAATGATTAAATCGTCTTCGTAATCGCTATGGAGCTCACGCTGTCTGCTCGCCATCCATATGTCACTCAGGTCGCAGGGTACCGACGTGGCAAGTTGCGACAACACGTCGAGGCAATCCCATGCAAGTGATGTCGACGCCACGGCAGCATCTTGAGAAAGCGAGCCGTGCTCTCGCCGATACCATGCCTTATGTTCGCTTGAAATCAAATAAAACAGGTCTTTGGACGATGTCGCCGCATACAGCAAATCAACCTGCGCCGTGCATGCATCGCGTAAAAACTCAATCGCCACCGAACGACCACGTCGTGAGGGAATGAAGTAATCGAGCCACACGTTGGTGTCAACCAAGATGCGCTTTGGAGTCTCACTCATAGAGCCAGCTCATCTCCTCGCCATAGCGATCCGCATAGGCATTCCGTTTGAGCTCTTCGTCGTCCGATGGCTGAGCCTTGACCATATCGATTCCCGACTCACAGCAAGCGGCAGCGAACAGCTTCGACCCCTGATCCATAAGCTCGAGCTTACGTTTGGCGGCCTTTTCGCGCTCGCGCTGTTCCGCCCGGGCACGACTGGGCAGCAGGATATCCTCGAGCGCACCGGGGCGATCGGCCAGCGATGCTGCAAGCTGCCAGAGCGCTCGCACCGCTTGGCTCGGCGTCATACCGGCCTTGGAGAGAGCGGCGTCCCCACTCCTTTTAAGATCGGCATCGAGACGTACGTTGATCTGAGCGGCTGTTGTGGTCATGACCCCTCCTTAATACTTCAAAATATCATAAAGCTCTATGGTAGATACGTAAAGCATGTATAGCATTTATAAGCATTAGCCGTACTCTGTACACAAAAAGCCGCCGAGGCGCACTGCACCTCGGCGGCCACGTATCGCAGATCTAGTTCGGTTTCACCCTTTGCATTCGCCCAGATAAAACCTGCCAAAATAAACCTGTCCCTTTTTGGTAGGTTTTAGAGCTCAACGCTTTCGGCGCCGTTGATGTTCAGGTCACGCTCGTAGAAGGCCGTGAGGGCGCGGATGGCGTATACCACGTCGCGCACGCCACCGGTCTCGTAGCTAGAATGCATGGCCAGCTGAGGCAGGCCCACGTCCACGGCATGCATGCTCGCCTGCATATTGGACAGATTGCCGAGCGTGGAGCCGCCGGCCATGTCGCTCTTGTTGGCGAAGGCCTGCGTGGGCACGTCGGCGTCATCGCAGATGGCCTGGAACACCGCGCGGCTAAAGGCATCGGTGCAGTAGTGCTGGTTGGCGGCTTCCTTGATGACGATGCCGCCGTTGAGCACAACCTGGTTGCGGGCGTCGCACTTCTCGGCGTGGTTGGGGTGCACGGCATGCGCGTTGTCGCAGCTCACGAGCATCGAAGCGGCAAGCGCACGGTGGTACGACTCATCGTCAAAGCCCAGCGATCCGTTGATGCGGCGCAGCGCGTCGGCCAAGAACGTCGACATGGCGCCCTGCTTGGTCTCGGAGCCAACCTCCTCGTTATCGAAGCAGCAGAAGACCGAAACGTCGTGCGCATTCTCGGCACCCAAAAATGCCTGCAGCGAGGTGTAGGTGCAGGCCAGGTCGTCGAGCTTGGGCGTCGAGATAAACTCGTCGGCCCAGCCCCAAATGCGCGCATCCTGACGATTGACCAGGAACAGATCGCGGCCCAGAATCTGCTCGGGCTCAACGTCCAGCTCTTCGGCGATCAGGGCATCGAAGTCACCCTGCTTAAGCTCGCCGGCGCTGATGAGCGGGCACAGGTCGACAGCTCGGTTGGGCGCAAAGCCCTCGTTAACGCCACGATTCATATGGATGGCAAGGCTCGGGATAATGGCAACTTCGCGCTCGGTAGCGAGCAAGCGGCTCTCGATACGGTCGCCCTCGCGCACCAGCACGCGGCCCGCAAGTGCCAGCGGGCGATCGAACCAGGTGTAGTCGATCATGCCGCCGTAGGCCTCGGTGTTCAGGCGCAGCGTCTCGCCCGCGCCGTCGAGCTCGGGCACGGCCTTAACCTTAAACGTCGGCGAATCGCTGTGTGACGCCGTGAGTTGAAAATGATAGTCGCCGGCAACGCCGTCCTCGCCCCACGTCGCGGCCAGGTCCTCGCCCACCTTAAAGGCAACGACGCTCGAGGTGTTGCGCTGCGTGTAATAACGCCCGCCCGGTTCGATATCCCACGCCGCATTCTCGGGCAGGTAGGTAAAGCCCGCCTCGTCGAGCTCGGCCATAATGGTCGCCGCCGTATGGAACATGCTGGGGCATGCCTCGATAAAGTCGATAAGGTCGTTGGCGGCCTCGATATCGTCGGCCGTCACATGCACGCGCTCGGGCGTTTCCTGATCCGTCATGCTCTCCCCTTTCGCTGGGTTGATGGTCCCCTCCAGCATACCCCGCCACGCCAGTGCCGCACTCTTCATTCCGTGCTTAATTCCGCACCGCTCACCAAGTTGAGCCATCATGCCCGCGCTCCTTTTGCGACAATTGCGCCAACAGGACGAGAGGAGCCGTCATGAAGCCACGTAACATTGCCATCGCCTGCGGTGTCGCGGGAGCCGCCGTCGGCCTTGCCGCTGCCACCGGCATCGTTTACCGCAAGCAAATCAAGTCCGTCGCGTCGCTCAAACGCTTGACCGACTATGCGGATGGCTATGACCTGTACGCAATCGACATCGCCTACGGCTACGATCTTGATCGCATCATCGCCGCTGGCGTGTGCGACGATCAGGCCTACATCGATGCCGTGGTGGCGCAGGTGCTGCCCGGTGCGCCGGCACATGTCCAGGCGCCCCAGTTTGCCTGCAGCGCTTTTGCCGCCGTAGATGCCGAAGGCCGCGTGCGCACCGGTCGCAATTACGACTTTAAGGACGACACCTCGGTGCTGCTGGTGCGCAATCACCCACGCGGCGGCTATGCCTCCATCGGGTTTGCCGCCCTTAACAACCTGGGCGATAACACTCCGCTTGACTCCGTCGCCGGACGTGCCGCCGCACTCATGGGCCCGTTTACCCAGCTCGACGGTGTTAACAAATGCGGCGTGTCCATTGCCGTACTCACTCTGGATTCCAAGCCCTGTGACCAGGACACGCAACGCCCCGTCATCAACACTTCGCTCGCCATCCGTCTGGTGCTCGACCGCGCGGCCACCACGCAGGAGGCCGTCGACCTGCTTTCTGCCTACGACATGCACGCCATGGCCGGACGCGACTATCACTTCTTTATCAACGACGCCGCCGGTGACGCGCGGGTGGTGGAGTGGGATCCGCGCGATCCCGACCGTGCATGCAAGGCGACGCCCGTACGCCAGGTCACGAACTTCTACGCCTGCTATGGCGACGAAGTGCTGCCCAACCAAAAGAATGGCGAGCTGGGCCATGGCAAGGAGCGCGCCATCGCCATCGCCGATGTCCTCGACGCCCATACCGGCGCCCAAGACGAGGCAGTCGCTTGGAAGGCCCTACGCGCTGCGGCGCAAGAGCCCAATCCGGAAGACATCACCAGCAACACGCAGTGGTCGGTCGTCTTCGACAACACCGAGCCCGCTGCCGCCATCACGCTGCGCCGCCACTGGGGCGACGTCGACGCCTTCGCGCTGTAAGGAGCTGGCACCGTCGTCCTTACGCTCGCCTGACGTTGCTTACATTTCTATACGCTTGAGCTAACACGTTTTACCCCCGCATCAACAGTGTGCGGGGGTAAACTTATGCGCATGTTATAACTTGCCCGGAAGGATTCATCATGCTCAGGATCGGTCTTCTTACCAGTGGCGGCGACTGCCAGGCGCTCAACGCCACCATGCGCGGCATTGTCAAAACGCTTATGACCAATAGCAAAGAGCCTATCGAAATCTATGGTTTTGAGGATGGCTACCAGGGCCTTATCTACAGCAGGTTCCGCGTCATGACGCCCGCCGATTTTAGCGGCATCCTCACCCGCGGCGGCACCATCCTGGGCACGAGCCGCACGCCGTTCAAGCGCCTGGACATTCCCGAGGCCGACGGCGTCGAGAAGGTGCCCGCAATGGTCCACACCTATCATAAACTGCAGCTCGACTGCCTGTTTATGCTGGGCGGCAACGGATCCACCAAGACCGCCAACCGCCTGCGCGAAGAAGGCCTCAACGTTATCGCCCTGCCCAAGACCATCGATAACGACACCTGGGGCACCGAGTTGACGTTTGGCTTTACGAGCGCCATCGACGTCGCCACCAAGTGCATCGACGACATCCACACCACTGCCTCGAGTCACGGCCGCGTGTTTGTCATCGAGATCATGGGCCACAAGGTCGGTTGGATTCCGCTGTATGCCGGCGTCGCGGGCGGCGCGGACGTCATCTTGATTCCCGAGATCCCCTACGACATGGACAACGTCATCAAGACCATCGAGCATCGCATGGAGACCGGCAGCCGCTTTACCATCGTAGCCGTCGCCGAGGGCGCTATCTCCAAGGAGGACGCAGCGCTGCCCAAGAAGGAGTACAAGAAAAAGCTCGCCGAGCGCACGAGTCCGTCGATCGTCTACGACATCGCCAAGGAGATCGAGGCCAAGACTGGTCGCGAGACCCGCGTCGCCATCCCCGGCCACACGCAGCGCGGCGGCCAACCCGACGCCCAGGACCGCATCTTTGCGACCCAGTGCGGCGTCGAGGCGGCACTGGGGTGCCTACGCGGCGAGTTTGGCTACATGATTGCCCTGCGTGACGGCAAGATGTGCCACATGCCGCTCGAGGAGGTCGCCGGCAAGCTCAAGTTTGTCGACCCCCAGAGCGACCTGGTGCGCGAGGCCAAGGCGTTGGGCATCAGCTTCGGCGACGAATAGCCTCGGCTGGAATCCACCCCATCGGGCCCTCCGACCCCGCCCGACGTATTTCGATTTGGCTCCTCCCTTGACTCCGTCAAAGGTCGCCAATCGAAATCGTCGGGCGGGGTCGGAGGGCCCTGCGTTTACATACTCGCCGGGGCTATTCGTCTTCTTGCTGCGGGTGCCTGGTCTGAAATTAAGTTGCGGTGAAATAGTTCCCGCTTAGCCCGCAAATGGCTGAATCTAGAAACTATTCCACCGTAACTTACTGAGTGGGGACTCTTGGCTGCTACTTGCACTGACATTTGTCCTAAAATGGCTGGTCGTTAGGGGTTGCTACCGGTAGTTGCGGTAGGGTTGGGGCAGATTCTAACTAGAAATGGTGGTCGCTACCGGTTGTTCTCGGCATACTCGGCTCATTCGATTACGGTCACCACATGAAAGGAACTGTCATGGATCTTGCGATGGCACAGCGGCTCGTCGATCGCCGCAAGGCTGCTGGGCTTTCTCAGGAGGCGCTTGCCGCCCAGCTGGGTGTGAGTCGTCAGGCTGTCAGTAAATGGGAGCGCAGCGAATCCTCTCCCGATACCGATAACCTTATTGCGCTCGCCGCGCTGTATGGCGTGTCGCTGGATGAGCTGCTGTATGGGGAGGCGGTGGATAGCACTGACGACTCGCAGGCTGATGATGAGGCGCAGAACAGCAACGCCGGCACCAAAGCTTCAGATAAGGCTGAGGAGGCTGAGGCTTCTACTGAACACGCTGATTGCAGCGATAAGCCACTTGTCGATATTTCCCTCGCGCGCGGCATCCACGTTATTGACCCCAACAAAGGCGAAGAGGTTCATGTTGGCTGGAATGGCATCCATGTGGCTAACGAGCGCAAGGGTGAAGAGGTCCATGTGGGGCCAGGCGGATTGCATATCGATACGCTTGAGGACGATGGACATAGTGTGCATACCAATGACGACGGCACCGTCACCATCGACGGCGAGACGTTTTCCAGCTGGAAGGAAGCACACGACAAGCTCGACCATCACGGCAAGCATTTCCACACCAAGGTCGGACGTGCATGGAACAAATTCCCCTTCCCTGTGCTTGTCGCCCTCGCCTATCTGGTGCTCGGCATTGTCTACGGCACATGGGCTACGGGACTCTTCCTCGTCTTTCTGATTCCCGTCTATTACGCGCTTGGCGACTTTATCGACCAACGCCACTTATCTAAGCTGATCGAGGTCATCTACCCGGCAGCCGCCATCGCTTGGTTCCTCTACATGTGGCTCTGTTTGGGACAGCCCCATCCTGCATGGATCATCCTCATCACGATTCCCGTCATCAAAGCGCTCATGCGCTGGTGCCTCAAACAATGGAAGCACCGCCAACAGGCCTAACACGCTCCGACCCACCAGCACCCAACCACCCCCGCCCTTCTCCTAAGTTGCGGTGAGATAGGGACTGTTTTGAAGCTCCAAAGCGCCAAACAGTCCGTATATCACCGCAACCTACAAACAACTGGGTCAGTTCCGGCACGGAGATTAGCATTGAGCTGACCACGCGCCAAGAAAAGGGCCTATTTACTACGTTTAACTCGAGAGGGCCGACCATACCCGCCTTTTCCGAATATTTGCAAGCCCTCTACCTGCGGTTTTAATTTCATAATCTTTGTCATGGTCGAGGGTGTGGTAGCAAACGTAGTAGATAGGCCCGTTTTGCGGCATACGACCCATTCAAGCCCAATCTCGAAGGCTGGAGAAAGCCCTTCATCCACGCCTGTGAGCGAAAACCAAATAGAATGAAAGGCAAATGGAAAAGCCCGTTTAACGAGCGGAGGACATATGCGCGACGTAGCCGAAAGCGACTGGAAGCTGTTTAAGAAAATGCTTCCTCAATGGCAAGAACGTTATATGGAAAAGCTCATCGGCCAGTATGTTGAGATACTGAACGGCGACAGTGAAGCGTCCAGTAGATTTTGGGCACTAGAAGAGCGCCTCAATAGAGACAAGCTGTCCTCAGGCGTAATTGCAAACGACATTCGCCGCAGCACAATGCACCGCGAGATAGCCAATTTGCTTATCGACAGCGTGATCACCCTTGACGACCTTGACGGTTTTACCGAGGACATTAAGAGCTATGCGCAACACTGGATTGGCCAGTAAGAGCACTGAACGACAGACATCCCCAGCAAAACGGGGCAAACGCCGGGCCACCTAATGGTTGTCCGGCGTTTGCGCAGATAAAACCTGCCAAAATAAACCTGTCCCTTTTTGGCAGGTCACTCGGCGCTCTTGAGGGCGCCGACCATGTCGATCTTGTTGAGGGTACGATTGGTGGCTAGGTTGACGATAAACGTAAAGCCAAAGGAAAGCACCACGGCGAGCACGTAGCTTAGCGGCTCGACTTCGACGTCAAAGTACAGCGACGGCATCTGCAAAATGTACGTAAAACTCTCGGCCAGCAAGCCGCCCAGTGGCACGCCCAGCGCGGCGCCAATTGCCGTGAGGATCAACGTCTCCTTGTTGACGTAATGGTGCACCTCGCCACGGCGGAAGCCCAGCACCTTGATGGTCGCCAGCTCGCGTTCGCGCTCGGAGATATTCGTGTTGGACAGCGTAAACACCACCACAAACGACAGGCATGCCGCCATAAAAGTCACGAGCACCACGACCGAATTGATGATCGCAAAGTTCGCCTCGTAGTTCTGCCAATGTTCGGCCGTGCTCGAGATGGTGAGCCAACCGTCGCTCTTAAGCTTCTTGCTAAACGCAATCTGGTCGGCCGACGAGCCCTTAAGCAGCACAAAGACGCCGTTGAGGCGTGCGCTTCGACCGAACGCGCGCTCATAGGTGCCCTGCGTCATGTAAAGCGTGTTGCCAAGATAGTTAAGCGAAATGTCACTGACTTTGACCTTGGCAACATTGAGCGACGAATCCTGGACGTATGCCGTATCGCCCGGCTGAATCCCCAGCACCAGCTGTGAACTCTTACTCAGATACACGTCTCCGTCACGCAAAGACAGCGGCTCTTTGGACTCGTCCTCGAGGCGCACATAGTCGTCCAGGTCGTTCGTGCGGTCATCGGGCACCACGATCAGCTGCGCGGTCTCGCTCTTGCCGCCAAACGTAAAGGTGACGTTGTCGGTCATAATCGGCAGCGTCGAAGTCACGGTCACGTTGGAATCATTGGCCGCGCTGCGCTCATCCAACGCCGCGCACGTCTGCGTAAAGTCATCGGGGTTGGCGACCGCCAGCAAGTCATAACGCGTGATATGCCCGTACTGTTTGGGCGAAAGCGCCACCGACGTATCGCGAATACCCATACCGCAGATCACAAGCGCGGTGCAACCCGCGATGCCAAAGATGGTCATAAAGGCACGCTTTTTGTAACGGAACAGGTTGCGCGCAGCCACCTTGTTCAAAAAGCCCATGCGGCGCCAGATAAAGCCGATGCGCTCAAGTAGGATGCGCGAGCCGGCGCGCGGGGCCTTGGGGCGCATGAGCGAGGCCGGGGTCTCGGCCATCTCGTGGCGGCAGGCGATAATTGTGGCGCCCACCACGCCCACGGCAAACAGCGCCACCGAGACGATCGAGGACACGATGTCGTACGAAAGCAGCATCTGGGGCAGCGAGTACATGTCGTCGAACACCGTAAACAGGAACAGCGGCAGGCCCACAAAGCCGATGATATTGCCGAGCACGCCGCCAATCAGGCACGCCCACAGCGCATAGTCCACGTATTTGGACAGGATGCGCTCGCGCGAGTAGCCGAGCGCCTTGTACAGGCCAATGAGCGTGCGCTCCTCCTCGACCATACGCGTGGCGGTGGTGAGGCTGATGAGCACGGCGACGATAAAGAAGATGAACGGGAACACCGTCGCAATAGCCTCAATTGACGAGCTATCGCTCTCCACGCTTGAGTAGCTTGCGATATTGTCGCGGTCCTGGATGTACCACGTGCATTCACCCAAATCGGAAAGCTCGGCGCGGGCATCGGCAAACTGCTGGTCGGCGGCGGCGCGGCGCTGATCCAGGTCGGCCTGAGCCTGGACGCGTTCCTCGCTGCCCTGGGCCATGCGATTGATGTTGTCCTGCTCAATCCCAAAGAGCATATTCGCCTGGCGCTCGGCCGCATCCAAGCTTGCCGGCGTGTCGACTGTCAGCTCCTGAGCGCGCGCCTTCTCACGCTCCTCGCGGATCTTCTCTATATTGCCCTTGACCTTGTTGATCTTTGCCGCGTAGGCATCCGAATAGGAGTTGAGGCTCTTGGCTCCTTCGACGACTACGTGGACTGCGGAATAGGACGACGACGTCGCGGCGTCCTCGCTCACATAGAACTTATAGTCCGCCGCCGAAGCAGCGCGAAAGGCGTTGACTGTCGAGTCGGAGCTCACATCAGTGGGATCGAGGACCTCGGCCGTAATGGTGTAATCGCCCGCGGCAAACTGATCCTTGGCGCTTTGGTTCGACGAGCTCGCGTCATTGGCGGCAAAACTCACCGTATCGCCGAGCTTTTTGCCCGAAGCCTTCAGGAACTTCGAAGTCACCGCGACTTCATCGGCGCTCTCGGGCAAATCGCCGTTCACGAGCACCGGCTGATCGATGTTCTCCTTGGAGAGACTTTGCACGACCACGCGCTCGCGCGTTGTGCCCACGGCGGTGTAGGCGGTCTCGGCGTAGATGCCCTCGGCCGTTTCGACGCCATCGACCTCTTGGATGGCGTCGAGATCATCGTCAGTCAGGCCATAGGTCGACTGCACGTTAATGTCATAGACATTTTGCTGGTCGAAGTAGGCGTCGACCGAATCGCACAGATCCTCGCAACCCGCCTTGAGGCCGCACATCACGCTCACGCCGAGCGCGGTGATGACCACGATAGATAGGAAGCGCTTAAGACTGCCGCGGATTGTGCGGTAGATGCCACGGCGAAATACCGTCGGCACCATATCGTTTGAGCTTTGGGCGGTACGGTAGGTCGCGAACTCCCGGTCGCGGCCCGCGTGCTCCGTATCGTGGTTTTGGCTGTTTTGGCGGTCCTGGTCCATGGGCGCTACCACTCGATTGTCTCGATAGACACGGGATTTTGCTGGACCGTCTCGCTCTCCACGCGGCCGCTCTTAAAGCGGATCAGGCGATCGGCCATGGGCGCCAGCGCAGAGTTGTGGGTGATGATAATGACCGTAATGCCTTGCTTGCGGCAAGTGTCCTGTAGCAGCTGCAAGATCTGCTTGCCGGTTTTGTAGTCGAGTGCACCCGTGGGCTCGTCGCACAAAAGCAGCTTGGGATTCTTGGCCAGCGCGCGGGCGATGGACGCACGCTGCTGCTCGCCGCCCGAAAGCTGCGCCGGAAAGTTAGCGAGGCGGTCGCCCAGGCCAACTTGACGAAGCGTTTGCTCGGCATCGAGCGAATCGGGGCAGATCTGAGCTGCGAGCTCAACGTTTTCGAGGGCCGTCAGGTTGGGAACCAGATTGTAGAACTGAAAGACAAAGCCCACGTCGGCGCGGCGGTATTCCACAAGCTGTGCCTCGTTGGCAGCGCTCACGTCACGCCCGTCCACCGTCACGGTGCCAGAAGTCGCCGTGTCCATGCCGCCCAAGATGTTGAGCGCCGTGGTCTTGCCGGCACCCGAAGCACCCAAAATGATGGCGAGCTCGCCGCGCTCAACGGTAAAGCTCGCGCCGTCGAGCGCATGAATGCGGGCATCGCCCTCGCCGTATGCTTTGATGACGTCTTTGAATTCGATATAGGCCATCGATCGGTTCCCATCTGGTCGGATAACTCTTTAGTATTACCCATTTCGCACCGACCAAAAAGGGACAGGTTTATTTTGGCAGGTTTTATATGGGGGAATGGCGGGTGTAGGCGAGGCATTGAGGCTACCCAAGTCAACCATTTGACCCAAGCCTCGCCCGCCGCTATGATGCCGCTGCGGAATGAATGTCTCCGCTGGGTGCGCTAGCTAAGCTGTCGCGTCGCCCTAAACCGCCTTGTTGCTGATGACTTCTGCTGTTACGTGATGTCCCTTGGGTATCACGCCGCGGCAGGAGTCTTTTTTGTTTTGGAGGAGAATTGTCGGAAAACAGCGCATTGAGCAGAATTAAACGCCTGGTCAACACCTATAGCGGCCTCGTGCTCATGGGCGCCGTCGGAATCCCTATCGGCGTTATCGTTGGCGCTATCTGTGCCCTTTTTGGTCGTGTGCTCCTGGCAATCGGCGCCTTCCGCGACGAGCACATCACGCTGCTCCTTCCCTTCCTCGCTCTTATGGGCCTTGCCATCGTGTTTGCCTACCGCACTTGGGGCAAGGGCACCGACCGCGGCATGAGTCTGGTCTTCGACGTGGGCCACGGACGCGAGAAAGCCATCTCCCCGCGTCTCGTGCCGCTCATTATGCTGAGCACGTGGGGGACGCATCTCTTTGGCGGTAGTGCGGGACGCGAGGGCGTAGCGGTGCAGATCGGCGCCACCGTCTCGTATTGGATCGGCCGACGTCTACCTTTCCGAGACCCCGGCAACACGTTTTTGCTTATCGGCATGGCCGCTGGCTTTGCCGGACTCTTTCGAACGCCGCTCGCTGCTACGGTCTTTGCGGTCGAGGTGCTGGTCGCCGGACGCATGGAATACCGCGCGCTGTTTCCCGCGCTTACGGCTTCACTTGCCGCAAGCATGACCTCCGGCGCCCTGGGGCTCGAAAAGTCCGAGGTCGCCGTTACCGCCTCGTATGCGCTCGACCTCCCCGGTCTTGGGCGGCTGGCGCTGTTGGGTATCGCGTTTGGCATAGTCGGTGGCGCCTTTGCCTGGTGCCTTGCCCATGCTAAGACCCTTGCAGCGCGGCTGCTCCCCAGCCCTTACACACGCGTTGCCGTTATGGGCCTTGCACTGTCAGCGATTCTGTTCGTGCTGTGGCAGGGGCGATACTGCGGCCTTGGAACAAACCTGATATCCGCGGCGCTCAACGGTGACGGCAAGGTCGTCATCATGCCTTGGGACTGGGCGCTCAAATTCACGCTCACCATCGCCACGCTTGCCGCGGGTTATCAAGGTGGCGAAGTCACGCCGCTGTTCTCCATCGGAGCCAGCCTGGGTCTCGTGCTCGCCGGGATTCTCGGCATGCCCGTCGAGCTCTGCGCCGCGCTGGGCTACGCAGCCGTCTTTGGCAGTGCCACCAACACGCTGCTCGCGCCGATCCTCATTGGCTGCGAGGTCTTCGGTTTCGGTAATCTGCCGATGTTCTTCATCGTCTGCGTCGTGGCTTACCTGTTCAACATGGATAAGTCAATCTACGCCCTGCAGGAGCGGGCATAGAAAAATGTCCAAGCAGGTGGTCTCAACCGGAAACGGCGTCCCACTCTGAGGCTGTATTCCGGGACACGGTTTCCGCTTGAGACGCTATTCGGAAAGCGTGTCCCGTTCTATTGTGGCGTCTTGGCTATGCAAAGTGCCCTGGCGTTACTCCTCGTACGCGCCCTCAAGCCGAAGCAGCCACTCCTTGCGGTCGAGGCCACCGGCATATCCGTTGAGCGACCCGTCAGCGGCAACCACGCGATGGCACGGCACGATAATCGAAATGGGATTACGCGCAACCGCAGCCCCCACAGCACGGGGAGACACAACGGGTGCCTCGTTTCCCGGCACACGATGTCGAGCCGCAACACGCTGGGCGATCTCGCCATACGTAACGACCTCGCCACGCGGAATTGAAAGCAGTTCAAACCAAACCTCACGCTGGAACGCCGTGCCGATCAAATGCAACGGCGGCGTAAACCGAGGCTCCTGCCCCGCAAAATAAGCATTCAGCCAAGCCCAAGAACGCTCAAGCACCGAAGAAGCCGCGCCATTTGCCGGACTTACCGAAGACATCCCACCGGCACCAGAAACCGCATCGGCACCTACGACATACTCCGCATCCTCTTTGAGCAGCGTAGAGCCAAAGTGCTCCTGCCCCTCAAACCAAAGCCCCGTCAAACCGCGGCCATCAGCGGCAAGCAAGATTTCGCCCAAAGGCGAAGCAAACGTCGTCGTGACCACCAGCGGCTCCTTTCAAAACTCAGCAAACATAATACCGCGAACTGTGCAGACAACCCCGCAGATACGTCTGGGCGGGCTCGCAATTACTTAAGCGAGATTGTTTCCCCAATCAAGCGAAAAAGACGCAGGGCATCGATGCCAGAGCGGTACCCTTGCCAGCCGAGCTCTAATACTTTCCCGAGAAGTGAACGAGTAAAAACGAAGTCCCGGAGCATCCACACCTTTAGACCGCAAAACCGCAGGATTCGCGCTGCAAAACCGCAGGAAATAGCGGTCAAAATATGCCAATGCTTCGGGGGTCCAAATAAGGTCGTTCACTTCTCGGGAAAGTATTAGACCCCGATTCGCACCAACCCCAAAGTCCCCGCAGGCAGCAGGCGCAACGCGCCGCAGCTGCCGGCCGCGCTCCGCAGTCCCCCAAGGCGGCAGGCGCGAAG